>JAABUO010000120.1_pt1 | contig 213683 bp, 208 predicted proteins | sample 5559291 | NCBI WGS metagenome assembly JAABUO01 (sample SAMN10711878, study PRJNA513372) | rock metagenome | isolation source: Antarctica rocks | place: Antarctica: Victoria Land, Finger Mt sud
GTTTTTTTTTTTTTTTTTTTTTTTTGAGAATACGGCGTCGTGCTCGTTTTTCTCCCTTTGCCGCTCTTTTAAGCCAATCGATATACCCCTATTTCACATTGACTGTTCCGGATTTTAGAATTTCCAAAATCGAGGGTCCACCCTCTGCAAATTTTGCCCTGCAATCAACCAATTCGCTGGAGAAGCCTAACCACCATCCCACAGACCTTTAACTCCTTTCATTTGATATGTAATATGAGGTTATACAAAGACGATCTCTTCATGTAAATCTGACGTGTTGCAGGATCAATTCCAGCGCGATTTCAGCGCATTTCAGCGCAATTTCAGAGCTCTATGTCTTCTCTTTCAAAGCCTCTTTCAAAGCAGCTGTCGTCAAAGCAACAGCTGTCATCGATGATTCAGTCACGACGACAGCAGAGATCAGACTCACGACTTTAAGAAATCAGATTGAATGAATCTGAATATATCGACTGACTGAGTAAAAGACTTCGTGATGAGATCAAGATGTATCAGATGCAGTGCAGATTAGATGCTCAGCGAAGATCTCAGCAGTTTGCATGCGATCTTGATGTTCTCGTTAATGCAGCACTAGAAGACGAGAAGCTTGAGAAGTTTGACTTTTTTGAACAGTAGTATATTTGATGATCATGAATTATAAAGTATATAGTTTATTAAGTATACACTTACTCGAAAGTATCTGTCATATCAGCAAAAATAGTAGACATATGAAGTATTGACAAGAAAACAAATCAATTCGTATTTATACTGTTATGCTTGCATGTCTGAAGTGATTAACTGCAAAATGATCTTTGCTACAAGCTTTCATCATTGTCAGAAACTGAGCTAGACTAGAGATACTATCAATATAAAAGACTGGTATTATTATTATTACTTTGATAGAATCTAAATACAAGACAATACATCAGATAATGTACAAGACGAAAGACAAAGAGCGAAAGAAAAGAATAAGAACTCGACTTTTATATACATGAATCGAGCAGAATCAAGACTAGACAGTAGTTCTATGACTTAAGATTGCAGAGATTCACGCACACGATTGAGATGATCAAAACAGAATTGCTGAGACTAAATTAAGATGATGATGACTAAATTGATGATTTGATTCATTGAACTGTGAAACAGATTCAATGAATCGAGATTATTTAAGACATCAACAATTTATGTTTTAAATTGAATTGATGATCTGACATCATGACAGTAGCTTTTCTCTTCAAGACTGAGCTTCTGCAAAACAACGAGAAGAAACAAGATGAAATGAGAAAGAATTGAAGATGAAGACTGAAATGAAATGAAAATTGATGTGAATGCATTTTAATGTGATGAAGCACAGATGAAACTAGAATAGATCTGAGTCACATCTGAGTCAGATCTGAGCAAGATGTCTGAAGAGCAAGACGAGATGAGACGCATTTTAACGTGATGATGCACGAAGAATTGAAACACATCTGAGTCACATCTGAGTCAGATTTAAACGAGATGTCTGAGTCAGATCTAAATAAGATCTGAGTCAGATCTGAGCAAGAAAAAGACGAAATGCAGTTTAATGTGATGATGCACAGATGAAACTAGAATACATCTGAGTCACATCTAAATCAGATTTAAACAAGATGTCTGAGTCAGATCTAGACAAGATCTGAGTCAGATTGAGATTGATTTGAGATAATGAAGATTGAACTTAGAGTTCTTGATATTGACATTGAGATATCACACACGACAGTACATGTGATTCTTCAGCGACAGAGTTGACGAGATGATATTCATCGAGCGCTTGCTCACAATTATTCAGAAGATGAAAAGACTCTCAAGTAGAAAAGTGATCTTCTCAATCGATGTAATACTTGAGCAGAGATGAATTATAGCATCTATCATGCTTGAAGTTTAGTATGCTGTTTACATATCAGAATCTTTCATCATTTTCGATGACAATAAGTTCTTGAAGTTTCTAACGTTGATTTGAGAGAAAATCACTTGTGATATGACTCAGAAGAATGACATGAAAGATTGAATGAATCTTCATGAATGCTGAAAGATCTAACTCGATGATCAGAGAATTATTCTCGAAGACACGCTTGATCTTGAAGAAATTAACGTTACGATCATTTAACTTGACAGCGAGACGAGCGATGCTGAGATTGCAAACATTCAGTCAGACTTCATCTTTGACGAAGTATCTAGAACAAGAACGATGAGAGAGATTGACATTGAATTCGTAGATGATCTGAGCTATAAGCATCTCATCACGTAGATGCTCAGTTAGTTTCTTCATCTTCTTGATGAACTCTTTGACATTGATTAACTTGTCTCAAGCTTGAAACGTAAGATTCTTGAGCAGAAACTCAGAAGACTCGAAGTTTAAACGTGAGTTCTGACTTGAATTGATCAAGAAGAGTGATGCTAAAGTGATTAATGATGATGCGTTATTGACGACGAATTCGACTTCAGAAAGTTACTTAGCTCAGTCATTTTGCATGTAGTTGACGAAGACTTGAAGATAATGCTTCATGACAGCATTGATTCTCTCGATTTGATCATTGATTTCAGAGTGATACATTGTTGATAACTTAGCGTCTATCTTCAGCATTTTACACATATGCTTTCAGACATCGAAGATGAATTGTGTGTCTCGATCAGACACAAAGAACTCAAGTAAATCATGATGTTTTCAAACATGAGCATAAAAGCAGTTGATGACTTCTTCAACTTTCATAGAAGTGATGAGAACTAAATGTCTTATTTTGATAAAATGATCAACGAAGACTAGAATATATCTATATGTGATACTCATGAAGATACTGAGCGATAAAGAATCTACATAGTTCATGAAGACATCACATCAACAACGTTCGAAAACTGAAAGAGAACACAATCATTCTTGAGTTCATTGTCTAAAGAGCTTGAAACGTGTTCACATGTGACAGTTTCATACGAAGCGTTGAACATATTTATAAATGTTTGATCATCAGTAGACTCGACTGATCAGTTCATAGCTTTTTGCTCTTTCTGAGTGATCATCGACGACACTATCATGAACGAGCTGAATGATACAAAGACGTAGTTTATCTGAGTTGAGCACGTACTTTCTTTCTTGAAAGTACAGATGATTCTCGTGTTCTTCACACTCGACTAGAGAAATCTTGTTGTGATGTCGTGCTTCATTGTGAAGCACTTCGATTATTTGAGCTGCGAATTTGTCATTGATTTCGACTTGCTTTCACAATGTCTGAGTGAGAGTGTCAGCAGAATCTTCATCAAGATTCAGAATGTCTTGATCTAGCTGAAACTTGATGTTTTCAACGTCGAATTCTTCGATTTCTAGATTCATGAGAGCTAGAATTTGCGAGAATGCTGAGATAACTGAAAACAGATGTAACTGAATTGAATCTAGAGCGATGATTTGTGACTGAAGCTTCATGACTTTGATGTCAAAGACGTTGAGAACGAGATTCTCAACAATATTGAAATCTAAAACATGAGTTTTCAGAATTGTCTGATGTTGATATTGATGTCGAGAATCGAATGTATCTCTCTCTTTAGAAAGATCTTTTGAGTGACGTGTCAGAGCATTCAACTTATCATCGATCTTGTCAAAATGATAAGCAATGCGATAGTTGAATTTAGACAGAAACTCGCTTCAACGAGCTTGACGACGATTCAACTGCTTAGTTGACATGAAATACTCAAGATTTTTGTGATTCGTGATCATCTCGACAGAATAAATAGAGTCTTCAAGCTCTGATCATCATTTCTTGAAAGCGCGAACAATGATCATGAGTTCTTTATCGTAGATCTCGTAGTTACACTCGACTGAATTATGCTTCTTCGAAAAGTAAGCGACTGAATGAAGAATCTCATTCTCATCATATTGAGAGAGAATATCTTCGAACACATAGTTCGAAGCATCAATTTCTATCACAATCTTGTGATCTGAATTATAGTGATGAAGAATAATCTTGAAAGTGAAGACTTTCTTAAGAATGTTGAATGCAATCTGACATTTCTGAAATCAAACAAAAAATACATCTTTTTTGATGAGACGAGTGAGCGAGATAGCTATTCTACTATAATCATAGATGAATCTTCTATAAAAGTTCGCAAAATCTAGAAAACTTTGAATGTCTTTAACGTTGATCAAGATGAATCAATTGACAATGATGTCTATCTTAGAAGAATTCATCTTGATTTCTTCAATGATGATTATCAATTCTAGATATGAAACTTGAGTGACATGAAACTCGCATTTGATTATATTCATCTGAAGATCTGCTTCTCGCAGCTTTCGCAGAATGAGCTTGACATGAATCTCGTGCTCGAGTTCATTGTCGAAATAGATCAAGATGTCATTCAGATAAGCTGTACAGAACTTATCTAAATGTTCATGAAGAATATTGTTGATGTACTTCTGAAACGAGACAGACTCATTACATAGATCAAAGAGCATGACTAGATACTTGAATAATTCAAATCGAGTGTGAAAGACGATGAGAACTTCATCTTCTTCTTTGATTCGAAGTCAATTGAACGCAGAGATGATATTCAGCTTGATAAAGATTTTAGCTCGACTTAGACGATTCAGCGTTTCTGAGATCAGAGACAGAGAATATCGATTCTTGACTGTGATAGCATTCAGATCTCGATAATTCACGCAGAAGCGAAGTTCTTCTTTGAGTTTCTTGATGAAGAGAACAGAGATGATCATCTGAAAGCGACTGACTCAAATGAAATCTTTGCTCAGATTCTCATTCAAATAACGACGAAGTTCTAGAATTTCATCACGACTCATGTCGTACAAAGTGAAGACTGAAGATTGAACATCTTCTTTAAGATGTATGACATGATCATGAACTCAATGCAAAGACAAGATATCGACGTTCTTCTTGAAGAAGATGTCTAGAAACTCGAAATATCTGAATGATAGAATTGTGACTGAATCAACATTCTTACTTTGTTGATAGACTTCAAGATCTTCTTGTGTCGTGAATGCAGTTAATTGAAATTTCTTTTTCATTTGATAAAGATTCAGACGATGATTCTTATCATACATACTGTCTTGAGAGCGAGATGAGAACTGAGCAAGAGTTGAAATGTTCTTTGAACAAACAGTCAAAGTCGCATGACGCGATTTTGACTCGTCAGAATCTAGACTAGAAGACGAGATTGACTCAAAATTCAAAAAGACATCGATTTTCTTTAGAATGATGCTAAACACTTCAATGTCTTTGACATGAGCAGCATGATCAAAGCTTCGAACTTTCAACTCAACTATGTCAAGTTGTATAGAAGATTGATCGAATTGATCTGCTTGAAGAACAACAGAAGTTCTAAAGAAAAAAGAATTTCAACACTTGATTTTTGATGAGTATTCTTTTTGAATGACTTGAAGAATACGACTAGAAGCTTCTTGTTTCAGACGAGAGACAAAACTGAATGAGATTTGTTTCTTGTGAATGAGCTGAGTATTAGTTGACTTTTCATGAACAAACGAAGAGTTATATTGCTTCTTGTGAGCAGACGAGAAACTGAGTTGCTTCTTTTGAGCGAATAAAGAACTAAATTGCTTCTTGCAAGCGAACTGAAAACTGAGTTACTTCTTTTGAGTGAATGAGAAACTAAATTGCTTCTTGCGAGCGAATGAGAAACTAAATTACTTCTTGCAAGCGAATTGAGTGCTGAATTGCTTCTTGTGAGCAATCTGTAGACTGAATTGCTTCTTGTGAGTGATTCATGAACTGAGTTGCTTCTTGTGAGTGAATTGAAGACGAGACTAAAGAAAAGCTACTTTGTTAACTTCAAGCGAGAAATTTTCTTCTTGTTGATTAAGATCATAAATCTTGATGAAGATTTGACAACAATGATTAAGACAGAAGAAGAAAGACAAGATGAGAATATTGTGTTCAAAATTGACATCAATGACATGATGATGAAGTCATGACAGATTCATGACGATGAAGTATTGACTTAATTCAATGACATAAAAGAATAGTCTTTCGATGTGTTCATCGAGTATCATTGTGATTTCGACAACATGAGTAATGTCATTGATTAAAGCGACTTGATCATCAAATTCTCGAAGTCTGCGAGAATGAGTTAATTGATGCAAGAAAAGATGATGTTGTTGCGCGAAGAATTTATTCATAAAGACATAAGCGAAGACTTCATTATCAATCAGAGTGAGAATGAGAACTCTAAATTGAGCTTGACGTAGAATACAGAATACTATCATGTGACTATCTTTGAATATCGAATCGAATTCAAAGAGTTTCAAGACAGATTTAGCAGAAAACTTTTTATATGATTGAAGTGAAAGTGAGAAGATTGAGACTAGTAGACAAGATGATATGTATACAGATCTTTGAGCGCGACTTAGCTCAGAGACTAAACTTTTCTCGCAGACAGCGAGACTTCTTCATCTATACTGATGATATCACTGTCGTAGATGTTCATGATACGCAGAGTGAAGAGCTTCTTATTTGAGCATTCTTTAGCAATTTTGCTCGAATGTTGCAACTTGCAGTAGTAGCACAGCTTTCACTTATTGCAGATTTTCTTGATCTCAGAAACGATCAGAATCTTATCTTGAACGATGACAATGACGAAACTTAAATTCATTGACTCATCGAAAGACAAAAGAGAGAGAAACGAAGATACTGTCAAAACAACAGTCACAGAAATGATGATTTTTGAACTCAAAGAGTTACTGATCGACGCAGAGATGTTCTTGACTTTGACGAACGAAATGATGATGAAGACGAAGTGAGATTGATGATGCTTAAGCTGCTGAAGCTCTTCGTCGATGTTAAAGAATGCTTGAATTCATTGATGAAAGATGAATGATCGAGTTTCATCGAGATTTTGTCAGAAGAAGATGACGACTTGAGTGAAATAATTGACATTGCACTTCAGACAGTCAATCAATGAGAAATCTTTCATCAAAGAATGTTCTTTCTTTTGATAAAAGAGATTGTAGTAGTCAACAAAGTTATTCGTGTCTTGCTTCAGAATTTCGCGAAGATATAGATGAGCATCTTCTGTCTCAAAAGAATTGCTGCAGCAATGACGTAATTTGTGTCATCAATCTGTGAAGATGAAAATGATACAAAAATCATTGACTCGATATTGATTCATTAAATTGTGAGTCTTCTTATCTATGATGAATCATGACTCAGCATAGATGATCTTGACTCGATGAGAGAAATAATGATCATCGTTCATGTTCATGCGCTGTATCAGACTCTGCTTTCATGCATTCAATTAATCTTTGTTTTTCTCATACTCAGATATGTCGAGAAGCTTCTTGAATCTAGAAGTGATGATGACAGCGACAGAATTTGCAGAAAGATGAATGATGAAGAAAGATTGATTGTTCAAGATTTGTGCAACGATCTGAGTTATCATCGCAAGAAACTGAGAATTCAACTTTATATAAATTGAAGAACTGAAAATGATGAATGAGAATGAGATGATGATATCATGTTGTCGAACTTGATTTTGAAGCTCTTGCATTGCGCGAAAGATCTTGACTGAATTTTCGATCACACTTTGAGCGAACTGTTTGACAGCATGCTCATTGTCGATCGAAAGATTGTGAGATGACTTCATTTGAGTGAAAGAATAACTAGACGAGATTTCAACATATGAAAACGTTGCAGAAAGTGTAGATCTTTCATAATGTCAGAGACTGAGCTAGACTAGAGATACTATCAATATAGATGACTGATATTATTATTACTTTGATAGAATCTAGATACAAGACAATACATCAGATAATGTACAAGATGAAAGACAAAGAGCAAAAGAAAAGAACGAGAGCTCGACTTCTATATACATGAATCGAGCAGAATCAAGACTAGACAGTAGTTCTATTGACTTAAGATTGCAGAAGTTCGCGCACACGACTGAGATGATCAAAACAGAATTGCTGAGACTAGATTAAGATGATGATGATTAGATTGATGACTTGATTCATTGAACTGCAAAACAGATTCAATGAATCGAGATTATCTAAGATATCGACGATCTATGTTCTAAATTGAGTTTGTTAGGAATCAGCATAGAGCGAGTCATATGAGTGTAATGTAACGAGTATATAAATGCTAAGAAAGAAAAGTGTCTAGAAGGAAAGAATCGACTATCTATATGACTCAGAAGAACATAAGCTAACCCTGAATAGAATTGACTTCGGAACAAGCCTATGCCCTAGCGACGAGCGATCGACGATAGCTCTCAGAATAGCCATCAACATAGTTATCAACGAAGATGCGTAGCTAGAATCGTAACATTACTCCCCCCCTTCAACGATTCATGTCCGCATGAATGTATTTCCTTAGCCTTGTGTAGAATCGAAATGCCTATTGTAGCAGACTCACTATGCGAGGTAGAAGTGCCATTGAAGCAGGCTCACTAGTTGCACGCGAACGAGTCGACAGACCGGTTCACTGATAGGTAGAACGATGTGAGTAGATAGATCATCGCATTGACGAAAGATGCCATTGTAGCAGGCTCACTAGTTGCACGTGAATGTATGACCAGATCCACTGATGAGTAGAACGATGAGAAGATAGATCATCGCATTGACAGTGTCATTGAAGCAGACTCACTGATCGACTTGCTCATCGAAGAGATCGACTTTGGGCTCGCCATTGTAGCAGGCTCACTAGTTGCACGTGAACGTATGATCAGGTCCACTGATGAATAGGGCGATGAGAGCGAGTAGGCCATCGCATTGACGATGCCATTGAAGCAGGCTCACTGAGGGTTTGCTCCTCGAGGTAGAGACTTCACGCAGTTCTATGACTGGCCTCGTTTGATTGTTCAACAAATTCGAAGAATCCCTTGCGAATCTGAATGAACGATTAATTCGCTGATCTTTGACCTAGTCGAATGGTTCCAATCGTTTGTTTATACTCGCTGACCAGCGCACGAGTCCGAATCTTTTGTTTATCCTCGCTGAATCAGCTCACGAGGGAAGAAAGATGAGTGCTGCTGCACGAACGCAAGCCGCTAGACCAAAGTCGATAGAGAATTGAAGAACTACTAGCAGAAGCATTTGAAGAGATCGATGCAAATTATTTCACTTCGCCTGTAACGAAGGAGCATTTATATAATGTTAGGGGCCAGCATAGAGCGAGTCATATGAATGTAATGTAACGAGTATATAAATGCTAAGGAAGGAAAGTGTCTAGAAGGGAAGGGCCGGCTATCTATATGACTCAGGAGAACATAAGCTAACCCTGAATAGGGTTGGCTTCGGAACAAGCCTATGCCCTAGCGGCGAGCGATCGGCGATAGCTCTCAGGATAGCCATCAACATAGCCATCAACATAGCCATCAACATAGCTACCAACGAAGATGCGTAGCTAGGATCGTAACAGAGTTGATGATCTGACATCATGACAGACGACATAAATCTTTGACTTTCTACTGATAGTTAGCAGAGTTCAGCTTGACATCAACATCAACGTTACTCATCTGAGTGTGATGCACAGAAGCATTATCGAGAATCAACATTGATTTAAATTCTGAAAAGTGACTGCATCTTGAAAGTATCTCGTTCGTCAGAAATCATTCAAAGTGAGCTTCAGAAATACTTCTCTGATGTATATGTTTGATCAGAATGTTGTCAGAGCAGTAAATTGATAAAATGCTTCATCTTTTGCTTCGTTTGACTGATCGAATTATACGTGATGATATGTCATAGAGAGTTCAGTCATGTTTACGATGCATCGTATGTTCGTTGACTGCACTCTCATTCAGAAACATGAGCATTTCGTGAGTGAACTGACTGACGTTTAAAAAGTATAGATTTTGACACTTTTGCGAGCGCTTCAAAGTCTTTCGTTTAAGACATTTTCGATTGATTTTCATGATCTTTAGAGCGTTGAATAGAGTGAAAAGAGCGATAATGATGTCTCAGTCGTCGAAGAGATAGTATAGCATCTAATTCTGATATGATCATGACTGATTTTTTAGAAAATGTCGAAGATCAATTCTGATGACAGAATGAATCAAGAGCATCTGTCTCATAGCACTCATTTTAGAAGATGAGTGCTGATCGTATGTTTTTAATCTATCTCTGATCTTTCTAGACTGATCGTCGAGTCGGGTTTTCATACCTACTTTCTGATCCGCCCGAGTACTCGATACCAATGTCGTGACTCGGCCCGAATACTCGATACCAATCTCGTGACCCGGCTCGGTATCGATCTCGAGCCGGGTCAGGATCCGGGTTCCCGACCCGACCCGCCAAGCAATCGAAAATTCAGGGTCCAATGGGAAGAAATACTGATTACTACTAGTAGAAGTTTCCCGAGCAGGACCAGCACCTTCAGGATTCATGGGGATACTGGCTACTACTAATAGGGGTTTCCCGAGCATGATTCATAGGTAGTGATCGGCACCTTCAGGGCTCATGGCCCATGGGGATATTGGCTACTACTGATAGGGGTTTCCCGAGCACTATTGGTAATGTACTATTGGTAATGCAACAGGGTAATGCAATTGATTAAAGCTTATGCTTGACTACGTAGTAATTACTAAGCTGGGGAAACACGTATCAATAGTAGCCAGTATCCCCGTGAGTTCTGACCAATACTCGTGGGGAAATCTCTATCAGTAGTAGTCAGTATCCCCATGAATCATGAAGGTGCGGCCGAATCAATTGCATTACCCTATTGCATTATCAGATAGATATTAGTAGTAGTAAATCATATCTTGGCGGGCCGGGTCGGGAATCCGGGTCAATACTCGATACCAACATCGTGACCCGGCCCGAATACTCGATACCAAAATCCTGACCCGGCTCGAATACTCGGTTCCAAAATCCTGACCCGAATCGGGTCTTGGCGGGCCGGGAACCCGGCCCGACCTCGATGACCCGGCCCGACGCGGCCAGTCTAGATCTTTCTGACAGTTCTATCAGTGATCTCTTCGACGTCGGCAATGATCTTAGGCGACAGTCTCTGCTGTAGATGCACTGCTATTCGATTCTTCTGAGTGAAGGCAAGAGAGAGAGGCATACTCGTAGAGCTCTGGAATCGCGCTGGAATCGATTCTGCAACACGTCAGATATACATGAAGAGATCGCCTTTGTATAGCCTCATATTACATATCAAATGGAAGGAATTAAAGGTCTGTGGGGTGGTGATTAGGCTTCTCCAGCGAATTGGTTGGTTGCAGGGCAAAATTTGCAGAGGGTGGACCCTCGATTTTGGAAATTCTAAAATTCGGAACAGTCAATGTGAAATAGGGGTATATTTTTTTTTTTTGTAGAGCCGTGTCGTTTTTGTGTTTTTTTGCAACGCGCTATCATCAACGTCTCACTCCCCCTTTGCCCCTTTTTCCTCTTTCGATTTTTTTTGGAGTTCGGATCGGATCGATTCGATTCGGTTCTTCGCTTCGGGCGCGGTGCCAATGGCGCTAGAAAAGCTAGTTCTGACTGTGTTGTTGAGGGGTGTATGCCGTTGAGATGGTGGACTGATGCGTCTTGGCGGAGGTTTGTGGTGGTGAGGGTTGGTGGGGGGGTGAGCGGGGGGTGGGGGGTTGAGGGGTTTGGTTGGGTTGTGGGTGAGGGCGGAGGAGGGGGGGAGAGGGGGTGGAAGATCTAGGTGCTGGTGGGGTGGGGAGGGGTGGGGTGGGGAGGGGAGGGGAGGGGAGGGGGTGGAAGATGTAGATGCTAGTGGGGTGGGGAGGGGATAGGTTGGGTTGTGGGTGAGGGCGGGGGGAGAGGGGGTGGGAGATGTAGGTGCTGGTGGGGTGGGGTGGGGATAGGTTGGGTTGGGTTGGGTTGGGTGGAAGTGGATGTTCATAGAGTTCGAAGAAGGACTTTTTGAAGCGTATCAAGGACAGTACTGCGGAAATGGAAAACTTAATCTAAACAAGCAATGATTCGTAAATACGAAACAGAAAAGTCTGTAACTAAAGTCTTCGACTCCAACTATAGTGGAAGTTTCGATAATATCACCGAAGCGTTTACTTTAGAGAGTTTGCAGGAGGGACAAACTCAAGTGGCAATGAAGGGTTCGATGCCTTGGATGTGCTACATAGGTTTGAGCGCAGGGGTTTGGGATGGTTACTGTGTGTGTATGGATGGCTCTCAGGTATGCATCTTTATATCTATCTGCTTGATGGTAGGGGAGAAGTGCCTTATTTAGTATTTCACTATTACGACTTGACGTGAGATACTCGGATGTGGACTTGCCTGGTAAGGGAGAAGATATTTACCTTTCAACGGCATTTTGGCATAAACAGTCTACTTTTTTTCGAACTGTACAATGGGCCGGAAAACATACCATGCCAAGCTTCTATGGTTGCTTTTCAGGCACGCATTTCTGTCAGAGTGTATTCACTACGGAACAGTCTCAGGCGGCATTCTACGCTTCGTAAAGTACACGAACAGCCTTTATCAGTCATCTCAAGCCAAGACTACCCCAATGTCGTGATCGGTTGTTTCACTTCTGATGGTAGCCTTCATGCCTATCTGACTGCAGCGAAAGGGCGTACAAGCGCTTTGTATCGCCACAGGTGTGGGGTAGCTTGTAGTTGGCAATATCACGGCCATCCTCTGTTTTCTTGGGAGGCTCAATGGTGCCATCAGCGCAGCACAGGATTCCCTTTCTCCGTCAGCGACTCAGTCCCCTAGGGTTGCTTCTTAGGCAGCCAAGGTGGTTTCATACCTGTCTCACGTAGTCCAGACAATGCATAACGTGGTCGTCGTCCACATGATGTGCATGTGCATGTGTCTGTCTTGTTCCTGGAGGGCCATAACTCCCGTTGGGGAACGATAAGACTTGAATCTTTGTCCGGATCATTTGGAGGCAGTGTAATTGATGAAACATGGATATTCCAGAGCCGTATATGTGCCCATTGCTCTCTGTCTGATACAAGTAGCCACCGTTCGGTGTGACGATGTTGTCCCAGACTTGGTCTGCCTCGCTGCCTATGCTTTGAAACTCGTCGTAATCTGAGAAGGAGATCATTTTTGCAGGCTCAGAATTGCAAGCGTGAGATCGAACCGTACTAACCATAGCAGAGAAGTTTGAGCGAATCTGTGGATGGAAAATTGTAGAGAGGAGGATGAAGAAAAGCACTCCAAACACAAGAGGTAGCAATAATGTCCTCCTAGAGTTGAGGAACTGGTAGCTGTTGGACTTCATGGCTTCCCGGAGTGGCTTGTAGAAAGAGATTGTAGTGTTCTATTACGAATAAATGGGAGAGTATTGATATGAACCTAAGAAATAGGTGGAGAAATATTGAGAGGTACCGGGTGATGGATTGCTGACGTTGTATCTTTTCATGCGTCTACCGATAATGACTTCTGCCTTGAATGTTGCAAGTTTTGGCCAGTTGCTGCAGTCCGCAAATAGTCATTTGAATAAACATCCTCGCATGCCTGTTCTGACAGTAGACTTCATAGAGTAACACCCACACAGATGTATCGGGTTGAGCTGTAAGTTTTAGAACAACTGAGGGGAAGAGTATATGCGGCACGAGAATAGGGAAAGAGTGCACTGTCACGGAACCGATCTCGAGGTATTCCAGGCCAATGAAAGGCTGCATGAGAGAGAGTTTACCTGCTGGCCGTTGCAACGGTTCCCGACTGTAACGGTGTGATATCTTTCAAATCGAGAAGGTTCTCCAGTAACCGCAGGTTCTAGATTCGAAAGCCGCCATACTATGGGTTGCCCGTGCAGCATACGAAGGTGCCGTTCGAACGGCGCCATAGTAAGGTATGTGCTGTCCGCGCAGCATACAAAGGTGTCGTCTTAGATACTTTACATCGTTTCTTGGCATGAACTATCCTTTCTTTTGAAGCCGAAACCCACTTACAATGCAAGAAGGTCAAGTGAGATGGTAAGTCTGCCTGTGATGCTGCGCAGCATACCAAACTAAGTGTAGTGCTACTTTACTTATACGGTCTTGGCCAAGAGCGCATCGTGAAGGGTTGTAGTAGCCACACACTAGGTTTAGCAGTATGTGAAGTTGTGAAGATTGCTGCACTTCCATATATGTAGTACATACCTAGGTGCGTGCTACCTTAAGGTAAAGAAGGAATTTGCTAGCGGCGGCTGTCAGGGCGCAGGCATCTTCCGTTATCTAATCTTGACGCTAATACTAGGTTTGGCTTAGCACAAGGTACTTCTCGGCAAACCCCAATCGGTACGGAACCGGTGATCATCAACCAGTGTAACGCCATTCAACGTCAAATTTTTGCCAAAAAAGATCGAGAGTAGGCAAGTAACATGAAATAAAGCTAGGGATCTTTATTTTACAGACCGCGGAAGAGCCTACCATATGACTACACGTACTCCAATTAGCCGAAGGTGCATGTTTGACGAAGCATTGAAATTCGACGGACGTGGATGTAAGCTGCAAAATTACAAAACAAGCCCGTCATCGGCCGTTGGGCAATATGCAAGGCTCATCAGAGGATGAGCTATACTACGTACTTCCCGAGCTGCATTGGTCTTGTACCTGTGCATGGCCCTGATGGGGCAGCTCTCGACTGGACCATCACCAATAGAATGGCTATGGCGCGCAAATACCCGAAGCACCACTGCTTGCTATTAATGCCCCAATAAATCGAACGGAGAGGTTGATTGAGAAATCTGCTGCTGTTCAGCTAATGCGAAACAAAGCTTCCAAAGAGGTCCTTTTAAACGACAAGCTGCACGTTATAGCGCGCTAGAGCAAGACATCCCCGAGCCACGAGAAAGAAGCGACTTCATCCGTCCCTGTCCAATACGAATACGGGTATACGTTCTCTTCTGCTCGACCATCGACCGACCTATAAATTGCTACCAAAGAATTACACAAGCATTCGCCTGCTCTTGGACCTCGCCCAGTGGTGGCTAGGGTAGTGCCTTCCACCATTCGACCACGCGTGTTCTGCCCACAACGGCATGTTCTCGCTTCGAAGCAAGGCAGATGAGCGTTACATCAAAGGTAGGTTGCAGACAGTCAATTTGCGGGCATAGTAAGCGAATTTTAAGCGAAGAATGTATGATATTGCTGAACCTATCACCAAATAGGGCTACTCCCCTTCTCAACCGGTCCTGCGTATACCGCGAACCTAGAATTCTCAGAACACGCAACGAAACCTTGCTTTTCCGCAGCTAATCATCTTCGAAGTCGGCATTAAGGCGCTTAACCTTAAGGTGTCTACCTAGGAATCTCTTAGGCCCGATCAGAGATTTTTTGGCGGTGTAGGCAACTCACGCATTGAGATTTGCCTCGCGCTTACTCTTTGTCTTATCGTGCCTGCGTATGTTTCTGTGTCAGATGTGCGTCATAAAAGAACAGATTATAACTGACTCGTAAAGTCTCATCGCCACGTCCTCTGCGCGTTTCGCTTTGTCGTGTTCATAAAGAGCCATGCTGGCGTCTTCTCCACGCTTGACCTTGTCGTGCTCGTAGAGAGCCATGTTAGCCTCCTCGGCGCGCTTGGCCTTGTCGTGCTCATAGAGAGCCATGCTGGCGTCCTCGGCGCGCTTGGCCTTGTCGTGCTCGTAGAGAGCCATGCTGGCGTCTTCTCCGCGCTTGGCCTTGTCGTGCTCGTAGAGAGCCATGCTGGCGTCCTCGGCGCGCTTGGCCTTGTCGTGCTCATAGAGAGCCATACTGGCCTCCTCGGCGCGCTTGGCCTTGTCGTGCTCATAGAGAGCCATGCTGGCGTCTTCGCCACGCTTGACCTTGTCGTGCTCGTAGAGAGCCATGCTGGCCTCCTCGGCGCGCTTGGCCTTGTCGTGCTCATAGAGAGCCATGCTGGCCTCCTCGGCGCGCTTGGCCTTGTCGTGCTCATAGAGAGCCATGCTGGCGTCTTCTCCGCGCTTGACCTTGTCGTGCTCGTAGAGAGCCATGCTGGCCTCCTCGGCGCGCTTGGCCTTGTCGTGTTCGTAGAGAGCCATGGTTAGGTCTTCTCCACGTGTGGCAACATCTACAGCAGTGTTAGAATTCTCTAAGCTCATCAAGGAGTAATACAATTGGATGCGCAGACCTTCTGCTACTCGTAACGGAGCGGCTTGAAGAAAGGGGAGAAGCATGGCTGCAAAAGCCAGGATCAGCTTTGTCTGCATGGTGACTTCTGTATGAACAATTTGGTTGCGGTTCTGGAGAAGGTCTGTAATGTGAAATCTCTTGTTTTGAAACTGGCTGACGAAAAAGTGGAAAGTAAGAGCAAAATGATGGCTTTATATCTCACGATAAAGCATGCTCTGGGCCGTGCTTGGCACAATCCGCAATTTGACCTTTACTGCCATGTAACTTCCCTAAAATGACCCTAAAATGACCCTAAAAGTCTCTTGAAAGCTGTCCTGGCATGATGCTAGCCTGAGGTTTCTGCTTTCACGAAGTATTCTATGCATCATGCATTGCAAACATACAGCGAAGCCGTTTCGTTTAGTTCGGCAATATTCTTGCAGGTTGATATCTGAGCGTGCAGCTTGAGTGTGGGAATGCAACTCCCGCGAGACGAACTTTGATCAACTGACCTAGACAATAAATACTTCGCTCGCGTGCATGATGGAGGAAATCCTGCTTTGTGGACCTATCTTCCGATGTGCTTCTGAAAAAGAACCAGTGGTATGCTGTATTCTACCGAACAAGTGAGCCAGTCATGCAAGGGATGTCACACTGGATGATGCCGTGGGAGGTAACAAAGGTCTAAAGGATACATCAGATTGGTTGACAGAGGAATCCGCATTTACAGAAGCGACTGCAGACAGAAAGACGGAGGCATGTTTTTAAGCCAAGGGACAACACGGGGGAAGATACAACAGGACAAAAGAGGCGAGATTTCGAGTCACTAACATTGAAGTGGAGATGTGTTCTAGCAAAGGTAGGAGTATTCAAGAAATTATCGTGGCTTCTAACGGATCGGCCCATAAACTTCAGCTCTCGTCCACAATGAGAGCACGACGCATTACGCCAGAAGGCAGTATCGTTCTGTACAAGCAAGTAATAGCACTTCCACTGATGCTGAAGAGAAAGATGTAGTGGTTAATATGACCACAAGGGGTATCACTCGTTAATCCTCGAACAGGCCTATAGCACAAGCCGAAGCATAAAAACCTGTACAGGGAAGCTCTCTTTGACTTAGCAAGCATTGCAGTTCTCTGGCTAACGTTATCGATTGCTTTGCGGAACACGAGAAGCCAGTAAGTTTTGTTAAGGGACCAGCAAAGGCTGTAATCCAAACACTTTGCGGCTGTTGGTGGTACCTTAGGCGAACAGATTCTGCATGCTAGCGGATTAGAGACGGATCAAGGTAGGCTACAAAATGGGATATTTTCGAACTCGAAAGTCATTCAATTAGGCACCTCAAGATCACCAAATCGTCTCGGCATTGAGGGGTATTATTCGGATCCAGAGTAATAGTCAGCGCCTACCATAAAGCTAAAGTGCAGAAATCTACCTGCATGATGTACGGTAGAGAGCTAGCGGAGTGAGTGCAGCTGCCTCATGCTTGCTAGTACCGAAGACTTGATTACCTCGTCTGCTCGAAGTTTTGAACAAGGTAGTCGATACCTCCCCCCGTTTTTATGAACGTCACAGCTTTCCTCATACTCAGCAACAGCAATCATGCCGTCGCTATTCCCTAAGCACTTTAATAAGTCTTTCTTGCAAAGGAATTACAGCCTCGTCGAAGAAAGGTCTCAGGATCCCTTCGACGAGGACTATTCAATCAAAGCTCTACATGATGAAGCCGCCGTTCCTTTGACCTCGAACGAATCACCCGACGCGCCGCCGCGCTACGATGATAAGCCCCAGCATCCCCAGAAGCTGATGTACTGTCTCAATATCACCCTCTTTTGCTTCTCCCTCATACTATTCTCGTTCTCAAGATTTGAGTCGCCAAGCTCTCCGGATCAGTTCAATAATACGCTGATCCGAGGGACGTCAAAATACTGTTGGTCTTGCCATTCGGTTAGCCCCTCAACAGGTCAATTGACGCAAAGCAGCACCAATTCTGGATCAAGTCCATATTCCGCTCGTAACTACCAAGAGAAATGGCTCGTTCAGCCCAAGGGATCCGCCCTCTATCTACCGTCAGGATCCAAGCCTTGAAGTAGACCATGCGTGGAAAAAGCTGTCGAACATTGCTACCATACCGATCAGTTCTGCCGATGTTTTGAAGCGAGGTGCAGACCCATCTCAAACAGCTCGGTTCCCAGAGCAATTTGGCTTTGGCCCAGACGCACATATTGGGAGGATAGATGTCTTCCATCAAATTCACTGCTTGGTAATGGAAACATCTCATGTAGATTTTCATGCTCAAGTCTGACATTACACAGAATGCTTTGAGGATGGAGATGTTCACGAACTTCCCTTATTATTATGGAGGCAAATTCCCGAACGATATTCCGACGCCGTCACACAAGGCGCACGTGACGCATTGTCTCGAGGTGAGTGTGATACCGAACTGGCAAAGCCGCGACAAAATACTGACAGATACTGGAGGTTCTGTTGCAAAACTTAATGTGCAGTGCTAGTGTCGAGCCCATACTCCACTACTGGGTCGATATACAGGAAGTGCCTTTCCCGGATTTTGACGACACCCACGTTTGCCGCGACTTTGACACAATCCTTGATTGGGTCGAGCAAAACTCAGTCCCTAACGAGCTCTTCCTTACGACCGTTCGGAGACCTGAGGATGCTGTCATACACCGAATGTCTCGCGCTTACAAGAACATGAAAGCACAGAATGTTGGAAACACTTATCTTGATCAGCATCAGCGTCTTCATGAGCATGACTGAAACTAGCGCGGAGGATGCACATTGTGACAATGTTTGGGGTGGATTGAGTCAAGAGAGGCTTTCCCTAAAAATCACGGGTGATGCAATTTGCTTACACGACATACGGTTGCTCTTCGTCCATAGATATAACCAAGAGCAAATGTTCAGTCTCTTACGAAGCGGACATCATGACGTTGATTTAAGCAACATGCTCAAACAGCAATTTTGTAATCGGCATGGTATGACTGTTAGTAAACCTCATCAATAAACAGTGCTTCGAAAATACAGATTGCAACGTGTGGTAATAGCGCTTGAATGGTATACTAATAGCAGACATCATGCGGAAATCAAGTCTATCTTAAACATTGTTGTGTACTGTAGTATATATTATACCTTGGCCTGAATAATCATGTTGATTGATTTCCGCTTGTCATACCTGACAATGGCAAACCATGGGAGAGGGGGATTCGATTCCCCATCGAGAAGATCAATTTTTGGGGATTTCTCTTTTGCTTCTGGAATAAAATAGCGAGAGTACATATATGCACACTATTAATGTTGAGGAAGTCACGCAGTATGGCGTTGAGACCATCCCCAAATTGGATGCGTTCTCACGAAGAGTTCGCGTTCAACGCGTCGCGCTTTTTACATCGCATTCAATACTGTATTAGATGAGACTTCAAGTCTTATCCCACTACAATGGAGACATCGTCATTGACTTCAATACCAACCAGTTCTCCGTTATCCTTTCACTCCACCAAAGATGTCTCCTCGGCCTTCAATGGGCCCAATAGGGCCGATGCTGCGCTCCGTTCATACCGTGAAGTCAAACGTCTGTCTTATGAACTTCGTGAGCATTGCATGATCTATTTCGAAGAAGGACTCTGTATGCTGGTTCTACCAAAACCACTTCCACGTAATCTAACAGTGTCAGACATCCCCGCCATAAATTTTCTGATCTCGCTGTTGACGGCCGGAAATACCCTGAACTCCCCAACGCCAGCTTTTCTACCGCCTGCACAGCATCTTGCCCTAGCGGCTACTTTAGTCGTACATCCTAATCTTACAACCCGTGCAAAATCTCAAGACCATAGCGAGGCTGCAAATCTCGCCTTGCGGTATCTCCGATTAGTAGTCCAGCTCGTTGGTCCCGTCAATGGCGATCTGCAGGACGCATTCGCCTTTTGGGGGGTCGGCACATCTTCTCGTCGCGGTGGTAGCGGGAGAAGAAGGACGGGCGAGGATGTGAGCCCCACAAATGATACGCTGAATAGCATTAACAGTGAGTTGGCGACTACGGGCGCACTTTGGTCAAGGGTAGAGGATTTTTGGCAGGTAGTCGGTTGGGCGTTCAATTGCAGTATACTACATAAAAACCGGTGGGAGAGATGGAGTTTGTGGCTCGAGTATATGATCGAGGTCTTAGAAAAGGACTGGGATATCCGAGGAGAGGAAATAGGGAATTCGGATAAGGATAAGGATGACGATCATAATCCGAGAGAGCAGAGTATGATTGTGATGTATTTGAGTTCTGAAGGTGCGACGACGAATCGAGAAAAGAAGATCCTAAGAGCAGTGTTTGCGGATGCTAGCCCGAGGACATTGGCTGAATTCCCCGAAGTCTGGCGCAATGAGACCAAGGAGTTGAAGAAAGACGGTGCGGTCAAGAAAAGAGAGGCCAGGATTGACATCGAAGAAGATAACTACGGTGATTACGTGGAAGAAGACGAGGACTCCGATCTTGAAGACAATCTCAATTCGCCGCCGACTCCCTCATTTCTCACCTTGGTAAACTCCACCTCGACCACTAACGTTGCCAACCCTCTTGGCGGTATGGACGCCATCATCCTCCGCCTCCGTTTACTTTCCCTTCTTTCGACCGTTTCCGCTATACTACCCCATATGTTCACCCACCTCGTCACCCTGTACGACATCTACCTGGAACACATCCGCCCCCTACCCCTACCAACATTCTTCCTTATCATGTCTCCATCCAGCCTCAGTCTCTTCACACCTGCCGCCGCGTCCTCTCTCACACAATTCATCTTGCGCTCCATCATCGCCTCCTCCGCGCCTTTACCACCGAAAGATGACCTCGAGCAAGATATACTGGAACGAAGCTATCTGCCTTATGCCGCAAACACTGGCAGCATTGCTGACAATGCCAAAGTCAGTATATGCGTAGAGACCCTACTAAGGTTGTTGGATAAGCATATAGGGCTTGTCTGGAGCGAAGGGTTGCAGAGTGCGATGGAGGCAGGGATTGAAGCCAGGGAAATCAAGGCTAAGAAGGGAACGAAGAAGAAACAGGATGTCGAGGTTAATCGGATGTGGTTGAGGGCCAGTGCTGAGAGGATTAGAGGTGTGGTAGAAATGGCGAGACCATAAGCTGTTGACTTGTCCTATGCGCAGTATTCTCGCGCCGCAAATGGGGTTCTAGTCTTCGAACAAATGGTAAAATTCTCGATGAGATGCGCTAAGTTGATGTGTTCTTCACATACCCTAAGGATAACATGAGACTACAATACACAAGCAAGGAACCCTCTCGTACTAACCGTGGCACTCACTTTGCAACGTGAGGACCCTATCGCGTCGCATAGTGGGTGCCACGATCACCGCTAGTTGTTGGCTTAAACAGCAGGAAGCGGTCCTTACTGCCTGCGCTACGTACCCAGTGTCTCTTCGCCTCCATGACAAGAGCGAGATGTAGGGACAATCAAGACATTCATGTGAAATGATGAAGATCCCGAAGACCAAAGCAAACGGTTTCTTATGGTAATTACTGTCAAGAATTACGTCGAACAGAAGACAACATGGACAACAGCACTGATCCCCGAGATGCATTAGCAATGACGAGAATTAAGAAACGAGTAACTTCGAGGTGCGCGTTATCAACGACTGTCATCGTTCATTTTTCTTAAGCCCAATACAACGGCCAATGCGCGTTTACTGATTTGCACTTGCTTGGACTCGAATATATTCGGTAAACCCAATTGACTCACACCTGCATTTTGAGATCCTGCGCGATTTCACGTTCGACTTTGTGCGAATCCCTCACCAATATACCTCTAGCCCTATATTCAAGCCAACAGGGGAAGATACTCCACACAAGCTCTTTCCCATACCCGAACAGCAGAACCAAGCTTTTCAATCCGCAACCTGACCTTCGCCATTCACTTCCAGCACCAGCAAACTTTTTCCGCCCCGTTCCCTCTTCCGTGCAGATGGGGTATATAAGGATCGTTTCCTCGCCGTCTGTTCCCGCTTTATTCTGTCCTTGGAGGTTTGGGTCTTTCTTTGTATGTAGTGCTTGGTAAGTATTTTTGGTGTTGTTTCATGGGATATTGTCTTCATTATTTTGATGGGGGGGGACCTTAAGGGTGGTTTGTAGTGGCTTTTTCATAGGGGTTTGGGTTGGTTGTGAGTTACATTGTTCTCTTGTATAGGGTATTTCTTATCTGTCAAGGCCTGGTCGGGTGCTGGCTACTTTGGATTGTAGGCTTTGGGGGTTATGTCTTCTCTGAGTGTGTTTTCCCATAAAGATAATCATTCGTGAGTGATCTCTTGTTATGGTTCATGGAATTCTTTTTCATGATGTGCTATCTTATTCATCATCTTCCATGCTTTCGTGTTCGATGTGATGGTGTTTTGTGTATATAGCAGTGTGGTCTTTGGTTGGAGTGGGAGGAAAGGACTTTGGTACTCAATAATTCCGACATTGTCAGGATGGACGGTTGGGAGGCTTTCTGTGTCTATCTAGCAATGACGACGGGTTTGAAAAGAGAATGACACGATGCTTCTTCGTTCACTGAACGTTTTCTGATCAAGAGTCTTAAGAGATATACAAAGCCGTGGTTTGAATGATAATCCTAAATCCGCTTTAAGTAATAAGAAATCGAAGGATTTGAATATATTTGCGCTTGATGAACAAGAGGCCAGGGGGTTGGAAATTTTGAGTAGGGTATTTATATTGGAAAATGATCTGGATGGGCTACGGAAAGTGAGGCGAATGGCGTGACATAAATGGGTGGATGTTCGGTAGATTGTTAGGGTTAATGAGGTAGTCACGATGCAGATTTGGAGTTCTTTAAAGAAGAAGTTAGCTACTCTCATATTCGTTGTCTCATTCTCGTACACTAGGGGTAATAGAAAGCCGCCACAAGGCCTTTGGGTCGCCAAGAAGGTTGTACAATGGTTTTCAAAGTGTTGCGATGCGCCTTCAGCGGTTTGTATATTGCTCATCCACAAACCCCAAAGGAGAGTTTGATGAAATGAGCTCCATTAGGCAACGGTGTAGCCTCAAGAAGGAGAATGTCGCGACGCTGTGTGCACCAACACTCGACCAGAATCTGAGTCAATCAAGCATGAGAAAAAAGATCGATTCGAAAACTGCCACTTTGCGGCCCAGTATTTGCCGGAGTGACAGCTTTTGAGCAAATATGCTATCAAGCGAAGAGATCACCGCCAAAAACTCGTAGGGGATGTTGGAGCAGTTACTGAAGGCGCTCGGCGCCATATTGTCAGTCCAACTTTTCCCGTCGCCATAGCTATCAGCGATACTGCCTCAGCAAATCCTGAATATCCGTAGGAGGACTTGGACCCAGTACGGGGACTACGCCAAGTCCTTAAATTTCTGACCTGACCCGCTCATCAATGAAGCTCTTAATATTTTGCTGATTGAGGGGGACAGATAGGACAAGCTTCAGATGCATGTGCCACTAGGCATTTGATTTCTAAATGATTCTCGAGCTTTCGCACTACTCCATTTTGGCTGTTTGTTTATGATAGGCTTTGACGCTATCATAGATAATGTACGGTGACTCGGATTCAATATGACAACTCCCTGTCAGAAATAAAGGGCGGCTTTTGCGAATTTATCTAGTCGACGCCACTTTCCGAGACGGATGAGCGGATTTGGATGCTTCTGCCTCTTCATCGGCAATTAAAGACTCGACATCTCGTTCTCTGAGCCAGACCCGCACACTTTCCATTATTTTATCAAGACTGTCTCCGCCCTCGAGGATATCATCAAGGTGGTGTAATGTAATCCCGCTTCGATGATCGGTGACTCTTTGCTGGCTCCAATTGTAAGTCCGTACCTTGTCGCCGCGGCCAGTTTTCCCAACACCGGCCACACTGAGTCTCAGCGCCGCCTTTTCCTCTTCTCTAGCTTCACGTCTTGCCTGCGCGAGCCTTGCTCGTAAGACTTGCCATGCTTTCCTCCGGTTCTGTTGTTGAGACCGGGAGTCTTGCATCGCAACAACAGTATTGGTCGGTATGTGTGTGAGTCGGACCGCAGAGTCTGTCGTGTTTACATGTTGACCACCTGCGCCCCTTGAACGATAGACGTCTATTCTAACATCGCTTGGATTGACGTAGTAATCGCTTTCTGGGTTCTCAAAGTTACTCTCTCCTAGCTCTTCACCCAATTCGGGAACATTAGGTAGTACTACGACGGCTACAGCACTTGTATGGGTTCTCCCTTTATTTTCTGTAGCAGGCACCCTCTGTACCCTGTGCACACCTGCCTCACACCTCAGCAACTCGTATGTGCCCTCTCCTTCAAATTCCAAGACCGCTTCTTGTAGCTCACTATCGGATCCACTTCCGACCGCTACTTCATCAAGCTTTATGACTTTTGCATGCAACCCATGACGTTTGCAGAAAGCTTGGTACATACGTAAAAGCTCACCGGCGAAAAGCGCAGCCTCCGACCCGCCAGCCCCGGGACGGAGTTCGAGGAGGCATGGAAGATTCGCGAACGGATGTGTGGGAGTTAAGCTTGTCCGGAGGCGGTCCGATAGAGAGGTCAGGTCATCGGATGTAGTCTTAAGCTCCTCTACTGCGAGCGAGCGTAACTCTGGATCGGTAAAAGGGTCTTGCAGTAAATTTTGAAGTTCCGTGAGAGACTGTAGCAGTAAACAATGGTACATAGAAGCTTCCAGAGGCTGAAACATACATTGCTGGCCGAGTTCCAGGCATTTAGCGCTTTTGCGGTTGGAGAAAGTTCGCCGACCTTCCTTGCTATCTGCGGGTCATATCCATTTGCAAGCTGCTTGACCAGCTGGTCATGCTCAGCGGCGAGAGATTTGGCCCTTCCAAGTAGAGCGGGCGGGATAGTTCGGAGAGGTGTAGCTTCTATAAGAATCAATTAATTCCACTCGTTATGTCTTCAAGCAAGGAACGAAGTATTACCGGTGCTTTGGTAGCGATTCAGCTTGCTTAATGACTTGATTCTATGAAAGATCTTGTATGTAAACCTCGTCCTAATCATACTACTTACAACAATGAACCTCTTGCGGGATGATTGAATCGCCCTACGGGCCTACTTTCATGTCAACTTTCATGCCGACTTCGAAGTTTCGAAAACGTACTGTGGTATTTTATTCCGGACCCTGCATTAGCGTGACTTTAATTACGCTAGCAAACCTCTGTCTGGCTTGTCAAACTAAATCGCTGAATCTTGAGCAACCGAGGAGACCTTTGAACATACTTATGTTGAATGCTTATCGAACGGTAGAGTTCTTGCATGTTTATCTAATTGAACTCAATGAAAGCATGATCAGACCAGTACCGTCTACAACTCCTTCCATTCCAGACTCTCATACTCATTGAGGCATGACGTGTGATTTTGACTAACCCCACCACGACCAAGTTCACGCTTCCCTTTGAACCCTGCTCCCCCTCGTCCGTACCTTTTACACCTCTCTCCATGCTCACAGCTGAGGACAGCAGTTGAATTTCATAAGAATTGAGTGCAGAGCATCTCAGCCACATCATGCCGCTCAACGCCAACGCCATCTTTCCTTCTTCGGACCCCGAGTTCATCTCCTTTCCGAGTCGCCGGAGTGTTGTCCACAGTACTAATGGCATAGTAACGTGTACGCAGCCTTTGGCTGCGCAAGCAGGTCAAAGAATCCTATGGTCCGGTGGAAATGCTGCAGATGCAGCCGTTGCTGTCGCAGCAGCATTGAATATGACAGAGCCATCCTCGACTGGTATCGGAGGTGATATGTTCTGCCTGTTCTACAATGCAAATACTAAGAAGGTCCACGCATTAAATGGATCTGGCCGGTCATCCCACAATACGACCTTAGTGGGGACGCGGTCTGACCTAGGTCTGGAGGCTGGACAACCTGGCGTCATACCCATGTCGAGTGTACATTCTGTCACTACACCTGGTGCAGCAGCTGGCTGGGTAGATACTGTGGAGAAGTTTGGCAGTGGGAACCTCTCGCTGGAGCAGATCTTAACACCGGCCATTGAACTCGGAGAGGAAGGCTTTCCTGTTTCGGAGCTGGCATCGACATTCGTAAGAATATTGAAGATTTTAAGGTCAATGGTGTGACTGATCGTGTGTAGTGGAGAGCTAGCGAGGAGCTCATTCGAGATGCTTCTCCAAACTTTGGCGAGATGCTGAAATCAGACAGCTCAGCACAAGATGGTAAACGAGCTCCTGGACCTGGTGAAATTTTCGAAAACCCTACTTTGGCCAATACCTTTAGACTGTTAGCAAAACATGGGAAGAAAGGCTTTTACGAAGGCCAAGTAGCGGAAGCCTTGATAAAAGTGGTGCATGACCTAGGGGGCCGCCTGGACATTCATGATCTAAAAAGCCATTGCGAATCTGGAGATGAAGAGGTAGAGGCCATTAGACTCCGATTCAACGGCCAGAATATTGGCAAAGTCCAAAGTAAGGCCGCTGATGGACAGCCTGGCCAAAGCGCCGATGACCAGGGTGTTGACGTTTGGGAGCACCCTCCTAATGGCCAAGGTATTGTCGCACTAATGGCTCTTGGCATATTAGAAGAATTGGAGAAGACAGGAAAGCTAAGGACTTTTGAGGAAAAGGAGCATAACTGTGCCGAATATTTACATGCGGTAATTGAGGCACTTCGGATAGCCTTTGCAGATGCAAGTTGGTGGGTGACTGATCCACACGTCGAGAAAGTCCCCACTCAGGAATTAATCTCACGATCTTACCTTGCTGAACGTGCCAAGCTCTTTGACCCAAAAAAAGCATGTGGTGTATTAGACCACGGTTCACCAGCTCATAACCATTCAGACACGGTCTACTTTGCTGTAACAGACAAACATGGTAACGGCATCTCCTTTATAAACAGCAATTACGGCGGGTTCGGTACTTGTATCATTCCCAAAGGCTGTGGCTTCACCTTACAAAACCGCGGCGCAAACTTCTCGCTTCAGGAAGGTCATCCAAATGTGATTGCTCCAAAGAAGAGGCCGTATCACACCATCATCCCTGCTATGATTACGAACCCAAGCGACCAGAGCCTACACTCAGTATACGGTGTAATGGGCGGCTTTATGCAGCCGCAAGGGCACGTTCAAGTCCTCCTTAATATGCTGACTTTCAAATACAATCCGCAAGCGGCTCTCGACGCGCCGAGAATATGCATCGGTGCAGGCACGCCAGAGATGGGCAAAGTTCTTGACCCTACGGTTTACGTCGAGGACGGTATCAGCGAAGAAGTAGCGAGCGAGTTGAGAAATTTAGGGCACCAGGTGGAGATGGTCAAAGGCTACCAACGAGGGCTCTTCGGCCGCGGTCAAGTAATCAGATGTCATATGGAGGATGGGAGACACGTATACAGCGCTGGCAGTGATCCTAGGGGTGACGGGGCTGCACTACCTGCTTGATTTCCTTGTTCTCGGTTGTCAACCGATCTGATACCAACTGTTCAGCGGAAGAGATTGTGACGTAGAGGGTCAGCACTCATCGATCACCTTCTCAATAGCTAGATACTCTTATCGGTTAGACTGAAGATAGTGAGTAATCTTGTAGGTACCTAGTATAAGGGTCAATTGCAGTACAGCATATAAACTGTAAATCCATGAAAGGCATGTTACATATGTTCTGCCGTTGCACTCGCTTAGAAAACCCCTGTCGTGAACCTGGAATCGCGCTTCACGTCTCCCGTTTGCTTAACTTGATTAACAGCAGCGTAACTTTACCTAGGCCGCGCTCAAAAGCAACATTAAGGCATGGAAATCAAGAGCTTGAGGGGTATCTACGCTTTGAATCAGCTATAAGAGAATTGTTCCTGACCGGAGCTGCTTGTGGAGACCGTCCGCAACAATGACCGAAACACTTCACAACGCTCCAATCGTCCTGGACAATGGCAGCGGAACTATAAGAGCTGGCTTTGCGGGCGAAGACTTGCCCAAATGCACATTTCCTTCATTTGTTGGGAGGCCGAAGCATCTAAGGGTCCTAGCTGGAGCTTTAGAGGGAGACGTCTTTATAGGGCAGAGGGCACAAGAACTACGGGGACTGCTCAAGATACGATACCCATTGGAACACGGAATAGTTACAGACTGGGATGATATGGAGAGGATATGGCAATTTGTGTATACCGAAGAGTTGAAGACGTTGAGTGAGGAGGTACGTCGTAAGGAATTTTAGGATGGCATCTTCTCTGTCGAACCTTGCTTGCCATGATCGAAGTTGACTGACGGTATTGGGTTGATCTGACAGCATCCAGTGTTACTCACGGAACCTCCACTGAATCCACGAACAAACCGAGACACAGCAGCCCAGATCCTCTTTGAAACATTCAATGTGCCGGCCCTCTACACCTCAATCCAAGCTGTTCTATCACTGTACGCTTCCGGGCGGACAACTGGGGTGGTCATGGATGCAGGCGATGGCGTCTCACATGCCGTTCCGGTCTACGAAGGCTTTGCAATGCCAAACAGTATCCGGAGGATAGACGTTGCAGGCAGGGACGTCACAGAACACATGCAGCTTCTCTTTAGAAAGAGCGGATATGTCTTTCACACAAGTGCGGAGAAGGAAGTGGTACGAATGATTAAAGAGAAGACGGGATATGTGGCCGCGGATTTTAAAAAGGAGGAGAGGGAATGGGGCCGACCAGGTTCACTCGATGCGAAGGTGGTGGAGTATACCTTACCCGACGGTAAAAAGATGAAGGTATTCTTGCGTTCTGTTGGTGACGATAGTGTACGTTAACTATTACAGGTTGGGCCCGAGCGATACCGAGCGCCTGAGATATTATTCGACCCTGAGATAATAGGTTTAGAATATCCTGGCATTCACCAGATGGTGGTTGATGCGATCAATCGTGCCGATATGGACCTCCGAAAGTCTCTGTTTGGCAACATTGTGCTGTCAGGCGGGTCAACTGTATGCAAAGGTTTTGGCGACAGATTGTTACACGAGGTGCAACGACTGGCTGTCAAAGATATGCGGATTAAGATATTTGCTCCTCCCGAACGAAAATACAGCACATGGATTGGAGGAAGTATTCTCGCCGGCCTCAGTACATTTCGAAAGGTTAGTCTACATCCGAGCTGTCGACCAATGTCTTTCATGCTGACACGGCTCGCCAGATGTGGGTCAATATTGATGACTGGCATGAGAATCCAGATATTATACACACAAAGTTCGCATAATGAAGTCCAACCAGCTCAGCACGTTGGGCCGTCAGACACTCAACTCGCTATATCCAGCTACATTCATTGCAGCCTGAAGCTGGTTGCTTACCTCGAAGTTTCCCACCTTTCTAGGTTTTTGTCCACATGGAAGATTCTGCCATTGACGACTACTTGAGAGAATACTGCGCCTCATTGTTGCGACGTCGAGCACGATGCATCAAGGAAGGATATACCCGTTCAGCGCTAGAACAATGTTCCCTTCCCATCGTCGATCTTAGGATGTATCTACCTTACTTTACGCCGGAGGGATCCGGTTAGGCCCAGACCGCCTCCTCTGGCGCAGCACCCCCGAGATCGTGTAACGGATGCATGCGTGCCATGGTACCTGTCGGTTGAGAATGCGGGGAAGGCACTAAATTGGGGCTGAATGACCCCCAGAGTTCAGGATGCCAGCAAGGTAGGACATTTTCGCAGCTGGCTCTTCTGAAAGCCCCTTCAATGCAGGTATGGGCTTCACAGCCAGCTCATTCCATCAAAATCTTCCCAGTACCGCAGACAAGCAGTGAGGCGATATCTGAGACATGGCATCTATGCACCGTGCTGCAGACGCTGTGCTGTTGCAAAGCTTCTATGATCATGACATCCAGTTACTTCATCACGTTCCACTCCCGGGCAATATCCCTTGATTTCCTCCGTTGCTATTACCCCCAGAAAACTAGCAATTGCGTTGTTGTTACCCCCAGGAAACTCCCATTTAGGTTGCTATTACCCCCAGGAAACTGCCCCCCCTCAAGGCCGAGCTGAGGCGCACACCGAGCCAGAGTGCAAGTTCCAACATCACGTCGTAGTAAGGTAATTAGTATGGACTTTGGCCGTGACGCCTGTGGTCCAGAGCAAGCATTTGACTGGATGGCACGAAATACCACGTACTCGTTACGTTTTTGGCGGGGCCCAGCGGAGACCACATGACGGACAAAGCGGCGGGGTTGGACTTCCTCTCCGTCATAGACGAATTCTTCTCGCCTCCATCCCCTGAAACATCCCTGCACGTAGTGATTAGTCAGGATCCCGCGGCATGCTGCTTTATGCGTTCGGATATAACCTGGAAACACGCTAGCTTCGGTTGCCGTTAACTGCAAAGCGCGTGCCGTTAACTGGAAAGCGCGTGCCGTTAACTGGAAAGCGCGCTCGTCAGGCGAAGGCGAAGCTACTAACGCTGCGTGACTGAAGAGTTTTCATTCACTTTCCATTATTGTTATTATTGTTATTCCCGCATTACGAAGTGAAGAATGATTTCATTTAACAATCTGAGTCAGGGGGGCGGGACGATTCACCGCTTCAAGAGAATAATATATATGAGGAGACTGCTCTTTCCTCCCTAATAATATAACCAGATAAATAGATACCACATTCACAAAGCTAGCGACCTACAGCTACCTCCCACCCTTCCAGAAACCGAGAGTACCACTTACTACTCTACCGCACTGCCGGGCGGCCTACATACAACTCGCAGAGGTGCCAATCCCCGCAACCGCCAAACCAAACTACCACCGACAACAATGACCTTCTCCACCTCCCTCCACATTAGCGAACCCCACCCCTCCTACCCCGCCACCATCCGCGTTGGCCGAGGCGGCGCAGGCAACAAAACCAAACCCACCTACCCAGCTCCCCCTTCCTCCCTCAACACCCCCCTCGCCTCTCAGCAATCCTCCCACAACCCCGCCCGCTTCTCCACCGGCCGCGGCGGCCAAGGAAACTTCCACTCCGGCTCCATGGACGAGCGATGCATGTTCCACTTCGATGAGGAGCTGGAACGGCAGAGGGGGAACAGCGAGGCGGTGCCGGTGTACCATGTCGGCAGGGGTGGCAGCGGGAATGCGGTTGTGGAGAGGAGGAGGGATAGTAGTGGGAGTGAGCGGAGCGAGGGGAGTGGGGTGAGGAAGAGTTTGGACTGGGTGAAAGGGGTGGTGAAGAGGATTTGAGTGTCTACATCCAACGGCGACGAGCAAGCTTCACGACCTACGGTCCTCCCTGCTCTATCACACGGTCGTTACTCTTCCTCACCTCCCATCCGCTTTACGCCTCACACCTCACGCACGCATTCGACAACGACATTACGACCCCAGCATTCTTCATTCTCGCACCACCTCACATTGCGGCAAAAGTTCCTCTGCAAACATCAACAGCGGACGTCCCCTTTTATGATCCTTGTTTTTTCCCCTCGGGCTGGTTCCCGGTGAGTACCGTCACGGAGTTTCACTGCGGATTGAGAGAATACCAGATACCCCCTTTGGAAACGGACCCGTATGTTTTATGGGAGTTGGCGGTTGGCATTTTTAGTTGGGGGGTTGGACATATGCGTGTAATATAGCATCAACACGCGGTTGAACAATCTATTCTCCATCACCCTCCTGTTCCCGGGTGGGAAAGTTGCTATGATATTTTTGTGTGTGTTGTATACCTTTCCCTTTCCCTTTCCCTTTCCCAATCCACACCCGCCTTCCTCCCCTCCCCTTCCCTTTCCATCCCTCGCTCATCTCATCCCCCACTAAAAAACAAAACCCCATCATTCCTCGCCTCTTCCTCACCAAATCTCATTCCTCTTCCTTTTTCCGGTCTGCTCGTCGCGCAAGTGGGCTGGGTGCCGGTTGATGAAGGGTTTTTTGTGCAGGGTTGGGAGGGGCGGTGTGGTCTGGGAGAAAGAAGGGAAAAGGGAAAAGGGCTGGTGGGGGTGTGACTGAGAAACAGGTGAAAGGTTTTGTTTTTTGAGTGGAGAGCTGAAGGAGGGAGGGTTCGTTGCGAGGGTTGATTGAATAAATAAATAAATGAGGGGTGTGCGTTCGTGGTTGGAGTTTCAAGAGCCATGGCGGAAGGGTAGTTCATAAGCCGGTGTGCCGTGGAGATTATCAGTTCATCAACTCAGCGTTATCTAGGTATACACCAATCTCCACCAACAACAGGCCTCGGACTCCGCCATGCTCAATGTCCAGACTCCGGTTTTGAAGGGTTTAGAGTATACATATGCAAGCAGCAAGAAAGCGTCTCTCTCGAAGCCGAAGGGGTGTTCGGACATGGAGGAAAAGATGAGCGCAGGCGAGACTGAAGTACAATTACCGTAGGTGATCAAGTAGAAACCGAAATCAGTTGCTATAGTAGCGTCAGCATGCATCCACTGTACAAGCTTTTCCAGAAAGGGACTCACTAAATTTCCAAAGGCGCCAAACCATCAATACTATACAGCCAATTCCCTCCCTGTTCCTCTCTCATAAGCCTAACCAAACACACCGCACATTAGCACCCCGTCTCTCACTTAACCCCACAACCCCCAAAAAAAGCACTCAAAGACGCATTAGAAAACTCACCAATCATAAGGCCAAAGCACCAAATGCCCCTGTGTCATGCCCATCAACTCCTCCGCATCGGCCCTACTGATCATATCATCACTAGCATGAAACTCCCGCCTCGAACTCCTTGTCGTCGCTCTTCGCCTTCTCTTCTGTATACCCGTTGCGCTAGAATTCTTGTTCAGCGCGTCCGAGTACGGAACCGTAGACGGAGAATTCGATCTCTGCAGGGCTTCGGAGCCGAACGTCGTGCTGGCTTTCAAGGGAGCGAAATCTTTGAGGTCGTCGTTGGAGGTGCGGTGCGGGGCTTTTTCATTCATGATGGGGTTGTGGGAAGTGGTGTCTGCTCTTGTGGCTTTGGCGGCTTGAGCTTCCTTTTCGTGACGAGCAAGTTGTGCTTTGTTGGCTTCTTCGGCCCATTCTTCGATCTTGCCGAGGGGCTGGTTGTTGTTGTGGTCTTTGGGGGAGACAACGCTCATGATTTTCTCACCTAATGATCCGGTCTTGCTTTCGGCATTTGCGGCTTTCTCTCCAGCAGGGCCTAGCATACGAATTTTGTCGAGGGTACTGCCTTGTCCAGGAGGCCCACTGCTACCAGGTGTCTCTTGCTGGACTCGGTCCTTACTCTTACCACCACCTTGTGCTTGAGAGAATCGCTCCGCATACGCAACATACTCCTTGTACTCCTTCCAGGTCTTGACTTCATTGTCGGGCATGCAGCGAAAGACCTGGCGAAACAGCTTCGTGTTATTCTCTGCTATAGCGTGCCATGTGTCTAGGAAGAAAGAGTCGTTTAGAGGATCTCGCATGCAGTCTTTGTCAACAAACGGCCGTTTCATATCGGCAACGAGAGGGTTACTGACTCCCGCGCTTCTCTGGGACGGAGTACGCTGGATACCAGGACCACCAATATCTGTGTCGTCAGTGTTAGGTAATGGGGGTAGTTGAGACGCCATTGGTAAACCAAGTTGGGCTGTATTGCTTCGAATCAACCTTTGAGGAGGCGGACCAGCGTAGCCAACATCATCTGTAGCGCGGGATGGCGACCGCTTTGGAGATTTCTCCTTTGCTGGTGAGGATGCTCTTGTGGCGATGTCGGCCGCAAGAGGTGAAAGTAAGACTTCCCTATCGCCGCTCAGAGTCGTGTCACGGCCGCACGCTATGCCGGCTAACTCAGCTTCTTTCAAACGATCTTCACCCTCGCCATCGACATCGTTCTTGTGATCTTGATTGCCGGTGATTCTCGAGTCTTCTGTGACTCTTTTGTTAACTTTGAGATTTGGATTGTTGGCCTGCTCCCAGTCAACGTCATGGTTGAAGCTAAACATCTTCTCGGACTTAGCAAGCAGCTCATCCTGAATCTGGTGCTTCGAACTCAGTAACCTGAGGTCTGACTCATGGTCCGAAAGGGGTTTGTCGGGCTGTACATCATTGCCATGGAATTTATCCATATCACGTTCCCATTGGGTATCTTTACTGTGTCCCTCTTCTTGCCGCTCTTCTTCCATGACCTCATCAACATCAACGCCAAGATGCTCGCGCATGAGACGCATTCGCAGCGTGTGCGGAAAGCGACCAACCAGGTATGGTTCACCGTTCATGGTTGACCACAACATGTCAGTGTCCCTAACAACGGCAGCACATTCTGAATCCCTAGAGCCGAGCATCGAGCGTTCGTTGATATTGGCAGACCCGATGATGGCGATTTTATCATCCACGACCATGCATTTAGCGTGGATATACAGTTGTTCGGTCACCAGTTGCTTTATCGGTCCTATCTCGCCCCATTTTCGGAGACTGTAGAATTGAATGTAATCTTCTGGTTCTATTCCCTGAGCCCGGACTTTGCCAAATATTGAAGTCGCACCTCGGCAGATACTCCGGAATTGGCACTGCATGATTAATCTGACGCTCGTGCCATCTTGACTGTCGACCGTATTCTGAAAACCAGGCATTAGAGGGATAACTACGACTGCCCGCCAGTCTTCGCCCCTTTGCGAAGCTCGGATTATGCGCTCAACCAGTGCGTCGCCGATGTGGTTTTCTATCCTTGTACCTTCTACCTCACAGCTGCTGATAAAGAACTGGTTCTCAATGTATACAAAGTGTTCGGATTGCTCAATCATTTTGATGTAAGCGTTCATGATGCTGTGCTCTGTTTGATCTGGCGTGCCTATCGACCACCAGGAAGCGGATCGCAAGATTTGTACTTCGCAAGTTCCATCAAGCCCGAGAGCTTCAAGGTCTGCGTGGTTGAAATCTGGCGGAGGGAGTAGGAAAGGAGTAGGTCGAGTTGGCTTCCGCTGACGAAGAATATAATTCCATCGTTGTACAAAGTGACGAGTAAGGTCACGAGCTGGCTGACCGACCACTTGCATAGATATATCATGCCAAGGCATCCGAGGTATTTTCGCTCTATCGTACATTTCCTCGTACGGCTTGTCCAATGCATAGAAATCTTGCACCCTTGGGTTTGAGTAATCTTTGCCAGGCCAAAGTTGACAATGGTCAGCATCCTTTGGTATGTCAGATTCTTCGAAACCTGTGAGCTTGTCGTCTACAACGGTATGTTGAGGAGTATCCCATCGTCCAAAACACAGATCAATACCTCCAACAAATGCGACCATATGGTCCACGACACAGATTTTCTCGTGGTGAGCCCAGAAAAACGTATTCTGCCTAATTTGATTGGGAGACCTTTGCACAAAGACGTTCGGATGCAGATCGAGAAGTGAGAATTTGGTATATTCCGAGTCGATTGGAATTGCAGAGTTGATATTCCGATACACAATTACAAAGACTTTGACTCCTTCTTGAGCTTTACGCTGGAGTAGTCGATCCAGCCTCCATTTTTGGCTAATTGCAGCAGGTCTTCGCATGTACAGTTCAGGGCTCAACCACCAGTCATGTATATAGATCACGTCTTTTGCCATACTTATAGCTCGCGATACGTTCCACATGTAGTCCCTACCATCGACGAGCCACTGTGCAGAAACGCCAGACCTCGCGGGAGCAAAGCTATCGAATCGGTTCAGCTTCGACCATGTTGTGTTTTGAGCCATAAAATTGAGCGACTCCTGAAACTGGTGCAGCTGCCGTTCATTCTTTGCTAGTAGTTTGAGTTTCCTCTCCGAGTTGCAAAGCTTCAGGCTATGATGTTGCGGATGAGCCGCTGATTCCTTAGCTGTCTTTGCTAAATCTTTCGGCTTTGAGTCTCGAAGACGCTTTTTCTTAGTCTCGATCAAAAATTTCGAATCTACAAGGAAAACGTCGTATATGTTCATTGCTTCAGGCGAATCGACACAAACAACATAGCTGTGACGTACAGAGAACCATTTGGGCCGATGACGATTCATGATCAAAGGCGGAGTCAAGCCTTTTCTAAAATCCACACCTTTCCCAGATCGTATTATCAGAAGACCCTCCTTGCCATGATAGCTTCCTTCAGCAGCCAAACGTACGCCTAGAGCAGAGAGCTCGAGAAATTTGCACAGACGGTTGCTTTCGGGACGAAAAATAAGATAACGGATCATTTGCTGAAGGTATGATTCAAGTTTCTTCCGTTGCCGTTCTGAGTAAGGTTCCCTTCGAACAGATACTACAGTTCCAGCAGCACCGCTCGCATTCTCAGCGCCATTTATAGCATTACCGCTAGATTTCCTCCTTGTTATACCCATAGAAGGACGAGGTCTTTTCTTTTTGTTAGGTCTTTCCGTGCCGCTTATTTCACCGGCACTCGGACCAGTACCATCGCCATCGACATCGTCGTCTTCTTCGGATTCACTCTCGAGTCCCCTAATACCGCGCAAGTATGGGAATGCACTTCTTGGGAAGTGTGGGAGCTTAGTCCGTGCATCGTCTCCTTTCAGCTGAATGTACTTCTGTGTACCGATCTGCAACTTGTACCGAGCGTGTAGATTTGCAAAATCTCTGAGTGCCCGATGAATCACCCACTTCATTCGTGTGAGACCGTTGCCGTACTCTAACTCGATCCGGAATATCATATGGCGATCCCCAGACTTCGAGTCCACTTGCTTACTGTCTGTCAGTCGCACTTTGAGCTGTTCTAGCAAAATGGGTATTCTCCTGTTCCCGTGCTCGTCCCTTTGAAACATACTAGCCAGAATCAGGGCAGCAGGGACACCAGCGGTCAGCTCCGCAAGTAATTCAGCGGATTTCGCATGATCAACAGTGTTATCAGCCTTCCGTCGTTGACCAATCATCTTTAGCCCGGCCTTTAGCTGTCTCCATCTCGCTGCGCTGACTGACGAAGAGCGATCACTCCGACGAAGCTTCCAAGGCGAGAATGGCGTGGCATCAGGATCATCGGCGGAGCCTCCAAATCCCGTAAAACGTCTGATGTTGCTAGGACGTCGTTCCTCGCCAGGTGACTGCGGGTTTTGCTTCCGGCCACTACTATAACCCAAGCCACGAGGGCCGTGGACCCAACCACTGCCTCTTCGCCATGGGCTCCCACGGCTTAATCTGTCCCGACCTTCGTCTTCAGAGACCCCTTGCCGGCTGTCTTCCGGTACATCATTCATCGTGGCGCGTCTCGGTAAGAAAGTAGGACGGAACTTCTCGCTTGGCGTCATGGAATTGGATGGCATGAAATTTGGCCTACTGTTTCGTGAGAAAGCTGATTTTGGTGTTGTCGGCGCAGTCTGAGCTCCTCCGTCCTGTGGCCGGCGGCTCTTCCGCCTTTGCCTGGGATTAGATAGATCCCGGCCACTGTTCTCCCCGGCGCTATGCTCAGCATCAGCATCAATGTCGCTACCTTCTTCATCTGGTCCATTACGCCAAACTGGCTCGTCAAGACCAGGTGAGAGATAAGCAGCAGGAGACCTTTCATCGATCGATTCTCCGCCGATCGTAAAGCTACTCGGGGTTCTGCTGTGAGAAGGCGTGGAGGAACCAGCTAGAGCTCGTAACCTTGAAAACAACGTCCCTCCACGTCGGTCTTTGCTTGTAGGCTCGCAGGGCTCGTTGCCCGTAACGTCCCATGATTCAGATCTGGGGTTTGCACCATCGAGCTGGTCACCGTCTACTGTAGGGCGTGCAAATTGAACACTGCGACGATGCCCCGTTGTTATATTATCCCCACCGCTTAGTCTCTTGCGTGGTCTAACAGGTGGCGGATCTTCAACCAAGGCTTTTTCGTCTCTTATCGTTCCGGTATCTCCTCCATCAGCGGTGGTACCTGCACTCTGAAAGGGAAACCCGTCCTGGGGCGACTCAGGCCTTGCTATCTCACTTGGCGAGTTAAGTGGGCCATTCACGTTTGCTTGTGCACGAAGAGGTGAAGGCATTATGACTGGAGAGGAGTGCCCAACTTCGGATGCCGATCTTCGAAAGACAGGAGCTGTCTGCGATTGTGTGCTCGACCCGTTCATTTCAGCTCTAGTCCAGCTCTTCGCTTAGCTCCTCGGAACAGACCGGTGTTGTGAAGACCTAGAAAGCTCTATAAAACAAGTAGATCTGAATGAGATACTGAGGAAGTATTATGAGCTGATAATGTGACTCGTATGGGGCCCGTACATGAGTCTCTTCCTCTGTGAAGATAGTGGTGACGCTTCTTGGGCGCAATTTTAGAGCCGTTGAGTAGGGTCTCAAGTACTAGTAAAGTACTCAATTGCATGGTGCATGAGCAGCTATCAGGGTGTAAGGAATTTAAAAAGAATTAATTCTCTTATGTTTGGCTAATTAATCCCCCAGACCCGCCGGAAGATCGACGTAATCGCGTAACCCCTGCAATGCCGGGTAGCAGATGTGAATCCACGACCACACGCTGACGTTGCCTCGAACTTCATTCTTCGTACGGACGAGGAAAGAATCCACGTACGGACATTTCCTATACATTGAGTTATGTTTGGATTCACTTGCGCATCTAGACACTAATGGCAACACCTAACCCGATGCAGAGGGCATACTCTAGCCCGCCGACCATGGTTTCCGAACAATCATACTCCATAGCTGGCATACTAACCACTGTATATGGACTTGAAGAACTGGATCCGAGTGTAGTAGATGTAGCATGTCTATGGCTTCTTCATCCACGTTTACAAACCCAAGCTTGTATGAAACCCATTGCGGCTTCGGCAATTCAATATTGGAATGAACATTTTCAGCAAACAGAGGGTAGAAAGCCTGCTGTAGGCCTCATAGCCGCATCGTTCGATCAGAGAAACCATGGTTCGAGAGAAGTTGATAAGCTGGCAAATCAGGCGTGGATTGCTGGTAATAAGAGACACGCACAGGATATGTTTAGCATTTACCGTTTGAAGACCTGCTTCTCTGTATCGTATCATTTTTTAATATTAAGACAGATGGTACATCAGTCGACACTTCCCACCTAATGGATTATATTTCTTCTTATGTATTTCCAATGTCAGAACATACCATAAGTACCAATATGGTCTGTGGCATCAGTCTTGGCGGACACGCAGCCTGGCAATGCCTCATTTCCAACCCTCGTATTACTACTGCAATAGTAATTATAGGGTGTCCTGATTACATTGCTCTGATGTCTGATCGTGCACGACTTTCAAAGCTCTCGACATGGACGAACGGGATTCCACCAGGATCACATTTCCTAGCATCAATGGACTTTCCCACTGGTCTAGTCGAAGCTGTTAAAAAGTACGATCCGGCGGGATTGTTCTTGGGTGAGTCTTCAAGCCACAACAAAGATGCTTACAGTCTAGAGCCATCGGAAGCGGAACAGAAAAGACTGTTGCCGCTCATGAAAAACGCTTTGCAAGGGAAAAGAGTTCTGAATCTAGCCGGAGGAGCTGACAAACTAGTACCGTATAAATGTGGAGAGCCATTCCTTAAATGGCTGAAGAAATCAACCGCGAAAGAAGGGTGGTTCGGCGACGGCGATTTTTCAATAAAAGACATTGTGTTTGAGGGCGTGGGGCACGAAATGAGCCCTGGCATGGCCAAGGAACTGAAAATGTTCGTTGCAGAAACATTGGAGCAGTTGTCATCTGAATCGACTAGGAAAACGTCTAAGATGTGACTGAGTACAGTCTAGGCCATGTTAAACACCGCAAAGGTCTTTAAAATTGTTCCTAGCCTTTTGCCGTTGTTCGACGTGTATCGCATCATGTTATCATTTGCCTCCAGAGTTATCCAGTGCACCGGTTATACTCAGCAAACTCAAGTACTACCGCTCGGCACAACTAATTCCTTAGAATACTATGAAACGTTGAGTCGAAGGAATAGAAATCTACGAATAGGTTTGTCATAGCAATATGTGTTATTCTGGATGGAGAAAGTGATTGCGTTAAAGAATGTTAGTACGAGTTCTGCATGAGAAAAAAAAAGGAAGGCGCACTTACCTAGAATGCATTTCTAGCCATGTTTTCTACAAAAGAGCAAGGGCGTTGTATGTTTCATTCAACGATCTTCATCGTTTTATGAAATTACTAAACAGCATCCACTTATTGCAACTATATTCAATATACGTTAACTTCTCTGGTACTTGATATCCCTGTGGGCACTCATGGTAGCCCAATGGCTGCACGACCGTCAAGTACAGGCCTTGAAGTCGTCCGTAAGCCGCTGTTTGAAACCGACCTCGAGGTAAAGTGTCTTGCCATAATGTGTAAGAATGTCAATTCCTCAACGGAAATCACATATCACATGAACAAGAGGTTCAAGCACGGCATCAAAGAGTACGTGTTGGTGAGCAAGGTGCATGCCTTCAAGGCAGAGAGACGTGGTCGTTTCCAGAGCTCATGGCGGGAATATTATGTCCGTCCTAGAGGCGACTGCCAAAGTCTGGAGTTCTTAGGAGAAGCACTGAATTTTGACTTCATTGCCGAAGGGGGTTGCCTCTGGGATCCCCGAGAAGTGGATTGCATTGTCAGGCCATTCCATGAAGGTCTGGTAATTAAATGGATAAAGCATCGCCTCGAAGAGTCGTTCGGCCGCCGAAGAAAAACAACCCTACGCTTCATTATTAGCATGTTCTCAGCTTGGAGCCAGTCTAACATCCCTTGTCACGATATATGGTTCAAGTACAGCCTTCCTCCTTCTGGTGATCTCTCTGGCGACAAGCAAAGCATCGACGCCCCACTACACAAACGCTGTTTACTGCCAGATGGTACGGGAGAAAATCTAGGAGGTCTCAATCATAGCTTTAATGAGAGAGCGGACTGGCAAAGACCGGAGAGCCTAAAAAATGTCGAACAACGGGATCCTAATAATGGGAGATCGCTGCTCGACTCGATGCCCCATAATGCTGTTTCTGTGATTCTGGAAAGAAGTGGACCAACGGAAGCGAATAGTCCTCAAGTTGCAGAACGCTCGCAAATGGAAACTCCAGAATATGAACTTCGGCCTCCGGCGCCGACATCACTTCCTTCGCATGAAGGTCTGGACCTCTGGAACCAGTTCTTACCCTTTGTGCTCAGTCCTTTGAAATCGGATGTTAAACCGCAAGTTACCACTACTACTGGAGTATCCCAGTCGGTTTTGAACAACATAGCCTCTGTCCAGGAGAGTGAGAAACCGAGAAGCACGGTTGTATCACCAAACTCGGAACGTCCACCAAAATCAGCACGTTTGCCAGATTACACACTTGAAGACAATCTACGGCATCTCCCCCCAATCCTAACATTAACGCAGGCGGATTTCGACAAACTCGATGAGCTTGTGGAGGAACTCAATGTTTGGGGCTACCTCTTACCCTTTTGGCCGAGCGATCTGAGCCCAGATGATGCACCGCAAGCTACTGCTGAAGTCTCTCACTCGATGGAGAGTGAGAAACCGAACAGTAGTAATGGAAGCCCAACTACAGATCATTTGTCAAATGAGAGACCTCAAGACGACTTACAACCACTCTCGCTAATGCCAACCATCTCGCAGGCGGATTTCGACCAGTTCGATCAATTCATCGAAGACTGGTATGGCTCACGAGTCAAATTTCAACTACCCCACTGGAGCGACGGTGAGTCGACCTTGAAGATAACCAACCTAGAAGCCTGATTCCTTACTATTCAGTTTACATGGGCGTCAAGAGAGCTTCGATATTGAACGGCCAGCTAGTCACAGCATCGATTCGAGGCTCTGCGGGATCTTGGAGATCAGCATTGAGGAGGGTGGATTAGCAACTGGCTAGATTCGATTATGAGCGTGCTAGCCAGCGACTATATCCAGGCGGCTTTTTTTCTGCAAAGTCAAATCGTCACATTCCCTCACAAACTGACAATGCGTCATCCACACCCCCACTGTTAATCTAGCCATACAAATTCAAATCCATATGCGACTCAAAGCTCAATACTTCAGAGATAGCAAACCAAACAAACAGCCCAAAGATCCTTCCTCAAACCTTGACCACATTGCTCACTCGACTACAACCGGGCTTACAGAACACCCACCATACAAATCTCAAGTGCTTTCCAAAATCCGCAGTGGAATGACCAGCCCGCCTCTCACACTCTCACCGTTGTAGTGAGAAGGAAGCACACACTCAAGCTCCCATAACCCTACCCTCACAGCCGAGCACCAACTACGTCACAATCACCTGCAATCAAACCCCTCTTTACAGCCTCAGGCCCTCGTTCTTCCAAATTATTACTACCACATCCAATTCCCCCCTCTCCCCCTTTCTTCCAACCCTTATGTACCATCCTATCTAATTTCCCCCAATTTTCAATCCTGTAAGATTGATTGCTACCACAGTATTTCCTCAATTTGTGCAACCCGCAAATAGCGATCAACGTGCACCAATGTGTTGTCATTATTCTCCTTTGTGAGCGAAGGATTCGTTATTGCGTACAAAGGATGAGGGAATAAATGGTCAAGTATCATGCAATGAACAACGGTTACTGAATGTTGAAATGCACAGCTTCGTTTCGGAGGGAGTGAAATGCGATGCTCTCTCTGCTACGCACTCATCCTTGCCTAACATACCCTCCCCCCCGGTCCCTCCTTTCCAATATCATGCAGTCCAGGACTCTTCCTACCTTCCTCTTCCTCCTCCTCCTCCCCCTCCTCTCCACCCCTCCCACCTCCCACCTCCCACCTTTCACCACCTTCCACCTCCCACCTCCCACCTTCCACCCCCCCCAACCCAAACCCCATCAACCCTACCAACTCCTCCTCCTCCAACCCCTCCATATTTCCCCATTATCATGTACACACACACCATCCACAACCACCATCCCCACCACCAACTAATCAACAATCGCGACGGGGTTTTTGATTTTTTTACGTGATAGTATTGATGGCGGGCTACAGTAGGCTGCGATGGAGTCGAGGTACGGTGTGGTTTTGGGGGGTTGAGGCGATGGGAGGGGAAGGGAGGAAAGCAACAATTCAAGAACCGAATACTGAATCGGTTGTAGTTCCCATCACGGCCTCTTCAACTCTGTCTGCCTCCTCCTCCCTCCCTCCCAACATCCTTTGCCTTAGGATCGTTCGTAAGAATCGTATCGAATACTACATCACATCATCGTCGCAGGACTTCCTTGCAGAAACAAGGGGCCGATGTTGTGAGAGAAGAAATCTGGAAGAATGTAGAGGGGTGTTCGCTTCGTATTACCATGGCATGATTTACAGCATAATATTCTACTTGATGCTGAAATCTAAGCGTATCTACACTCTTTCCCAGCACATCAAGCGCGTAATAGCGTTTACCAGAATCCGACTTTCGGATCTACTTTCCTCGGGATCCCACTACTGCCCGTGAAATTCCCCGTCTGTGTCGTGAAATCGCCCAACTGTGTCAGACTGCTGATTCGGCCGAGCAAGAACTCGAGCTGGCGGTATGCGGCGCTAGGGGCGTATTGGGGTACCACTGGCAAGAAAGGTTAGTTATTCTAGTTTGGGGATGTTTTGGAATATTGCAAGACAAGGGTTCTGGGGAGGAAGAGAGACTCACTATGTCCGCTCAAGCTGACCTCAACGTAGGTAAGTCCGCGCTCAGTGTGTGTCGTGCCAAAAACGCCCGCACCTGCTAAGGTGCTCAAGCTGAGTTCGCTATGGTAGGGAACGAAAAACTCGTCCGAAGGAGCTTTTTGGAATCCTTGGGCGCCATTCCAGGTCATGTTCTGGATCATCAAGCGCGTGCCGTTGGCGATGAGAATCATATCCAGCAAGCCGTGGCCGATGATTGTGCGGTTTAGGCGTTCAATTACGTGGGGAAGCACGGAGAGACCGCTCGGAGGGCTGGAATCGCTGCCGTTGCCGGCAAAGACGTTGCCAACGGCGCATTCAGCCCAATTGGTCGGAGGGGCGTTGATGGCTTTCTGGACATCGGTCCTGTTGAAGTAGATCTCTGCGCCTTCAGGTAGGTATGGAATTGACCCCGGGAAGCCCAGGACGTCCCAGAGAATGGGGCAGGTGGTGGCGATTTGGTAGATGTCGAAACAGGGGTTTATCTCGAGCGCAGCGTTGAAGACGGCGGTCCAAAGGTCGCAGCCGGGGACGGTGGCGGGCGGGTCGGGTAGAGGACCTTTGGGAGGGTAGACGAGGTAGTCGTTGAGGAAGGAGGTGTAGCCGCAGGAGTCGGCTTTGGAGTGGAGGGTAGCGAGGAAGGAGGCGTTGAAGGAGAAGAGGTTGAGGTTTGCATCGACCATGGCGACGACGGGGACTGCAGTGATTGGGTTAGAACGATTGAGTTGTACCTTTTGCGGGGGAAGAAGGAAAAGGTATAGGGTGGGGGAAGAAACGGGGCGCTTACTCTCTTCTTGCACTTGATTCGTGCTGGTGCTGGGATCGTACATTAGAATTGCTTCAACATCATAGTACTTTGTATCTTTGGTGTTCAGCATAGCATCTGCAATGTACGGGATGTAGTATCCAGCATAGCTCTCTCCGGTGATGAAGATTTTCTTGTGATGCAGATTGAAGGTATCCAGGAAATTCTTGAAGAAACCCAAGAATTGCGAAGCTACATCTGTTTCGCTGGTCGCGGATGGAGTACCTTGAGAAAAGCCAGTGCCGACTGGCTGTTCGACCCAGACCATGTTGGTCAAGTTGACCCAGGTATATGGATTCTTCACCGGCTTGAAGGTTCCGTATTGCCACAGGAATGGTCCATTTTCCTGGAGCAGTCCTTCGAGAGAGGAGCATCCCGGCCCTCCGTTGAGCCAGATGGTTATTTCGTTCTCGGCGGCTTCATTTTCAGATGGGAAGTACCAGAAGTATAGCTCACGGGTCTCATTCTTGTGTGATGATATTGGCAATAGACCAGCATACGATTCACCAACGTCAAAGGACACATCAGGGATTTTTGTGCCATCGACAGCAAATTCTAGAGATTGTTAGGGATTTCACATATAGGGAATTACAGTCGGGAGTACTTTTGGTTTTGGAATTGAGATGTTTCGCGGCACGCTTCACCAATTGATCATCAACCGGAGAATCGAGCTGCCCTCTTGACAAAACTCTGGACGCAACGTTGGGCAGGCTCTTCCCAACGTGCTGTGGACTTCTAGCTGCAACAAAGCAAGCTGTCGCAAGCAGATTGAGAATGGTAAAACCGCGCATGATGCGGGGAGGTAAAGAGAGAAGAAAAATCTGGCGGGAGATGTGAAGCAAAGCAGGCTGAAAGAAACAATGAAGCCGGGGACAGCTTCCTTTAAGAAGTCCATAGCTAGCAGTTCAAGCTCTTGCTGATCTAGACTTCATCATCCGCCATCCACGCCTTCAGGTACTAGCCCTGCGGCGCATCGTATCTCCAGCCCCGGAGTTGGGCTTTCCCTCCTTGCAGGACATCGCTTCAAGTGACGATGCTACGGAGCAGAGGCGGTCATTATAGGACAACGTATTTGGTCAGGCTGTTTAATTGGCCGACGGTCACTCTATCGGGATATGTACATGCAAAAGGATGTACTACTACAGCTTGTCTCGCGTGCTATCGCCGTTAAAGGAAGCTGGATGTTGAAAAAGGACGAAGCGCCGGGATCAAGGGTGAGACCTTTTAGCGGTTTCTGTTTGGCGATAAGGCAAGGTACTGATGTATTTTACACACAGTACCTCCGTACCTCCGTACTATATCTACTCTACACGTCTGCTCAGAAGTCAACATATCTAGCACATGACATTGAACAGTGGACTTCTACACTCATCAGACGTATCACAGCACGAGCTCACTGGACTTTATGGGACCCATAAAGGTTGCGGCATGTTTACCGAGATAAGTAATCCCTGCCATTCTACAGGCCTCGAAAGTGCTGGGTTCGTATCAATCTACATACAAGTACTGGTTGGCCCACGCTATGATCACACCCCGCCACCATGAATACCGTTCACCTGTACCTCTCAGACAGCTTCAGCAGCTCGGGGTAATTTGGTGTGCCGTAGCCTGTCACAGGATCCCATCCCTTCGTTGCATTCCAACTGGCATAAGGGACAAACGGCGTGGGCAGGCCAGAGTAGATGTCTTTGCCGGTGCAGCCTCTAGACCCGCCGTCCACGATGTCTGTCAGCCCTTGGTAACCAACTGAATAGATGAACGGGTTCAAGAATCCTAGGGGCGGCCTGTTCTTGGAGAGACGGGCGCTGTTAAGGAGTGATACAATTCCAGCAAATGTGGGCGACGAGGCACTTGTTCCACCCACACGAATTTCCTTCCCATGATCCACGACTGTGAAGTTGTACGCTTGAGCAGCGACATCGGGGAATCCACGACCGGCTGGGTTGTACAGACCCTTCCACCGCGTTCCCAAGATACCAAGATACTCTGTGACAGCGGCCTCTTGATATGCAGGTCTGGGGAATCTGTCCGAAAACCCTCCTGACGAGAAACCAATGGCCCGCTCCGGAGCAACATGGTAGGTGCCACCAACCGAAGTGACGAATGGGCAGGCAGCTGGGAAGGTGGGAAGGAATCGGGTGGTGTTCTTGCCGTCATTGGTCTGGCAAGCACTGCCAACTCCAGTGTCACCACTCGAGAAGAGGACGGAGACGCCGCGAGCGCCGAGCTGAGCAAACAAACTGCATGTCATGTTCGTATCTAGAATTCCAGTGTCAGGAAGCATCGATCAAAGCCAAGAGAACAAACTTACATGGCTCGGGAACACTCTGTTCATCTTCACCATAGGATGTGGTTAGTGTCGTGGGTAGCATGTGGTCTGGTTGGGCCAGGATGTAATGCAAGAAATCCAAGTATGGCTCGTTCTGGTGCTTGGCTTGAGTTGGTTGATCGAGGTCGGGCACAAGCTCGCCAAGCCCACCAGTGCTGTAGTAGTAACCAGGCGTTGGGTAGGAAAGAGGGTAGGCGTATTGCGCATCAAGATTGGCTTCGACATCGTCATCCACGGTGTCATTCTGGGTTGCCAGTCCGCCATTAATAAGCACGTAGGTGAAATTCTCCGAGGCAGCGTATGGTGCGTATTTGGTGGTGAAAGTTTTAAAGTCGTTAAACTTGGCATACTCCTTTAGATATCCGCAGATACCGATCTTGCCGCCGTTGCGAGTACTTCCTCTGGCGTGTCCTACGTGATAGAGGTCTCGGAGGCATTGCGGTGTGATGGTGGTATTGCAGAATGTCGTGTTCAGGGAGCTTCCTTTATATTGTTCAACCGAGTTCCTCGCAGGACCAACAACGAAGTGTTCGCTGACCGTCGAATGCTCAGGACGCATCTGACCAAAACGAGTGGTAGGCTGAATCATATGAATATACCGATGCAAGTTGCGTGGTACCGAGTAGTGAAGGGTTCGAATACTCTCAATGTCGTTGATCGAATTTGAATAGTAATAGAATCTCGTATCAAGGATTCGTTCAGCTTCCGTGGCTGGAACGAAGAAATTGATCCAATCCCCGTCGTCTTCAATGTCTGCAGGCTTCACCCCTTCAGCAAGCAGCCAGCCCAGGATAGCTTGAGAGGCATCGGCACTTGGACGTAGCATAGCTTTGAGTTCATCGCGATGCATGTGCTCGCCGTATTGAGGGTGGTCGGGCGTGCTGATAGCGATAACATGCTGCTCAAAGGCAAAAGCGTTTTCCTGCTTGACTGCAATGCGGAAGCGGAGTGGTTTTGACGCTGGCGCAGCACGACCTTGGCGCCATCCTTGCGGAATTTGGGCCAAGCTCTCGAGGACGGTGAGCTCGGAATTTGGAGCTGGAGCCGCCTGAACTCCAGTAATAGCTGTAATAACGGTCAATAGGCAGGGTAGATAAGAGAATGACAGCATCATGGCAGTAGAAATTGCTGAAAGTGGAGATCGTTGGTGAAAAGTGAGAGAGTGCACTGAGTTTGATCAAAGTGGATACGTACTCCGAGAACCTCTCAGATCTTTCCAACAGTGAATGAAAAAACCGGTAACTTCCAAGGGGCGTTCCACGTCTTATGTTCCTGCAGTATCTGCCATGCCCCGTCACCAAGGCAAGGTTTCCTCCACACCACCATCACCAGCAAAGACAGTAGATGGTGAGATCATATCCAAAACCGTCTCATTCGCCTACTGTTGCAGAGAGCGATCGCCTGTGTGGGCAATCTATCCATTGTGAGCTTCCTATTGCAATCTCTAGTACTTATTCCTGCCGCACCAGAATATGTCCATTGTAGTTGACGGGAAACCGGAATATGTCTCTGTCAGGTTGTCCCATATTCAACTTCCTATTGCAGTAGGTCAAGGAGGCGGAGATGGCAGGTTAGATACTCAGGACTACAGATCCGGCAGTCTTGGTACTCCGAACATGTTGGTAGATCTTTGGAATGATGCTAACGCGTTATCCATACTTCATATCGCCTTCCCTTGCGTTGTGCACATGAAGCTAATGCAATCGGATAAGCAATTCTTTCCATATAAAATACCCTAGCCTCCTTACCAAACGCCTACCAAGTCTGAGGTATGTATGAACTTCCAGTAAGAATTGGATCTGTTCGTCTCGTACATCCCCAGTATACAATTCTCGTCACTCCTGCAGCTGCACAATGGATGAAAGTATCCCTACTTACCATTAGCAACTATTTGTCTCCCAAAGAGGGAACGGTTAGGAGTGATTTGACGGAGCAACCAGATCTTCGATGATGGAGACTCTCATCATCGTAAAAGGGGATCCATAACCAGAGAAGGCTTCAGAAGAGTTTGATAGGTTGCTTCAAGCGCGAGAGCGAAACATGAGATGATTGGACTTCGAGAAGCGCTATCTCGGGTGGATTTGAGTCTGATCTTGGGCATTACATCATCTCCGGTGCCTATGACATCGTTGGATGAAATTCACAATGTAGCTTCATTTGTCAATCCTACCACATTTAACAACTGCTCACTACCTCTTACAAGTGCACCCAAACAGTCACATCCATACGCCCACACACCCCACCAATCATGTCGGCCGAGTACGAAGGCAAGGACCCCCTAGCCCTCGCCCAAGAAGCAGAGCGTGATCTCAATTCCCGTGGAGCCAAGCAAGGTCACAACTCCAGCGATTCCGGTCCGTCAAGCCCCCGGCCTCCTCCAAACTTTCCTCTACTTACCCTTCCCAGCAATCGAATCCGGCGTCGATCAATCCGTAACCGCCAAATTTCCCGGCAGCGAAGTCAAGGTCGGCTCTGCTGCCTCGGGCGCCGGCGACAACCGCGAGATTCCTGTGGATGAGGGTGGAGATCTTGTTTCGAAACCCGGGGAGAAAGGAGGAAGTGGACAGTGAGCTTGCCTTAGGGTCACGGAGATTTTGGGATTGTCCGGATGCTGATACTGAGATAGCCCTACGAAAGCACGAGACTTTGAGGGGCCAGGGGGCCCGGAGACCAAGCAGCAACTGTATGAGGAGGCGAATCCGGGGAATGATGATGTGACGGAGAATATTAGGCAGGGGACTGAGACGAGGAGGCCGGCGGGTGGTTAGAGGACTTGAATGATAGGAGATTTTTTGATGTGGGAGGCAGAAAGTCAGGACGGGAAAGGAAAGGTTTTCTCTTTCTCAAGAGCTATGTAGAGAACATCTAACTTGATAATACAAAGTCTTGCAAATCTACCTTTGAAAGTTTATTCAACCTGTGATCCCAAGTATGACAGAGTGTCGCCCCTTCTTACTCCCATGGATTCACGGTCGCTTTCGCGGTCTACTCACAGTAGGTATTCTTCTGGGGAATAGAAAAATTGCACCTTTGAAGGGATTGCCAGTAATATAAACATGAAGACAAAGGATACACATGGGTGGGAAGAGTGTTATATCTGAGGATTATGAAGGATGATGGAAAGAAGATAGTGGAAGGAGAACGGCACCCATGGATGTGGGGAGCTATCCCATATATCCTCAAACGCTTTTGTTCGCTGCCCAACACCAAGGCAACCTACCTACCTAGCATAGCGCAAGCTGTTTAGACAACGTTCAAGCTTTCCCTCCAAAGCATCTACATATATACACCAGAACACGCCAACTCAGTAAAGAAACTGACCCATGGACAGACCAACAACAACCAGGACAAAGCAGTTGTTTGGGGTTGAGGTGATTGCTTTTTTCCAGTTTTGAATATCGTACGTGTTTTGCGATTGGGAATGGTAGCTGGCTGTTTGCGTGGGTTGTAACCAGGGTTTTTTTCGATATATCCAAGTTGTCGAGTGGGATGGTTAGGCTTTGTTAGTTCCTCGCAAAAGATACGGTCTTTCAACTCGGACTATGGGCACTCCTTTAAGTACACGCCCTCCATACAGAAAATCAGATTGGGCGCATGTGATACCAGTAACCAGTCACGTCATGCTTCAAGAAATTTCAGGCAGTTATTACAAATTCCCTCTTTTTTTTTCAAATGTACAGTCTTCCCCTATCCGTTAGTATTAATAAAATCATCGCGTGCAGAGAACCGAAGTATCTAGAATCAAATAAGCAACGACCAAACAAACTCCCCCGAAGCCAATCCTCCACTACATATTCGCTCTCCTTTTATTTTTGGCATGCCGTAGTACTGTGAAACCTACTAGCACCGAGATTGCCGGAAAACTGCGTTAATGTAAAGAGGAAGCGCCCTTAGTTACCACCTCTTGCAAGACCACTGCCCTTCCTTCACCACTACCGTCCTTGGGGTTTGTATCGTTGATAACAACCTTCTTAGCAAAATCTACCAAACCTTGGGCCGCCATCAGGTGAGAGGTACTTTCAGCCATGAGTGGCTTGCTTCCCCAGATTCCGGCATACACTCCCTTGTCTATCCCCAGCTTTGCTACTGCCCTATCTGCTGCCTTGCTGATCGCAAATGTCATGAAAGATGTCTTCCACAGATACTCGTGCATAGCGTTCCCAGTGTTAACGATTCCAGCTTGGTCAGCGATTGAGTCATATCTCGCAATCACTTCGAGTGCACGTTTTCTGGCGTCAGTGACGGCAGGATCGAAGTAATCGCGCATCCAGGAGTCAGTGAGTTCTCGTTTGCTGGCGGGGAATAGATGCTTGAGAAACGCTAGGGTCACAGACTCCGCAAAGGGGTTAAGTGTTTTGGAGTAGGTCTCCATGCTGATGCCGCGTTCATAGGCCTTTGGTAGCGTCATGGTGGAACGAGACGATCCAGGTGTCGAGACAATGGTCGAACTCGAGTCAAGATTAAGCGAACTACCGGGTAAGGCCCTGTCAGTGTGAATAGCCAGATGTTTTTCCTTAGATTTTTTCTTCGCTAGTTCTTTCCTGATCATGTCAAACTCTTGGGCTACCGCCTTCTCACACGCGGCTTTCACTGTCGTATACATCCACTGTAACATATGCGGCGGCCGGCCATAAGCCGAACACTTGTGCTTCTCATCCCCTGGTTCGGCGATCTCCTCCAAGGCATGTACTGTTGCTGTTGCAACACGAACATTCAGGCGCCCCTTGACCCAGCACATCGCCGAATGCTTTTCAGCATGAGGTGGCACATCTTTTAGGAAATTTTCGAAGACCAAATCGGCGATTTTGTTGGCAGTAGCGTCTTTGCAAAGGCAAGGGTATTGGCGCATAAAAGAGTTACAGTATAACGCTCCAGGACGCCTAAAGGTATACGGCGGTAAGTCTTGACTCCCTTCTTGTTTTACCGCACCCTCCCTCTCGTCTATCTCTTTAAATGCTTCGTTGCCCGCATTAATTGCTGCGCGATGGAGGAATGCCGCCGCCCACGGCTGCACATGGCTCGAGAATTCTGTACTGCTGTCGCGCTTATTGTGCATGACCACGCCCGTTTGCTTCTCTAATTCTTTCAGAGCTAGTGTCCGCGCGATGGAAATACGGTATCGTATTAAGTCACTCTTCCAGGGGGCAATCGGCACGTCTTTAGGGCCGCTTGGGCTCTCGGTAATAACATGGTAATAGGGGATAGCTGTGGAAATTGCAGCCTCGAAAATAGAATGGGCGGCAGTAGAGAGACAGTGGCAAGGGTATTGAGGATTCAATTTTGTCGGCCAACGATCATCAGGCTTAGAGATCTTGAGTCGTGGTAGGTCTTGATGACGGAAGGGCTTGGATGACGCGGGTTTCGTTATAAGAGGAGCACGAGTAGAAACCGCCTCCTTCGCCATTCTCGTAGAGTTTAGTAAGGGCGCCATCAGTTTTACAATGTTGGCTTACAATACCATTATGTGCCGTGTTTTTCGGATAGCGATTTGCCAGGGTCGTGTTTCGATATTTTGTTTCGAGGAAGTTTGTGCACGTTGTGGTTTGACGTTGAAGGTAACCACGTGGTTTCCTCGAGGTTGTTTTCGCGAGGTTGTTTTCGAGGTTGTTTTCTCAAGGTTGTTTGTCAGGGAGGGTTCGAGTCTTATATATTAGTGAGTCAGAGCTTACCAGGAATAAAAAATTTCAAATTGCAAGTTTTCTGCTACCTGCAGCAGTGAATTTGGAAAACTGCTGATCAGTTAACGAATCTTTGTTAAGAGTCATGAAACCTAGGATTTATAAGATACTTGCGTGAAATAAGAGATAACGGGGCGAATGAAGCAGCGAATAGCCCGTCGAAGTCCGAGTATCCAGATTCTACCTTCTTCCACTATTCAATAATATTCTGAATGAAAGTGTGAATAGCAACCATGACCATGTGGCAGCAGACTAGAGAACTCTGTGATAGAGGATGCCTGCTGGTGAGGGATGTTTTTGTAGTAGAATCATAAGGATTTTCGCTTTCTCATGTGCCCGAGTTTGACATACCTAATTCACAACTCAGATAAAGTGGCTCATGGTAATCATTCCCGAGTTTGCATTTCTCATAGCGCATTAGATAAAACCTATTTTCGTCCATATGCGTGGTGCTATTTTGTGTTTCGAGAAGAACAGAAAGCAAATCAATAGCTAGCAAAGGGACAATGATGTGAAATAAATCATGAAAAGTACCACGCAAGACAACAGTGGAATTTTATTTCTGAGTAAATATGAGCGAGGCCATTTCTCTATAAGATAAGGTAGCGCTACAGGATTGGATTGGGAACGCCCTTTGTGGAAAATAAATAGTGGGTAAAAGAATGAGCAGTCTGTATACCAGAAATTTGCAGGCAAGAACATCCGTAACATCTAATTCGCCTAGTAGAACGGTCACTTATTGGCCAGCACCGTAAGCCCTCAAAAGACGCTGAAGATCCGGAACCGACGAAGCTGACAACTAAGTAAGAAGTCAGGTCCCATAACAAAACACCTATCCATACCGATTTCCAACGTTCGTGCGACTCAGGCAAAGAGAGCCTCGGACACCGGGCACTCCGCCCGAACACCGTCGGGATCATCTGGCAAGGCTAAATCAAGTTGGAAGCCAGGGCAGTGCTTGGCTCCAAGCGCAAAGATCCCCTGAGAGATGGATGGTAATGTTCACCAAATACAGTCAAAAGATTTTGAACAGGGAGCCAGGCTCTGCATTGACCAGCAACTTTAATATAACCTAGCCAGATGACCACGATGGGCATGATCGGAGAGCCCGGCGGCAAAAGCTAGAAAGTGCATGGGTCACATTAACTCGCATGGCGCTTCAATTCTGGGGTTGGGATCATCAACATTACCAGTGTGCCGCTGTCCTCTCCATCTCAAGAGGCTCTCAGACCCAATTTCTCCATGACTTTCTTGACGTCATCCATACCACTGTCAAGATATACAGCTCCAAGGACTGCCTCAACGGTAGCGGTCATGGTGATCGGCGAAATAGTACGACCCTGCGCCGGGTTTGTATTGATATACATATCAAGCCCGTTCTCTCGACCAACTCTGTCAAGATTTGTGTTGGATCCCACGTAGGAGACCATTTGACCCGCTCTTCCTAAGGCGCACTTTAGTGATTTCCTCTGCCACGCTGCCCGGATCGAGTCTCATTACCCCTGGGCTCTCCACCATTGTACCATTCTTCCACAAGCGCGAGCTTAAGAATGGTATCCCCAACAACGGCAAGGCGCTTGTTACCATCAGGAATGCGTCTGTCGCCAATCAAGAACACTCCAGAGCCGGCGGCTTGCATTGCCTCCCATACGATGGACGAGTCTTTAAATTTGTAGCCGATTGTGCTTTCAACGCCAAGTATTGTGTTTTTCAAGATGACTGAGGCCATAGTATCGGAAGGTCCTGAAAGTTTGTCCTTGACGTTTACAATGTCCAGGAGTTGGAACAGGAGAGAAGTAACCCCTGGACCAAAACCCGCCATGCCCGCTTCGGCCTAGCCAGCCCTGTGCCTTACGCTGGCGGAGAGCTTCCTTTGTGTTTCGAAATGGATAGGGATTTCGAATTTCTCAGGCCCACAACCTTGAGTCAGCTTCAACCGTGCTCCACCAGCTCTACTGTGTAGAAGACACCGTATCTGTATTCTTGAACTTTCTTTTTCTAACATCAGCGAGGTGCTTCCGGGAATTGCAGGAAAAGTAATCACCCGATGTCCGAGCTTCTGAGGCTTTTATCGGTGTCTCGCGCGGCGGGCTGGCCGACCTTCCACCGCCGTTGAGCTACGGTACTTTAGCCAGCTGGTCAGACTGATCCTTTGGAGCTGCACCATCATGTACAAGACTCCATGAAGCAAACTACATGAGTAAAAGACGGTAACGCGATAATGGAGCATCTTGAAATCCATTCGTAAGCTCTTTCTCAGTTCATTGCATATTACATGCCTTGAAGCTGACCTTTACCGCAGAAGGTCATATCTCGTCCGCTGGGTGGAGGTTGAAGCCGAACACACAATCTTCTTCAACATTGAACCACAGAAAAAGTCCATTAACTTTGGTATCTTCAAGCACCCTGGCCATGGCAGCGCGCCGACTCTCAAATTTCCTTCATTAACTTTCGAACCACCACCAACTCCTGCTATACGTCCTGATGACACGCTGAATGAGTCGCATACATCACGAAACGCGTCCTCTACAGCTACCGAGAAGCTGAGGAGCATTGGACTAAGACCTGTGTTCTGGTATGGAATTTGCGATGCCAACAAGGTGTCCAAGGGGAAATATGAAGTACCCAAAGGCGAAGGCGGCATGTACGCACTTGTGTTTGACAATACTTTTGCAAAACAACTCTCAAAGTCGGTGACCGTCGTTCTTCTGACATATCCAACCAACTCTCCTCCACAAACAAACCACCATATGCACCACGTACAAGGATCGTCTGCTGCGACTACTACCACTCGCAGGCATAGGTCCGCATCTAGAGTACTGCAGTATGAATCTTCGGACTCAACAAACCGAAATGACTCAAATACAACGGAGATGTTAGACGGTTGCATGGAATCGCGGCCTCGAAATCCTGGAGCCACTGAAAGTAGTACAACATCGAACTTTTTTACTGGAATGTTACAGAAAAGACGCCGGAAACGCCACCAAGGATACGCTCGAAGGTTCTTCTCTCTTGACTACAACACATCAACGCTCTCATACTACCACAATCGAAACACCTTAGCTTTGAGAGGAGCTGTACCACTGTCTCTGGCCGCTATAGGAGCGAACGCTGCAACCAGGCAGATTTCTATTGATTCGGGGGCGGAAATATGGCATCTACGAGCTATCAATCAAAAGGACTTTGAGGCTTGGAAAAACGCTTTGGAGATTGCAAGGACAAACTTTAACTCTATGTCAGGCGCATTCCGGCCGCAAATAGATGTGCCTGGTTCGCGGCAGTCTTTGATACGTCTTGACGTAGGAGAAGGGCTCGACCTGGCGAAGGTCCAAAGCTTGGCAGATAGGATACAGGGTTCACGAGATGCAGCCCGGAGCATAGCTCAGGAAACAGACCCAAAACATGCTCCGCCGGCTACCCTTAAGCCTACAAACTCCGACCCAGGCTCTATGGCCTCGAGTGCATCCGAAAGTCCCCCAGAGCAGACTCAAAGTGCCGGATACTTCAATGATGGCGAACGGAGACCGTTCTGGAAGCGCAAACCAAGCAGTGAAAGGACCATGCCAGGCATGTTCAGGCGCAGCTTTTCCTCACAACCTTCGACACCTTCGGGTACAAGTAACACACCTCCTCAACCTTGCAAGATGGCCTCTCTAGCTCCAGAAAGCGCCACGCTGCCAAGCCACCAGGAGGAAAGTTTACACGACCACTGCATGGCTTTACTGAGAGACCTTGACTCCATTGTAGCCGACTTTGCAGTGCTCATTGAGGAAAGCAAGCGAAGGCAATCTCCCGTTCAAATATCGGCTGTCTCCCGACACAGCATGGATTCACAAGGGACTCAGGAATTCTTTGATGCTGATGGGGGAAGTGCTTCGCAATTATTGGCAATACATCAGGAAACCGACGACGAAAGCGAACCAAGCGCGAATGGTCTGGTTAGCGACGGAGAGGATTCGGCATCTGCAAGTGATGTGGACGGGCCAGCAAACCTGAATATAACCAACGATACCCCAGAATCGAAAACTTCAGCCTTCCCTTCGAAGCCGAAAACCCTCACACCATTGCCAATATCAAACATAATCCAACGAAGAACCGCTGTACCCTCTCCCACAGTCAGTCCTCCCAGTCTTATCGGCTTCCTTCGCAAAAACGTCGGCAAAGACCTCTCCACCATATCTATGCCGGTATCTGCCAACGAGCCCCTCTCCTTCCTTCAACGCGCCTCTGAACAACTCGAATACTCCACCCTGCTTGACGAAGCCGCAAACCCCTCCAAGACGAGCGTCGAACGTCTGCTATATTATACCGCCTTCGCCATCTCCAACCTTTCCAATTCCCGTGTCAAGGAGCGCGCTATCCGCAAACCCTTCAACCCCATGCTTGGCGAAACCTTTGAGCTCGTCCGCGAAGATCGCGGCTTCCGCTTCATTGCAGAAAAAGTGTCCCATCGCCCGGTCCGCATGGCCTGCCAAGCCGAGTCCAATTCATGGTCGTTTACACAGTCCCCTATGCCTACCCAAAAGTTCTGGGGCAAGTCCGCGGAACTCGTAACCGAAGGCCGTGTAAGCGTCGTCCTCCACACCACAGGCGACCGCTTCAGCTTCGCCCCTCCCACAAGCTTCCTGCGCAACATTATCGCCGGAGAAAAATACATCGAGCCCGTCGGCGCCATGACGATCACTAACGAGAAAACCGGCGAGCACGCTACGGCCACCTTCAAATCCCGCGGCATGTTCTCAGGTCGCAGCGAAGACGTCGTCGTCCAAACCTACTCCCCCGCCGGCGACGAACTTCCCATTGGCCTCGCAGGCAAATGGACTACCTCCCTCTCCATCACCGACCCCGCTAACCCCAAAGCCTCCGAAACCCCGATCTGGCAAGTCTCCCCCCTCGCCCCAGACGTCTCGAAACGCTACGGCCTCACCCCCTTCGCCGCCTCCCTGAATGAAATCACGCTCGTTGAGAAAGACAATTTGTCCCCAACAGACAGCCGGCTCCGGCCCGACCAGCGCGCGCTGGAGGAGAACGATTTCGACAGCGCGGAGGAGCTGAAGACAAAACTCGAAGAGGCGCAGCGGAGTCGGAGGAAGGTGATGGAGGAGGAAGGGAGGGAGTGGGTTCCTAGGTTTTTCACGAGGATCGAGGCGGATGCGGGTGGGGAGGAGATATGGAAAATGAAAAGTGGAAGGGATGGATATTGGGAGGAGAGGGTCAGAGGGACGTGGGAAGGGGTCGAAAGGGTTTTTGAGGTGGAGAGGTGAAAGTGGGGCCGGGAAGGAGTTCTCAATGATAGTATAAGCGGTTGAATATATGGACAATCCACAGCGCAAAATCCAGAGAAATACTCTTGATCATTCACTACCTCCAATTCCCCCCCCGAAATCCCTCCCTTTCATGCATAGATCGTCCCTACTGACGACTCTCTCGAAAGCCCCCACCGGGAACTAGATGCGGTATTGTGTAGAAGCTTGAGCGATGAGACAAGGGATTAAGAGGTGGTTAAGGCGGTTTGACAAAGACAATGTTTACTCACGATAAAACAGGAAGCGAGGGTGAGCCATTCGAATGTAAGTGAGTATTCGAGACCCGGAATATCGAAAATATTGGAAACCCTCCAAAGGAGGACATTCAAGATGAAGCCGATACGTAGGGATAACATGTAAAAGCTCAGCAGCTTGGTATATCCGTATTGTCTTGGAGTGCCTGTGACTTCTTCCGATAGCATGCTATTCATCCAACTTGAACCTCCTATGCCCCCGCCGACAACGAGTGCCCATGATGCTTTGCACACGATGCTTTGCCCACCAGCCGAACAATCACTGCCGGTTGACTCCCATTTCATTGCTACGTTGCAGCATAGCCATCACGCCTATTTTCCTCCCTTCCTCTCATTCACAATCATAATTGGCAGACTCTCAAACACAACCTCATTTCTCTCATAATGCCCCAGAAAACCCCCCTGCAACACCCTCCTCAACGCCTGCAACCGATGCAACTTCCACCACTTGTCAATACGCATGACGCCATCTTGGTGGATGCGCACTACCATCCTCGAGCCATAGGTCTTGCCCTCTTTGCTGACAGCGTTGCGGTAGCGTGGTCCGCGGGCGGGATATTCGACGCTGTTGAGGATGTCGGAGAAGTTGGCGCGGAGGGATTTCTGGTCTTTTTTGGAGAGGCGGTGGGTGCTTTTTGCGGCAAGGGCGGCGAGGGTGGTGAGGAGGGTGTCGGTGCGGCGGTAGGCGGTGTAGATGCGAGCGAGCTTCGGCAGGGTGGTATCCTCGTCAGGATCGGAGACAATGTCGGTGCCGGGGTAGTCGACGAGAGTATCTTCGTCCGTGAGGAGCTTGTAGGATTTCTCGTAGAGGAGGGCGATGTTTTCGCCAGCGGCGATCTGGACTTCAGGGTGAGTGCTGTTAAGCTGCTCAGCGATGGTCTCGACGGCTTCTTCACTGTCCTCGGAGAGGTCGTCGATGAGGGTGGCTAGGAAACCCCATTCTTCAAGGGCGGCGGTGACCGGATCAGGCTCATCGGGAGCGTTGATGAAGTGGCCGTCCGAAGCAATGATTGTGAGAAGATATGCCATATTGTCTAGAATCTCATGGTCTGAGGCGCCGCCGTAGAAGGTGCAGGTACCGAGGGCATGGATTGCCGCTGTTTTGCTGGCAACGGATGAAGATTCGGATATTGTTCGTTCGAGAGGAGTGCAAGCGGCTTCGTAGATCTGGTCAGATGGGGAGGTAATGAATGTCATTGCAAGAGCTTTTTGAAAGACGTTAGCTACAAGCATAGACTTGGTGCTTGCGCCGTGTTTTGCTCGCCTTTTATGGCCAGGACTGTCTCCTTCTCACTAGACTCGGCCTTGATGCTCTTAAAAAATGCCGTTGCAAGCTCAGCCTCCTTCCCACGGATCTCCTCTTCAGCGTAATGTGCAGTCAGAATTCGGACATATGCTGTAAGACATGTCTCGCGGCCCTGGACGCTGCTACGCTTTCGGTCAATAACCTCTTGAATCCGGTCTCCAAGCTCCGTCCTCCACGCCTCTGTCGAAACCTCTGTGTTCTCGGCACTAAGCATTTCATCGATGGAGTTGACGCTAGACACGCGGTCAGCCTTCAATTCTGCAACCACAGCTCGCAAAGCAAGCGTCACGCCTTCCAGATGGGGCAAGGACTGCGCAGCAGGAGTCTTACCTGAATGACGTCTCATCACTGACATCGCCTCCCTCTTCCTCATCGGATCCATGTCTACTGGCGGCCCTGCTGGCGCTGCGCGAGGGCGGGGCAGAGTTGGGTCGCGAATTGGCAGGCGAGGACTGCCCCGATCGGGCCTTCGCCTTGCGCGAAACGGTCTTGTTGCTCTCAAGAGCTTGTCGCCGTAGATCGTGCATAGCGAAGGTCGTACGCGCTGCGTATTACTAAGGTAATTCTAGAAGAAAGATGACTTGAAAGTAGTATCTGTGATTGTGGCACTCGGGTTTGTGGGTTAAGGATCTGGTAATGAAGATCTATACAGTTCTGAAGGTAAGAGGTACAGTCGTAGTTCCATAAGGTGGATATGAGTCACGTTGGAGCGCAAGGCTAGAGTAATGTCGAGGGAGTCACACGGTCAATAAAAGTGATGTGAATAGAAAGTAAGGTTGAAGACTGGTTACTATTGTAGTTTTGCTATTTGTTCCCGTGGTTTTGCATTGTGTGCCATACTCAGAAGTCGCCTAGCGCCAAAATGCCAACGCACTCTGGACGGAACCGGCCTTTTACCGAGCTTGCCCTGAATTCAAGAGAGTAGACATTTGTCTTATTCCATGAGACAGTGGTGTAAATTGTGCATTGAAAGACCGTGTAGTCAAATGCTGCTGATATGTATGGTACATGCAATTTCTCGAAGCCAAGTAAAGTAATCCGCGTCTCCTGCCAACGCCTACGCTTGCCCTGATCCTAATGCAGCTCCTTTTCGGTTGATGTCGTACAAGTCATGCTGCCCCTATGTTCGAACGACAAAGTTCTTTCCCTGCCCCAATACAAAAGTCAAACCATCGCCAGCCCCTGCTCCTTTGAAGGATCCGCCTTGCAAATGCCTCTTGAATCCATGCGCACCTGTCACGGTGCCAGTGTGACCTCGTTGAGGCATGTTGTGGCCTTAGATATCAATCTCAATACCAAGGTCCATTGCAGCCATGATCTCATCGTCCATGTAGCGAGTGCCGATCTTAGGCAGCTGGCCCTTGATAGAAGGTGGGCTACGTGTCGCAGATTGCACAGGAGTGACAGAGCGCACGCTTGATGGAGTTCCTGCTCGGCTGTTGTCCTTACTCTTGTCCTCGAACAAATCGTCCACAGCACGGGTTGCCTTTGGCGGAGCGAGATTAGTTCCATTGACATCATAGTGAATCTTCGCCCTAGTCTTGACACGAGCAAAGGGGTTCTGTACTGCCTCTCCGCGCTCAATCGCCTTACGTGCGAGGGCTTCGGCCTTTCTCTCAGCATGCTGCGCTTTACGGACATCGTGGGTGTTGGCTTTGCGATTCGCACGATTCAACTCTGCCAGACGGTCTTGCTGGCTAGGGCCAGTCGTTGAAGGCTTGGGTGGCGCTTTTAGGAGAGTGGTGCCAAATGCAAGCTTCGGTCCGTCCAAGTCTGCGAGTTCGGCGTCCAGTTTGGCAATCTCTGCTTCATCACCACGGGCTTCGGCGCTCTTGCGACGGTTGATGAGGGCAGGGCGCTCTATGGAGGCAAATTTGGTTTGCAGAACACCTGCTCGCCTAAGCTTCTCTTCGATTTCCGCATTAGTAAAGCGGTGATTGATCAGCCCATTGATGTCCGCAATCTTAGAGAGCAAGTAAGGTTTCGTAGGAAGAGGCATATTTTCGTCCGCCATAGTCCTTTTGTAGTGCTCAACCTCCGTCTACAGAGGTCAGTAAAGTACGATTGGAAGACCTCAAGGTTAACTTGCCGTAGTAAACTTCGAATTGGAGCAAGCCAAGAATGGCCATTCCTTCTCAGCTTTTCCGTGAGTGACCAAGGCGTACTGGCTTGTAACGAAGGGTTTGCCGTTAACGCCCTCCAATGCGTACGGCTTCCCCTCAGTGAAACCTAGCGAACGTCAGATATACTCATTTACTACATCAGGATCGGCATACCTTTGATATGCGCCATACGATAAACCGTTTCTCCAGTGTTCTTGTCAGTTCCAATGCAGATGCGAACATAGCAAGTCTTGATAGCTTCTTCAAATCCAGGATAGAAACAGACTTTGGCAAAATTTTCGCGACCGATACGCACATGCTCGTAGTCGATTTGATCTGCGGGTTGTGCGTCGCGAAACCCAGGGGAGCTCGCCTTAGGCTTAGAGTTGTCCCATTCGACATCACTCTCGCCCTCGGCGTCTGCATCTGAGAATGTATCCTCAATGGAGCCACGAATCTTACGCTCCTTGCGTGCTTCTCCTTCACGACGTCTCTGTTCGTCACGCGCACCTTTTTGCTCACGCTGCCGCTTATACGCCTCTATGGCATCTGAGGTCTCGCCAACCTTACGACCGCCAAGGGTCGTCTTCTGACGAGAACTCTTTCTATTGCCGTCTTCCAGATCCGCGCTACCAGCCTTACGCTTCTTCTTGTCGTCTGTCTTCTCTGCGTTTCCACGTGCTTGAAGGAGACGACGGAGGTGTTGGTCCTGCAGCTTGCGCTCAAGGATCTGGGCACGCTCGGCAAGAATGGATTCGCGCTGGACTTCAGAGAGTGCCATGATATAATCTTTATCCTTTTGGGAATGGAACTTATTCTCGAGAGGAAACATGGGCCCGTCATCGTCAACAGGGGAGCCAGGAGAGACATCAGAGTCGGATTCAGACATCGGAGCAGACTGGAGTGAGTTTGGTGACGCTGGCGTCGATGAACTGAGATGTAGTGTAAGTACTGTGTTGATATTTCTGAAAGGTGGATGTAGTCTGAAAGAAGGCTTACGCTTCTCCTTCCTCCTCTGACTCGTCTTTCCGACCTTTCTTAGCCTTCGTAGCGTTACCATTAACTTTGGTGGTGCCTTTTGCTGCCATATTGGACTTGTTCGCTGGAGTGTCGCTGAGCTTGGCTGTGGAAGGGCCAGCTGCGGAAGGTGGAGGAGTTGCCTCTGTAGTAGTGTTGGTGGGCTTAGAGGTTTCTTCACCAGAAGAATCATCACCCGCGAGCGCGAGGAGTTCTGCGTCAAGGTCCGCCATTTCTGCGCTAGAAATGAGTCCTATTCAGTTGCTGCTTTGTTAGAGGTATGTAGTTGGTGATGAGCAACGAAGCCTGCTTCGTAAGCCCGGTATGTGATATAGATATGGGAAAAGCTATAAGTGTAAGGTAGTCGTAGATATACAAGAAGTTGTTCGCAGATAATGTGTTGTATTGCAGAGTTTTCAAAGCCCAAAGTGAAGCAGTACTAGGCCAAAGCTAAGAGAATGGGGAGGCTGGAGAGTTAGTGCAGTGCTTTGGCATTATTGCTTTCGGTCTAATGTCATTCATTGACTGAAAGGGAGCGCGAAGTGTTGAGCCTCAATTAGTTACGGCGCTAATTGCGCTGAACGCGCTTGACTTTCCGGCAGCTCCCGCTCCGGCTAATCTGCTGATGATCTCATCTGATAGCAATGGAAATCTAAGGTACCCAAACAATTTCGGAATTGCAGAATCGATGAAACCAGGAGCGCAATTATAATGAGTACAGCCAGTGCCCTACGCTCTATTTACAAGCCAGCTTTCCGATCCAATTTTCCAATCTCGGATTTTCTCCTTCCGCGGCTGGCCCTCAGCCGCCATCATATCCATTATGCACCCATCACCACCTCCTCCGCTCCTCCCTCCACCGAACCCACCCCAGACTCGCTTAACTCCTCCTCGAAAGCCAAACGCCGGCGTCCCTTATCAAGAGAACAGCATCAATTCCTTGAAAGCGCTCTACGCGTCAATCAAGCCGGAGAGCTAGCCGCAACCCTGATCTACACGGCTCAAACCCCTCGCATCATATCTTCCCATCCACATCTCCGCCCCTTAATGCAACACATGTATGCCCAAGAAGCGGGCCACTTCTCCACTTTCAACGCTCTCCTAGCCCGCCACCGTATCCGTCCCACGGCTATGTACCCCGTCTGGAGTATAGCCGCTACTGCGCTTGGATGGGGTACCGCGATGCTAGGTCGCGAAGCAGCGATGGCATGCACGGAGGCTGTGGAGACGGAGATTGGGGGGCATTATAATGGGCAGGTGCGGGTATTGTTGCAATGGATGCGGGATATGGAGGAGAGGGGGGAGGAAATTGGAGAGGAGGTGAGGGAATTGGTGGGGACGCTGAAGAGAATTAGGGATGAGGAGTTGGAGCATTTGGATGAGGCGGTTGGGGAAGGGGCGAAGGAGGCGGAGGGTTATGGAATCTTGAATAAAGTTATTAGAGGGGGATGTAGGGGTGCTATTTGGATCAGCGAGAGGGTTTAGGAGACTGGTAGTGGGGGTTGGCGTTGCATGGTAAGGTCAATCTCATTGTAGAGCGAGAGATTTCTCCAAAGTAGCCCTATAATCCAGTTTGCACTGCTTGATTGATGCCATGGCAACCAGTGCAATAAATTCATTCTATTTAATATTTAAGAATCAGGCATCCTTGGAGCTACAGCTATCATACAGCAACTAAGGGAAGAATTTTGTTACGTGTTTGTGCAACTCGAACCTATGCATTAGCATAAGGTAAACCCCAAACATGAGCGCCGAGCAAGTGCCGCTATGTTAATGCTTCAGTAGAACGCCCTTTATGCCCTTGGATGGTGCTCTGCAGCACATGCTAAACGGGATTGTGGGCCCCTCGAGATCAGAATTGAGACAGGAGGCTAGGAAGGCAGTTCTAATCGTGTAGGAACGTGCACTCATCGCCCTTTCTACACTTTCCTTCTTGCCAGAACTTGCAAGGTAATCGGGGGACGCCATAAAACTGTCATCCAACCTTGTGTCAGCTAAATTCACCACTTGTTGGAAAATTTCAAGCTTACCTTTTTTTTTTCTGGAACACTCTTCTGACGTTTACCCTTATTGTAGCCATAATCTCCGTTCTGGTCATCGTAATCCATCTGACGTTTTCGATCGTTCTCACCCTGATATGTGCTTTGATAGCCGTAACCTTGTGTCTGGGTAGGTGCCTTTCCGTATTGTGCCAGGATAGACTGCAAATCTACACCATGGGGCGGTGGTGGAGGTACGCCATACCCTTGCGGAGCCTGACCCCGCTGTGCTATCGCTGCCAATGTGGCTTGGAGGTCAAATCCGGATGTGTTCGGCTGTTGGGGCATTAACACTTGGGGGACTTGATTATTATTGTTGGCAAACTGAGCAAAGATGGCTTCCAGTCCAGTCGATTGAGGCTGAGCCACTGGTTGTTGTTGCTGTTGCTGTTGCTGTTGCTGTTGAGGTGGTTGAGGTTGAGGTTGCTGTTGACCATTAATGATCTTCAGCAATGCGGCAATATCAGGCACTGGAGGTACTGGCTGCTGCACTTGTGGTTTTGCAACCATTGTTGGTGTGTTAGGAGAACGATATTGGTGGTTCTGGGCAGCATAGAACTGAGCTTCTCGGCTCTACAAATAATATCAGTACAGTTTCATGTTAGCTGAATCGGGCCAGAAATTACCTTTGTCTCGTCACTAGGCATACCGGATGTTTGCTCAATGACTGGGTCACCTGAGTAAGGATCGGAAGGCTCTCTAGGAGACGGTGGAATGTCAGAAGATGTAGTGTAGATGACCATCAATGTTGTTAGCTCCCGTTGCTCTTGGACTTCACGCTCTCGGCTTTTAATTTCGACTTTGCCGCCACGCGTAGTGTAATTGCGCTCAAGCTCTTCCAGGGCAACAACGCTGAAATCAACCACTGGATAGATGTGAGTAAAGGATCGGATTGCCAGTATCAAGGATACTCACGTGATGGGGAAACCCAGGGTGCTAAAGTTTCCTCAGCCGGTGAACTATCTTCATCTTCATCCATAACGTCGAGGTCTTTGTGCATCTTAAGCATCTGGCCTTCACCCCTGCTATCACCGACATCGCGGACCATGCTATCCTCATGTCCCATTTCCTCCTCGGGATCGTGGACGAACTCGCGTATTGAAACTAGACTGTGGTCTGGTTTGAACGAGACCCGCAATTTACGACGTTCTTCTTTGCGAAGGCGTTTTCGCTTCTCCTCCAGTGATTCGGGTGGTCGAGCCTCCTCAAATTTTGATGGTGTTGCTTCTTTTGGTTTGCTCAAATTCGCCATCGTCTCGGCAAATATTAAAGAGGGTTTAGCCGCAGCCGCAGAGCCCTCTATGGCTGTTGCTCTGCTTTCTAACAAGTTCCTATTAAGATGTCAAGAATGATCTATTTTGGTTGATAAAAACGGGATAACTTACGTCAGCTTAGCATCTTTTGACTTTGTGGATTGAAGAGCAGCGTTTGAGGTTCCCGGTTTTTTGGACGCTGACTGCAGACTGGAGAAGAATGCTGAAGGTTTTGCAATTACATGGTTGGTTTTCACTTTAGGCGCTGGGACAGCAGAAGCGGTGGCTTTGGCTACTACTTTTGCATCTACCTTAACGGGTTGATGCTTGTTACCAAGAATTCCTGACACCTTTGTTATTGTGGTAGCAGCTTGCCCCGATTGTGTAGTTGAAGTTGCCTGCTTCTTAAGCGACTGTATTCCTGAAGCTTCTTCTACCCGCAGTCTCTTCGTTCCAGAGACAGCATCTGAAGACCGAGAATTGCTTGTCGATGGTCTGATCATGGCGGTGCCTTTAAACTCTTGGGGTTGCGGAGGCGTTCCATCTGCCGCCTTCTTCTTCGTGGCTCCTTCCGCGCTGTCCAACACTTTTTGCGCAAGGAGTTTGCCTTGACCATCACCTCTCTTCACGATTCTTGGAAGTACCTTGTCTAGCTTAGTCTTCTCTAATATTGCCTGATCTATGGTTACACAACGTGTCAAAAGCTAGAAAACGTTAGCAGTCCCACCGTTTCTATGTGTCTTCATTGCTTACCTCGAGCATGCTCGCTATGAACGGCCCTGTGTATTCGCTAGACTTGAAGCGATCAAGGATAAATTGATAACAGATCAAGCTAACCGTGGGGTTTTCTCCAAGTCTAATGACAAGTTAGTACCACTTTTTTCATAAAGAAAGTTCAAGCCTAAATATGTCTCCAGAATCCCAAAGCGCACGATTCTTGAGATGAGCATTGATTCAATGAGAGGGGAGGGGAAACCACTCGTTGGGAGGCATCATAGAAGAGCGTGAGGGCTTCCCCGCTCGCTCTTGTTTCATTTGCCACCGGCATGACTTGGCTGAAAGAATATTTCAGCGCTTCTATCGTGAATATTGCGCGAAGAAGACATAATTTCACGATCGTGCCTGTTATGGCGTACTACATCGCCAGCACTTTGTAAGGCTGCAGATTGCAGGGCCTTTCAATTTGTACTATTCCGGTATAATTCGGGTTGTTTGCATTTGTACAACTGTATCCCACGTATGTGAATAAGAAAGGAGGATAAAGCATCACATAAAGTGGTGCAAATCGTCATAACAAAGGCGTGCACACGCTGTAAAGGATACTGAATGGGACGGCTAAGGGAAGGTACGTACTTCTCAACAATATCTCGATGGCCGTATTTTAGAGTGAGCCGCACGCAAGATTCCAAGAGTCGGCGTTGATTTAAAGCCCGGCGTTCGTGCTCGACCATTCTTGTGTGGTTCTTCTTTTCCTCTGCTTGCCCTAGTGCCGTCATCTCTAACTTCCATTTGTCGCGGACAGCTTTGAGGATGGCCCAGTATTCGCCAAGAGCAGCACGTATTATTGTGCTTGACAGAGCCACGCTACGCTTGGCCCATACTGCTTTAATAATGTCGTACTCCGTAGCTTTACTGGGGTCATTGGGACGATTTGCCGGCAACGGTGATACTTCCTCCGGCTCAACCTCTTCTTCAGACCCGGAGTCATAGTCAGAGTCCTCTTCAGGCTCTGATTCACTCGTTGGCTCAGCCGATGACTCGGAACCTGCAAGAGATTGGTGACGGAGACCCGCTGGAGGCGTAATATTACGTGTACCCGACGACCTCGAACCCGATAGCTTAAGCTTTTTCACCAAAGGCTCACGAGCAGGGTCCCAAGGCCCACTTCCTTTTTCTGCATTTTGATTCAGTTAAAGTTTATAACTGTTGGATGCAATAATTACTTACCCTGAAGAAGCAAGCGTCTGATCTCATTTCTAGATGACCGCTTGGTATACTTGGGAATGGTTGCTGTACATTTATTAATATAAATAATAGGCATAATATTGGGATATGCAACACTACCTTTAGTAGTAGCTAACTCTAAACAGTTTGCTCCTACAAAGGTGTAGCCAATGAGATGCTTAGAGTTAGTACGGCTAGAAAATTCTGCTGGAGCCTTGACAAGAAAGTCTCCCTGGATGTCCCCCTTTGGCACAGCAGCAACTACTGAGTTCCATTCTTGCCGAGTGACATGCGGAGGAAGATCCCCTTTTGTGGAAGGTCCTCTTAAAGCTAACGCAGGGTCAAGGTTCGATTGCTGTGTCTGCGGAAGAATCAACATCAATTCAACACCGAAGTACAGGTGTATCGCTGGATAGTCAACTTACTTGTCGTTGATGCTGGGCATCCTGCGTGAAGGAAGTGGGGTAATTTTGGAGTGCCTGGGGAGAAATGGTTTGGGACTGGTTCGATGTCCGTTGAAACGATTGAGGTCGGCTATAGTCGAATTGGGACTCCTCGTTTAGTGGAAGATGACCATATCCCAGGGAAGTATCGTATGATGGCGTTGCTAACGTATGACCGGGGTGTGACTGGAAACCAGAATAATTGAACGAAGCAGGGCTTCGTGAATACGTTTGATCGAAAGGTCTCGAGTGCACTCCATGATTCGAGACAGGTAGCAAGTTTGAAGGTTGAATGGGATTCTGATGCCAGCCATGGTTTCCTTGATTGAAGCCATTGATTGATTCGTGGGGGTTGGAGAAAGCTTCTGCGTCCCACGGAGCGTTGAAAGATGGTTCTTGGTCAGGCTGAAGGAAAGAGTTGAAGGAATCATTTTGAGCAAAATTATAGCCATAATTTCCAGTCATGGACTGGTTATCTTGATTATTGCCATTCTCATGATTCTGGTGTCTTGGATCCATTATTACTACGTTTGTTTTGAACCAGGCGTAAAAGGGCCACGCGCTAGCTTAAAGTTGACGCGTTACCTGAAGCAGTAAGGCGGCAGGTTTTGCTTGCGCACAGGGTGAAGGCCCGGAAATAGCCGGAAAAACGTGATGTGTCTGAAACGGGTTCTGCAGGTTTGGTGGAAGTGGCTGGCCGTAGCTATGCTGCAAACGTTGGTAATATCGCTGCTTGAGGTAACGTATCGAAATGCAGTCAAGTATCTCAGGTTGTGGACTTGACAGAACGATAGCCGACTCCAACTGTTCCCTGGCAGCTCACAGATTTAATCAAGAACCCCGGTATGCCAATGAACTTGATTCCATCCACAGGAACGACAGCGTGGAATCACAGATCAGAAGCGTGTACCCCCACAGATCACCACCAGTCCACCACCACAATCACAACCTTACCTCCACCGAGCAACCTTCAAAAACACGTCCTTTCAGTACTTCACGATGTATTTAGTAATCAGCAAACAGTCTAGTCGGTTCACGATGGGGTTATGTGGATGAACAATAGGCAGCATGATTGTTGAGGAAGGATGTAGGTTGGAACAAAACTGCGCGACAGTCAACTTTTTGTACCACGCTAAAGTCTATGTTTAGCGCCATTACCGAAGCTAGTAAACTTCACTACAATCAAAACACACGAACATGACAGATTGGAGCTTCGATGTAACAGGACAACGTTAACGACACCGTATTAATTGTTTCTGGAAGCTCTGATTACGGAGTATAACTGTGATGAACATGGACAGGCCTTGGACCTAAAATCTAGGGTTCTCAAAAACCATGGTAGCTCATCAGCAATCACTCCGAGACCGGCAAGTAGGTAGGCCTACCATGTACAAAGCAAGACTTCAGCTACGAGACTAATGATACTGCTACAGCATCGCTTGAGAGGATATTAAACCTCAATCATGCTTCAGTCGTGACGTCCACAACACAGCATGATCCAACTGCTGCCAACGGGCTTATACCTCAGGCAACCCCCATCTTGAACTCGGATGGAGATCCGATATGGAAAGTTCTTGTGTTTGACAACTTGGGTCGAGATGTGATAAGCAGCGTATTGCGCGTTAATGACCTACGCGGATGGGGTGTCACAATACACTTGTGGGTTTTTCTTAAGACACAGCAGTAGTGCATAGCCTGTGAGACCAAGCCAAGCTGATGTTGCTTCTAAGGAATATCAATTCATCCCGCCATTCAATTCCGGATGTGCCTGTGCTATATTTGGTTGAGCCTACAGTCATGAACTTGAACCTGATCAGCCAAGACTTAAGTCGAAGTCTGTACTCCGATACATACATCAATTTTCTGTCTTCGATACCGCGGCCGTTGATGGAAGATTTTGCGGCGCAAATAGTTGAGGCAGCGACCGCTGAGAGTATAGCGCAAGTATACGATCAATATCTGAACTTCATTGTCGGTGAGCCGGATTTATTCAGCTTGGCGATGGGGAAAGAGATATATTGGGCTCTCAATAGTGCCCAGACGAAAGATGAAGAGATAGATGCCGTGGTCGACAGAACAGTCAGCGGTCTTTTCAGTGTAGTAGTAACAATGGGTGAGTTCAACTAGTACCAAGACCAGCAAGGAGAGTCAACTCACAGTAGCTGTAGGTTCGATACCGATTATCCGTTGTCCGCGAGGTGCAGCCGCAGAAGTGATAGCAGCGAAGCTCGATCGCAAGCTTCGAGATCACATCCTTAACTCGAAAGATAACTTGTTCTCGAATCACGGTCAGCGCCAGACAACAGGCACAGGAACGCCCTCTTCAAGACCTGTGCTCGTCATTGTAGATCGTAATGTCGATCTAATCCCTATGCTCTCCCACTCATGGACATATCAGAGTCTTGTCCACGATGTACTCAAGATGCACTTGAATCGGATTACAGTCGAGACGCCGATTGATGAGAATAATCTAGCCAAAGGTACCACGAAAAGATCATATGACCTAAACTCAAATGATTTCTTCTGGTCTCGAAACGCTGGCATGTCTTTCCCGCAAGTTGCAGAAGACATTGATACTGAGCTCAAGAAATACAAAGAAGACGCCGCTGAGATTACGAAGAAGACCGGTGCTTCCTCAATCGAAGACTTGCAAAATGACTCCAGCTCATCGGCCTCGCATCTCAAAGCCGCCATCACCCTGCTGCCTGAGCTGCGTGAGCGGAAAGCAATACTGGACATGCACATGAACATTGCTACTGCCTTATTGAAAGGCATCAAGGACCGCCAATTAGACAACTTCTTCGAAATCGAAGAAAACATAACGAAACAAACCAAAGCCCAAATCCTAGACCTTCTAAGTGACCCTGATAAAGGCAAAGAGCCCCTCGACAAACTCCGCCTGTTCGTAATCTGGTACCTAAGCACCGAATCCGAAATCTCCCGCGCTGAAATGGACCGCTTCGAAGAAGCCCTCTCCAAGTCTGGCTCCGACACTACCGCCTTAGCTTACGTAAAACGCGTCCGCGAGATCACCCGCATGACCATGATGACCTCGACCACCGCCCCCACTAACCAGTCCTCTGGGGGCAACGACATCTTCCGCGGCTTCTCCACCCTCAGCAGCCGCCTTACCGACCACCTCGCCGGCGCAGGCGCCTTGGGGGCTAATTTCGAGAACCTGCTTAGCGGCGTGAAAAACTTCCTCCCAGCAAATAAAGACATCACCCTCACCAAAATTGTCGAATCCCTGATGGACCCCGCCAGCGCCTCCTCCTCCGCTATCGCAAAAACAGAAGACTATCTCTACTTCGACCCCCGCTCCGCAAATGCACGGGGTACCATGCCCTCCGCCGGTCGCCCCGGCCAGCAACATGCCAGTGCCTCCCTAGCACAAAGAGGCGTTGAAGCGAGCTTCGGACAGAGGAGGCAGGGTTTTAGTGAAGCGATTGTGTTTACGGTAGGGGGGGGCAGTATGGACGAGTATGGGAATCTGCAGGAGTGGGCGAAGAGAACGAGTACGGCAGGGGGGCAGGGTGGTGTGAGGAGAAGAGTGGTGTATGGGAGCACGGATTTGGTGAATGCGGAGGAGTTTATGCAGGGGGAGTTGGCAAGGTTGGGAAGAGAGAGTGGGTGAGGTAATGGGGGGTGTGGTAATGGTGATACTAGCTTTCTTGAAAGTGCCAATTTGTGGTGGTTTTCTCAACCCTTTCACCTTCTTGAGATATCTCTCGGCTATTCCTCGTTGCTGCTTGTAAATTGCTTAAAACCCCAAACACCCAGGTCTTCCAGCAATAACGCTTTCTCCACACTTTCACAGGGACGTTTTCGTGCACGCTTTCCAACACCACCCCCTCATCTTCCATTCACTCCCATCCCTTCTTATCCCCTATCTCCCTTTCACTTCCATTCCCCTTCACTACCGCGCTTATACCCAAATCCATCATTCATAACACAAAACTCTCAGATAAGAGATTGCCTAATCAATAGTGAACATCAGATAGTGTTAAGACGGAAGATCTTCCCCCCCCCCTCTATCTGCACCGCCTCCTTTCAACCACGTCTTTGTACACACCATCCTCGTTGTTCAAACCACGTCTTCGTACAAACCACGTCCAGACATCTTCCTAACTCGTGCATTTCGAACCTGCTTTGTCTACGTGATCATTCGTACAGCTTGGTGGTAAGAACGGGACAGAAGCGCGATTGCTGAGTGTAAGTTCTCCGAGCCGTTCGTTTCTGAGCGGAAATTGAGCGTGGCTCCGAGGCAGGTTTTCAAGCGGTTGATCTTCCGTCTGTAACTTCAGCGGTCAGCAAAAGATCAAGGGGTGGCGCTGATGTTCCGGTTGAGAGTCTGGCTGATATTCTTCTGGTTCACGATAGCAGCTCACGACGCACGTCTTACGTCTAGGCCTCTAACGAGACAGCTAGTCACGTGGATCCATCTTCTCCTTTTACTATCCAGCTCGCCTCTTTCTTCCACTGATTCGCCACACCGCCACCATGCCCTCCTACCCCTGCCCCCAATGCGGTGCCAAATTCGCCTCCATCAACAACCGCGACACCCACGTCCACTACATTCATTCCAGACCAACCTCCGCACCAGCATCAGCACCCCGCGGCGGGGGAGGCTTCTTGGCGACGGTCAAGGCAGCTCGCCAACAGGGAGAGAGGACGCCGGATGAAGGTGCCGGTGGGATTGAGAGTATTCCACCTCGTCAAGAAGCCCGGCCTGCGCTTTGGGATGATAGCTATGCACCTCCGCCTTCGGAGATGGCGGGGATGATGGGGTCGTTTTCTGTGCAGCTCGGTGATCTGGAGTCGTCGAATACGCCAGTTGGCCAGGAAGCTCGACGAACAGGTGGAAAGACCATGCCTGAACCCAGCGGCGTGAAAACGTTCACGCTAATCTTCGAAGGCACGGCTCAGAACGCAAGCGCCAGCATGAAAGTCCCTCACAACGAACAATTTGACGACTTCATGGAGCGTATGAGACAAGCGTCGATCCCAATTGCTGGTGCGTACATATCTGGACGAACAACAGGGTTCACGTTGGCGGACGGGCCGTGGCGATATGCTCTGGTTGATAAGAAGCGCATGAGGGGCGTGAGGAACGAGTTGACAAGTAAATTGCTGTATCTGGCCATGGTCAGTGAACTGGTGAAGGTGTGGACACCGTGGGATCATGTCGTTATTTGGCATGTTAGTGGTTTATTCTGGCTATCGGCTCTTTTTTTTCTTAATCACTAACGTCGCGGTCAGGAAAAACAGAAGGGGGTCACGTCGATGCCGGTGAGCGAGCCGGCTATGGCGCAAGCTCAGGTAATCGTTCTCTCTCCCTCTAGCCTCAGAGCACTGTTAACGTTTATAAGACCCAGCTTCCTGGTCAACTTCCAACCCAGAGCACAAACCTTCCTGGTCCGATCTCGACAGTAGTAGCTCGTCAATCAGTCAGCATTCTGGATAGCAAGACCGAATACTCAACGACAAGATATTTGATGCAGTGGATGGATGGGCCGAACACATGGGAGTTGGCCAGTGTGCTTGGAGACGACTACCAATGGCTAATTGACGCCTACCACACAGAAGTAAATAGAGGAACCCACTAAAAGTGTAAATATCCCCATATCAAGCTGAATTACAATGCATGGTGGCGCTTTTTGAAACTTTTTCTTACCTTCTTGTTGAAGAGCTAAGGACGAGGGCGAACAAAGGGCGAACAATATGGATGCATTTGATAGATAGGGGGATTGGAGCAAATGAAATAGCTATCAAGTGCCAGATTTAGTGGCTACAAAACAAACAATTTCAAGCTTCTTCCAATTAGCAACATAGACGCAGATAGTCACATACGAAGATTTAACGTTAATAAGAAATGAAATTCTACTATTTGGATATCCTTGCAGGGAATATTACCGATATCGAAGCCTTTCCATTAGAAACGTCCCATTAGCAAGATGTCCAGACAGAAGCTCTTAAATTGCCATGTCTCTAATACAATAGCAAACCTTCCAAGCTAGAACTGTGGAAGCAGAAGTTCTGCGTAAGAGCCGGTTTAAACCCCACAAGAGACACCTATCTAATAGGAGATATCCTATGAGATGATCTCAGCCCTGACAAGTATCGGAATCGTAGACCCCGTGACGATTTTGAAATTCCTGTGGCCAAGAACCCGGAGAAGCGCCATAATTGCTAGAGCGTGGCTTGTAAACGAGATGAAGGTACTATCATCATGACTGAATACATCGTCAAGAAGCACTTTCATGCGAGCTTCTACTGCGATATTTGATTCGCGCGTGTCCGGCGACCATAGCTCATCGTCTATCGTAAAGCCAGCCTCGCATCGAAAGGAAGGGTACTCCATGTTGATGGCTACCTTTGAGCGTCGCCAATCACAAGTGTGGACTCCAATGACCTCTCGAAGAAACTATACGAGTTAGCGAAATACATACCTTGTACCTTCGGAAAAACAGAAGGAAACAAAGAGAACAAGAGATGCCTACCTCCTTCACCACGGCAACGACCGGCGGATTAGAGGGATGAGGGAGGTTAGAAAACGTGATTTTAGCGGTTTCCAAAGCTCGTGTGAGGGGGCTAGTGTAGTATGTCTGGGGCAGCGACATCTTCTGTTCTACCACTTGTGCTGCCCAAGCAGTGCGTGCAGTCTCGGCTTGCTGATGACCGAGTTCTGTGAGCTCGGCATCGGCCCATTTGAGATCTTCGTCCCCTTCGAGCTTTGACCAGTAGGCCTATTTGGAAGTGGATGAGCCTTAACTTACGAGCTATGAAAACAAGATTGATGAACGTACATTCCATGCAGACCTAGTGTGTTTTCTTTCTGCGACGTTGTGCACGCCCTGTCCATGACGAGCTATGTATAGTACTTTGTACTGCACATCAGGAGGGCTCGCCTCGTTGAGACGCTTGACCTCGTTCTCGAAACGCTGCCACTGCGTCTTCTCACATCTAGGATCAAAATGCACATCTCCCGCGAATGCACTGTTCATCAATCCAAAATTCACCGATCCCTACGCTTTATGTTAGCGGTCAAAGCAAGCTTCAAGCCAAACAATGCCTACGTAGTCAAATTTATCATAATCAGGAGTGGTAGGTTCGTCTTGCAGGAAGTAACCCTTGACGGTGGAGTAATTAAAACTCTTCCTCATGGTATGGTCGTCCATGATGACGGATGCGACCAAAGAGTCCTTGAATTGGAATGTAGAAGCAGTGGTAGACAGCCTATTTCGCTGGCCAAGCATAGGCAGCGAGCGGGGGCTGTGCCCGTTAAAATAGGTTGCTTCATTGTCTCACAAGACTCCTGGTACTATTCCCCGAACAATGACTTGACTATTGTGCAATGCAGATTTTGTGAAGTCTTTGAAACCGACGGAAGCAGTGGTGGCCGGCGTTTGCATGTGTAACGCCAGATTAGCCGCATTGGCCAATCAGAAGAACGGCAGTGGGTATTTACCGCTAAGGAACTCTCACTACCAAAATATATCAGTATCGGACAGGAACACTGAGAAATGCCTGAAGGTAAACTCTGCTCTATCTACAGTGAACGCCAGAAGTGAATCAGTTGTCCAAATTCCTATTGTTCTAGAGGTTCCTATACCGGCACATAAAACCTGCACCCAGCTCCTGTCGACTGAGCGGCTTGCTCGTCTTACAGTATTTACCTTTCCAAATCCTCATACCCAAACTGGTGGTACTTGAAGTGGATATCATCAGGCCAAAGCTTGCTCAGTCACCTAAATATCAAGGAATAGTAGGCCATTTCAAGACTCCATAGAAATATCATGATGGGAGCGGCATATATCGATCAGTTTGTGTATGGTCTCTCTTCACCCCTTCTATCAACAAACACTTAAGCTTTTGATGGTATCTCCCAATATAATCCTAGCGCCATTGTTGAATATGCTTAGAGGTCACGTTGAGCCACCCCTCCCCGCCGAGTACGTTGAAAGTATGTTGAAGAAATAGAGCATGATGTGAACTTAGAATAAGCCATCAATCTCGCCGGTCTCGGGATCAATATCGACGTTGAGATAGCCGGGGGCAGTTGGCAAGCCAGGGATTGTCTGGATATCAGCAGCAAGGGCGTATCTATGTGAATTAGCCCAGCTGCTAATGTTGTATCAGCAACCTTGACCTACAGGTAACCAGCTCCAACAGCCAACCGAACATCCCTGATAGGCACTGTGAAGCCCGTCGGCGCACCTTTTAACGCGGGATCATGACTGAGGGAGTATTGTGTCTTCGCTATACATATAGGCAGGTTGCCAAATCCTTGTCTTTCGTAGGTATCGACCTTCTTTTGCGCCAGGTCGCTGAACTCAACCTTGTCCGCACCGTACATGAGCTTGCCGATTTTTTCGATCCGGTCTTGAACGCTTCCGTGAAGATCGTAGAGAAGCTTGAAGTCCTTATCCTTTGCACTTGCAGCAACGACACCTTTAGCCAAATCCACAGCGCCTTTGCCTCCCTCAGCCCAGTGGTTGGCCGGGATTGCATCATCTGCGCCGGCTTCGAGGGCTTCCTCTCGGATCACAGCAATCTCCGCTTCGGTATCCGTTTCGAATTTGTTAATGGCTACGACGACAGGTATGCCATACTGCTTGGCATTTGAGATGTGCTTCTTAAGGTTGATACACCCTTTCCGGAGAATGTCAATATTTTCTGTCCGGTAAACCTCATGAAGCGCTCCTCCGGGGGTAATCTCTGGTCCACCACCGTGTACTTTGAGAGCTCGTACAGTCGCCACGACGACGACGACATCAGGTATGAGGCCCGAAGAACGGCACTTGATGTTGAAAAACCGCTCGCCACCCATTGTAAAGTCGAAGCCAGCCTCTGTAATGACAAAGCCTGTCTTTTCGTCATGATTCTCGTCAGCTTCCGTCCCAGCCAACTTCAAGGCTAGTTTGTCTGCAAGGACCGAGCTGGCTCCAATGCTGATATTAGCGAATGGCCCAGCGTGTACAAAAACCGGAGTCCCTTCAAGCGTCTGCATTAGGTTCGGCTTGATGGCGTCCTTCATAAGTGCGGCAAGAGCACCACCAGCGCCAATGTCGTCACACGTAACAGGATCGCCACCCCTTGAGGTTGCAACTACCATACGTCCTAATCTTTCTCGCATGTCTCGGAGATCGCTGCTGAGGGCAAGTATCGCCATACATTCACTAGCGACAGAGATATCGAATCCTGTTTCCCTTGTCGTACCCTTCTCCGTCGGCGCCATGCCAACGGTGATACCCCTCAAATGACGATCATTAACATCCAACACTCGCCTCCAAGTGATTGTGTCCGGATCGATGTCTAGTCTTGCGAACCTGTGGATCTCCTCTTCTGTAAGCTCGTCCGGATTCGTCTTGGTAATGCCAACCTTCTTGAGACGACGAAACATAATGGGCTGAAATTGGCGCTTCCCCTTCTTCGCTGGCACTAGGCGCTTGTAAAGAGGACCATCCTTCTGGGTGGACTCATGAAACATCCTGGTTTCGATTGCTGCTGCAAGAAGGTTATTTGCTGCAGTGATGGCATGAATGTCACCCGTCAAATGGAGGTTGAACTCTTCCATAGGAATGACCTGACTAAACCCACCACCGGCAGCACCCCCCTTGATCCCGAAAGTTGGCCCTTGACTTGGCTGCCGTACGTTGGCGAATGCTATCCGGTTCAGATGTCCAGCGAGTGCCTGACTCAGGCCTACCGTGGTCGTAGATTTGCCCTCGCCCAAAGGGGTAGGAGTAATACCTGCAACAAGGATATATCGACCATTTCTGCGATGGCCTAGCCGTTCCAACAGCTTCAAATCCACTTTCGCTTTGGAAGCGCCATATGGCTCGAGCTCGTGGGGTGCTATGCCAACCTCATCTGCCACCATCGTGATTGGTTTTGGGCGCTGCGATCTTGATACTGCTATATCCGAGGGTACGGGAGATTGGAGTTTTAGAGGGAGAGGTGTAATGTGTCTTGCCTTTTGACGTTCGAAGTAGGTAGTGGAGGCACTGATCACATTCTGGAGAAGCATCGCAACAGTCATCGGTCCAACGCCGCCCGGCACCGGAGTGATCATCGAAGCAACCTCCGCCGCTGACTCGTACTCAACATCACCAACCAGCCTCTGCCCAGATTTCTTCGAGTCGTCAGGGATATAGTTGGTGCCAACATCAATAACCACCGCTCCAGGCTTTAGCCAACTGCCTTTCACAAAGCCCGGCTTCCCTATTGCTGCGACTAGTATATCCGCATTCTTCACATAGTCTTCTAGATTTTGCGTCCTCGAATGGCACACAGTGACCGTGGCGTCTGCATTTCTTAGGAGAGAGCTAACGGGACTACCAACGATATCGCTACGTCCGAGTACTACCGCATTCTTCCCCTTAAGCTCCACTCCACTCTCCTTCAGCAGCACCATCACGCCTTTTGGGGTACATGGCGTGAATAGCGGGTGCCCTCCACGTTTTGAAAGCTCTCCTATATTGCTGGCTCCGAACCCATCCACATCCTTCTCTTCGGCAACAGCCGATGTAATTGCATGCTCTGATATGTGTTTTGGAACAGGTAGTTGAACCAAGATGCCATGTATTGAAGGGTCGTTGTTAAATTGAGTGATATGCTGTAGGAGCTCAGGTTCGGTGATTGATTCCGGATAGTGTACAAGGTTGCAAATGATGTTGGCTTCTTCGGCAGCTTTAAGCTTCATGCGAACATAGGTGCTAGAGTCTGATCTATCCCCCACCTGCACAATCGTCAAGGAGGGTTTGTACCGCGGGTTAGTTTTTTGTATTTCCTTGATATCAACATTAATCTTCTCCCGGATACCTTTGGCAATGGCGTTGCCGTCAATCTTCATTGCGATCATGGTTGGAGCACTGCTTGAGAACTGCCTCCTACTTGGAGCCCAAACGTCGTGATTAAGTGCTGGTCGTGGAATCTGTCGGTAATTGGTTGTGGTTCTTTGGCTCCGTATTGATCGACGGAGCAGCGTAGAGCCCTGTAAAATGGAAGAGATATCGGGAGTTGATGCGGTTGGTAGAGGACGAGCTGCGGTAGTAAAAGGGTGGGGTGATACACGGCGAACAAAATCGTGTGAAGAACAAACGGTCTTGCCAATTCGATTAAGAGTATGCTCCGGAGATCTAGCAGACCTGCAGCTTAGCATTATAACTTTCCTCTGGGCCCTCCCAGCTGCTATACAATCAGAGTAAATTTTGATACTCTATCATCGTGATTCTGAACTTCCGCCTCCGCCTACATAAAATGTCCGCTGGGAATTTTCTTTAACAGCGATGGCGGGGCGTGTTTGTGGGGGGCAGGGGTCTATGATTTTAAACATTTTCTGACATGCGGAAGCGAAGCGCACGACTCATTGCTGCGAAAGGTTGTAGGATTTTCCACAACAACAAACACATTACAAGATGAGGCCGATATTGCTGCAGGGCCATGTAAGATGCACAGTCTATCTCTATGAATTCATTTATGTACTGACTCTCCTGCTCCCAGGAACGGTCCTTGACCCAAATAAAGTCAGCCTCTACTTCGAGCTCCTACATGCGTGCGGCTTCGCTAACTGTAATTTAGATACACAAAGGACGGAGACATTCTTTTCTCCACAGCCAAGGATCAAGTCATCTGCGCCTGGTTCTCTGCAAACGGCGAACGCCTTGGTACATACCACGGCCATCAAGGAGCCCTGTGGACTGTCGACGTTGACCCCTCCACCACCCTCCTTGCAAGTGGCGCCGCAGACAACACGGTCCGGCTATGGGACATCAGATCAGGGAAATGTGTAAAAGTCTGGGATTTTAATACCGCAGTGAAACGAGTGGAGTTTTCAGAAGATGGTACCCAGCTACTAGCAGTGACGGAAAAGCGAATGGGTTTCCTTGGGACGATCGTGGTGCTTCCTATCAAGGTCGACGTCAACGCCGAACAGAGCGATGAGAGAACTATGACCATAACCTGCGAGGAGAGCAAGGCAACTGTCGCGGGGTGGAGCTACCTTTCAAAATACATCATCGCTGGGCACGAAGACGGGCGGGTATCTCAATACGACGGAAAGACCGGCGAACTACTGGACAGCATCGAAGCTCACGAGGACGGAATGCAAGTCACGGACCTGCAATGCGCGCCTGATCGAACCTATTTCATCACCGCATCCAAAGACAAGAGCGCCAAGGTAATCCCCCCTATCCACCCTCTTGCTTCTCAAACCTAACACACACCACCAGATCATTTCCGCCCGCAACCTCGACATCCTAAAAACCTACGTCTCCGATACCCCCCTCAACACCGCCGCCATCACCCCCAAAAAGGACTTTGTAATCCTCGGCGGCGGGCAAGCAGCCATGGACGTTACCACCACCTCCTCCCGCCAAGGCAAATTCGAAGCACGCTTCTACCACCGCATCTTCGAGGACGAGATTGGGCGCGTAAAGGGGCATTTCGGACCGCTGAATACGATTGCGGTGGATCCGCAGGGGAGGGGGTATGCCAGTGGTGGGGAGGATGGGTATGTGCGGGTGCATCATTTTGATAAGGGGTATTTTGATTTTATGTATGAGGTGGAGAAGGAGCAGGTGAAGAGGTAGAGAAGGGGGAGAGGGGCGTTTTTCTGGCTGGGAGTTGGGAGCGGCTTGTAGATGAATTAGAAAAATGGGGTTACGAGGATTCTGCTTGTTGGGTCAGTACTATAACGATGCACAAGCGTCATGGCTGATTCCATGAAATGACGTTGCATTCGATGTGCGAAAGGTGGTGACTCCTTTCCGTTTGACGCATGCTTCATTCTGGTGAAAGAACGATTTTGGGAAGATACGTTCATGTTCAAAGGGTGTGCTCCAAAAGCCGTTATTGTTATTGATATCCCAACGTCTCATATATCCTATCCACTATATACATCTATATACAAAAAACTGCTGATTACCTTCCACTACTCCTCGTTCTAGGATCATCACCTCTATCTGTCACAGCCTCTCCTTCAAATTGCCCCTCATCCGCCTCTCCACCGCATCCAAATACTCCGTCGTAGTCACATAATCTGCTCTCTCCATCTTCCCACACGCCAGCGCCAAGTCCTTTGTCATTACCCCATCCGCATCCACTGTATCCACACACGCCTTCTCCAAGCTCTCCGCGAACGCTACTACCTCGGGCGTCTCATCTAGTACACCCCTCTGCACAAGTCCCCTCGTCCAGGCAAAGATACTTGCAATGGGGTTTGTGGAGGTTTCGTTGCCCTTTTGGTGTTCGCGGAAGTGCCGCGTTACGGTGCCGTGCGCGGCTTCGGATTCAAATGTTTTGCCGTCCGGGGTGATGAGGACGGAGGTCATGAGGCCGAGAGAGCCGAAGCCCTGGGCGACGATATCGGATTGCACGTCGCCGTCGTAGTTTTTGAGGGCCATGATGTAGCCGCCGGAGGACTTCATCATTTGAGCGACCATGTCGTCGATGAGGCGATGCTCGTACCAGATTTTCTTTTCTTCAAACTGGGCTTTGTATTCGGCGTCGTAGATTTCTTGGAAAAGGTCTTTGAAGCGGCCGTCGTATTTTTTGAGAATGGTGTTTTTGGTGCTCAGGTAAAGGGGGAGGGATTTGCTGAGGGCGAGCTTGAAGCTTGCATGAGCAAAGCCCCGGATGGATTCGTCGGTATTGTATTGTGTTTGTGCTACTCCCCCGCCGTCTTTGAACTCGTAGACCTTGATGCGCTCGGGCTGGCCGCCAGCGGGGGTGAATACCATCTCAAGCGTCCCTGGGCCATGGGCAACGTAGTCCTTGGCCCGATACTGATCTCCAAAAGCATGTCTACCAATGATGATCGGCTTTTTCCACCCAGGCACCAGCCTTGGTATCCTGGGGATAACAATTGGTTCCCTAAACACGGTTCCACCCAAGGCGTTCCTAATCGTGCCATTTGGACTCAGCCACATCTGCTTCAAGTGGAACTCCTTGACTCGTGCCTCATCGGGAGTGATAGTTGCGCATTTTACGCCCACGGAATATTTTTTGATCGCTTCAGCAGCATCGATGGTGACTTGATCGTTAGTTTCGTCGCGGTAGGGAAGGCCGAGGTCATAGTACTTAAGATCGATGTCGAGGTATGGGTGGATGAACTTGTCCTTTATTTGTTGCCAGATGATGCGGGTCATCTCATCGCCATCAAGCTCAACCACCGGGTTCTTTACTGTGATTTTCCTGATTGAAGCCATTGTTCTGGAGTATAAGGGTGTTGTGCGGGGCAATTGACTGCTGTAGAGGTTGGGTCTGAAAAGGGGTATAAGCGGTGTTGCCTGGATGCGGGATGATAGTCCTGTTCGACAAGTGGCGGATGCCCAAAGGGCATTCATGGTTGATAACAATAATAATAGTACCTAAGGTACTGTAGAAAAGATTCACAGGCGCCATCTCCAAAAAGTATCGGGAGGGTTCGTCATTGGTCTTCACCACGTACTGTACCTCGGCAAGCCGTTGAATTAGATAGGGCTAGGGTTAGCAGCGGAAGACGCACCCCACGCCAGCGACATCCTCTCTGTACATCAACACCTTCCACCAGCGAATTTGATTCAAAGCTTGTACAAAGATTACAAGGCATCAAATTACAGAAGAGATAGAGACTACACATTGCAGATCCGTATTGTTTATTCTACCCTGACACCTGCAGCATGTTCTGTTCCACCCATATAGAACCGTATTCACGGGATAGTGGAGAAAAGCAATTGCATCTTCCAAATTTTTACGCGTCTGCTCGGAGGTATTCGTTATGTTTAAGCGGACGCAAGATTGAGATGTTTCATACCTTCCTTCCGCTGTTGTCGTATCTCCACCCAAGGACCTGGAGCAGTATGAATCCGAGACAGCGGAAGAGGTTGATATGGGAAGCTCTTATACAGAAAGACCAGTTGTCGTCTTTTTTTACGTGTCTCCCTTCTCCATCTTATTATTTTAATAATGCTCCTTAGTAGATTGTCTCCTCTTCTGTTTCTACATATTGCCCTTGGACTGACAGCAGTGCCCCCTATCAGAATCGGGCCCGGTCAAGCCTCGAATCAGTTATCTCCAAGGTATCCCCTATCGCATATACCACCTCGTTTCCCACAAGTCTCACATTCACCCCAGCCTCAACATCAACTCCATCACCAATACTCGAACCATCCGCTTTCCCGTTCCCAATACTCTAACGACACTCATCTTCAGCGACCGCAACCCGGCTGCCCTCCTCCCCCGCAATGGTGCCTTTCTCTGCCTCACGGAGGCACTGTCCTCCATAACCGCCCGCATCATCTCCGTCCCTGGCGACGCCCCCGTTCCGGATGGCTTCGCAGCATATTACTATGGACAAGTCAACATCGTTACCGAAAGTACGATACCAGATCACATAAGATTGACGTACGGAGTTGTGAGTAACGTACTGAGGGGGATAGGATTATTTATAGCAAAGTATGGATTTAGGACGTGCGACTTTGCGATACTGCAGGCGCCATAAGGGCAGGTGGGGTTAGGAAATATAGGGGATCATGGGATTTTGCCTAGCTTGTTGGGGGCTACAAATGCGACAAGTTAAGATTTCTTGCGCACGTCTATCTTTTTTGCCTGAGGGACTATGGATTGGACTTCAGGTGGTGTAATGTCTATTACGTGGAACTACAAGTATTAAATGTAAAGGCAAGCAAATAGTCTATATATCGAATTTTGGAAGTCAACGAGGTCATTGGTGAGAGAAATGGGTGGTCTAAAAGCCTTCAATTGATCAAGAGAGTCTATCGAGCCTGGGCCTTGGACATTCGCTATCTATCGCATGCAAACAATCACTCGAGTAGCCTTCAAACTCCTCAAACCCCGCCCAAATGAGGAGCTTTTCCCGTCGTCTCTCGTCAGCCCATTTGAAGCTCCGTCAATCCTCTTTCAAAGCTCTACTCCTCGCCCGGCAACGGCTTTCCGCTCTTTGATGAGATCTTTAGCACCCTCGCAACTCGATTCAGCAATCCCTGGTTCTTGATCGCGGCCCCGCTCTCCAACAGTTTGATATCATTCGCCTGCGCATTCACTTTCTTGGCCAACTCTGCCTGGGTCATTTTGTACTTTTCTTGGCCGCGACGGTTTCGGATCGCGGCGCCGATTTCCGGGTCAACTTTTTGGGGGGCGACAATGTCGTCGGAGCGGTCGACTTTTGTTAGACGTTGACCTTCAGAGCCAGCCTTGTTGATCTATAGGAGTAGAATGTTAGGGACAGGGATTCTGAAGGAGACGGGAAATTGGGACGTGGATAGCATTACTGTGTTGCCAGTGGCAAACTTCTTTTCTGTGCCAATAATTGCGCCGGTACGTTGAGCCTGGTTTAATGCTCCCTTTCCACGGACAACGGTTTCTCGTTGTGATGATCCGCCGCCCGTCTTGCTTCCGATCTTGGTGACGTTGTCCCAGTCATCCATCTTGATGATACTTTAGTGCTTGAGGTCTGGATTATGCAGTCGTGATTGCTGCAAATGTAGATGTATAGTACGCGTGGTCAAGGACGGTTTTTGAAGGGAGGAAGATATAGATACAATTGGGGGTGCTTTGAAGTGCACAGTAATTTTACGAAACTCAGAGAGATAAATGAAGTATCATGAATCGCCTTGCAGGGTTGGCGATGATTCACTTTAAGAATTACGCTATTCTAGCGCTTGTCAGATAAGCGATTTCTCGAGTCTGCGGATTCTTTACTCTCGGACAATGATGGCCTTCAGTCTTCATCCAGTGGCGAAGGAACGAGAAATGGCTGAAATCCCATTGCGAATTGGTCGGAAAGCAATCGGAAAATGTTCTTCCGCTTGGTCGTAGTTGCAACACGTTGTTATTGTTTTCCAAATTGGCCACTTTAATGGACGAACGTTTCACGGTCATTTTGGCCAATGCTGCAATTTGGTCGTTCAGGTTTTGGTACGATGGATCAGGAGCAAAACGTGATTTCCTGTTGACCTTTCCTTTTGGGTTGTGGACTTTCTGGCTACATTTGTTTCCTTTGTTCACATACATCATACCTACTGCTGCCACCGTTTTCGCCTTCGGTGCAGCTTTTCTTCTTCTCCATAACAGACATGATTTGGCAAAGCTAAGGTCCGGAAAGGAGCGTCAGGATCACGGTGCCCTCTCAAATTCGCAAGCCATGAGGCCCCTCGTCTTTCCATGTCGAACTACCCATACACGTATTTTCCCCAAGAAGCATTCGTTTTCGTATTCGTACCTCCTTGTCGGCATTCCAGTCGGCTGGCAAGGTTCTGTCGGATCGTTTCTCTCCGCAGATCTTGAGTCTATGCCTAGACAGACGCCAAATCCCAGGCCCGCTGCAAAGCCATGGTTCACCGTAGAGGCCGAGGATCATCTCAGTCGAGGGACTCATATTGATGGGCTCAGGGGGAAACTTGAAGCATACCTCAAATCCGAGGTGGGTTCTTGAATCAAAAGCTGTTCGATACACAAAGCTGAAAAACCCACATAGGGGGAAAATCTAGAGAATTATGCCTCTACATACTTAATCACCGCACCTCGGTTTCTTGGTCATTCTTTCAATCCTGTATCGTTTTGGTATCTCTACACTGAAAAGAGAGAGCTGAAAGCAATGATACTGGAGGTAAATAATACCTTTGACGAAAGGCGGATGTACTTTCTGAAAGATACCGGCACTGGAGTTCCAGACTCGCTGTCTGCCACCAACGAAGATGGGTCCTATGAGCGAAGGACCACCGATGGATCAAGCGCCTTAGATCCTCTCGTTGGTGAAAAGAGAGCTCGTTCCAAATTTGTTAAGTCATGGGCCAAAGACTTCCACGTCTCCCCCTTCAACTCCCGCAAAGGCTCCTACTCGCTCATGGCCGAGGACCCTCTATCCCGCCTCGAAAACAGCAACAAACCAGTCAACAATACCATCACCCTCACCTCCTCTCAGTCCCATGCCAAACTTGTGGCGCGTGTCTTCTCAACCACAAACAGCATCGACCCTTCCTCACTCACCCGCTCGGAGACATTCAAATTCCTCGCATCTTGGTGGTGGGTTGGTTTTGTAACATTCCCCAGGATCGTAAACGAAGCCGGCAAGCTCTTCTTCAAACGGAAACTGCCTGTCTTTTACAGACCCGAGGTTCTCCAAGCTAGTATAGGACGTCACGAAACCAGTGATGAAAGAGCAATCGCCTACTCCTTCCGCTCCCTGCTCCACTCCTTGGTCTCACACTCAGACCTCTCCGTCCCTGTCCTTTTCGAATCCGGCATTTCCACCAGCTCTAGCCCAGAACTCATTATCCCTAATCACCTCCGCCAATCCCCAGCTCCAGATCCGATCCATCTCAAAATCACCACACCCCTATTCTACGCCCGCCTTGCGCGCCACTCGCACATTGCCGAACTGATGACTTCTGAGATCCGAAATCAGGATGAAAAAACCCGAACCCTCCACGTCTCCAGAAACCCCGAGGCGATCCTCCGCTTGTTCGACCATAACGCCTCACCTGCTAAATCAACAAACGCCTCATTTACCAAACCCCCAGACTCGAACACTCCCACCCCCTCACCACTTACCCACCATCCCTTCCTCCATCGCCTCCGCTGGTCCCTCTTCCTCTTCTTCAAAAAGTTCAACCTGAACAAGGACTCCGCGCAACGTCTTCCCTTCTCTCTCCTAGACGAACACGTTATACTTCATGAAGACGCGAGTGGTGCAACAAATTACAGGAGAGCAGTGACCAAGCTACTCGCGAGCGATGTTCTTGCGTTCGGGATACCGGAGATTATAGATGCGGTATCTTGGTTGGTCAAGATGATGTTTTGTTATTTGCATGTGACGGTGTTAAAGGCGGCGCTTGTGCAGGTGGGTTGGCTGGAGTGTGGTGGAATGGATGGATCAGGCACGTGGGGAATAGGGCTCGGGGGGTTTGGTGTGCATATTTGGTGGTTGCTTGGAGAAAGCCTATAAAGGAGAGAATGTACTTGTTGGATAATCATAAAAGAATGGTGCATTAGAGATATAAGTCCCTTTGCGTGGCTCCAAGCTGTGAACAACGCCTCCTATCCAACCTGTACCCCCACTCCAAGCATCTTCCAAAATCACTCAGGCGATATATCCAAGCCACACCACCATCAAAGCAACACCCACCAATCCTCCACCACACCCCTCACAAATCCCCCAAAGTCTCCGCAATCCTCTTCTCCACGTCCTCCCTCCCACACCTTCCCCCTTCCCTCATCGTAACCCCCACAAGTCTCCCAACCTCCCTAACACCCACCCATTCCGGCACCACCTCCGCCAAAACACGCACGCATCTCACCGCTTCCTCCTTGCTAATCGGATTCCGGAGCGACATCTGCAAATGCTGCACCAGCGTCGGCATTGTGAAGGAGTGAGTTTGTAAAGCCTTCGGCTCAGTTAGTGTTTGCGTTTTTGTGTCGGAGTCCGAGGCTTGACTATTCGGGAGGGAGCGTGCTGTGGAGGCTGTAAGGATATCCAGCACGGGGATGACTTCCTGGAGGCGCTGGAGGGCGGATTTCCGGGCGAGCGTTTCGGAAGATTGGGGGGCGGGAAGGGTGGATTGATGGAGTTGTTTAGCGAGAATGCGGGAGAGGAGGTTGGAGGAGCGGGAGGTTATGGGGACTTTTGTGGCGCAGGATGAAGCGTCATGGGGAGGGTTGTTATTTCGGGTGTTCGATCTCTGTTGGGCTTTGATAGCGCCAGCTTTGAGATCGTAGAGGCGGAGTTGGCCTTTGGCCAGAAGGGGACCGGTTTTTGTAAGGGAGGAACAGCGGGTTATTGGAGCAAGGGGCAGAGCGGCGATGAAGATTCTGGGATCGAGAGTCGGTATGTGGGTGGAGGTGAAGAAGGACCATTGCTGTGAAAGGTTTTTGGAGAATTGGGCATTGAGGTACTCCTCATTTATGAGGCGCCTTTGGATCCCTTGATGTTTTCGGTTGTCCGCTATCTCAATGCAGATCTTTCCCGTTCCGTAGTCTGATAGCGAGAGCACGCCAGGGATCCGTGGGGGATCATCGGTCGCCAATCCTTCTTGGATGGCTAGTAATCTCCTCACATCTTCCAAGGAGACCCTCCTTTTCCTCCACGACCTTTCGATGCTAGGCTTTAGTATGCGTAAATCTGCTGGCGTCAATGACCCATGGTGTGCGTAGTGGAGGGACAAAGCTGTGAGGAAAGAGGAGTGTAGATTTATGAGATCCTGTAATTCATCTGGTAATTCCTGCGGATCTCCAGAGCTGGGGCAGGGGCTGCATTCAGGTATAGGAGAGGACGGAGGTGTATCTGTGCTTTTTGAACACGGGGACGAGCATCGGGTTGAAGACAATTGGGACTGGAGGATGAATGATTCGAGACGTGTTCGATCCCCTTTGCTCGGGGTGTTATTTGTCGTCAAGCGTAATACTGCTTTCTTCCGGCGCGCGATAGGTTTTGTAGCATTTGAAGGCAACAAAGCTGACGGTACAGCAGTCGAAGTGATCGAGCCATCGCTGTCTCTATGGCTTTGCGCTTTCGCTGATAGAATGCGGACTTTATTGGATGTTTCTGCTAGCACCGGTTCCTGTACCAAGACTAACTTTCTCTTCTTGGGATTTTTGTTGAGAGCAGGGTTTCCCGGCTTCAAGTTTGAGTAATTTCCCTGGTCGAGCTTGCTCTTTTCATGTGGACGGGGTTCCACTTGCGATTTCGAGATCTTGCCAAAAGCTCGGATATCAGGAGTAGGTGCGTTGGAGGCTTCCTTTGTGAATGCCTTTGCATTGCATTTCTTTATAGCAGGAGCCATTGTGGTCACCTTTAACGGTAGCGATTTCCTTTGAAAGTGTGAACATATAAGCAGTAGTTTGACGCGTGACGAGAGTCGCGTTTGACGGGTAACGCGACAGATTATTGGGCATCCTATTCGACATCGCTTTCTTGTATCTTATTCCACAAAACCTTAGGCATTATTATACGATAGCTTACTTCCCCTACTTCGGACGCAATATACTGGCAGCACGGACCCTATCGCGCAGTTGCACATTGTCTTTGTAGATTACTGGGGAAAAGCTATGTGCCTAATGCCATCGATCATGTCTATAAGGAGAGCAGAATAATCGGGTTGCCATGACATATTCCATTTATTCAAGTCTAAACCTATAACTCCCATAGCTTCTTTGACGCTTCCCTGGGCTTACAGGAAGATAATCTGCACACTTCACACGGGCCCCGCAGCACCGTTTCATACAGATCACTACCATAGTTCCTTTTATTGACATACGAATCCCTGATGTTCTCCCTCGCCTCAGCCCATTCCGGCACTTCGGAGTTTTCCTGTATGTACTCGTATACCGGATCAAAAGGCAGGTCGTTGTCCCAAATGCCTAGCTTCTCCGAGTACTCCACGTCAACCACCTCGCACAGCCAGAATGTTAAATCCCACGTTATGTACGCTTCCACGAGGCTCATGCGTGTGAGCGTAGCATCACAGCTCTCACGCAACGAGGGGGAGAAATAGGAGAGTGTGTAGAGCTTGGCGAAATACCAGCAGTGGATCAGTCTTTGGCGTTCGTGGAGAAGGAGATGTGGTGGATGAACACTGCAATTGTGCTTAGCACGTGCAGGGGTGACACGTTCCGTGGCAAGAGAGCAGACATAGTCAGCTTCGCGAGCGTTGGCGCGAAGTCGGGAATATAGGATCTGGGTGGACGACTGAGGGAGAGGTCGCAACGTTTGCGACCATGGTAATGGTGACACTTTGTCGGGCAACACTGTACGAACAATAGCTTTTTGGGTCCCGATCAAACCAAATGTCCTTTGTGCCTCGGCCAGGCTCAAAGCGTCCTGATAGCAAGTAATCTCCTGGGGGAGGATCGCATTTAACATAGTCTCCGATTCCGACTGCCATATCTCGTGGAGATATTTGCAGGTGCTACAGAGGTGCAGGACATCTATCACGGTATCCTGAAATTTAAAGATGCTCAGAAGGAGTTCGGGCGGCAATCCAACAAGGCTCTGTGACCTATTTGATGCAGTTGACGACGTCTCTACTGCTCTCGTAACCTGGTTTAACGGTGGTACGGTCGATGGCATGATGCTTCTTGAAGAAAGCAAGCCGTAGGATTTGTTTTGCCTCCAGTGTTGAAATTGTGTTTTTTGCACCTCTTGGAAGAGCGTCTATGAACTAGTGAAAGCAAAGGTTGCGACCTCTCAGGCCGTTAAGAGTCGAAAATCTTACGTTAATCAAGGATTACACCTCAGAATCTTAGATACAAATAAGTAGACTGCAGAGACCAGAGTACGAAGAGATCTTTGGATGATATCCCTTTAACCGCCACAAGGTCAGCCACCCCCTTTGATCAACAGCTAGGCCAAATTTGGTAGCAGCTTGACCAGATGAGGTACGGGTGCTTAATAAACCGCGCTGTCGCCGACTCGCCGAATCCAAATAAGTGTTCGTATGCTTAGTCATTGGTGGGGTCCCCCTACGAGCATTGTAGATCATAGGGGTGGCCGACCTTGTGGCGGTTAAAGGGATACCATGCACAAGACACTCTCCTGAAAGCGCCGCATGAAGCTCATTGGTGGATGCTCGCGTCCATCTTTAGACGGATGCGCTAAATCTATTAGGCCGGCGGGTAAATTCGCGTTACCTTGAGCAGCATGTTTCGACTTTCTATCAGTGTTGTACACATTATCCCTCTGTAATGATTGGATCACGAAGATACAATGGATCGGAAGGTGAATGTCGTGTAATATCTTGACACCCCACCATACCAAGTCAAACATCCTATAAGACCACAATGTCAGCAGCCATGGCCAGCTTAGTGCGGCGATTCATTATATACTTACTAGAAAAGAGTGGAATATAACTTTCGACTTTCATGTCTTTTTCCTTTCAGTGATTCTTCTTTGATTTCCAGGTGTCCATGATTTCTTTTCGGAGAAGGATAATGGTATACCTTAATTGAAGAGGAGTGGAATGATATAACCGCTTGTTATATAAGATGATAAGAAGATAGACTACTTTATGGAATGCTAGTTTTTGATTCTTCGTATTCGAGAGTTAGGTCTATCGGTAAGTCTCTATGAACTGCCATCTTGTGGCGCCAACTAGCATCGGTTGACCCTTTCTCACACAATTGGTTTGGCCCTCGAAAAAGCGCGGCAGAGGCCAAGAGGCTTGGTGTTACCACCTAATTTTCCTGTCATTGGTCCCAATGTTGGCTTACAGCCCCACTGTGCAGAGCACATGTTCTTTACCTTATAGTGCTAATGTCCAGTGCCGTACTGAGTGCCTATTTGTAAATTAAGGAGTCTTTATCATAGGCGAGTGGGATTGTTGGTGTACAAGAAGTATTGGGGGGAAGGTGGCAATCACATAGCTTTTCATGCTTATATATGGACATTCACTTCTTCTTTTGTGTCCATATGGCTTATTCTATTCCAACAGTCACTCGTTCAACCTTGCATCTGTTCTTGATTGCTAGGTGTCATACAGGATTACACGGCGATGATACGAATATCCAGTTTCAGGTTACCATTTTTCCGGTTGATTGTCCTTCTAAGTCTCGTTGTTCATGTCATTACGATCGATCCAGGACAACTCGGGCTTAAAATCGATGTAGATTTCGCTCGGAATGGGAAATATTTCTATAGTGCAGTCGCTAAATTCCAGGATGATGTGCTCGCTACATGGCAGGTAATCTGAGAACCCCTCCAACGAGTGACACACTGACAGTGACAAAATATAGGACGAACGAACAGATCGTCGGCATCGTTGAGCAAGCGTTGATAGCTTGTCAGGCCAGATCCACAAACAACGCCGGTCATAATCATGGAGGAAACTGTGGTGAACCTATGGCAGCTCTGGCCATTATTCGGACGAGTTCCGCAGCCTCATTGAAAGGAGCCAAAGTTGTCACATGGAGAAGATTCAAGGATAGGAACAACGGCAATAATGCTTGGGTGACCGGAGTTATGAACCCTTGTGGAGGCGGATTTGGGCTGGACGATATGGGTCCGAGGGTTTAGACATGATAGTGGTTCCGGCATGAACACAATCTACCAATACCCCAATTGACTACAACCCAACCATTAGCTATCCAAGTTTTAGTTAAAAGATACCCTCACGGCCCTCATCATAGGCGCCACGCGTAGACTTATCGAATGATCATTAGATTCTCCATATATCGTTGTTTTGATTGATCTTCTGTTAGCGAATTCCAATGCTCGGGTATGGGACGGACGATAGTTACACGTTCACGACTCGAGCTGCAGAATCGTGACAGAGCACCCTAGGGAACTGAACTCCGAGGTAAAGAGTATAGTGGCCTGTATGAGATTCCAAGGCAAAAGATTGTGCACTATAGTAGGTAGGGAGGGGGCATGCTGCTGAGCGTGTGCATCAGCTACTAACATAAGTCTGCATCAAGCAACACACGAATGAAACAGTACGACCGCTAGATCGACGAAGAGTTTCAAGATATCAAATGCTCGGGGCTATTCCGTGAAATAATACCGTACTCGTGCCGCTGCAGACTGTATGGAAATCTCAATAATATTATTAGAGAATCTAGATATGAAGTATCTGTTGTCAATTCTAACTTATGGTACTTCGGCCAATCGGATCTGCAGATACTCAGCCCTATCACCCAATATCTAAGGTATTTTTACCTTAGCCTTCCGTCTACTCCGTAAGGTGTTCTCACTCAAGCATAAGATAAACTACCTAATCCGTTAATACTCACCTTTCTTACTTCATCCATCCTTCAATGAAATTGCAAGATAGAACAACAACTTCATCCACCAATAAGACCAGGTCGTACTTTCACTATGACCTGATCCGTATGCATCCAGGAACATATGGCGGATCCTGGCGGCAGATACTGCCCTTGGCAATTTACTTTACACAACCCGTTTTTCGTGTCTTCATTCCGTGTACCTTGCTGTGGTCGACACAGCCTTCTGCTTTCGCTCTTAGCCTCTAATCTCTATAAAATCCATCTTCTTTGAACGCTCAATATCTCAGTCATTCCTTTGGCGTTACTCCCTCGCTGTATCACATATTATCTTCGATCCCTGGCTGGCTGGCAGCCCAGTTGCACAATTTATCCGTCTTCTTGATCTCCAGAAACATCAATTATGACATCCATAAATTATGCTATCTTGTTGATTCTCTTAGCGTTCAGCCTGCACTTCCAAGACATCAGCTCAACCAGTGATCCAGATGATCTTACCTTCATCAGTAAGTGGGCTGCAATTAAGTCGCCCCCAACCTCGCCTGCCGGTGTATCACCTATCGGCGATTCAGCGCTGAGAGCCAGCATATTTTGGTCGTAGTGTCTGGCACCCAATTAATCCTAGCCACAACCGATTCCAATGGGCGTAACAGCTACTGAAATTTCCGAGTGACATAGTTACGCTGCAGGCATTGGAGCGGGCAACCCCCTTGATCACGGTTGTTCACGGTACGGCAGTGCATATCCTAACCTTATGAACGTTCAGTTAGGGAAAGATACAAAGGATGCTGACTTCGCATTCATCGCTTGTTCTGGGGCTAAGATACCTGCCATAACCGATCAAGCCGCTTCCCTCGACGGCGGTCAACAGATGATCACCATCTCAACTAAAGGTAACGATGCTGGTCTTACTGATGCCCTCAACAACTGCGTCTTCACATTTAAAGGATTTTTAAGTAGCAATTGCGACAAGACGCTCGATAATATTCAAACTTTCATCGACGGCGGGAATTTGCTTCAAGCATGGACAGCCTCATCACGGCAGCAAAGTCAAAGTTGGCCTCTGGCGGCACGATGTGAGTAGTTATCATATTACTTTGTGCGTACATGACTGGACTAACTTCACATGACTGAAAGATATTACACCGGCTATGCACAATTTTTGGATGCAACCACAAACAATTGTAACGGCGTTTCCTGGCACATCTGGATCAATCTTTTCTCGAGACAGTATCTTAAACTCGACGGCAAAGTTTGAATGATCTGGTCAACGATATGAACAGCAAATTTCAAGCAGCTGTGCAGCGGGGTGGGGACCAAGTTGTTTTCATTGACTATGATGCATATGATGATCTACTAGGAGGCCTGTACTGCCTACCCGGCGTGGATGAGAACAAAGGCAATGGTGCCAGCCGAAATGTTCTCTTTTTCTACCAGATGAAAACAAAGGACACGCCTTTCATGCCAACAAATGACGATCCTTACCACGATGAGTTGAAACGGCGAGAAAATCCCACCGTAGCAGCACAAGACACTATAGATGGAGAAATGGGCTCCTGGATACAGCAAACTTTGCAGCAAAACTTGAACGCGCAGCTTAACGATGAAGTTGCTAATTCAGATCTCGATTCGGCTGGTGCTAGCGAAGTACATTCCCTCTAGAAAGCCAAGAAGCGCGGTCCATCCCCAAAGCCCGTCAAGGCAAGAGATGCTAGACATTTGGAAGATCGAGAAGATTCGAATCACTATCTATGGCTTCAACCGGCACGGCAATTAGTCAAACCTTGGATAGTAAATGGCACAAGCTCAACTCTCTCAAGCACCACATCTGGCTCTTCCAACTACGTAACGGGCGCTTCGGCCCCCTACCCCGCGAGGCCATCTGTTGCGACAGGTGCTCGTTCTTGGTCTTTGGCCGTTGAGACATCCGGAGCACATAGCCCAATAGCTCGCTCCTCAGGTACACATTTATCAATTATGCATTCCGTGGTAGCATACTCGTCAGGATACGGCTATTATCCAACAGGTTCCGGGAGTCCGACTGGGACAGCTTCCAACAGCACATACCAAAATGACACTTCGCAAATTCACCCGGTAGAGAATGCAGCCATATTTGACTTTTTCGTACCAGATTCCGTCGGCCGAGTGTTCCATCCTCAGCAAGGGGGAACATGATCATTTATGGAATGACTGCAAGAAATGCTGCCTCAATTGCGGTTCCAGTACCGCCGCAAAATCTAACTAATATGGGTGGTAGCTTCCCTTTGCCTCCCAGCCTTGACTGCAATGGGTCTTCCTCAGACACGTGGTTGTCGAGAGATGCTGCTATGTCTGCAGTCTCATCTTTCTGCTAAAGCTACCAAAATCTAGCAGGATCGACTGGGTAAACTACTTCGGCTACATTTAATGGCAACTCTCTAGATTACCTGAGCATCTCAATCGGATGGGATGACAACTTCTCTATCGGCAAAAACCAATGCAATGATTGGTTTGATACCGTTATCGACGGCTGTGATACCTCTTTCAACACGTTGAGGATGCATTGAATTTGCAACCCTAAGTGTCGATCCCTTAGTTATCCGGCAGGAATGGGACAAGGGCCAAGTAACAAACCCTAATTGCAATGGCATTGACAACAACAACTACGTTACTCAGCCGACTCTCGCGAGCAATATTCAGGATTTCTGTTCCAAATCAGCTCAGCAGAACGTGGCGAACAGTCAGATCACGTAACATTGACCACTACATGGCCCAAGGGCCCTTTCAACTTCCAAGTCTTTCAAGATGAATGCAGTTACTACCTCGGTGCCATCATGGACGGCTGCGATGTCCCCAGTTACACGAAGTTTATGAATTGGGAGCACGGCGACAGTATGCAAGATAAGAACGGGGTCAACTACATCGTTCAACCCAATGCCAACCAAGCACCGGCACCTACCACCAGTCTTGGCAGCTGCACGTCCTGGAACAAAGTTTTCTACGTAACTTTCGACGTATATGGAGGCGGCTGGGCGGATAGTGATTTTGGCCAGGCGAACGGTGGCTTGCAGGCGCAGATCAGAGGTTGTGGCGTTATCACGGGTTGGGCTTTTGAGTACTACAATTTACCAACGTCGGACGGAACCGAGTGGCATGCTTCGGCAAGCTTCCCATCGGGACGAGGCGATGCGTGGGACGCGCGGTGACATCTGCCGGGGGTTTTGATAAAGGTTGCGGAGGGAATGGACAAGTATCATCTTGCAATTGTTGTTCATGGCGACAGTGGGGCAGGACGGCGAGTTCCAGCGCAGCAGAAAATATAGACGCTGCCTGAGTGTAGAAAGGTGACTACTTGCACTAATAAGACCTAGAAAAGGTTTTTCTGGTAGCTTACATAAAAACAAAATTATGGGACACCAGTTGGTGCAAGAGGTCAATTGGAAATGACTGGTCTCTGTAGATATATCCAAATGGACAGATAGACTCCCTGTTTATTCGAAATAGTATTATCCTAGACTCAGGCTCAATCGCAAAGTTTGTATGGTAAGAATAATTGGGCAATGGAGCATATGGAATCAGTCAAATATGACTTGGCTTTCCATGATCAAAAGCCACTCAATGGTGGTCTGATAATAATGGTTGCTGTTTACTGTTTTTTAAAATCTCCTCGTGGGAGACTGCTCCAGGCCATCAGGAAAGACAGAGCATTGAAGTGAGTAGATGTGCTAGTGTATGTGTACATATTGAGATACAGTCCGCTGGGCCTTGATGCCAAATCTTGAAGGAGGAGTCAATAATCCAGAAGGGTACAGCTGATGACAACTCTGCGTTACTTGCCCCCAAAGCCAAACCAACTAGAAATCCCGTTCTTCGCTTCGACCGTTTTCCTCTCAACCGTCTTGTCAAAATTCTCAACTGTCTTGTGGAGATCTTTTTGTGTCTCTTTCCCAATTTGTTCAAGCTTAGCCTTTGAATCATGCGCGACTTCGTGAAGTTTTCCATTGGCTTCGCTTGCCTTATGGAGGAGCTTGGCATCAGCTTCGTGCAGCGACTTACGAGCATCGTTGACCTAGAGGCACTCGTCAGTTTGTGAGACAGGTCAGATCTAGACCATATGCAGGCACGAACAGTGTGGTCGACCTTGGAGCCAGCTATTTGAGCCCATTCCTCTCCCTGCTTCTGAGCCTCCTTGGCGGAGTAGTTCTGTCCTCTCAGTCTAGCAGCAGCGGCTTCCGCATCGTCTACCGAAACGTCAGTAGAGTCCGTATTGGGACTGTGGTAGACTTGCGTTCGACTTTCTTTTCAGCAACTTTAATGTCTCCTCCAGCAGCGTACAGGTAGTATCCACCAGCACCAGCTACCGTGAGCCCAAGCAGCAGAGGTATCCTGGATCTTGGTTGAGCCATGACGAAAGATTAGAGTGCAGTGCGAAATAGGATAGGAATTTTTCAGATAGGTTTGGCAGAGACTCCGTGTGTGGTACTGATTGAAGTGCCTCTATGGCGGAAGTAAGCAGAAAGCCGGGAAGTAATGATTCGCGGAGGACCCTATGACGTTGCCCCGCAATGTTTTACTAGCGTACTGTCGACAGGCCTAGAACGAGACTCGGAGCTCCTGACAACGTTGACTGGCAATGAATATATGAACGATCACCTTCATTCACGAGTCACATTATATATGACCGAAGCCCAGTGGCTTCCAAGAAGCCGCGGAGAGCGCATCGTTAGCAGTATGGGAAAAGCACGAGAATGATATCCTTAATTACCTGCAAGTCTCGAGATGTCAATCTCTGGACTTACTGCAGCAGCCCGGACCAGTACCCACGCTGCAGAAGATTCTGACCATACCATCAACCTTATCGACACTACCAAACCCCCATTCGAGCCAGACCGAAGTGCTGGAGAATCTGTCCTATCGGTTCCCACTGACACACCTTTGGGTCAGCGAGGCACCAAGGTGACACTGAGAGAAGAATTAGCCCGCCGAAAATATGCAAAGTGGCAGGAAGAAAGGACGAAGAATGGCGAAGATCCGGCAGCATTAGGTGACGAAGATAGCAAGAATAGCAAAGATAGTGTGACTGTGCGTACAGGTCGCTTACGAGACAGAATACCTTTTAGATCCAGAAAAGGGGAAATTGCATCCAAGGGAGAGGGAGATTACACCATCGATATACTCTATGAAAACCAGCGAGGCTCGTTCCTTTGTGGCATTCCTCTATATTCTGCAAAGTCATTACTCAACTTTGATCCTGCGCCTTGGCAAACCTCCACTTTCATGGACAGTGCTGTCAACATCACCAATGCTCAAGTGCCGGACCCCAGCTGGGCATGGGCTTGGAGATCATGGTATGCTGACATGTCGCACGACGTAGACGAAGAGGGTTGGGAATATTCTTTTAGTTTTAATAAAGGCTTTGCTTGGCACGGTTCTCATCCGTGGTTTCATTCGTTCGTCAGACGGAGGAGATGGCTAAGGAAACGTATCAAGATACACCCTTTGAGATCACATGGAAACAAAGGCGTTATTAAGGACTCCCATATGCTAAATGCGGACTACTTTACTATCCATGCCAAACAGGACCCGAGTAGAGAATCTAGCGTGGACAGGACTACGAATCACCATTCGAATTATTTAAGCAATACTGGCTACAATGGAGACAACAGCGATAGTGACGTGGAATTTGGAGAAATTGGTGATCTCGCAGCCCTCATGGCTGTCCTCAAGAGAGCAAGAGTTGACCGTGAGAAGATTGCAGCAGTCAAGAATTTTGTAGAGCACGGAGGCGATGAATTATATTATCTTGGAGACCGAATGTCGGATATCATGGCTGGTCTCATTTACCAAACCTCCCGTCAGAACCTTCAAGCTTACCTTCGGCAAACCCTCGAAGATGCTACGGAAAAGCAAGACGGCCACGAAGGAGACGATGAGTCTGAAATGGAGGCATCCACTCGGAAGGTCAACAATTTACGAAAAGCTGTTGATGCGGCAGATGAACACATCAACAATCTAGAGTATTGGAGTGACCTGAGAGCGAAGACCACCAACAGCAGCCCCACACATGCCAGTGGGGATCAGGCACCGGTTACTACTGCCGAAAATGTTGGTGAAATAGAGAAACAAGCTGGTGAAGAAAGTGCCGAAGTTGAGAACGAGATCAAAGGCATACCAGAAGACGCCGGGATTTCGGAAGAGCCTGGTATAAGATGGGATACCTCGCAAGATGATGTCCATCGAACGGCTTCAAGTACGCAGGCAAAGGGGAAGGGAAAGGCCTAGGATTGCGTATGGACAGAGGCTCGCAATCTGCGCACGTAAAATATGAAGAAATGATTTTGCATAGCGACGGCGCAATGGTATGGTGTGTTGAGGGGATGATTCTCGGCCTACCTACCGGTCCAGGGGGTTGCATACCCCAGCTACAAGCGTACTACCAAGGGTACCTAAAGGCTTGTAGTAAGGTAGTATTATCATACATATAATTATCCAAGTTACCCATTGCTTTAGCCTTTCGATGTGGCCACTTAGAGCCTTGGATAAGGGGCAATTGAAAACTGCCTAAGGTAGGTCCTTATGAATAACCCTAATCGATAAGCGGCGGGACCGAGGGTAGGTAGAACTACTCCGTACTTGAGTGATTTTGAACCTCTCTCTAGACTGGACACGCAGCAACTGTAGCTCCAATGAGCAGGCGGCAGCAGCCAAACATCTTCAATATATGGCATCATGGTGGTTTTACTTGATCTTGATGAGGATGGATGTGATCCACACGCTGGTCATAGAGAACCCGCCGGATTTGCTTCTTCTCGATTACACTTCGACAGCTCGGTGACAACAACTGCCAAGTCTACGGAAACCGAGACTGAAAGACCGAATCCTAATATCAATGGCTTCTCTGCCGCCTTGGGGTGCTATCCGTGGGTTCCCAAAGATGTGCTTCCTATCGACAAAAGCTAATCCCAACATCTGCAGCATTGTCTCCCAACTTGCCCATTGTATCGACCTGAACACCCTCCATGCCCTTTCTCAAACCTGCCGCCAAATTCGCGCCAATCTCCTGCAATACCGAGAGCAGCTAGTACGACAGACACTTCGCTGTTCAAAAGAAGAACTCAATGCCCGCATTGTTTCCAGAAAAACCGACAACACAAAATGGAACATTCTCGGCGGAATCAACCTGCTTACTAGCGGTAAAGTCAGTCCATGTGCCCGAGATATGGTCAGCGACTGCCGCTCCTGTGGTCAGATCATATGCCGAGTAATCCTCCAACCATAGGGCCCCTCCCAAACCCTTACGGCCTAACCTCAAGCACAGAATTGCACCCATAAGCCGCCCTCACCTTCGGCCCTTCCTAACCGTCTTCGCCGCCTCTGCACCTCCTGCCTCGCCGCCCCAGCCTCCCATCTCACCACCCGCGCTCCTTGTACCTGCGTTACAGCCATATACCTCTGCCAACCCTGTGGCACGCCACTAGCCACAGGTGATACCACCTACAAGCGCGTTTGGACATGGCGGACGCTATACAGTAAGCTTGGCACGGGTATTGGTGAAGGCAACGAAGGCGTGAAATGTTGGCGGGGGGAGCAGTGTCTAGCTGCCGAGTTTGTGGAAGTGGAAGTGGAGTGCTCTTCTGCGGAGGAGGAAGAAGAGTGTGGTTACTGGAGGCAGGAGGTCGAAGGAATTGGAGGAGTTGTTAGGAAAAAGGTCAGGAGGAGGTCGAAAGTGGGGGCCCCGGTGAGGGAATGGGAGGATGAGAGGGAAGGGGCGGACGAGATATTGGGAAGGGAGAAGAGGGGAAGAGAGCGGGCGTGGTGTGGGTGGTGTGGGAGGGTGGTTTTGGGAGGATGTGATTTGGAAGAAGGGGCTGAATGTTGGAAAGCGAGCGGTGTGTGTGAGTGAAAATCCTAGATTGGTGTTGCTGACTTTAGATGCAAAAACGTTTAATGAGAATTGATGGTCGATATTGGTTCCCTTTACACCTTTGTGGAAGTGGCCATCTATGAGGCTACAACTCTACCAACTCGCATCACTTCAGTGGACGTCGCACCAAATTTCTATTACGCTTCAGTCCTTCTCCTTAACTCTTTCACTTGGCTTTATGTTAAACGAAGCATATGCGGAATCCGGATAAGGACGGTACCCACACCTATACATAGAAGTCCATTGCCTCTGGTATCTCTTCTCTCTGTCGCGCCAATTCAACAGTTGGAGTTTCAAAAACCGTCGGATATCAAGGCAAGTATGTTTTAAATAACTCGCCCAGCTTTCTCTTCACAAGCGACATGCGAGAACTACCAAATCGCGAGTTTGTTATTTTCATTTTCCGACTTATAGACCCGCCTGGCGCGGCTCCAAGGGAAGCTCCCATCAAAAGCAGCCCTCTACATATTTCTTGTACAGCCGCAACGCGCCCACCAGCCCTTTGAATCCTCACCTCCCTCAACCTCAACCCTACGGACACCCATCAGCTGCCAAATTTGCATCACCAACCACCACAAACACTCCACTCCAGCCACTACATCTCCTCCTCATCATGCTCCTTCCCCACCTCCTTCCCTTCGCCCACCTCGCCCCCCGAAACACTATCATCGAATGCTTCGCACCGCGCCTCCACTCCCAATCCCCCCTGCACCCCATCAACGTCGCCGCCTGCATCGAAACCGCCACCCTCCTCCACGGCGACAAGTGGAAAGCGCCCATGATGTTCTCGCGTTCCCCCACCGTCGGCTTCCAAGTCCCGCACGAGTTCTCCGGCCTCAACTCCTGCAACATTAACATCGACGTGCGCAGCGAGGGCGATGAGGTCATGATGACGCTAAGCGAGGTTGCCCGCGTCGCGGTCGGGATCGCGTCCGTATGCAGCAATCAGCCGCAGTTGGGCGGCAGGACTTGGGTGCCGGATGAGGGGGAGGCGGCGGGGAAGTTTATGATCCTCGTGCACGGGGTGGAGTGGCCGGCGGGCGGGGTGGGACCGGGGAATGGGACGGGGGCAGTGGCGGGTAGCAACGAGGTGGTTGATGGTGAGGGGGCGAAGCTGAGACCGGGGGTGGTGGGAAATGGGACGGGGGTGGGGACGGCGAGGAGATGGGAGGGTGGGGTCGAGGGGGGTCGGAGCGGTAGGGAGGGGGTGGGGGATGAAGTATGAGGATGAAGAACGACAGGGTGGGGACTAATGAGAGTCGGTGTCCCTTATTCTATAGCCTCGATACTCTTGCCAATAACCTTTATGTTCCCTGTCCCATATCCCTCAAACATGCCCCTCTGCTCTTTCGCTTCCGATGGTGACGGAGAAGCAAGGGGAGGAGGAGTGCTGTGGTCTCAGATCGGTTTTCACGAGGAGAGGGAGGGAATCGGGGGATGAGCTACTATCGAAACATCCTCCCTCTTTCCCCCACCTGTCCCACATCCCCAATCCTCAACCCCCCCCACACCGCTCCTATCCTTTCAAGCCTTTACTAAAAAACCAAACCCGAACAAGCAATTGCTGTGGACCACAGAGCAAGTATTTCAAAGAGGTCTGAGACACAAGAGAGCGCAATACAAAAGCTAGTTTTCGAATGAGAAGAGGAAAGGAAAGGGGATAGGAAGGATTGTAACGCTAGCACTAGAGAGTCGGGGGGGGGTCATCACGATGTGTAAAGAGCGTGTGATATGAAGCTCCACGATTCGATCCCACAGCCTACCTTACTCCAGTCACAACCAAAGTATATCTATCCAGACCGAAAAAGGACCGGTGGGTCTGAAAAATATATATATATATATTCAAGAGGCACGTATCAAACTAATTGAGAATGAAGATTACGCCGAGAATTGGTCATAGAACCAGCCCCTCTTGTTCCAGGCCCGATCTCAACGCTTCCAACACCGGATGCTATTATCCCCTTCACCAACTGAATATTCGTACAAAAACCTAATGCGTGAAAGATCTCTAGAGTTATTTCTGGTCCAAGTCCTACGCCAAATCCTTTATGCGTAACCTCCATGCAACCCAAAACCGGTTCCTCATTACCCAATACAACCGTTACCTTTCACAACCCCATTTCAGCGCATGTCATACACTCCCCGCGCGCCTTGACGGCCTCCCAATCAGGTCCAGGCTTGGTAGTTCTATCGAGTCTTTACGCTCTAGTTCGGCCTTGTCGGGCGGCATCTCCCAGGCCTCAATATCGCTCGATTCGTTTCGCATTTCAGGGCTGCTGCGTGCTTTCGACACACCGTCGCCCTCACGTAAAGCCTCCAAATCTTCGGCCGAATTCCGCACTTGCGGGTGCGGAGGGAAGTATTTTGACAGCAGGGAGCTAAATGCAAGCTGTTTGCTGGAATTACGGGTGAAGAGCGAGCGCCAGACGGGCACGCAGCCAACGATGATGACGAGGTTTTGCTCGGTCATTAGCCAGATAGAGACGGCGGTGAGGTTATCTGCTGGTGAATTAGTAGATGGGGAGGTGAGAGTTGTTAGGACATCTGGTGGACTTACAGGAGGGATCGGTTCGGTCTAGGATTTTCGAGTTTTCGACGGTTTTGATTATTGAGGCTACCATGGCTCTGGAAAGTGTTAGCTGCGTTATGTTCGTGGATGGGTGTATGTTTGCGAAAGGGACTTACAGCAGGCCGAAGCTTAGGACTCCCATTAAGACGAGTTTGATCTTAGGTTTTAGGGAAAGGTGCCATACGATGATGATCGGAAGAACAACATAAGTAAAATCGATGACAGTACAGATAGCTAGATAGGCCCTGGTCAGAGGACACCCCGGAAATAGATCATCAAAGAAACTGACATTGGAAAACACTAGCAATAGCCAGCTCGATATTAGGATCCCAGCATGAGCTCCCTGGCGCAGGGCCCCATAAGGCATTGATTGGCCTGCATTGCGCGCCCCATACAATCAGGAGCGTAAGAGCTGCCGTTGCTTGCAGAGCGGTCATCAAGTAGAGATACCATCGAAACCAAATCTTGGCGCTAAACAGGCGCCAGAGTAGGATAGCAGCAGAGATTCTTGCAATAGACGTCGATAGAACACCCGGAATTTCGAATAGACAACTCCATCTGGCATACTCCATGATCTCTTGAGGCGAGAGGGTGCTAATGTGTCGGCCAAGGCCACAGTAGACCATTGCGGTCAGGAATGATTGGCCAAGTAATTGGAGCAGCTGTTTATATGGTCAGAGAGGTCCTTCTAAGAAGCAGAAGAAATGGTTCCATAGATCTCGTTCCTTCGTTTTTGATATACTCAGGGAAACGTGGACGAATCGCGGAAGAAAAGTTTGACGGGTACATACCACAGCAACAAGCATCGTCCAATCCTCAACTCCAACATTCTTCGTCACATTGACGCGCGCAAAAAAGCGTACAGCTATTGCAATCAACACAAGACCGATTTCCATCCAGGTTATTCCAAGAATCATAGGCCCGTTATCGTACGGCATATTCCCAAGCAGCACTACTTGAGAGTTGGCTAAGAAAAACGGTTGTAGGATTGAAGAAAGACATTGATATACATCCTCCTGGCCTATGTTCCTCAGCCTTGACTGCAGGGCTTATCTGCATGCTTCAGGGTCGTTCCAATCTCTTTTTACCATGCCGCCAGCAGGCGGCCTTGCGGTTTCCTTGCAGCATTGACGTGGGTGGATAACACATGGACATGTGTGACATGGTAAGCAACCACGACTGCATAACGTGGTGTGGGGTCGAGATGGGGGCGTAATCCATCTCGAAAGCTAACATCGATCGGTAAAGCCTTTCTTTCCTTTTTCATGGGGTTTTCGCAGTAGCTCGGTCTAGTCTTATGTGTATCATTTTGCTTGTGACACCAAAATGTCTGGTGCTGTTGTTATAATTAAAGTGTGTTCAAGGCTCACGATATCACGACTGAGCGCATTGAGATTATCGAACATATACAGCATACCTTAGCTTCGTAGAGTCTAGCCCAGTGAGTGTACAGTAATCCTCAGGGGTTGCCTTCAACTCAATCTTGCCGATAATTGCAAGAAGGGAGGTTGACGCGAGCCTGGTATGTTTCCTCCAGACCCCTCCTGTCCATACCACCCTCATCGTCGGACCCACAGATATCCAAGCACCTGCTCTTATTGGTAAGGTTCATCGTCATTATTTCGCCTCGAGATCAAGATTCGTCCAAGTATTGCCAATCAGTCGAACGATCTAAAGTTTCGTGCTTTGTACGACATCATATGGTCGTTACTGACTCGAGAATTGAGGCCAGACCATGCTTTGCTATGATTGGAGATCGGAGGTGGTGGTGGGGGCGAAAGCGAAGAAAAGTCCAGCTCCGTCGGTAGATGACGGTGACTTGCTTTAGCTTGCAGCATCACGCACTTTGGTCCCCGAGGTCGCCTTGATGGCGGCGGTCTGTCGCATCATGTCCAGGCTTCTAACGTATCAGAATCTCAGCCAAAAGTCGGAATTAGAAAATCGTGTCACGTACTATAACAGCCGTTTGATGTACAGCGCGTTCCTTCCCTAAGGAGCCGTCCCGTCCGTTCCTCCCTCCGGAAGGGCGGCCTTCCCTTTGTTTTTGTTTGGCTGAACCCTAACTGCGAGTTCATTGACCACCCATAGATCCTTCATGTGGCCTGCTGGTCAGCTATTTCTTCGCAACACCTAAAACCATCACGACATCGTTGCAAAGGTGTACCTTCTCGGCGTTATTATGAGTGAGCGCTTCTTGTATTGTCAACTGAAAAAAACGAGAGTTTAGGAGCATAGCAATTAGTTGAAAAAGCAAAGCAGACCAATTCTTTCGCTCATAGGCATGTGCTTGCATTTGCGGGAAACAAATTGAGCTGAAGCCCCCGTGTTTTCGCACCTGGAAAATCGATGGTGACAGGGTGTGCCAGGACATCAGAGTGGTCTGAAAACACAGATGGATAAGCGAACGTGCATGCCAAGAATTACCTTCGGCTTAGTGTGGAATCCCAGACATACATACTGTAGTTGCACAACGGACATTGTCGCTCAAGATATAAAGACAAAAGCCTTTCTCACTTGTGTGGTAGGTGGCTGAGCAAAGGTTAACTCATCATGACACCGAGTATCGTTGTCAACGTATGCCACCGCCAGCCAACCCGTTCAGCTATTGCTGACACATTACACCCAGTCTATGATAACAGCCTCCGATATATAAAACGATCCTTTGTGGGTGCTCAAATGAGAGTGGCTGCAACTGAGTCAGCCTCTGTACGAATCTTCGGTTTATGACTGTGCTTACATACTGACATGCAATTGCTGCTGGAAGCTTGCTCTTGGACAATCTGATTGGATAAAGATATGGGACGTAGATATAATGCGGTATCCTCATAACGTGGGCAATACCGATATTTGTCACGGGCAGTAGAACATGGGTATTATCAGAATCAGCCTGGAGGAGCGTCATGTCGAGGAGAACCGCAGACGCACGACAAAAGGACATTATTTTCTCATGGCACGATTATATGACCACCGTTTCTATCAATTAGTAAGTGTAATTCGCGAGTAACAAGACCCTCTTTGCCAGCCACAGTATAATCATTGCCAGTAGAAGCGATGTATGAGTTAAAGCATTTGAGTAGCATCTTGCCTTGAATAGCATGTCTATTGTTTAGTGTTCGCCTTCCGGAGCAGAAGAAAATCTCACCGTTTAGGTATCACACTAAATTCGCCACTAACAATGATCCATACATATTTGGTGAAGATGGAAAACACAAGATCTGGGCCTGCCAGTAAATGGGCTAACATTACCAGAAGGTAAGAAAACGCCGAAGCATGCGAACCTATAGATTAACGATGTATTGAAGGATCGTTGGCTGCTGACTGCGAAGTGGCGCCGGGGAATGCTATTAAGAACAACCGCGATGTAAGAAGGATTTTGAAACACGTAAAAACGCCGTATGGCTGACCAAGTTTGCCCGTCGGAATGAAAGGAAGTTTTCGAAGCGAGAGGCGGGTTCTTAATGGGAGGTTATCCAAGCGAATATCCTTTGCAGTGAAGGGTCGTCTTGTAGGTAGTACCCGGCTTGTTGGTCCGCCATCCGTAAATCGTTGAAAACTCTCTCGTTTGTTACCGCAGCCAGCTCCTGGATATGCAGCGTTAGTGAGGCCCTTTCTTAGCCGACTGAACTTGCCTACCGTCCTCAGGGCCTGATCTGTACGTTGTAATGCAACTGTGTGACCTTGGTGCGGGTTTTGCCCTTAGAGAACGGCATGACGCCCATTAACCCATCGCATAGCCGCCAATGCTCGCAGATGGATCTTTTTTGCTTGGAACCGCCGCGCGCTGGCGTCCAGGAGCACTCTGTGGGAAAGTTTTAGTCTTTTGTATCATAAGGAGCAGAACGCTCTGTACCGTTGCAATTGTCGTTTCTCCTGCTCTCCAGGAGCGCTGGGGACGTGTAACAGGTCCGCTACATAGTCTGCGGCAAGAACGGCGTGGCCCTCGGCGCGACACTGACGCAGTATCTCGTAGCCCTCTTCAAACCAATCATCCGAAGGTGCGTTCACTTGCAACTCGGAGATGCCGCGTTGAAGGATATGAAACCCATTCATCACCTCGGCGACCCTCATTGCTCGTGCCTCGTTGACTTGAGACTTTGTCAGTGGATACTATCGGTGATTGTACCTAGATCTGGAGTCGACTCACGTCCGTCAGCCATTAGTTTGGTCTTTCTTCGGGCAGCTATTAAATTAGGCATCCCAGGACCTCTGCGATTGACGTTTGCCCCCCGAAACCGCCCGTCGACGCTCCTTTGTATAAATCATGACGCTCGTATAAGGAGAGAAGTCAAGGGGAAACTGATCTCACTTGTGCATTGTCCAACCGTTCCTATCCATCTAAGGGGTTGAGCAATGATTGGTCCAGCAACTATTAACAGCCGCAATTGCGGGTGTGATATGAGTGACAGCATCATATCGTTGCAAGAAAACTGGAATGCTCAATGCTTATGGATGTTGACAATGCAAGCTGGAAGTCATCAATATCTGTGCAGAAATGGAAAGGCTCAAACTCAGCGCATGCAGGTTCCTGGGCCAGCTAAACTGGAACGGACTATAGTTAGTCCACCCAGCGAACCTAAAATCAAAACCACATGGCACGAGGCGCAGCTGAAGAAAAACAACACGTCTCATTGGATGACCAACCTACTGTCGCCACGCCAAATTCATGTTTAATCGCGTGAAGTTGCTGTGTCGTTTCGGGTTATTATGTTTAGGCGGCTTTAAGACGTCAAGCCACAAAGAGACTGCGCCTATTCGGACAAATTCGGCTAGTGGAGGCTGAAGGGAAGGTGCCTGGGGATACTGAGGTCCCATTCGTTGATGCCTTCGTTACTGCGAACCCATGAGAAGCTGGATGGCTCGCATGGCGTCAGTCGCCGAATCCGCGACCGTAGAATTGGATGGCTAAGGTATCCATGCTAAGAGTCAGAAGCGTCTTACTCACCTAACACCTGTTTCTTTGCACGTTCTCGTACCAAACACCACACCGCTAGTCCTTCTCACTGATTGCTTGTAACCTCTCTTCAATCTCATCCTCAGTGAATGCTCTAAACCCAGGATCCGACCCCTCCTTGCCGCCAACGTTTGGTCCACCAACGATTCCGACCTCTAACTCGCCCTTTTTGAAGTCCACGCTAAGCACGGTGCTCAGGGTTGATATGCCGAGTTCCACCACGTCTTCCCAGCTCCCCTCGGCGCACTCCTTGTTCTTCAGTTTCTTTTCCAAGTGGTTCAATGCTTCCTGCTGTTTCGGACCTGATGCAGTCGCTTTGTACCCAACATAGTATCCTGCAGGATCGCATTTGTATAATTGGGGGCCAAATTCGGAGTCAACTGAAATAAGCGTTGTCGCCACACCCAACGGACGCATGTAGGCCTTTTCGTGTCAGTGGTTGCAATAATTCCTGAAACAACACTCACCCTTTGAGTGTAAACCTGGTTGATGTTGGCCAATCTCTTCGCCAGAACATCGCATGGCATCTCGTATCCATTCTTGTACCTAAACTCCGCCGCTTCGCCTCTTGCTCTCATGACCGAAGCTCGAGCATCCGCTATCGATCCAGTAATGACGCAGCCCACAGAGGAAGAGAGCTTGAAAATGTGGGAGACAGACGACGGGTCGATTAACTTGTCCTGAAATTGAATTTTTGTCAAATTTGGATCTAGGAATAAGGCAATAGTAGGATGACCACTAACCGGAACTTTCTTTTGGGATAGAACAACAGCACAATTCTTACCACGGACGCCGACAGATGTAATATTTGCAGCTGTGATTGCTTTGAAGGCATATTCTGTAGAAACCTGGCCGTAAGCTATGGGCTTAGGACAGATTGAGAAGTCAAAGGCAATCGTGTCCGCTTTGCAACGAAGACCCAGGTCTAATCCACATACCAACTTGATACAGCCTTCCTTGATCAGAAAAGATCGTTATATGCCTATCGAAACCGGCGCTACCTAGATGTTGAAACGGTCAGCTCTAGCTCTGGTGGCCGGAAGCTTGGTTCATCTACTGACCTGACATCTTGAGAAGCTCAGGAGAGAATCAAAGCTTTTTCCGAGTGTCTAGACCCCTTGATCAAGGCAAGAAGATTAGTGTTATGGATGATTGCAAGGTCGTAGGGTTTCGTGCTGCTACTTGCTACCACTGCTGGTTAGGTATTACGCGTATTCGAAGGGCAAGCTAGGCTTAGCTAGCTGCCTGGATCGGAAGTTGCCGCGAGAGCTCCGCGACTCAAAATTTCGAGATTCGATTGATTTCATAGCACATGTCCCTAAGCAGCTATGTGTTCGGAAAATACAGATCGTCCGTCGGGCACCTGGTTGTAACTTCCAGTGACGCTCTACCAGCTGTTCAAGCTCATCATCCTCTGCTCTTAATCTACCAGACTCAAAATGAGATACAACTTCTATTCCAAAAGCGGAGACCCTCCAATATCGAAAACCGAGGCCACCACTCTTACCGCTTATCCACGAAGGCTAAGGACACCAAGCAAGATCACAATGATGGCTCCATCCTATGTCCTACGGTCACACACGGCCCATGGCTTCCGCCAGTGGCCCGTCAGCCAGTAGCCAGTCTCGAAAAGCAACCTCAGCAGATCCCAAAGATACAACCTCAAACCCCACAGGTTGTGTCAACAATCGCATCTCAGGGCCAGGCTCCGTTGACTGACGATGGTAAACAACCAGGGTGCGTACAAAGGTGGAATCATTTGAATAGGTTCCGTCGAAAACATAGGGACTTTAAGGACCATAGAAGGAAATATTTGAGGATGAGAGGTTCCTGGTCGCAAGACTGGCAAGAACCGCTCGAGCTGCTCAAACGGTACTACAGCGCCAAAGAGGAAGAGAAAGTGGTGGCACAAGTTATTGCGGGACATCCTCGGGCGTCTTGGTCCTCTTGGTCCAACTCCCGAAAGCCCCTTCGCCAGATAGGGGTAGATCGAATTCCCGAACCTCTTGACTGGTCTGTTGTCACCTTTGCAAAGTATGTCGAGGATCTTGAAACGTCTAGGGTGGATCGATTGGTGCAACGTCAAATCTATGGTAAGGGAAAATCACATGTCACAGCCGTTGCAACTATGTTCGAATCACTTTTCCAAGACGAAAGCATGAAGGGGCTTCTCAATGCGAGGGCATGCAATGTCGCCCTAGTTTTCTTCTATAGGCACGGCATGATCGTAAAAGCGCGGGCTCTCTATACTCGTATGGAGAATCTTCATATGCAGATCGAGCCAGAGACTTTTAATATCATACTATGCGGTTCCGCCGCCGAAAAAGACCTCTATAATTACACATACAACCTACGACACATGATCAAAAGGAAACTCAGCCTCACCTCGAGGACATGGTCAAGTCTCTTAATGGCCGTCGACTCGAGCGAGGCGAGAGCCACAATCGTAAATGAGATGCGAGCAAGGAAACTACTAGATAGATTCTCTACTATGAGGGATGTAGTTGATCTAACGATTCGCGACGAAGTAGCCAGCCACCTTGATCGCAGTAACGAGATGAGCACCTTTTTCCAAGGCATGGATAGCCGTTATGCGCCAGGATGGCTCACAGTGTCAGGAGCCAACATAGTCTTGGACGAAGTTGGCATGCGGCAATCCGCTTTGGAAGCTTTTGAGCTGCTGAAGGAAATAAGAAAGCGAGTGCCTCGACTGGGTAATGTGGCTTTAAACACCCTTCTCACCCATTGCCGCCAACTTAGGGCTCACGATCTCGCTATCGACGTAATAGAATATTTCGAGACTAAGCAAGGCACAAGCCTCGGGCAGAAAGAGTATGGATCGCTCTTCAGGCAGGCTTGGAGAAGCCGCTTGTACAACTTCTGTAGGGTGATCTGGAGATCTGCCTGTATGGATGCTGCCGTGACCTTTGCGATGCAGAGGCTTGTCATGGAAAGCCTGACCTTTGAGAACCCCGAGTGTTCAAACTCCCAGCCTAGGAATAGAGCGGATATTTGGAAGAACGCTGCCGGAAAGGTGATTGTGGGTGTTGGCATAGCTACAAAGGAAGATAAACCAGACGAGGTTCAGCACCCAGGCTCGAATGCCCCTACCACTGTGCAAGACTTAGGCGATAACACAGAAACCCTTTCAGCTCATCTTGAGCAACTCATGGACGACACGAATGCGCCGAGGCCAAGACTAGAAACTCTAAGATCCGCAAAAGCTCTCGTGGATAATGACTTCGTCGCCTATAAGAAGTATCGCAAGGAGAGGACTCTAATACCTCTACTCCGCGAGGCTTTGGCAATGGATCAGGAATGGACAAAGCTCAATTGGAGAGAAAGGTCCACCCCATTCAAGTGCCGCAACGCTATTGCTGTAAAAGAAAGAACGACGGGTCCGGCACACCCAACGTTGGTGCGCAGATTAACATATACCCCGGATAGTTGAGATTTTCCCTGTATATATAATGGATGCACTTTTGCTCCGAGGTCGTCTCTAGGAATGAATTGTATAACAAGGACAACCTAGGTAATCAAATACCCCTACTTTTACTATGAATGACCGAACAATCGTATAAAATGAAGAGTACTGCGATCGAATAAAAAGCCACGACCGCAAACAGTACTGGATCAAAGCAGTATAGAGCCAAAGCACCGAAAAACACCCCAGCTCCAGGTCGGCTCTACCCTTCAAAACCCCCCCGCAGGAAAGAAACCGAAAGCCTTTCTAGCGCTAGCAATACCATAACCCAGAACCCCCCGCCCCCAAAATCCAGCCCACCATAAAATCCCATAAGCCATACAAATAATCCCACAAGTTAATACACTCTCAAGAAATCCCCCTCACCCACTCCTCCCCTCCCCCTCTCCCCCCCTCCTTCCCCTCATTCACCCCCCTCCCCCCCTCTTCTTCCCCTTGGGAATATCCTTCATATGCACCGCCCGGCGATGCGCCTTCAAATGATCAGAGCGCGTAAACCCAAACTCACCGACGCGCCCGCACCATTTCTCGGGGCAGTCGTAGCGCCGCGCGTCTTCGGGGAAGTGCGTGGTTGAATGGCGGGCCAGGTCGTAGGAGCGGGCGAATTGGCGGCGGCAGGCAGGGTGGAGGCAGTGGTAGGGGGTTGCTTTGGGTGTGGTGGTGATAGGGGCGGGGGGGTTGGGACTGTTGGGGGGGTGGGAGGTTAGTTGGGTTGCTCGGGGGTCGGGCGGGGATTGATAGTGAAGGAAGGGTGGTGGAGGAAAGGAAAGGGAAAACAGTAGGAGAGGAAACAAAAGGAGAATTGGGAGACGGAGTAAGCGGGGACAACAGTATGTGGCATGGCTGAAACCCTTTCCTGGATGGATAGAAGCCGAGAATCGAAGGCGCGGAAGAAACATGCGTACGCGAGAAGAAAAGAAAAGGGAAGGTGTGTCCTACTTCGAAGTCTTGCTGGATTTGTCATGATGGGACGGGGAAGAGGGAGGATTTTCGGCGATCGTGGGGAAGTAGCTTGGTTGGCCACTTTGTTGGTAGGAGGTCAATGGAGAGTATTCAGGAGATCCGCCGTAGGAGGAAGACGAGCCTGAGTGTCGTCGGTTGGAGTACCCAGAGTCGTTGGAACTACGAGAGCTATTGCTCTGCTGGGAGAGGTTTGGAACCATGGAGGTACTGCGATAGGCCTGGGCATTGGTGTTGGCGTATGGGTTTTGTGTTGGGTATCCTTGAGGATAGGAAGGGTAGCTGAGCTGTACCTCGATGTAAGTCCGACGGCCTAGGTTCCATGACCAAGATGGGATAGCTCACGGGTTGGGTTCCGTAGTGGGAAGACATTTCTTCTGTTTGAGGTAGCCTGTCGCTGTATGTGGTGTGTCCTGATAATCCACAAATTGTAGTCTAGATAAAATCTAAAACTGATTCAAGTTAGTTTGATAACGAGAGCATTGTAGGAGTTGGGCTCACGCTTTATATTGGAGGCGAAACAATGGTACAAAATTGAAGAAGCTTGGAAAGCTGCTTTTAGTTTTGAGACGACATGCTACACAGCCGTTCGTCTTATGTACCTTGGGAGAATGGGCGGCTCTCACGCTTCACTTATTGGTGTTCCCTCTTAAATATCGTGCTTGAATACGCAAGAATTGCTGGAACTTGGGAACACATGTTCACGTGAGATGGCCGGTCCAATAGTGTCGCGACAGTTCTTCGCCGGGGAAATGAAAGATCGCGGGGAGGGCTGCCGAGGAAGATAAATATCAGATCATGAAGTATGCATAGAACAAAGTCAAGATTGCGTGGTCTGCATACATCGCCTCATGAAATAAGAGGTGATGGAGAACTCAGGCAGGAAATCATAGTATAGCGAACGGTGGTGGCCAATGGAGCACATGGCGAAGGGGACAGGATTGGAAGCCCTGGGACGGTACGGGCCGCCAAGGTCCACAAGCCTGTCTCATAATCCATCTCACATGCAATGCGTGGAAGGCGAGAGTCGGTCGGGTCAGGTTGAATCCAGACCATGGCTGTGTGAGCTGCGCTTCCAGACCTGGACATCTGGGATCGAGGTTTCCAGCACTGTGAGCAAGGTACTAGGGGTACTGGATCTGTCGGGTCATAGACCCATAGCAACAAGGTTGGGATGACATAGCCAACCACATGTCCTGTTTCTAGCGAAAGACGGAAGACATCTGGAGTAACTGATCTTGTATTGCGGGCTGTGAACCCAGAAGGCACCAATAGACGGAACTCTCAATGTTCAGTTGATACTGGCCATGGAGCCAGCCAATTGCATTGCGATCCCAAGAAAGAGGTGGTGTGCAGTCTGCAGTACCATCAACGTTGGACCGTTGTAAGAGTTTCGGCAATTCTGATGTTGAGTCGCGCCATCAGGCAATAAACGAGGCACGTGACAACTACTTGTGACGGTCAGCCTCAAAGATAGCCTTATTTCTTCGAACAAAGAACAGGATCTCTTTACGACAATGTGCAAACACAGTAAATCGCTCATAGAAGCCGGCCAATGCCAAGCGAAGCGTTGCTCAACCGCCTTCACCGGCTTTCCTGTTGCTGTCCAGCTCTCTTGCAATGCAGATAGTTCATGGAGGTACAGTAGATGGGGCGCAGCATGGCGCCCGGTGGAAGGACTGCTTACATCTCAGCAAATAATCCATCTTAGAGGAGATCGCGGAGAGGCTCACCGAAGGTACTTCAACTCGTAGACATCCCGTGTGCTGTCTTGTGTCGTAGACGGGGCCGGGCAGTGAGCACTGCGGCATTGCGACTCTAAAGTCTGGACGCCCAGGACGACAGCAGGCAAACCGCCGGGCAGACCACCACTCTTATCCAGCTTTACCAACATGCACGTGGTTGTGTCATTTCATCATCGATCAGGAAAAGAAGGCTGGCGGTGGACGTATTGCGGTTAGCGTAGGTGCCGGATTGCCTCGTCGCGCCTCGCCAGAGCACACCGACACGAGGCTGAAGGCACACTTCACACGAATATCCAAGGCTCCTTGGCTTAGCGAAAGTCTGCGCCTTGCAATGGGGCAGAAGTGCATTAGTTGGAAAACAGCCATGATCTGTCAGTCTACCGCGTTGACGAGAGTGTATCGAATGGTCAAAAGCTCCCAGAAGTTCTCGTCGACGGGGTTTAGAAACATGGTATTCAATTGATTGAATGACCAAAAATAATAATAATTCGAGATTTCAAGACTAATGAAACGAATGTTCATGTTGATCGTTACCAACCATGCTGCGCGAAGTGCTTGAGAAACTTTCCGTAAGAGGCTATCAGGCTGAACACTCCAGCCTGACGACTAGAGTTGATTGAGTTGCAGATACGAGTGGTCCCTTATGAACGGTCAGAGTAAGGCAGTACTCAATACCAAAATCTCAACTGACAGCGCTCGAACATCCGCGGGTCGTCCACTTTCTAGATTAGTTGGTTAGCTTCATGGTTAGCATGCAAAACTTCCATGAAGCTGCAATGTCAATAAGGTGGGAAATTGTGAGTGAAGAAGCTCGACCACTCGAGTCGGACGAGTGAAGAGTTGCAACATTATTCTACTTCTGAAATAGTATTGCGGGCAATGCTTGCTATCAGATACCTGATAGTCTGCAGTGGAGCCACCTGCCATACCTGTCCGTGTATTTATCCTTAATACCGAAACACCACACCATTTATAGGTCGTCCTCGAGGAATTTGTAAGCAAACTTGAAATCTGCTTTTCGACGGTTCATCCTAAACATCCGAAAGACTTGTTAGTAAATTATCCAATTTGTTGTGATACACTTCAAATTAAGGTTCTAGTAGCCAAGTCTCTTACCATGTACTCTCGTAGTCGAAGAATCGATACGTTCCTTGTTCGTACTCTTCTGTTATCGTTTTTGGCTCTTCGTGCCGTTGGAACCATGTTTGGTACTGCTTATGGAAACGCCAGCTTTGGCTCTTGAGTGACTTTGCTGCCATGTATTGCTGGTAGGTGTTCTGGCGATAGTAGAAAATGTAGAACAGCGTATCGGTGTCAATCTTACTGTATAGACTAGGATCGTCTATCGTCATGAAAGGTTCCTGTGGGTAATACCGTGGTGTTTTGTAACTTGTTTGCGGCCTATAGTGCCGAGGCTTTTCGGCATCCAAGTAATCAGGACAAGTGGCATGCGATGCACTTAGTAGCCGCTGAACAGATGGCGAAGGAGTAGATGGTGCACGGCTCTTCGTTGCCTCAAAAGATTGTATTAGGTCTTGAAGCCCGGGAGGTAGATAATAGACTGATTCGTCTTCTTCAGGCTCCGTCTGCGTAGTGCCGTTCGGTTGTTCTGAAGCAGGTTTTTCTTGGACTAGGGAGTCGCTTTGAGGTTCTTCTGCCCTGGGTACAACTGGTTCATTCGTCGAAGGCTGAGCAGGTGGCGGCATGCTCGAGCTTGAAGGTATCGGTACACGTTCCGTAAACTTGGGCGATGCTGGATTTTCCTGAGTAGTGTTTGCGGCTATTGATGTACTCAATTGGCTTGGTGGAGGGGATTTTGGAGGTGGCAGATTGGAATTGGAGATATCTGCGCTAACTGCTACAGGTTCTGCAGCTTTTGGCGCAGGAGTATGACCGACACTTGTTGGCAGGGATGGCACAGCGCTGGGAGATGTTGTAGCACTGCTTTTTGGACCTGGCGTTGGAGGGAGAGTAGATAGACCAGTATTTGCACTCAAGGCTGGCGTTACTGATGCTCCTGGTGGCGGCGGTAGTGGTGCTATACCAACAGCACTCTTGTCGCTGGCTGCTGCCGCTGCTGCAGCAGAAGCGTACTTCAAGGTCTCACCTGGCGCTCGAGTCGGCAAAGGCGCTGGCTTCATGTTAGTGTTCGAGCTACCATTGGCAACGCTAGCTAGAGGAGTATGTAGTGTCGCGAGGGCAGGTAATGGTGACTTGAGCTGATTGGATGGTCTCCTCGCGGCTGATACTTGGGGTTCTGAAATTGACGATGACTTCGGTTTGCTGGGGCCTACACTAGAAATTCGACCGTCTGCCGTTTCTGGCAGATCGTCTTGTATTGATTGGGTGTCCTGTGACGAGACTCTGTCGTTGTCGTTGTTCATCCCAAAGACACCCTCGTCCTCTTCTAGATTCAGATCATCGTAGATTGTGTCGTCTTCCATAAATTCAACCGTTTGATTCTCTTCTACGTAGTATTTGATACTTTCCTCCAGATCATGAACCTGATCTGTGTCGACGTTTCCATTCTCCAATGACCGTAGAAGTAATTCTAGCTTCCCTTGATGCCACTTATGTCGTTCTGTTAGTCTGCCTATTTCGGCAAGTCGATCTGCCTTTCCGGTGTCCTTTTTCCCCTTCTTGACAGTAGCCTGTAAAGCTTCTTCCTCTGCTTCCAGTCTCTCAATCTGCCGCTCCAGCTCTTCCACCATATTTGACAGGAATTGGCAGACTTCTAGCTTTTCCTTTTCCTTCGGATCTAGCTTTGCGGCAGCCGACAACCCCCCCTTGGAAAACGCCTTCGTCTTCATCTCTTTCTCAACCGCTTTGAACTTTTCCATTTGCTACATCAACATCGAGTATCAGCATCTAACCTTCCCTTGTCTTCAAGCCGCACATACGTTCTCGATGGACTTCCGCTGCTCCATAAGCGGCTTTTTGTCCTTGATCTCATTGCCTGCCGCCCAGGTCTTTATCTGGTCTCGATGCCGTTGGAGCTTCTTGATCTCCCGCTTGAGGGCATCCTCAAGCTTCTCTTTCTGTGATGCATTCGTAGTTTGTTGGATCTTGTCGAAAATAGTCTCAAAAGCTTGTATACCCTCGGCGACCTTCTTGAAGGTCTTGTCGATCTCTTGCTGTAGTTTTCGTTGAGCCATAATGTGTGAGTCGGTAGTGAGGATGGGAATGAGGCTGCCGTCCCATTCAGTTTGGAGGGGTAGTTGTCGGTATGACACTGTCGACTGAGTATCTTGATTGGGTTGCAAGTTGATCGCGGAACCAGTGATGTTGCTTGCAAGATATGCATGAAGCAATTGTGGTTGATGTAGAATGCGAGAGGCTACAAACACCTACCACCGTTGCGCTTTGGAGCCGTAACTGGACCCGTCGACACAATGTGACGAAGCGCGTAGGGGACCCCTGTAGAGTCGCCAATTTCGCGCTTTGCCAAGGCCTGCCTTTGTGTCACCAACAGTTTCTTTCCTCCACCAAATTGGCAAATATATGTTGTAGAAGAAGAGGACGGCGAGTAGGGTTTCGAGGTCATTCGCCACTGATCATGAGTTCAAAGCCGGTGAGGAGAATAGACTTGCCATTCTAGCTTACAATTATCAGCTCTTAGGACGTTAAGCTTCAACTGATTGAGCTCGTCTTCTATCACATCTTAAGACAGAAGTAGCTTTTGTTTATTTTCTCGATATACTACTCGTGTCATCACTATACTATACAGTTCACCCAGATGCACCGGGTCTATATACATTCATACGTACTATCATGAAAGGTACTCTTGGAACATCGCTCTTTTCTTATTCAACTTCTCTAATATTGATAGCCATACTCCAACGCGTTGCGTCGGCTTCTGTCACCGTTGACACTCATTTGATCTCATCAATAGGAAAGGGTATACTGGTTTTTGCCGCCGTCGCTCCCGATGACACCATCAAAGAGGTGGAATCAATGGCCGCAAAAGTTCTGAAGCTCAAAATGTGGCCAGATGAAGGTGGTTCAACGGTACGATCATGTTTGATATCCAGCATGTACATTACTAAGTTGACGGAACAAAGTGGAAGCACAGTGTACAAGATATCAAAGGAGAGGTACTATGTGGTGAGTTAGATATCAGATATGAGCAAGAAGCAACCGGGTTCTCATATGCTGGGCAGTCTCTCAATTTACACTATTAGCTTCGACCAAGAAAGGTTCCAAGCCCGACTTTCACGGAGCAGCAGGCGGTGAAAAAGCCAGAGAACTATACGACCGGTTCTTTGACAAAGTGAAGGAACTTCATGAGCCGGAAAAGGTCAAGAACGGTGTGTTCCAAGCGATGATGCAGGGTACTCGACCTCCTCCAATCCTTTAAACTTCGTTACTGATGTACTTAGTTGATTTACGAAACGACGGGCCAGTGAGTGTTGATTACCGTAGCCACGGCGCTGAAGTATTGCGATTGATTCATTAATCGTGGGCGAACTACCATCTTTTACTGATTCTGTTTTGTCTAGGTCACTCTTGAGATACAAACCAATCCACCCAAGGAGCAAGAGAAAAAGAAGGACACCGAGGCTGATGACAGTGATAAGCCTACTAAGGAATTCCAGATGCCTCCGGAATTGTTAGAATAAAAAGATTCGATTAGATATGTCGCACCTCGCCATGGTGCGGGGATTTGTACGATGGTCATACCCTAGCTATACATCTCTTCATGCCTTCTTATGTAGCGTAATAGCCCCCAAGTAGTCTGATGTTCATCTTCCATCAGATCAGACAACGATGTAAATTGTTATAGATTTAAGGTACCTTACCATACCAATGCAGATGCGAATTGCTTCACATTGGTTCATCCTACATGTCGCTAGCTCAAAGCGGTAAGATTCTAGGGCTTTCGATCAGATTGAGGCTAAAGGCGTTCCGAACCGCCTACCAACCGCCGTGGGCAAGCCATTTATTCATCGAACCTCAAGACCATAAGCCTTCTACTGATACGCTGCTTCTCGTTTATTTAGTATTTTCGACATCATGGCTTCTGACACCAAAGGTAAAGGCAACGCTGATGGTAAACCATTTGTCACACACTAATGCTTTTCCAGCCCGCAGCCGCGTATTTATGGAAATACAGGTGAGCTTTATATGGATAAGGAAAATTCCATGCAGGCCCTAACAAGTGTAGATTGGAAAGAAAAAGGAAGGGCGAGTGACATTTGAACTGGTAAGCCTACTGTCAAGGATCTCGCCTTTTTGTTTGTTGGAACTACGTTGATTTCATACTGACTGGTTCTAGTATGATGATGGTGAGTATTCAAAATTCAACTCGAAAATATTGAGGAATAAAAGCTTAGATTTTCGTAGTTGTTCCTAAGACTGCAGAGAACTTTCGTGCCCTATGTACGGGCGAAAAAGGCGTTGGCAAGATGGGCAAACCATTGAGCTACAAAGGTTGATCAAAGTCCACCAGCTCACTATAAGTAGATAAGTATTTCAGCTGACAAGCTTTCAGGATCTACTTTCCATCGCGTGATCAAAGGCTTTATGATCCAAGGTGGAGACTTCACAGCCGGCAATGGGACTGGTGGAGAATCGATCTACGGTGAAAAGTTTGAGGATGAGAACTTAGAGATAAAGCATGAAAAACCGTTCCTGCTCTCCATGGCCAACTCTGGACCTGGGACTAATGGCTCCCAATTCTTCGTGACAACTGTTCCAACGCCCCACCTGGATGGAAAGCATGTCGTATTTGGCGAGGTCTTGACGGGAAAGAGTATTATTCGTAAAGTCGAGAACCTCGCAACGCAGGCCGACAAACCACAGCCAGATGTCACAATCACAAACTGCGGTGAACTATCTAGCAACGAATCGGTCTCAGAAGCAAAGATTGTCGACAGCACTGGCGACCCGTATGAAGATTTCCCGGAGGATCAAGGCAAAGACCTAAAAGGTCAAGAAATCGTCAAGATAGCCAACGAATTGAAAAACATTGGCAACAAGGCCTTCAAATCCGGGGATCTGGACCTTGCCCTTGACAAGTACCAAAAAGGTTTACGCTACCTGAACGAGTATCCCGAAGTCACAGACAACGATGCCCCAGAGCTCGCCAAAGAACTAACCTCCATCCGCTTCTCGTTGCACTCAAACTCAGCATTGCTCCAGATCAAGCTAAAGCAATTTGGGGAAGCTCAGAAGAGCGCAAGCAATGCGTTGGACCTGTCGAGGATCCCGGAAGCGGACCGGGCGAAAGCTTACTACCGGAGAGGTTTGGCAAATGAGGGACTAAAGAACGACGAAGAGGCCACGAAGGATTTTGAGAGCGCGCTGAAATTGGCTCCCGGTGACGCGGCTATCACGAAGGAGTTGGGGATTGTGAAAAAGAAGGCTGCGGAACAGGCTAAAAAGGAGAAGGCAGCGTATAAGAAATTCTTTGATTGAAGCTGAAAGTCTGGCGTTGCTCGAAGCTCAACGAAATTCAAGCATAGAGATTAGCCTTAGAAAAGAGTTTTTCTGGAGCCCCTTGCTGTAAATTCTAGATTCTTTGGTTCCAATATATATATGTACAGTTGGAGCACGCTTGGACGCCACCAATATATGCCGCAACAATACAATTGAAGTCACCCTTTGGATACAGATAGTCACACAAGATACTGCCCGTTCGCCCATGATGCACAATGGTGTCCACCTCTCCAAAGTAACCGAACGATACTCCACGCCACAAGGGTGGGCCGTTTCCGCCGATATGGTTCGAGCCTTGAACCTCAAATCACACCCTCTCCGCACCCGAATACTGAGGTTTGAACCTGCCTTGGCCAGAATAAGCATCACCATGCCGTAATTAACCAATCACTGAACCGTCCCCCCTATTCATCCCTCCCCCAAAGCTCTCTCCTCCTCGTCCTATCCTCCCTGGCATGCCTCCTTCTCATCCCCCACTTGCCCTTGATATCCTCCAGTACCTTCTTCTGCTGCACCAACCTCTCCTCGCTCGCCTGACAGATAAGCCCCACAAAAAACTGGCTACAGTCATATTTTTCCGCCAGCTTTTTCCTCGTCCAGGTGAACGGATCCGAACCCCTCAGCTCTCTTATCTCCTCGATCTCCTTCTCGCGCAAGTGGTACTTCTTCTCGTATGGCTTGCGGATAGGGGGAGGTAAGTGCCGGTCGGGCTGCTCATAGGGGCTCGCGTGAGAGTGAGATTGGGCGAGGAGTTGGCGGCGGGGATCGTTGGGAGGGAGGAAGGCGGCAGGAGTGTGATAGACCGAGGGGGAAGAGGAAGGAGGGTTGAAGACGATATGGTCTTGGACGTTGAAGCGGGAGATGGAAGAGGTGAAGGACGGGTCGGGTTTTGTTCGGAGTCTTTTTGTTGTACGGCGCGCCGAAGACTCATGCCTCCGAGTAACTTGTGATGTTGAGCTCAATAGTGATGGGAGGAGGAATGGCAGGTTGTTGGCAAGGGGCCGCCGAGGGACAATGGTATTCATGTTGTTGCTCGAACTCGGTGGAGCTGGCTCATTAGTTCACGGGAAAAAAGATAGAAGCTCACGACCGTCCTCTGTAGATTGTTCGGGCAGGACGGCGTCAAGATTAGCCCTGCACCCCTGCCCACGCTATATCTGAGTACTGAGCAAGCGACAGTGTGTCAAAATACCCCCTGCAATAAGCGTCACTCTGCTCCATAGACCCTGATCTCTTAGCTGCTCCATCAGGTGCCCTGAGTGAGACGTGGCCGCACAACCTCAGCCAGCATCCGTGCCATCAGTAAACTTTAGCATATGCTTGTTTTGGCTATTCCAGCCCCAATTCGGACACCTCAGACAGCGCTACATGTTTGGGTTATAGTGATCCGCGCGTGACCATGCGCTCAAGTTGATGTTCATATATTCCCCCTTTGCTAATGAGACATACGTCAATACGGTAGAACTCCGGTCTGAGGTAAGCGGCTCCTTTCTTCCCTATGCATCAATTCGAATATTTACCTGCGCTTCTCTATCCCGCTCCATTTATCCATCAAGTGTCAAGCGGGGTTGAACTTTGGTTGGGTGCTTACGGCTACATAGATCCCATCACATTGGTAGAACCAGAAGTTGAGGCCTACGTGGGAAACAGCGGTACAATGTCAGCAAGACAAAAAGATCTTATAAAGGAAACTGGGGATGAGCCTGGCTCGCGGATTTCCTCGGTACCTTTGCTTGGAGAAGGCTTCCAGGAAACCCCTAATCTCGCATCAAGTCGAGCGACAAAGCCTGATGGCGAGCAAGTGACTCTCGAAAGCTCGGAGTTGTATTCAAAGACAAGTAAGCGCAGGTTCTGGGGTCTGGGCAAGAAAAAGGAGGATGACAAGCTCAAGAAGAAGCGGGAAGCAGCTTTGGCGAATGCATCTCCTGCAATTGCAGCTACAACCAGCACCATGAGACCTTCGTCACCGATGCATTCTCCACGAATGGCCAGTGTCGTCTCATCCGATCCTACTTCACATCCGTACGGCTCCCCTTCTTCTCCAGGGCGGAATCTACCTTCCTCACCCCATATACCCTCTCCAGCCTCTTCGCAGATATTTGAACGCAACGTCCAAGAAGATGGGCTGTACTCGTCCGCTTCGCCAGCAATCCCAGCGCATATCACTACTGAAAACCACATCCCCCCAGTCCTAGATTCTGCCTCGGCGGCTATCACGGATGATCACTTAAATCCGGACAATGTGGAGATTGTTATGCACTCCGCACACCAGCCAGCAGCGGTAACAGTCACTGGAACAGGGACAAGCGAGGCCGCAGGAACCTCTTGGCAAGATGACCTTGTGGATCATCCAGATAAAGATGATGCGGCTTCAAATTACGGCGCTTTAGATGCCAACGACGTCCGCCGGCTCAGCTTCATTTCGTTCGCTGATGTCATGCACGCAGAACATGCAGAAGGTTACACCGGTAGCCGGGACCGTGACTCGATCCACTTAGCCGGCGTTCCAAGCATTGGCGCTCCTTTGGCCCCATTCAGGCGTTCGCCGTCTCCTGTACGCTCACCCGTCTCTTCTCACGGCTTGGGTGGCTCCCCTGTAATGAGTGGATCGGTCTCTTCCAAAGGACCAGAGACTTCTCCAAATCGAGGCGCCCATGGTCCGGGAAGCCCTTTCTCGGGCCACAGTCCTCCAACAGGCGGCGAACTGACTATCGAGACTATGAGGCAAGCATTGAGGAAAACCGGCAGCGGAGATTTGAGCGGTGCAAGAAGCCAGCCTATGAGTGCAGTTGGTGGGGATGAGGGCGCCGTAGAACATCCGTTCAAATGAGTGCTCAACCCTTTCACGAGCGGACGTCGCAATTGGGGAGAATATTCGTTATTATTAGATACTATTGGTGGCCTGTGCGTACCTACTTTATCTGGACTTTGCATTGTTGGGGGGTGGAGAAGGGGGGGGTGTTTGTTCTTCGCTTGCCATATTCCCGCGATATCTATGAGAGCGATTGTCTCACGTTAATATTACGTAAAGATCTTATTTATATTAACGGCTGCACTATCACCGTACAGATTTAAGAAAAACGGTACAGCGACCACCGGCGGCTTGTACTTCGGTACGGATGTTGAAGCATATGAAGCAAGGCGCAAACAATACACCACAGTAAACGGCAGTATAATCCCCAGTACCTGGGTATGGGGGCCAGGACGAAACTCATGCAAGTCGCCGGTGCAGGTGGAAATAACTCCGGTTACAAGTCTCTGCACAGACGGCCCTACAGCGCTGGAAGTAACGCGAAGGCTTGCCGATTGAAGAGCGTGGTGTGAAGATAGCCCCGTGTAGATTCGTAGCCAAGGAATCTGTGCCTATCAGATATACTTGGACCCGTACATATATGCAAGTGACAAAACACCAACAAAGAGGCGGCGGAATGATGGATGATAGATGATACCTTGGATGATGATTGATTCATAGCGAATTGTTTCAGGAAGGCAGATCTGCAAGTTCCTCGGTCCGCTGCTGGCTGTTGGCTGCTGCCCTGCCACTGCCCTGCACAGTCGTTCCGTCCGCCAATGGACTGCGGTGCCTAGTGCTGTAGGGAAAGACATCCGAAATACTTCAAGCTGCCTCCCTGCCTTCCTGCCTTCCTGCCTTTGCGACTCGGAGTGCTGGAAAGCAAGAGCACTGGGACTCCTGCTTCACGCAACTTGTGGGTAACGGCTATCCCTGCAAACACAATGGGCCGCGGCTTGGTACTACGTTGACAGCTTCCTTTACTGGTAAGCTAATCTTACGTACATGTACGGATTGAAGTCTACCAGGCTCGTACCCAAGCTTCTATGCAACTGACTGACTGTTGCCGGAAATTTGGGCAGTACAGGTGGCACTTGCAAATCTGTTGAATTCCTCAGGTACTACAACGTCCGGTCAGCCCAGGCATACCTTGGAGCTTCTGCGCCTAACACCTGAGCGCTCCTGCCCCCCCTCCCCCCCTGCTCCTATGGTAACAACATACCCGCATCCAAGAAACCGTTGGCTCAATTGTCGTCCCCACTAGGCTCCATGAGACCCCCTACGAATGCAATCAGCAAGTCTGTGAGACAAGCACACAGAACGTGGGCAAGGCGGAGAGAAGGGTAGACAGATGGACAAGAACACAGTGGAGGCACGGCTGGAGAGTAGGCGACGAAACGGGCATAAGCGTCACTCTGGAGTTTACGGAAGCAGTGGTCGCCAGTCTGGCCAGATATGGAAGGGTGACAAGGCATCTTCGGGAGACAGAAACGGCCCGATTCATCCTAATGATATCACACAAACTGTGCGGGCCGTCACTCCAGACCTTCCTTTGGGCACGGACATTCCCAGACCAGCGTCAGCTCTAGGAGTATGGTCAACCTCCAGGGGTACGTCGCCTCGGCGCGCTGTACGTCGCAATCTACGTCAAACGTCAGATACCACTCCCCAAACCAGAGATGTCACACCAAATCCTGGCTCTGAAGTACTGGTTCCCTCCATTGCAGACCTGAAAGTAGCCCACCAACGGCCAAGGACCCGGACCCTGGAGGAGCGTTTTCGGGACAAGTCCCCTCCGTTGCCCTTGAAGCATCGACACCGTGTGGGCTCATTGCAAGCTACTACTGCCAGGGACTTCGTTGAAGACACTTCTTCTATAGGCTTTCCATCAATAATACCTTCGCCACCGCTAGAATCGGAGTCCCAATCGAACCGACGGCGACTCGCCAAACCACCGCCTCGGCCGTTATCGCCGATTAGAAACTCTTCCACGGCAAAACGCAGTTTACCCCAATCTTCCCCAGCGACAGATGCAACCAAGATTCTGAACCTGATGAAAATCACCTGTGGCAGAATGGCTGGTGTAATCTCCTTTCGAACGTCAAGTGCGGGCTCTTGGTCTTCCGGATATTGTGCTATCAACGTGGGACCAGGTAGTCTCATTTATCAAACCATCAAAGGAGATGTTTCACATGCAAAGACGCTGATCTCGGATCTGCGAGGGTGCCAAGTTCGAACACTGTATGATGGAGGGACTCGATCAACATTTCTTGATGTCTCCCCTCGTGGTGCAACAACAGGCATTCACCTCCGTCCGCATGTGCCAGAAGCTTTCGATTCTTGGTTAGCTGCTTTGCTTTGCTGGCAACCTATACGACCTAAAGGCGTTCAGAACAAGATGACGAAACCACAGGAACCTATGATAAGCGAACGAAGGCTTGGGGATCGTCGACGCAATTCCGCAATCATATCGCCTAAAGACGCAGCCATCATCAAAGTTGGCAAGATCAAAATGTGGAACAAGTATGCTCGGTCCGACACGAGCACGCCATTAAGCAGTAGCAGAGGCTCTACACACAACTTGACCAGGCCGAATCCTTGGCAAAGGGTATCGTGTACGCTACAGGAGAATGGGCACTTCAAGCTCTTCACGGAATCAGATGTTGGTCTCTTAAGTATGATTTCTCTCTCTACACTGTCTAGGTGCTCCATACAGAGATTGGATCCCTCAGTGTTGGACGACGAGTTTTCTCTTGCAATTTATCCACAATATACATCAACTACCAATCCACTGCCTGCTCAGGGTACGGTCTATCTATCCATGGAGTCACGAGTGCTTTTCGAGGTCTGGTTCGTGCTTTTGAGGGCATTTACTGTTCCAGACTTATATGGTCCAGAGCAAATACCAACAGATCCGAAACTTGGTCAGGCCAAATCTGGCAGTGATACGTCTACCATCTCAGTCGCCGATATGTTTAGAGTGGAAAGAATGGTATCTCTGCGCATAACGGAAGCCAAGCTGTACACTACCAAGGGCAAGCATTCCCGAGGATCCGGTTCAAACACTCACCACAAGAGTTCAGCTAGAAGAGAGTCCATTCCGGGCAACTACTATGCTGAGGTGAGACTAGATGGAGAGATAAGAGCTAAGACAGCAGTCAAGACAGAAACCAGTAATCCGTTCTGGCGCGAGGAATTCGACTTTACCGATCTACCTCCAGTTCTGTCAAGTGCTTCCATTCACTTAAGAACGCGGAACCCTGGGCAAATAGACTGGACGCTTATACCGGACAGCGCCGTAGACCACGTACACGAAGATATCAACCCCCTTTCTATTAGTGGCAATATCGAGCTCTCACCGTTAGATTTGACATACGGCAAGGTCGACCTCCGCCTCGATGATCTCGAAAGAGCTACAGATACGGAGAGATGGTGGCCAGTACCTAATGACACTGACGATGTTGTTGGCGAGATACTTATGAAAGTCCGCATAGAAGAACTAGTCGTGCTAGCAGGCCAGGATTATGCCCCTTTGTCGGAACTCCTTCATGCCTTTTCAAATGGGCTGACCAATCAGATCGCTCAAAGGGCTCATGCAGAGTTGCGAAGACTCTCAGAATTACTGCTCAACATTTTCCAGGTCTCCGCCCAGGCAAGCGACTGGATCATGTCGCTCGTGGAGGACGAGATTGACAATATCCACAAGGAGTCCCCTATATCCAGATTTCGGTATGGACACCGAATAGCTTCGAACGACTCGGTCGAATCTGGCATTGAACGAGAAGTGCTTGTTCGCGATCTGGGCAAATCAGCAACTATCGAAGCCAATCTGCTCTTCCGAGGCAACTCGCTTTTGACAAAGGCCCTTGACCTTCATATGCGGCGCTTGGGGAAGGAGTATTTAGAAGAAACACTGAATGAGAGAATGAGGGATATCAACGAAAGCGACCCTGAATGTGAGGTCGACCCTAATCGTGTCCACAACACTGAGGACTTGGAACGAAATTGGCGAAACCTTATTGCTCTCACGGAGACAGTATGGAAAGCGATAGCCGCCTCCGCTTCTCGATGCCCTTCAGAGCTGCGTATGATTTTCCGGCACATCCGTGCCTGTGCTGAAGATCGTTACGGCGATTTTCTTCGAACAGTGACCTACAGCAGCGTCTCAGGCTTTCTCTTCCTACGCTTCTTTTGTCCCGCAGTCCTGAACCCTAAGCTGTTTGACTTGCTTAAAGGTTAGTCCACTCGTGGAAATCATAATGTAGTTTCCATCAAATCACATGGAGCGCTAACCCATGTGTAGACCACCCTCGTCCTCGCGCTCAAAGAACCCTGACGTTGATCACCAAAGCTCTTCAAACGCTTGCCAACCTTACGACGTTCGGCAGTAAAGAGCCATGGATGGAGCCTATGAATATTTTCCTAACCACTCATCGCCAAGAGTTCCGAGACTTCGTTGACACAATATGCGCCATTAGTCCTGACCACGCAACATCCGTAATTCCGCCTTCATATGCCACGCCCATTACCATATTACACCGACTACCCCCAACCAGCCGGGAAGGATTTCCAAGCCTACCATACTTAATTGATCAAGCCAGGGAGTGTGCTGCACTAGTAAATGTTTGGCTCGACGGTAGTCATGAAACAGAGAATACTGGGGCCACGAGCGAAGAACTATTCAAGTTCGATTCTTTGTGCCATGAATTGCGACAGAAGACGAAGGATTGTCTCAATCGTGCTGAACAGGCAGAACGACCGAATGGGACCTTGACACCGAAGTGGGAAGAGCTGGTTGAGCAAATGGGACGGAAGGCGAGAATCAGGAATGAGACTGGCCACAGCTCGCCTGGTACACCGACAATTGAGGGAAGCATGCAATCAGAGAACACCAGCACAGCGAGTTTAGATAATGGTTACTTCCATCCAAAATCCATACATCAAGGCTCACATAGATACGCCACGTCGGCGCCCTCGACTGCAGGATCTGCAAAGGCTGAGGATATCAGATCGCGCAACGAAGACGACCACGAATTTCCAGGCGAACACTCTGATACCCCTCCAGGCTCGTCATCTTCAGCGTGGGAACCCGGCAACCAAGCACCAGGAGCCGAAACGCCCACAACGCCCGAACCTGATGACTTACTCGGCGATGCAGCCCTAGGCTCGAGCATGTACAGTCTAGATGCCCTCCACAAGCACACCAACTCAGCCGGTGCCCCACCCCGAGCCCCGCGCCACCACAGGAAATCCCCTGGTAGGAAAGGTGCGTACAGCATTTCCGGGCAGCGGGTTGAGGTGGTTCCTGCGGCACATAGGAGAAGTCCTGTGATGAATAGAGATGGGCCAACGCCGGGGAAGAGTTTGTATCGGCTGCAGACGAGTTCTGAGCGGAGGGTAGATCCGGCAGGGGTGGCGCCAAGTAGTCCGCCTAATAGGGAGGGAAAGGGGGGAAAGCTGAGGTTTGGAGATTTGGGCGGTGTGTTCAAGAGGAAGGGGAGGGAGCGGGAGGAGAGGTGTTGACTAACCGTCGATGTGCCAGAGGCGGTCAAGGGCGATGAGCCGAGGATCTTGCAGCGGAAGGTGAAGCGGACAGAATATATGGTGGAAAAGGGAAAGGGTAATTGCGTCGCTAAACCGGTCGTTGCAACATTGTCGGCGTCTGATGTCGATTGACTGGGAATACGAGACACAGAGTTGGGCGACTTCGGGGAAATGCCTAGTCGGTTACAGGGAATAGGGAAGAATATAAGTAGGGCAAGGAAGTGAGATGGAACTGTACGATGCACGAGCATGACGGTGTCACGAACGTTTTTATTCGTTTTCTTGCAGTCTTAGCGGGCTTTTTGCTGTTCAGAGAATTGTTAATTTGTGCGAGGGTGCATTTTTCAGGCTGGGGGGTTGCTAAAAGGAAGCTTTGCGTTTTTATCTTTGTTCTTATCATTGTTTGCCGGATGGGGTGAGAGTGGGGTGGGGGGTTAGATGGTTAGAGGATATGTGTTAGGGGGGTTTGGACTGGTTGGGTGGGAGGGGGTTTAGCTCGGTATCGATTAGGGTGGACTGTTCTCCCTCTGCTATGACTAGAGGCAAGGCTCCTTTATGAGATTATTTGCTGGTCGCTGTGGGTTGGGTAGGGTAGGGTAGGGTAGGATGGGGTTGGGGGGTTTTAGAAAGGTAGCTAGATGGGTAGAGAAAGAGAGAAAAAAATGGTCAGAGTTATACAATAACCCGTTTCATCCAACCCTTGGGTTAGGCATTGCTCTCGAAACCCCGGAATTCCCACATACGAATTTTCTTTTACAGCTCTCCCGACCGCCTGGCTATAACAGCAGTCCCACATCCTATTTCACGATCGTTTCGGCTTTGAAAAGATAAAAGGATATCATAGTTCCTATGACTTTGGGGTTTGGTTGTGGAGGTGGGGAAGCTTCGACGCTTATAAGGAAGGGCTTTGGAGGTGGGAGATTGGGCTCTGTTTGGAAATACTTGTAGATGGGGGAGGAGGAGGGGCGGGAGACTGGGGTAAGTTTTCGATGATCTTTCTTTGGATTTTCATCTCAACGATCAATCTCCTCGTCTTTCCTGTCTCGTCCCCCGGTCCATCGCACCATCATCGCCTCCGCTACAAGCTACAGATTCGCCCTTTTCTCTTCTCCCATATCCCATCCGGCCGATCCCAACGCATCTCCTCCGCCCCCAAATCGCTCACACCATCTCCTCCTCCGCCACATAGTGCAAATACGCGCCCAATAGCTTTGTTCCCTCTATATAATTCCGCCGGTCCAACTTCTCGTTGATCGAATGCGCCGCGTCCGTCGAGCTGCCCATTGGCAATAGCAGCACGTTCTTCCCAGTCGCCTGCTCAAATGTGATGGTTACGGGGATGCTGCCGCCCTCGCGGGTCAGGTCGGGCTTCACGCCGAAGACTTGTTCGACAGCGCGGGAGGCGGCGGTGAAGTTCCAGTGCCGAGGGGAGGCGACCCACCAGGGGCCGGAGTGTTGCAGGGAGACGGCGAGGGTGTTTTTGCTGTGGAGCTTTTGGAATTCGCTTTTGATGTGTTTGAAGACGGCTTCGTCGACTTTTTCGCTGACCATGTCTGGGACGGTCCGGATGCTGAATTTGCCCACGACCTTGGCTGGGATTACCGTCTTCCCCCCGGGCGCACTGAATGCACCTTCAATTCCGTGAACGCTGAGTGATGGGTATCGCCACCTCGCCATTAGGGTTTCCTCTTTCGAGGCGTGGATGCCTGTTTTGCTGCCCAGGGATTCATAGAGGTTGTCCATGGTGTAGCTGATATCGCCGTAGAGTTTCTTCTCCTCGTCCGTCATGGGCGCCACCATCTCTGCTATCCCAGGGATCTGGATCTTCCCATCCGTGTCGACTAGCTTGCCGAGAACGCGCACGAGATCCGTCATGGGTTCCTGAGCGGTGCCCCCGAAGACGCCACTATGGAGATCTTGTCCCGGCCCGGCAATGGAGACGGAGTAGTAATTGCACCCACGGAGGCCGTAGGTGAGACACGGCTTTTCAGTACCAAGCCAGTAGTTGTCGCTGATGCAGACGGCGTCTGCTTTTTCAAAAAAGCCGCCAGCTTTTGCTTCTTTCTCGATAAATTCGTCGAGGCCTTCGCTGCCGCATTCTTCCATGCCCTCGAAACACATGAGCAGATTCACCGGTAGCCCTACCCCGGCTTCCTTGTGCGCTTGCAACACATTCAGCCAGCCTAGCACGGGGCCCTTGTCGTCCGTGCTTCCCCGCCCATACATGCGTCCCTTTTGATCGATACTCAAAGAGAAGGGTTCGGTGGCCCAGCCGTCTTCTTTCAGCGCAGGCTGTACATCGTAGTGGCCGTAGACGAGAACGGTGCGTTTGTTCTCAGAGGAACCGTGGCGAGCGACGATGACAGGGGGTAGCTGGAGGTGTGGTTTCCCTGGTTGGGGGCCTAGAGGGCGGGATTCGACATGGACGCCTAGGGAAGTGAGCTCGGAGACGAGGAATTCGGACATCTTTTTTGAAGGGGGGGTTTAGTGAAGGAAAACCTCGAGGGGTAGGACAGGCGAACTTTGACAACATCTTGACGGCGGTCTTCATCTGCGGAGACGGAGGGGATGGCGACGGCTTTGCGAAGGCCTGTGAGTTGGGTTAGTGGGGTGGAAAGTGGGGGGCGGAATGGATGGGACTTGCGTTCAATGAAAAAGTCGGAGAGGTTGTCAACTCTGTACAGAACACATCCTGGTCAGAGATAAAGCCCTTGTACCTCCCAGGTCAGCACTGAGGAGCCAGGATTGCTTACATCTTGAAATAGCTATCTAGCTGAGGCGCCATTGTACGAGCTGTTGTGAGGCCGCGTGCTCTTGAATGTGAAGCTGGCTTTCGGCAGCTTATGGAGCGTCCCTTGAGCAGAGGAGTAGGTTGGGTTCGTGAAAACAACAATGAGGTTGATCGACTGGGAGCACGGATGATGGCGCAGTTGTAAACCTGATGGCGGGGCACGCGGGGCATCGGCATCAGGGGCATTGGGTTTGGAATGGAAGATCTGCGTTCAACGGAACAGCACCAATCCTGAGCGGAATTTGATGGAGAATGCCAGGCGTCAGGTGAAATTCCTACGCCTAGAATCCTAGCAACCGCTAGAATAGTAGACATAGATAGAATAGAAGTAATATTGCGGCTTTTGTAAGAGCCTGTAGCTGGCCAACGCCAAATAGTGCATGGTGGCAATCCAACGTCAAAAATAACATGGCAGGAAAGCCAAAAAGACAATCCATATACGCCCCCCCACCCCCTAAGTTGGCATTTCCATACCCCCGAACTCCAAAGACTCCTTCAATATACAGCCAGGCATAGAATGAAACTATTTATTAGGGTGTTCTTGCTGCGTTCGCGTCCGAGAACGGTCCCTCTGTCTTCCGACTGGCTAGGCTTCCTACGTTGCCTTGCGCACTGACACTTCCAAGCCCTCCATGCCTAGGCTCTCTGCTTGCACGTCGAGTGGCCTCTTCGATAATCTGATTCAAGCTCCCGGATCTAGTGTGCCTTTGTTGACGAGCATCGGCTATTCCGAGACGATCGATTCTATCCGGGGTCGAGCTTGAGGATGGTTGTAAAGGTGAGTGTCTTAGGTCTGGTGCAGAGGAAGGAGACCGGAACCCAACACTCCCAGCCGAACTTCCCCATGATTGAGACTTGAGCCGGTCATGGCCCATCAGGCTCTGCTCAGCTGGCGATTCAGCGTCTTCATCGCTGGAGGCATCGTCGAAAGTTGAAGAGTCACCATTATGTCGATGTGGATCAAGTGTAGAGACGCGGCGCTGTAAAGGTGCCAATGAACCTTGTGTGGCTTCACTGTTACTCGGACTGGGGTTGTTGCGGGGAGCGGGAATGCTAAGCGGAGACGGGATGGCGGTGGTGGTGGCTTTGAGGGCATTATTGGACTGACTTCTAGTCACAGTAACAGCCCTGGGTACGCCCAAACGGGCAACCATAGGTCCACTGGGATTGCGACGTATCGAGCCGTGTCTTTGATAATCGATTGAAGGAACAGGGGGCGTTACAGATCTTGGTGTATCGATAGGACTATTCTTCCCACTTGATTTAACGCTGACGGCAACTGCCTGGGCGCGAGTCGCGGTTTGAGCTGGAATGGGATTAATTACAGCATTATGCTGATAGTTCGTGGTCGCCACGCTGCTTCTTGTCATACTTGGGGCCATGCTGGAGCGGGCAAAGGAGCTTCGACCCTCATCTGTGTAGCCAGAGTATCTTGAGTCGCGCAGGTCGCTCGGCATGAAGAAGTGCTGATCCTGGCCAAGTTGGGGAGTGGTGGCGGTCGAATTCGAGGGCGACGCTGCCGGGATAGGTGGAACAGGCGGCACTAAACGATCTGGAGATGCGTCTACGGATCGGTTGGTAACCCCAGGTATATAGGCAATTTGTATTATGTTCGATGCTCGTGTGAGGACAGTCGAGGCTATCGAGCCTACCGTATGAGTGGACGCTCTTGCATCTCTTTGCATTGCAAACTCTTCTCCGGTTTTCTCCATGCCCGTCCCGCCTTCAGGCCAGCCATTTTCATCAAACTGCTCCCGTCGTTTCTTAATACAGAATCGCCAGACCAGATATGTAATGATCACTACTAGTGCGATTCCACCAATGACACCTCCAGCAATGGGACCGGCGGGTGATGCTCTTGGAGCTGGAGGTGATGTGGTTGACGTTGTAGCTCCAATCTTGGTACATTGAGTTTGCGGACAGGAATCACAAGATTTGGTGGTAAGTGTGCAAACTTCATCGGAGGCACAACTCGGGCATGATGGACGGTCATTACCACAGTCAAGGCAACGGCGGAAGAGATGCCGGGCGGATATCTCGAGCCCTGTTCCTCACTGTTAACAAAGATGTGATTGATGGGACGTGATCAGCTTACTAAACGGCGAGAAACCCATCGTCGTGCAGCACAGAAAAGGCCGTCTGAAGAATTGGATTGAGAGAACTGTCTGCTCGAATTATGGTAAAGGCGAAGTGCCCAAGTTCCCAAACAGCACTTTAAAGGAAGGGTTGTTTTGTGAAGTATATTTCCAGATGTCACGGCGCAGATGGTAAGAAAGAGTAGAACAAAGGCAGTTCCAAAGGAGGGACGGTATTGGTTGATTACAGCGTCGAATAGGAGGCAGTTGGCCCCAATAATCGAACAAAGGACTTCGAGTCGCGCAGAAAAACAAGGTTCCTGGATCCGACGACAATTGGCGCCCTCGGTGGGACTTCGTAAACGAATGGACTATCGAGCCTCCTATCGTGGCATACGGTACCCACAAAGTCTCTTTCAAGCCAGTTGCATGAAGCGCATCGGCGTGTTTCTGCGAGGTTGTACGGAAGTAAATGAAATCGGCTCGGGCGCATAAACCGATCGTGCAGGGGCAGCCGAATGGGACGGGTCAGTGATGTGGATCAGAAGCCAGTCTTGGCATGGCCTTTGAGGAGTTGCAGATTGTTTTTTTCGTAAGTATTAATATTGAATTGGTAAACGACGAGGTGGAGGTATGCCGGTGAAACTGCGAAGATGGTGGGACGAGGAAGGCCGATAGTTGGCGGGTGATGGTGGTACGGAGGGGACTTTTGAGGGACGGATGAGGAGCAGCGGGGCTAGTACGGATGTAGAATAGAATATGTAGCGCAGGAGAAGGAGAAAAGAAAGAGACTTTTGAGGAGGGACTCCATGGGCCATGGCACGCATACGGATAGTAGGATACTGTATGGTGATTGGTCAAGTATCGAGATTACTAATCCGGTTTCCGGTTTCGCTCCAGCTGGTGGTTGTGAAAGCTTGTTCGGCTTGCTATCCGAAATTGGAAACCAGTTGGCAGTGTCACGTGTGTGCAGATGTATTGTTTTACCGTTTTACCGTTTTACGCCTTCCTGCTTCTATCATACCTCCACATGCACCTATCCGCGGCTTGTTCTCTTGCACTGTTGCACATGGAACGATTGAAACCGCTCCCACCGCAAAGTAGATATGATTTCTCCACTGTAGAATATGTGAGTGTGAGGGATGCGTGGATCCACCATCCACCGACGACTTCTACCAAGCAGCCGTTTGGTAGCTAGCATACCAGACAACTGGCTCTCTCTCAATCATCCAATTAATCATGCATCATTTAGTCTCGTACGACGTCTGATGAAAATGGGCATAACCTAGAAGTTGCCACGAAGCTTTCTTCTGCTGATTATCAAATCGGGGCCATGGTGTACTCATGCCCCCTCGGCCCGCTGATTCTTTAATCTGCTAGCTAAGAATCTATCAGTAGAATAGTCATAATGGAAGGGTCGGAAGCTGTTGAAGGCATTGTTGTAAAATGTTCTCGATACGAGGGACGTAGAATTCTCAGCTCACTACGGAGTAGTCACTACGAATAGAGTGTTTCTATTCTGGGTGCACAAGGGCGCCACATCATTGGGGGAATTACGACTACCTACGGCACCTCCGCAGCAGGGCTGTAAAAATGAAGAACAATATGTTGACTTTAAATATGATATACTTTTCAATGTTGAACATTTAGAATCCGTTGAAAGACACCCCGAGTCAACGGAAGGCTACACAAGGTACTGTGTTGTCTATTTCACTGGATCCGGTGCCCCAGACTCCTGCTGATCTCTCCCGCTCGCGGTGTAAGCTTGGCAGCGTTGGCGTGTGTTGAAACAAAGAAACCCCTGAACTCTCAGATGAGCCAACCCTCGCGAAGTTTCTTGTATACACGGTAAAAGGACGCCCACAGACCAGTGTAATTCCTACATAAACAGCCCTGGCGGCTTCAACAATCCTCTAGCGTTGTGCAACTTTGGTGTCTTCTGATAAACCAGCACCTTCGTCCTCCATCTAACTCCAGCGCACACTTAAAGAAAGCTGTCGAAACGGTCTCTTGACTATAATTCCCCCTAGAGAGGTGTTCTGCCTAGAACATCCAGCAACAACATGGCGTACCAAGGTGTTGGCGGACCTGATGGTTACGGGGATGACCATCGCCTCCATGCCCTACCAGGCAGTGTTTGTCCCCCTTTCCGTCAGTCCGATGACTTGACCGTAACTGATTTCCATCCAACAGCAATATCACTTGCCCCCACACAATGGAGAAGGGTCTGACGATGAAGCCGAGAGCGCTCTTCTGCACCACAATCAGGGTGGACCTTTCAGCGGACCTTTCGACGAGTCTCATACTCTTGTTGGAACACCTCCGGTTAGACCAAATTCAAGCTATAGCTTGACCGAATCCTATGTCGGGGACGGTCGAGGAACAGCACCGCCATACAGCGGACCTGGGCATTTCGAGGAAGATCAGTACGATGGCTCGTCTCTTCGGGATCCTCAAGCAGCTTTTGGCGTACCTGGACGAGCACCGTCACCGTACGCCAGGAGTGAGACCAGCTCAACAGAAGCGTGGCGGCAGAGACAAGCGCCTGCTGGAAGCAATCTACGGCGCTATGCTACTCGTAAAGTCAAACTCGTTCAGGGTTCCGTCCTAAGTGTCGATTACCCCGTACCCAGCGCTATTCAAAACGCCATTCAGGCAAAGTATCGAAGTGATCTGGAGGGTGGCAGCGAAGAGTTTACACACATGAGATGTACGAGATCTACTGGGCCGGCTTTTGGAGGACCACAGCTGACTGTGTATAGATACCGCGGCTACTTGTGACCCCAATGACTTTACGCTCAGAAACGGTTACAACCTTCGTCCAGCAATGTACAATCGACACACCGAACTTCTCATTGCCATTACATACTATAACGAAGATAAGGTGCTGACTGCTCGTACACTGCATGGTGTTATGCAGAATGTCCGTGACATTGTGAACATCAAGAGGACAGAATTCTGGAACAAAGGTGGACCCGCTTGGCAGAAGATTGTTGTATGTCTAGTATTTGATGGGATCGACCCTTGTGACAAAGACACGCTCGACGTACTGGCAACAATTGGGATATACCAAGATGGCGTGATGAAGAAAGACGTAGATGGCAAAGAAACTGTGGCCCACATTGTGAGTGGGTAGATTTGTGTTCTAGATAACCAGGAGCTGATCTACGCTAGTTTGAATATACAACGCAACTCTCCGTTACAGCTAACCAGATGCTTGTTCGCCCATTGGATGATGGTCCAAGCACTCTTCCACCTGTACAGATGATATTCTGTCTCAAGCAGAAGAACAGCAAGAAGATCAACTCGCATCGATGGCTCTTCAATGCATTTGGCCTCATTTTGAACCCCGAAGTTTGCATTCTGCTTGATGCGGGGACGAAACCCGGTCCCAAGTCTCTGCTTGCACTGTGGGAGGCCTTTTACAACGACAAAGACCTTGGCGGAGCTTGCGGCGAAATCCATGCTATGCTGGGCAAGGGTTGGAGAAATCTCATCAATCCGCTGGTCGCGGCTCAAAATTTTGAGTACAAGATCAGTAACATTCTGGACAAGCCTTTGGAGAGTTCCTTCGGATATGTTAGTGTGCTACCCGGGGCCTTCTCCGCCTACAGATTCCGTGCTATCATGGGAAGACCTCTAGATCAGTATTTCCACGGTGATCACACAGCATCTGCGTTAAACAAAGGAAAGGGTATCGAGACTATGAACATCTTCAAGAAGAACATGTTCTTGGCTGAAGACAGGATCCTATGTTTCGAATTGGTTGCTAAAGCAGGGGCAAAGTGGCACCTAACGTACGTCAAGGCCTCCAAGGGTGAAACCGACGTTCCTGAGGGCGCACCTGAATTCATTGGCCAGCGTCGACGATGGCTCAATGGTTCCTTTGCGGCTAGTATATATTCTCTCATGCACTTTGGGAGAATGTACAAGAGTAGCCACAACATCCTCCGTATGTTCTTCTTCCACCTTCAATTGATTTATAACATGGCTACTGTGCTCCTCGCTTGGTTTTCTCTAGGTAAGCAACCGTAGTCCCAGATGTGAAATGTGAGGAATTGACCGATTCTGACAGCGGCCTTTTGGCTCACTACAACGGTAATCATGGACCTCGTAGGTCAAAAAGGGTCACCGGCGAACGGTGGCCGAGCGTGGCCGTTTGGCGACACTGCTACTCCAATAGTCAACACGGTGCTCCAGTATCTTTACCTGGCTTTTGTCCTTCTCCAATTCATTCTTGCTCTCGGTAATCGACCTAAAGGGTGAGTACTCCACTCCGTTTCCATCGAAGTATGCACGCTAATGGTGGTGAAAGCTCCCGGTCGACCTACATTGTATCCTTTGTCGTATTTGGTCTCATTCAGACCTACTTGATCGTCCTGTCGATGTTTCTTGTTGTCAGAGCTCTGACTGGCAAAGGCAGTGGGGAGACCTCCATCGACGTGAAGCACGGCGCCGACCTGTTTTTCAAGACTTTCTTCTCTTCCACAAGCTCTGGTATCATACTTATCGCTCTGGCAGCTACATTCGGGTTGTACTTTGTGGCTTCATTTATGTATCTCGACCCGTGGCATATGTTCACCTCTTTCCCTCAGTACCTGTTAATCATGTCTTCCTATGTCAACATCCTCAACGTTTATGCCTTCTGCAACTGGCACGATGTTTCATGGGGCACCAAAGGCTCCGACAAGGCAGACGCCCTACCCTCAGCGCAAGTCACGAAAGCAGCGGATGGAAAAGCAGCTGTTATAGAAGAGCCAGACAAACCGCAAGCCGATATTGATCAGCAGTTCGAAGTCACGGTCAAACGTGCTTTGCTGCCATTCCAGGAACCAAAGGTGGAAGAAAAGAAGACTCTGGAGGACTCGTACAAGAGCTTCAGAACCCGACTAGTATTATCGTGGATTTTCTCAAACGCCGGTCTTGCTGTGGTCATAACCCAAGATTCTTTTGATAAATTTGGTCTTACGGTAAATACTCTTACGAGATTGTTGTATAGGGCACACTAACTATTTTCTAGAGCGGCGCGTCATCAAGGACTGCACATTTCTTTCAGGCGTTGCTTTGGGCCACAGCTGGATTGGCACTTGTGCGCTTTATTGGGTGCTGTTGGTTCTTGGGCAAATCGGGCATCCTAGCATGTTTCGCTCGGAGATAGATGAAGAGGGCTTGGGGCGCCCTGGTAGCTTGTCTTGTCTATGTTGCCGTACAGGCATTCATTTAGCGTTTGTACATCTGTCTGTCCTGGGCGTTGAGTCAAGTTCACATTGGTTATGTGGGTGACTTGAGTATCTTTGAGATCAGATCCCTTAGAAAAGTCTTAGCAAGAATGCATCCACCTATCTCTGTTGCAGAAGTGCGCAAATGATGCGGACGTATCGTAACCCAGATCAGTAGTGATAACCTGAGTCACACATGTCGCGTGGCAACTTGCCTGTTCTGATTTCAATTTCGAGCCTTCCATATCTTTATTACTACATTCGATCGGACAAGACGACCTGGCCTTACAAACTGTGAACGTATCTTTGCTCTTGATCTACTCGCATAATTGAGACAACTTTAGAATTCGTGTCAACTGATTGCCCATATTCTACATACCTCGACCTTCACCCTTGGACCTTCTCCTTCTCTTTGCGCAACAGCCCAGGCTGTTCAGAGAACAAGGTGTTAGGATGTTAAAGATATGGTCTATGGTAAGCCAGCCCCCTAATGTTATTGAGTCGCTCATTTGCGTCCTCGAGGCTTACATCAAGCTGACCATCAACTACAGAAACAGAAGCAGGCCGCCGCCGCGAACGCTGAAGGCGGGCAAAAGAAGAAGAAAGTCACAGCGGCCCAACTACGAGTCCAGAAGGGTATGGCTGCCATCGTCCTTCGAACACCAAGAACCGCCCAAAGACCCTTACGCTGACTCTCAACCAACTCTATCAGATCTATCGGAGCTGTCCTTAGGCGGTACTATGCGAACCCACTTCCCAAACCCTGACGACATCCTAAACTTCACGCTTACGATTGAGCCGGATGAGGGCATGTATAAGGGAGGGGCGTTCCATTTCAACTTCGCCATCAACCAGAACTTCCCACATGATCCGCCGAAGGTTAAGTGCATACAGAAGATATATCACCCAAACATTGACTTGGAAGGGAACGTCTGTCTAAATATCTTGAGGGAGGATTGGAAACCTGTGCTGAATCTTAACGCTGTCATTGTTGGTTTGCAGGTAAGGCTCTGGCCCATAAGATTGGTCATGATAGTCAGAGTTCTAAGGACTTCACCACGGTATGAGCTGCCCAAGCAAAAATTAATGCTGACGCGTTGATCTACATAGTTCCTATTTCTTGAGCCAAATGCCTCCGATCCCCTGAATAAAGACGCCGCTGAAGACTTGAGATGTAACAGAGAAGGCTTCAAAAGGAATGTTCGTACATCTATGAGTGGAGGTTCATTCAAGGGAGAGAGCTACGAGCGTGTGATGAAATGATGGACTGATTGTAGAACTCCATTGGCGTTCGAGCGTTGTATATCATGGCGTCCAAGCGGCATATGTGTTTTTTTGGGAGTCCAGCTTTAGATGAGCAGGAGGCCCGGTCATGAGTGTCACAGGAATTTCAATGAGCAGTAGATACTAGATCTTGAGGTTGGTCAATATACGTTCTATGCTTCTCTGTACTTGCCTTACCAATAAATCATTCTCAACATTCTACAAAACTAGTGAATAGATACACAGAAGTTAGGCCCGAGGGCCTAAAAATCCGGAGCGGCGTTCAGCCCTACACCGTTGCGGGTGAACTTATCTACCTTCAAGTTCAGGTTCGGCATGATTGCTCGTTTCATTGAGTGAAAAGCAGGTTGAAGAATGCAATTAGGGTGATACCTGCTAAGCTACCGACTTATTGACTCAGTCAAGAACATGTCCTCAACCTTCTCCACGGTTGAAAAGCACGTCCCAGCATGGAAGAAGCTAGGGCTCACGCTCAAGAATGCCAAAGACGAGCCGGCCGTTGTGAATGTTCATGTAGGCCAGGCTCTTTCCAAAAACAACAAGACGAAACTTCTCATCAAGGACCGTGCTGAGCAAACCACAATTCCTCCGCCGTTCGCAAATCCGGCAAAGAAGTCCAAGAAATCCTCATCCAAACCGAGCAAGTCTACAGTCACGGCTACCCAAGATACTACTTTACCAGCCTCAGCTCCCCGAGAAAACAGCGTCTCACCTTTAGCTCCACGAAAAACCCCCCTTCAAAAACCCAAATCCGTCTCCTTTGCCCCTCAAACCAAAACCGAAGACGCCGACAGCACCAAAGACCTTTACAATAATTGGCTTACCACTCAACTCGCCTCTGACCCATCTTTCGACCCCTCAAAGACCGGTAGCCCAGCTCTCAAATCCATCAGTCCTGCCTCAGTCTCAGACCCCACCGCCGCCGTTACTCCCATCTCCAACAAAGATTCCATAAAGAAACGCAAGAAATCTAAATCAACTCTCCTCTCACAGCCCTCCAAAGCGCCCTCAAACTCAGCCCCTGCTGAAGCTTCAACCTTGAACAAAGCTACACTGGAATACCTGCAAACCTACCACGCCAACCGCGCTGAGTGGAAATTCTCCAAGATCCGCCAAACACACCTCCTCCACTCTCTCTTCCCTCGTTCCCAAAAACCCAGCCTCATCCCATCATCCCACCTACCAGCGCTGCACGCATATCTCTCCGGCTTACAGGGGCAATCCGCGCGTTCACGCATACGCGCACAAGCCCTAGCGATTAGGGACGAGGACGAGAAGTGGCTAAACAACGATATGGAGGCGGTAGAAAGCAGAGAACGGAGGAAGGAGGAGTATATGAGGGAAGTGGAGAGGGTTAAGGAGTTGCTCAAGGGAGTAGAGGACGAGAGGGAGGATAGGGAGAAGGTGGCGAGTAAAAATTGGTGGGAGAAGGTGCAGAGGAGGAGGATGGCGGAGGCGGTGCTTTGGAGCGTGGGTGAGCGGGGCGAGCCAGGGGAAGAGGAAAGCCGAAAGGAGCAACTTGGAAAGGGGCAAGAGATCACGGGTAACCAGGTGAGAACTATAGGTGGATGCACAGGAGAGAAACGTCCCGCGGGCAAGAACGGCAAGCAGAAAAGAAAGCGTAAGAGAAGGACAACAGGCGTGCCGGATGATGCCAGCAGTAGCTCCAGCAGTAGCTCCAGCAGCGGCAGCAGCAGTAGCGGCGACGACGACAGCGACCAAGAGGAAACGTCGAAGGGAAAGGCAACGGACGATAGTGACACGTCGAGTTCGGAGGAGAGTTCAAGCTCAGGTTCGGAGAGCGTGGACGGTGGTGGAAGTGGGTCTGGTGGTGAGTTGGATATCGGGAGTTCCGGGAGTGGGAGCGGGAGCAGGAGTGAAAGCGATAGCGATAGCGATAGCGGGACTAATAGCGGAAGCGGTTAACAAGGGGATATTTCGACGTCAACCGTTTCAAAACTTGTCTAAAACTGATAGGTTCCTCCGCAAGCCCTGCAATCTACATTCGTGGCACGGTTCGGAAAGTCCCAATTGGCCGCTTATGGAAGGGACGTGGTGTGCTGATATACCATTAATCAGTCCCTCACTACCATTTCCTGGAAACTCCATCATGAACCCCCTCATACAAACAAACATCGTGGGTATCATCTCACTTCCCCCTTTCCTCCTCCTTCCCCGCCCTCCCCCCCCTTTCCCCCGGCCAGCTTCTCCCCCGGCGTCCTCCTGTCCCCGCCCCCCCTCTCCCTCTTCCTCTTCTTTGGAATATAAACGTCATTAAAATTCATCACCACGCCCAGAAACTTCATATCCACATCTGGCTGCGCGCTCAAATCCCCTAGCAGCACATTGACCTTAGCTCTGAAATCTGTTGAGAGGTCTTTCAGCCTCGTGCGTAAGGTGGGCAGCATCTGATCGTCTCCGCTGTTGGCGGTGGTGGCGATACCAATGGGAATGGGGAAGGGGGAGTCGGTACGGGTTTGGGGCTCTTTGGTGTTGGTGGGGAGGGGAAAGGGAGACGTGGCCCGCTCGTCGTCGAGGTCCTTTTCTGAAAGACCCCATTTCCCCTGCGCGGTGCGGGTTTCGATTTTGGCGGCGAGTTCCTGGCGGCGGGTGAACTCAGCGACCGAGAAGGAGTAGAGGCCGTCGACGGCTTCTCTGTAGGCGAGCATTATTTTTAGGATATGGTGCAGCTGGCTCGTGAAGCTGTCTTCTCTAGTCCCAGTGGTGCTAGAGCGGGCGGAACCGAGCAGGCCCTTGTGGGTGATGGATCTGAGATATTTGGTGTGCGCATCGATGAGATCGTCGAGGGTGCAGTCCGGTTTTGTAATGGCGGCTTGGAGCTGGTCCCAGGAGGCTTCGATGACTTCGAATAGGATGTAGTATTGGAGTTGGTTGACAAAGTGGATCATTTCGGCGATGCAACATCTTGCTAATTTCCAGTCGCGACTTATTTTGTCATCAACTCTAGCGAGGACGCCTCTGGCACCGGTCATGCAGCGGCGCCACGTGCTGCCGAGGGCGAACTCGACGCGCTTGATGCGCCAGAGGAATTGGAAAACTTTGAGGTACTGGCGGCTTGCCCAAGGGGTTATAATGACATCGACTGGGGCGTCAACTTTGTAGTCCAAGGTGAAGACGTCCCAGCCAACCTCACCGTTGCTGAGGGCAAGAAGTCGAGCATCCAGGCGTAGTAGGACGTCTGGGGAATCGTATTGAGCGTTCGAGCCACGAATGGCGTGTTCGAGCTGGGCGGTAAGGGTGTGCCGGTATTGAGTACCAGCAGGTCTATCTAAGTTCGAGGCGAGCGATTCCATAAGCAGGGCAATGAAGTCGCCTTGACCGAGCAGAAGGTATTTCTTCAATGCGCGGAGATGCTCGAAGAGTTGGAATTTATCATCCATGAGGTGGATGAGACGGGCCATAGTGGCCGTGTAAGCTTTATCGATGGACGTCTCAAGTGTAGCGGTATCACCATATTGAAGTTCTCTGGATGCCTCTTTGCAGTAAGCTTCGACCCAAGCAGAATCACCGCAGCCATAACGGATAAAGTTTAAGCTTTTCCCAATAAGAAAGACCTTTCTCGCAAATTCCCCAGTGATAATACTCGGGATCATTTCCTTGTCTAATTTATACTTGTCTTCCCACACGCTGGTGGCTGGTGCCCTTCGAGGGTCTGCGTCCTTTTCCGTGATGCTGTGAGGGTCCTGTTCAATGACAAAAAATTCGTGGTAAGGATCAGACAGTTCGCCGTCATAGATCCACTGCCGTAGCATGTCATAGAAAGGTTTGGTGACATGGACCAGCATGCGCTCTGCAAAAGCACCAACAAAGGGATCACCATGGGATGTTGAGAACGAATGAATCATTGAGATCAGTTGGCCGCCCTTTCTACCTGTAAGATGTCAGCAGTTGCATTTTGAGATCCGATATATCAGAGCTTCATGTACTCTTCGCCTCCTCTGTCATAAGGCTCATCAGTCGCAGTCCCATCGTAGCTTCCCTGGTCCACACAACGGATTTCTTAAGCGTCACACCAGCCTTACCAATCCCCCCTCGAGGCTCATTGGGACCCATAGATGCGGTTGCGCGCCGGATTTCCCCCTCCAGTATGGCGATTAACCCAAGATAAGAACGCAGCTCACCGCCAATCGTAGATCGTAGACTTTGGCCGATCAACCCCTCATCTTTTGACTCTATATAATCCGAGAGGCTGCGATAGAGCAAGGATGGCTCTGCTAACGTATGCAGGAGAGAGATTAGAGGTAGCGGCAGAGCAGGTGGAAGGGTAAGAGACGCGGGAGAGGTAAAGGGCAAACAGGTCGATGAGAGGCCTTGAAGAGTAAAAGGGAGGTCACGTAAGAGGGCAGACTCGGTTGGCTTCTCAGGATTCCCCCGGTCTACGTCTGATCCTACTACCTCACGTGCTTTAATGTCACCTTCGTTTTGAGCAAGGCTTCTCCGTTCCGTTTGACCACTACCTTCAGCCTTGCTTTCTGGGCGATTATCTCGCGTAGGCAACCTTGCCAACCCAGCAGACGAGAAAGCATCGTCAAAAGCTGGTAGCTGATCGCCATTTTGCTGTGGTCCTGATCTTGCAGTCCCCTCTCTTTGTGGCAATTGGCCTACATCAGACCTAGCAATGGCCGAACTTAAAGATGCGACGTCTCCGGTGCCAGAGTCTGCTATTTTGTATAGTAAGAACAATATTGCCCATTTTTGGGCTACCACAGGTTGAAGGAGCAGCCGGGAGTAGAGATTGGAGAATTGAAGGGCTTTGTCCGGGGAGCCATGATCGTGCAGCACTTAGATTCATCAGCTTGAAGAAGTCGCAATCATGCCAATCGCCTACGCTTTTTCTTTATAAGATCAGAGGCATGGTTGACATCAGACACCACGTCAGGCTCTCCTCGGCTATATAGCACATTAGTGAAATTGTTTTTAGTCTTTCGAACGTTTGCGTGCCTGTTAATGACACCCTTTGCCCATCCTAAAGCATTGTTGCGTCTCTTATCTGTTGTAGCTTTGTCTTCTTCGGAGGAGCAGAGGACGAGATTATCGATGAGGGATGACAACGCGCTATTCACACGTTGACTTGTTGCATCACCCATATGGGCATTCTTTAAAAGCAGCAAAAGGATTTGGTGCGCGGGTGTGAAGAGTTGACGTGTCGTGGGGAAACGCGGCGAGATTCCGCTTTTATCGATTCCGCCGCAGATTCCGCTGGCGCACTTCGCTTTAAGGAACCTCAATCTCCAGCATTTCCTTATCGTATTGATTTGACTACAACACACGCTTTTCTGCGATGAAAGAATAATTGATCTCTTCAAATAGCAATGGAGGTATCGCATGAGAACCTGTGTCTGCCGCAATGGCTTTCTGTTACGGGACAAGCTCTTGAGCTTGGACTCGAATCAGGCTTTCGAGGTCGATCTACTTGGCCATAAATGGTGGACATATGTACTCACATCACTGCAGGTCAATGCATCTCTATTAAGTCCTATGTGAAGCTAAACCAGCTCGGCGAAGGAAGTGCGTATCCCATACTGTTTACAGTAATTGAGCAACAAATTTACTCGTCTCAGCCTACGGCGTCGTTTACCGCGCCAGAAGTCGGGAGACATCAAAGGTTGTTGCGCTCAAGCAAGTCCGGATATCCCATGAAGAACGGCAGAATGGAGTTCCAATTACCGCCCTACGCGAAATCTCTATCCTTCGTTCTCTGAAGCATGACAACATTGTCAACGTCCTGGATGTAGCCGTGGGGGACACAGCAATGGATGAGATATACATGGTCATGGAGTATGCTGAGCAGGTTGGTGATAATTGAATCTTTATAAGACTATTGGCGCACCTAGCTGGCTTGTTTTTCCTTCACCTATGGGTGGAGGAAGTGCCGTTTGTCTCGAGATTCTAGGACTTGGCAAACCTCCTTGATGAGCTGCAAGTCAAGTTCACTATAAGTCAAGGTTCGGTATTCAACACAAATTCTGCCGAAACATTATAAGCTGATATAGGAGGCAGTCAAATGCCTTTTTCGGCAACTTCTCGAAGGCCTGGATTACCTCCACAAAAGCGACATCGTTCATCGGTATGGCTTGTCTTAGTCATGAAATGGAGAAACGGAGAACTGGAAAATCAAACGTTAACACCTAGCAATTAGTGACGTGAAGATGCAGAATATACTCTTGACCGCAAATGGGGTTCTTAAGCTTGGTCAGTTGCGCAATACTAGATGTGGAAACCTTTCGCTTATGCGTGACAGCCGATTTTGGCATGGCTCGAGCATACAGCCCTCGACCGTTGACCCCGGGAGTAGTTACAATATGGTATCGAGCACCAGAGCTGCTACTTGGTACCAAGTACTATACACCGTCTGTGGATTTGTGGTCGGCAGGACTTGTATTGGCCGAACTGTTACAAAGTGCTCCGTGCCTTACTGGAGAAACGCCCATTGATCAGTTGTCGCTCATTGTGAAACTTCTTGGTTCCCCCATGCCTGATGACTTGGCGACACTGTCAGCAATGGGATGCCCTAAGCTTATCAGGTGGCGTAGGGAGTCTTTAGCACCAGGACGACCTGATAACCTTGAGCGCCGATTCCTAGCGGAGACGACCCTGGAGACTGTCAACGTTTTGAAGGGTCTATTGAAGTGGGACCCTCAAGCTCGATGGACTGCTGCGGAGACATTGGGGAGAGGCAAAAGCAGATATGCCGCAATGGCAGATAAATGGTGGGGTGAAAGCCCTCGGGCCATCAACAAAGACTTATTGCCCACTTACCCCGAAGTTAGGAATGGTGTTGCGGTGAGAGACATGGAGCATCGCGCCCAAGTGGGGGTAGTAGACCCAGGAGAACCCAAAGGTGTGGTAGAGGAAAGCGCAGTTGGTTATGTGTTCGATTTCGAAGGTCAGAGTGGTGTACGGAGGCCGGCAAAGAGACCTCGTGCGGGTTGATGGGGAGACTAGAAAAAGCTTGATGCAGCAGGTACTGGCGGTCTGAAAAGCAAGATTTGATATTGGCCGCCAGATCTGCCCTATCCAAATCATACTCCTGCCCGTGATCACGATTGTTCCATTCCACTGATAACGATGCCTCCTTTATCGCCAATGCAACTATCTCTGCATGTCATCAAGCGATACCAACGACCGTCATCTGATCTACGACGGCGTCCTTGGAAAGCCCAGGCTTTGATCACGCACACAACATCCTGCCAATCGCAAACATCCGACGACACTCCTAGTCTCCTTTCGTAGCTTCGTCGCACAATCGTGATCTGTATATTTGATGACAAGTAAAGAATCTTGGCGGTGCACAGTCCCCTTGAACATGAGTGATGAGTCTCGGAGAATCCTTAGCGGGGTGCGGTATGGCAGCATGTTCCTCGCTTCCAAGTGTTCGACTGTCTGCCTCCGATCCTCCACGCACCACTCACTCATTTCCCCATATTGCGGGGACCGTACAAGGGGAATTGCATTCCAGCTTGGGGAGGTTACATTGTTACACAGCTTGAGCATATGATCCATTCGTTCACGGTTTGAGGGTTTGAGATTCACGCTGCCGCCGCAGCATATTGAGGGGCGGAACTCGTCACTACAAGAATACTCAATCACCAGCCACAAAGTAGTGGAAGCTTCAACAACATGACTCGGCGCATCGTCTACAGCGCTGCCTTGCTGGTGTTTCTCGCCGGTAAGCTTCTACTCTATCTTACTATACGAGAGCTTTGGCAGAAGAAAGCTAACAAGAGCCCCGCAGCGTGTGCTATGACCTTGACCAGCATCATAATACCCAGATGGATCAGCTGGAACAGTGAAACGGTATTCAACCTCCTATCCATTCTGTGGAAGCTATCCTTTCTCAATCCAAGATCCTCGCTAAAATCCCCATGCTCTGACAGCCCAGCGGCGAACACATCCACTATACCTATGGCCTCCACAAACGCTGTTCCTCCCTCACGCACACTTGCGAATACTTCCCACAGCCAGCAGATTGTCACAAGGATCGCTTTTTTTGCTCCATGTGGCGCTCTGTCGGCTTTCTGATGTCATTTGCTGTAGTTGGTGAGGGTGGAACGCTGATAGCATACATTGTGGTTCTTGGGGGCGGAAAGCAAAAGAGGGAAAGTGGGTGGAAGATATTGAGCGGGATGCTGTTCTTGGTGGGGGTAATACAGTGTACTGGGATGGCTTTAGTCGTGAGTGGTACCTCCCAGTAGATTATGGACAGGGGAGATACGGGATATCGGTGAGGGGTTGTGTAGCTGATGATGTGGGGTGCTTTAGGCATACCTTTACGACAACGACGACCGCTTCTTCCCTGGCTGGGAACTAGATATCTCCTGGATCCTGTGCACTGCCAGTTGGAGCATCATGGTGCTCTTGGCTGGTGGGATTGCCGCCGCCGCGTTACTGCTACCCTCGGAAGAGGGCTATGAGCTGATACCCAATCACGATCGGGAAGAATGGGAGTCATGAGCATTCGCATGATCTCGAAGGGGCACAACTTGGACGGATACTCAGCAAATACGCACCCATGGTGTGAATGAGCAGCACGCCGAGCCTCACGAAGGCCTACGGCGTTTGAATCAACGAAAGATGTCTCTTACGAGGCATTGTCATGGAGGAATGTTGATAATGGAGGATTGAGTTTCTTTTTCCGCATTGCCGGTGCGATTATTTACGGAGGTCTCTGCTTTTATGCTGGCAAGGCGTTATACATGGGAGTGGCTTTTTTTCTCTTGAGCTTCTTTCGATAGCCGAAATCTAGGGATTTTCATTGCTTTCCCAACGCGTTTTGCAATTCCCGCTGTCGTACGTACGGTCATCTACGAATTTGGGAAAGAAGGAGAATTCGGTCATCTCCTTTTTCCCGCATATGCAGCCAGCTGGATCCAAGATAGCCGTCTCCAATCGTGAACACTTTGCCCCTTTTTGCGAGATGACATTTGCAACCACATCTACTTTCTGTTCCAGGGCATCGAAGCCTTGTATTTTCTTTTCCTGACGTTGTCCTTCGATTAAATTTAATGCAACCAACCAAGCCCCCAAGAAGCCAGGTCTCACTTTAAACACCCATGCTACATATGCAAGACGAAATCTCTCCCATCGCCCAAACCACATCAAACCCCCATATCCTCTACCCTTTACCCCCCAGCCTCTCCGTCCACGCCCACCTCGTCCTCTTCGCCTTGAGCAAAGCATATGCCAGTAACCGATACACAACGACACAAACCCCCAACGCCACAAGATTCAGCCCAGCATCCGTCTCCAGATTATACAACCTCAGCGCATCCTCCCCCGTCTCCACCGGACATCTTCCACTCGGCAGTTTCTGAAACTCCGTGCACGTAAACACCACCCCGCGCAGCGTATACGGCGCCAAATTCCCCAAACTCCACTTGATCGGACTGAGATGATTCCACGCCTGCAAAAACGTAGGGATATTCAGGCTCATAACGCCGCCCATCACAGTAGCGACACTGAGCAAGACAGAAGTGAGGTTGACGGCGAAACCGGTGTGCGAGACGAGGGTGTTGAAGACGATGCCAACGCTCTCGCCGCAGGAGACGATGGCGAAGCAGTTGAAGGCGACGATGAAGAAGAGGCTTGCGGAGCGCGGGAGGCCGGCGGCGAGGACGGTGAGGATGGCGAAGAGGAGGGAGGTGAGGAGCTCGAAGGGGAGCTCGGCGGCGGTGTATTGGATGAAAAAGGCTTCGACGCTGTAGGCGCCGTCATCGTGTTCGCGGTAGAAGACTGGATGGGTTGCTTAGATGGGGTGTTGGGAGGATGGTCAATTTGATGTTTACGTACCTTGCTTTTCATCCGGGTAGACGGCGACATTTTGAAGCATGCCGACGAAATACAAAGCGGCGAATTCTTGGATAAAGCCTAGCCGGGTTTGCACGCTGTAATAGTCGTGCTTGAGAGGTGCGAAGAAGAGTGTTAGAATGATGGAAAAGCCCAGGACTTGGGTTGTGCGTGCGACGATGGAAGGAGGGTTGCGGCGGAAGTTAATGAAGCTGCGATGGAGGAGTAGAGGGAAGGCGATGCGGAATGGTGTCATTGCGCGAGCAAGACTGCCGAGCTGGGCCGGGGTGTCAATATGGGAGGTTGAGCGGACGATATCGGGCTGAGTCTTATCCCAATCCATAATTAAGGAGCGGACTTTCTCTCTGCTGGCAGCTTCCTTGGTGGAGTGTTGGAGATCAACAGTGATGAGGTCCAGGGCGAAATCGGCGGGGTTTGTTGCGGTAGGGCATTCGTGGCCTAGAGAGGCAAAATGGGGGAGCATGAGGGAGCCATTACCGGCGTAGGCAGGAGAGCCGCCTCGGGCGAGGAGAAGAACGTTGCCAAAGTGCTTGAACAAATCGGACCGCGATTGATGGATAGTGAGGATCAAGGTTCGCCCTTCTTCTGCCAGCCCCTTTAGAACGTCGATAATCGACGACGCCGTGAATGCATCGAGGCCGGAGGTAGGCTCATCCAAGAGTAGGATCCGCGGATCTGTCAATATTTGCGTGGCTATTGTGACACGGCGCTTTTCGCCGCCACTGATGCCCTTGACCAACTCGCTACCGACTAAATTATCTGCACAGTCGCGCAGTCCCAGCTTCAGTAGTACAGATTCTGCTCGTTGTATCTTCTCCTCTTTCGACATATGGGTAGGTAGTCGGAGCCCAGCTGCGAATCGGAGATTCTCTCTTACAGTGAGGTACGGGAGGAGGGAGTCGTCATCCTGGCAAACATAGGAACAGATCGAGCGAATCACGCCCTCGGAAGGAACTGCGCCATTGAAGAACATGTCCCCATCTGTTTCGTATTTAGTTGATATGGAATTGTGAAGACGTCGAGCCATTAGATTGAGTAGTGAAGTTTTGCCGCTCTGATAATTGTCAGTAATTGAACGGGAAATACGATAGCGAGAAAGGAGGCATACTCCTGAAGGCCCCATGATAACATTCAACAAACCTGGTTCAAATCTGGTATTGATGGATTTTAGAACCGAGACTTTCGTCGCCTTCTTGAAGAAAAGCTTGCGCTTCTGAATATCGAGGCTGTATTTATGGAGTCTGATATCCACTGTCCGTACTTCTTCCAACGAACGAGCTATCAAGTTCTCCTTTCCAGCAGATTGATCGACCTCGGTCTTCCGGGCTCGCGAAATGCTCATTTTAACTTTCCAAAACTGCAGGATAAGAGCAGCTCCGAGGTAAAAGGTAATCACAAATGCTAAGAGAACGATGATCGGTCTAATAATCCAATTGGAAGGAAAACCAAGAGACTCCATGATATAAGCCCCAGTGTATTGTTTACAAGCCGGGTTCGCGGTACCACCAGAGACTGGACAATCATAGAGCTGACCTGCAGGATCTGAAGTATGACCGACGAACTCATTAGCTGCCAACGCCCCAAAAGAATAGAAAACGTAGGCGGTCCACTTTTAGCCGAAGCTGTCAGCATCCCACTTGAACAAGCAGAAGAGTATCATACATACCTTGAACCATCGAACGTATACGGGTATCTGATTCGACTGAACGAAATATCCACAAGCCAAGCTCTGAATGGTATACGCCATATTCGCAATTAACGATGCCCCGGCAAAATTTCTGGAAAAGGCCACGCATAATGTAGCGAGTGTGATAATGTAGCGAGTGTGACAGCTATATATTGACTGAGAAGCGTGACGGCAAAGAAAGTAAAGAATTGACTTGCAAGTGGTCGGAAGCCCGCCATGAAGTAGTATACAACGGAAAAGATGAGCGGAACAGGAATGTCTTCAATGAATACACGTGCCAGCCTGCGGCTGATCAGGAACGCGGGAACATCAACCACGCCCTCACCATATTCTCGATCAAAGAGTTGAATATCGATAGTAAGCCGATAGGTTTCAAAGAGTAGGATAAGGTACCCTTGAAACGAAGCAGCAGTGTAGAGTGCTCCTTCTTTGCTGCGTATGCCTTGCAGACTCCCATCCAGGTGGAGGAATATCCAGCCGGTTATTATGGCCATGCTCGTAGCTTCTAACAAAGAACCGGCCATTCCCATAGGATCTCTGTACGTCACTTTTACCGTCCGTCCGGTCAGCACCTTCACCTGCCGCATTAACGAAGACTTCTGGCTTTTTGACTTGACATTGGCAAGGTCATCCACAAGACTTCTATCTTTCTCATTGACATTGTGGAGAATGCGACATTCCGAATCTCGCCATGCTTGTTTCATGCTTTCAACCCGCGTAGAAGACGTTGCCTCGAGCACGGTAGACCGACTATCGACGGCTACCAGGTCAACCAAATGCTCTGCAGGATTAACGAAAGCTGGGAGACCATGACCCAAATCGTCAAAGTAGGGTAGACACTCGCTAAGCGGGCCACTGTATACTGGCGACCCTTCTGACAACAATATGAGACGGTCGAATAGGCCCCATATTTCAGACCTTGGCTGATGTATCGTAACAACAATCGTCCGACCCTTCGCTGCCAGCGTTTTCAAAGTTCGTATCAGCTGGAAGGCACTAGTAGCATCAAGACCTGTTGTGACCTCATCAAGGAACAGGACTGAAGGATTTGCCAGCATTTGCACACCCAAGCTTGTCCGTCGTTTCTCACCACCAGAACAACCTTTGTGAACGTTGTTCCCAATTCTAGTATTTGCACATTCTTTCAAGCCAAGCTCAAGGATCACTTCTTCCACCACTCGATATCTTTCTTCCGTAGAAGTGGACGAGGGAAGTCGCAGCTCCGCAGCGTAGAAGAGAGTCTCGCGAACCGTCAAGGTAGGCAACAAAACGTCTTGTTGCATAACGTAGGCGCTTCGAATGCTTGTTATCTTTGGATTTCCGTTATACAAGATATCTCCAGTGATTTTCAGCCTCCCGCCACCCATCCTGTAGGCTAATGTGTTTAACAACGTTGTCTTCCCACTCCCACTGCTACCTAGTATGGCCGTCAGGCTCCCACTCGGCATGGTTGCACTCACTCCGTTAAGGATTGTTTTGAACTCCTTCTGTTTCTCGGCCTTCCTCCTTCCGAAAGACGTCTTCAAGGCTGCAATCCCGTTGGGCGAAACGTCAATATTGACGGACAGATTCCTGACGCTGACATTGACAGCATCCACAGCACGGAAAGAAATGTCATTCGCCGTGGCGTCGAGGTTGGGACTCCTCGCCGGAGATGTATGCTCAGTTGGCGGCGACGCCGAGTCGCTCTCGAGCTCAATCTCTTTACTCATTTTTGCTGCAGGCGCAATGGAACCAACAAATATCCCTACACGATCGAATGAGGTGGTGGAACCAGACCAGCACGCTCGAAGCGTGCCATGACAGTCGGCAGACGAAGTGAAGTATCAGGAGGAACTTCCATACTGGTACATGAGGGAGAAAAGCCTTGAAAGCAATTCTGAGAGCTTTGAATACCTACCTCTCTACCCATAGCTCTAATTTCCATGACAGCCACAGTCGGGAACATTGAGATCCGAGGTACTCTCTAGCAGATCAACCTTACTTCTAGACTACTGTACAAGCGAGATCTGCCTAATTAGCCTAAACTTGCCACGCGGGGCAGATCGACGCATGTCGAAGTCGATGCTCCGAGTCCAAATCCAACCACCATGGCTCCCTCACGAGTCTCCCCTTCACCAAACACCCTGGAACTTGCTTCGGGCTTGACCCCAGAGCAATTAGCCACTTACGACACAGATGGCTACCTCATCATCCCCTCCGCCCTCTCCCCCACCACCGTCTCCGCCCTCCTCGCCGAAACAAACCACCTCCTCACCACCTTCCCCCTAGAAACCCACCCTCTCACCAAATTTTCCACCGGCGAAACCAGCTCCCACGTCGGCGACGACTACTTCCTAACCTCCGGCGACAAAATTCGCTTCTTCTTCGAAGAAGCTGCCTTCGACCCCGCCACCTCCGCCCTCGTAAAACCAAAAGAGCGCGCTATAAACAAGATAGGACACTACTTGCATGCTCTTTCGCCCCCATTCCGAGAGGCGACACTCACACCTCTGCATGCGGGGATTGCGCGCTCGCTTGGTTTCAAGGACCCGAGAGTGCTGCAGAGCATGGTGATTTGCAAGCAGCCCGAGATCGGGGGCGCGGTGCCGCCGCATCAGGACAGCACATTCTTGTACACGGATCCGCCAAGTGCGGTTGGGTTTTGGATTGCGCTGGAGGATGCAACGCGGGAGAATGGGTGTCTGAGTTTTGCAAAGGGTTCGCATAAGAGGGCGCCGGTGAAGAGCAGGTTTGTGAGGAAGGAGGGTGGGGGAACAGAGTTTGCGGAGGTGGAGGGGCGGAGCTTCCCTAAGGGGATGGAGTTGGAGGAGGAAGGGGAGGAGGAGGAGGTTTATACAATTGGGCAGGTAGAGGCGGGGACGCTGGTGCTGATTCATGGGAACTTGCTACATAAAAGTAAGAAGAACTTGAGTGGGAAAAGTAGGTTTATATATACTTTCCATGTCATTGACGGAGAGAGTGTGTACGATGAGAGAAACTGGCTGCAGCCGCCAGAAAAGGGCTTCACGAGGTTATATCCGAGTTGACTTTGCGATATGTGTGAGGTCCACGGGCTCACGGAAGTCACTGCTCAAAGACCTCTTGTTCCAGATGGAGTTGCTGTCACGTCGAGATGTACAGTATTTATCATAATATTTACAGGTATTTTTAACACATTTGACACGCTATAGTACTCTACTCACCACTCAGCGTCAAAGAAACAACCCTTGGTCTTGAGATCATATTCCAAATCGTCAATTCCCAGGCCCGCTGGCTTTCCATCGATCTCCGCATAAAATGACATATCCTTTAACCCCGTCCAGTCTGCGGCGCCCTCCTCCACTAGATCAACTTTCATCATTCTTTGCGCAGTTCCGCTGCCTGGCCCGGTGATCGTTACCCTCTTCGTGACTTGATTGTTAGCAGATGTTTCATTGGGCAGTGCTCCTGCGGCCTTTGTTCCGGTCATGAAGACCGTGCAGGCGGACTGAGGAAGTGTTTCAGCTTGAAGGCATGAAAGGGCGATGGAGCGGAGCGAGAAAGAGATGAACGGAGCAGAGGGGATTGCAATACTTCTGAGAGGGGCACCGGCTGGGGAAGTCATGCAATTGGGAGGAGACATTGAATCGGACTGATTCGTTAGGGCGAAAGATGTGTAATTAAGGCCTCGATAGATCTTCGACATTTGATGGCTGAGGTGTGGAGAATCGTACTGCGCCATTAGAGATCGCATTAGTAGGGGAATTCTGGAAAAAGAGGTTTGGGCATGGGGGTCAGACATACATTTGCGAGTATATGTGTAGTTGATGTTGTGTTCGCAAAGCACATGACGGTGTGGAGGCTGCCATTGGGTGGGCGCGGCGGAGAATAGGGCCCTTGCGTAGGAAAGACCGTATAGTGTGTTCGAGATGGAAGATGACTCATGGAGCCCAAATTTGTGAGATTTAGTGCTTGGCTTGTGTTGGCATAAGGGGGACCGGCGGAATCCGGATGGGTAGCTGGAGGTGTAGTCACGGTTATATTCGATGAAGTAATAGGGGCCGGGGGCAAGATTGAAGTTGTGGGAAGGACCGAGCTCTGGGGGTTGATTGGTGGTGAATCAGATACTGAAGGCATTGAAGAAGCTGGAGGGATGGCCGGGATTGAAGGTTTTGTGGAAGAGGAAACGAACACCGTTGCTGGAGACGCAGAAGCGTTTTGTGGAGGGCTTTGCGATGATGACGTTTGGCCTATATAGCTCTGATTGAGAGAACTCTGCAGCGAAACTTGCTGCGACGGTGTTGCAGTGCTACTACCACTTGTAGCCAAAGTTGTAGGAAAGTTGATAGAGTAGCTAGGGGTTGAAGGACGGGATTCTTGTCCACGAGAAAAGGTCTCGCGTGATATGGTGCTCCCTGGCCCGGCGTCCGATGCAGGTTGTAGGGGAGCGAAGGATGTAGGTTTGAAATGGCTAAGTGTTGATCCTCCCACAATCTCCGGGAACTCTGTGCTACCAGCAAGGTTGTCATTACTGGTGGGAGTGGGCGTCTCCGAGTTCACTGTTGGCAAATTTGTTTGTAGAGATGGGCTTGTCTTGATCTTGGTTCGACAGGGTCTCGAGGAGGTTGAAGAATTCATGTCTGTACCGATGTGAATTGTATTTGCGGGCCCTGATTTTGTACTATCAAACGACTGAATATTAGTTGGAAGCATTGGAACGCTCATTGTAGGCATAGATGGAATTCTAGATCCAGTGATAAAGGTTGGGCCCGGTGGATAATTTGAGAACAAAGCTGGCTGCAGGCTAATATTGTGCGTAGAAGAAGCTTGGTCAACTGAATGATAATCGGACCTGCTAGTGGTGACAAGCAAAGGAATTGAAATTTTTGAAGACGACGTCCTAGGACTCGGCAATGCTTCCAAGCCCGATTTAAGAGCTGAGTTGTGGCCCGAAAAAGTGATCAAGGGCGAGGGCAACGTCTGACCCCCAACTTTACTCGAACTTGGGTAACTTAGGTAGTCAGTGGCAGTTACTGTGACAAAGATAGTGGTTGTCTGCAATTGCGGACAACTACATTCTGGTTCTGGCGTGCTCTCCGGCATCGGTTCTGAGCAGCTTGTTACGGTCACTGTGGTTTTTGAGCTGCTTAAGCTTATATTCCACACTTGACCGTGGTGCGAGGTGTTTCTGAAAGGAGTCGCACTCCCCGTCTTCGATTCTCTGAAGGCCCTGCCACCGGAGCTTGCGCTGTTCACATTACCATGACATAAAGTTCTGTTCAATTGAGCTGCAGGGGGTGGAGCGGGAAATAGCGTGGGCTTGCTGGAGGTTGAAGGATTCAACAGAAAAGCAGAATGGACCTGCATCAGGGAAGCAGCAGCGTTGGGTGTATTAGAAGTTGGCCTTCTGGTTTTTTGATTGGTGTTCAGGTTTGGGGCCGTCATGGCAGGCAAAGGAAGGTGGACTGCTAGCAGGAGTGAAACGAGAGTCAATAGCATCATCAAAGGACACCAGAGGCATTGGATATCGCAAGGAAGAAATCGAGAAGAGGTAAGAGGTGAAAAGAGTGAGAAGACTGTGAAAGGACTAGGAACCATTGAGAAAGATTTCTTCAAGGAAGAAATTCGACACCCCCTTCAGCAAGTATGCAGCAGGAGCATGTCATTGTGATCTCCACAGATGACCCTTTATGACGGCTTTGTCATGCTAGTTTTAGCAGCCGTGTTTTATGTTCTCCTCGCGCGCGTATCATCAAATTTCCATCTATCGAGGGTTGCGAGCTTCTTGCAAGAAAGGTACAGTCTCATGGAACCGGGCATGAGTCTTGGATGCAGGGGAAACTCGCTGTGCGTTACTGAGCCGGAAGAGTTGACGCTTGGAGCGCATGATCGTAAAGTGAGAAGCGCAGCAACACCCATATCCGCCGGTGTCAGTGGAAAGCGTCCGGGAGCCACCGCTCGTGTTTATGATACATAATCAGTCATCTCGTATTCAACATTCTGTACATGATATCCCAAGTACCAAATTATCATAGGTTCTTGAATCATTCACGACACTATTCCTGGAAAGAGATGTCTCAACTTAGTTGGTGCAAGAATCAGCTATTAGTTACATATAGGCATGTTGACTTGCGTCTAGCCAAGGTGCAAAATAGCAGACTTGAGACTGCATCAAGAAACGGACGCCATGGTCAGGCACCTAGACAGAGATCAAACCATGCTACTACCACTGGACCCAGAGCCACCCAATGGAATCCCACAGAGAGTATTGGGCCCAGTCTCATGAGCTAGTGCGCAGAAGCACGCTCCAGTTGAGCCGCACAGGTGTTGTTGCTCCAGCCCAGGGTAAGGTCATCCATGTACCAGTTGACGGGCTTCCCACCAACAGTTGCGAGAAATTGGACACCTGACAAGCTCCGAAAGTCTCCTGGAAATTCCACAAATCCCAAATTGCAATTGACCAACCCTGGGCACGCCGGCTGAGTAACAGTCTGAGAGACGTGCGGATTAGGGGAGGTGTGGATATATCCATTGATCGTAATAGTACAATCCGCATGTCCAACGTTATCGCAGCCTAGGTACGCAGAGTATGCATCAATCCAGTAGGCGCTTTCAGAAGCTCTGGGCCCAGCCCCAATTTCTCCAGGCAATTGCAGGCCAGCATCCGGAGACACGGTCAACTCGGTCCTATTGTAGTTCCTATAAACAGCCAGCTGTGGTGGAGAGATAGGTGGGAACGGATCACTAGGTGGAGGAACGTATCCGAAACCTGCCTCAAAGAAGAGTTTGTTGTATGGATTCAAGATGGGTGGAATGTCGGTGTCGGTCGGACCCGTGGAGAAATGTGGTAGGTCATCGAACTAGATTCCGTCAGAATGAGTAACGGCAAACTTTGGCGACAAAGCCATACGTTGATTGTGAAACCAGCAGTCTGTGTGCCACAGGAATTTGTGGCTGTAGCAGCTGTGCTCGTGGCAGTAGTTGTGTTAGAATACGAAGTATGCGAAATCGATTGGGACGGAGCTGGCAAGCTGGGCTCGACGATCGGAATGCTAGTTGAGAACACTGAACTGGGGACTGGAGTCAAACTCCAGGGATAGATAGGAAGTGTCGTCGTTGGAACTAATTCAAGAACGTCAATACCGTGTCAGATCAGTTACCTGACTCAGTTCGTCTCACCTAACGTGAGAGTGTCCGATACCACAACCGTTGGTGCAGCAGGTCCAGAGAAGGATGATTGCCAGGGGTAAACAGGAACCATCGAGCTCGACCTCACTGGGATTTTGTCAATTGCGTCTTTGAACAGCTGATGACCTGGAGTAGCTTACCAGATGAGACTATGCTAGAAGTGGTCAATGGCGTTTCCGGTCCAGAGCGAGCTGAGGTTGAAGCACTGCTACCCTGGTAATTATTGGTCCAAGAGACAATCACACCATCTATTGTAGCCTCAACCACTGCTCCAAATTGTCGTGCATGCTTGTGCTTAGTGAGACTTATGGATGGAGACGAAGCCGGTATAGTAAGTGCTGATCCTGGAAGAGGCAAGCGCGTTTCGCCATCGAGACCCATCTTGTAAAACTCTGACTTGACCACACGATTTTCGCCTTCGGAAACCTTGACTGTCTTGAAAGTCGTGTAAGTTACGTTCCAGCCACTGGATCCGAGTCCTGAAAAGATCTTTGCAGAGGCAACACCGGAAGGCATAGACTCGGTGAGGGTCTCGGTATGTATAAGCGAAACCTCTGTGGTCGTGTAACTCGTGGTAGGTGTATCGCTCGCGGTTGGCTCAAGCCCTTCATCCGAGACAGGTGAGCTCTCTGGAACCGGTACAAGCGTAACAACAGATGTACTAGTGACCAGGCTGTCCGTGGATGGTGGTGCTCTGCCACCAAACCAAGACGTGACACCATTGTTTACATTGAAGGAGTACGGACCTTGATCTGCGACCACTAGCGCTGAGCTGGTTTCATCAATGCTGATAACACTTGTGAGAGTCGTGTAAACAGTGGATGTCATGGTATCCGTTGAGGTAACTGATACATCTGCTGCATTGGTCGAGACGGATCCAGAGCTAGCAATGGAGCTTGACGCTGCAACGGTAATGGTGAAGGTCTCTGTAACGGGAGAACCTGGCACGGTGGTGTAGACCGTTGAGATGCTGCCACACGCGGTTTCCGGCCTATTACACACCAGTAAGTACTTGCTTTTACACTACGTAACCCTGAAAACTATTCCGAAATCGAAAGACAACTTCCTGGCTGCGCGAGATCTTGGATGTTTAAGGCCCACTGCCGGCGGCAATAAATTGGAATACTCGTCCCAGTGCTTCGTTGGCTTAGGAAAGAGCCCAGATGCCTTGATATCTCTGGCCAGAAGATGGCACAGCAATGTGTGCTCGTTCCAGAAAGAACACATTGGTGTATTTTTGTCGATCATCAATCGGCCAGGGACTGGTAGACTTACTCTGCGTATGCAACGGTTGCGGCAAGGCCGAGCATGGGCACCACCTTAGATAAATGCATGGTTGACGAAGTGCGTTGTGGTAGCAAAAGATTGGAGTAAGATGGAATCAATTGGATGGCCTGCAGTTGTGCAGGCTAGAACGAGTGGCTTAACTGTAAGGTGCAGATAAAAGAATGTGGAGTGGTACCGGGGTGAAAGAGTGTAAAGGTGAATGTGGAGTGGTGTTTTGGGTGTTGATATTTGAAAGTCGCACTAGGGTGTTAGTAGGGTTCTATACTTTACACCTTTCCAACGGCTATGCATTCACTTCCATGCTCCTTAGGAACCCATGGATCGAGGATACCTTAAGGCTGCAGTAAGTGAATGCTGCAGCCATCCGCCATGGTAGTCTACCTTGTGCAACGGACTGAGATCGAAGATTCAGCCAGTGGTACAATAACGCCCTCCACTTGAGGCCCATGCATGACCTTCATTGGCGATGGCTGGGTATCAGAAATTTTTAGTGTATGATTGAAGAAGAGAATACATTAGTCTACAGTCCATGATCTCGTTCAAGAATAATGTCCGTTTACCAATAACCTACCTGACTTGATCATAGCTTCACGCCGAGCTTTGAGCTTAGGTACGTTTGACTATACGCTGTCACTGAACTGATCGACGCTTCAGGACAAGGGCTGACAGGAAATATCCCGACATAGCAGATTCTATGAAATATGGCTTTTTCTCTCTCGACGCTACCGGATCGGGCTGTGTGGCTCAAAATCGTGGGTTTTTATAATTATCACATCGGCCCTGGGTCTACATCATGATAAAAGCCATGTCTGACCACAAAGGGACGGGTACAGTCTGATTATCGTATGCAGAACGGTCTGGGGCTCGGCGTGTGGTTCGGTCCATATTCACCTCTGTGATAGGTAGTACAACGACAACCACCGAGCATCAACGATCCGGTATCTGACCATCTATAAACACATTTCGTTGTCAGTGATTGAGTCGCTAAGTGTTATATCTGTTTGAGCCTTGGAACTAATACGAGACTTCAATACCCTTGTGTAATCGATCGAATTCCAGAGGCTAGGAGGCGAACCAAGGGCCGGTCGGTTTCTTGATCACGCGATAAAAGGCAATGTAGAAGAGCTGTTGTTACGGCTATTGAAGACAAAGACTTCCGCTTTCTGTCAAGCAAAGCAAGTTGTAGTACCAATAGGTAGAACTCGTTCCCTTTCCGAGCCAAATTCAGAAAAAGCCCAGAGCTCTACTTCTTTCTGATGCCTTTTCCGCAAAATCAGCCGATAGAAAGCTTTCCACATTATTCTTTTACAAAGCAGCGGCGACGTTGGGTTGTGATCCATTTTTAGGCTCATTTTTTATGGTCAGTCTTGTGGGGAATGTGTTTAAAGTCGTATCTGGGTTTAACAAGGCCAGAGACTTTGATGCCAGAATCTTCGAAAATAAAAAGAGACCTCCAAGCGTGTTGAAGCTTTTCAATGGCACTTTAAAGATAGCCAGCTTGTCCCACAACCCGAGTTTGCAGAAGCTAAGATAACAGTCAAGTTGATCGTCCGCCATTAAGCCAAAGCTGTCATATGCAAGTGCAGGTCCAAGCCATACCATTTAAGAAGAACCCCGAAGTCGTCGAAGGTGTAATGTGACCGGCAATACAAAGCGCAGTATTATACCCAAGAAAGTTGTGTGGAGGGTGGAAAACGTAGGATACAAACTTGTTGTTTAGATTCACTGTTAAAGCTGGTCGAGACTGAGTATCACCGAGCGTTGCCAATCCGCTCCAATGGAACTGTGAGGAAAAAAAGTCTTTGGTAGCTGTCCACATGTCCAATCATCGTTGCACGGCGTTCGATTTTGCTTGGTGGTGATTATTTCTGACGCCTCTCCACCTCCACAGATTGAATGGGAGGGATATTGAATTTTGCCCATCGAAGTATTCTTTCTTCGTGCACGACTTACGTAGAGGTGTTTCATGACACCATCGCATCGCTTGCCTCAGTGGTTGTGTATCCTGCCCCAGTACAAGTTAGTCGCTGCCCAAGGTATGATAGGACACGCTAGATGTTGTATCTCTGTTTTACCGGTTTTTTGCTTGCTGTGGTGTCAGAACAGAGGAAGCTGAGCGCCGGATACTAAGATCTTACCAGGCCGTCATCGAAAGCGGTGTGCAACTAAAAGAATGGTATTTTGCTAAGTGTGAGTACCTGACAACTGGCGGCCAAGAGCAGTGTAAAAGCCACATGATCAGACAGGAAGCGCAAGAATATGGAGGTATTACTTCGAATTGCGGGAGGTCGAAACGTCTCTGTCGACCTTTCGGTACCACATACCATCTCCCAATCGGAAGCTTACCGCTCCCCCAGAACAGCCACAAGATCTGGTATACCAGCCTTGCTCTGCCCGATACGCTTTAATTGGACATTGGCCGGCGGTTCCCCAAGGCAACTGCACAGAGATGTCACACTGCATTACAGGCCGACTACCGATTCTTCTAAGCGACCAATTCTGATGCACTGGCACGACTGGCTCTCCCATCAGTATTATTATTCAATAGCGCTCATCTAACTTTCAGAACGTTACTTCAACCCCTGATCTCAACGCACATAAATGCTAATGCATGATAGACGCTTCTGCGCTTAATTCCATCCCTGGGTCAATGTCCATATACTCACGACTATCGATCATTATGCGTTTGAAAGCATTGTCCTACTTTCCTTGCGAGAACACTGCATAATCTGCAGACCCCAGCTTTGGCACCCATACTCTCGGCATATCTTTCCCAGATCTGTAGCCGTATGCAAAGATCTGTTGCTTTCTGCCTGGCACAAGCCATTAGATTGTCGCTAAGCATGAGAACAGCGAACGACAAGAACCAAGACCGAGATTTCAACTGGTTATCTGAACGTAGTCTTCACAATATTTGAAGGATCGAAAATCTCTTTAAAGGCTTCGTGATCGCCTGGTCCGCCCTTGCAATTGTCTGCTGCCGTGGTCTCGACTGCAAACACAATGTTGTCGAAGACACCCTGGAATTCTGGTTCAGAAAAAAGAACGTCTTTCCACATACGTGCCACCTGTCTCACTGGGTTACGAAAGCTGGGGCCCACCCCAAAAGCACCCATACACAAGTCTGTGTGGTGCCACGCTGCCGCAATCCTTAGCACTGTTCGCATTTTTTCTTTCATCAACTCCTTCTCTTGCTCGAATGAATAATTCTCGCCGGACTCGTCGAGCTTCGGTCGTCTGACTGGTGCGACAGAGATGATGGGCAAGGACTTGAAGTCCTTCCAGACAGAGTATCCCTTATCACTCGTGGAGCGGAAAATCACTGTTCATGCAATTAGATGGAGACAAGCTCAATGGATCATGAGCTTGAAGTGCGACGCACCAACATGAGGTGAATAGATCCCGCCCGTTGTTTGGAGGGGATAGTGAGGGCTATGTGTAGGAGATTTTGACGGTGTGGTGAGAGCGTGTACGAGATTCGACCGGCGGCAAAGACATTCTTCAGGCGCTATAAGTCCAGATTCCCAATCACCTCCAGCACGCTTTTCGTTTGCCATATTGACGACGGGGATCCGCTCTCCTCCTTTGCCACTTTCGGCCGCACATTCATCGGCATTATTTCTAGCATTGTAATCATACCAATCCAATGCCACATCGACCGGGTCACCGTCAATAACCGCGATACGGAGCTTCCTTGGCATTCCATTTGGACTTTCACGGTTCGCTCGAAGTTTCGACGAATCGGAATATAGATAGGATCGGGCCGGAAATTGAGGGAGTCTCTGTTCTATGTACGGAATATATTTTCTCTTTGCTTCTGCAGCAACATCGGACGGCTTCAACTTTGCTTGAGGCATACTGACAGTAGGTTATATAATCGAACGCGGTGGGTAAGTTGTAGGGCTCGAAGCTGAGTGGTGTCAAAAAGCAAAGAAGAAGTCGAGGCAAAAGCAAGCGGGAGGAAAGCGTGACTTTATCATGTTAATGAGCTTTCTTGCATGTCGAACACATAAGAGAGTCAGGTAGATCGAGACAACATGCCGCTGTTATAACGAGTGCTGTCAGACCCGTAAGTTGTAATCTGACAGCTGGTCTAACAACCCGGCCTATCCAGTGTCTGGACAGGTGATGGGGTTTCTCGGACTCGGCTCATCAGACATGGGAGATATAAGCCTTTTCCGCCAACATTTCAGTTGCGGTGGGAAGACTCTGCGCCTAGATCCTCCGGTGCAGACAGCCACGAATGGAGCACGGTCGAATCACGGGACACGCCTTGAACGACACCGCATGGGACATTGTTTCTGGAAGCGTGGGAAGACTAAGGAAGACAGATCTAGTTGGATCTGTGTGGCTGTAAGGTGCATGATCTGTCCATTCTCAAGATCGCGCTATCCTTTCAACCTTTTCAATTCGCCGTCTCAGATCGTGGACCCCTTTTATGCGCTAATCGGTCTAAGCGCATCTCGGCCGTCAAGTCCCATTACCTTACGGACGATGTACTTTACGCTTTACCTTACTCCCATACGGTACGTGAGAAACTAAGGTACGGGAAGTACGAGTGCGGATTTACACGGTAGAGACTAGAGAGACATTTGCTGGATCGTGCAGAGTGGGTCTCTCTTGGAATAGGCCGGTCCAGTCAGATATCAGTTATCACTTACCTTCACATTCGGCCATTGAGGTATGGCTGTACAACCCACCCGTGCATCCCCAGAACCAGGTTAGGCGGTATTGAATGTATGGCTTGGGATCAGCTAGTGTCACTCAACCAGGTCGGCTGGGCGGGCTACATGCGAGGTTTTTCCGACAGGGCAGAAGGGGAGAAGAATGATGGAAGGATGATCGCAACTGTAATTTAATGTTGCACAATACTGCCGTTGGAATGTGGGAGCGAGGAGCCGGCGGCAGCCAGTGGGCGTCGCTTGACATAGATTGTACAGTAGAGAGTAATAATCTTTCACTACCAGAGTCAGTCAGTAGTAATCGTAGAACATTCGCCGGCGCCCGTCAGAGACACGTCCAAGTCTTGCTCTCTGTGGCTTTGATAATAAATGCACCACGGATGGTGCCATTGCTACGGACATCGTAGGCGCAAAGCCTTATGGTGATACTCTCGGTAGACGTGTATGTGTACCTGCGGGCGGCTTTCGTGTGCTACACTATGTAGTACCTTGCCGTTATGACTCCTCGGAGTGCCGTGGATACTTGGGAGGCGTCTATTTTACGTAGTTCTAAGCAAGCTTGCTTACCTAAGGTAGGTTTTGTACTAAGGTAAACATTCCGACAAAGCAAAACAAACGTAAGGTAACACGATCCATCACCAAGTACGCTGCCACCTGCCTAGGTAGTCATGATATGGCGGTCCATCCGTCTATTAAGCCATCTATCAGGATGTACGATCCCCAGCCGGATGTGGTTGCGACACTCGTCTTCTGCCTTGCGAGCTTCCAATCGAAGCATAGCTAATGTACTGGCTATTGCTCCGTCGGCCGCGGACAATCAGGTAACAGCATTTGGATCTGTGCGAACCGTCCGGAAGCAGAAACACCGTGCTTTTGTTGAGGTCGGAGATGGCTCTACAGTTCATACGTTGCAAGCCATACTTGAGCCTCCACAGGCCGAAGGGTATGTTTTGCTCCACCATGCCCATTCTTCTGCCTCTGACCAATGTACACCTCCAGTCTCGGCACAGGCACTTCGGTAGCTATCAGCGGTACATGGCAGCCTTCGCCACCGGGAAAAGAACAAAGATTTGAACTAAAGGCAGAGGATGTCCGAATAATCGGCTCAGCTGATGCAGAAGTCAGTCCTTACCTTGAGAGCATTATACACATGTGAAATACCTGTTTCAGCTGATCTGGGAAAGCTGAAAACATTACGGTCTACAGAATTATCCGATACAAAAGAAGTTTCATAGCGCCGAATACCTCCGGAGTATTCCACATCTTAGATTACGGACGCCGTTGAATGCGTTGCTTGCGCGTCTCAGGTCTGAGTGTGATTTTTTCCTTTCACAGTTTTTCCATGATAGGGAATTCGTCCGGTTGCAACCACCAATCATTACCTCATCCGACTGCGAGGGGGCTGGCGATGTTTTCACCATATCTCCTCGTCCAATGTCGCCACATCCGAGCGGCGTTGATAGGGAACAATTTTTCCGAGACCCGAAGTTCTTGACAGTTTCTTCTCAGCTTCACCTCGAAGCTTTCGTCCATGAGCACCAGAAGGTCTGGACTTTGTCTCCAACTTTCCGTGCGGAACGAAGTGATACTCCTCGCCATGTGAGTGAGTTTTGGATGCTGGAGGCAGAGATACGGACTGAAAGTCTGCAAGATGTCATGGATATGGTTGAGGTTATGATTCGGTCTCTTGTCATGAAACTATCAGACTCAGGGCTTTATGAGCAATTTATGTCTATCAAAAACCGAGGAGAAACCGAGGAGGATGGGAACTCCTATCCCGTTCCTGGCATGATCCATGGGCGATGGGATGGGTTGAAGCAAAAACCATGGCCTCGTATCACCTACGAAGAAGCATTGCACCGACTCCATAATGCTGCTCTATCGAATCCGTCGATTTTTCAGTATAAGCCCTCTTGGGACTCGGGTTTGCAACTAGAACACGAGAAATTTATTGCGGCAGACATTGGGCGTGGAAGTCCTGTTTTTGTAACGCATTACCCCCGAGACATCAAGCCGTTCTACATGCTCCCGTCCAAGGCATGTCACATCGATGTCCCACCCACTGGTAAACGAGACACTGCCGCGTGTTTCGACCTTTTGTTACCTGAGATGTGTGAGGTGGTTGGCGGGTCTTTGCGTGAGCATCGCCTCCACAATTTGATTCACTCCATGCACCAACACGGCCTTATATCATCTACTGGAGGGAAAACGATCCAGGAAAACGAGCAGCTACGCGCATCTCCATCGATGGAAGCCGGTAGCCTTGACTGGTATGTTGACCTCCGTCGATACGGAAGTGTTCCCCATGGTGGGTTTGGGCTCGGGTTCGATCGGTTATTGGGTTATCTTGCCGGTATCCGCAATATAAAAGATGTTATTCCTTGGCCTCGATATTATGGGCGCTGCGACTGCTGACCGGTCGACGGGGTCCTACTCTCACAACCGCCACGATACGTTTGGTGGTGGGAAGGTATCAATGGCAAGCCGACACAGTTTTTCGAGGCTGTGATACGTGAACCTTGGCCAGCTATCTACCATTTGCTTTCGGTGGGGATATGGTCCGTGAAACGATCTTTCTACGTTCTATCATGCGATGCACTCTTCTCTCTCACAAGCACCTTAGGGGAAGGTCGACCACCGTCTAAGATGTACCACTGTCGAGCCTGAACTCTCAGTAGAGAACCGCAAACTCGTAAGACTCACGTGATGCGGATGTGCTTGGGCCTCTCTCCCCCTCCTCCGACTCCGGGTTCACTGGTTTATGCATACCCTAGCGTACCAAAGCTTGGCGCACTTTAAACCGAAGCCTCCCCAATGGGGCAAGTGTTCAAGGTAGAGTTTGACAGCATCAACTATCAAGGTATCTCCAACCATGGGACTCTCGTATTTAATGTTCTTGATCCCGACTGCTCTTCCAACATCCCTGCTGTTGCTTCTGCTTTGAGACGATGTGCAGGTGTAGGGATTACACATTAAGAACTTGTAGTGATGATGATATCTAGTGGAAAACCAGCAACCACAAAGCAATGCTATCGCCCAAGCCTTCGCGACCGAGGATTTCTTTTACTGTGTAGCATACACAGTAAATTCATCATTGTCGATGGAGCCTGCCAATGAATGTTGTTCGATTGGTCATCCACGCTTGGCATCGGTCATTGGAACTGTCATGGTCCGCACGTCCCCGTTCTGGAGCATTTCTCCTTGTTCCTTGATGCGGCGCATGCAGGGAAAAGGTGTGTCAGATCGGAATTAGTCGTCGGTCGATCCCACCAGCTGACGGGGCTGACACGGTTGATGCTTGGACATCGATTCCAACTGATGGGCATCTCTGCGAATAACGTCTGTTGTGAAGGCATGCGGCACACGAAGGATCGAGTCCATCCACTGCTATTCTAGTTAGTGTACGTAGCTAGTAGTAACAGTAACGTTGGTGTTGGCGTGCAGGCTTGACGGCTACCGTTTCACACCTAAGGTATGTATTCCGTACTACGGATACGTATAGAACACGAAAAGAGGCTGACTGAGGGCCCATCCCTGGACACTGATGACATTGGGATGTTTGCAGATGCAAGACTCGCATATACGTGGCTGTGATTGGTCGGAGACGGGCCTTGGCGGGGATTCGCGGCCGAGTCCAGAGCCTTTTGGAGCGATGAGATTAGAGTTCGTGGCGCAATTTACGCTTATAATCGGACAAGCATTCGCAAAAAGAGTTCCTGTCGTCAAGCCTACAAGTACAGGGAGTACCTTACCTTTCCTTCTTTAATCAAGGTAACAGTAATAACAAATCACAACACCGGATTTAAGGCAGTGGGATTTCCGAATTGGTTATATTATTTTAACTCAATAGGCAAATGGGGATATCTTGATCCATGTTATTTCCACGCCGGAAAAAGAAAAGCCCTTGGGGAGTACATATGTACTTTTCGATGTCGATCGGTGGCCCAATATTGAGGTGACATCAATTCAAGCTTGATTAAAGATCTGGATAAGGGCGAGCAAGCCAAAGCTTAAAGTACCTTATTTACCACCTTACCGTACAGCCCAATTTCCATTTTTCCATGTCAGGTGTTTCGGAAAGTCAAGAACAATATAGTTCTATGGATAATCCATGAAATGTCAAAGGACACTTTTTCCTATGCCATGGGTATGTGTGTGTATGTGTGTGTGTGTGAGTGAGTTATGTATGTGCCGCATGAAACTGACTTTCAATCATCCAACTGTAGCCTGGGTTTGTCCCCCAGTTAAGGCAAGCGACACCACGATTATCATTCTCCCTCCCTCCCACTCCTCCTCGTCCACCTCCTTGGCCCCCCTCAAACGTCACTTTCATCGCTCCAACCAACCTTAATTCCTTGATAACACGTTCCCCCCCGTCTCACCCTGACGGCTCACCGACTTCTTTGCCACGAGCCGCTGTCTCTGGAACGCGCCCAAAACATTTGCGGTATTGCTTGCGCTCTCCTCTTCAATAGCGTTCAGCAAGCGGCTTCTGCCTATCCGGTAACTCCGCTGCCACTGGCTGCATCCTGCAACTGTAAGATCATCATTGTTAGACGCACTCAATAATACGCACTCAATACCCGGTTGTCCAACTGAGACATGAGCTCATTTGCAATATTGTGGTAAGTCCAAGAGTTCCGTGTGTATGACCTCTATGGTCAACTATGCGTATCTTCCATAAAAATACAGACTGCTGTATTACCATAGATCTGGTCTGATCGTGATTGTATCATCGAAGAATACAGGATCGATGCTACTTCACTTGTGTGAATCAACAGAACCCAAGTCCTACTACCTATAGTACTGACTTGGATTTAATTCGGCGACTGTAATGCCTCCACACTTGTCTTCACTACCTATGTATGATTCACCTTTTCCCAACGGTATAGCTGACAACGGTTCCAGAAGCCATCTTCAGAAACACTGTCCTGACGCAGTGCCGCGAATCTCACTCCAAGCTTGCGACTTGTTGATGGCCTGCAGGTTTGTTTGAGAGTCAGGCGTGATCTCAGTACCGCCTGTCTGGACACAAACAAACGTCCGATTCAGGATCTGAAGATGGACACTTACAATGGTCATGTGCGAACGCCGGCGGATGCCATCGTTCTATTCGAAGCGTGCCGCTTGGGTCTCCTCCCCCGTGTTCAGCGACGACTCTCGGAGAAGGAGCGTCAGTCAATCAAATCTGGGTCTGTGTTCGTTTGGGACGAGAGGGAAGCAGGCATGAGAAGGTGGACCGATGGCAAATCATGGAGCGCCAGCAGGGTATCAGGAAGCTTTCTTACATATCGAGAAATGGAGGGAAAACGTGGCGGCAACGGTTTCGCTCCACCACTCGCCGCATCAAGAGGTCAAGGGAAAACTCCGGACAGTACACGCGGCAGCGATTCAGATCTAGAAATGGCCGGCGAAGACGGGCCTGACGGTTATCGGTATAAACCCGATGGGCTAATGAAGCAATCATTCAGCATTACAACATCACAAGGGAACCACCTACACCTCATCAGTTATTATGCTCGTTCACATCCAACCGCACAAGGGCTAAACAACCCTACAAGCGATCCAAATTTACGCCACATTCGCCCGGCAAAGGGCATGTATCCCGAGTCAACGGTGCACGAGCAACAAAATATTCCCGCCGTGACAAGAGCGCCAATGGTAAGTGCCCCATACTCGACGGTGCCTCACATGGCAGGATATGCTCGCTCAGGGCCTCCCCAACATCCCATGAGCTATGCCCAGCCTGGCTATGGCTGGACCTCCCAGCCCCAAATGCAAGCGCAACATCATGGATATGGTTATCAATACACTTCCAACGGCGGTCCACCTCCACCAAGCAACGGCCACTCGCCTCTTTTTCACGTACAGCCAGCTCACACGCCGCTGTCGCAGCTCCAAGCTTATGCCCAGTATGATCGATCCCCTGCACCTCCTTCGCCCGCCGAAAATCTCCCCCCGCCTCCGTCACAGCACCACCGAAATTCCCATTCTGGGAGCGGAATGCAGCAATATAATCAGAACCCCTCGCCGGGCGTAGCGCAGGCCGTAATGAATGCCCAGCAGCAGACCCAAGCACGGAACCCTTCGTCAACACCGCCGATGTCCAAGATAGACCCCCGACTGATGGCTCCATCGCCATTGACCCAAAACAACACTCAGTCTAGATCGCCTTCTCCTCCGCCGTCGAAGCAAGATACTTCAAACGGTACAACGCCAACTCAAGGCAACGGCGCCAGCACGATTCCAAGCATTGGTTCTCTGATGAATGGCTCATCAGCCGACAAAGCAGATGCCCAGAGTGAGGTGAGCAATCGATCCAGTAGTAGAAGTCCAGGCGGGACTAAAAAAGAAGATGGACCAAAGGACATCCCAAACGATAAGCTCGGATTCGGCGAAGACATGAGGGCGCTGAGGGTGTTGGATCGGGCTTTCAAGACCTGAGGGCTTTCGGGGGGATCACGGGATTTCTGGGAAGCAGATGTCGGGAGAGCCTTGTGAAGAAGGAGCCGGCGGTTAGTCAATGGCAAGTAAACTGCACGATTACCCGTCAAGGCTTTGTTCATGACGCATATGTTGTATGAGAAGGTTATGGCATGTGATAGGGGGCTTATTCTGCGTCTCTTGGAGGATCCTGTTTGCACCTTTAGCGGGAGGAATTGATTAGGGCCATCAGCAAAATAGCAGCTGACTGGAGGAGGTAACCACTAGATTGTCAAATACCGAACCATGTACCCTAATGCCAGACTTTTACATTATCAACCCCAGTACCTCTGTCCAATATGTACAGCCCGAACTGGAAACTTCGATTCCCCTTACTCCGTAGCGCGTATCGTGGAGATTTCCCCTCAACTCTTCCTAAACTCCATGTTCCAATGCATAATGTACATTGTGCTTGCGCTCCTCGACAGAGCACCCAGATAGCACCACCTTCGGTCGCTTTTTCCCGATCTCACCCGTTTCCTGCTCCCCCAGAACTCAAGCATCACGACGGCTTCCGTTGCAATCCCGGCGGCGCAATACCTTCCGGCACCCCCTTTGCTCCCTCCGCCTTTAGCCGCTCCAGCATTTGCTTCTTGCTGTACTCCATTACTCTTCGCTGCTTGAAATACGTCACCTAAACCCTCACACCCATCAGCACACTTTTTCCCACTCACCTCCCCTTCCCCACCAAACCACAACCCACCCTCGCTCCCAAACCAAAAAAACCCCACCGACTTACCCAACTACTAGCACACTCCCTCTCCAACCCCTTCCCCTCCTCCCCACACATCTTCTCCGCCGCATCTTTATTTTTGATGCTGTCGACGATCTGGTGTTTGTCCAGGCAGGCAAAGAACGCGTCGCGCGCTTGCCAGCAGTGGGCGCGGCGGTCGCGGTTCGGGGCTTCGAAGGCGCCGTCGGGGGAGGGGGTTGGAGGGGGTGGGGAGGTTTGCGGGGGGGTGGTGAAGAGGCCCATTTTGGGGGGCGAAAGGGGGTGGTGTGATGGGGCAGCGGGGGGGGGGTTGTTGGTGGGGACGGTCGGTGGAATCGTGGTTAAAGGTATGGAAGAAATCGACTTGGCGGGCTCAAGTGTGGGAAAAGTCTTTGGATAGGAATGGAATCAGAGGAAAGCGAAGCTAGAGTACCCTTCGCACTAGCGCGGCTCGGGATCACCCGACTCGTCCGCCGATGCTTTGGAAACTTTCACAGGCATCACTTGACAAAGCTTCATCACACAACAATGCCCCATCCAACCACCAAATTTCCTCTTCCAGCATTCCACCACGCTGCACTCGCCCTGCAAATGCTGCTTCAATAACCTCCCCCCCTTCCCATCCCCCTAGGACCCACAATGCGCCCCCGTCCCCCCTACGCCGGCACCCTCTCCCCCCTCAGAATCCTCAGGCAGATCCTGCTGCTGCAAGCAGCATACTACGGCGGCGCGGTGGTGCTGATCCTGTTCACGGTGCTGGTGGCTGGGAGACCGTTTTCGCTGGAGGTGGTGCTGAGCTGGCGGAGCGTGAGGGGGGATACGGCGGTGGGGTGGATGTTGGGGGGGTGTTGGGCGTTGGATGGGATGGTGGGGTGAGTTTGGAGTTTTGTTCGTTCTGGGACAGGACCCTGCGATGCCGCTGCGCAGGGTATGTCAATGGTACTTGTTTCCGTCAAGGCTGTTTTGGTCGTGTGTTTGGTCTATTCGCTGGGATTCTTGTTCGCCAACAAGTCGGATTTGCACGTCTCCGGCTTGTTCTGGTGCTTGTCGTACTGCAATTCCTTCATCTTTGGGAAATGGCATAGAGCTTGCTAGAATTGCATAGTCAGTTTCGAGCTATGGCTAACATTCGACCCTCGCAGTGCCATCTTCCTCCTCCTTCTCGTCGCCCGCTCAAAACTCGTCCTTGATTTCGTCCTCACAACTCATTTTATCCATCTCATCGTCACCTCGCTCTACACAAGATCATTCCCTACGAATCGCCTCTGGTGGGCTCTGCAGATTTTTAGTATCGGTTTCATGACTACGCTGGGCATATGGAGCTGTCAGTGGCGGGAGTTGCGGCCTATAAATTTTGGGAGAGGTACAGGAGGTAGGGATAGCGAGGCCCAGAATACTCGGGAATTGGAAGGAGGAGCAGAAGATGGGGATGTGGGGTACGGGCGGGGAAGAGGTGGGAGAGGGAGGGATGGGGGTGGGGTGTATGAGATGGTTGGGATGAATGAAGGATCTAAAAGCAAGGGTAGGGGGTAGGAATGGCCAAGGGAGAAAATTCCAAGTGTGAAAATATCTGAAGAACCTTTCTTGGAGATACCCACGAAGTCAAGGATGAGGAGCTGAAGTTATATGTCTAAGAAGCCGGAGGCTACCTTATTGAAAGAGCGAGCACCGCTACGATGACGGATCAGGGGGAAATACCCAGTTGCCGTCGACCGAACGCCAGATAATGCCGGCATTGCTTCTACCAGCCCAGGATATCGTCCCCGAGGCTTTCCCAAGGTCCACTTCTTTGGGATGCAGACTCCGATGCGCTGATCGCGTGTCAGTCGTAATCAATGGAAGAGATGTCTTGAGAGGACATACCTGAACTATGTATCATTACCCGAGGAATTGCCGGCATCTCCTTTGCAATGTTCAGAGCTTGGCGTGTTTACTAGGTTGAGTTTGGACGGAAGGGCGGCCTCGAGATTTGCGTCCTGGATTGGTTTCTGAAGCTGCGATATTGCATCGGCAAGGTTGTACCAAGATCGATGATGGCGATGTGCGTGATGCTGATGCAATGAGTGCAAGCCTGTGTGTCTTACCGGCTGCGCTGAGATTGGGGAGACAGTGAAAAGGAGGCAAATCAGGAGGAGACTGTTCGATAGATACATGGCGCTCTTTCGATCATCCAGCCCGCGCTGCAGGTCGAGAGAAGAGATATTGAAGACCACTTTAAAGAAATATTCAGGCCTGCATCCGCATAACGTTCATGCCCGCATGGCTGGTGTAAGAATGCGTAAGCCCTAGCCCTAAGACATTAAACATTAGGAATGTAAACTGGGAGGAAAGCAAGCAGCATCGCTTTTAAACCCAAGTCACGCTAACAGTATGGATCAATGCGCGTGAGAAAACAAGATGGGAGCAGTCACTTGCTGCATTCGCCTCAGAGACTTTGAAGCGTGCCTGAAACGAACTTCTGTTCCTTCAGAAGCTTGAAACATGCTTGATCCGCAGGTGAAGAGCACAAATCGGAAAGTGATCTTTTGCACGATTGACAACCGCATCAATGGCCCGACCATGACCGTTCTGATAGTCGCCATGCCTTGAAGAAGGTTGGAGAAATGGCTGACGAGCCGTCCTACATCGACTATGAGGCTTTCCTCGACCCAGACTTCTCCCCCACGTCTTTCGCCAATTCGCTCGTCATAGCGACTAACAATCCTTCTGACACGCCCTTAGATCTCTCAACACCTCTCTCTAGAGTCTTGTTTGATATACAAGAGATCGACACCCACATAGATACTTTGACTACAAAGTCCGCGTTACCACTGCTAACGCACACCAAAGGCCAAGCAGATGCCGGCCAGCGCATTGTCAGTGAGGTCGAAGCTCAAATTGCTTCCCTGACGGATGGCTACCAAAGGCTCAAGAATGAAGTCATCCAGCGCTACGAAGCTGCCAATGAAGTCCGCATCGCCGTAGAGCGACTGTGGCAGACGGTGAAGATTGGCCGCGCCGTCGGACGCTGTCTCCTTCTTGGCCGCCAACTCGAAGGTCAGATGGCAGAGGTGGGCGGTGGAACCGCCACGAAGAAGGAGGACCACAAAGCCATGATACGGGCCTCTCATATCCTCCTGGCCATCCGCCAGCTTCTCTCTGCCTCCGGCCCTGATGAAGAAGGCGAGCACCTCTCCCGTGTGGATCTTGTCACCGACCTTCAAAGCTCGCTGCTCAACCCTTCGGACAGCGCCCTCCGCAATCGCTCCCAGCAAATAATTCGCGAGTTCTCTTTGTCGTCTCTCGCTACTGCCGGTGGCCCGACTACATACGCCCAGTCCGAGGAAACCAAATCAAGAACGACCTCCGCGCTCCTCACACTCGAGGCCCTCTCCCCTCAGCTGCTGCTTTCTGCTTTGCAGTCGTATCTCCGTACTTCCATTACCTCGTCCCTCGCCTCCATCGCCCGCTCCTTGACCGCCCTTCCCACTCTTGAACGCACCCTTCTCGAAGTCTCGGCCCGCTGCCAGAACATCGTCGCCCTCGAATCTCTGCTGGAAACCGTCAAACCCCCCGTGCATACCACCATCGACTCTCCTTCCACAATGTCAGAGAGTGCTGAGCAATCACCCAATCTACTACAGCCACTTCTGGCAGCCTTGGATACCTCGTCCCTCCCCTCCTACTTCTGGCGCAGTCTGGCGGAAGGACTGGCCGGGCGGGTATTGGACTTCGTGGCACGAGGAGGGGCTGGTTCGAGGACGCTGAGGAGTCAGAGGGACAAGATAAGGGAAAGTATGAGGGAGTGCGTGTTCAGAGGAAGTCAGGGGCCAGGGGGAATGAAAGGGCGAGAAGGCGCGTGGGAGAGGGAGGCGGCGGTTATGGTGGGGAGTGTTGTGGGAGCACTGGGGAGGTGAGCAGAAGCTATACAACGGCAGGCGGCTCTTTGTAACCATAATCGAGCGTTTGTCTGGCATGGACATTTGCGATCGACAGTTGTCGATCCAGCAAATGACAAGATCCGAAACTCTATTCAATTACAACCGCACGACTGGCCTTTTTAAATACCTTCTACTGCATTATTCTAGTTGTTCTTTAGATCATGGATCACAGTATCGATCATATTTAAAAGTGTTTTTTTTAAAATTCTTCGTGTTTTTTTTTATATGTTCTGCTGAAGCTTTATCATGAAGTTTAAGAAATCCAGATGCAGATGGATATTTACATAGATTTACCATTATATTTTACAAAACTTTATCAAACAAGAGTAAAACATACTCTCCTGAAACTACATTAAGTTGACTCTAGTTCTTTCTGGTCCTTCTTTAGCAGGAGCATCTGAGTTTGTTGATAACTTCGTCCAAGACAACAAGCACAGAGGTTGAATACAGACGTACAGCACGCCCGGGCCTGGCCCGTATTAGTTTGGTTCTAAATATATATGGGGAAAACAGGATCATCGGACTTTGGGGTTAAGGGCTTCAAGATCACATGATTTCGAGACACCCTAGGCGGGCGATCATTGAATCATGGACGATCCCTAGCCGTAGATCCCCGAAGCTTGGCTGTCAATCCAACCACGAAAGAAGCCTAGAAGGGCTGTGGGATCTGGATCTGGAAAGTGGCGGCGCTTATCTGTTATCGATTGTAGATGGTTCCCTCGGTTGGGGGCCATTAGAAAGCGGGGCAACAATCTCGATCATGGGTAAAAGGACTGTAGGATGAGGCTGTGAAAGTTGACCGCAAGAGGGCGAACCGAGTCGTGGTATCAGTCGTGCGGACATGGACCATGGTCAGAGGAGACCTCTCCAGAGTGAGGCTACTGGTATTCTAGGTAGGCAGAAACAACCAGCGGAGATGCATCCGCGAAACAACGGCGTGGTAATGGTCAAATCTTTTGACTCAGCGACCAAAGTCCTTTCCATGTGCCCTTGAGACGACGAAAAGGTACCAAGCAATACCTATGTACCTGACAGCCATCCTTGCAGGCTCGCGAGGCGAACCAACCCCCCATATGCGTCTCTGTGACCCGAGTTGCCGCTGATTTGCATTTCCTCAGCTGAGGACGATTCCCGCGGCTCACACCAAGAGACGCCCTGGTGCGAAAAAGATCCGACGACGTATCACAGTTCTTACTGTTGTTGTTGTTGCGCCCGCCCTGCCTTAGTAGTACTCTTCATGCGCGAGGAGCAGACGAGCAGTGTCTCTCAAGACTTGCCGTCAGCATGTGATTGCGACTACCAAGGCAACCAAAGTCTCCACTGCTACTGTAGTAGTGGGTGAAGAGGGAAAAGGTAAGGGTAAGGTACTTTGCACTATTGTTACCCTGAGTAATCGGGCAATGTCCGTAAATGAAGCCTCGTAAGCCCTTCGCTTTCGCATCAGGCTCGTAAGGTCGGACCCAGGGCCTACATTTATCTGGCCCTTAGTTCTAGCTGGGCTTCCCCCCCCCCCTGTGCTACCTAAGGTATCTATCTAGTCTAGTCGGTCAATTTGGAGGAGATCCTTTATGCACCCACTTGCGAACAACCCCGCTATGTAAGGTAAGGTAGGTCTCTCATCCACACACACTCTTCACACTCGATGTTTCATCATATCACCGACATCTGGCCATCCCAGTCTTCGTCCGGTCACTGGCATTCTGATCAGTCTCACTTGTATTAACATGTTTTAGCGTCTGTTCTTCATCATCTCATCCCACTTTTTGTCTGGCTTATCGGGCCTCTCCCACTGTTCCTGAGCCCCCGCCATCTCGGCGTATCAGGGCAAGACTCCTCAACTACGGCTGAAGAGGATACTTACCAGGGAACCCCCATTCGGAATCAGCGTCGCAATTTCTGCTCTAGCCGCCTGGACCACTACTTACCTCCAACTGTACTTGACGTGCTCATGGATGCTCTACATCTGGCCGTTAACCTAACGAACTGATGCATGACGACGCCGACCTTCGACCAATCCCGAGGCTGCGCATTGTCCCTTGACATCTGCCGGCCCAAGGCACCCCGTTGTTACATCTCACCGCAAGTCTGTTTATCGGCCTCGCCATGACGACCGCCTTTCATTCAGTAAACGTAGGTCTAGGGCTAAACGACTTCTCGAACGAGGCGACGTCTCCCACAACTCCTCGAGCGCTTCCTACCACCGCAGATCGCTCCCACATCGTTCCATCGACTGAAGGGTCGGCACTTACTACACCTACAAGGCTCAGCTTCGCCGGTGTTGAGGGCCAGCGACCTTTACCGAGGTCACCTTTCAGCAACTCCTTTCCGTCATCCCAACTTCAACCTACCAGCAAGATACAGCGAGAGGAGTTACGTCGTGGGAACTCGGACCGGTCCATACAAACTGTGGGATCGCAGGACGTAGACATGGATGATTCGGACGATGGAGATGGAGATGGAGGCTCGGACGGCGAAAGTATAGATGGCGAGACAGGCAGGCCATTGAAGAAGAAAAAAGGACAAAGATTCTTCTGTACCGACTTTCCCCCATGCAATTTGAGCTTTACGAGGAGTGAACACCTTGCCAGGCATATTCGGTAGGTTGTGGGATACCCGCGACAGGTGAACCTTGCTAAATAACTCCAGGAAACACACCGGGGAACGGCCTTTCCAATGTCATTGCTCCCGAAGGTTTTCCCGACTTGATAACCTGCGTCAGCACGCGCAGACGGTGCACGTCAATGAAGAAATCCCTGGAGATTCTCTCGCAGCTACTGGCACTCGCTTCCAGCGGCAGATTCGGACGGACCGCGTACGGCCAGGAAGCGGCAGATCGCGGGCATCAACAGCAAGCAGTCAAGGGAGCCATGGTAGGGGCCACAGCCGGAATTTATCGACCTCCAGTATCGGATCCACGACATCTACCATAAGCAGAGACGATGGCCGAAGAAGGCCGCCACCTCTAATGATGGCAAGCGACCCAAATTCACGGACTAGGTTGAGCTTAGATATCACAAGGATTCAGCCATCGACTCCACCTAGTCAGTATACGCAGTTGAGAGAAAACTCAGGAGACATCAGCACGCCTACGTCAACAACCTACTCCAACGGCCCAAATAGTCCTGGATATGGCTCGTCAATAGGATCTCCGGTGTCTGCCGCGTCGCGTGGTATGAGTCTCTGGGGCGGCAACCCAACTCATGGTCGGAGGCTCTCTGTTCCATCGGGGGTCAACCCTTTCCAGTCACCACATGGTAGCACCTTTCCACCTCCTTACCTCAGTCCTCTAGCTCCTTCAAATTCATCAGCTCTGTCGAGCAATAGCAGTATGTACGGCAGTCCTACAAGCTCAACGTACTCCTTCACACGCCGCGACTCTGCACTAGCTGCTGAAGCCGAGTGGAGAAGACGTACGTGGCATCCAAGCACATATTCGAATTACTCTCGTCCAGCGACTAGTGGACTTAGCTACTACCAAAGTGCCGATGCGCCCCAGCCAGCTTTTGCTCCGCAGGCTACTCAGGCGGCCAGTCAGTCACAGCGACTACCAGGCATTGAAACATTTGACCAGATCTCTCATCGTCCTGCAACGCCTGCACGAGGTTCAAGTCCGATGCAAGTCGATTCTCCAAGCAGACCACCCGTTTACCCGGGACCTTCAGTGCAGAACACCTCTGGGCCCAATGATAGGAGGGGCCATGCTTCGTGGGACATGTCGCTTCACCAAAATCTAACAAGACTCGACATAGCAGCATATGGCACGTCGCCGAACAAGGACGCCGGCATATGGGGCCAGCAAACATTAGCAGATATTCAGGATGCTGCTGCTAAACCTTCGCCTTCTCAGACGCATCAAGCTCCTGGCGCAGTTCCAGTCATCCATCAGGAATCTCAAAAGCGTCCAGCGGAATCTTCGTACCTGTTGCCCACAACACCAAACAGGAGTAAGCGGCACGGATGGTACGCTGGGCCTCCACCAGCCGCTCAACAAGTCCAGCTCCAACAGCGACGGTCACCCGAAGACTCCAGCAGTAGCGACGGGGTACCGACACCATTGTTCTCCGCACCCGAGTATCATCCTTCGATTGTACATAGTAATGGTTATATCGAATCTAACTATACAGCAGCTGCCGCAGCTCAACAGGTATGTGCCGCCCTAAGGCTTGTTGGTAAATCAATGCTGACATTCCTGCACTAGAACTATACCAATCAAGGTCAAGCTCCCTCGGCTTACCCCTTGGTATCTGAAGCTAGTGCTCTGGCAGCTTCCCAGCATACTACACCAAAGCAAAACGATATGAGTGGTCTTGAAGTTCTTGTCGCCGTGGCAACTAGTAGTGAAAAAGCTTCTACAGCTCCAACCCACTAGTACACCGAATTCTCTTCGAAACTGTGTGTAACTTTACTTACTTGGAGGATTGAATTGTGAATGAAGAAGAGGGATGGTTGGCATGGCTGCACTGATGATTTATGATGTGACGAGCTCTACGGTGCAAGAACTCTGTCATGGCTGCATATGAGATACCCATGAAAGAAGCGCAGAAGAGTTGCTGTTTTGAGTTATCGGAGGCCTAGCGGGAGTTCTTGGAAGGTTTTTTGAGTTGCAACGATGGGCTCCTTCCTTTGGTGTCGGTATTGTCTTTTGGTACTTCACGATCTTTACATGGGCAGGCTTGGCTTTTGGCGATGCTTTTGCGGATACCACTGAGTGATTTTGGCGGCGATGCAGCATTCGGTCTTGCATGGTGCTGGCGGACGGGCTTGATCCTGATACATGCTTCTGGGCTCTCGTTGACCACCTCTTCTACGTACTTACTGAATATCCGCTCTACTCCAATATATCGTGCTTGGCATTCATCCTTCGTGGCATCGTGCCTCTCTCGCAGGTTTAGCATTTCGCATAGCATGGAAATGGGTTATGGTGTTCTAGTCTAGCTGGGCATGAGGTTAGTTAGAATGAGAGCTATCCACCAGAGAATTTGAAATTACGAAACCCTAAATGGATACCCACAAATGATACATATACGGAATATCGTTCTACGTGACTTCCAGATCTAGAACGTAAAGCATGCAGCGACCCGAAAGGGATTTTGAACTTGCTCATGACTCGCACGAAGCCGGGTCCCGCGCTCGCCACCCAATCAATGAACGAGCGCAACTTGCAAAAAGACGTCATCCGAACAATTGCATGAATCCCATGTCAGGTGGCCTTGGATGGTTGCTCACCCAATAACACCCCAAAGAGATGGTTGTTGCTCCCTATCGTGCCAGGTATACGATATATGTAACACCCGCTTCACTGCTGTTGCGTCTTCCTACATTCATTCTGTCGCAATCGATGACTATTGCGACTTCCCTTTTCAGATGAATCGAATTTCGGAACTACTGGATTGAGATAGCGAAGGCACTGACGGTGGAAATTGCCCCTCATCTTTGCACCCAAAAAGAAAAGAAAAAAAGAAAGAGAACGATTTACATACAAGAAGACAACAAGGTCATTGTCGTAGGCTTTTTTATCTACTGGGGGGAAGTTGCATCGCCTATGTGCCATTGTCTTGTATATATGCTGTTCTCTCTCGTCCACTAATATCTCGCACATCTCTCCACGTTCTCCGCTGCTGCTCCCACTGAGCGTTTTCCAATCAAGAGATTCAGTTCCCGCAATATGCAACTTTGATTACCGCGCCGTTTCCTTATTTACACTGTAAGGCTCACTCAGCTTATATCGGTGGATTAAAATCTCTATTCATTGCGCTCATGGACGATATGGCTTCTTCGGCCTGCAACGTCGACAAGCCCAGCAATTTCATCAGTCACGAACCACCTCCACTACAGCCTCTACGCTCTTCACGCAAGCGCTCAAGCCCTATAATGATGGCAGCTTCACCGCCAGTGACTCATGCTACTCCGAGAGCAAGTCAGACACTTACGCCCCCCCTGACGCCATCGAGACCACCATACAGAAGAGCTTCTGCAAGTGCAGATGCTCTCTCGTTCAGCAGCACAAGTCTTTATGACGTACCCGACCGGAGACCGCGCATAACAAAAATGGACACAGAAGAATCTCAGCAAGCGCAAAATGGTCAAGGGAAAGAGCCTTCCTGGGAAGAAACAACACCACGACCACCAACCAAAATGTACCAGCTCATAGATTCCACCTCTGGCTACGAAGAGTACGGCCGCGGCGTTTGGAGTATCGTCTACCGTGCCCTCGAATGCTCCAAACCAGAAACTCCCCCACCGGCCCTCCTCACCCCTCCAACCTCCCCAATCATCACCTCCACCCCTCCCGACAACGTCCAAAGCGTTCTAGCAATCAAAGCTCCATCTCGCCGTGACGCGCATAAGGTCCTTGACTTCGAAGCCCGCATCCTCACATACTTGCACGCCTCCCCCGTCGCAAAGAATCATCTCGTTCCTTTCCACGGCTACGATGGACCCGCTCACTGCATACTTATGAGTCCCGTACCGCTGAGTCTGGAGTCGCGTGCCAAAACAGCAGCTGAAACGGCACGTGCGAATTTCTCTACGAGAACAATGTTCGACCCCGTCATCGGCACTTCTCAATGGGCTCATCTTGCCACCCACCTAATCGATGGGCTTCATTTTCTCCACTCCAAATCCTGCATCCACGGCGATATCAAACCCGCCAACATCCTGCTCCAGCCTTCTCCCAACCCTGACAGCCCAGATGCCTATACCCCTCTTTACGCCGATTTCTCTTCCTCCTCTGTCACCTCCTCTATTACTTCTCCGGAGCAAGTGTCAGCCATTACAGCAGCCCACGCCTCCCCAGAATTACTCCTCTCCCTCTCTAACGGCCAGGCCTTCATAACCCCGGCTTCGGACATCTACGCTCTTGCTGTAACATTGATAATATCTGCAACTGGGGAAAGCCCGTATGCAGGGGCAAAAATGGAAGTGCAGAAGTTGAGCATGTGCAGGGAAGGGAAGCCGCTGGAATTTGCGAGAAACGGGGAACAGGGGTCTCGGATCTTGAAGAATAGGGAGGTGAGCAAGGCTCTTGAAGGGGCAGTCAAGGGGTCTGAGACAAGATGGACCGTAGCGGAATGGAAAGAAGAGGCGGGGAAAGCGCTCAATGGTTGGATGTCGCCCGCGAATACGCTGTCGAATTTGTAAAGGTTGGCTCTGGCGTCTTCAAACCTTAACCCTAGGGAGTAAAATTACGTCTTGAAAGGAGGTCATGGAAACTAGATTTTCGATTCCATGGGGTATCGATAGTATTTCCCACAAAATCTCTCGAGGAAACGGACCTCTAAACAAAAACGGCACGAAACGAATATGTGTAAATTTACCGGATCAGCATAGCGATGGAGTTTGGCGCATTACGAATAAGAATGGTCTGAATAGGTTGAAGGGACCTTCAAAGAAGGACCGATATATTCCGGTCAAGCGGGTTTTCCTCGATGATTTTTTAAGATGCGTTTGTCAATATAGATACCCTGGCGCTGATGAGCTGGCGTGGAATTACCACTATTTGAACCCATTTCTTCAAACTCCCGGCTCCCAACCTTTCTTTTCCTCTACTCCACCTTTTTTTCCCCCTCTCAAGCCATACTTCCCCCCTTCTCGCCCCACCCTAAGAACTTCCCAAACCCCAAACGCAAATTCCTCCCAACCGCTCACTCCCCATATCATCCTGGATCCCCCCCCCCAAACAACCCCCACATTCCCCTTGCCACACCCCCCCGCCCCTCCCCTCCACCACCCACCCCTCGGTTCGAACCCCACCTCCTTGACGCTCTCGCTGTCGAAAGGGATTTTCATGATTCGGTTTGAGTGCGGAGGCGGTGTACAGAGAAGCAGAGGGCTCACAGATGATGGGCGTGAGTGTGCGGGGAGATTGAGGGAGGGGGTTAGGGGTGGATTGGGTGGGGTGAGGAGGAGAGAGAGGCGCGGGGGATGTGAGGGGTGGTGGTGATGGTGATGGTGATGGGGGGGTGGGACACGAGAGAAAATCGAAAAAAACAGACTCTTTTTCCGTAATCAAAGTAAGAGCACACACCCCTTTTTGGGATTGTGGGAAAAAATAAGTACATGTATCAAATATTTTTGATTCTTTTTTTAAAATGTTTCTTTTTTTACATTTGGGCAAATGATTTGCTTTTCTAATCTGGATATTTTTCTAACTACATGGTACATAGATAGTACAACAATCCTATCTATAACGAAATGAAGGTTTTTTTTTTTTCGCTAGCTTCTGGTATCTCGATGGAAGGAAGTACATACAACAACAACAACAACAACAACGGCTGCCCGGTTTGCGGGCTTGTGTACTGTATGTAGTTGAGAAGGGCTGTGGGGGTGGGGGATATGGGTGACTTTTAAGGGGGTTGGGTTTTGGGGATTCGTGAAGTAGGGGTGGTGGTGTGGTGTGGTGGTGTGGTGATTAGGAAGATATTTGGGAGAAGTGGAGGGGGATGGGAGGACCTGTGGTTTGGTTGTGGGTGGGTTTGGGGTGGGGTTGGGGAGATGGGTCCGGGATATCTACGCTATGGAAGCGGTTGGGTGTTTGATACATCTACCTAGATTTGACGAGGCGGATGGGGGGCGGGGAGGTGGAGTGTGGAGCGGAGCGGAGCGGAGCGGAGTGGGCGAGGTGCCTATTTAGTTTTCTTCTGGTGTCTATTCATCCGGTATCATGGTGCTTGTCTAGCTTTGCTGTAGATGATAGGTGTATCTCCTGGAATTCTGCGCTGGGAGGACATCTCGACAAACGGGTTTTCTTGTTCAACCAAAGGCTTCATGGGCGTCACGTGCGGGGGGGGTGCAAATAGCGCCAGGGATGTGATGTATGATCTTTAGCTTTGTTGCAGTTCCCTCTCTTAGCAGTGTATGGCTGTTTGACCTAAGAACTTTTCGGGATCGGACTAAAAAAGAACTAGGTGTCGTCATGATGCAAGGGCTGCACCGTTCTTGGTGAGGTGAGCCTGATGGATAGCCGTTGAATCCCCGAAATTCGTATGGATGCTATCTTTCATAGAGTCTGCTGGGATCTTTGCACTCTGCGGATTTAGATGCTTGGACTTGCTAAGACTGGTGCCTTGAGCTGAGCTCCTAAGACTTGGCATTTGTGACATATGGCTATGGGTAGTCGGGATGCGCTTGGAGACTGAAGAGTCCCGGAAACGGAGTCTTGCTGGTTAGGTGCCTGGAAGACATGGGCGAGCGCGTGAGGTTTCCATTAAGAGTGATGCGGTATGCAGGCTGAGGGCCTATTTGTGTTTTAATTGGTATGACGTGAAGTCATAGAATATTTAATTGAGCATGTTGTAACGCGAGTGGTACAGAACGACCATATATATCTCCCATGTCCGTGGTTCCGGGTCGCAAGCTGAGGATCAGTAAAGCTACCGAGGAGATACTTCTCTGTCGTGACGAGACAAGGCGGTTGGCAAGGTAAGATGGCCATCGGACCATGTTCATAAAGTTGCGGCTTGATACGGTTCGGAGGAGAATTGTAGTATCGAGACGGGGAAAGCAACAGACGTCCGAACGGAACTTTCCCGAAGTATTACCAGATGAAAGGGTTAAGAAGGGTCAAAGCAACGGCAGTTTCTGTTGAAGAGTTGCCTGGATTCTCTTTCAAGGCGGTTCCCTTTTTGCTGGATCTTCCTTCCGGAACATTCGTAGAATTCATTGGTCGAGCATAGTCTATCTAGATAGATCGATAGCCCACAAACTCGAAAGAACGACGATCTTTCCTACAGTCTCTACAGAAATCCCGGCATTTCCCAAGGCCGTGCCTTTAGTGACTAGTACATTTCCGGATGATCGTGTTGAACGTCGGACTCCTGCAGCCATGACATGTGAATCTCCCAGGGTCCTTGGATCGAGTCGTACATGTGATCACAGCGTCTGGGGAAAGTTTAACAGAAGTAGGCGGTTAAGGCCGAAGAAGTGGGAGGGACGGGCACAATGGCTCCCAATTGTGATTCAGCCTCGCTAAACGGGAGATCCAGAAACCTGGTTATTGTTTCCACAACCGTGGCCTCGGGTCGGTAGCCGTGGGATCAGCGCTTTCCACGGATTTCGTCAGGGAGCTGCTTTGACAGATACTTCACAACATGCGTCCAAGTCCTAACGCCGTGGTCTTGGGACAATCGCTGAGAGATCGGCGACTGCTATCCAGCTTCAGGGGAAGAGCACTGTAATTGTTGGTGATCGACATTGTTCATCCTTGCTTTAGGGATAAGAGGCATCTGCACGAGACGATGTTCCAGAATCTAGTGGTCAATCCTCCAGTTTCCGGCGCGTACTCAAGGCATACTAGCACGGCTGCGTGTGAAGGGCGAACAGGTGGGCCCATCCAGGTAGTCTACTTCGTAAGCCTGTTGCCAGTGCCATGGGCTCGGGAGGGCCGATCCTTGAAAAGTGGGACAAGCATAAGGCTTGATCGCTGCATGATTCGCTGATTTCAACTGGGGTCTCAACCGGCGTAATCACATTTCAAAGAAAGCCGTTTCTTGCCGCACCTGAAGCTCCACTGTGAAGTTCAATAGGGTCCTACGCATCATGAGTGGGAACACAAATTTTCAGCCGCTCCCTGTTTCGAGTTGGAAAGCCAGAAATGCGGTAAGCGACCGAGTAACGTGCGAGATACCAGTGCGACGTTCAAAGCATTACCCTTCTGGAGGGGAATAATAATAAGGTGGGATTGGAAAATTGTAGGCTGAACCGCTAATGCAGGATACTCGTAATCTTTCCGACGCCCTGCTTTGCTTGAGAGCCCGCAGGACTGGTAACTTTGGATGCCGCAACGGGCACCCCAAAAGCTCCCACCGTACCGGGCCTTCCAGCGAGATCCATTTGGCGCACAAAGTTTTGTGGGTCAACGTCAGAGTCTGTTCTATAACTCAATATCAGCCCTTGCCGCCGTTAGTAGGAAACTTAATGGTTGAGACGATGGTGGAAGTGCCGCGAATCCCCACACTCTTCTTCCACCGGAGAATACCTGATTCGTAGAGGATCCTCCGTGCTATTTGGATTTTGTGTCAGCTCCCCTTCGAATATGGGTAGGTGTGGTGATTACACTGCATGTGTCTCCCACTCGCAAACCACCGCTCCTCGTCGCTGACCCTGTTGGATGACAGGTGCTAATGCAATGAGCGATTACTTCTTGGCGCTTAGATCAATGCAAGTGTCCAAGCCGATGAAGATACTTTAGCAAGATGCTGCTTAGACTATCCGCTTCAGGGGTTCCGTCCAGGTCCACGCAGAGATCTCAGAGAGGGGCCAATCTTTCGGAATCGACCTTCCGTAAATGCCTGGCTCTCGAAACCTTACAGTTCGTCTAGTATAAGGAGTTGATCCGCGAAATACCAGTAAAACCCGGGCCATCTGCTGCCGTATTATTATACAGTATCGTCTTTGAAGTTGCTACCTCCTCTCCCCTTTTACTCATCGATTCTGGGATCTTTGTCTATAACCTGCGTGCTAGGACCAGAGAACCGAGATCTTCGCTGTAGTGTCAAGACTTGAGCAGGCAAGACGCTAGAAATTCGTGATTGCTCCAAGCGCACAGATCTTAGACCCCGTTCTTTACTATCAAACAGTCTAGGAATGGCAGACCACAACAGAGATCCATTCCAGGGCAGTGACACAGACGACCAAAACAGAACCAGTTCCGAGCCAACTCGGAAGACTGATACGCTAGACAGCACGTGGACGACAGGGATAAATGACTCAGAGGTGCCGCATGCTGGTGGCTCTGATGTTCGTACGCCCGCACAGGCCCACGACGTGTCAACACTGCAACAAGCAGAATTGGAAGGAGGTAATACGGAAGACAACGAACCTGGGTTATCGGAAAAGGGGGAGACAATCGTCCGGTCGGAAGACACGGGAGTAAGAGTATCAAAACCATCCGAATCGTCTGAGTACAAGATTATCCCAGTAAGCCAACAGGTAAGATAATTTTTTGTGTGTAGATAATTCCTGCTTATAGTTCACTCAGTCAGATGCGCCTTTACCTATCCCGTATGCATCGCACGTCGTCCTTTCCGAGAACCTATTAGCGTTTCGAAGGAGCATGCACGACCCAGAGTCCTTCCGTACTTGGGGTTATGAGCTGTTTGGCTCGCTTGCTATACCGTCTTCGGAGTCGCCATTAGAGCGGTTTCTGACCCAGAATTGGATAGAAGACGCCAACAATCTGCATGCCCGGATTCACATGAGAGATCTCGAGGTAAGCTGGGAGGGGCTGTCCATCGAAGAATCTCGTCGAATGATGGCTAGGGCTTTAGTCCGGCAAACCACAGAGAACGCAAGGCGGGCTCCATCCAGCGATGCATCGGCCATCCTCGAACAGGAACCACCGTCGGATGATGAAGCGCCCATGCAGTGATCCACTCTTTCCCAAATGGCCGATCCTGGGACAGAACCCAGGCTCTGTACTAGCAGTCTCCCATAAGGAGATGAATGTGCAAAAGGGAATGAACCATTTCTTATTTTGTTGGGGTACGAGAGAAAAGCGGGAATATTTTGATATCATCTTTTCATTGAGTTCTCTTGGACCAAGCTTTCTATAGCGCGATTGAAAATCAACAGATATTGCTTGGCCATGAAGAACTACCTCAAAGGACTCGAGCTTAGGTACGAATCTTGCTCTTTATGATAATGAAGATATGGGGTCTCCACACCTAGAAATAAGATAGCTACCTTAAAATCTTTCTTGGTCTTCAGGCATGAAAACGGAAACACTCGCACGTCAAGTAGAAGGAGATTCGACTTAGCTCGAAAACTGCCACGAATATTTGCCCCAGAGATATCCATGGAAGGCGATCCCTGGCTGAGTGCAATATCCATGCTTGGTTCAAGCCTCGGAATCTTCTCTTCGTCGGGTATGAAGGCAGAGTCCTGTTGAGCTGTCTCTCATAACATAGAGGCTGAGTTCTGAAAGCTCCAGTATATACCATAGGCAGGAGCTTATAAAGGCTTATCAGGGGGCTAACGTCGTAGCTGTTCCTCTGTTATTAGCCATATAGATACCTGATATAAATAGTTTAATATTATAACATGCAGGGAACCCTTGGGAAACTGCTACCTTTCGAATAAGGAAGCTTTCAGAAAACGTCAATAAAGAGCTATATTCGCATTTGCGCAGAGCGTAGAGCACAAGCAGAGGCTTGAAATATGTCGATTAGTCCAAGGCTAGAAGCCTTGAAAGTAGCATTGTGTCCTTTTAACCCAGACCCCATATGCCCCCTCTGAGTGTGGTAATAATTCTTATGAGAAGTCTTCTAGAATTCAGCAGCTTCTTTCTCGCTTTCCTTCCAGATAGTAATACTGTTACATAGAGTTCGCCCAAAGTGTTAGTAGTCATATCTCTCGACACTGTAGTAGGAACCGGATAGCAATGGCGGACCCCAAGTAGTGGAAAATGCTCATCTATGGACACTAGCAGACAGAGAGTGGCCAATATATTGCGAATGTTTCCAAGTGATTGCCTACTTCACCCCTAACTCCTGTAAGGCATAATCCAAGTCAATTTCCAAGATAACAACATTATGACATAGAGGACTGAAGAATCAATAGGCGTGCATCATCAAGCACTAAACCTATAAAGTCGTCCACCGTCAGGAATGTAACCTCAAACGCAGATGAATGTCTGGAGGTTGTCATTCTATGCCCACTCATTGTTGATCAAGTTGGGGCCGGCCGAGTCTTATCAGCTCATAAACAACGAACGCGAAAGTACACTCCATACAGCCACTGTCTCGAGGTCACTGGTGACCGAGACGGCTCAGTATCGGGTCCCATATTGAGGATATATCTTCCGTTTACCATGTGGAGCCCTGCATTCCGGATTGATGACGAATGCTGAAGAAGTTCTGAGAATGCCAAGGGCCGGATAAGCTTCGATGGCCTTTTCCCGAACAAGGTTGATATAAATCCACTCATTGCATGGTCACCACGCAACTCGAAATTCTCATTCTGGGCCTCAAGACGGAATTGATTGTCTATACACGATCGAGCTGACTGTTGCTGTATTTGTCACTCCAGTGCTCTCATGCCGATGATCTTCATCGAACTATGTTCGGGGATACCTTATTTCTATTGGTTGTGCTTCGCTCTGCAAACGTTATGTTTCTTTCGTTGTAGAATATGTTATTTGGAGACGACTTCTCGGTGCCGAGAAGTCCCAGCCCTAAGGTAGCTGAAGATACGTCGTCAGCAAATCTTCATAGGTAGGCGCGCTGTCAGGCATCCTGCTACAGCTTGATTGGTCAGAGGAGATTGCAGTTGCAGCGGGGCTGACCGGAACCCTAAATCACTTGGCCCTGGTGTAGCGCACCGCTCATGGGCTTTCCCATGGAGTCGAAGTGATTAGATTTTAATAGGTAGACCATCTCTCCACGACATCGCTCCTTGAGGTGGTCCGAAAGGAATCTTTCCGGCGTCTTCACCGTTGGTCCTTGGCGATGATTGTTTGACCGGAGATGCTCGGAAAATCCGTACGAATAAACGCTCGGATTCTTCAGTCTGGGCCCTTGATGCAGCATTGTCCGAGATGTATGGCTTTTGCGGAGGACTTCTATGCCTGCTGGTGCACTGTGTCAGTGTGTTGCCGGTCTGCGCCCAGAGTACCGTCTTAGTGGAGCGGGCGACCGCGTCTCCCTCAGCGTCACCCACACCTATCTCTTTCTCTCCGGCACAGAATTGGTTCGTTGAAAGCCCACTGGAATTTCTATTGGTGATCTGTGTCGCTAACAATGTGATGAAGGGATGGTCCGGATGGTCCATGGTCCACTTTCACGGTTCGAGTAGGCACGCCGGCACAGGATGTCCGTGTGCTTATTTCAACAGCCAGCGAGGATACGTGGGTCATTCTACCTCAAGGCTGTCTTCAGGGCGACACTGCTTGTCCTGATGCGCGTGGACAGCTATTCAATCCCAATGTCTCATCGACTTGGGCGCAAGTGGGTTACTACGAATTGTTCACCGAGCAGAATTTGGGTATTCCAGGCAATGGACTTTTTGGAAACGACACTTTGGGCCTAGGAATTCAAGGGAGCGGTGGACCCACCCTGGAGAATCAAGTGATTGGGGGCATTGGCACCCAAGATTTCTACATTGGCATGTTTGGAGTAAACCCTAAGCCAACAAATTTTTCGGGACTCGGAGCGGAAGGCCAACCCAGTTTTATCACGTCCTTAAGGAATCAGTCTTTGATCCCGAGTGTAAGCTTCGGGTATACAGCCGGAGCTCAATACCGTGAGTCTGTCGTTATACAGTCTCCTACTCTTTTGGCCTAATGTTAGTAGGTCTAAAATCCGTACTCGGGAGCTTGACCCTCGGGGGTTACGACCAGTCACGCTTTGCACCAAATCCTATGTCATTCACTTTTGCTCCAGACAACGACCGCGATATCGTTGTGGGTATTCAATCGATAGTCTCGACAGACCAAAACGGGAAGACTCATAAACTATTGCCGTCTGGGATCAATGCCTACGTTGACTCAACTGTAGCCCAAATTTGGCTGCCGTTGGAAGCTTGTCTAGCCTTTGAAACGGCGTTCGGCTTAACCTTTGATAACAGGACTGGCCTCTATCTTGTGAATGACACCCTACACGCTTCGTTGTTGTCCCACAATGCCAGCATATCCTTCACGCTTGGCAATTCAGGTAGCGGAGGCCCGACAACCAACATAACGCTGCCATATGCCAGTTTCGATCTTAGAGTGACCCCACCTATAGTTGATAAGGGTACGAGGTACTTCCCACTAAGAAGGGCCAATGGAACACAACAATATACGTTAGGCAGGGCCTTTCTTCAGGAAGCGTAAGCGGCCACCAACTACATTGAATGAACGATTTAATCTCACATAAAACTAGGTATCTTATTGTTGATTGGGAACATAGTAGCTTCTCAATTTCGCAATGTGTATTCAATGACAACATGCAGCAAAACCTCATTGCTATCAAACCTATCGCTGATTCTGCAAATAAAACCACGCCTAGCAATACCAAAGCTGGTGGATCACCCGGTTCAGGTAAAACCGTTGGTATTGTTGTGGCGGTCGTGGTAGTTGTCGTCCTTGCTGTATGCGGGGCCGTACTATTTTTTATTATGAAACGTAGGAAGAGGCGTCAAAAAGCGGAGGAAGCAAGAAGAAATAAGAAACCTGAGGTGGATCCAGCAGAGGCTGTTCGACAAGGATTTGCTAAGGCAGAACTTGATACGGACTTTGACCATGCACGATACGAAATGGGTGGGCCAGACGTCATTGAACAGAAGGCGGAGACGCCGCCAGCGGAGTGGGTAAACGAGAAGGCAAAATACCCAGGAGATCGGTCATTTGTGGCCGAAGCCCCTGGAGCAGCTGTGACTATACCAGAGCTGGCCTCGAGAAGAATTATGTTGAGGCCGTTGCATGAGATGTATGATCCCTCCTCAACACCGGTGGAATTGCCAGCGGACTCGCCAAGGGAATTGCCGGGCTCACCTCCTCCGCTCCCAACCCCGAACTCCGCTGTTTCCTCGCCCACCATCAGATCTGTAAATCACTCGCCAGTAGACCGATCGGTTGGCTCGTCACCATTAAATCGCTCGTCAGTTCAGCCGTCACCAGTAGATCGCCACCTCGGGCGTACACCTCCGCCTCGGTCTTCTTCGCGACGTCAATATGTTGCCCCTTCACCCCCCAGTCAATCTTCAAGGGGAACGTCGTCGCCAAGCAGATCACGGACCTCTTCCGCTCGAGCAAATGAGGTGTTTAGTCCCATTTCTCCTCTTGCTGATGGGGAGACTAGTTCGGCTCAGGGAGGGCTTTTCTCTTTTGTTACAGGTTTGACGCAACCTACTTCCTCTAGGATGCAAAGTTCTAGTGCTAGACCGGCAGCTGGAGATACGGCTCGAGAGACTGGCGAATCAAATCCACGACATTGAGAAGAATCGAACGAAACAGCGTGTTAAGAGCATACAGGGGGGGAGTTCGTGGTTCGCTGTCCATGCATTTATGGTGCGAAATCTCATAGTAAGATATTTTGGGCTATCAGGAGGAATGCAGGCTGGAGTAGACTCAAACCCTCTAGTGATCAGGCGTTGTGGTCGGAACTGCCCCTTTTCGGCTAAGTGGCGTGGGATGGTCCATCTTCAGCGACACGAGCGATATGGTTCAGTTACGGTTCGGCTCTCCTTCGTTGTCCAAATTTTCTCTACTACTGTTTAATCTAAACCTCGGCCTTTGGTCAACGAGTAATAGGGCACGCATCTGTTGCGATTTTGAGGGGCCTTTATGTAAAACAAACGTTACGATTGACTTGGTGCATGCGTGTTCTGACCCACGGCTGATTACATCAACAATGCCTATTCTATAGACGAGTGTGCATAATCATGCGTGGAACACTATCTTTAGCAAGGCTTAATCTTCTCGCCCAGGCTTAACAGAGACTGCTGAGCCGCTTATCTGTATCTGCTAAGTCAACTTGATTGTGACGTTGCACACATGACCTTTGTTGTCAAACCACCCACCAGACCCAACACAGTTATGATCTCAGCGTGGTGCAGATGCTAGATCAAGACAGAGACTAAATGGTGCCTCCAGCTTTGGTCGGAGCAGAGCGAAGTCCTCGTTCTTTCTAGTTATCTGTTAGCCCAGTGGAAGGGTGCCATACTGCCCTCGGCCATGGTGGCACAAGGCACAGCGGCTCGACTGCCTCATAGTAATCAGCCGTAGCTGAAATGTGAAACATGTTCGCATTAGCTTAGAATCGCATGATGCAGATCATCGACTTTTGGTGCGCTGCTTGCCGTATCATGTATGCTCGAAAGGCTGGCCAGATACGGGATATACAGTACGAGAACCTTACACAGGGTATCATACAGAGGCGAAGTGACGATTGTAGTTCCACATGCCAAGAGTCCAAGCGAGCGTGCAGTGGTGGGATGCAGAACGAAAGCCGAAGAACGTGGTCACTGAAACAGCAGATTCATGCAAAGCAGACTTTCTAGGTTGCGATCGGGAAATCTTTCGCGAATGGGCAACAGCAAATCCAATGGCAGAGCACCTTCTCAAGGACGATTGGCAAAAAGAACCCCAAGTCCATGCAGGTACGAAGGGAAAACCGTCCCAGTCGCCACGTGCACAGAGAAAAATGGGTGCATCACCCCAACTGACTCCTGCATTGGACTGTCTCATCTTTCGTGAACTTGTCGAGTTTCGTCCAATCGGTTGGGGCGTCACCGTGCCTATCCCTATGAGGATAGATGGAACTGAAGAAAAACGCTCTCGGTTTGCGGGAATAATTTCAACAGCGGCTTCGGAGAACTCGTGACGCGAAGCTGAGATGCTTCTTTAGGTTGCGTCAACACGAAGTATTCGCAATACGAAGTCCGGCTGTGGAGGGGAAACAAAAGTCGTTCCATGAGCCACAAGGCAGAAGACTACTACTACGTCGTGCTACTAATCGAGGTATGTAGTATCTTAGGAAAGTAAGATGTCCACGTGTGGCTACGTGCTAGCAACATACTACGGTTCGAGATTCTATCTGTGACAACCACTTGCCTCGCTGAGCCAAGATTCGCGAGATTCCTCCAATGCCACAGAGAGTGCGCAATGTGGGGATGAGGCACGGAACACATGGTATTATTTCAAAGTCAGGTACACCCGATGATCTGCAAAATGCTTGTTCAGGATTCCCCAGACCTCCTGACCAAAAGGACTAAGGTACCTACACTTGACGGGCTAAGCCAGGCTTCGAGACAGTAGCCTCGTAATAGGGAACAGTACAGTAGTACTAGGACCGCCCGGAAGTCAAGCATAATCTACGGGAGTTGCTTCGAATGGAGCGTGGTACGTGGAGAGAGCATCTCACTCAGCTGCCAAGCAAAATATGGTCACTCAAAGCCACCACCAAGACCGCCATCATTTGAGGTATCACCACGATCACGAATCCATCATATTCGATTACTAGATGGGATGTGTAAACAGGAAGATGGATCTCCCAGTCCTTTGGTAAAATCGTGGCGGAAGTCTCCGTTGTCTGCACGGCTTCCTGTCTTTTATCTAGCAGCGTACTACTGTACTGCTAGAGCACGGTACGAGGATCGAGTACGGAGAGCGCGACGACGAGGCTGATCACCAAAATAGAGCTGCATCATGCAGACTAACTGCATTAATATTCGGCTAATCCGACCAACTCCATGCCCAGCTCGACCTCCCAACATCGTCGTAAAGGTTGCATCGTCGCAAGTGCCTGTCGTAGGCTACTACTACTACACGGCATGTGGAAGGTAGTCGGTTCTCTTGGTGATGGTACACGGAAAGTCTGCGAGCCTCCATACGTGCGCGCTATGGTACTTCCTTTCAAAACACAACGATGTTCTTGTACCTGCATTGGGCTTGTCGATCAATCTTCCCGTGCCATACCTCCGCGTCAACACGCTGTCGAAATCAAATCGGAGCCTGACTCTACATGACCGTTTATCTGCAATAAATAATGGGAGACTGAAGATACCATATACTCGGGCGTCGTTCCAGAAAGCCTCGGATGGAGTGGTATGGGTGGCACAGCCGCGATATAAATATCCATTGTACCTGTACCCTACATGGCTGGTTTCTCTCTAATACAGTGGAATGGAAATTGCAGTACCTACGATCTAGACGGCTGATGCACCTCAACTTCCCAACGTGGCAACGTTTCTCGGCATCACCCTTCTTTCTCGCCTGTGAACTATGGCTTGCAGATCCTGCTGATGACATTATCTCCATCGGCGCCCCACCTCAGATATATTGGGGTCTCGCTTTTTTGTAGTCGTCCATGCTCAGCCAGCGTTACTGATGCATGACAGTACCGCCGGCATCGCGAAGGGCTGATAATTAATTTCCTTTCCACAAAGCATCTGCACATCGACGTACTTCCTCCTCGTCGATCATACTTTACGAAGCGAGTTCTAGTCATTGCTGGAGCCTTGTGTGTCTACAAACGTATTGTACCTGACGATCCACCTGAAGCCTTAGCCGAGTACCATATAATTACCATGGCCGATGAGACCGCCCCGCACATTCCGTTGAGGGTCCCACAATCTAGAACCAGACGCCAAAGTGCTACTTCCTCAGAACATTCCTCGAGCACCGAAGACAACTCAGCATCCTCGAATCCTCCACGACGCCGAAAATCGTTCTCAACCTCCAATAACGTCTCCTTACCCACAGGGGCCCCTAGTGACCGACATAGAGGACGACGGACTACAAAGTCGACGTCTTCGGCATCTCGTGAAGGATTTCCTCAAGGTAGTGCAACAACTATGCCCGGTATGGTAGCCTCTGCCGGTGAGATCACTTATACTCCCACAACACACCGTATCAGCAAGGCAAAAAAGGGCAAGAAGGTTCATGCCTGTGAGCATCCTGGCTGTACCAAGGTATGGCCCATTCGTCCTGACCATCAATGCAACCGCTGATATGTGCTAGATCTTTACTCGAGCAGAGCACCGCAAGTACGAGAGACCAAAGCAGTATCTACAGACCTGTTCAGCCACTAACGTCTAATGCAGACGACATGAGGCCAACCATAATTCTGAGCCGCTATATCAATGTTGGATCCAAGAATGTCGCAAGCCATTTCAACGGTCAGACTTGTTAGCTCGGCACATGGAGAAGCAGTATGTATAGTCTATGATATTGGCCTGGCTAGTAAAACTGACCATGGCAGACACAACATGCCTACCGATAGTTTTAGCACTCGGAGCACACGCTCTCCTCGGTCTACTCGAGAAGCATCATTCGCAGATTCAAGCCCCTCAACGTCTAGCACGTTTGCTTCTCTTGTCGGACAGCAACGAGTAGTACCTACACAAACGAGCACTATGTCTATAGGCTCAATCATCTCCGAGCCAATGAGGAACGACTATGTCACTCATCCTGGCCAGCCTATGAACGATCTCTCGCATGTAGCCATCAGCGCGGTACCCCCCGGCTTACCCCCTGATTTAGTGTACCCACTTCCAGCATCCGTGGACTCACCTCTCTATCCGTCGAGCGACAGCTGCTACTCACCTATGTCGGATTATCTACAGACTCAAGCTAGCACGCCGCAATTTCTAACTCCGGATACACTCCCTCGGTCACAGTCTGCAGCGCTCGAATCGTGCTTTCAGAATCAACAGCTTTTTACGTCGCCCATATCTCTAACGCCAACAGTCCCTACATGGGATCAATTCGAGGATACCGCACTTGGAATATCCTACGATTCATCATGCAATTCTAATGTAAGTAGTTGAATGCTCACATCATGTTATTTTTTCGGCATCTAACAATGTCCTAGATTCGTCAATATCAATATCCCTCTCCTACATGGATGGGTACCAACGGATATTCGTATGAGATGAATCTGCCCCCGCAGCAGATATGGCCCTGGGCCAAAGTTGATTTCTAGAGGTTCGAGAGGACGAGATCAAGCCTAATATTATTTGCTTGTCGCACCGTCAATAATATTCGCACGAACTTACATCCTTCTACATTTGCATCGACCAAAGTCGCTTTCTATCAGCTACTTCCTCAGTAATAATCTAGGCCGGGATCTCTGTTACCTATTGGCAAAATATTGTTCTATCTCTTGTTAAATTATCTTCCCTTGGCGTTGTCGGTGAAACCACGTCAAGATGGATTGTCATAACAACCACGTCCCCACGAACTCGGCATCTACCAAATCTGCATCGACCTCTACATCGCATTCTCCGGCTTCTGCCTCTTGCATAGAGGGTTCTCTGCATTTCATACCTGGGCAAACGTGCTCCCACACCGATAAACTGCCTCGTGGATTGGACTTCGAGCCTGAAGCGAAGTCCTCCACGCGACCGAAACCCATAAATGGCTAATCTTCCCTTCCCGTGAAGGCGGAGAACTAGAGTATGGAGCCTCCGACGGGATCAACTTCGAGCCGCAAGCAAACAGGTGACCACGGCCGACTTAGGCCAAGAGCTTTCACCATACATAAAGCCTTCGATATTCATGCCGGACAGGCCTGCTAGCATATTACGAGACGACTAATTCACTAATCGGCAACACATAATGAGTCTTTTTTTCTAATTTGTACCAGTACTATGTACCAACACCATGTATTTTTATTATGTCTGGGTTTAGCATGTGGGGAGACTGTAAAACTACACTGTACTACTATTTGATGAGCATACGTGGAATATTTTACGTTTTTGTAACGATAGGAGCAAGATAATTTAACTCGGGGTGGAAGTTTGGAGATTGCATCCACATACATCCTACTTCTAAAAAAATCAAGTCTTGCGTAGTACATAACGCAATAGACGATCATGAGTTTCTAAGTGCTTATACGGAGATATACGAAATAGATGTAGATTCAGTCATCTTGTAATGATATTAAGGTCGAGGATATTCGTGGGTCTCATAGAGGTCCTTGATGTGATTGGCTCCGCTGCGGAATATCAAATTCTGTGGTTCACAAAATTTCAACTTCGCTTCGCAGAGTCCGAAGCTGTGGACACCTACACCCAACTTCACAAGCCTGCTATCGATAATAATATGCAGACATAGTCTCATATGACACCCAGCAAAATCAAGCAGTAACGATATTTCTGCATGCCGTACTCCCACAGCTGGGGAACTGTCTCTCTCCCTGATTAAAGATGCAGTCTTCACCGAACATGCTGACCAAGGCAAGAAGCCCCACCACCGTCAATTCGCGCAAAACTTAACCAATGGCTGTAGTTCGAGTCGAAGTCGTCGAGGGCGAAGGGTATAGCTTTCCACCCGAAGAGGTCAGTAACCCGCCTGTGCAACAGAATTGTTGCGGTGCGCTGACAATTGCTAGACCATGGATTCTTGTATCTTTACATTCCTCCACGATTCAGCTGTGGGACTATCGCATGGGAACTCTGATCGATCGATTCGAAGAGCATGATGGTCCTGTCCGGGGCATTGATTTTCACAAGACACAACCTTTGTTTGTATCTGGGGGGGATGACTATAAGATCAAGGTCTGGTCATACCAGAGCCGAAGATGTCTCTTCACCTTGAATGGCCATTTGGACTACGTCCGAACCGTTTTCTTTCATCACGAGCTTCCATGGATACTATCAAGTTCAGATGACCAGACGATTCGGATTTGGAATTGGCAGAATCGATCGCTCAGTCAGTGCTTGGACCAAGACCTCTATCGTCTAGTACTAATCTTCCTTTGCTAGTCTGTACAATGACGGGACATAACCATTATACCATGTGCGCGCAATTCCACCCAAAGGATGACTTGATCGTTTCAGCGTCGTTAGACCAATCTGTCCGGGTCTGGGATATATCAGGGTTAAGGAAGAAGCATTCAGCCCCTACCTCAATGACCTTCGAGGACCAAATGTCTCGCGCCAACTCGAACCAGGCCGATATGTTTGGGAACACGGACGCAGTGGTGAAATTTGTGCTTGAGGGCCACGACCGGGGCGTGAACTGGGTTGCATTCCACCCTACCCTCCCTTTGATCGTATCTGCGGGTGACGATAGACTTGTGAAACTATGGAGAATGAGTGGTAAGGTTTTCCAGCTGAATTGGATGCCTTGTGGATGACTGATATTCGGCCAGAAACCAAGGCTTGGGAGGTTGATACATGTCGAGGTCACTTCCAAAATTGTTCAGCCTGCCTCTTTCATCCCCATCAAGATCTCATATTGTCTGTTGGTGAAGACAAGACCATCCGAGTTTGGGACTTGAACAAGCGTACCTCAGTACAATCGTTCAAGAGAGAAAACGACAGATTCTGGGTCATCGCAGCTCATCCAGAGATTAATCTTTTTGCAGCAGGGCACGACAACGGTGTCATGGTTTTCAAGCTGGAACGAGAGCGGCCTGCTTCTGCCATCTATCAAAACCAGTTATTTTACATTACAAAGGAGAAGAATGTACGCTCGTATGACTTCTCCAAGAACATCGAGTCCCCATCGATGTTATCCCTTAAGAAACTTGGTAGCCCCTGGCTACCACCACGGACACTCTCATATAATCCTGCCGAACGGGCAATCCTTGTGACCTCGCCTGCAGATAACGGCATTTACGAGCTGGTCAATCTACCTCGGGACGCTTCCGGAGCAGTTGAACCCACGGATATGAAAAAGGGTCAAGGCAATTCTGCTATCTTTGTTGCTCGGAATCGTTTTGCGGTTTTCAGTCAGGCTGTGCAGCAGATTGATATCAAAGATCTCAGTAATTCCACTACAAAAACTATTAAGCCTCCTCCAGGGACTACCGACATATACTTTGGCGGCACTGGCTGTCTCCTTCTAATCACCCCAGCAATCGTGGTTCTTTATGACATACAGCAGAAAAGACAAACCGCCGAGTTGGCCGTAGCTGGCGTGAAGTACGTTGTTTGGTCGGGTGACGGGCTCTATGCCGCTTTACTTAGCAAGCACAATGTTACCATTGTTACAAAATCTCTAGAGCAGGTCAGCACGCTTCATGAGACCATCCGAATCAAGTCTGCCGCATGGGATGACGCCGGCGTACTCCTTTACTCTACCCTGAATCACATCAAATACACTCTGCTAAATGGGGATAACGGTATCGTCAGAACACTCGATCAAACCGTCTATCTAGTCCGTGTTAAAGCGCGGAGCGTCTATTGCTTAGATCGTGCGTCGAAGCCTAAGGTCCTGGACGTCGATCCAACAGAATATCGCTTCAAGCTTGCTCTTGTTAAGAGGAATTACGAAGAAATGCTGCAGATCATCAAGACATCGAGTCTTGTCGGTCAAAGCATCATCTCATATCTGCAGAAGAAAGGATATCCTGAAATCGCTCTGCAGTTCGTGCAAGACCCTCAGACCCGGTTTGAACTAGCAATCGAATGCGGTAACCTTGATGTGGCTGTAGAGATGGCCAAGCAACTTGATCGGCCAAAGCTTTGGAGCCGTCTTGGTGCAGAGGCGCTTTCCCACGGCAACCATCAAGTTGTAGAAATGAGTTACCAGAAGCTCCGTAGCTTCGACAAACTATCATTTCTTTACTTAGTCAATGGTGATGATGAGAAACTTGCGCGTATGGCGAAAATCGCAGAGCATCGTGGAGATTTCACGTCACGTTTCCAGAACGCCTTATACATGGGAGACGTTCAGAACCGGATCCAGATCTTTCAGGATATTGATCTTTGTAAGCTTTCTACTTGACAGTATTCCTTAACTTTGGACATATAAGCTAACAGTCCAAAGATCCTCTCGCTTACATGACTGCGAAATCACACGGACTCTCTGACCAGTGCGAAGCAATACTTGAGGCTAGCGGCATGACTGAAGAACAAATCAAATTACCGACTGTCGGCCAACCCCTTCAGCCGCCGAAAGCGATCGCGCCTACCTACAAGGCAAATTGGCCAGTAAAGGCAGCGTCGCATTCATTCTTCGAAAAAGCTCTCCTCGGAGAAGTAGGAGGCGCGGAGGATGAGATTCCAACTTCGAATGGATTTGATCACGACGAGAATGCGGAAGAAGAGGCTACTGCCAAAGATGGGCAGCTTGGTGAAGAGGAAGAGGAGGATGCTGCCGGATGGGATATGGGAGATGACCTCAATGTAGAGGCAGAGTCCGACTTCGTCAATGTCGACAGCGCTGAAGCTGGAGCTGGCAGTAGCGATGCCGAACTGTGGGCTCGGAATTCGCCTCTCGCCGCAGACCACGTAGCAGGAGGGTCTTTCGAGACTGCTATGCAGCTTCTTAATCGGCAAGTTGGAGCTGTAGACTTTGCGCCTCTGAAACCCCGATTCCTCGAGATCTATCAGGCTACGAAGACATACTTGCCAGCCAACGCAGGACTACCTCCTCTAATCAACTATGTGCGGAGAACGATTGACGAGACAGACTCTCGCAAGGTGCTCCCTATAATACCAAGGGATCTTGAAGCTATCGCTAGCGTTGATCTGCAGGAAGCGTATGGTGCTATGAGATCAAACAAGCTCGAAGAGGGCCTCAAGATTTGCAAGCGAACCCTTCACTCCCTGCTAGTCAACGCAGTTTCAACTCAGCAACAAGTAGGCGAGGCCAAGAAAATCATATCCACCGCATCAGAATACGCAACAGCAATGGCACTCGAGCTAGAGCGGAGATCCATCCCTGCCGATGGAGAAGCGAACCTAAAGCGCAGTCTTGAGCTGTCTGCATACTTCACCATACCAAAGCTAGAAGTCGCCCATCGACAATTGGCACTTATGGCCGCCATGAAGCTTGCATTCACCAACAAGAATTATTCGTCAGCGCTCAGCTTCGCTAATCGGATGCTTGCCAATGGTGGGTCCGCCAAATTGTTGGATCAGGCCAAAAAGATCAAAGCTACTTGCGAGCGAAGCCCCCAAGACAAGCTCGATATCGAATTTGACCAGTTCGCGGAATTCGACGTCTGTGCTTCTTCCTATACCCCCATATATAGCGGTTCCCCTAGCGCTTCTTGCCCCTTTGATGGGTCGAAACATCATTCGCAGTACAAAGGAAAAGTTTGTCGGGTCTGCGAGGTCTGCGAAATTGGCGCTCCGGCTAGTGGTATCAGGCTCTATGTTTCAGGAACATGATCGGAGTCGTCTCATTGTCGTGTTTTGAAAGTCACCTATGTTCCACTAGTGAGTTCTCCACATTTGGGCTTGAGACGAGGCACTGGAGTGGATGTTAGAGAGAGTTCTCTCAGTGAGTATGGTAGTCTATGGTAGTGCTACAACTTCGCCAATCTCGTCAAAGCGTACTATCTATAGTTGGGATCCAGCTGTTCCAAACGGTACTTTTCGTTGCTTTCAACCTCCCATATGCGCATGTGACTTAGTGCTAAGCCGGTTTGAGCTGTGATCAAAACAAACGGCCGATTAATTAGAAGTAAGATGACACGGCATTCGGCCTCAAGAGGAGGAGGCTTCTACACAACGCGAATTCTCGCATGCGTTGCGGAGGTTATAACTCTCGGGCGGAGTGACAGAGGAAAGGGGAGCAGCGAGGTAGGAGCAGTGGTAGGGGCTGTGTAATTGATCTTTTCCAAAGGTCGGGTTTCTCGCTCACCTACGTGCTTCCATAATTCAGTAGAGATAAAACTGAGATTTCTGGATTTGCGTTCGTGTTATGACCTGGTTATGATGTGAAGCTGAGTTACGCCTGTTAGAAAATCACGCCTTCTTCGAGCTGGTAAGGGGAAGTACGTGTAGGAGTATGGGAGGTATCTACGGTCAAGGCTCCTCTGGGAATAACGTCCTGTGGTAAGGCTATTCCTTTCCATAATCGAATGGCGATGGTACTCTTAGACAAAGAACCAATTGGGAACCCTGAGAAAGATGATAACCTGGGGTAAAGTTAAGGGAGATGAAAGGGGTGAAGCAGGCGCCGAAGAAGGCATGGCACGCACGGGATAAAGAGAGGCTAGAACGGAGTTGGGAAACGAGAAATGAGAGACGAGTATCGAATTTGAGGACACTGGAAATAGTATCTTAATCGTTGGAATGGCCATCGAGTCCCTGAAATAGCAATGTTGATCATTGCCTGAGGCTTCCCAAAATTGTTTCCGATCGGCTTGGGAGCCTCACGGACTTTCTCAGAACACCTTCATCATTCGCTCGGCAGGATGGCTCTTCTTCACCGATAGGAGATCGAAGGCTTAGGGTTCAATAAGGTTGCTGGTAGCCTGGTACAGACTACAGTAGACCGACGGTTGGCTCTAAAAGACGCCATTCTCGACTGACACGTCGATAAATCCGGATTCGCAGCACGGAGGAGACCAGCACGCTTTTGATTGGACGCATGGATGGAGATTACAGCGTCATGGTTTCGCGTTTCCCAATTGGTCAACATGCCCTGACGGCCAGTCCTTTAATGTTGGGGGGGGTTTTGGCCACTATCCCGTACGAGTAACGATTGACGCATGGGCTTCCTCGGCCAATGCGGTACTTCTTCTTATACAGTATCTACCTCCGTAGTAGTACTACGTAGCGGCGGTAGAGTAAAATACCTGCGCGCTGATCGCTTGAGTCTAAAGGGCTTTTTGCCTTTGCTGCCACCAAATCTTGAATCTTGCTGATAACTGTGAACACCACCATTTTTTATCGCTGTAAACCTATGGAACACGCACACTGTCGGATTCACCGGTTCTCAGATATTGACAACGCAATCAGTGGTTGAAGTAGCTACCTGCTGCTCATGGCTTCACTCGCGTTTGTTCCTGCGGCCGACCCGAAAACGCCGCAGCTAGACCAAAGAATAGCGATGCCCTCAGGACGCGCACCGTTGAACTCCTCTTCTCCCACATTTCCTACGCAACCTACAGATTCTCAAACATATCCAGTACGGACTCGAGCTCCAAGGAAGTCAATCTTTAAGGAGCTTGATGTGGATGGGTTTCTTGATGTCGAAATGTTGCAAGATCGCCTAGGGGAAAAGCCGGGTACGCACCGATGGTCGCAGAGCGAAGATTTTACTTCTCAACGGCCAAATCCACCTGGCGTGGAGGATAAGAAATCTCCACCGCACAATATCAATTCGGTGAACCCGCCACAAGGGTCATCCTTTTTCTACCGGCTATTGATGCTGGCGTTGATAGTCATCATAGCTGTACCACTTCTCAACGACACACCAATTTTCGGGAAGGCAAGACCAAGCATCCTGGGTGCTAAAGCAGGTGTAATCAGAAGAACTGATGCAGTGCCGCTGGTAGCGATCGAAGGGGAGGTATTAAAGCGGGACAATAGCCCTACAGATGTTTGTAGTCGCTGGAGTCAACAGGCGGCTATCGTCAATGGCACAATATACATCTACGGTGGTCATGCTACCAATACCTCGGGTCAAGATCAAAACACTTGGACCAACGACTTCCTATCTCTCGACCTAACTAAAGACTGGCAAATATCCTCTCCGCCGATCAAAGGCTTACCTCAACCATCAGGTCCTCCTGCAGTATCCAATGGCTACCTATGGAACTCGTATAACTCTCTATTCTTGTATGGAGGGGAATTTCAAGACAAACCAAATGTACCTCCTACTCCTTATTCGATGTGGGAATACGATATTCCAAACTCCTCATGGACGCAGCATAGCAATCCGAAAACCTCACCTGGTAACAACAGTGATAGTGCAAACCAGCCTGTGCAGGGGACAGCTGAAGGCGCTGGTATAAGTGTCCCTGAGCTTGGCAGAGGTTGGTATTTTGCAGGCCATCTGGATGACCATACTACTCCAGGGTGGTCAAATCAGGTTGCCCGAGTATATCTCAAATCCATGATCGAATACACTTTCCCAGGGTTTACCAATGATGGTGTGCAAAGCTTGAGCGGTGGTAAGACTGCTGGTCAAGACGGTGTATGGCGAAACATAACACAGGGCGGCATTCAAGATTCGAATGCGTTTCCAAGCAGAGCGGATGGTGCTCTTACCTATATTCCAGGGTATGGTGCTAATGGAATTATTCTGAGCCTTGCAGGTGGTAATTCAAACTCTTTCGTGAGTCACTACATGTGGGCAGAGTCATTAATGGCCACTATTCTAATCCTCTTATAGACGCAAATGAACGTTATCGACGTCTACGACATTGCCACCTCTACCTGGTATAAGCAAGCGACAAGCGGCACATATCCAAAACTCCGTGTAAACCCTTGCGCAGTAGCTGCTTCTGCGCCAGACGGCTCAAGCACGAACGTCTATCTTTACGGAGGACAGAACCTGATACCCCCTGAAAATCAAACCCAGTATGGCGACATGTGGATCTTGAGCGTACCCAGCTTCAACTGGATCGAGGTAAACACCACTGGCCAATCCATACCTCCTGCTCGAGTGGGCCACTCCTGCAATATCTGGGACGGCCAAATCGTCGTCGTTGGCGGTTTCACCGGCCCAGATCTAAGCTGCGACAGTGGCTTCTACGTCTTCTCCGCTTCCGATCTCAAGTGGCAAAACAATTTCGCCTCCTTGGGCGGCCCATCTGGTGCTGGTGGGCCCGGGGGGGGATCCGGCAGTGGTAATGGTGGTGGAGGAGGTTCCAATGGCGGCTCGGGCGGCGGTTCAGGAGCCAACCCACAAAACAGACAACTCTCTCAGCTAAACGACTCTGCTGCCCTCTCTGGCTCTTACGGCTACCAAGTACCTGCCGCTGTACAGGCTGTCATCGGCGGCCACGCCTCGGGAGGTGCCACCATCACAGCTCCAGCGCAATCGGCCACAGCTGGGCCCTTGGCTACGGGGAAAGCAATTACCTACACCGTCACAGGCGCCAATGGCGCTACTGTTACCGAAACAGGCACGTCTGGCATCATCGGCTCCGGCAATAACAGCGGCAGTCACGGCCCAAACATCGCTGCCATTGTCGCTGGGGTTGTAGCTGGCTGTTTCGCCGTTCTGGCTGCATATCTCGGGTTCTGCGCCTGGGTCTACCGCCGCCAACTTACCCTCTACAAAAATCACGTCGCCATGTCCCAACGCGCGGCGGCGGGCGGTCCAGGCGAAAAAGCCACATTCCTCGGCGCAGACGGTCTCGCCAAAACGTCGACGGACCAAAGCAGCCGGGTGGGGGGTGCAAGTAGCAAAGCTGGCACCGGAAGTGGGACGGGCACGAGCGGGTTCAGCAGCGTACCGCCAATTCCCGGGTTTGTGCAGCCGCCGGTCGGGGGAAATAGTACGGCGAATAGTAGCAGCGAGGATTTAATGAGCGGGGCGGAGCCGACGTTTGTGGGGGTGCTATTGAATCCCAGGAGGAGTCTGAGGGTTATCAATCGAGATTGATTGCAATATGGTTTTTATTTTTTGGAACTCGAGGTCGTTGCGGATGTACACGACCGTCCCAGCACTCGCTTGCGTCTCTGTACAAAGCCTGGTTTGGATACTTGATAATGATTGCGCTAAGAAAGCTCCAAAGAGTGGAAGTGCTCGTGTGAATGGGCACTGGCATGGCAATGGGAGGGGAGTGGAGGGGATGGAAGAGGGTGTGGATGGTTGTATATGCAAACAAGCCGCGGCAGTCGTTGGATATACCACTTTACGGCTACGAAAGCGCAGAAGGAGAGGACGAGGGGGAAACGCACACGGGAAATTGGGAACGTACACGCTTGGATGGGGGGGGGGGGGTGGCGGGAAGGTTGCGGAGATCCATTGTATCTAATACCTACCTTATGGATAGAAGGGGAAATCATTATTATCCATGTCCGCATTTCCGGGGCGTAGAAATTGACATCTTGGGGTAAGAGAGAAAAAGGCACACGAGTGGAGGGAGGGAGGGAGGGTTGGATATCGATTCTCTGGTGTTGTTGCGAGATTTCATTCTTCCACGATTCCACGAGCTAAAGCCATCCATCCATCCTTCGATAAGCGCTGTACGGCGCACACAAGGACGAAGGAGAATCGGATATCCACCCCCACTCCTTCCTCCTCCTCCTCCTCCTCCTCCTCCTTGTCGTTGAATGAGCATGTTATAAGATGATGATAATCCGTGGAAACCCCAAGGGAGGAGGGAAAGTAAAAACGTACACGCTTCGATGCGGAGGGTCCGCTCTGTATCTGATAGCTGTGGGTCAGAGGGAAGGGTGGTTTATGTTTGGGATTTCGCTGCTCGAGAATCGCTTTCGGTATGTGCTGCGCGTTGCGAAGGCGTGACATGAGGGAACAGAAGGGTTGGATGTATCACACCCGCCCCCTTTTTTCTTTTTCTTTTCTAGGCTTGCTGAAGGTGTGTTGAAGACCATAATAACGACCACGAAAGTAGATTAAATAACGATAATGAAAAGTTCACGTGTTGAACCAAAGCAGTTTCCGAAAAGGTAGGATCGGTACTCGGCAACCGAGTATCTAACCTAGACAGGGCTAGGTAGAATCATATAAAGCATCATGAACTGATGTGTATATGAGATGGGTCAAAGAAAAAGGCCGCAAAAGAGAAATTGTTGGGCGACGAGTAGGACTGCAAACAGGCATTTTCTGCGTGTGTAAATTCTCAAAATGGGAGACAATATGCTCGTAAAGTCTGAAGCATACCAAGATCCTCTCACAGATCACGTTACCATGCTGAAAAGCGATACTAGATGGGTTGAAGAATGTTTGTTAAAATCAAAACAAATTTTCAAGGAATTTCAGCTGTGGTGCCACAGAAACGCCCTGGGCAACGCATTCCAAAGCGCTGTTTTCGGAAATAGCCTAAAGCTGCTGAGTTGATGAGTTGTCGGTAGCCTTGTACGGAAACACGTCGGTTGACAGGTTATACGATGTAGTGACGTGTTGGTTACGCATGCAGGAACATAAACCACGGCTGAGTGCCTGCATGATCGCATACGCTCGGTTGGGGCCGTCGGGTTTGCGCGTGCTGCTTGTTGACGACGAGAATCTACCGAGAGCGCCTTTGGGCCGGGTCTGAAATGGTAGCTTGGGTCCTGGACCGGGATGGCTGTGTGTACATGCTTTGAATGCGATGGGGAACCATGGATTTGGCCCTTGGCACGTAGCCAAAGGTCGTGGGAAAGGCTCTGAATGATAGGCTTTTTTTAGCGACGACCGCAGGTTCGGTCCAGAGTATCTGAAAGTCTCTGGAGCAATTCTGTTATAGTTGAGTAAGAAATTTAGACATGGGAAGAACGAACAAAGGTCCAAATAACACCGGGTCGGAGATGTTAGCTAGACCCTAAAGTATGCCCGAAACGTCTTTCGTTGGGTGGGATCGACGTCTTAGAACCAGCAATCGGTTATGACTGATTCCACAACGTACATAGCAACGGATGGTCCGGGGCCCTGGGAACACGGATCAATGAGGACTAACCAAGTTAAAGAGCTTCTTCGAGGGGATACTCTTTGTCATATTGTCCAACCAGACATGCACAAGTGTATAAATGGAAAACTGGAGAGACTGTCGGTGAAGAGGAGTTGTAGAATCCTACGTATTTGACAGTAGGTGGTTTGCAATTAAAGACAGGTAGACGATAAGCCAAACGTATCCTTGGTCCTAGATGTGCTTTGGTGATACTGCCGTTCCTTCAGACTTTGCTGGTAAGGAGAATGTGATTCACCTCTAGAATCCCTGGGCGGATCTAGGCGGATTGGAATATCTTTGCACGTACGACTGGACTCCGCTTTGCTCACCGCTCCCTCTCACTTCTCGTCAGCAAACGACAGCCTCGTCAACGGAGGGAAACGCAAAGTCTCCAATTCAAAAGCATGTTGATTGCGTCATTCGGTCTCCGGTGTTTCCGGAGTGGTGGAGAAGGCAAGCCCAGCATAGGTAGTCACGCCAAGAAAATCACGGTCAAAGAGAACAACTTGGCAACATGACAACACACACACACACACACACACAATTACCAATCGGACGAAACGCAGGCCCAAGGGGATATCGCAGATTCCCGACTGTCTTGATACATTATTTTGCAGATGTGTCCACAAGGCACTTGGATATGTGATGAGAGGCCCCCGGAAGCGGTGCAGTCCAAGTCGCGCGTCTCACGTTACAGCAAGTAGAATAAGTTTGGGGGTCAGCGACGAAGATAGAAACACCCTCACATGCAGATCTTGGCCGCATGCGCATTGCTGTTACTTGGCCCCAGCCCTCTCTTACTTTGAAATCTCCGAGTTGGCAAACTACTCTAAAAACTTCACTACGATACGAAGGCCGAGGTGAATTCCTACAACCCTTTTGATACCTTAGCCTTTAGGTATAGAATTTTTACAATACATACTCTCTACTGCTAGTTCTGTATGACGCAAAAACTCAACCACAAATTCCTGGGGTTCGCCAATATCAGATTGAGGGGCGTGATTGCACTACACACTCCCGGAAAAGCCGGTAGCGTAAGCAAGCAGTGGCCAGTGAGTGGGCAGGGTAACGACTAACGAGTGGATTGGAAAATGATATTCCGTACAGTAATAATTGATTACCCCTGGTTTGGGATCCTTCCGACTCGGCTCCGTGGACGGCTGTTGCTTCTCCCTTGTACCTGAGACAACCGAGGCGCTTTCGTCGTGGCAATTAGATTCTACCGCTTGCGTCCGTTCTCACCATGGTATGTATGTACTGCGACCGTGTTTTGACTTGCCAACACGTTTTTCTTTGTCAGTTCCGGTCAAACACTCATACGTGGAACGCTAACCCTGCTTTCGCCGTCGAACAAAAAGGCTATTAAAGTGATCATCCATGGGGCTTTTATTCCTGATTTGTCGGAGTGTCTCTGCTACTGTTGGGCAAAGGGCAAAGGGCAAATCTTAAATTGGACGTAACATTACCGGTGGTCTACCTATTCTAGTGCAGCCAACGAGAAGATTGCGTCTAGGAAATCAAAGACACGCTAATTCTTTCATTACCTGGAAGTAGGTCGGTACTAAGGTATCTATCTATCCTCTGGACCAATCAGCACATCAGCCCGTCCCCACCTTCGGAAAGCGCCTGCCCCTTCTTTCTTTCTCCCTATATTGTCCCATCCCGCGCCCTCTTTCTCGTTTCTCTCCAACTTTTTTCGGTTTTCAACTTCCAGCTTCCCTCCTTTACAGCCTTGTTGACCAACCACGACTGCTTGACGCAGTAACGAACATACGCACTTCCACTCTCTTAAGTGCCTCGTCAACTCCAATAAACACCCTCTTTTGTTCTTGGATAAATATATTTAGACACAATGGTTCGCACATTCCTCGCCGCCGCGGCCTTGCCAGCTTTCGTCGCGTTGGCTCAAGCAACCGGCAAAGTCCAAATCTTGAACCAATGCGAATACTCCGTCAATCTGTGGTCATGCGCCGACCAAGACAGCAAGATGTTCACCATCCAGCCCAACAAGGATTACACCGAAGATTATCAATCGAAGAAAGATAAAGGAGGAATTTCGATCAAGATTGCGATTAACGCGACCACCCTCTACACGTACCCTGCGCCTCCGGTGCCCATTACTCAACTTGAGTACACGATCGGAGGTGGCAAGGTCTGGTACGACATCTCGAACATCAACGGCTATCCTTTTAAGGATAACGGAGTCAATCTGACCACCTCCGATGGTGGAGGTCCTTCCGTCGCATGCCCGGCTGGAGTCGCACATTGCAACGGAGCTTACAATAAGCCTGATGACGACCATGCGACCGGAGCAACCGCAGACTCCGCAGACCTCATCATGGTGCTTTGCGTTGCCGGCAGCCCGAACACCCCTGGCTCGGAGGGATCTGCCAGCGCTGGTTTTTCAAGCACATTGGCGCCACTTCCCACTCCTACCACACTCCAATCAGTACCAACTACTGCAGCACCAAGCACCACAGCTGCACCTCCTCCACCACCACCTCCTCCTCCTCCTCCTCCGGCTTCCTCTACTACAGCACCCAGCAAGGGCCCGGACGTCTCTCAAAATAAACAGGCAGTGCAGGAAGACGTCAACGGAAACGTTCAAGTTGTAACGGTCACCGCTCCCGTAGCCGTCGAAACCGTCACCCAGGTTGCCGCCGCGAAGGAGAAACGCCACGAACACCGCCAGGCGCACGCACACGCTCAACACCCCCACCTGCGTCGTTAGATCTCTATCTCACTGCTATTTATTGATATACCCAATTTTTTCGAAGAAATCTCAACCACCACATGGAGCAGAAGATGCCTGATTTTTTGGAATAAAGGAAAAACGTGGGGGTTTCTGGAGATCTTTGATGTATACAATGAAGATGCCTTCTTTCGATACATAGCAATATAACGAACGCATTATTACTCCCTTTGGATTGATGTTTTTTGAGAAGAGACTGGTGTTTCTTTCCATCACGTGTACATACTGGGTTATGTGGTACTTTTCGATAGCACAATGTAATGTTGATTTTTGTTTTCTTGATACCCTCGTGAACCATGAGTATGTGCAGCGCAGTGTAGTCATCCCAGGAACCCCAGACCCCAATGAATTTGTTTCAGAATGCGCTGCCGTGTGGGGTGAAGCCGTGCCATAGGCATCCCTGACGCCTCGTCCCTCGCCGCAAGAAGAAGCTGAACTGTGCATAATATCATTATTCCCACGCCGCATCGTTGAAACCAAACCCAAATACCAAGCCCCCTTTAGGCCAACCATGGGCTACCCCTAGTCCGCACCTGTCAGAGTCAGCTGCGGCAGGCTCCCAAAAAACCCTTTTATCAGCCTCCTGTCAAACCGGTCAGCGCTCGATAAACCGATCTTGTACTCCCTTGGGTAAACTTTGATCGAGTCGTGAAAAACCCCTTTTAGGTTACATACTACGTACGGCACGCGACATTGGGAGTTTTGCGACGGGAGGTACGACAGAGGACGAGGCACGCGGAACACTGAGGGAGTGTACTACGACGACGACGACGACGACGACGATTACGACCAAGGGCGTGTCTGTTGCGGGCGGTTTGAAGCATCCACGCTTCGATTGCTGCGATTTGCGATCATTCTACTCGAATCCATCTCAGCTCATTCTCACTCTCACCACCATCCACCCCCCCCCAAATCCTTACTCCCTTCCCACGCCCCCGCCCCCACCCCCACCACCCCACTCCACGCAATGCACCCCCTCCTCCCCCTCGCGCTCCTAACCCTCTTCCTCCTCGCGGCCGCCTTCATCGGGTACGCAATCTACGCCACGGCGACCGAAATCGCGCAAAAAACCACCAAGAAGATGGAGAGCAAGAACGTGGTGTTTTCCAAGGACGGGATGAGGGTGGGTGTGAAGGAGGTTAGAGGGGATGTGTATGTTGATGGGACGCAGAGGTTTGTGCTTTTTTTGCGTTTGTGTTTTTGGGGATGGGCGTTAGGGAATGGGGGGTAAGGGGAGTATGCTAATGTGTTTGTTGAAAAATAGTTTATTGGTTAAAGCATGGAACTACTCCTCCTGGCCGGCGTATAAGAGTCGGTTTTGGAATAAGGGCGAAGGCGGGGAGCAGCAGCAGCAGCAACAGGCGCAGGTGCAGGCGAGGATGCCGTGAGTCTTCTCCCTTCTATTGCTCTTCCGTGTAGGACTTTTTGATGGAGATCTGCTCGAGGGCGAGGGGCTGATTGGATTTGTGGGAATAGCTATGGGAGATCGGTTTCGGGAAGGAGCGTCAGGGCCTGAGAGCGCGATGGTTTGGTCGTGCAAGCCTAAGGGAGAGAGGAGGAGAAAGGGTAGGCTGGGGGGGGGATATACTGAAGGCGAAGCGATTGACTGGATGGGGGGAAGAGAAGAATCTAGCCTTGGCGAAGATTCCGCTTGAGCGGCTCAGAAGCAAACCTCGTGGAAGCTAACGGTACGGTTTTGCTACATTATCTGCGCTGGATAAAACCCCCCGACCTGTTTTTTCTTTTCCAATAAAAATACAATTTCTCACTTTCCGCATCCCCAACTGTCTTTGCGCCGCGCCGCGGCGGTTGAAATCGATGAAATCGGGAGATATACAACCGCGCGGGGAAAGACGTGTGGGCGGGCACGGACATTGCTGCCGCTATGTTTTGCGTGATACTTGAAGGAAGTATGGGTGGGAGCCTGTTTTCCTTCCAACTACTACTGTATATCCTCCCAATCTTCAACGTTTTTCGTTACGTTCTCTGCGAATCCTTTTGCGTCTCTTCTCTTCTGCCGTGTGTGTGTGGGGGGGGGGGGGGGGGGGGGGGGGTTGTTTTGGGGTTGGGGGGGGGGTGGGGAGGGGGGGGT
>JAABUO010000121.1_pt1 | contig 211012 bp, 237 predicted proteins | sample 5559291 | NCBI WGS metagenome assembly JAABUO01 (sample SAMN10711878, study PRJNA513372) | rock metagenome | isolation source: Antarctica rocks | place: Antarctica: Victoria Land, Finger Mt sud
GAATTGCCAAGATTGATAAACCAAGCTACTTGATTGGCTCGCTTAGAACGAATCCTTTCGCTTAATTGCCAAGAACCCGAATCTGACGTCATGGAACCGAGTCACGTGATAAATTCGGGTTTTCGCGGTCAGTCTAGTTCGAAGCTATTGCACCATATCTTGTAGCGTTATTTATAAATCGTTAGGGTTGAATGTAGGATTCATTCTAGGGTTAGGACTTGTCGAACACCAAACATAATTCTGCAAAGGAGGTCTGAGCACTGAGGCAATAGGTCGAATTTCACTACGATTGCGCGTGCACGTGACCTTATCTAATCCTAAGTTGGGATCTTACCGAATTGAGACCAAATTAGCCGAGATTTCAGGATCTTGCAGAGTGCTAAGACTCCCGTTATAAGCAGTTCCGGGTTATACGTAGTCATTGGTCTTGGAGTACTGACTCCTTATAACCATGGTCGACTGTACTTCCGCGCCTGGTTGTGTAATGTGGCCACGATCATGATGGCATCTAATCCTGTCATGGGGCATCTGGTGGGTGTGCTTGTAAGCCATGAGCTCAATGCTGCAGCAAGTGGATGCTACGGAAGCTTTCGACGCCTCAAATTCTGAGAAGACTGCCACTGAGTGGATACGCGAACATCTGGACCCCGAAACGCTATTATCTACTGACGAAGCCACGCTGTGAGACACTGCCTCTCATCCCATTGCTGGCTCTGTATTAAACCGCAAGCAGATACGCAGAGCTGAGGAATAACGGTACAGCATGTCAGCTTCTAGAGGATCATGATTCGTCTAGCCTGAGACCCCTGCTTGAGCAGGACCTTCTCGATGCCTTTGGCGCACTGGAGTCTTTGACCTCAGCCATCGAAAAGCAGTCTACCGGGCTGCAGGCGCAATACGAGGCTCTTTCGGCTTTTCATGCGACGAGTAGCCGAGCCCAGGACCTGGCCAACCGACTTGCTATGCAAGACCAGAAAAAGCGTCTTCGGGCTGCACAGAACATAGAGATTGCGGTATCTTGAACGATGTTTCTGGTATGAGATTGAGCTGAGGTAGGGATTAGAACAGAGAGCTTTTGCAGAGCATGTCGGAGGATTTGAATGCTGTCCAGCTTTGTTTGAACGACGCGAACAACCGTCTACCCAACACTCTACAAAGGGCAGTCGGAGATGACGACCGAAGGCTCCTGATGATGGAGCTCCAGATTGCCGCACTCGACACGGCAAGCCACAGCGAACACGACCTAGGGAGAATAAACGAGCTATGTGCTCAATTAACAGCTTGCCAGGCGGATAGGATTCGCTATCGTCTCAACCGGTTGTATCTGGAGTCGATGCACAATTTCCATGACATGGTGCAGGTTCCTTCAGCAACACAAAAAGATTTGGAAGCTTCGTTGTTGTCGGAGCTCGACAGCCTGTATACAGAGATTGCAGACGTGACCCAGATTTATGTAAATCAGGAACACCTTACGCCATTGATAGAACATACGACGAAGTACAGCGCTCAGAGACAAAAACGTGCCCATAGCATTCTTGATAACGTATGGCCCAATATCATCATGTTGCTGCCAAAGCTGAATATCACAGGTCGAGGGAGGCCTTACGCACATTGTCGGGAAAGCAGAAAGTCTTGCTACACGGTATCGCAATTTTGATGCTCACAATACGGCAATAAATGCTGTATGCCGACTGTATGTGAACCTACTCAAACGACGTCAACTTCCACCTTCGGTCCAAGAACGCGGTCTGTTGCCTTTACCCCTTCACGAACCCACAGGAAGTCCGACGAGGCTGGTGAATAGTTCTTCGGGAATAGAGCAGTCCCTGCAAGTCCCCAGAGCTCCAACAGATTCTGAGCGCGAGCGTCTACTCAATAAGCTCGGGGTCTCTTCACAAATTGCAGGCGTATACAAACTTGATGAATCACTTGACTTAGTAGTTGACGAAGCCAAGAACAAGACATCGGAGATTGCACACAGCGTCCAGTCATCAATCAATACGACACTCTCGTCACACATCAGCGATACGTCTAGCGTACAGCAACTACTCATAGACGCACTGTTTGCTGACACGGCTTACCAGACCATCCAGATGGCTGATAAAGAATTGAACTCCCGGAGGACCTCACTGGAATCGACAGTAGGAAGAATCGGTTCGTGTCTCGCGAACATGAGCATGGACGCTGTCCGCCATACTAGCATGGAGCGGAGCGCATTTGTAGATAGATGGAGTATGGACTGATCTGCTTCTCCCCTGGATCAAGTAGTCTCTCCATGATTTCTTTAGTTGGTACTGGGACGTGACTACGCTTCGCCTTGATGATCCCTTAGCGTCTTGATTGTGAATGAACCCAGCTGTCACAACTAACGATGTGAACAGCGCTTGTCCGATACGCCGATCGACTGAACACACTTACTTGCAGCATTTCATAACTCGTTCCTGTTGCCGTTTGTATTAGAATGCTATCTTGCCATGAATGCCGCCTGATGTGGTGGACATTAGCTGTCTTCGCAATCTGCACAGTAACCTCTACCGCGGCTACCTCATGGACTCCTGTTGTCATGAAGAACGTGATAGAGCTCGGACCTCAGCTCTCACCCGACGTTACTGATGTCTCTCGGGACGGGGGCTACACCGCGCTGATTAACGGCAATATTGTCTGGCTCTACGATGATACAGAGTGTTTCGATCGAGAGGGTGCTCAAATATCCTTCATTTCGAATACAGCGGCATATTCTAGCCAACCTAACAAGAACCTGTCTACCGTGACCGACTTCGGAGTTGTGAATGCCGGCAAAGACAAGAATGGGGAAAGCAAGCTGGCAATCCTGGCGGACACCACTGTCGGTACTGGAGGCTGGATACCTTTCCAACCAGATGAGCTGGAATTCAACAAACAGAAGAACGGGCAGGAAAGGGTGGCAATATGTGGGTACGTCTTTTCGCAGGTTAATACTCACCAGCTAACATCAAGTGCTCCTTGACAGGGCCTGGCACTTCACCAACAAGCATCAGTACCACACAAGCATTCCTCTACGCGCCACTCATCTACGTTGATAGCAAACCTCAAGATCCGTCGAAAGAGTACCAAGCTCGAGGAATGACACTCATCGCGATAACAGCACCAAAGTCGGGCCCTGTGGCCACTCGTCAAGGGGACCTCATCATACCGGGGACGGAGGTGGCTTATGGAGGCTTCTCGACCCTACTCGGCTTTAAGAGCACTAACCTCAATCAAGAATCTTACACGGGCGACCGCGACGTGTATCTACTAGGCATGACTAACAGCGGTCTTCAAATGGCGCGTGTAGGGACGAATGACTTGAAAGTTTACAGCCAATACACCTTTTATGATCCGGAAACAAGAACGTTTACGACAACCTCACCCGACCCTAACCTTAAGGATCCAAAGAAAATCTATTTGCCAGGAACATTTTCCTCGGGAAGCGTCTTCTATAGCCCGTACTTCAGCACGTTTGTCATGATCTACTTCAACAGACTGGTTGACTCGACATTCTATATGCGCTACCTCAACCTCGATAATCCCCTAGGAGCTGACACGACATGGGTTGTCGGCGGCAAGAACGGGAAGGGCATCTTGCCAGAGGATGCCGAGGCTCTGGTGAAATATGCCTGGTCGTCAGAGCAGAGGCTGTGGGCATCTCCAACCTCCAAAGGGGGATTCAACTATGCAGGCATGGCGCATCCGGAGTTCTTCAACCGGCAATATTTTGCACCTTCCCTCTACCCAGATGGCACCTCTCAGAAGCGCCGGGTCAACGATTGGTTTGGCTCTAGCATCATCAGCGAGAAAGATGCTGGTGGTGACGGCAGAAACATCCTTTTGAGCTGGACGGGGCAGTTGCGGGGCGGCCTGAACAATGGCATCTACCAGGTCCAGCTAGCAATGCTGACATTCGATGATATTCCAGCAAATCCCGCAGCGACTGCATCGTCATCGAGCTATGGAGCTACGGCCACCTCCGCTTCTTCAGCCTCGTCTATAAAGGACGGGCACGGACCCGTCAACACAGCCATGAACATGATCGAGAAGGGCCAGGGTAGTTCGCTGTCTTCTTTCCTTGGTTATGGCAAGCATGGCGTGGGTAGAAGATCGGCTTCTCGTGCGTGGGGGTTCCTTCTGCTAGGAGTTTTTGGCATGGCGGCGTTAGGCTGAGGTTCTGGAAGCCAATGTGGGCATTGACATGGGGCGGCCTGGCGGTGCCTGTATCACGAAGTCACGAGAGCTGGACCTATCACGGAAGCCAAGGTAACACGGGCTGCCGTCAGGCAATTCTGCTCATCTCTATTTTCCATTCTGATCACTCTAGCTTCAAAGTCGGCGCATAATCTAGGTGTTCTACAGTAAGATCAATAGGGTTAGAGGATATTACCATACGCGAAGATCAGTCCTTAAGTATAACAAAGGCCAATGCGTGGCGCGTTCGGCAGAGTATCTCGACACCAAAGAGAGCCTTTCGGCGTTCTGCTTAGCCAACTAAAGTGCAGGGCGCTTACGAGAGTGTACATACCAGGGTAATATAGGTTTAATTCGTCACACCTACCCGGCTGAATTTCCCGCAGAGCCCCTGTGGCAAACCCTGCAGCTGAGCTTCCTTTCAGCTGCCATCGTTCCCAACGCCAACCGTAATAGTTCTTCTAGAAGCCTACTGCATCAAGCCCCCGAGTCGCAGCAAGTAGCTATGTTTCACGCTTGCGTGGAGCCCTTGACACTTTCGCCACCGTAGGGTCGAGACTACCCAAGCCGGAAGTTTCGACCTACTGATTCCGAGTGATTTCGTGGCGGCGAGCGCGGATGCCTTTGGTCATCGGACGCTCTCAATCAGGGCATCGTTGGTCACGATGAGGTGGCAGTTCTTCTCTGGGTCTGTCATGCTTCATGATTCTCCATCAACACGCGATGCCGAAAATAGCTGACCAAGCCATCACCAGGCCGGATATTGTGATCGTGTAACTCCGTAAGGTGTGATGGATAGCGCCGATAGCGACGTTGCAATGCTTGTGCCTGATACAAGTTCAAGCTCATTGAGCGCAGCCTTCTGCTTGGGTAGTCTTTTTCTCGTCAAGAAGGGTAAAGTACTCGTACCTACTGTACTCCGTAGTTGGACATGGATTGGGATGCAGGCATGACTTGTGGCTGGTGAAGTGGCTCATTGTTGGATCTTCCGAAAGCCGCGCAATCCTAAAGGCGTCGCATAGACGACTTCACTCCCAAACTACCAACCATAACCTCCACAATTCTCACTGTCAGCATCGCAGCCCTTCTCTGCGCCTAGTCATCTCCAGAACTGGTAAAAACAGCATTTTTCGATGTCCAGGACTTAGCGGCATTAGCCGAAGTCGAGGCATACCTGTAGGGATGTTGGGCATGGAGCAGCTCAGCCTCGCTTTAGGGCGCTGTTGCTGCCTCACGGTTCATGCGGCCCCCATCGCAGCAGACCATGTATATATTAAAGGTCATTCCCAATGCACTGATGATCAATTTAGTCTGTCGAAGTATCGAAGCCCTCCTTCCTCTCCACGTGTCAGCTTTCTTATCCACCGGGACTCTTAACTTGTATTTCCTTTGATTCCACATTTACCTGTCAGAGAAGCTGCTCGCTGGAAGAAGTTTCAAAATTTCCCTCTGATACCGACAGCACAGACGATGTTCTAGGAACCTCATGTCTTCCGGTCAAATCTACCTCCAGTTGTCTCGCCTGCTGAATACGATAGACCCCGGGGGCTAGCAAGCTACAAGATTGGTTTCCTAATCACTAAAGTCTAGCACCTACAACCAAAACCTTCACATCCGAGGCCCTCAACAGCGCAGTTGGTCCTCGGTCCCATTCGATGTGCGTCATTGAACGATTCGACATCATCCACCCCGGCGGTTTCCGGGAACCAAGAGAAGTTCTACACTCCTGTCGACACGGAACACCGGTAAATCCTTGCAACAACGCAGTAGAAGAGGTAACGGAGGATCGTTTCCTTCCTTTTCCTGAAGCGCCTTTCGCTCCCGAACCCCATTTCCGAGAGACTAAACCACGACGAGAAGAGACCCGAAAACCAAGGAAATTCAAAGATGGCCTAAAGTTGGTCTTCGACTTCCACATACCGTTCACTTCAAGGAGAACAGATAACAAGGAGAGGACGAAAAGACCAGAGAGTGCCGGTATCGAACGACGGAGGAGCACAGTACATCAGGTTCCTCCGCAGCCTGGTCACCCTTGGTCTCCTACGCGATTCTCTCCACCTTACAGGCCTCTGCAAGGACAGCCTGGAATTGTGCAGGTGCCGCTTCAACAGCCGCCAGAGATGGAGCCATATCGTACAAGGCCACGAACACAGACAATACGCCCAAGGCAGGGTCGTCCTTTGAACGTGGAGGTTCATCAATACACTAGCTCTTCATCGCCTTCTCCCGAAACGCCGGTGCGAGAGCACATGCGTCGGAACAGGCGGATGGAAACCGAGCTTCGTGAATACGAGAATTTGAAGAGGCTCATCCGTGAGCGAGAGAGAAGGGAACATGCAGAAAGGGCTGCTCGGGAGGCTGAAAATGCAAGAGTGCGTGCAGAAATAGACGCAGAGCTCGTCCGGCGTGGGGCAGCAGAAGACCGATTACGTATTCGACATGAAGAGCGAAGGCGCATTGAGTCCGTGGAAAGGACAAGGAGGCGGCAAGAGCAGGAAAACTGGGAAAGAGAGCAAGCACGACTACGTCAAGAACAGGAGGACCGGGAACGTCTACAAGCGGCAGCGATCCTAGATGACAGGCGCAGAGCCAGAGAGGAAAACGAACGCCTAGAACGGTTACGGCGTTTGAACATCCCACGCGGTCCCCGTCACCCGAATATTGTGAACCAGCGACCCCACGTCACTTTCGAGGAGAGAGGGGATCGAGTCATCAATGATGCTATTCAAGCTGAAAATCAAAGGCGGTCGTGGCAGAGGGCTCCATCGCCTGATCGAGGGTGGTCACGACGGAGAGATGTTGGGGGCGTTCGAAGACGGGACACAGTTGCCGTAAGCCAGAGACAAGTCTATAACGACGACCGGAGAAGAGGTGGACGACGATTTGTATGAGTCTATGGTTCTGGTTCTCGACATTTGATGGCATCGCTTTTTGAGGATTGCTTAACGGTTTTCCTTACTTTTCTTGCCGATCAGTCATTGGATTTTCTGCCTTGAGTTCGACTTATCATTCCGTTGTACTTGTTCCATACTTGAGACATCCTCACAAGGCGTTCTCTCTCGTGTCTCGGAAGTCATACCTAGAACAGTCATGTTCCGCACATGTCACTGCAGCTATGCAGAGCCACTGAGCCAGTCACACCTCCAAGGCAGGCGGATCGGGGCGACGGGCGCTGCATGTCATTCAGCCTTAACCCCACATCCTATGCGGTGTCATTCCTTACCCCTACACTCTCGTTGGTCAATGCATTTTGTGATATCAGTTTTCTGACCGTTCTGTGTGCTGGTGCCTAGCAAGGGCGCATGATGCCCCACATGTTATCATATAACAATAACCATCTAACCACCGCCCCATGCCTACAAAGGCATATCCCCCCATCCGTCAATACATTATCGCTTCTACGCCAGTCACGCTACAGAGTGACAGCGTCTCTGCAAGATGTCCTACCCAATCGCGAGGAGTCTGAGCAGCCTATCCCTCTCAAGTCAATCTCAGACAATGGCTTCACTGACGCGATTTGCTTCGTCGGATTCGAAAGGAAAGGCCAAGACTGCCGATGAAGACATGGCAGAGGCAAGGCGACGGCTCAGTGACCTCGACCCCGAGACCATCCCGAAAAGCATCTCTCAGATGACTTTTGACAAAGGTTCTGGTCAAGGAAATAAAACCAAGTCAGTACAGGCTTCTGCCGCCAAGTGCGATCGAACCAAGGCTCATCTAGCAAGCAGTAATCATTCCAAGGCTAGGCTGCAGACTCCACTGGAGAAGCTGTTGCCGTTAATTCCGAAACCCCTACACGAAAGTATACGTTACCATCGGAACTACGTGAAGAAGTCCGACAGCTTGGTCTTCATTTCGGAGGAAGGCAAGAAGCAGAAGGAAAACCGAGACGCATGCTTCCGCAAGCAGTACGCCACGCTTCAAGAGCTCGGGAAGGACAACATCCCGCCGGAGAAGAACGCACCCTTTTACAGCCGGTAAGATTACAGCTTCAATATAGCCAAAACCAGGGAAGCAGTGGACTGATTCCGTGTCCAAGTTCACATATACCTTTCGAAGAAATAAAGAAATGGTCTGCCCAGCAAATGCACGGGCATCAGCAAAAGGTCCGCAAGGAGAAAAGATCCCTGCAAGCCCAGCAGCAGTTCGAGAAGGGCCAGCTTCGTAAGAGAGAAGAGAAAGAAGCATCGCGACAGGGGGCTAAAGCGTCAGAAGAGCGGCCATGAGGTAGCCGCTGACCGACGCATTACACCTGGTAATGCTTCAGGGCACGCGCCTACGGCTCTCACGATTGGAGTCCGGAGTGTGAAGCGTCTGTATCAGAACTCACATAGCCATGTTGGAGAGCAATGATGGATGAAGATATGGTGCCGCTCATCCCCACACATGCAGTCATAACTGCTTTTTACGCCATTCTCGCTATCCTTGTACACCCCTCAGCAAATCGGGGCTCTAATACCAAGAAGCCGATAGGGAAACGAAATCCAGCTCCAGAAATGCTTTTCACGGGCACGTGGTATCACCATATTTCTACCACAAAATAATACAAGATCAATACTACATACCCACCTCCTTTTCCTATCCCCACACCTCTCCCTTCCACCAGCCCACAAGAATCATAATGCGCTTATTAGAATACTGACATCCAAAACTCGCAAATAACAATCCACAACTCCTCGGAACTCTTGTTCGCTAGATTATATCTCGATCTCACTGTCCGCAGGCATGTGGTATCACCATCGTGCCACCACACTGTACTTTACTATAAGATCAATACTGCATACACACCTCCCTTTCCTATCCTCATATCCCTCTCTTCTACCAGCCCCCAAGAGACCTCCTCCAATTCCCAAAAAATTGACATCCAAGAGTCGCACACAACGATCCACAACTACTCAGATCTCCTAGTCCGCGACATCTTGTAGTCTACATCTCGACTCACTGTTCGCTCTCATCTCTGACTCTCCCACAGCACTGCGGTCTAGAAGACAAAACCTTACTTTCCCTAACCTGAATCCTTTCTGTAGCTTACGTTATTTGCAAGTAACTTGATCAAGAGTCCGACAGTTGATCATAAATGCAAAGGATATAACCATAGAAGAGAATACAAAAGGGGGTTAAGAATAGTAAGAGGTGGACACTGTGACAACGACTTACAATACCAAAGCGCTTGGCTTATAGTCAATACGAATAGGGAGTTGGGGAGCTGGCGCGGGGAGGATGTTCTTACGGACTGTATTGGAAAGTCGGACTGTATTCGAGGGTGTATGAATTGTGCGGGTCTCGCACTGGAATACCTTTTGGAGCGGTCTGGGAGAGGGGTGCTGGCGAGAGGTTGGATGCTCTTCCGTTGACTGGCGTTGAAGAATTAGTACTATATACTACCTCAATTCACACATGATGGGAGTAGTTAAGGACTGATTGGGAGGGAGTGGTGCTCTGAATACACCGCCCCCGGAAGCAGTGTGGTGCTTCAAGTTACACCACAGGCACGCACTCTTGGTCCGTGAAACTGCTTGGTTCGATGATTCTAGAATCATGATCTACCACCATCCAGAATCCATCCTATCCGCCAGCATGGTGTACACTCTGTACCTAAATTGGCCCTACCTACCACGTAATCCTGCAGCAGTCCTTGCCGACGGATGGGATAATTATATAAGCCAACCTGGGGAACCTCTTCCCCATCCTGCAAACGCCATCCCTGTCTGCTACCTCCTAGCCCTCTTCAGCCGCACAATCAACGGTTTCCTCGCCCACGTGAGCCACGCCTTCTGAAACGCCCAGTCCTCGTCCGTCGCGGCATCGAGCTCGATGTCGAAATGCCACAGGACGTGTGCTAGCGTAAGGCGGATCTCTGCGAGCGCGAGACTTTTTGCGTGGCGTATACATCAGCTCTAAATCCCTAGGTTTTGAGAGTATCTCGGGGATGACCAGGTGGGGTAGAGAGAAGGAGAGGGGGGGGGGGGGTTGTAGCTCACTTCTTGCCAATGCAGTTCCTCGCGCCAATCGAAAACGGCTGCACGACCTCGCGCTGGTCCTTTGCGAAATGCTCGTTGCCGAGCCAGCGGGAAGGGGCGAAGATGTCGGGGGAGTTGAAGTTGAGGCGGGAGTGGTTGGCAGCGTATTGGTTGAGTTGAACGCCGTGCTGGAGAGGCGGAACGGGGTATTTAGTATTCTTTTCGTAAGTTCAGGAATGGAATTGAAGGGCTAGACTTACACCGCCGGGCACGAAATGCCCACTGACTGTGTCCCCTCCTTTGGGTACGATTCTCGGCTGGCCTATCAGTGCCGGTGGGTACATGCGGAAGGTTTCGTCGATGACGGCTTGGTAGTACTGCAGCGACGCCACGCTCTGGAGGTTGATGTCTGCGGCTTTTTTGAATGCCCTCACCTCCTCAAGTGTATTCTCCATGCAATGCGGGTTTTTCAGCAGGAACCAGATAGCCCCCGTCAGATGCGTCGCTGTCATTTCGCTTCCTGCTGTGATCAGCGTCGCTGAATTCTTGTGGATTTCGTCCTGAGTCATCCCGCCGTGCTCTTTGCCTTCGTTGTGTTTTAAAATGTAGGACAGGAAATCCGGGCGGGTGGTCTGGGATTTGATTCTTCGATCTACTTTCTCTCTAGCTAGACTTTGGACGGCTTCCCGTGCCTGGACCGCGCTCTTGGGGACATACAAGTTGAGCAAGCGCTGCAGCGGCGGGAACCGTAGAGTCACGCTACTGAATACGACTTGCTTGATGCTGTCGAGAACGTTCGCGACCCAAGGGTGGTAATGTGTCTCTTTCAGACAGTTGAAGGACTCGCCGAACGATAGGTCGCCTATTGTATCGAAAATCGTCCAATTGAACCAGTCGGCGAAGTTTATTCTGCCTTTAGCGGGGCCGTCGATCTGTTTCTGCAGCCCAAAAATAAGGCTGTTGGTGTAGCTTTGAATAAGGGGTTCCTGCTCCTGAAGTGCCTTGTCGGAGAAAGCATGGCTGAGAAGACGGCGCATACGGCTGTGATCGGCGTCGGGCGCGGTGGCAATGCTATCGACACCGGAGAATAAAAGGAGGTCTTTCTGAAAGTGCTCGTGGCCCGGGCGGTTGCCATAGATGTCTTTCCAGGCGGAGGCGCTGATGAAGGAGAGCTCGTCAGGGGAGATGCGGACGACATCGCTGCGGTAGTAATCGTGGAGATCCTTGAGCCATTGGGAAAGGCTGCCGTCCCAAGAAACCATGGCGATGGGGATCTTGGTTGCGGCTGCAAAGCTGGGGCCGGGGAATTTAGACAGGGGATGGAACCAGATGTTGTAGATGGCTTTCATGAAGGGGTATAGTATGATCTGGGGGCTTGTAAACCGAGTATTCGGAAGGAAGAGGGGAGTTACTTACCATGGTCAGAACCATGAGAGCGGGAACTGGGAGACCTGTGGTGCTGGATGCCCAGGCAGGAAAATCTCCTATGCTCATACCACTACTGCTGGAAGCGCTGAAGGATGTATTCTGGGCATCCGTCTTCACGTATTTCGCGGCGTATTGAACAGGCTTGTTCGAATGACCATACTGGAGCATCGACATCAAAGACCTTGAGGCACTTTCGAGAAGCTCCATGACTATTGAGGAAACTGGTAGACAGAGAAGCTCAGATAAGAGATGGCAAACCAGGTAGAGGTACTGAGCAAGCTGCAAGGATCGAAGTAGACAGCATGAGGAGGAAGGGATGAGTGGGATAAAATAAACAAGCCGGTGGAGTTGATGTCGGTCTGGTAGACTAAGTAGTATCCTACAGACGTACCAACAGACGCACCAATGCGCTTCGAGTTCGCACAAGGTGGGGTAGGAATAGAATGATGAAAACCAGCTGTTTTCGTAAGGTAGTACAAATGATGTCTACAGCAAGAGATGCGAAGGAGGGCGGATAACGCTTGCAAGTATCACGACTTGCTCGCTTGGATTCCATTGCGCTTGATGCCCGGTATAGGCGCACCGGAACTCGTCGTTTCATATTCGACTGATGGTTTAGATGCATCACAAATTCTCCTAGCGTTGCGCAACGTCGTTCCACCGCCGAAGTAGCGTATGAGGAGCTCTGTGTTTCGGTTGTCGGTAGTAGTTTTGCTTTATACTGCCCGACTTTGGTTGTACGGAGTGGTGCCTGGGAGAAGCCTTTGTTGGGCCTGGGTCGGCTGGGTCGTTGAGATGGATTCAAGGTCTATTTTAAGCCATTCGCTAGCCTTCCCGCCCCATGATGACCCCTAGAATTTGCGAAGTCCTTCTGCTTCAAGCTTCAACTCCCCACTCAGCACCAACAATTACGTCCGTTTCCTCATCTTCAGCAATTCCAGATGAAGCCATCGCTGACTTCTTCGCTTATGGTGAGCGCGGCCCTTCTGGCGCCGATTACATCCGCCCAGCAAGCCGCTCCTGAGCTTGTTGGGACATGGACTTCCAAATCGCGACAGGTGCTGACTGGACCGGTATGTACGACAGATCAACATCTTGAAATCTCTGTGCGGTGCAGAGAAACGAATAACGGTTCTCACAAGTGGAAACTGATTCGGACGTCGATTAGGGATTTTATGACCCAGTCAACGATAAACTCATTGAACCTTCACTTACCGGTATCTCATACTCCTTCAGCGCTGATGGGTTCTACGAAGTCGCCTATTATCGAGCTATCTCAAATCGTACGTTGAAGTGTAATTTCCCGATCTGAGAAACCGTGCTCACTCCTCGGAAGCTGGAAATCCCAATTGCCCCCAGGGTATAATGCAATGGCAACATGGCTCCTACACGAAGGATGCCAACGGTTCCCTTTCACTCGAACCCATCTCGGTTGATGGTCGTCAATTATTGTCCAGTCCTTGCGAATATCAAAACTCAGTATTCACAAGATATCATCAATCCGAGTATATAAAGGTGGGCTATATCTAGGCAACCCCGCCGGTTGCGCCGTAACGATGAATGTCTGCTGATGCACCCACCTACAGCATTACGAAGTCAAGAAGGATCTCTACAACAACATGCAACGCCTCAACCTATTTCAATACGACGGCGCACCCATGAATCCGATGTGGCTTGCCTATTCTCCCACTCCCCAAATGCTGCCGACATCCACCCTTAACCCCACTCAGGCGACCGGCGCCGCAAAGCCGACAAGTAAGGCGAAGCGAGATCTAGGAGGGACATCAGAGCCTTTGAACTGGAACGTGCGGAGAACGCAAGAGCCGTGGGCATTCCGGAATGCATACTTGATTTGGTGGACGGCGGTTGGCATGACGGCGGTTGGCGGCGCTAGCTACTTCTGCCTTTGAGCGCTTGCGATGGGTCAATGGATCATATAAGATGTTGGATGCGCGTTGCTCGGGGCGTTTGGTAGGATCTAGTCGATACCTGTGATGGATTTTTTGAGATGTCGATGCTGCTAGCTGCATCGCTAGGCGTTGATACCGGATGCTATATCATGTTCTCGATCTGACTTGAAATATGTTTGTGCGACTCATCGCTCTATGCCTTGTTTCCTGGTGTTCGCCCTTATTGATTGCGATCGACCGTCGTAATCTTTGGTATAGCTTTCCTCAACCGCTCTCTGTCTTCCTCCGTAGGTACCATGCCGAAGTGCCTCTCAGCTCCATTCGACAGCAAGATGCCAACACCTGAGTAGCCGATGATCCCCAGGCCAATCCACATCCGAGTCCGGGGTTGAAGATTCCGGAAGGATCTAAGCCATCGGTCAGCGAAATACTCAACAACGAAGGTCTGAAACCCCCAAGGTACCTACTGCCAAAGAGTCATCGTATGAGCCAATCAGACTGAACCTACATCAGCGCTTGCGACTCTGCTGGGCTAAAGATGCAGAACAGAGGAGGATCAACTCGGGTCTTTTATGAGAGTTCACTAACAAGGGGTCTTTTAGGCTCTGGCCTTGTAGCCTCCGGGGATGTGGGGGTCCCCAACGGTTTCTGTCTGTCTTAGCGGCTGACTTCATCACTCCATTTCTGCTTCCTTACTGCTCTCCATGTTTTGTCTCATTTTCTCCTAGGTATTCCGAGCAATTTATTACTTTGAACGTTCAAGAATCTCCTTACTTGATTTCTGCTCACGAAACAGGACCTCCAAGGAACTTACCACAAGGATCTCATATGTGCATCAGAACAGAGTCTACAGATCCATAGAATACCGTGGTGCATGTCGCGGAAATTGGTAGACCGCTGGGCCCGTAAGAGATACTTTGGCTAAGGCCTTGATCTCTCTTGCAGAGCAGGTGAAAATTATAATAGATCATTGTTTGCTGTCCGCCACGCAGTAAGATTGGGCTCAACGGTGCTGAATTGTGAAGAGTGACGCCAGTCTTGACGGCTTGTTCTTCGTGGCGGTTTGCTTAGAGACTGGGAGCGAACTATCAAGACAACTCGACCTATATCCTTCTTACACTGTGAAGGTGCATGTTGGCTCAACCTCTGCTTCTAGAGCTGCAACAAGCTAATCATGGACAACAGAGACCAAAAGAACAAGTCCGTAAACATGCACATCAAGGACAAGCTTGCGGAGGCGCAGCGGACGAAGAAGCCTGTCTTCTCCTTCGAATTTTTCCCACCGAAGACAGCACAGGTATTGTAGCACTCGAGGCAGGCCATCCGCTTGAGCATGCTGACGGAACATTGCAGGGTGTCCAAAACCTCTATGACCGTACGTCTCTAAACGCTCGAACCCTCGTCTTCTACTTGGCTCACATCCCTAAACCGATTTGCAATGCTCACACGCGCAGGTATGGACCGGATGCACGACCTAGGTCCAGCATTTGTCGATGTCACATGGGGCGCTGGTGGCAGCTTATCCCATCTGACTTGCGAAATGGTCAATGTAGCGCAAGGCACATACGGTTTAGAGACATGCATGCATCTTACATGTACAGACATGGAAATCGAAAAGGTTGACAATGCCTTGAGCGAAGCATATAGGGCCGGATGTTCCAATATACTGGCTCTTCGGGGCGATCCTCCTCGAGAGAAGGAGAAGTGGCAGGCAGTAGAAGGTGGCTTCAGATATGCAAAGGACCTGGTCAAGTACATCAAGGAGCGCTACGGGAATCACTTCGATATTGGTGTTGCTGGATACCCTGAGGGATGCGATGATGAGCAGGATCCCGAGATACTGATGGAACATCTAAAAGATAAAGTCGACGCTGGTGGCACGTTCATTGTGACTCAAATGTTCTACGATGTTGACATCTTTCTTACCTGGGTCGGTAAAGTGCGTGCCAAGGGTATCAATGTGCCTATCGTTCCAGGAATCATGCCCATCCAGACGCATGCTGCATTCTTAAGGCGAGCGAATTGGTCCAACTGTCATGTCCCTCAGAAGTGGCTAGATGCTTTAGAGCCAGTCAAGAACGATGATGCCAAAGTTAGGGAAGTAGGGAAGGAGCTCGTTGCCGAACTGTGTCGGAAAATCATTGAAGGAGGCATCATGGCGCTCCATTTGTAAGTCGAGCTACTTCACTTTTTTCGACTCTTAGCTTACGACCTACATCAGCTACACCATGAATCTCGCTCAATCTACCCGCATGGTCCTGGAAGAGCTGGGTCTCATCTCCGAGAATGGCACGCCCACCAAACCCTTGCCATGGCGGCAGTCGCTTGGCTTAAATCGAAGAGAGGAGGATGTGCGGCCAATCTTCTGGAAGAATCGCAACAAATCCTACATTGCTCGAACACAAGATTGGGATGAATTTCCTAACGGTCGCTGGGGCGATTCCAGGTCTCCCGCCTTCGGTGAACTTGACGCCTACGGCATTGGGCTGAAAGGGACGAACGAGCAGAATATCAAGCTCTGGGGTAGTCCCGCGACTGTGAGAGACGTTGCCAACATCTTCATTCGATATCTGGAAGACGACATCAAAAGCCTGCCCTGGAGCGAATCACCGATTAGTAGCGAAGCCGACTCAATCAAGCCACAGCTTCTTGAGCTCAACAAGCGAGGTCTATTGACCATCACCTCGCAGCCCTCGGTCAACGGGGCCAAGTCAACCCATCCCATCCATGGCTGGGGACCTTCAGGGGGTTATGTTTACCAGAAAGCCTACCTTGAGCTCCTCATCGCCCCAGAGCTAATCACTGAGCTCATCCATCGCATAGACCAAGACCCCAACATGACCTTCTACGCCGTCAACAAGGAGGGTGACCTCAGAACCAACGCGCCCAGCGACAGCCCAAACGCCGTAACATGGGGCGTCTTTCCAGGCAAAGAAATCGTGCAGCCCACCATCGTCGAAACGATCAGCTTCCTCGCGTGGAAAGACGAAGCATACCGCCTCGGATCCGACTGGGCCAAGTGTCACAGCCCTGGAAGCCCCAGCCGCCAACTCATCGACGGCATGATGGAGAATTGGTATCTGGTGAACATCGTCCACAACGACTTCCACTCCACCCACGGTGTCTTTGACCTCTTCGAAGGTCTGGCGGTCCCCGGCATAGACAGCCCGCCGAAGACCACCAACCAGGCGAAGAACGATCTCCATAAGGCTACTGCGCAGCTGAACGGCATTCACAAATCCGACGATCCGGCTGCTTTTCATCAGATCAACAACTAATCCACGGACAACCCATTACCTCGCCGATTGGATCTCTAGAAAACGCAGATATCCTTCCACCGGTCTCAACCCACGAACAAACCCCTTTCCCGGCACTCCGCTCTTCAATAGGAGCTCAACATCCATCTCCTTCCAACCTCGGTCCAACCACCTCACTAACCTTAGTCCAACCACCTAGCCAGCCTCACAAAACCCAAGCCATCATCCACAATCACGCACCATCCCCAAACACCCCTCCAACCCTAGCATATTCCCCCCTTTTCCTATGCATAGCGACGGCGCTCGACCCAAAAAGTCCCATCAGAAATTCAACATACCCAGGGGGCGGCATGAAAGTTCCCTTTCTACAGCATGGACGCATGAGATGATTCAACGATCTCGATGCAGTGACGACGATACAGAGCGTGGCGTGGCGTGGCATGTCTTCAACGATGGCTACGCACTGCGCTGTAGACGATGGTTGAGCTAGATTTAGAAAATTCAACACGTGAATCCATCAATTGTGCACTTCTTGAATCCATGGCTGAAGATTGAGGAATCCCCTTTCATCGAAGCTTATAGACACAAGGTTTTAGTACCTTGGTCTCTTCCTCCCTACTCACCTCGCCCTCAGCCCCATCAATGAATTTTATCTTTCCGGTCCCTCCACCCACTGCTTCCCTCCCCCTCCCCACCCGCATCTTCCCAAAAACTAGCTTCACAAACATCTTATTCGTCAGATCCACCTCCCCCTTCAACTCAAACCCCCTTCGCCGCCACACCTCCACAAAAGCACCCACATCCGTCCCCTCCCCTCCTTTCTTCTTCCCGCCAGGCGCAAGCATATCCGGATCTGAATCCACCTCCACCACAGTTCCCACATCCTCCTCCTCTTCATCCTCATCGCCCTTCCTCCGCTTCTTCTTCTTCTCCTCCTCCACCCCTTTCCTCCCCGCCCGATCCACCCTCACAAACCGACTCCGTATCTCCGCAACCCACACCTCCCCCCCTCCTCTAACCACACGCCCTACCTCATCCACAACATCCACCCAGTTCGTGCCCATAAGACTCAGGCAGCAGATCGCGACATCGACGGCCCCGTCCCGGAGCGGGAGCTTGCAGCTATCCGCCACCGTGACCAGCTCCCTGTGGGGCCCATCGCCTTTCGCGAGATCGAAGGAGCGGATCCGGAGGTTTAGGTGCTTGGGTGAGGAGCTGGGCTGGAGTGCGGCTACGAGCTGGGCGTCGCCGCAGCCGAGATCTGCAATGTGGCAGGTCCCGCTGGTTCGGGGTAGTGCTTCCCCTGGCTCCTCGGCGCCCTTCTTGTTCTTTTTCTTCGTCCCGCGCTTTTCGGCCCGGAATGCGGCTTTTTGCGCCCCGAGCCTGATTTTGCCGCGGGCTTGGAGGTCGGCGATGAAGCCCTCGACGGGGTTTTGCGGCCAGATGGCGACTTGGGAGCGGAAGCCGGCGTGGTAGGCGGTGTAGGCGGAGGGGGTGGTGGTGAAGAGGTGGGAGGCGTGGGTGGAGGGCGTGGTGTAGAGGGTTTGGTTGAGGTGGCGGAAGCGGGAGGAGAGGAGTTTGGCGGCCATGGATTTCTGGAGGGGGGTTAGGTGGGGAGGTGGGGGAGGTGGTGGGAGGGTGGTGGAGCCATTTTTCGAGGTTGGGGTTGTGGTTCTTGGAGCTTCGGTGGGCGAAGGTTTTGTTTCGGAGGTGGAGGATGAAGGCGCGGTGGGATGGGTTTTGGCTGGGGGTTTGGAGGTGCTGTGGGTGGTGGGTAGATTGGGGGGAGATGGCTTTTGAGAAGGTGGTTGTGGACTTGGGTTGGGTTTCTTCGTAGCTGATTGCTGTGCTCGTGGAGCCTGGTAGTCGTCTGCTTGAGCCGAGGACTCCGCTGTGGTAGCTTCTAGGGCAGTATCACCGGTGTCTGCTGGAGAAGGTGGGGAAGGTGGTGGAGCACCGAAGGCTTTCGACGTTGCTTTCTCTTGCTTCTTCCGTATGCGTTCTTCGTACTTTGCCTTGCCTGATAGCTCAGGCTTCCGCGGTTGTTCCGTAGCATTGGGAGTATCTATCGTTGTATCATTGTAGCTATTGTCTGGTGCAGAGCTCTGTTGCTCGGATCTGCCTGCGTCTTCGACCGGTCGAGCTTCCTTGGCTGTTCCTTCTTCTGCCTCTACGATGCCGTCGATATCATCACCATTGGCCTTCGGAGCGTCTGCACTATCTGCACCCTTATTCTTTCGTCTTTTCTTCCTTTTCTGCTCCTCATTCCCTTCGATCTTGCCATGAGAATTATCCTTCCTCTTGCCCTCAACATGCTTCTCCCATAATTCCGCCAGGTTCTCACTTGTGACCTCAATTCCAATGGGCTGACTATGACCTCGCTTTCGCTTCTCAGAAGGCTTCGCAGACTTCGAAAGGTTGGCGACAGATCGAGCGCTGGGGTCGCCTTGGGTTTTGAGAGCTTCGGCTGGAACGGACCATCCTGGCACGGCGAACATGCTAGGCTCAAAGTGTGCTGAGGATCACTATGAAGGTAGTTATGGTTGTTGTGAAAGAATTATTCCACCGTAATGTGGGATGGGAGGTTAGCAGCTGCTTAGGGTACGATGAGGGCCGTAGCAGCCTTGAACGGGGATTGAATGATGGAGAGAGGCAAGCCAGATCATTATACATAAAATAAACATAGGGTAGCAGAAGACCAAGAATCACTGTGAGGCAGAAACTGGCGCTTGAGCGAATAATCTGTAATACTCTATCATACATCTAATCCCAGTTGAACCGCGAAGCCCTATGCCGGCGGCCACATTTGTAGACTTGGGCGATCCTCCATTCATCACCACCATGTCTGCTTGCGGACAAAAGATGCTGCTAGACCACAGTAACACCAGTCAATGCAACGCTGCGCATGCTCCCTTCACCCGAACAACAGCCCAGCAGCTCCTTCAACATTACCGCCCGCGATCTCCAGAGCGTTGATAGCTTCCTCCCACGAGAACCCCATCTCCATGAGCTTCGCAACGTCGCCCGGAGGAAAGGTTGGTCTCGCCGGCGCTGGTGGACCCTGAACTTGGCTTGAGGATCCTGCTGCTGCTACTGCTCCAACGGCTTGCCCCTGACCTTTGAAGTTGCCCTCGTTCGCCTTGGATACGGCCCCTGAGATGGCACCAGTCTGCATGCCTCCTGGTCCTTCAACAGTGGGTTCGTCGGCTAAGACTTCTTCGTGCTTCGGTATATCGGCTTCGCCTAGGAATGGCACCTCAATCTCCCTAATCACTAATTTATTCTTCTGCAAATCGATGCAAGCTTGATGTCGTTTGAGCATGTCGAGACCGAGTAATAGCTCCACGTCTTTGCCTTCCATGACCGTGAAGCCGCACGCCAGGAACAAGGAACCGATTTTGATCTGTGCGGAATGGACGCGCCCAAGGATTTTGGCTGTCCCTACGCCCTTTGCGATGCCAGAATATCGTCTGTCTATCAGGCGCATGATGCCGCATTTCTCGGCGCAATCTGGAGACATAATTGTTGCTTGAGCGCCTGAATCCACGAACGCTTTGACCCTGTTGTTATTTACTTCGACGTCGATGTACAGCATATGTACTCTGCCAAAGGCTGGTCGCAGGATGCGAATTAGTCTACACCTTCTCTCAGACCCCAAGTCTCCTAGTAAACTAACCTTCAGGGGTATGGTCAAACGCATGCTGCAAGTTCTCCTGCACCGCCTGCTGCCGTATGATCTCTTCAATCTTGGCTTGAGCCTCGATGTTGAACGGATCTTCATTCAGACGGGCGATCTCTCGTTGTTTCTCGGCTTCGCCTTGATCGGCTTGTTGCACCATAGCCTCCCAGGCTTGCTGAAAGCGACCCTGGTCGTGCACTGCATCTGCGAGTTCGGGGGCATGTGATCTTAACGTGTTAAGGTACGAAGGGTCCGCTAGGGCGTGTAAGCGGTGCATCTCTGGGTCATCTCTTCCAGTGGCTCTCTGTCCGCCCTGGCGACGGCCAGCCTGAGGCGACGCGCTTGACTGCGGTTGGCCGGCTGCCCGAGCTCCAGCAGCCTGTGCTCGAGGGCTTCGGACCAACATTCCTAGCATGTCCTTCTCCTTGATCTGGCATTGCTGTAAAGTCCTCGTATCATCACGTAGCTCTTGCCCATTGTGGAACAGACCCTGAGCGGCTGGGTCTACATTGGTATCGCTCTGTATGTAGGCTTTCAGATCCGCGATGGTCATGTCTGGTCCGACATCAATCGTGAGGATATCTTGCTCAAGGGTGCCTTGAGGGGCGCTGATGGATATCGTGATCTGCCTACAACCTTGATCAACGACGCACAGGTGAATGGGAGGGTGATTAGGGACGTACATGTCGAATTTTGCGGTGTTTCGCACAGAGCAGTTGGAGGTTCGGATAGCAACTGCTTAAATGGTGGAGGGATGTGCAGTGTAGGCCCGACAGACTGTTGCGACCAGGAGTGACGTCCAGGTCTGAACGTACCTCACCCAGGGTTCATGACTGATCCGCAGCAGTGTTGGTCACAAGTGTTCGGCGGAAGTGATGAGGAGCAGTGTTGTGGGGAATCGGTTAAGACCGAGCAGGCAGAAGGGAGTCGTAAGCAGGCTGGAAACGAGTCGAAGCACGCAAGCGGCCCATCTAGAGCGGGACTTCTGCTCCTCACCGCCATGCTTGAGGCAGACCTGGCCGAGAGGATGGTAGTGGTACTCTCTCGTCGCAAGGGGATCCGAGGTCCTTTTCGAGGAGCTGAGAGATGCAAGGAGTGACAGTGTCACGGTCAGAACTCATCAGATCAGGATCAATGTTCCAATGTGGCTAGGTGCAAGGTCACTCTGCATGAGAATGACCACCAGCCGAGGTGATGATTGCCCCTACGAGCCCTACCTGCTAGGCTCCCTAGGGAATACTGCCCGATCAAGATCGAGTGCTACAGCAAGGTGCGGCAACACACATGTACTTCCCGTGCTTACAGTGCTACCACAGGGAACCGGTTCAACCTCCGCAAGTGTGACAAATGTACTCGTACCGCTGCTGGCTCGCCCCGAGGCTTCAACCGGCACTCGCGGCTCGCCTTACGATGACGAACTCGGGCCCAGCAGCACGTTCACAGCGTGGGGACCTGCAGCCCCTTATCCTGCGAGCACAATTCAGCACTACTCCAGAACGTGCCGGTTCCTGGCGCGAAACGGCAGATTACTTTAGATATCGTCCGACGACTCTAGTCGTAGCCTCGTCCGGCACTCGAGCTTGAAATACAGTACGTAACACCATCATCAAACATGCCGCGACGTCTTTTTGCCCGGCGAAGTGCAGACGACGGCCCATGGACTGCAAGCCCTGATGCCAGAACCCCCGAATTTGCTGGCTTCTCAAGTCAACTACAGTCCTCGAAAGGCGATGCCACTCAGAATGACAGTCTACATCCGTATGTCTCAACCCTGGGACTAGCCGATCTGGAAAGTTGTGTTGCTTTGGAGAATGTAGCCTTCCCAGAGAATGAGAGAGTATGCGTCCCCTTTCTGTTTCTCCTGCTGAAGCTGGAGTCTGCGTCTTCGAGCGCACTACTCGGACCCCTCCGTAATATTGTGGCTGTTGTGGTTGTCGCTGACCATATGTGCTGACATTCTTGCGCTTTAGTGTTCAAGGGAAAAGGTATTGCAACGTGATTCTTCATAATGTCTACCATGGCTATGAGTCCCCTCTCGAAACTTTCCCTTTTTCCTTCTTTATCCAATGCCTGCGCCACGGTTCGATTCAATGGACCGCAGGGACACCTTTTTGTTACGTGCAATCAACCGCTACGTTACAGATCCCTGATACGGAGACCTTGCTAGGAGTGAATTACAATGATATTCCAACGATGTTATTGAGTCCATCTATGTAAACCTTCTTGGGGCTCAGAGCCTCTCTCTGTAGCTTGGCACGCCCTTTAGCCTTGTGTCCGTCAAAGCGTCAAGTGCCTCTCGCCTTAATGATTGGATGCATTGGACGCTAAACTTTCATGGTCCTGGAAGGGATGCAGTAATGTTTGTTTGCTAAACATCAGCAGTTCCATTACCGCCTTACAAAGTGTCCCGAACTCTGTCTGGGTCTCTTCTCGATATTCGACTCAGAGCGGTCACCTTCCACGGCGCCTACACTCTCTGCCGCACGCCCGTCAGACTCAGCAAATCAAAACAAGAAGGCAGTCCTGATAGGGCACGTCATCGCTACCCAATGCGCGGCGCCTCGTGTAACTGATCAGTCAATGGATTTCCCTCCTGACTGGCAATCAGGAGTCTCAAAAAGTGAAATTCGTGGGCATCAAGATGGCGGCCGTACAATAGCAGTGCATTCGGTTGCAATCCTACCGGAATACCAGGGCCGAGGACTGGGTATTGTAATTTGCAAAGCTTACACACAACGAATGGAAACAGCAGGCATTGGTGATCGAATTGCTCTGTTGGCGCACGATCATTTGGTGAACTTCTATCGGAAGTCTAATTATCAGGACAGAGGAAGAAGCGAAGCAAAATTCGGGGGTGGCGGTTGGAACGACATGGCGAGTCTACCTACGCTTGACCGCTTGCGCTCTGTCGTAGTGGTTCGATCGACATGCTGACTTGGCGATTCAGACATGCGAGTTCTCCAGCAACGGTCCTGGTATGCAGCTTGCGGATTCCTGAAACAGGCGCTGGACATTTTGGTAGGCGCATATAGAACCACATTCTATATGTCCTGGCAGGCCCTGGCATCGAACACTTGAATGCTTTGCTTGCAGAAGCCCGCGGCAATCGTCCCGAATCCTGAACAATCGAGTTCTGACGTTGATAACGACGAGCTCTGGTTAGCCGCGAATGAGAGCGACTCTCGAAGCTTGAAGGCTGACATCGAGCGACATCCAATCCTCTCTGGATACTCAGACGCTATTCTACACGTTGGCATGGTGCACTTCCAAGGGCTGATGGATATGGCTAGCTCCTCGCCTCCAATGAATTGTCTTCATTGAAGTTTCGGTCAGCACTGGGACTCAGTAACGGTCTCCCTTACTGGCTACTGGTCATCCCTGGTCGGCCAGTCTACCGTCACGTGGTCGACAAATCTTTCAAAGGGGTGCTAGAAAGCGGTATAAAACTTCTTACTACCAGCGCGAGGGACACATGCCTTTAGGTTGAAGACTCAGCTGAGCTGTGCTTCGACCATTGTGAGTGGTGCGCAACAAGAGTGCAAGGCTGCTCATTCGGCGAACTATGAAATCAGCCGCAGTCGAAATTAGTGGGGCATTGATTGCCGAGAGATGTGAGTAGAAGGAGGCATTGGCCGTCCCAGCCTCGGTCTTGCAATGACTCGATCAGTCCAGAGAGTTGTTCGCGGGCTGCTGCCTACAGCTTGCATGCATATAATGTTCACCAAAACCATTGATACTGGATGCCGTTCTAGTGTGCGGCCTGCACGCTACGCATCCTCGCTGGGAAGTCCCCGGCTCTGCCTGCCATATTATCAGATCGTAGCGGGAGATCCCCAGACGCAGCCCGTGCAACCGCGCGAAAGACGATCGCAATTCTCGCTCTGGTGGGAACGCTAATGGTGGTCAAAGCATTCATCACTTTACCATTGGTAGGCAGTTCCTCCCTGGGGTCGTACGATGAGTATATTGGGTAGAAGTAACAGTAGTGGGAGTCAGCATAGAGTAAGCGGTGATATCCGCTGATGGCTTTGATCGACTGCAAACCCCGGAACCGTTACGTTTGTGGCTGCGGCACATTCTTAAAGGGGGGAAGACGATCCGAAAATAGCGCTGGATACAATGGATCAGATTACAGGACCAGACAGGTCCTACCGTACTGCTACGTCTACGGCCGTACATTATTGAAGGCTGCTGTTTTCTGCTCCTCACCCAAGCTGAAGAATGACTCGACGATAGGCTTCTTTCATGGTCATACGATCCTCCGTATACTAACGACAGTAGGGCTTTGGAAATCCGATCATATCCTGTTGGCTCAATCCGACAGGCCCAGCATCAAGGCCAACCGAAGGACCGAAGGGCGGCTAAAATGCTGGGCATGCAATTTGAGCGCAAAATGCTCCGTCGGGCTTTGCGCCATGGTCCATGGGTCGCATGAGCATCATGGCATGGAACGACTTTTGGGTTTATGATTAAGCTCTTGGACTAGCGGCTGGGGGATCTCCCTTGGGCCTTGGTGCCTGGTGGTCTGGAGAGTGGAGAGGGGTCTTTCTATCACCTCGAGGCCTGGGCTGCAAATTCCATGCCACAGATCACGATTTGATGATTCCCCTAATCCGGCCCTCATGCATCCCAACGAGCACGAAAGCACTTGTATGACCCAATGAAATACATGCCCCCACATCCCGACAAACTGAAGTCTTCTCTTCCTTACCACTAATTCTGGTTATATGCGCCGGAGGGAAGGTCGTGCCTTGCTGATCCGCGCAGGTACTGTCACCGTCGCGCTTCGAATAGTCCCTGTTGAAGGGCTGAGAGATTGCCAAAAGGAGCGCAACCAGACTGTCGCTGCAAATGCATCAATGCTTGTGTGACAAAGGCTACGGATGCCCGTCTTCTTGACCCCAACTTCCCTTTGGTCTACAATACGAGGTTTCCTTCTTCATTCGTCCGGCATCGCTATTGGCTCCTGCACCATTCATTTGTGAACTGCAACCTATACCATTTGAAGCTGTCCAGCCTCATGAGCAAGGCAGTACTCAACTCTAAAAACCTCATAGCCTCGCAATATATGAGCGGTGGAACCTAGAGAAGAATCTATTCGTAATCAAAGCCAAGATCAAGGCTCGCCCCCACATTCTGTGGTTGCAGCTTCCACTGGCTATCGTGCGAGGCTGGTGCCTACTTGAGTCATATACGCTCCACAATAGATGGCCATTCCTGTGCTTCGAGGAGCTTCGGTCATTCTGTGGCAGCTTTGAATTGGAAATCACCATCAAGGTTGGAGAGTGCTACGAGACGGTCCAGTATCGTTCAGGATGATGGACGGCCCCACTGTTATCGAGCAAGTACGTACTGTTTGTATGGAGAGCGAGAAGCCCGCAGTGTGTGAAGTAGAAGAACAAAGGAAAGCTCAAGCACTGGACAAGAAAGCGAGCAGTATCAAGGCCAAAAGGGACGTAACCACCAACGACAACCACGAGATCGCTGAGCTGGCGAAGGAGTCGATCTCCGCAAAGACAAGGAAAAGGACCAAGACTGGATGCCTCAGTAAGCCCCTTCGGCGGAAGCTCGTTGGTGAGCCTGACTGATACTTGCTAGCATGCCGCAAGCGCCGTATCAAGTGTGGTGAAGAACGGCCAACCTGCGGCAATTGTGTGAAATCGAAAAGGAATTGCGAAGGCTATACTCCTCGTGTGATCTTCAAGGATCCTTTGCATGTGTATCGACCCACTGTTGGTGCTCCAAATGCCAATGGCAAACATTACCAGAACATGTCCTCTCAAGGGGCTCATGGAGGACCGTATGCACGTGCTTCCGTTGGCTCAGCAAGTCAGGCTATACTCGCTCCCATTGCCCCCCGTCCCTCGCCTCCTCTTCTACAGAGTGGGGTAGGCATCACGCAGCCTTTGGATGCCCAAGGAGTCCCCTTGGATCAGTACGGACTCTTCGGTTATTCATTCGACGGGCAGACTTTTGCGGACAGCGATCTCCCTCCAAGAATGCGTCAAGACCCAGTGCAGCCAGGAAACGTATATGAGAAACGTCGATCAATGCCAGGTACTGGAATCATCCCGCAGCCTGGGTTTGATTTGTATCAAATCACAAAGCAACAGCATGGGAGTCTGGGAGATAGCGATAGCGGTATCGATATAGGCTATCCAGGAAATTCGTCTGCGTGGTCGTACAGCTCGACATCGTCCGCTGGTCCACCGTTGGCGGCGGCGTTTCCCAATCTACCCATAACTGGAATTTATCCTACTGCCGATGACCAAGCGCCACACAGGCCTATGGGTTCACTCCCTCAAGCTCTTCTGTCACCACAGTCAGACCAACAATTCCCCGAGTGTTGGCCCAATGCGACACCAGATAGCTACCAGAATCCGCAATGGGCTTCCCTTGGGCTGCATGAGAATCAGCTGCAATTTAGTCCCGAGGCACGTAGAGAACATATAAATAGTATCAATCCCACTGCATACCATGGCTTCCAGGGAGTGGCACAAGAAAGTGACAGTATGTGGGAGTGCTTGGCAACATCTCAGAGACTCAGATAGGCTAACGAGCAACCACGCAGATAATTCTTCTACTGGTCTCTATCCCCCAGGTCCAACTGTCAACAGCGATCTTGAATGGTACCCACAACCATCGTACGTTCACCGAGGCTCCTTTCACAAAGAGCCAGAAGACGACTACTGGGATGTCAACTCCGACGAAGAAATGGCGGTTCCGAATGACCGGATTTCGGAGGCTATTCCCGCTGATCTTGGACTGATGATAGCTATGTCAGCGAATCAGCACGGAAAGAGCTTCAGATCTCTGACTAATTTCTTGAACGAGGCGAACGTTCTTTCATCATATCGTCCCACATACGCCGCCTCTCCCCTGAGAGATCCCCTGACGGCTCTCGTTTTCTGTCATTTCATTACAGCAACTGCCCCCACAATCTCGGCCTCGGAAAGACGTACTGTCAATTCTGCTGCCATGTTTTCTGGTCTCCCAACACCTAAATCTCAGCAGGCGCTTTGGACATATACGATGCCGATGCTTGCTCTCCACCATCAAGGTCTCCTGCACGCCATGCTGGCGCTTGCGAGCTTGCACATAGCCAAGCTCCAGAGAGGCTCGCCCACTCCATCCTTAAAACACTACCATTTTGCCCTTCGTAAAGTCGCCAAATCCTTGGGCAATCCAACCAAGCGAAATCTTGTTGCAACTCTTGGCGCTACACTATTGCTCGGCTTCTACGAAGTTACGACTGCAGAGCACAACAAATGGACCAGCCATTTGGCCGGGGCCAAACAGCTCATTATGGGCATAGATTTCGTGGGCATGGCTAACAGAATTAGAGCCCACAAAGCGCAAGCGAAAGCGTACAAACAAAAGCTCCCGTTTAATCCTTATTCTAATGACTTTGCACAGCCTTACTCTCAGCAGTATCAGAATTACGACGATTCGGCAAATAGCGAGGAGCTGGACGAGAATCTCATCAGTGTGTTCATGGGCTGGCAAATAAGTTACAATGAGTACGGGCAAATCATGGACGGCAACGAGCATCCCACAACCTCATCCAATAAGCCAGTGACTCAAAACGAGATCGACGACTTCAACGCCAAGGTAGATTTGTTCTGGTGGTACGCCAAGCAAGACATGATCCAAAGCATCGTCAGCGGCAATCGTCTACTGTAAGCAAATTCAACGGCCCGTCTTAACTCTACTGACCAACTCAAAGACTGCCCTATGAGCGCTGGAGCCATGTCCCACCCAGATCACCTGTTGGCAGGCTCGATGCTGTCCACGGGACCATGGATCATCTCTTACTGCTGATAGCCCGCATCGCAGACCTCGCTGGAAAAGATCGGCCACGAAAGCAGAAACTGTTCGCAAAAAGGACCCAACAGCCTGCTAACATGGGTTACTCCCTCGAACCCTCAATCAATTCACAGGCTCCACACGGCGTACCGCCAAGCAACTATCCCATGGCCCCAGAAGCCCAATACACCGCCATCCCCACCAACAACTCCCCCATCCTAGAGACCGACCTCCAAACCGCCACCCTCGCCGCCGAAGCCGAATGGCTCGAAATCACCCGCGCCCTCGACACCTTCGAAGAAGCCCTCGGCCCCTCCTTCGCCGCCCTCTCGCCCGAACACATGCCCCCACTGTCCACCCCCTTCGGCCCAGCCCTCTACTACCGCACCTACCACATCGCCTGCATCTGGTCCCTCTACTACACGGGGCGCATCATCTCCACGCGGGTCCACCCCTCCATGCCCCCCGCCGCCATGGTCGCCGCCGGCCTCGCCGCCGCCACCACCGCCCCCTGGGCCAACACCATCGGCCGCATCAACGCCGGCATCCAGCCCCTCAGCACCTCCGTCCCGCTCAACCCCCTCCACGGCGCCGCCCTCATGGACGCCACCATGGGCCTCTTCCACGCCGGCGTGCAGTACCGCGACGCCGGCCAGCGCGGCTGGACCATCACCAAGCTGCGCGACGTGGCGCGGATGACGGGCTGGCAGACTAGCGCGCTGATCGCGAGCGGGTGCGAGCGCGCGTGGATTAGGATGCATGAGCTGGGCAAGGGCCCGCCGTGGGAGTGGACGATGAACCGCGCGGCGAAGGATGATCGGGTGGCGGGCCGGCGCCGGGACTGGGAGCAGGGCCCGGCGAAGGATAATAATGATCGCAGGTTCATACATGTGAACCCGGGGACGAGGGTGTATTGGGCGCTGGGCATACTGAGTGTGGAGGAGGATATGAGAAGGTTGGAGTTGGGATCTTGATGTGACGTTATCTTATGGAACTTGGGGGCTTATTGGGAAAGGGAGCAAAAGCCAACGGGGATAGGGGCAAAAACTTGCACGAAAAGACAGGATGCATGGTTTTTGTGGGGGGGGGGGGGGGGGGTTGGGATATACACGGTTTCTTGGGGGATCTTGGGATATACATGGGAAAGTCGAGAAGGATATGTGACGATGATGAATGCATGCCTGATACATAATAGGGTATCAGTGTACGAGTACACATGGTGAACGAAGCTCTCACATATCCCATGTATGGGCCACTGTTCCAAGGGGGTTCAATCCATCTACTTGAATGCACATCTCAAATGCCCTTCTTCTTTTCTGGGACCCCTCCTGTCTGATGGTCCACCCAGCCCAGACACTTTCTCTTCAAGCCATCCAGAGCTTTCAGATCACGGTTCGTCCAACGGAGTTACCAAGGAAATGATCTCGCCACCACTATAAGAGATCGCTGTTCTTCGTCTCTCTGTGCGACGTACGAGGTTTCGCTCCGAAAGAGAATCATTGGGTCATATTCCGTGCGCGTTCAGCGCGGCAGCTTAATGGACTATACAGTAAGACCCCCTTCAAAACAAGCCCAGACCAACGGACCCAAGAACTCCGTGATGCCGAGAATTTAAACATCCATATGAACCGGACCGAGGGGACTGCTCATCTTCTCCGCCTCTTCAACTCCCACTGCATCTCTCCCTCGAACCCTCCCCCCTTCTCCGTCTCGTCACCTCCGCGTTCGACTTCCTGCGCCTCGTGCCCAACCTCCATCGGCCTCCGTACCACCGGCTTCGTGCTTTCCCTCCATCTTGCAAAGTCCCCCTTCTCCTCGTCTTCGCTCTCAATCCCCTTGTTGCCGAGCAACCAGCTGCCGAGATACTTGACTGCAGCCAGGGCTTCTTCGCCGGTTGGGACGATGTTGTCCGCGGGGAGCAGGAATCCATAGCTGCCTGTGTCGCGGAGCTTGATCTGGTACGCGTATGGCACACGCGCTTCGTGGTAGAACCAGTCAAGGGCGGAGCCGCCGCCTGTTTCGACGCGTGGCCAGATGGGGCTCTTCTTGTCATTGCTCCGCTTCCCGGCTGTGACGCTCCCTTCGCACGCAGATGTCACGCCGTAGATCTGACTGTTGGTGAGGCGGATCGCTTTGGCGAGACCGATGGCCAATTCCTGCAGGTTCTCGAGCGATGGGGGCGTGTCGGTGCAGGAGTAGGAATAGGGGTAGAGCACCTGCTGGGAGTAGCTGTGGAAGTCGAGGAAGCCGACGAAGGTGACGTTGTTGTGCTCGGTCTCATTGCGGACCCAGTTTGCCAATCGGCGTGATTCGACGGCTTCGAAGGGCTCTTCGCCGGAGAAACCTTCGCTGCAGGGGTTGCTCTTTGATGAAGACGAGTGGTCCCATTCGAAGCCCCAAGAGTGGTCGAGGTCAAGACCCTTGCAGAAGCGGAGGGAGGTTTGTTGCCTGGTCTTACGCCAGAGGCGGTCGTTCTCCCAGGTGTAGATGTAGCCGTCGACGTTGAGGACGGGAAGGAAGATGAAGTCGAATTTCTCAAGGAGTTCGGTCATGGACTTGGATTTGCCATAGCCGGTGATGAAGCTATAAGCGATATAATTGACCGTGCTGGTGCTGATCCATTCTCGGGCGTGGGAACCACCGGCTACAATGATTGTTTTGCGGGGACGGGACGGCTTTTCGCTGTTGTTGGGATGTACGCCAACGCGTAGAGCGGGAATGTCTCGGCCTTCGTATGTGATGCCGATGTTGATCATGCGGACATGAGAGGGGAAGAGGCTCTGGAGGAGGCGCATCCATGGGATGATAACCGAGAGAGGCTGGTATTCGCGGAAAAAGATGTTGGTCTCGGACGGCGGGGAAGGACGCAGGCTGGGACTGAAAGTGCGGTGGGTGTCGTGCGGTGGAGGGGAGGGTTGCTGAAAGGCGAGAGAGGGATATGATTCGTAGATTGTTTGCGCGAGATCATGCATCAGGGGGGTATGAGCATGTTGGAGAGAGGGGGGCAGCAGGCCCAGGAGAGATGGCACCTAGATTATCTGCATAAGACCTTACTTTTCTGAAAGATTGGTTCGTAGAAACTCACAATGTCTCTTGATAATCTGATATCCACCCAGTCCGTCGTAAACTCCCAGACATCGAGTATAAGCACATCAATCGCCTCGGCTAGAGCCTTGGCCTCATCCGCGGATGAAACGTTGAAGCGCAGAACCATATCGCCCCCATACCTGGATAGTAGGCTTTGAGGGGGACTGGCCTTTGAGGCGGGTCCTTGCCTTGTAGCCTTAATGCGGCATTGAGACTCTGGCACGCTCCAGAGCGACCTTATAATGCGATCCCGCCATCTTATGAGCAGAGTCCTGGGGTCTTGCGGCTGACTCGGGGGTTGTGGTAGTCGGAAAGGTGGTAGACGGAGATGATCCGAGCGAAGAGTGTCAGCCGGTATATGGGCGTAGGACGGGGTTAAGAGGCATAGTAGCAATGAGGGGGCGATTGCGAGGAGACTGTTAAGATGATGCATGCTGATCAACGAAAGCAATACTGATTGGCAAGCAAGATGGGATGCAAAGGGGCGAGGTGAGGCCTCCAATTGATCAAGAAGATAGAAAAATGTTCTGCCTGTTATGAGAAGGTCAAGTAGGGTACAGATACAGCCGGACGAACAAGCGGGGCTGACTTGCCCTGATTGGGACGATGCCGAGGAAAGCTTGGCAAAGACCCGCTCGATGGAGAAGGAGTACCTGAGGGAGTACATATACCTGTAATCATTACTTCGAAGCATCAAAGGACTAAGTACAGAATACAAATTACCTTGAAGAATGAAGTCGCCAACCTCCATCCATCGCCTGCATGTCGCTCCACTTCCAGTGACTCTGGTTTCCTAACTCAGCAGTTGTATCCACTTCTCTGGTAGAAGTGGTCATCCCAAGTCGTACAAGCCGACGTCACTCGTTTGAATCAGTCCTTGAGAGGTGTCCAGCAGTGCGACAAATTTGTCCCCATACTCAGACTACATCGGTCGAAGAAGACATTGGTGTAGTGCTCACATCAAATTCCATCCTCGATCCCTCAATGAAACCCTCACCTCTCCTCCGCCATCATGCCTTGGAGTCGACTTCGTGTCGATCGACCCAGCGACGCCCTGCTGCGCCGTCACAGTACCCTCGATCCCGCCAATATCGCCGGAGATGCTCGTAGCAGTCAAGACGCTGCTATCGATCCTCTGAACCTTGTCCGGTCTTCTTCGCCATTGCGTAATTCCATCGACCCCAGCGGCGCTGCAAATGATGCCTCCTTCGGCGAGAAGACACTCAGACCTCCCTCACCCAACCCACGGCAACAGCGGTTCAGTGTCTTGAAGTCCAGACATGCATCGGACTCACAATTGGCGAAGACAGCAAAGGAGCAAGCGGCTATGTCGACCCCACCAATACCGAACGGTAAGCACGTCCATAATGTTATGATGCCCATGGTTCGACCGCTCCATGCCTGCCTGATCGCTTTCGGCGACAGAAGATACCATTGCTTGGCGGTCTAGCTGACTGATATTGTTCAGCACCTTCGATCATCACCACAGCGCCTACTGGTGACGTAAATCCCCTCCAGAAGAAACGGTCTGGCTTCACACTATCGCGCCGTCAGAAAGTCCCTGATCTCACCAGATCCCTGACATCAAGGTCTTCCAGGCTATCTTTGGCAAAAAAGCCACTGCAGCCGCAGCAGGGCGTCACTGTATCTGCCAATCAAAGCGCGCGTGCTTCCCGCTTGACCTTCGATGAGCGAGTAAAACAACGGGTTGATGAACCAGAAAGGCATCGAGGGTTACATGCACCTCCTGCGTACGGTGACGATATAGATACTACTTTGGCTCTCCCAGTCGCCAGGCTATCGGAATCTTCTCGCTCGGACGGAAGTGCAGATCATGGTGTCTACGCCACAACCACTACGACACATACCGTCTCCACGACTACAACCTTTTTCCGATTGCCCAGACGAAAGAAAAACAAAGGACCTCTCTTTCCTCTGCCTCTCAAGATCCCTCCTCCGGGATCCTCATTCCCTCCGTCTCTACATACTTCTAGCCCTGACCGGCAATTTGCGTATGACTCTCCGAGGCGCCAATCCCCCACCAGGACGCCTCCACTTGCTACAGTCCGTCGACTACACAATGATGCTAGTCATAGTTCTGGACTTCCAAGCCCTACTACGCCGTCGCTCACACAACTCGATGGCTCAGCACTGAACTTTAACCCACCCAGCCGACCCACTTCGCCTCAACATTCTATTCATATCTCACCATCTGGCAGGTCATCACCAGTTCCAGCGCATCCAGCTCGCCTTACAAAAAAGAGCCGAAGTTCGACGAAAGGCTCCTTGAGAGGCATACTGGATGATGAAACGATCCCCAGCCCACAGCTGCCTCTATCTGGACGGAACTCATCATCGACAACTGGGAGATCAAGTCTCGGCGGCCTTCTGAATCTCTCACGTCGACGACAAAATTCTGAACCTCAGAATTCAAGACCTGGCACAAATCATCCACCTCTCCCTGGTACACCTATCTCAACAGGATCTAAATCTCAATCTTTCAGCTTGGTGAGAGAGCCTCTCATAGTCCCTGAAAGACAAGAAGGTGACACACCCTCAAAATATCTTACACGCCTTCAGGAGGCTGTTAGTAGGGGAGTGGTGGCTATAATTCTCTCGAAGTCCGACGACGAGTTTTTGAGAAACGTACTACGAAGCTACATGCGCGGCTTTAGCTTCTTCGGTGATCCCATAGATATTTCCATCAGGAAGCTTCTAATGGAGGTTGAACTACCCAAGGAGACTCAGCAGATAGATCGTGTTCTTCAGTCGTTCGCCAATCGCTATCATGAGTGTAATCCCGGCTTATTTCCTTCGCCAGGTAAGTGCCATTGGCTACTGCCTGTCGTTTGGAAATGATTGACATGCTGCTAGATGAGGCGTATTTCATCGCCTTCTCAATCCTGATACTTCACACCGACGTCTTCAACAAGAACAACAAACATAAGATGCAAAAGCACGATTACACCAAGAACGCCAAGGGTCAAGGAGTAACGGGTGATATACTCGAATGCTTCTACGATAACATCTCCTATACACCTTTCATACATGTTGAAGATGACGTTAATATCAATGGCGAACGAATTATTGCTAAACCCAAACGGGGCATGTTCAGCAGGCCCAGCACCAACTCGCTAGGAAGAAGCTCGTGGGAGCCTGTTGACCCGTATACTCTCATCCTCGACAACAGACTTGAAAGTCTTCGGCCGTCCTTGAAGGACGTCATGAACCTGGAGGACCCGTATTCTTACCTTGGCACAGCCACCTCCCTCAATCTTGCAGAGTTGCATAACTCATTCTTCAAGTCTGGAATCCTGCAGATTGTATCTTCTCGGTCTCGGCCCGAAGCTTTCATGTCGCCGGAAACTATGGCAAACCCAGCAGAAGCCCATCCCGGAGTTGTTGATATCAAGGTAACAAAGGTCGGTGTTCTGTGGCGTAAAGAATTGAAAAAGAAGAAAGGTCGATCCCCATGGCAGGAATGGGGTGCCATTTTGACGGGCGCGCAGCTGTACTTTTTCCGCAACACTGCATGGGTAAAAAGCTTGGTGCATCAACAAGAAGTACATCGCAAGTCAGGGCTCGGGGCTGCACCAGTCACATTCAAACCGCCGCTTGAGCACTTCAAGCCTGACGTAATGATGTCGACGGAGGACGCCGTAGCTTTGGTGGATACTTCGTACAAGAAGCACAAGCACGCGTTGCTCTTCGTTCGTCACGGAGGCTTCGAAGAGATTTTCTTGGCCGACAACGAGAGTGACATGAACGACTGGCTTGCTAAGCTTAACTACGCGTCTGCCTTCAAGACTGCAGGGGTTCGTATGAGGGGCATGGTTGGAGGTAATCACGACGGCCAAAGACCTCGTGGCGTTCGCCGGATGGGTTCCAGCACATCTACCCGGTCTGTCAAAACTGCGACTGGTGAGGTCACTATTCGAAACGGTGTACTCGATGACGAACTTGCCCTGCAAATCCAGACGGCCAGACGACAGATCATAGCCCAGCGTGTTTCAGAAGCTGAAGAACAACTGGATGTCGCTAACAAGCAACTTGATGCCCAGCTCAGAAATGCGAGGCATTTACAAGTCTTAGCGCCTATTCAGAGTAAGACCCGGGAGCAAATAATCCTTGCTGCTGGAGGGATCGCAGCCAAGGTAAAATGGCTACGGATGGAGATGTGGCGTACGCGCTGTCACAAGGACATCTTAACACTGGATCTCGATGAAGAGCTGAAGTCTACCGGCAAAGTAGATGTCTGGAGACAAAGCTCACCCGCTTCAGGTAAGGTGACCTCGACAAGACGTGACTCACATAGCGGTCAGTTCATTAGTCCTCAAACCAGTTCTCAAAATGACAGAGTCCGTCCTCCGGCTCAATCAGCACCTGGAGCAGTATTTGGCATGGATGATGTTTTCCGCTCGTCGAATCTGACGACATCCTCTTCAGGAGTCCATAAAGCGAAAGGCTCGTGGGAACTACCGCCTCTATCCTTCGATCCGACCAGGTCGTCCAAGAAGTCCGGGTCCAGCAATGGAACCGCGACGACGGCACACCAGGCATTGACACACCGTGTCTCTCAGGCTAGTGTGCGAGGCTCCGATAGGGCATCTAGCTTGGCTGAGATGGCTGCGCGGCTGACCACTCCTACTCCGGGCGTGGAAGACGATGAGCAGGCGGTACTAAAGGAAGCTGGGGTCGTCCTCCCCGAGAACCCTTCTCCAAAAGCAAAGCGTCCAGGAACCGCCGATGGCGAAAAAGAGCAAGATCGTGAGAGTCTGAAATTGACAGAACTCCAACACAGCGAAGGTCGACCCAGAGTCCGTCGTAGTCTACAACGGACCCTGCGAGACTCTCGTCAATCAGGCCATCATCATCGAAGCAAGAAGGGCAAAGATTCGGCTTCCAGCGCCGCTGCAACTGAAGACGCATCATCGTTAGGCGACAGCGAGGGCTTGGCTCGTGGAACGGGCAGCTTCACAGTCCATGGCAAGAAGGCTTCTGTCATCACTTTCGGAGCGGAGTGGCAAGATATGACGCCTGAAGAACGTCTAAAGCTGCGTAAAGCCGATGCGAAGCTCTCTGTTCCGTCGGCGGTTGAGGATGAAAACATATCGATGAGATCAGCTTCTATGTCTGATATCAGGCCTACCTCTGCCGTGAGCAACAGCACAACGACGACGACAAGCATCGGTCGCACAGAACCATTGGGAGATGCAGAGGAAGGAGCAAGGAGTATGTCCTCCGACGTTAGACCTGACGAAGTTCGAAGGAGTGGAACACCGAACCGGGCGGGCATAGAGACTAAGGCAATCGAAATAGAGAACGCCAATGCCGTGTCCTCGTAGCTCGTCTCTCAGGTGAGGTAAGCAACTGCTTCCATGAGATACTTTTACCAACTTAGCATTCAAAAGTCCTTTTTCCCGCTTGTCGCAGATATGGCTACATCTAGAAGGATTATATGCCTCACGGCATGGGCTCGACCTTGCAGACTCGCTGGACGAGCAATAGAACAACGACTAGTCTGACGCTCTTCCAACGAGCATAGTCTCGGGGCGGACGGGCCCTCAAAGTAATGGGAGTTCGCTGGTGTGGCTGGGGCTTTCCATACTGGGCGCTTTGAGCGTTGGGATAATAGACTAGATGCTACGACGACATGCTGCTACATTTGATGACCGTGCTAGCGCTATGCATAGCATTGTTTCACCTTGTTACTTGTCCATGTCCTATTGAACTAGTCAGAGTGACATTCGAATTTCCAACCATACCGCTAATTGTTCGTCCAATGGCGTATGTCCTGGGCTTCCTGTGGTGTATCGAGCATGTCCCTCCATACAAAACAGTAAATGTTCGAAGAAGGCTTGAGGCAGGTTCCCCGGTTTGGTTTCCCATTCATGGGACGTTACAACCCCGCAAGTACCTTTACAACAGGGCGGTTTCACCATGGTGACCTTGAAGCGAAGCATCCAGAGTCGCGCGATCGACTATCATGCCCAAGCGCCCATTCTGCGTAAGCTGCCATTACCAGCTTTGGCTATCATCGCCGGACTGGTGTTGGCAAACGCAGTTACATGGGGGGGCGTCGGTGTTGTTTTGGTTATTCGCACCTCATCAATTCCAAGATCATAGTTGACTTTACTGCGTAGCACTATCATGGGTACGGAGTTCTCTATAGAACACTGTAGCTTCACAGAACTCTCAGTGAATATTGTTCTATTTAGAGCGCTTGTATCGACTGCCGTACTGGCTTACACACTGGGCCTTAGGTATGACCATTCGACTCAAGGAGTCAAGGTCCTGCATGCCTAATGATGACATCGTAGGCATGCTTTGGATGCAGACCATATTTCAGTATCGTCATTTTCTTCTCCGGGAGTCTACATTTTATAGTTGAGATCAAAGCTAGGCGATCGATCTTATGACTCGCCGTCTTGTGGCTTCTGGGCAACGTCCAGTCACTGTGGGAACCTTCTTCTCCCTTGGCCATTCAACGTAGGTAGCTGTTCTCCTTCCACTCAGATGTGCCGCGTACTTGGAAGCTCATTACCGGTTCCCTCGGCTCCAAGTTGACTTCCAGCCTGTTTAGCATCGTCGTTGTAACATCCATCGTTGTGGCCGCAACCGCTTCAGCCATCAGTTCTAAGTTTGGCGCTTTCAGTCGGGTTGGAGGGATCATTGGTACTTCGGTATCTGCTGGTTTCTTGATCATCTTAGGGCTGCTGAACATCTACATCTGCTACAAATTGGTAGAACAATTGAGGAAGCTGATCAGGTCTTCATCCGATGGGGAGCAAACCTTGAACATCCAGGGAGCGGGCTGTCTTTTCTACCTGTTCAAGAAGATGTTCAAGCTTATCGACAAGTGAGTCCCAACAATTGGTTGCCTGTCCATTTCGCCATATCAGGCTCAGCTTATAGACGGATAAGGCCATGGAAGATGTACCCTCTAGGCATCATGTTTGGTCTTGGCTTCGACACATCCTCGGAGGTCGCTCTTCTAGGCATTGCCTCTATCCAAGGAGCAAGAGGCACAAGCATATGGCTGATTCTTGTTTTCCCCATTCTCTTCACCGGTTCGTCGACCTGTGCTAGACGCGGTAAAATAGTTTGCTAACATAGAAGCAGTTGGGATGTGTCTTCTAGACACTATCGACGGAGCGCTGATGATGGCCCTTTACACCTCGACAGCCTTCGCTAAAGACCAGATCGCAATACTCTACTACTCTATCGTCCTGACCGTCATAACGGTGCTCGTCGCTATGGTAATAGGAATCATCCAGCTGTTGACTCTGGTCCTGAACGTCGCCGAGCCATCTGGACGATTCTGGCACGGGGTAGAGGTTGCTGGCGCCAATTTTGATGTTATAGGTAGGTGACAATGCGATGATCCCGTCTTCCTCTGCTGATGTAGTGTCAGGTGGAGCCATCTGTTGCTCCTTCATCGTTTTCGGGGCTTTCAGTGTCTTGCTGTACAAGCCTTGGCGTCGACGGATTGATAGGAACAGACACAGTCGCCGGCAGCCGCAGCAATGACAGGAATATGAAGGAGAGGCAGGCGTCCTTGTAAATCAACCACGCTTTGAAGACAGAGCGACCGTCCAACCGGAAAAGATCTCAGAGCCGGCTCAGGGTCTCGAGGCTGACCTAGTGAACGCTGCAGACGTGCACAAAGGCGCACAGCCGCAAGAAAACCCCAAGGCAGATCTCCCAAAAGCTTCGGCGACTCGGGGATACTGGCGTCAATAATCGCTCTGCGCAAGTCTAGGCAAAGCTGGCTAACGGTCTTGTTCCATTTCGTAGACGGATCGATGGTTTATTTCTTCGTGGACGCACTGGTGGTTTGCCAATTCGTCAAGCTGTTGGTTAGATGAGCGGTAGATACGAGACCAATGATAAGTAATGATAGACAACAAGAGAACTTTGACTCTGACCTTCAGACGACTTGAAGCACGAAACCTTGGACTCAAATAGTATACAAGCCCACCACACAAGAATCGTAGGTTCTGGCGCCGGCCTTACGCTTGCTATGCTACATTGGACTCAAATGCCCAAAACAAGTACCGACAATCTTATTTCTCATCGCTCAGCCAGCGTGTTTCTGACCGCATTCCAGTCCCTAGGAGCAAGAACCCGCTGTATCTCGTCCTTGGCCAACCACTTGAATTCCGCGAGACCCAGCTGGTTGTCCTTCAGGTTCGCTTGCCCGGCCATGATCCTAGCCTTCATAAAGAAAGCCTTTTCGCCGAGTGTCTCAATGCCTTTCTCCGCGTCCTGTTTGGGCTGCGCATAATTCAGGATCTGATGACCTACGGGCCAGTTGCCTACCACCCAGGTATTCATGTCCATCCCACCTGCTTGAACAATGATCCGCTCGGCGGCCTGTCAAGCATCAGTATCTTCACCCTAGCCACCAACAACCGCGAAACCACCCACCGTATGCAAGCTCTCCTTCCCTCCCAACCAACCATTCGGGAATCCCCACCCCTCCTTTTCCCCCTCCCTCTTCACAAGCAAATACAGCGTCCTCTCCATCTTCCGACTCAAGCTCCTCTCATCCCCCACCCTATCCGCCTCCCCCACCCTCGGCAACGGCCTTTGTATCTCCTCCTCCTTCTTCACCTGCAAGCCCCCCAACCCCTCCTCAGCACCCACCTCCCCATCCCCCTCCTCCTTCCGCAAAAACCCCTCCGCATCTTGAATCAGCGCCGCCACCTGCTCCTCCGGCTCGCTCTCCTTCGCCCCGACCAGCACCTCGTCGTTCCATCCCTCCTTCCCGTAAGCGTGATACTTCCCGATGTCCCTGGCCGGGGTTTTCCGCTCCCGCATCGCGCGCTTCCAGGCTACGTCGCCGGGCGTGCCTTTGGTGTAGTAGAAGTAGCGCGAGAAGGGGAGGGCGAGCCGCTCGTTGAGGCGGCGTTGGTAGAGGAAGTAGGCTTTTTCGAAGGGGGTCAGGTCGCGGGTTAGGATGGGGGGGCGGGAGAGGAGGACGGAGGCGCGGATGCGGTGCGTGCGCGGGACGGTGAATGGTGGCGTTGGGGCATGTGAGGTGGGTGTGGGTGAGATTGGGGTAGGGTCGGGGGTGGGTAGGGGGGCCGTTGCGGTGGAGGCACGGCGGAGGGTGAGGAGGCAGGGGAGGCAGATGGGATGGGATGAGGTTGCTCCTGTGGGGCGAATTAGTTGGTAATGTGGAAGAGGAACGCTTCGCTACGGACTCGTTCGAGATGCCAGTTGTCTGGCTACATTGTTGCTCCGCGACATCGCTTGAGATGACAATGTGGGTTGGAGACGCCCAGAGACCGTTCTTCAACTTTCTGAAATTGGACCTAAACCCCTTTTGGAGTCCGGATCTCCGTATTAATCGAAGCTACCTATATTGCAGTCGAAATTAAATCTTTTGCTAATACTTGGGCTCTTAACTCGACAGTATCTAGCTGTAGAAAATGCAATGCGAAGGGTTGTGGTCACCGGACTGGGCGCCGTGACACCATTAGGCGTCGGTCTGTATCCTCGCGCCAGTCATTCTCATATTGCAAAGCTAATCGATCGTAGGTGTTCAGCGTTCCTGGACCCGACTTGTCGAAGGTCACAGCGGTCTTGTATCTACAAATACGATAGGGCCAGCGTTTAGGGGGCAACAATGTCAAGTTGCAGGACTCGTCCCTCGCGGAAAGAAAGCAGATGGCGGCTGGCAGGCTAGGGACTGGTTGACGAAGGACGTAGGTTGGTGTTGTCTGGGGATAGAGCTGAGCTTGACGATCGGCAGGAAGAGCGGAAGATGTCGAGGTTCATGCAGTTTGCTGTATCAGCTACACAGGAGGCACTTAATGATGCGGGCTGGCATCCAGAGGAAGAGCACGACAAGGAAATGACGGTAGGATCGAGATATTCGAGAACGCTCTCTCAAGTCGAAAGCTTATACAATTAGGGTGTCTGTCTAGGCTCCGGCATAGGTAGCTTCGAAGAAGTGTACGAGACGTCGCTCGCGTTCTCTCGTGAAGGTGTGAGTCCACTGCTTCTCACCACTCCAGGCAACGCTTGACCTGTACATCAGGTCCAAAGAAAGTGTCTCCGTACTTTGTCCCAAGACTTCTCATAAACCTTGCCGCTGGGCATATTTCGATGAAACATGGCTTCAAAGGCCCTTCGCATGCCGTCACCACGGCCTGCACTACGGGCGCGCACTCAATCGGCGATGCGTCTCGATTTATTGCATTTGGGGACGCGGACGTCATGGTTGCTGGCTCGGCCGAGTCATGTATCCATCCTCTTGCCTTTACAGGGTTTGAGCGATCGCGATCTTTGACTACGGACTTCAATGATTATCCCGAGGAAGCCTCTCGCCCTTTTGACGCCAGACGCAGCGGGTTCGTGATTGGTGAAGGGGCAGGGGTCATGGTGCTTGAGGTAGTTCCAATCCCTCATCGGACCACCATTATCGCCTTTATTGATGTGTGTAGTCACTCGACCACGCAATTTCTCGGAAAGCATATATCTATGCCGAACTTGCCGGCTATGGCTCCTCCGCTGATGCCCATCATCTTACCGCTCCTCCATCAAATGGCCATGGTGCTTTTCGAGCCATGCGTCTTGCTCTTCGTAATGCAGGTCGTGCTCCTCGTGCTGTCTCATACATCAATGCGCACGCGACATCCACCAACCTCGGAGATGTTGCAGAAAACCGAGCAATCGAAAGTCTGATGCTGGGTGATGGAGATATGGGAAACTCAGCATTAATGGGAGAAGGCAAGAAGCATGCCGCAGAGATCAGTGTCAGTAGTACGAAAGGCGCTGTCGGGCATCTGCTAGGAGCGGCAGGGAGCGTAGAGGCCGTTTGGAGTGTTATGGCTATGAAAGACGTGAGTGCTCTGTTTCTGCAGCAACATGCAACGGAGTTACGTGCTTGCTAATGTGCCCATCAGGGTATATTGCCACCGACTCTGAATCTCCACCAATCGAGAAAGGAAGACGAGCTCCGCTGCAACTACGTTCCCCTGAAAGCCCAGAGGAGGGATGATGTCGACGTGGTTTTGACCAATAGCTTCGGATTCGGTGGCACGAATGCGAGCTTGTGCTTCAAGAGATTTGTGCAGTAGACCCAACTAGAGGACATGCCTCTGGCGAGGGAACAAACGTGCCAGTCAACAGTTAAGATCACGGAAGGAGTGGATGAACGGCCAAACATTCACTCGTGGTGCGTCACCTATCGTCGAAAAGGAGATAGATAATCCGCTGACATTCAATCTAGCTGAGTGTTTTCCATAACACAGACACTACCACTTCAGCCATCAATACTCCAATGAAGAATCCTGAGTCGGCAGCATAAATCGCCTTCACACCTCCCAATCATTTCATCCACTAAAAGGCTCTCTAGTGCTACGGAATGTCCTACAATCGATGACAACCATCTGTCCACCAGCCAACGCATCGCCTCATAGCCAAACCGCTATCATACCTGTCAAGCAACTCTCAAGATCCACTTCTCTTGTATAAAAAAGCACAATCAATCTCTCCTTGACTTCCCCAACCCTCCCTTCCAAACACCAAACCGCAGACCACCGCCCCCTCCGAAAAACCTCACCTCTACCCCTCCTCCTCGCTTCCCTCCTCCCCCATTCCCTCCTCCCTTACCACTCAACCCCCAATCCTAGCCGCTTCCACCCAGCAAACCCTCCCCCCCCCACACCGCCCCCAAAAAACCAACAAACTGAACGAGAAAAACCGCACAATTCAAAAAGAACCAACCAGAAGACTTACCAAGAAAAACCAAACAACCTACTTAACGAGAAAAACAAAAAACTTTGCAGCAAACAACAAATCAATTCTCAGATGTCACCCCGCCACTGCTGCCGCTGCCGCCTCTGGTACGCGGATCGCATGTGGTGCGGTAACTGTGGACATCGCTTCTGCGAGGCGTGTGGAAGGTTGGGAAGGGGTGGGCGGGAGGTGTGGGGGGTTTTGGGGCGAAAGTCGTTGGGTGGGGGTGGGATGCATGAAAGGGTGTGTTTAAGGGGGGTTTGAGATGGGGGCGTTGGAGAGAGGGTGGTTGGGTGGTTGGGCGATTGTGTCCTGGGCATGATATTCAGTGGGAAAGTATTTCGTGGTGGTTGTGGCGGTAGGATGGGCTCCGTTCTACAGATTCTAAACGCGGGAGTGATTGGTGGGATTGATGCAGGCATTGAGTGGTTTGTCAATATCTAGTTTACAGAGCCATGCACGCAGGGAACGCTGGGTATGGTGGGTGAAGCAAGTCTTGCAACATATTTAACCTCATATCTGTACATATATAGGATTATTATACAACATATGCGCAGAATCTACACTCCTCCTCAGCCCCCTTGAACCCGCGACGTGACCGCTACCTCATTCCCCCCCCCCTGCCCCAAACGCCCCTTCTGCGTCAAAGCCTCACTCTCAAAACCGACAACTCCATCATCCTCCTCGCTATCCTTCCGATTCACCACTGCTCTCCCTCCCCTCGCTGCTGTGCTCGAAATAATGGCTCCGAACCGCACTAGCGCTCTGCCTGGCCGCTTTGCGCGTAGATGCTCTTCTCATCGGTGTGGTTTCAGAGAGTTGATTTACGGTTGGCTCGGCGGTAGCGTCGCCGTTGGTCATGGAGTTGTTCATTGCTTTTGAGGTTGGTTTGGGGTTTTTGGTTGGTTTGGGCTTGTTGGTGCGCTTGGGAGCTGGGTGGTTGTCTTCAGGGGCGGGAAGGTCTTGATGGTCGTTTGTAGTTTTGGGGGTTGCTTTTGCCTTCTTTGGGGCGGTGATTTTGGACGTTGAGCCTCGGGGTCGTCCTCGCTTCTTGGGTGGAGGTGGTTCTTCGGCGCCGACATCCATGGCATGTTTGGCGCTGCCCTTGGTGCAGGACGGGGATCCAGTGATCTCAGATTGTGGACGGAAAGCGCTGAAAGGTTGCCTCGGAACAGTGCCTTCGTTCTTGATCATGAGCTCGCCATCGTCAGATGCTGCTTCTTGTTTTCCGCCGCCGTCGGGACGAAATTCAATTGCCCCGCTAGAAGCATCCTCTTGCGATGCTCCATCGTCGTCTGGCAGGAATCCGCCTCCCGGTATATCTGCATCGTCCAGGATAAAGCCGCCACCCGTATCAATCTCAACGTGGTTTGCTGCTTTACCGGTTTCTGTCCCGTTATGCTCCTCCTTCCTAGTTCTTTGGACCTTATTTTGGTTCGTGAACGGATTGAGCTCATCCTTCAAATGCGCATCAGCGTCCCCGCCGTACTCATCCCTTACTCTCTCGACGATCCTTAGCCCCATCAGAAACTTGCGCCAGGTTGCCAGAGCGACCTTTTCTCTCTTTGCATCCTCCTTCCGCTTCCTCTCCTCTTCGTCTTTTTCCCACTCATCGATGACCATATCCTCATTCTCAGCAGCGACCACCACGCCAGTGATGACAGGAACAGCTCGCTTGTTTCCAAACTCGAATCCCGTGACAGCTTCTGCATATTGAATAGCCAACCTCTTACAAATTGTCATCGTCTTCCTCAATGGGATATGCACAGCTCCCTGGGGAACCATCGAAGGGACGAAGCAATCCATATTCCCGTACGCGTTCTTCGGTATAATGCCATTCTCGATCGGTGGCGGAATTATATATTCCGTCTGATCCTGAGAGTACATGCCCTGCTTCAGCTTCTCACCGCCCTCCCTCTCCGCCTCCTCGACTTCGCGTTTCCTTGTCAAAGTGACCGCTCGTACAGGTACCATCTTAATAGGATGCTCCCCACTTTTCACCTGCCGCCCCTCTTTATGCCAGCTTTCGCCGGTCCGGCAAATCAAAACGTCTTCCCGTGAGAAGACAGGCTCTTCTTGGGCCTTCTCCCCCTTACCGGCAGTAAAGTACTTGACAGGCGTGGCCCCAGGGCGGAGAGCTTCCTCGCGGCGCAGATGACGCTCCAGAGCATAGGTAGCGGAGCTCTTGTACCCCTGAAGCGTGTCCTCGCCTTGCTTCTTTTCACGTTTCTCCGGTTTAACGGCTTTGAGATCCTTGGCTTCCTCTAGGTCATCGGCCGCCGTCCGCAGATGATGAGGTCGTCTGTAATCGCTTATGACCGTCTTGAACCAATCGTATTCCTCGTGATGTTTGATCTTGCCTCTCTTGTTGTATACTGCCACCTTCTCTACAGGCATTCTGACCCCTTTCGTCCGGCCAGGCCATATGTGCCGCTTCAAGTACCTGGTGGTCACGTCTTTGGCGCAGCCTCCGCTATCGTAGGCTACTACGTAAGCAAACACCAGTTTCGCCTTGTCGGCTTTGGCTCCTCGCGGCTCGAACGAAGCCAGGTGTTCGGGATTGTTGGCTACAGGTGGATTCAGAAGGAAGGGTTCAACCGGATATATTTCATTGGTGATTGGCGAAACAACCTCTACCCAGTATGTGGGGAATGACATATCGTGATCATAATTCTTGTTTGGTTTTCTCCTCGGCCTCGATGGTGTCACGTCGACCACAGACTCATCGTCGTCGCTGCCTCTAACCATCTCCTGATCCTCCAAAGCGCTTCCTTCGGAAAGGTCTATTGATGCTCCTGCCTTTGCCTTTGGAACATTCTTTGGCTTGCCGGTCTTGCTTTGAATTGGTGTTTCTGACGGCTGCGGCGTTTCTGCAACGTCTGATCCTGAATTGTCATCGCTTTCATCAGAAATCCGGTCTTTCCTCCCGGTTTTCTTCTTCTTCACCGTAGCATCTTCGTTTTTGCCCCAGCCAAAGCCCACTGGCTGCAAACTTGCAATCAATCTAGCTTCAATGCCCAAGCCTCGAATCAATGCGATAAAAAGCTGCTCCCCAAGATCTCGACTGCCCTCGCACGCCTTTGCGATCTTCCGAAAGTCTTTCAGATTACTTACGCGCTCGCCGTGCTCTTCCGCATCGTGCTTGTCGTTCTTAAAGGAGTCAACCTCAACCTTAAGCTGAGCTAATGACTTGTAGCCCTGTTTCCGCAAGCTCGGCATGGTAATGGTGAACCGCTTCTTCCAGTAGGCAGCAAGCACTCTGAGTAGCCGTAAAATTGGGTCTCCACTGCTCATGTTTGGGGCGCCCTTTTCTAGGCGTTCTGCGGGTTTGCCCCATTCTCTTTGACTTCGAACATCGTCCACGGCTTTGGGCCTTTTCCGACCGTCTCTGCCACCTTTCCTCGATGGTTTAGCATCCTCTTTCTGGAGCTCTACTTCCATGCCAGAAGCGACCTTCCACTTGTCTATCTCCTTCTTCACCCCGGGCGGCAATTGGGCAACAAGCGTTGCTTGCACCTCTTTGTCGCATGTCCAGCCATTGCGGACCAGATTATGGAAAAGCAGAAATTGCACGTGCATGCAATGTGTGGTGATCCTTGTTTGTCTCTCAATCTTGCTTGGCCCTTTTCTTTTGCCATAGGCGTCTGCTAGAGACCCTGCGTTGGTGCTCTTGTCGAAAGTAAGCTCGAGATCACCCAGCGGTCTTCCGGAGGCTGGAGCATGCAAAGGCGTCCGGCCGTCTTCTTTGATCGCATCCTCCCAGTCAACCTCCTCGTCATCTTCTTCGTGCTCAGTCTTGCGTTTTTTAGATAATGGTCGGGACACGACATCTTCGAATTCGATGCTGCTAACGTCGCTGAGGGAATCTTCTGAATCGGAATCGCCTAAACTGTCCAGAAAGGCTCTGTTGTCTCGAACCGTGGATGACGAAGTTGGCTTATCTGCTGTATCGAAGAGGCTCGGTTTTTTGCCTTTGGGCGTGCTGGGTGGCGAGACGGATCTTAGCCATTTACGTCCCACAAATGGTGGCATGTTGCGAATTTAATCAGGTGGAAGCAAATCACCTAGCCGTTAAAACCGTGGACAATGTGGTTCATCTTCCTCATTGCAACGAACGGAGAGAAATCCCAAATTTAGAGGTACGGAGAGATAAGGTTTGGGATCGGCGCTAAGATCTTATTTGGATCTTGCATATATCTTGGCATCACTTAGCGTGCCAAGACGTACACTGATGGAGCTGACCAAGGATCCCATCTTACTCAGAGGCTATGGACTCCGATTCTGCATTCTGCTTTCCTCGGTTACATGCTACTGCCGATTTTGTCGTGTCAGATGTGGTCTGCCTTATTAGCCGCAAGCTTTCACTGGTAGGTCGGCCCATCAGCAATCCGTCAATACGTTATCGAAGGATTGCCAAGAAACCACAAGCCCTCGAAATAAGCACCCTAAAGTACGGAGTACCAGCGCTTGGATTGTGTTGACCAAGGCTCAACGTGCGCCATGCCATCGGTAAAGCAGAGCTTAAAACCATTGAAGCGTGTGGAATGCCTCTAAAGCAATCAAAAATAGTACACGAAGATAACTTAGCACATACTTCTCAACCAAGTGCCCAAGCCTCCAACCCATAGACGCCATGCCATGACCCATTCCCAACATACAAGACTCATCTCTTGCGTGACTTCGCTCTCTCTACCCCTTCTCTCCCGCTCTTCATCTCTCCGTATCGACCTCTCTCTCTTGTGGTATCGTAAGCGCGAAGCACCCTATCCTGACTCTCGTCCGCCTGGCTGAAGGCGTAACCTCGCTGTTTCCGCATGCGCTGCACTTGGCGTACCTTTCGGATAGCTTTCTGAAATTGCTCCATTCTTGGTCGGTAGTCCTGTATGTTGTACTTCTGTATCTCTTGTACATGGTGATACGTCTGCGGACGATACATGCGCTTGTAGTACTTCCATGAAAAGTCGCGTAAAAGACAGACCACGGGTAGGAGGATGGCCATGATGTAGAAGACAGGCGAGGTGAACATGCGTGGTATAACGGCATAATATTCAGTGCTGAAGCCGAGCTTTGGCGCAACAGTACCGTAAATCGGGATGAAGGCAAGCCAAATAACCATGCTTCCAGGTATCGCCAGAAACGTGTACTTGGTCCAGATGTTCGTTACTAAAGCCGCCTTTCCAAGCACAACGCCGAGGATGGCGGTGTAGAGCGAAGTACCCCAGACCCAATGCCCGTCGACCTTGCCGTCACCACCTATGAGGTCACAGTACCAAATGCCTTCGGCAATAAAGTAAGCCAGCAAGCTGTGATAAAAGCCATTGGCAACCCATGACCAAAACGAATGCATCTTGAAGAAGACGCCTTTCTGGCCAAGCTGGTACAGTTGAGGATATCGATCGAGGAGGCGTGCAGAAATAAATTGATCAAAAATGCCCATGACGAGGGGCGGGAAAACCGTGAAAAAGACGTTGTAAAAGGATAGAGTCCAAGATTCGAAAATGACTTGGCCCGAGAACGAATTTTGGAACGAGTACTAAATCATCGGTGTCAGCAACGCCGCGTTCGTGGAAAATATGAGAACTCACCCAAAATTGCGTCATGTACAGAGCAATGTTCTTGTAAAAAGAATACAGGATGACCTTCGAGATACGCTGATAACTCCAAGCACCGTGCACAAGCAACAGCTTCCGCAGGTATCGGAATTGACCAATAGCGATATCAGCACTCCGCGCCGCTTGAAGACCCTCAACCCCACTGATGCCAACGCCGACGTGCGCCGCTTGGATCATGGAGACGTCATTGGCACCGTCGCCGATAGCCAGCAGGATTGCTTTGAGGTTCCGCTTGACGAGCTTGACGACCAGCGCTTTCTGCAGTGGTGAGACACGACTTTCGGTATCATCAGCTTCTATGAAAATTTTCTAGATACCAAAACAGACATACCAGCAAATCACAGCTTTGCACATTATTGCAAGATCGAGAAACATCTTTTCCATATCCTTTTCCAAAGCATATGTGAGAGACCTGCCATCAATAATGAGGGCCAACGTGTCTAGTTCAGTGCCCGTGGTTATCTGACTTCGGATCTGACTGAGCTTCTTCGATATGTTGTCTCTTGTGGCCGCGGAGCTTTCTTCGTTGATGATCAGGAGAGACATGTCTTCACTGATGAGCTTGCAGCTCATCCCGATGTTGATCGCTGTTTCTTGCCTATCTCCAGTAAGCACCCAAACCTTAATGCCAGCTTCTTGCAAGGTATGGATCGTATCTGGTACACCGTCCTGCAACTTGTCCTCAATGGCTGTAGCGCCGAGAAGATAGAAGTCGTGCTCAATGAGTTCGGCTGCTTTGTCAAGCTCTTCAGCACGATTGCCGCTGACTGTGGTTGATGCTGTCTCGTAGATCTGAAACCATTCTTGGAACTCTGATTCCGGCACTTCTCGCATTGCAAGACACAAAGTTCGAAGACCATCAGTTGCATACTCTTCTAGATGCTGTAACGTGGCCTCCACGATGGGGTTGTCTTTTCCCAGCCGCTCGAGTATAACGGTATCAGCGCCTTTGCAGTAGCATCGAACCTTGCCATCCGGACATCGGAAGATTGTCGACATTCGCTTACGAGTAGAATTGAATTCGCAGACTGCTAGAAGCTCATACTCATTTTCCTCCCCGTTAATGGTGATCGTTACCGAGCGTGGTCGGCGAGTTGTAAATCGGTAGCCCATCATGACTGCGCCTTCAACGAGTGCACCCTCGTCAGGCGAAGCTGCTTGATACTTGATTTCGCCCGGTTTCTCATCTCTCCTTTCGGGTATAACGGTGTGGCACGTTGCAAGGAGCGCCAAGAAATGGTGTATTGCAGTCCGACTTGGATGTGTCTTCAGATTCTCACGAAGCTTATTAAAATCATAGATTCCGGGGCCGTTGGGCTCTGTTGCACGCCTGTCCTCTGGAATGTCATCGGCATACTGTATACCGCCTATCGAGCATTGTTTAAACTCCATCATGTTGCAGGTGAGCGTGCCGGTTTTGTCCGAGAAGATGTACTCAATCTGACCTAACTCTTCTACAAGTGATGAAGTGCGACAAATCGCAGCTGTATCTGTACGATCGTAATAAATGTCGAGGTCTGAGTTGATGAGAAGGGCGTGGTAAAATTTGACCACCTCGATGGTGACGAAAAGAGATATTGGGACAAGGTTAGAGTATAGAACCCAATATGTAAAGATATCCGAGAAGAACTGCTTCGCAGCATTTGTATCGTTGATGTAGAGGTATGCGAGCTTCTGGCTGGCGGCCTTTCTTACAATCAGATCACCAACAGAGCTTACAATGCTGAGTGCGATCAGGATAGTGACCAGCATCAAGATTTGTATATTGACCATTCGCTCGACCTGCGTCCTTTTGATAGGTGTTGCCGTCGCATTGCGCATTAATTTCGTCTCGTGCCCGGTGAAGACGACTATGCCATGTATCCATGGCGTGTTACGCAAAGTGGCCCCTCGCAGAAGTAGCTGATCCGGCGCCAAGGGGAGCTCCTTCTCACCGCCCCCAGCCTGCATAGTAAGCGTCGCCTCGTAGGTATACAAGCTGCTATTAGGCTGCTCTGACCGGACTCTCCCAGTCAAGCGACTCAACTCGCTAGAGCTGACCAGATTTGCAGTTTCGGGAATCGCCTGTTTAATCTTCAAATTCGTCTCCCCGTCAAGGTTTGCGGTTTCGATGTAACATAAGCCTTCTGGTTCAGAACTGGCTAGCAGGACTAAATCTGCCGGAAAGGGCTCCTCCGACTCGACTCGCACGACGTCGCCCACAGCAACATTGACCCATTTCATATTCTCGAAAGTGGACCCTCGCAACACCCTAGCTTTTGAATGATTCAAGGATTTGTCGGAATTTTTGCGCTTGAAATCTTCCACCATTTCCTTCCCAGCTGAGACCAGGAGTACAACGATCAAGGGTCCAATGGTCGTGTATCGGTTGGTGGGAGAAACATTTGGTATTTGTTGGAGTGCTGCTGTGAACAAGAAAAACAGATTGGCGTATTTGGAGAATTGTTCGTATAAGAATTTCGGTAGAAATGTAGCGATGTTGTATTTTGCGGTCGAGATGTGGTTATCAACATATCGGTTTCCAGAGTTCGCTGGTGGGTTGTTCAGATGTATTATCCGCGGGCCAAGGGTTGAACGATCTGACTTTCCTCTCCCAAACCCGAATTTGAAGTTTCCTGGGTCGAAACCTTTCCGTCCAGTAATCCTTTCTGGCTCTTCGGTAGCGGTACTGTGAACCCTGTGCTGTCCAGATCGGGTGTCCCTCAACGGCATGTCCATCTCGGAGTATTTCGGTCTCATTCCCAGCATGGTTTTCGCTCTTCCCATAATGCCTCCACCCATGTTAAGAACACTGTTCCGGTTTCCGGCATGCCCGCCGCCTACGGTCGGAGAGCTACCATCATGTACTTGTCCACCGGAGTGATAATAGCCGCCCTGCATTGACTGATCGTCTTCTGGAAAGTCGTCCATGTCCGAGTACCGCTGGTAGTTATTGAGGCCAGACGACTGGGAATAGGTCCTGGGGTTCCCACTACCCAAGAATGGGGGCTGCGCTGGCCCATGTTGTGGAGCGCCTGGGCCCCCGGGGAGATCATTTGTTGTATGCTGAGCACCAACGAATTCGTCATAGGATACGGAGGGGCGGGGTTGAGGCGAGTCGGAGCTATCTATGTTGTACTGGTGCAAGAGGTTTTCATCGTTGACGGGGGGTGGCCTTCCATCATGATACGTGAGACTCGAATCGCCGAGATCAAGTAGAAGCCCGTCATTGTTCTGCTGTGGCGTGGGATGTTCTGGTGGCCTACCAGCCATGCTGGATGAGATTGTTTGGACTGCGCTGTTGGTTGATGATAGCAAGTGCTCCGAACTGACTGTCAGGGCATCGGACCATCAGCAGTGTGGTCTCCGGCCTTGAGCATGCTCACGACCAGAGCCTGAATCTCTAGATTCGGGCGGTCCGCTGGATAAGATGGAGCATAACCGGTTCACAGAAAGCCGCGTAACGTGGATTCCGGTTGTAATTACTTTGTATTGCTGGGAACACAAGCGGCTCGCTAGGCGCCACCAGGAAACCCGCGTTTGGCGAATGTAGAGTCAGTCTGCCAACTCAGATATTCTCGGGTTTCGATGCGAAGCAGTGAAGTATAATTCCGTACCGCAGTCTCCAAACGTACACTCTTTCTCCGCAAGGAAACTCGAAACCGTTCACCTGAAACGCTAGCGGCCAAAGTCCAATAAAGCAGTCCTATTCAGGGTCCCGGCACTACCGAGGCTCCCCGCCAAAAGCCCGATTGACAGGGGGTAAGCTCAAGGGGGTAGATTAGCAGAGTTTAGGGCGAGGGGGGTAAGATTCTGCCCGTGACTTTTACACTAGTAAGGACTGTTTGTGAGCGACCCGTAGACCTTTGATCTCTCCAGATATCCTCTACTTACAGCTCTTGTTGCACTCACCTACTCACGCCGATTGCAAATATGGTGTGTGCCAAATGTCAGAAAACTCAGAAGACAATTCTCGCCACACCCGGGATCAAGCGCAAAAATGAGATGTATCATGGTTCTCCTGCCGGGTCAAAACTTGGAGACAAGGACAAGAGCAAGTCGTCTGCCACGGTGGGTTCGACAGGTATCGGAAAGGTACCAGGGAGCAGGTCTCTTGCACGGGTGAACCTACACTCACAGTTCCACATGTAGAGCAAGCTCTTGAGCCACAGCGCTAAGAATCCATACGCCGCTTACTCGAGCTCATGCTCCACCTGCAAGACGAAAACTGATGAAGGACGGAAGTACTGCCATCGATGTGCATACAAAGCCAACGGTTAGCCCTCGTCCCCAGAATTTATTCAAGTCCGTACAACCCAACAATTTTTACAGCATGCGCCGTGTGTGGGAAGAGCCTAAGCAAGGAGAAGTCGAAGAACGGTGCGCCGGTCGTACAGGGACAGAGATTCTCGGCGAAGTAGGGGCTCTCACAGCTCTTGTTCGCCCACAAGCAACCCCAAACAACAACCAACGATCGCCGGCTAATGTCATGAAGACTGGTTTGACTCTACGTAAAGAGGCGGCTGCACGACTTAGTGCTGGGATTATGTCAGAGACGAAGCTACCATCCTCTCACAGCTGTCCCGTCAACCGGCAAGGACTCAGCGTCATCAATCAATCAAGCCTCTCTGTCGAAACCAAGCCGAAAGCTTTGAGTGGCGCTTATTGGCTTTTCGCAGTACGCGTATGGGAAACATGAACGAGAACGCGGTCGTCCATTCTATGTCATGGGATTAAGAGGAGAAATAAGAATATTGAGGCCGCTTGTTGAGATCCTATCTACCATCCTGAGCCAACTGAGAATGGGGGTATCAAAGAAAAACTTCCGCGCCCCGTTCGCCCTGCCATCGTAAGATCCGGAACTCCTTCCGAGATGCAGCTTCTTCCACGACGCCAGAGCATGCAGTCAGAGGCTCCAAGTCCCCGGAAAATCACTATGCAAAGGTCCTCAGCCCTTCGCCGTCCCTTTGTCCAGATCTCATTCGCCGTATCCCTCGTCGACAACGCTATCGAACTCATCTTCCACCTCAACCTTAGTGCCTAGGGCTTGTTTTCCTTCCTTGATCATGGCCTTGAGTTGCTGGTTGAACCTTTTCAGATTGGCATCATCCTCGAGCTCGCGCTTTCTTAACCTTGCTGCGTGCCTCTGTACGTCAGTGCTCACAGGGCTCTCATGCTTCGGACTTGGTATGGGTGATCTGGAAGGCGCAAAGGAGGCAGGATAACCAGAACGTAATGCTGGCAAACCGGCAAAAGAGGTCAAAGACGGTCGTGAAGCAGGGAGGATTGGTCGCTGTCCGGCTTTTGATATTGGTCTTCGTCCAGGAGAGGCCTTGGAAGGAACCTTGCGAGCTGCTATCCTGGTAGGACTTGCGTCGCGTGACACTGGCGCGCCACTAACCATCACCCAGCTTGCATTTAAGTCACCTCCTTTTTCTGTTTGAAGTCTTTTCGCTGGACGTTGTGGAGTTGTGTGATCTTGCGCCAGATAGTCCGGGATAAAATCTTTGTCAGGGAAGCCGCCAGGTATTGACGTTTCCCTCTCCCATCTCTGAAGACCTTGATCCTTCTCGTTGTACGAATGCCACAAGCTTTCATCGTTGTCTGGGGGCCGCATCCGATATCCTGGCCCTCCGCCAGCATAGAAGCCTCGGAAATTCGCCCGACAAAACTCCCAGGCCTTTCCGGCTACTCCGAAGAGATTGTAGATCGTCTTGCCCCAATTGTTTGAAGGCGGCCTAGAAAGCCGTGCTCGACCATTCCTTTCTCTAGATATTTGTGGAAAATATGAATCGGAATTTGCTCTTGTGTTGGTCTGCCAGCCTCTACCGCCCCGTGCGGTGACGTCTGGGGAAACGGCGTATTCGGTGCTTGAAGTGAAGGTCGTCGTAGGCGTATCAAGGCCCCCAGCGAGTGTGTACCGCGTATTCACGAAAGGCGCGGGGCTCAACGCACCAGGCGTCTCTAAAGCTATCGCTCCGGTCGAAAGACCAAGATCCGAATCTCTTGTCCGACACGCTTCATAAGAGCTTCGGCGAGAGCGCTTTCGACTTGGGTGACCGTCCTCATCGTGACTGGCTAAAGAATTCGTAGACGCGTGAAGGTAGGTGGAAGAGGACGGCGTTTGTGGGAGTTGGAACAAGTGCACTTGTGCGCCGACGTTATGATCAATAGAGAAAGTGCCAGGCATGGCTGGTTGGCAAGATGAAACTATCATGAGTTGGAGCCTGGAATGTTTCATGGCCGATTGGTTTGCGGGGTGCGTGTGGGCGTTGCCATGGCATTGGAGTTATTTTGGTCAAGCCTGAGGGAGGTGGGGGATCTACTGTTACTTTACGTTCATCCACTCAAAGTCAATTTTCTGGAACCCAGACCGATCCAACCGATATTATTAACAATGGAGGCAGCAGCCAAGAAATTCTTCTCCTTGCCTCGTTTTGCTGTTGCGGGAGCGAGCCAGGATCCCCACAAATACGGATATCAAGGTCATTGTTTCCCAATTCGCGGTTCAATGCTTATAGCTTACCAACACGCTTGCAGTCCTCGCTTGGTATCAGGAACGTTCGCTGCCGGTACAGCCAGTCACTCCATCTCGACCCACTATCATGGTGTCTTCGACAGAATACAACACCATTCCCTCGCCATCAGCCCTACCACACCCTACAGAAACGTCCCTCAGCATCATTACACAGCCGTCAGTAACGCTCCAGATTCTTCGCGAAGCCAAAGAAGCCGGTGTGCCCGCTGTATGGCTGCAACCTGGAAGTTTCGATGAAGAAAGCCTACAATTTGCTATCAAGGAATTCGAGGCTGGCGTTGGTGGGTATGGGGGGCGCGGTGTAGAAGGATGGTGCGTGCTCCTGGACGGTCATGGGGCATTACAGAGCGCCAGAGATGAGACACAGAAGGAAAGACTATAACAGATAGGACTGTTCAAGTCATTATCCGAGTGCTAGTCTGAGGACATTGAAGGGCTAGTGCGACTCTTTAAGTCTAGGTCTATGGAGCAAAACGATGTTCGGAACTGAAGAAGCATCACACAATGAGGCCATGAACGCGACACAGCTTTCTTTCTTGCTCATCTCAGACATTGTCAGGCACACCAAATAGGTACCTTGTCCTCTCGTCCGAAGCAAATCTCTAATTCTGGACCTCGGCAAAGCCTGACCCGGCCCTCCGAGGACTATTCATAGGTATCTAATTACACCAACGGAACCATTTCTCAAGTTCGGATCATACATCTCGAAACAGTGCAAGGAATAGAAGATCTATCAACCAGTTCGAGGAAGAGACATGGCCCAATTTGCGTCTGCTAACCCCATTTGCTACCCCAACCAGCCAGATCCGGCTGACAAATATCTACGTACAGCAAAACCACCTTCTCCCATGCCTCGTACGCTGCATTTCGACCATCATATCCATCTTCGCTGTATAATACCATCCTTGCATATCACCATGGTTCTCGCTCCTCCTGCGTCGACCTTGGCACAGGCCATGGTGTGGTTGCTAGGTATCTCGCACAATCATTTGCTCAAATCATAGGCACAGACCCATCAAGTGGCATGGTTGAGCAGGCCAGATCATCCAGCTCAAAAGATGCATTTCCGAATGTCAAGTTCGAAGTAGCGCCAGCCGAGACCATGCCCTTCATCGCAGACAGTTCTGTTGACATGATCGTATCCGGCCAAGCCGCACACTGGTTTGATCCAATTCCATTCTGGGCTGAGATGAAAAGGATCGTAAGAAAAGATGGCACCATCGCGTTGTGGTGCTACAAGGATCACGTTTTTGTCAATTCTCCCACTGCGACCATGATTACGGAACAATATGCATACGGGGACGATGAGAGATTACTAGGTCCTTATTGGGAGCAGCCGGGGCGATCTATCGTCCAGAACAAATTACGAGATCTACAACCTCCGGCTAGTGACTGGAACGATATCCAAAGAGTCGAGTATGAGCCCGCTACCAACGGCCCGGAATCAGGTGAAGGGACCATGTTCCTTCGTAGGAAGATGAAGTTGGGAGACTGCGAGAACTACGTAAGGACATGGAGCTCTTTTCACGCATGGCAACGGCAGCATCCGCAAGCCAAGAGGCGTCAGGAGGGCGGCGAGGGCGACGTGATTGATGAAATGTTTGAGACAATAGTTGCTTCGGAGCCGCGGTGGCAGACCAATGGGGATTGGAAGGATGTTGATGTCAATATAGAGTGGGGAAGCGGCTTGATACTTGCCAGACAACGATGAGACCACGAGCCAGTTTTGATTAATGGTTATCTCGAGGGTGCAATCGCGATCTTTTTCCTAAGGTACGAAAAGGACTACGCTCATGAGCAGCGTAGCCTGAAGTCTGAGCCAGCTCTGGGCGCATGCAACAAGTCTTCACAAGCATACAAAGACGACGTACAAGATGGTGCTATTCAGGCGTGATTGACATCGCTGAAATTGTAATACAGACAGCCGTTGCATTACTCAGCATCGTAGCGTTCGAGTGTGAACAGCATGGACCCTCCATCCCATTACCTCCGCACTCACCCTTTACATATCGACAATACCCGCCTAGCCCGCGCTTCGGCCCTCCAAGAAACGAAATCCAGCAGTCACAGCTCGCTCAAACATAGTCCAATCGACATCAACAAACACTTCGAATGCAGACGCGAGCTGGACTTTGATAGCCATCATTCGTTGCAGCCACTGCATGACCTGCATCTCCGTCGGCTGCGAATGGACAGCAGCGAATACCATCTGCAGACACAGCTGTCTGATCTTGCCGAGAACAATCCTCTTGGTGCTTTGCATATGCCGGTACGGTGTCACCACGGCGCCCATATCTTCGCGCATCTCCAATGCCGTGTCCAGGAAGGCTATGGTCTCGTCGAGTGCATCGTGTGTGAAGAGTGCCATCCTAACTGCTGAGAAACGGCTGGTCAGTACAGATCGCCTTCTGGGAAGGGGTTTTTAACGAGGAGTCTCGATTCAGCTGGCTACCGTCAACAAGTAGAAAGCCGCAGATAGGATGGTGTTATGTGTGCCTTGAGGGATTGGAGCTCTTCGACCTTGAAGATTCCCACGGTATAAGAGTTCTCCAGATTATAATCATATCAAGGTTTTGCGGGAGTCTTGATTATACAAAGCACCTGAAAGCGGAGAAACCAACGGTGCTTGTACTCCAAATTGGAAGATTGTTAACCGGCAATCCGCAGGTACTAAGGTATTCTTTTTTATGATTCCTTTCATGCATCATAGTGATTGCTAACAGCATCGTCGCAGCTGCATATGAAGCCTTTTCACACAACGGCCTGCTGCATGGAATACTAATCCGATCTGTCGTTGAAAAGATTTAAGGATGCGTATTCTTTAATCGGCTGTATACCAAAGGATCTTCGTTCCATCTATAGATTTCCTCGTCCTCCAGCCCATCAGAGTCCATCCCTTGCTTGTCGCCCACCGCTACAGCCACTCCAAAGCGGCGCTTCTGACCGCTCCAACAAGCCCTTCACAAAATCCTTTCGAGACCGCAGCATCGCCCTCAACTACTCGCCATCACCCATCGCTGCATCCAATCCCTCAAGTCACGCTCTAGGCGAAGGCTCCTTGCTTGCCTTCTCGCTCGCAACAAGAACCTCCATTGTCACCGCCAGCTATGAGCGATGCAATGCAAGAGCCTCGTGTTCGTACCCTTTATCGACAATGGCGCTTGTTGTGAAAGTAAAGGTTCTCAGTATCCACCAACGGATTGTCTGCAAGCTACCACCGCATCAATCAGGTAAAGCTTCGCAAAGCGTCCTTACCACTAGACTTTCTGGTCTTCCCACGGGTGGTCAACATTCTCTTCACTCTTTGCTCCCCTTGGAGCAGGGGCGTACGGTTGGTGCTTTCACTTACCCCGTGGCAAATCTTGGGCCTGGAGTAGTGTGCTCTCAGGTTGGGAGGTTCCGAATTGGCCACCATGTTTGTTTTGGGAACAGATACTGCTAGGCGGAGATGGTGGTTTCATTTTCATCATCTTCGAGCTCTCCGAGTCTCTTCCCGCATAGGCTTCGCCGTGTTCCAGAGCGTTCTCTGCCGAATAACAAGTCGCTTCTCAGCTGCCTCTGCTAACGTTGAAATGTACCAACTCTCGAAAGCTGAAGCATGAACAGCTCCACCAGTGGTCCGGCATTCGTCCCTGCAGGTTTCTTTTCGGGATGGATGAATCGGAGAGGCGGTAATGCACTGTTTGGCTTGCGTATGCCCGTATCAAGATCCGCTCTCGGCATTTTCATCTTCAGATCCAGCTCGTCGAGACGCTTAGAGATTGCACGAAAACAGGGATAGGTCGTTCAAGGGCATTCTCCACAGTCTTCGCATCCGGCATCCACCGTCTCAGACCGATCAAGGGTCAGTCTGTGTCGTCACGATGCAGCTGCTTCTTCTGTCCAATCGTCTATACCTTATCTGGCTAGGGTACGTCATCAGCAAAGGACGTTGAAAGCTTCGATTGTCTGCCACTCCACGGATGAAGTAGAGTTTCGCAGCGCGCCTCTTGTTGCACAATCTCCCTATGGCTTCAACGCGATCGTCTTCGTAACACTCGCTTTCCTCGCTGCCAGTGTTGAATGGGCGATGTTCTGCTCTTGCCCCGATAATGGGTAAATGAGCTACCCAAGTCATGATTGTGGTCTTCTGAATGAGGTATGAAGAGTTTCAGAAGCTCTTCGAAGGGGGAGGATGGACGTGCGGACCTATCCTCAAGCATGAGCACGCTGCTACGGATATGCTTTCCCTCATCTAGCGCTCATACATCGTATTCAAGTTTCGTCCTCGGCATTGTCATTCTCAGTGCCAGCCTTGATGGAGGCTTCCAGCTCGTCATGACGTTGACACATCTTGACTAGCCCGAACAAGAGAGCGATCGCAGACAGATCGCCTCCAGAGAAAGCGGCTGTTCCGATCATACGCATAAGATCCGGAAGCTTGTCTCAGCTACTCAGGTAGGTGTTTCAGGGACATCTGGAGGCGGTATGTACTTCATTGCCACCGGGTTTCCAGATACTGCGTTTCATTTGGCTTCAAGGTCCGTGTCTTTGAAGCACGCTGGCATGCCAGGCTTGGTCTTCGGACCCGCGGCGCCTCTCTCGTTTTGATCTCGAATGACTTTTAGGATTCATCGCATTCTTTCTCAATATACAATTTAACTTCCCTGCTTTCGCTTTCCACCTTTGCATAAGTCGATAGATCTTCGATTTACTTATTTCGGCTTATATGCTATCTTTCGAACCCTTCATTGTGTATTGAATCTACCATTACGCATACCACCCTAGCCCGTCCCCTAGCATTCCCATCCATACGTGTCTCAAGTCGTTGTTCGTGCATGAGATCTTTCTCCAGAGCATTCGCAAAGCAGGGGTGCCCATACCAACCGTTCAGGTAAAGCTTCGCGATCCGTTCCTTGCTGCGAATTTTTCCTTGTTGCTTTTCCGATAATCTCTTTCTTGCCTCTCGCTCCTGTCGCTGCAAGTGTCGGATGGGCGATATGCTCTCTGGCCTCCATGTTGGGTAAATGAGCATGACAGGTTCACGAACATATTTTCCCTCGGATAGCTAGCATACAACATATCTCAAGTCCCGCTCTCGGGCATCGTCATGCTCGGTGCCAGCCTTGATAGAAGCGTCTAGCTCGTCGAGGCGCTGGGACATTCTCCCCGCTTCGGTGGTTGCAAGGATTGAATGGGAGATATGTTGCTCTTGCCCTCACAGTCGGTAAAGGAGCTAGCGACAAATTCATGTCGAAGAATATACTTTCCCTCACATGGCGAGTATATGGCGTTGGCAAGGTTCGCCCTCGGGCATCGTTATGCTCAGTCAGCCTTGATGGAAGCTTCGAGCTCGTCGAGACGCTGGGACATTCTCCCCGCTCCTGTCGCTGCAAGTGTCGAATGGGCGATATATTGCTCTTACTCCTGCAATCGAGATTTGAGCTTGCGACAAACCCAGGTCAACGAAGATTATTGCCTTATCTAGCGAGCATACAACTTATCTCAAGTCCCACTCTCGGGCACCGTTATGCTCGGTGCCAGCCTTGACGGAAGCTCGGCTCGTCGAGACGCTGAGACATTCCCCTGTCTGGGTAACACGGCTTGCACAATCCGGGGGAAAAGACGAGCATGTGAATTCCGTGGGTATATGCCATCACTTGCAACAAATCTAGGTCAACGGATATCCTTTGCCAAGGATAAGATCCATCCAAGTTCCGCTCTCGAGCATCGTGATTCTCAGTGCCCGCCTTGATGGAGGCTTTCAGCTCGTCAAGACGCTACGACATCCTCCTATCTGAGCCACATGGCTTGCACAACCCAGAGGGGACGACGAGCATGTGAATCCCATGGGTATATGCCACGCTGAACTGATTCCTCGAACAATCTACATACCCACGTGGGAAGTCCATCAAGAACCTGTGATGGTCGTGAGATATTATGAACGAAGATAGACCGTGTCCCCGGGACGTGGCTCCGTCAGCTCTGGTTAAGGTCGCATCAAGCATGACCATCCCGACCTTGTCACAAGGTTCTTATACTGTTGTATGCAGGTATCGGCAGGCTTGATATGCTCCTTGAGTCCGATATGCTGGAAGCTTGCTACCAATACTATAACACTCACCACATCGACAGGGTATACTCTTGGAGTGGTGGAATTTGGAAGGGTGCTTGAAGCCGGGGAAGTGGACCGCCTAGGGGAATGCTCTATATCGGTGAGAGGCATGCCACGGTGTGGATCAGTAAAAACTGTGCAGTGATAGTAGTTCAGCTCCTGCAGCTCCGCAACTTTCTCTCCGAGGACCGCCATGCGTTGACCTCGTAAGCGACCCATCCCGTTCATGCAAGAGTAGCGGGCTGATGAGAACCAGCGAAAGACCCGCGCTATACGGAGATACGGTCAGATGTTGCTGAGTAGGTGGTGTAGCGCCAAGTAGCGGCTCAGGGTGGCGCTGAGAGAAGGAGTGGTGAAGCGTTCCCCAGCCTGAAAAGTTGAGGGTGTCGTGTGTGTATAAAGTATACGGGCCGCATGTCGACAACGTCAGAACGGGCGTATCGTTGAAGGCTTCGGGTGTCTACCAGTGGGTTTCGAGGGGTAAGCTGATCAGGGACGACCCTCTTCGTGTCAAAGTGGCCATCGCGCACGGGAGGTGGGCATCGTGGCTTTCTGTTACGGGGATAGCGAAGCATGATGGAGAAGATGTCTTGACTCCTATATGTACGTCTTCCATCCTCCCCTAACATCGTCGATGATGCTCTTGCTAATAAAATCTCTGGTACGGATACTGCATTGCTGGATTGCATTCGAAGCCAGGGCTCTGGAAGATGCGGGCGTCGCTGCCACAGGTAAGAGAAGAACTCGCCAAGAGCTTGGAGAAGGATGGGTAGAGGAGGAGGCTTTCAGGTAAGTTTGATATATGCAGAGTTGCGCCGAGGGCTAGACGGAGCGAATCGACGCTGTCAGCTGTCAGATGATATCGTGGCGGGACATGGTCGACGTGGTGAAGAGAACACGGTGCGTGGCTGTTTGATTCCATACCCCGGTGTATTTTGCGATGAAACCACATGCTCTGGAGTTTCACACCCGAGAAGATGGCTCACTCTGTTTTGTCGGGCGATCCACTGACATCTTACTTTGATACATAGATTAAATCGTGGAGGAAGTGCAAAGCTTGCTGATGTTTCTTGTGGAGCAGTGTCCGGATCCTTGACTTCGCGGATTCCGCCATGACTCTGCCACTGGAGATCGAACTTCAATGGCAAAGCTCCTAAAGTGGAATCTGCTATTGCACTCAAGCCGGTTGAATGTCCAGTCGGTGGCATCGGTAAACCGTGTTCGTCGCATTTCACGATCATATAACGCTGATTACTCCATCGTGGCGTGATTGCCGAGGCAAGGTTTGGTGCTCTTTCGGTGAGTGGCAAGCTTCTTTGTGGAATCTCCTCTTGCACTAATGGCCGGTTGCATCTCCCGTCGGTAGGCTCTGCTCGTCGCATTTGACGATCATATAACGCTGGTTCCTACATCGTGGCGTGGCTCCCGGAGGTAGATTTGGTGCTCTCTCGGTAAGTTGGTCATTGATGGATCTCTTCATCCTTCTTGCATTGGGCTTCCCCGGAAGCAGGAGCATGAGGCATCTTGACTCTTGGACGTCATTCGCTCGAACGATCGCTCTTAGGGAAGATCGAGACCACGAGCGTAGCAGTGGCGTTGATAAGCCATGCTCGTCGCTTTCCACAATCATCTAACGCTCCGATTCCTCCATCGTGGCGTGGCTTCCGAGCGTAGATTCGGTGCTCTTTCGATGAGTTGGTCATTGATGTTCCTCTTCGTCCTTCTTGCAGTGTGCTTCTCCAGAAGCAGGACTGTGATGGAAAAGGGGTCGTGACTCTTATACGTGTTTCGCTCTTGTATGTTCTTCTCCGGGAAGTTCGAGTAGCCATAATGGTGTGTGTGTGTACGAAGCAATCTGCTCCGCGAAAACGTTCGTCATGAATTGGATCGGTAAGTGGAGACATTGAGCCTCTTCGAGAAGTTGCTTCACGAGGATAATTATCCTTCCTGTACCTCATTCGTTCGCTCTCTGGGAAGGTCAAGTCTGCGAGCGTAGCGATGCTGTCTGTACGAAGCCATCTGCTTCGCGAAGATGTTCGCGAGGGTATTGTTCAAGTACCTGTAGAGCTTGAGCCTCTATTCTTCGAGCGTTTGCTTCACGAAGATGTGTGTTTTCCCCAGACCTCTCGTTCGTCCATGTGTTCGACAAGGAGACTGACTCCACCGAGAGAAAATGTCTTGATCTGCTTACCATTTCGATCTCTGACATGTGTCTTCTCTTCTTCTGGTTTAGGTACGTGGAGAGGTTGAGCCTTTATTCTTCGAGCGTTTGCATCACGAAGATGGGTGTTTTTTCTAGACCTCTCGTTCGTCCATGTATTCGCCAGGGAGACTGGCTCCACAGAGAAAGGATCTCTTGATCCATAGCTACAATTATGTCCTATGACATCTTGAGTACGAGCAGCTCTCGATAATCACGACATAAGATTTTGGTTATGACGAACAAGTCTTCTGCGGCAATACGTTTCCCTGCTGTCGCTGTCTGGTCTTTCGTCAGAGTCAGGGAGATCACTGAAACGCCGGTCGCTCGCACGGCCTCGATAGCAAAACCTTGGTCTCCGATCGGGGTCTTCTCTTCTCCTGGTCTGGGTACGTGGAGAGACGTTGAGCCTTTGTTCTTCGAACTTTTGCTTCACGAGGATAAGTGTTCTCCCAAGACCTCTTTCGTTCGTCCAGGTGTTCGCCAGCGAGAATGACTCCACCAAGATAAAATGTCACGATCGTTTTACCATCTTTGTCTTTGATAGGCTTTTCTTTCTTTTCTGGCAAATGCTGCCCATACAGCTCTACCACGCCAAGTCGGCTTCGACACCATGGACAATTCACGGATATGAACCTTTCCTGCGGGTGAACGACGTCGCTTCGAGGTTGCCCCGATTGGAGTTGATCCGAATGGCAGCTGCAGTGGTGAAGGTGTTCAACCCGATAGCATCCGCGCATTTCCAAAGGATAATTAAATTCAAGAACATCCCCATTGTTGTCCCTGTGAGGCTCATTGCCCTTCACAGCAAGAGGAGAAGGGCATGGGACATTTGCGTTTCGCTAAGAGGTTCTTGCTGGCGTAGCTCTGGCCAATCTGACTCGAGGATTCCGAAGCTTGAGAGACTCCAGTATCATCTCTCCAGAGCGGCACATTCGGCGAGCCTATCTACGGAACCAGCAGCCGCATTGGCAGGACTCCAGGTGCGTAGCTATAAAGCCTGACGTGGCTCTGGACCAAACTGACTCGTTTCTGAGCTTGAGATGCTCCACCATCAGTCTTTCAGAGTGGTCCATTCAGCGACCCCATTGGTAGAATCAGCAACCAGATTGGCGGGACTCGAAGTGAGTAGCTATGAAGCCTGGCATGGCTCTGGACCAAAATGACTTGTTTCGGAGCTTGAGAGACTCCACCATCAGTCTTTAAAGTGGCACATTCGGCGACCCCATTGCTAGGACCCGCAGCCGCATTGGCAGGATTTCAAGTGTGTAGCTATTGAGTATGGTGGTGGTGAATGGCGTGAGTATACAGTATATCTCTGTCCCGAAGCAGAGCTTTCATACCGCTGCCCATGCGGCATACGAGCCAGAGGTGTAGGATCTGGGCCCAGTCTTCCAGGATGTCGAGTTGGGTCTGGAATTGCGAGAAGAATAGGATCTCTCTAACGACGAGCTAGTGATGTGGCACACGAGCCAGGAAAGCAAGATCTGGGCCCAGTTCTCCAGGATGTCGAGCTGTGTCTGTCTGAAATCGAGAGAAGAGCAGGATCTCTTAAACCGCGAGCCAGTGGCGCTGGAAGAGGCGGTCCTATCCATTGCAAGTTAAAGACAAGCTTCATCTTCCCTTACGTCAACCTCGCTGCTGCTGTGAGATCGGATGCCAGGTGGATTCGATCCAGTCTATCCGTCATAGGCTGATAGCCCCCATAAGAGCCACGACTTCACGCCTTAACGTTGTCAGTCTCGTTAGTCTAAGCCATCTAGATCCGAGATACAGCCTGTTCTGCTCTTGTTAGCTCTGGCTTGTCTGTTTGTTCGCTCTAGCAGACGTCCAAGCTTGCTTGAAAGGTTAAGACGGGGATCCGTCAGCGGATCATCTGATTGAGCGAGGCAATGTTGTCTTGGTCCTTTCCGAGCTTCCAGGGCCAGTCGAGTTGGATTCTCGGTGCCTCTAGCATCGCATTGTATCCGAACAAGTAGTCCTTGAACTCTGAGTACTCGTCTGCGATTTCGTAAGAAAATTCATGGCTGGCATGCGAGCTTATTCTGCCGCTAAATAATATCCGGCCCTCATGATGAGTATGTCGTGCGGGTCTCCGATCAGGCTCTCAGAGCCGATCAACACGGTGCTGGATGTCGTGAGGATCCTTTTAATCCAAACAAAGCAGTCCTTGGAGTCTGAGTGCTCGTCTGCGACTTTTTCCAAAAAATCTATGGCTGGCAAGCGAGCTTCCTCTGCTGCGATACAATATCCAGCCCTGATCACCACGCGGGCATTGGACTTCCTGCCACCAAAGATTTATTCCTTCGAATGTTAACCACATTCTCTCTTTCGTCGATGTTCTGTCTCGAGTCGGTGTGTTCTCAACGCCACTCAAGATGCGGCTCAGTGCCTCAAGGATTCCCATTCAATCCGAACAAATTAGTCCTCGAAGTCTGAGTACTCGTCTGCAATCTCGTAACGGAATCCGTGGCGGGTACGCGAGCTTTTTCTGCCGCAAAATAATATCCAGCCCTCATCACCACGCGAGCATGGGACTCCTTGCCATCACACGTTCATTCCTTCGAATATCAACCACACACTCTCTTTTTTCGACGTTCTGTCTCCATTCGGTATATATACAAGGAGGTTGACTTTATGGCGAAAGACGCCGAAGATTGACAAGAGATTGTGGTCGGAGGTCTCCACGGCCTCTTCCCTCGCTTGCGTCGGCTCGTTTTCATGGGGATTCATCGTGTCGGCGTTATTTATCAAGTCGGTTTGTATGTAAGGAGGTTAGTTTAGTGTGCGAAAGACGTCGAAGCGTGACAGGAGGTTGTGGTGGATGGATGTAGTTTCGGTGGTGTCTGGGATTTCATATAGATATATGGGCTGATGTACCCTTTCTAGTGTCGATAGCTGTACGAGGCTCTGTCTATGAAGGTGGTAAGGAAAGCGCTTGAACTGCTAAACAGAAGTCAAGCTGTGCTGTTGGAGTTGCTAGATGAAGATCAACCTGCTCTGAAAATAGAAATTTTGGAAGCTGGTGTGTGTGTCCAGAAATCTAGCCTCTTGATTACATAGGCACGCGGCGCCTACATAAGCAAGACCCACATATTTGTCGTCACACTATCTGGGCAAGGATCTCTGAAGGTTGTCACTTGTATGCAGCATGATGTGTAACATTGTATGTATTTGATAAGCCTCCTTGTCTGCTATTGTGAGAGAAAGGACAAAGCAAAACGCCACCCAACGCTTTATGAGAGTCGCCAACAAGGTCTCTGCATGATGAATTCTAAGCTTGACTCTTCTGAACCATGTCGAGAGCTCATTAATGATACATGAAGTGAGGCTATCATTAAGGGTCATGCAATCCGAGACTTCGAGCTTGAGCAAAACAGGTGTCTCAAGCGATAGAAGTCAGATGGTATTAGCCGTGAGGGTGCTCTAGTAATCTGAGCATGGTGCATTAGCTAGAAGAATTGCTGTTACTCAGCAAGCGTAGACATGTCCTGTAGTTACATTGAGTATTCGCTATGAAGAAACAGTGTACTGTACGACCGGGGTAATTGTGAGGTCGGTGGTGAGGTCCATAAAGTATAATATCGAAGCATAGCTTCAAGAGGGACGATTGTATCACTGCATCACAATCGAAGGTCGAGGCTGCTGATTGCACTGAAGAACGTACCTGCACCGAGATAGTAGAGGATTTATGTGATATATAAATAAGCTGAAGGATAGACCATATGAGAGATTGGTGGGGTAGAATGTCGAATGAGCGTCCATGAGCTAAGATCACGTCGCTTGGGTTGCTGGACCGGCGTCTCATTTGTGTCAGCCATGTTTTCCACAAGATGTGACATGCCTGAGTGCGGGACCATGGGGGCATTATTTGGGTGGGTGAGAGGGGAAGCGGCAGAAGGTTGAGTATGTAACGGTAGGGTCGGCCTGGCAGACTGGTGTGCTGAATCCCTCTCCTTCCGGCTTGTAGGCCTTCTCGACTGCAGGGACAGTAAAGGTCTCACATTCACAAGCTCAGTGGGTCTATGATGATGGAGGACTGAGGACAATGCTTCATTTAGAGTATTCTGCTAGAGACAGAGAGAGAGTAGGTGAACTTGCAGCAGGATATGGGCGTCAGGTCAATCTGAGTCGACCATAAGTGAAACTGAAGAGAGGATCAGTATTGTATAGATGGTGTAATTGTGGGGCGGGAGGTCATACGAAAGCTTGAAAAAGTCGCAACAGAAGATTGGGTGAGGTCGATCTGGATCGAGCACACTGAACAAACTGAAGAGAGTATCAGTATAGTGAAGGTGGTGTAACGAATTGGATGTGAGTCATACAATAGCTGTTCAAGCTTGAGGAAGTCGAAGTAGGTTGAGGCCTGTCCAGCAGATTGTCTCCCAGCCTGGATGTCGACAAAATCAGCAAACATTCGCTGGAGGACTATTACGGTGACTCACCTTCGTGCTTCCTCCTATAATGTACCCAATCCGATCACGCATCCACTTCTTGTGCAACGAGCCCAATCAGTAATGCCCATTGACATAAGCATCCAAAGCCCAGTCTACCGCATCACGCGCATTCTGGTTCTGCCACTCCTCAATCACCTCGTAGTCCACGGTACCACAATATTCAATTCGAGTCTGGAGGTTGACAGCATCCTCAGTGAGATCCCGGTTGCCACTACCTCCTTGAGCGCTACTGTATTCGCGGATGTCCTCCCTACAGTCCCGATCGATGTGCGCCGCGATCCAGCTAGTCATGACACGGTAAGCGTAGGCGGAAGTCGTGTAAATGGTGACGCGCATGGGCTCTTCTAAGAATTGTTGCGTTTCTGCCCTTCGTTTCGCCTGTTCGAGAGCCAGGATTATCGCCATCAGGTCAGCCCGTGAGTTCGTTGCAAAAGCTGGCATGGGGAGGATAGCGGTGAAAGTATCAATAACCCCAGAGTTTCGATGTTCAACGGTCGCTGCAGCTACGCCTACGGACTCCCCGTTGGCTGGAGTATAACACATGCCGTCAACCCACATACGGATGGTGTAAGTCATCGTACTTCGAGTGCCGTAGGTCGAATGATCAAAGGTACGCCGATTTAAGAGAGAAGAGGTTGCCGTCGATGTTAAGCTGTCAGTGGACAAATAATGTTGGCGAAAGAATTTAGACGACCAGCGGAGGGTTGACGGCCATTTTTTCGATGCCTTTAGTGTGTGGATTTCTTGAACTAGCTGGAATTCTGTGCTTCTAGCTCCGAGAGGGCCAGCTATAGAATGACGTCGTCTTCGAGGCAATGATGTTGCTGCGAGCACTCTCAAGTGGCAAGGCTTGAGTGATCGCTGGATTCCATGTGTTCGCTGTCAAGTCTTTCGATGTACGGACTAAAATGGTGACTAGGACAGCATAAACAAGGGAAACAGCGCCTTTTGTGTCTGCATGCAAAGGCTGAGCTGGTTTGGATAATGCCACGAAAGATTATGGAAGAAGGTGTTTTGCTACCAGACGACCAGCTCCTATAGCGCGTTCCTCTTCAGTCCCCGACGACATCATTATAGGAAACGCGTAATAATCAAGTATGGGCGTATTGGCGTGCATATTCCAAAAGTAATATACGCGAAACTACAAATAGGTGCTGCTTCTAAAGACGCAGAGGGGAGTAATAAGATTTTGAACGATTTAATGATGAACAGAATTTATCTGAGCAAGCATAAGTAGACGCTACAACCCCCTTCTATTAGAGCATCTAGACAGATCATGTACCATTCTACAAGTCCGGATATAGTATGGAGTAGGAAGAGTATGTCTCTGGGGTGTGCTGAGCTCCTCAAGTAGGGTCCTTCGCCATGCCGCCTGATGAAGCCTTGTTCACATCCCAATGACTTCCACTAACTCACTTGTAACATACTCTCACCGAATGAATGTCCTTCCGGTGAATGGCATGGCTCCTGTAACAAACGGGTAGTGACTCAAAGTGGTCAATTGTGGGCCTTGTCGCACATTATCACAATTAGTAAATCACTTGGATGCCAGCACCGATGGGTCGAGATTGTATTGGGATGGTCGTATGCTCAATAGTACATCTTACAAAGGAAATTGCCAGCTAATTAACAGCTGCAACAGGCGACAGATCTCACGATGCAGGTGGGCAGAGTCGAAATGCAGCTGTTGAGTAGAAAGAGAGTTGTTACGTAAACCGCTTCGCGAAATTTGAAGTAGTCGGAAGAGCGGCTTGCACGTGACCGTGTCAACAATGTCTGGACAAATCAGCAATTCAACATTCTTCTCTATTCAGCAAAGTACTCTAAAGTACATGTATATGATGCGTATGACGGCTACGGTGTCTGCAATGCTCTTTGACATTTCAGAAAATGCACTGGTACAGCTACTATAGCATAGCAATATGCGAAGATACTGTCGCTCAGACAGAAGAGGTCACATTCTCTATAGCTGCTCGGATGCTAGTGCGATTTGGCAGGGCCGGTATGTCAGCATCTATCCTTATGCAGGAAATGCCATCTACGCAAGGGATGGAAAGTAAGAAGTGAAAGTACGGCCTGGTCACGGGCACACGACTGCCTGAGCACAACACTCGAACCTCTGCAGTTACGTCTTCACTTCGCAACCTATCTAACCTTCTGCATTCTACAACCAAGCCATGATCCTGCCCCCAGGCTATCGCCCGAGCTCTCTGATCCTGAGAAGCTGCTTCCCCTTGCCCGCCCTCGCCCTCGCCCTTCTTTCCGATGGCTATGCACCAGCTGATTATGGTAAGTAACGTACATGACTCCGAATAACACAAATAGAGAAATGAAGTATCGAAGCTCGCCAGCCCGGATTATTAGTTGTACAGTATTAGTAGCGTCACAAGCAAACACGGTCAATCCAGAGCGCCTGTGGAATCCAGATAAGTGAACCAGCCCGAGAGCGTACAAGTTGCTTCTTCAATTCACGTGGTCTTTGGTCTTGCTTACTTCACGTCCCCGACCTCCTCAGCCCATCCTGGCAAGCCCCACTGTACATTCCCGAACCCGCCAAAACCACTCAGTCCTGAGAAGCTGCTTTGCTGTTGGCGATGACTGGGTTGCGGCAGCCCCAAATTCGAGCTTTGACGCTGATGATGTGACTGCTGTTGCCCAGAAGTGCCATTCGCACTCCCAAATGCCTCCTGCGAGAAGGCGGGTAAACTCACTGCCCTGGCGTGTTGTGACCTTGGGGCCAACAGGCCGCCAACTGTGGAGGCCACTGAGTTGTTGGATATACCGCTCAAGCCTTGGGGAAAGCCATTGATGTGGTTCTGCTGTTGCTGGGGCTGCTCCGCCATAGAGCCGTTTAGTAGATCTGCGGAAGTGCTGCCATACAAAGCAGCTTGCTGGTTTGCTAAGAGTATTTGCTGCTGTTGCTGGAGGGCTGCAACAGAATATGGGTCAGTTTGATGTTGTTGCTGGGCTTCTTGGTCGGCTTGGGCTTGTTGGATGGAAACCTGATTCAAAAACATAGTCAAGGGGTTGTTGTTGCCGGCGTTCAGGATTGTCGATGGCGTGGGAGCCTGTTGCTGCATATGGAAGCCGGTCTGAGATGAGGACGCGGTTGAGCCTGGTGGAGGGGAAAGAAGATGCCTAGTGGGGCTGACTGATGAGCTGTTGTGGCTTTGTGGAGGTTGTTGAAGGTTGCCATTCATCGGAGATTGAGTCATATCACGATGCATACTATGTTGTTGGTTGTGCGTATTCTGGCGTGGAGCATTTCCGCACCGATCTTTACCGAAGTTGACTTTGAACCGTTGGTACTCGTCGCGACCCCTAATAGCTTCGATAGCTTTGATCGCATTGGCAATGTTGGTGAAATTGACGAAAGCACAGCTCTTTTCTCTCAGTGCATTCACAAGCTCGATCTCTCCATACTCGGAAAAGTCCTGCCGCAGCCGCTCTTCGGACCAAGACTCATCCAGATTTCCAATGTAGACGTTGCGCGAAGCTCCACCGCTGACTGCCAAGGCAATTGCAGGTGGCAACGCGCCGGAATGTTTACCCCAGCCAATCTTCAACCTTCGATTGTGGATCATGAGACCCTGCAAGTTACTCAAAGCGTAAAAGGACGCGGCCGATGTAGGGTCGATAAATGTGACGAAGCAGATGTGCTTATCCGGTATATAACGAATGTGATGCAGCAGCCCGCCGCGGACAACATTGCAGATCTCTTCAATCGTCGTCTCCGGGTGAATGTTGCCAAGATATACGGTTCTGTTTCCAAGATTGCTCACACCTCCGGCAGTCGTCGCCACGGCGGCCGCTGCCACGGATTGTTGAGCTAATGCGTTCGAAATAAGGTCTTTGTCAGCACCATTGAGTACGTGTGCATATCCCGGCGCAATTCCGAGGTACTGAGCAGCATTCTGTTGTTGGGTTTTGGAGACATAGGCGCATCTGTCTTTGCCGTAGTAGACCCGGCGAGGAGCTTGCCACTTGGGTTCCTGGGGCAATTGCGAAACAGCTTTAATAGCGTTACCTATAGATAGGAAATGAACAAAGCCGATCGCTTTCTCTCGAACGATCTTGACCGTGTCAATAGGTCCAAATTTGCCCAAGTCTTCCCGCAGCTCCACCTCCGTCACGGTATCTGGAAGGTTTCCTAGATATAAATTCCGTGACGCGCCAGATTGCTGCACCGCAAGAGAAACCGAAGTAGGTACTTGAGCTGGCTTTCCCCAACCTACTTTGATGTCTTGCCCGCGGATAGCCAACTTCTTCAAGATCGCGTCAGAATGGAAATGGGTAGCGGAGCTACTGTCCAAGAATGAAATAAAAGCACAGTTTCTGTCAGCCAGAAGTCGGACAGACTCAATCTGTCCACTTCTCACATGACCAAGGATCTCTTCAGCTGATGTCTCTGGGGGAATATTGCCCAAATAAACAGTCCTGCTGCTGGAATTGACAGCACCCCCCATGTGCATCTGTGCTGCCGGCCCTCCATACATCTGATTCCCAAAACTGCCCGTGGGCGAAATTGGACCGCCCAGGAAGTTTTGAGCTCCAAAAGCTGAAGGTGAGATCATACTTTGATACATTTGCGGTGAAAGACCGGTGTGCTGACTTTGCGTTGGGCTGCCAACGTGCTGATTCTGCTGATGAGCAGCAGAGTTTTGTGCTGGAAAGGCGCCAAAGTTGGCAAATTGCGGTGAAGCAAAGGCCGACGGTGTGCCGGCTTGGAAGGGACTTCCCAGAAGCAATTGCGACGGTAAGAAGTTCATGTCGAATCCAGTACCAGGCGCAGTCATATCGTTGGCATTCTGAGTAGCTGATTGTCCGTATGCAGGAGTGTTGATAGAGGCCAGGTTGGCTCGCCTAGGATGCCTCTCACCATAACCTCCAATCGGGTGTTGATTCGATGCGTAAGCGCCATGAGAGAAGCCCGTATGATCGTTCATGTTGCTATTCGTCTTCGCGAATGAGTTTGAGAACCTTCCTGCGGGCCCAATGGAAGAACTATTGAAGCTCGACTCTTGAGACTGCATCCCGAGCAGACGCGGCAGGGCAAAGTTGTCCTGCAAATTCGATGCTGCGGCAGCCGTAGTGCCGGAAAATTTTGTCCGGCTGGACAACTCGGACAAAAGGTTTAGGTGGGTAAATTTAGATGATATGTGGGCGAAAGACTGCAAGTAGTACTATGGTACAATGGGTCGAAGATGGGAATATTAATTTACTACATGGAGAAATCTCAGTCAGTTGATGAAGTCTGAAGGGATAGATTGTAAATGCGTGTCATGAACAGCTTACCCTGTGGTTGGAATTGTGGAAGGATTAAGTCTGATATAAGATACCAACCAACAGGCTAAAGTCGGCAAGCTCTTTCCACGAGTCTTCGAACTAAGCTGATCTTAGCACTACCCGAGCTCATGTCATGAAGCTGGATCGGCCGCTTGCAGGTTCGGTGGCTTGGAATGCCGGATGGGCGTGTATTGCTGCACAAATAAACAAAGGGGTGGGCTCTCTGTAAGGAGCTTGAACGAGCTATGAGCAGTGGAAATAGGATAAGCTATGCAGGCTGCTGCATTGACTATTACAAATATGATAGCGGAAAGAATAAAATAATCACGACTGGGATGGAACGCAAGAAGGAGTGTGAGGGTGCAATCCAAAGAGCGTACTAGTTGAGAGGAAGAAAAATAAATTCAGGGAGAGATAGGACGAGGCAGCGCCAGTCGAAATCAGCCGCCAGCCCCCTGTCTCTTAGCGCCGACTTGGCTGTTCTAGGCCTAAAGCGGTCGGTAGATTCCAATCACGGAGTACTTGGTTCTCACCCCGGACAGATTCTCGCCCTGTACCGGGGAAAAGTACAGTGAGCAAGATATCATTCATGTGTATGCTGCCACATGTGTAAAATCAAGATCTTTTCGGATAGATTCTTCATCCACGGTTGCTCACAACGCAGTTCTTCGCACATCAATCCTCAATCCTCATCCACTCACTAGATAGGGCTGCAGCAACTTAATCTTAACATCTTAAATTTAGACACTTCGATTGCAAGAATCCGAATGGTTGCTAGGACCTTCAGTCCGACTTGCAGGAGTACTCATACTGGCAACTCTATGGTGAAACAACTTCCTGGTTTCCTGAATGTGTGCGCAGACCTTCCAGGACGTGAAGATGGGCTACTTCGACAATACTGACAGTGAGAATTGGCCATGTTACAATGAACGGTTAGTTGTCGTCTATCATCTAATCTGCGTATGTAGCAAAATGCACAGTGGACACAATGATGAAAGCAGTATCACGAATATCTGCCTATAAGACCCGGCGTTCGGAGAGATGAGCAAGGACATCGCCACAATCGCCTCGAGGCCACATACTAAGCAGCGCAAGCTACATCATACCGACATGTATCATCCTCATGAAACTGACGCCTGCATCATACTGGCCGGAATTGATGATCAAGGTCCAAACTATTGGTTGCTGGGCTTTAAAAACATAAGAGCAGGTAAAATTTTGCTATGTTTTTCCCCGCCTTTTCTCCATGTCATCCTTTCAGAGCCTGTGAAAACTTGCCTACTTCTGGCTTTGCAGCCTGTATTCAGAAGTCATTCCTCAGCACGATGAGGCATATTGCTCAATAGGGATCTCTACTGAGATGATCCACGAGATCAAGCCTCCGATTTGACGTACTGTCTAAAACCACGAGGACGGTACAATGATAATCGTTGGTGTTTGTGCTGGGAAGCCGGGGCCTTTAAAACCGACCAAATCGTCTAGTAGCCCGACAATGTTCTACACACGGAAACACCTCGAGTCTTGTAGTACTTCTCCATCGCAAGATGGTTGTAAGGGATTCAACATTTGCAATTTCGATTCTTTTCTTCAGCTGTTACCCAGTGGCAGGCCTCCCCGTTCGCATACGAGTGTCGAGTCGAGCCATTTCTGTCACTTGGAACGCACGAGTAATTGGCCGTTCCGCGTCATTTTGCCTTGCTACTCTCCTGACCATGACTGGCCTGATCCGCACGGGCCTTAGCAATTCCCTGTGGCTGGTCTTCAAGGTGTTCGCCTTGGTTTTCACAGTCTATCGATTTCAGCGTGTTGATCATAGTACAAGCAGCGTGTTTTGCTTGGTAGGGCGCCATTCTAGACAGCGCTCCATTCCACCAGATACTGCGGTACGATCAAAATAGCGGTCCTTCAGCTTCAAATATCAGGACGGAAAATTTAGTGTGGTCGTATTTGGAACCACCGACTATCACGTGATCAAACCATTATCTTAAATCGCCTTTCCTGGACTTGAGCACGACACTTTTTGATTCGCCATCATCTCAGACGCCAATCAAGAATGTTCGATTTTGCGCTCGTTTAGTAGGTGTAGTAGAGAAGTCCCCTAGCCACTCAACTCCACAATGCAAGGCTACAGCCGCATCTGCGAAGCTGAAAGCTTCTTACCTCTACTTCGTACCCGAGATCCATCGCTACCTTACTTACCTGAAACTCCTTTGACTCGCCAGACGCACGAATCGGCACCTTTGCAGTAAGAGACCTGTTATTGCGAAACTACGAATACCTTACTAACGCCCCCCTTCCCCCCCCCCAGGACCTCTATGACCTAGCCTCAGCTTTATTGGACACGTGCCATGTAGACGAAGATTTCGTAATCGCTGGCATCTTCAACCTCGTCTTCCATTCAGCCCTGACATTGTTTGGTGCTCGTTGTCTCGGACATAGCTTCAGAGATAATGTGCGTCCAAGTAATGGAACGATACGCATTGTGCAAATGCATCTATTATGAACATTCCATAGATCCTTGCCCAGATCACGCCAAAGAAGGCCATAAAGTCACAATCAAGGAAGTTTATGTCGGGTACGGACACAGTCGATACTGTGGGCCTGCCCAACGAGCCAAGATCAGATTCTGGAAATGAGGGGACGATAGATGTGCACTTACAACCTCCACCGATTCGACTTGGCTATTTGCTCATTCTATTCGGCGCCCTGACTGTAGCTGGTAGCCTCGCACCAGCAGTCTGGAGATGTCAAGCTGATCATGATCTTTCGGGAGGTTTCGCACTTGCACAGTATATCCTAGGGGTGGGCGTCTTTGTGGTGGGGAGTGTCGCAGCCATACACGGCAGAAGCTGCACTTGTTGGCAACGCTGACACGACTTGGACACAGGAAGCAATGCAAGCATGCAGATGAGCGAGACCCATTTTTACATAGGCAATGATGCGACTGATTAAATCCGCCTCCTGGCGAGATCGCCATAGTCGGGATCCTCAGTCGAAGGTATGATGGCGGTTTGAGAATTGAAATATTCCCATCCACTTCATCCGTGGAGGTAGCATTACTTGCACAGGACTTACAGGACTGATGCTGGGCACGTCTTGTCACCACAGTAGGACGGTTGGCAGGGCCGGTACCCACTGTTTGTTTAAATAGACACTGATTATCAGTATTCTAACGCAATCAGTAGAACCAAGGAATGTTCGAGCAAGATAAGCTAGATACTTTGTAGAGGGTAGAGAGACTATAAGAAGAGATACCATGTTTCGATCGATCGTTTTAATGACGCACCGCTATCCTGTCATTGTTGAGAGACGCTGGTAGCAGAAAGCCTAGCCACAGGATTCAACGTAGCCAGAGCAGCACATTCTTTACTTATCAGTCTTGTTTCCCTCGGCATTGGTACCTTCTCAATCCAGCAGCTGCTGAAATAGAGGCAGAGAGGCGGCTTCGCTGACGTTTTTCAAATGGTCTTTTTAGATAGCGATATCGATAGAGCGATATGATAACTGCTTGCCAGGGGAAGGTGTCTCGGTTAGCGAAGACGGGCGAGCGTTCGCGCGCCTCTGGCAGGCTTGACCTGGAGCATCGACTGCACGCCGAGCTAGCGGGTCAGGAACAATTCGCTGCTCTCTGAATCTGTATGCGCCGTCAATGCGTGCAGGGATGTGATATCAGTGACAGCAGCGATATGAGTGGAGAGTAGCATGGCAGTCTCAACCCGGGCTAGCGCCAACCATCCTGGTGGCAGGGGTGTCCCGAATCTACAACCCTCGAAATCGTAGTCCATGCCCTTTCTTCTCTGACCTCCATCATCTTATTTCTGCAGCCCGACGTTGAGCTCACAGAATCTGCACAGAGGTCGAGACTGTCAGCCTTGCGGCCTCCTGGAGGCGTAAGTGTTGGAAGGGTGACTTCTCTGCAGGCTCCAGCGAGGCAGGAATTGCTGTGTAACGGCCAGAGGAGAGCAGTGGCCGAGCCACTTCGAGGAGATAACGTTCGTCGCATAGCTCTCATTGTGTGTGCTATCATAACAGAAATTGAGATGTGATCTGATGCTCGAGTCCGCACAGCAGAGTCCATTCCAAAGCAGGGCTTCCGTCCAAGTCGCCAACCCGCTCATTCATAAAGGCTTTGAGGAAAGCCCGTGATCAGGACCCGCTGCGCAACATCAACACCCTTCATATCCACCTACCATCTCTGCTGTCCAGGGTCGATTGAGCGGTATCGAACAAGACTTTTGCTGCTTGCTACATTCTCCTGGTCCCGGCCCATATTCGCTTGTCATTTGCACAAGCCAACACCGGCATTCAAGCTTCATTCCGGAGCCAGTATTTGATCATTAGCTAGTCCCGGGCATACGTTGTTCAAGATGGTTGTTGCTACGATCAAGTACGTACACCTACTCAATGACAAAGATTACAATGAGGCCACAGTTGCTAAGGCAAACCACTCCGGTTAGGTGTGTGGTAGTTGGTGATGGTGCTGTTGGAAAGACATGCCTGTTGATTTCATACACGACCAACAAGTTCCCTTCTGAATACGTGCCTACGGTCTTTGACAATTATGCGGTAACTGTTATGTAAGTCAAAGTCTTTCACAGCCCCTCTAACCCCTGTACCAGCCCCGGTGCCGCGTCCAGATTTACGGCATAGATATGGGTCGGTGTGGAGTTCTGCACTCCACTGGACGTCACATCAGACCTCCCTATACATTTCTACATATAGGAAAAGCCGCTTCGCAAACACCTGCTAATCCAGCAACCCTGCATCTAGGATCGGCGACGAACCCTACACCCTCGGCCTGTTCGACACAGCCGGACAAGAAGACTACGACCGCCTTCGCCCCCTCTCATACCCCCAGACCGACGTCTTCCTCGTCTGCTTCAGCGTCACATCCCCCGCATCGTTCGAGAACGTCCGCGAGAAGTGGTTTCCGGAGGTCCACCACCATTGTCCCGGCGTCCCATGCCTTATCGTCGGCACACAGACCGATCTCCGCGACGACCCGCAGGTCCGGGATAAGCTGGCTAAGCAGCGCATGCAGCCGGTCCGCAAAGAAGATGGGGAGCGTATGGCGAAGGAGCTGGGGGCGGTCAAATACGTGGAATGCTCGGCGTTGACGCAGTACAAGCTGAAGGACGTATTTGATGAGGTGAGATCGGCCTCGCCTTTTTCATCCCACAGCTTCCCCTCTACCGAGCGACCCGTCTGTTTCAGCTTTGTGAAGGACAACCACTAACACATCTGAAAGGCCATCGTGGCAGCGCTGGAACCGCCACCAGCAAAGAAGATCAAGGGGAAAAACAAGCACTGCGTCATCCTGTGATCGGGCACCGGACTCAATGAAGGTTCCCCCCGCATCTGCATCCTCGAGTCACTTAAACGGCGGTCATCGACTTCATTCCAGCATAGACACATCTCGCGCATAGCTCGTTCTTCCGGTCATCTGTCTGAGAGCAACCTGTCCACGGACGGGGGAGCGCATGGTGTTGGGCAAGCCAGGATATTTCGGACAGGTGGAGCGGGTTCTTCTATGGGTAGTCAATGCAATGAAATTGGGAGTTACTTTACTGTGGTTTGCTATGTTCTTGGTGTCATGATGCACTAGCTTTATGTACATGTGCTATTGACTGTGATGATGTACATGTGTAGGTTGATCCGATCCCCTGCGAACAGCTTCCTTGCTTTTCCAATCCTGGCAATTCCTTCCCTCGCGCACTGTCAGCCGCGTATGACACCTATAAGAAGGTCAGTCTTCTGCTCCGTCTTTGGAAGACCAATAGCTGACATACCGGCGTCTGATCCCGCCTTCACCAGCGCACGGCTTCCCTGCATAGCACGCGAGCCGTGGATTCCATTTAGCCGCCTGTCTGATGCCTAAAGTAGGCCCATGCTTCAACTTGATCAACCTCCAAAGTATGTCAATTCGGGTGTAAGATCTGAAGCTCTGCGTTACGGTTGCGAGAAAATCACTAAGACGTCGCCATCACTGTAACGGCAAGTCACATCTCGTTTCAGCTGGCTAGTAACTCCTCTGGCAGGTCCATGGACGCGAGCTTTGGCGCCGCCATCCCAGGCTTCGGGAACCTCGTCGTAAGCGCCGATGAATCACTTGCATTTCTTGTTTGCGTTGTTGAGCTGAGCTGGGTTTGGCACTGGACCTGGGAGACGTGATGGTGTGGAGAAATTGCGATGCTCTTGAGGCGATGGGTATTATGAAGTGAGTCGGAGCTCGGTAAGAATGTTCTGCTAATGAAGTGAGAGTTGAAGCAACCAAGCGACATCACGCTTTGGCATTCCATCGCGGCGCTCTCAACTGTGCCTTCTAAGAAGGCGACCGCCACGCCGTTATGCTGGATGTTTGTCGGCATTCGAAAAGTCGTGCTTCTGCTTCTTCGCTGAGGCTCCGCTAAGATGTGACTTTAGACTCTGCAATCTCCAAAGGCAACCTTGCAGCCCTCTCGCGGGCAAGGCAATCCTGGGTACAGTGTTCCAATAGCCATTTTCTGCCGCTGCATCCGAATCGGAAATTCGATCGGTGTGATCGGGGCAAGCAAAGACCCGATGGGGGAAGAGATCCTCCACATGCAATTCCTTTGCTATCTTGCGCCAGTTGAGTCCATTACTATACTTGATGTCGGAGGATGCTCTCCTATGCAGGTCTCGAGAGTCCGGAATGATATCTTTCTTGGATCTTCTCCATTGAAGTGGTTCGGAAGGGTGTAGCACAAGATACCCACGCTCCACCCTGATCCTTTGGTTTGGTGTTAACGGAATTTGGGCTACTCCTCTGAACCAAACACCGCGGCAAAACACCGCTGTCCAACCATCTTTAACGTCGTCCCTGTCTCTATGTGGATCAACAGTAAGGTTGATCGGGTCTGCTAGAGATTCCCAAGCGGTTGGGCCCCATTGAGCCAAGTTCTCGATGGCCCAGAGGATTTTGATCACTACGGCATGGTGCTTCGGTGCGAATGCTGGCCGTTTCTTCCCAAGATGCGACTGTCCGTTCCGCATCTACACCGTTCACTGTGCGAAGCTCTTCAGCTTGTCAAGGTCATTATCAGCTCTGGATTTATCTCAAGTCGGCTGTTAAGACCGTATTTTGAAGTACGGGCCATTGCCCATCGGCTCCGATAGCGAAGGTAGGAGACGATTTGCTTTTGCAGTCCTCTTGTCAAGGTCAATATCAGCTCCGAACTATCTGAAGTCGGCTGTTGAGGGAGTATTTTGAAGTACGCGCCAATCATCGGTTCTCGTAGCGAAAGTAGGAGATGATTTGCCATTGCAATTCATGAGGAATGCTCGTTAATCGGCAGAGCTGGGATGCCTGTTCCTTCCTCGAGGTGTATCAATCCCGGGGCCAGTCTTCCATTCACAGATCAAAATTCTGGCTGCGTCAAGTGCGGACCAACAGTAAGGTTTATCAGGTCTGCTAGAAACACACAAGTGGTGGGCTCTATTGAGCCAAGTGCTCAAAGGCCGGGAAGATATTAAGCCCACAAGATGGTGCTTAGGTGTGAGGTTTTTCAGCCTGTCAAGGTCAGTCTTGACTCCAAGATATTTGAAGTTGGTTGTTAAGACAGTGTTTCGAGGTACAAGCGAATGCCCATTGGCTCCACACGGAAGGTAGGGTACAGTTTGCCATTGCAATTCTTAAGGGATGCTCATTAATCGGCAGAGCTGGGAAGCCTTCTTCTCGAAGTTTTTCATATCCCACCGTGGAGCTGCGAGTCTCCTGATCCGCTGCCCAATCGGCATCTGTGTATCGAATCAGGTCATCGTTGCCTCCGTACATGATGCCTACGTGAAGGCTGCCCTTAAGGTACTGCAAAACGTGCTTGGCGGCGGTCTCGCCAGGACCTCCAATTTTAGCTTGTATCTTATCAAGAAACACCATTGATATCGACATCGCGGGACCTTGAAGGCCACCAGCTCCATTCCAGCCGCACATCTCTCTGTCCTTGCCAAAACCTGCATCCACCATTACCATCGCAAATTCTGGGAATCGTTTCAAGAAGGCTTAAAGGTCAGGATCAGAGAATGGAAACTGTGTTGAGTTTGTATTTGGGTCATCCACCAATTCCTGATCTGGTGGGCAGGGCCGGTTATCTGCGCTATTACCTACTCGTCAATGGCGACCATTTGACGTAGGCCTTCGCACGTACCGATGTCCCTCGCGAACATTTTGGAAGTCTCGAGAAGATATTGGAGACGAGTAGTCTTTTAGAATTATCTCGAACCGACTCAATCATCGTCTTGCCACATAGCTCAGTCCGGTGTTGTGAGCGTCTTTGCATAAAGAGCAGTTATTCCTCTGGTTATCGAATCGGAGTCGAAATAATCGCACCAACGACGTGACAAGAAGCTTGCGCAGCGACGAGTTCTCGAGCGTCTTATCGCAGATTTTGTTCTACCAGCTGGGAAGTCATAACTGCATGGGCAGTGTCGAGAAGCTTCTTCAACTGCGCTAGCACGCCAGCCTCAAGCTTAGCCTTATCATCAGAGCCTCTTCTCCTTCGAGGCACTATGGAACTTGGATTACTGGACGATTGCCTGTGTGTCTTGTTTGTGTGGTTCATATACCGTATACAGAATGTGTGGCGGTCTGCACCCGTGTTATTAAGAAGATCGTCTCTTCACGTTCCGCCGGATTCGAAAGGCATACCTAGGTGAAAACCCCACATATGGATGGCAATGTATCCAGGTCAAGCCTCAATCCACTCAAGCATCGACTTTGGATTTACCGATCCAGTCGATGGAGATCTGGAGGAGGTTCCAACGATAGATCGAATCGAGTTGGCCAGCAAACCTCACAAAGTCGTCGGTAACTACTCACATCGAAATAGATGAGTATGGTCTCAACATACATCGTCTTGTTGACCATGAAGATTTCGCAGATGCGGTTATGTAGGATCTTCTGGTCCTGGACATTATATCTATCCTTGAACTTCGCTGATCGTGAAGAGAGCACTTAAGCAAATGCTTTGATTTTGCTGACAACCTTGACCAGGTGGGTATCGCAAAATAACCTTCAAGACTATCATTCGAATTTCTGAGGTCAACCCGCAAATGATTCAGAGCGCTCAGCTACCCCGGGTCCGATTACAACGGTGATCTGACCTCTAGGCGCAGATGGCTTGCGCGAGCCAGCCATTGGTAGTTGGTCCAAGTTCTCCTACGCTATCAGGCGAGCAGAGCGGATGCGAAAAGGCAGTCTGTATCGATCGATGAACTGAGTTCCATGGAGCTCCACGACTTGGGACACTGGGAACTCCTTTCTCCTAGTCTTCTTCAAACTCGAAGCCCGCCTCACTGTCCACAATGTCAGTTCCATTAAGATAAAGAGCATGGTATGTGCTTACACTAGGCAAATAACCAGGAAAAGTCTCGGAATAAATCTGCTGGTTTAGCTGGAGAAGTGCAACGCACGATTGATCGTCGACTCCGAAGGCAGGTACGTCGGAAAATTCGTACTCCTTCAGGTGCATGACAATTTTATAGTCGGTGAGAAAGCAAAAATTATAGATCTCGTCCCTTATCTCGCGAGGTAGTTGGAGGGACTTGAAAGGGTCATCTCGATCAATGCATAGTCGCTGGAATGCTACGGCAGCCTGGTTAGCTGTGCTGATTGAGCTTGAAGGATCGGCGATCAACAACACTCGTCGTCTGGGTTGGTTTCGATCCTGACAAGGTGGCTTCCTTGTGGCCGTGGAGGTCAGCAAATTCAGACTGGCGATCTCAAGCCCGAGCTTCGAGTATAATGACGATTTGCAGCCACCTCTTTGACCTTCCAAACCAGGCGGATAAGGACGGCGCAGAGTCCTTGGTGGCTACAGAGGTATTGATGGAAAAGTCTTGAGCATGCCCAAGTCAGTACCCTGTTTCTGCATCCACAGGTTGTTGCACGGTTTACTGATCAGGACTTCCCCAAGAGCCATAGTATCCGGCATTCCTTGCTCCGTTCGGTAAGGGCGGTGAGCTGTGGTGGTAAAAGCCTTACTGCTAAGAGTATTTCCATTTGAAGAACCACCAAGACTTGGATCATAGTCAATTGGACGAACCTTCGGTCTCTGGATCGCTTCTGATGCCGGAAACGTCCGCAGCACATCCCACTGATCGTTGTAGCTTGCCTACGAATCCGCACTGGTAGAATTCTCCTCCTACGAGTACCTAGGTACTGCAATCCCGTGACGGTATGACGTTGGAGGAACGCTCGATCATCCACTCGTTGTCCGAAAGAGGCTAATGCCTGAAGCTTTGCGGCGTCATGCTTCGTTATCCGTCGAACAAGGACTAGAAGCTGCCCACGTTCGAACGAGAAGACGGAGCCTTCGGTTGTGCTGTGCTTTTTTCGCTGTTCTGGAAGCCCATCCATGACTGTGAGTCTCATTGCTTTGGTCTCTTGGCTGTTCTTCCATGATAGCGGTTTAGGCTGTTTCTCTCTTTACGAAGCTGCTTCATAACTCTGACGAGGTTATAGCGGTGGTATTCCACGGTACCCTTTCCAACCACACGAAGCCAGGGTAAAATGATTCTCACGGTATATGAAACAAATATGCAAACTTCTGATAGAATATTCAATACTTCTATTAGATCGAGCTTTCCGTTGCGATTTCCTGGCAATCCTCCGATCTTCCAGCCAACGTAATCCAGAATGGTGAGAAGAAAAATGCATGAATTGCCAAGCAACATTTTCGATCCGTCTGTTGGTAGCTAATATGGCTGGTTAGAAGTTGTATGAGAGAATCATCTTCTTCAAAGTCATAGGAGCGAAACATCTTTTCATTCGGATCCCATCTGACAATATGCGTGAATCGAAACTCTTCGCACCTGTTCCATACAATTTCTGCTGGAAATCTCTCGAGTGGAGAGCGCCGTCTCTTTTCCGAGTCCAGGTTCACTACTCCGGCCTCGAAATCTGGCCTTCGTTCATCTTAAGCATCTTCCAGGAGAATGCCGACGAAGCTCTCAAAAGCCCGCGCCGCTTTCGCCGACGCTGGACCTGTCCACTCAATAGAGAGTTTGGTAACATGTCAGCGGGGCTCCGGTCCCAGCTTGGTTGGAACTTTCTCCAAAACCTGGCTACTGCAGAGCTTGAAAGTGTTCTGGCTGTAGTGAAGGAAATACATCTCCCCTCATTGTGACCTCTTCAAGGCAATAGCGATGCCGTCTCAGAGATGTTATATCAGATATGGTTGAATTCCGATAGCAGGACGAATCTTCACTCGATGGATCCCTTCCCGATAGGATGCGTGAAAGCATCATGGAGTCCGTTAGTAGTTCCATTGTTGATCCTCCAAGATATCTCCACATTGCGAAAGGCCAGGGGCCTAGGCAAATGGAAGACTGATGTCTCAACCTCGATCGTGGCGTTGAGACCCTGTAAACCACTCGATCAAGACGAAGCAAGGCACAGCCGCAGCATCCGATTTCAACCTCTGTCAGGTCTCTTAGGCGAGAGAGCTCCTTCTGTCCATAGGTCTTGAGTTTAGCTGCTTGTTCTGGCCCATGTACCTTCAATAGGTCGTCGATGGCTTCGAAGCCTTTACCCAGACCCACATGCTCGCGGACACCACTAAGCTTGTCCAGATACTCTTAGTTCGTGAAAAGCGTTGAGGGTTCGCACATCACGAGGCAAATCCCTCCAGATTGTCCAACGTTCGGGCTAGCTTGGCCACTTCCGCAAACGACATATTGGTCGCTTCTCTGATAGTAAGACGCATAGTGGTGCCAGGCCCATGCCTGTTCCTTCAACTTGTCTGTGTACCTCTCTTTCCCTAGCAAGAGCGATCATGCCTTGAGTTCTAGGTATAACCGGAAGATCACTGTCCTCCTTTGTTAGCTGTGCCGAAGGATTCATGGCTAACAGTAGCCAGCTTCAAGCAGTGCAACGGCTCTTCAATTCCGGTTGGACATGTCGAGATTCTTCAAGCCGTAGATCTACATCTGCACGTTCGTGTCTGTGCTTATCCTTGAGGAAGGAGATGTTTCCAACGTTATATGGGGACAGGCTCAACACCTTCAATCTCCAGTTCACAAAGCCCAGCGAAGCTGAGCAGAGCGCCTGGTGTGTCATGATGAGCAGACCGAGTATCGGCCTCTGGTTTCCACGTCGAGTATCTCTCACCCATGTGTCAAACTCCTCTGGTGGTTGACGATCCAGGTGTCCGCTCGCCGTATCGATAGGAGTACTTTCCATAAGCTCCTCCGTATCTGTCCAATTGGTGTGGTCTTTGTTTCTCCTCGGCGTCCCACTCGAGACAAGCGAAATGCTTTGACGGTTTGACTCATCAATCATGGTCTTCACTGACCGTTGAGTCCATTGACAAGCCGTCAATCTGTCCTTTGACAAGTGCCGGGTGGTTAGAGTACCAAACAACTCCAACGCAGCGTGGCACCCATTGACCCCTTGATCTAGGTGCTTAAGCTTTCCTGATTGACGAAGGTTCTGGTACAAGGTTTTTTGCTCTTCGAAAGCCTTGGGCTGAAATTGTTGAGGGAGGGAGATATAAAGAATGTTCGAAGAGGAGGTTTTCGGAGAAGAGTGTAAGGGTGATGTGTTTAAAGTATAGAAGGTGAAGTTCCCTGCTCATCCCCGAAGATGTGGCGCTGGAGTCTCCTATACAAAGCACGCATCAATATCGTCGTTGCTAGGTGTTGCAAGGCCTGTAGCTCCTTTGACTTGTGCTCTATGCTTGTCGTTCTCTGCAATGCGGTGCTGGGGTGCCCCATATAAAGCCCGCATCAATGTCGTTGTTGCTAGGCGCCGCAAGGCCATTAGCTCCTTTGACTTGTGCTTTGCTCTTGTCTTGTGGTCCATGTGTTGGAAGTCGTTTGCTGTCGTCTGGTCTCTTTAATTCGTGAGCCAGTCACCTTGTCGGTAGCTGGCTTCGAAGCCTTCTCAGCAGCATATCAAGCACACATCAATGTCGTTGTTGCTAGGCACTGTGAGGTCGGTAGCTTCTTCGACTTGTGCTTTGTTTTAGTCCTTCAAATCCACACTAAAAGTGGTTATGTGCTGTTGTGTGGTCTTGGTAGTTCACGAATGAGTCGTCATTTCGATAGCTGACTTTGAAGCTTTCTCAGCAGCCGCTGAGTTCTCTTGACGCTGAGCCATTGCAGCAGAGTTTATTTTGCTTGCTCAATGCCGACATAGCAAATGTATAGGTAGGAAGATCCCACGTGGATCGAAGAATAGGATGTATTGCCTTATTGGAAAGTGAAAATGGCAGGAATGTGATTAGTATTCCACTGTGGAGTGTGTATAAAAAGACGGATTCGAGAGCGACAGTGACCACACCGGCGACGAAACCAACTTGAACTAGCGTCTCCGAGCTCCACACATGGACCAGTGTGTATGAAGAGACGGCTCCGAGAGCGACAGTGACCACACCAGCAACGAACCCACCATGAACTAGCGTCTCCGAGCTGCAGATGTCTTGAACCAACATGTTATACTAAGAATGTTTAGCCTTGTGATAAGCACGGCACTCTGAGAGAAGTACCTTGATCTTTGGCTGCATCTTGTTCCATTGTTTCTTGTTGCCCGTGACACAGACTTGGTAGAAATCGCGCAGGCTGAAAGGATTGACATCGCGGTTGATGAGTTCGATCCACTCTGATTCCGCATATTGGTGTCCGTCCGGGAGGTCGCCGTAGAGATATAAGAGACGGTGATATGACTGTAAGAAGGAGTGTCTTATCAGAGTTATAGAAGATCCCTGAGGACAAACGGTCGCGTATGATTCGGTGCCGGAAGCCAGCTCAGCAGTGAGCCATTTCATGGCTCTCCTCCAGCTTTGGACGGTATACAATGTTTGTATACTCGAAGTAAGCTTCAAACGGTGTGGTAGCAGCTGTCTTTACTGCTAGGGACCTGTTCATCACCACTTGGTGTCCTTCAGTGAACTCTAGACTCGAAGAAAGCGTCCACAAGCTTCCTTGAGTGTGTGAGAGAGCTCCACCGGTCTCATTTGTCTCTACCAGAGCTTGAAGCCGGTGGCATTGTCAAAGAATACCCTGCTCCTGTTCGTCAGTAAGCTGGCTACGAGCGGAGGGAACAGGATGATATACAAGTAGGCAGGAGTAGCTTGTCGAAGTCATGAGAGCGTCCAGAGGACACATCATCGATCTAGGAGGAATAGGTATAGAAGGAGAGTCTATGTGTGATTTTCAGCCGCCGGGCAGACCTTGCTGTGGGTTGACGGGCGGTGAGTGTTGAAGTCTGTTAGCATCGCCCCAGCGGGCTGCTGCTTGCCACGAGAGTAATAAGAGCTATGAGCTCTGGGCGAGGATGGCTCTGAAGCTCTGAAGCTGCTGATCGTGTCTGTGAAGGGCATATCGTGGTGAGGAGAGGCGGTTGAGGTGTGATTTCACACTCGGTTGTGGGCCCACAACAGCGAAAACCACGCAGGCAGGTATGGGCTGAAGAAGGGGCAGCAAGAAAGAGATGTAGGCTTCGAGAATATCACTCGGAGCATGATCATGAGATAAAGGAGCACCGGAGTGAGCCTGTGTTCGCAATCGAGGTTGTGGTGGTGGTTGCTGAGGAGGGAGAGGGAATGATTGTGGGTAATTTTGAAGAGCTAGCCGGTATTGATTCAGGGGTAAGCGCGATTCGAAGATTGAGATGGTACCAAAGGTAGGCATTTAGACTCACACCCCCTGTAAATACACAAGAGAGTATCTTCTCGGTCGATCTTTGCACAGTTCTCATCATCATCATGAGAGTAAGCTTGGTGGAGTAACAGGAAGTAAAGATTCTTTTGCATTTGGCCTCGGCCATGGCCACCACAGTCATCATTGCTTTAATCAGCGGCTGCATTGGCTCCTCGCTGGAGTTCCGACCAACCAATAAACTGAACAACGCGGAACGACGCTTTAGGAAACTATGTGGCAAGCACGAGATATTTGTCGACCTGCCGGCAAGCATTCAGCCTTCTGTGAGGTATTGAAGTCCTGCTCGCTCATTGCACTTGAAGCCAACACTTTGATTGTAGGATGCTCCTGCAGCATAGAAGGCTGATGATGGATACACAGATATCTGAGCTGAAGTTCATGGAGCGTTCACCCCTTTTCCTGGTACGGGTTATGTGGTCGCGGTCACTGAGCAGCTGCAACAAGGGAAACACTGCTCAGAACTATGGAAGATTTATGGCAAGAGCATAAGTCCAAAGACTATATAAGGAATATTTCGCTAACCCCTATCAAATAGCTATAACACAAAGGAGTATGCTCAAGGCCTTAGTCAAAAGCCTATGTAAGGCAGGTATATCCAAGACTATAAAAGGAAGCATACCAAAGACCATCAACCATCTATAGTATACAAGAGTATGATCAAGGCCAACCAATGCCTAGTGTGTGGAAGAGAAGGGTGTGCAAGAGGATGGGGATATATTTTGTGGATTAGGTTCTGGGGAGCCTGAGAAGTCTACTTATACCCTGTTTCGCCGCCAAGGATCATTCCTCAAGTGAGGAGCTTATTCAATACTGAGAGAAGGTGAGGGAAATATTCAATACTGAGGAGAAGGCGTGATTACTGGGGAAGAGTGAGGGGAAGAGTTCCCTACCGAGGAGAATATTCCCTGCTCAGGGGAAGCCGGCTACACCGTTACCTACTGAATACTTCATCTCCAGGACCTGGGAGTATTCCTCTATGAAGGATTTGATACGCCCATGGAGAAGCAGCATTCCCTTGCTGGTGACTTACAGTAGACTGTATCCCAGGAGTCCAGACGACGGATTCCTCTATTGAGGACTGTATCAGGGAATTATCTGCAAGAGGCTTGACAGGTCTATGAAGAGCATTCCCTTACAGACAATACACAGTGATTTGACTTACAAGGGCAATAGAAGCAAGTCGCTTCCCGTTGTGACATTACCAGAAATTCAGGAGTGAGCCAGGAGAGGCAGCTTCATCAGCCCCGCCGGCACCATCAGGTATTGTGGAGAGTATTCGTCGGCTCGCATGGAAGCAGACAACAATACAGGTGAAGCCATGAGCAGCGCTGTTGTCAGTCTTTCCCGTGGGAAGGAGAGCAGGGACCCCTGTTGTGAAACCATCAAGGAAGGAAGACCCCAGCTAGGACTTGCAGCTTCATCAGCCTTGCGAACACTATCATATGTTGTGGTCGATGCTCGTCAACGCCGCCACGAAACAGAAAGGAAGTAAGTTAAGCTGGAAGCCGCAGCTATTGTCAGCGTTGAGGATTCACGGAGAGTGGACATCCTGCAGATCAGTGACCCAAGTCTAGTGACTGAGTGCAAGCAACAACGAAGATGAAGATTGAAAGCAGCTTCGAGCTCGTTCACTAGTTGGGACGTGACGTTGAGAATTAGAGGGGCCGTGATCTTGGCTCAGAACAGAGTTATACGCCGCAGAGGCATGGCTCGAGACGTTCGCGGGGATCACGCTGCGGTGCTTGTTGTTCTCGCACACCCTTTTTACTAGAGATATGCAGACCAGATGTCTTGATTCTGCTGATTGTACCGTCATCGTTTGTGGGAAGCGTAAAAATCCATCGTCCGTGCATATGCAGTTTTCCGTGACGGGAACAATCACAAACTTCACTGCCAAGTTCTTGGAGGAACAGCAGATGGCATTTTCGAAGACATGGCTGGCAGAGCTTAAGACGTGACGAATAATTGGAGTTTTGATGGACATGCGTGTGGAAGCAGAGCCGGGTTAAGGGAGTTCCAAAACTTCTCAGGGGCTGGAGACGGTTGACTGCATATTTCAGATACTCATGGGGAAGGAGCGTCACTATCTCATTATCGGAGTAGATTTCAGATCATAGCAGTAGAATCGGCTCCTAAGCAGTTGGAGCGTATCTTTGATTGTTGTCTCCAACGATTGATAAGAATGATGAAGCTTTGAAGGCTGCATGAATGAGATTCTAAAAAATTGTCAAATGACAGAGTGTAAAGGAGATGCTGCCATTTGACGTAGTCGACAAACTTCCTCCTTTCATCATTTCCTCATCCAAGCTGAAGTAGATATCGACTAGTCTGAAACAGTCCATCAATTCATTTTCAAACCGAGACGCACCATCCGGATTCCATTGATGCAGTCATCATCTACAGCTCATCATGTTTTGTACCCGAGTTTCCTACCATGCCTTCTCGATCTCTTCCAGGGTTCCACATCTCTTTCAGGCCCCTTCCGACCATACTGGTCAAGATCTCGAAACCGACTTGAGCCGCCACGAGAGCTGTTTGCTCTCCTACCCCATCATAAGCCGGCGCCACCTCGACGATATCGGCTCCAACAACATTCAGGGCTTCTAGCCCGCGGAGAATTCTGATAACCTCGCGGCTTGTCCAGCCTCCGGGTTCGGGGGTACCGGTACCAGGACACTTCACGAGGTATCAGCCACCGTGGGTACGAGGTGAGATCATGAGTGGGAAGATAGATGCTCACCAATCCCGGATCCAAAACATCGATATCCAAACTCAGATAAACAGGTACCTCAGTACCTATCCTCTCCAAAATACTGCTGACGATCCCTGAAGTCCCAATCTCATCGACATCATCTGCCACAATCCTGAGAAATCCTTGACGCTCGTCATCCGCGAAGTCGTCCCAGCCGTCACCGCTAAGTCTTGTTCTCAGCCCCGCGTGTGCGGAGGAGCCATTCAGAATTAGTCCCTCGTTGGAAGCTATCCAGAACATACTCCCATGAGTAAAGTCGCTCTGCGCTGACGTCCACGCACTGGGGTACTTAGCAGGATGCCAGGTATCGAGGTGGGCATCAAAATGCAATACGGCAATCGGCTGCTGATAGATCCTATACAAAGCTCTCAAGGCAGCTAAAGCAATGCTGTGGTCGCCACCCAAAGCGAGCAGTTTGGGCTTCGGCCACGTTTGGTCTGTGATCGCAGGAGGACGAGAACCGAGTTCGAGGAAGGCGGAGGTCATCTGGCGGAGAGCAAGAGCGTTGTCAAATGGCGTCACGGGGATATCGCCGCAGTCAAGGATGGTGAAAGGTGAGGTGTAGGGGTTGAGGCCACGGCGAGGATTGAAGCCTCGGAACGAGGTTTGACGAGCTGATGCTGAGCGGATCGCACGGGGTCCGAAGCGTGCTCCTAGAAGAGGGGATCATTATAGGGAGAAGAATTGAAATCAGACGGGAGAGTGGCAGAAGCAATTCAGAAAGACACGAGTAAAGGTGGAGACTCTTTACCGCTCAATCTCACGAACCGACCACCTCATTGGAGAATTTGACAAGGGGAAAAAAGTCGTAACTTGTCGAAAAGGTTGAAGAAAAAACATCAAACACGTGAAATCCTCCAGGCCTGACAATTTGCCTACCTGGTCTATAACTGACAGCAGTGTCAAAGGGCGCTCCTGCGATCAACGATCAACATCAAAAGTCCTTCCTCATGGCATAGATAGGTCCCACCAATAATGCCAATATCAAACGGGACATCTCTCTCGCTCAAGCACTTGACGTGCTTCAAGTGGGCAAAAGTGGATATCCCTGAGAAAGCCCACTAGAACCGGCAGTATCATTAGCTAGGCCACCTTACTCCCTTCGTGAAGTTATCACTCATGTTGATTGTGTGTATACCTCGAAATCCCATTTATGGTGCAGGTCATCTGCAGAGTCCTGGGGTGGGATAGGATCTTGTTCGGGGTTATCGTAGAAAGAAGATGCGCGGCATGTATGAACAAGTGTAACGACAAGGAGGAAGACGCAACTATGCAAGAGAATCGTCATATCTACTTTACTGAGACTCGCAAAGTGAAAAGGTCTTCTAGGACCGCAGTTTGGGTGGTGAGATGCCTATGGAGGGGGCTGAAGCCTGCTCTATAAGAACATTTCGTCCGGTTCCCAAGAATCGGAACAGGACCACGGGCTAGATCCAGTAGGATCCTTCAAGAATCCAACAAAACACCAACAGCAATTACTTCATGTGATTGATACTTGCAACTCTTGACTCACATTTCCAAATGACATTAATGTACTGTACGGCATTTCTCCTGCCCTCCTCTGAGTGAAAACCGTTTCTAGGGTTGCCATGAACCCTATGCTATGCGGTCATACCTATCTCCGGAGCTCCGATCCGGGAAACCGCGACGGGTCAGAAAAAGTGCTCTCCAGAGGCCCGATTATATCGTTGCTTCTTCTCCTCCACGCCCTAAACACCAACCTTCTCCACGGCCTCCTCCGCTCCTCCGTATCCCAGACCCCAAAGCCATTCACCCGCAGCCACCAAACCACAGCAATGGCGCCCCCAGCCTAACGACCTCCACCTCCTTCAAATCGCTCAAATCCCTCAACCCGCTCCCAAAAAACCCTCAATATTTACTTCACCATCTAACGGCCTCCCTCCCTCCCAAACCTCATCTCTCACCTCCCCAACCCTCACCAACAAGCAACTCCCCAACCAACGCACCACAATGCCAACCCTCCCCCCCTCCCCCCACCGCCCCTTCCTCTCCACCTTCCTCTCCGCCTTCCGCGCCCGCTCCGCCTACTCCAAACCCGCCTCCACCACCCCCTCCTCCACATCCACAACCTCCGCCTTCCCCTCCCTAACCGCACAATCCTCCGCCACCGCCTCCGCGCGCAGCATCACCACCACCCCCTTCCCCTCCCAACCCAATACCACCCCCCAACCAACTTCCCCCTCCACCTCCACACCCACACCCACCTCAACCTCAACCCCCACCACCAAACCCACCATACACTCACCCCCCACCCCCCGGAATTTCACCTCCTCCCCACCACAAGCCTTCCGCACGCGCCAGCCGCCACAAAGAAGGGGCAGCGATAGCAGCAGCGATGGGGGCGGGTTCAGAGAGGTGCTGGGCGGGGAGAAATGGTATGTAGGCGGGCGGACGGGCAGTGGGGAGGAGAGGTTCTATCGGTTGGGGATGGTGAGGAAGGAGAGGAGCTGGGAGGAGGGGAGTGTGGATCGGTTGAGTTTGTGAGGGGGCCGTGGCTGGGATGGGGGGGGGAGGCTGGTCGAGGGGTGTGTATATATGGATAAGAAGGGAAAGAGTTTTTGGGGGGAAATGTGGGGCGCATTGGCATCTAGGGAGAGTGTGCTTCCATGCAGCTCGGCGGAAAGGGCTCCGGAACTCTCCACAATCTTGTACGGTCTACGATATCTCTCGGTAGCAGATCGCGGAGTCTTAGTTGAAGCCAACAGATACGATCGAATGAACTTCACCACAAAGCTTGCTGCTGGCAAGCTAGAAGGAGGCAGCACCCACCCACGCGTATTCGAACTCTGCCAGTCCATAAATCTTACCTCTAGACCCTGCCGCCTATCTAGCCACCAACCTGGTCCGCCCCCCCATTGCCATAGTCCACCACACCACCACACCACCACACCACCCCACCACCCTACCTCGCCCTCCCCCATCCCCATCGATCACTGCCCCTCCACCAGCAGCACAATACCGTCCCAAAAACCCCATACCTCAGCACCACCACCGTCAGCAGCCATACCCCCAATGATGAGACTGCCTATAAGGTACAACTTTTCACACACAAGGGAAGCCCACATTATAATTTCCTATACCCAAGCGACCGAGTCTAACAGCCGCAGATAGCGTCTATCCGCAGCCAACGACCCTAAAGGTCTGAGCTTTTTGTGCGTATGTGTGTTGGCGATAGTGGCAGAGGAGATGGTGTTTTAGAGCATCGACTCGTTGGCAAGGCGCTGGGGAGGGGGTGCTGGGGTGACGGGGCGAGGAGTGCGGTATTAGGTGGTGATAGGTGGGTCGTGAGGTTTTGTTATGTGTATTGCGTTCGGAGCGTGGGGAGGGGGAGGGGGTGGGAGGTGTGGTAAGAGGGCGAGGACAGTGTAGGGGGTCTTGTTGCGAATGTTCGTACTTGATGAGGGAGGTGCGGGAGAGGTTTGGGATTGATGCGTATGTGGTGGAGATGGGAATCGGATTGCTATAACGCTAAAGCATCTGGGGGACAAGACTTAGAGGTATGGTGGAGTGAGAAGATGTATTGAAAAGAGCGATGATGGATTCTGTACGCCGACGCCTTGGAGGCTCGTTGGAATGGTGCGATGCTTTACGCAACGGAGCATCCCGCTGCTGATCGATACCTCGTAGTGCTGATGTGGTATCTCAAAGGAAGAAGCTCTTGATCCGAGGCTAGAGATTTAGAGAGAGGAAAGGATGTTGAATTAAAATTCCGAATTCTTCCGTAGAGTAAGCCAAAGAAAGAAAAGTCAGCGAGCTATAAAGGGTCACTCAAACCCCATCGAGTTGGTCAGGGAGCAGCAGGATATCGAGTCGCCCCCGTTGACTTGATCTGTCTAAACCTATCGCCTCAGCAACGATGGTGAAGTAATTGTATGATGTTCCATGACCTAGGCGTCAAAGATATCTCTCCACTGCATCAACAGACCCTTCGAAGCGCTAGCTTGGTGGGCGGATTCGTCGTTGTTTCTCAGCCGGCATCAATCAACATTCAGGATCTCAGTTCCTTCGACTGCAAGCTCCTTGTCACTCTGTGGAGAACAACATACATCTCGAAAGTCGTCATTCCGGGTCCAGCAGGTCCACTGTAGCCCGTAGTCAGTTCCTAAGGACGAGGACTTGCAGCGTCCACAACACGAGCAGGACGATGTACGTATTGCAACCATGATGACAAGTAATAGCAAGACTACTTACTCTCGAACGCAACTGCTGAAGTCATGAGTCTCTGATGCTTGCTAGTCGTGAACAAGCATCTCTAAAAATAGAACAAGAGACTATCCACCACTTTGCACGCAATCGCTCGATGTGATCAATGGAGCCTTTCTCGCTTCCCGAAATTGAACCTGCAAGCTGCGAAAGCCATGCATCTGCATTGTGCAAGCCTGACAGACGAGCTTCCCCGACAGCAAGCGACAGAGCGGGCTGCAGGAAGCATGCTGCATGCAGCGATATCATGAAACGCGAAGACGAGAACTACTCTATGCACCCAATCTTGTCGCGGCCACACAACCCGTGCGTGTTCCTAACGCAGGGGTAGGGGTGAGTCGCAGATAAGCAATGAAGCACGACATCAACCGAAAGGTCCAAGACAAGTTCGCAAAGACGCGAATGGGGGAGGGAGAATAGATAGGGATTAGATAGACGGAGGACTGCATGCGCTCCTATCATTATTGCTCCTTCCTGGTTGATGCTAAAGCCCCCAACGCCAAGGTCTCCACTTAATCCAATTTGTTGTAGGTAATCAAGGTAGAGAGGCGAAAGGCTGAAGCAGACACCTCCGAGGAAGAAAAGGAAAATGTCAGTGTCATCAGCGCTGAGCTTCTGGTGGCCACGGTTGTACGTCTACTGGTAAGAATTCATTGCTTTATCAAGACCATTGAAGCAGCCTGCACGCGAAGACGTAGGCTTCGGGACGGAAGCTGGGACTTGGTTCCCCGGGAACTTTTGGCTGTATCGATCGTGTCGATCTCTGAGATCTGACGATGGACTGCTTCTGCAACTGCAAGTAGCACGGTGCGCCCAAATACTTGGGCCAAGATTTCTGACCCGAATCGGGTCTTGGTGGGCCGTGGGGGACTGTGGCGCGAAACAGGCGCGGAACAAGCAGCGAGCGTGGGGACCCCACATCTTGACGAAAACTCCCCACCATGATGCGCAAAGTCAAGGCCCCATTATCGGCTCGAATCCATCGCCGATAAAACTAATCTGTGTGCTGTAACATGCAGAGTGGCGGAGATGCAGCTACTTGCGTCGACTCAAATCGTCCTAGACCTTTCACCAAGTTCTTCGTCCCCCAGAGCCGCTCACATCTCCGGCGAGGGGCGAGGCTGATTTCGTACAATACGGAGAATCTGGGCGAAAGCACCGAAACAATGTGCTGTTCGTCGGATTGACCATCCTGCTGACTTACGGCTATGCCCCGTCGCAGATGGCGCGGTGACTTGACCGGGATAGGGTGAGTACTTAGCGGTCAGCTGGACGAAAGTCAATCGCTCAACGGTTCCCACACATGTGAATCTGGGATCTCTGGATGTTAGTTGCACCAGGTGATGCCGTGATTGCCGCCATGCTATTCCCAACATGACGACGTATAGGTGGGTGAGAGCACTCTGGTGTTGTGAACGCTATCATGACATAGAGCATAGAAGCCCCAAGGCTGCACTAACCGTGAGAACGCCCTTGCGTATGGCGAGCTTGCATTTGACTATGGTAACCAAAGCACATTCTGGGTGTAAGTCTTTCGCTTTGCGCCAAGAACAACAGAGGGGGGGAAAAAGCAGAGTAATCTATAGGGTGTATCGCAAGCAGCACTAACAATCCAGTGTATTCCATTGCGCCTCGCTTTCAACCCAACCAGCCGTCCATCTATAGTAACTCGCTTCCGGACAAGGTAACATTGTAATGTAGCCAAAACATAGAACGTCTCAGCCATAGAGAAGTAGCAAAGCGACTTTAGTATCTCTCCGTAAGTTCCCCGCCGGACTGACTGGAGCTCCCACTAGAAAATCCAGATCCCGGATTTAGGAGATCTTGTACTGCAACTTTCGGGACTTGCGGAATAGGTAGTTTCCTGTGCGTACCGTCTGGTCTGCCTATGATGTCACTTATTCTGGGTCCACTGCTGTAGGCCTGCTGGCTTGGAAGGCTCCCGTACTGAGGTGGGGGCAAGTCTGCTTGTGGCTCCATGGGCGCCAGCGTTGGTGCATGGTGCAGTGACAGGTGACGGATGCCAGGCAAGTGCATCTCATGTAGACCGAACGGTCGAAGCCGAGGGGAGTGCGCGGGCGTTGCGAGTGGGGTATGATCTGGTGTTGGTGACAATGAATCGTGCGAAAATGTTGGTGAAGAAGGCGCCGTCGAGAACGGGGAGTTCTGACGTGATCGTTTCCGCGGTAGTGACAAATCTTCCTCTTCTTGCGAATTCTGCCGGGTCATGGGACGTGAACAATGAGCGTACTGGTGCAACGATGGCAGTCGATGGCCGGGACTGTTACCGTGTATGTAATAAGGATGATGATGGTGATGGTGGTGGTGATGATGGCGTAGTACGGTATTATTGGGCAGATGCTCGTCCTCATGCTCAACCTGGGAGGCAGCACTCGCTAACAGGTTCATGTCTAGGTGGTTGTGGTTGGCTCCAGTCGGACTTCCTCCGCCGCTGCGCGCATAGGGTCCCAAAGTAGATGGCGTATTCGTGGCGTACTGAGAGTATGAATTCGGCGGGGAGACGTTTGGAGATCCTACTTTCGAAGTAGGGGCTGACATAGACACGCGCGGAGGTGGCATCATGGTTATGGCTGGTGTATGTTCTTGCTGTTGTACATAGCTCGCTGACCCTACTGCATTGTGCGGCCTCGTGCTCCTCCTTGAATTTGGGTTATTGTGTATCCTTGAGTGACGGGTCAACTCGTCCGATCGACTGAAACGTTTCGTGCAGCCGGGGAAATGGCAGGCATGCGGCTTCTCGCCAGTGTGGGTTCTTATATGTCTGGTCTGATGTTCCAGGCGATGGAAGGCCTTATCGCACATGGGACACTTGTAGGGTCGAGGTAAATCTTGTCTGGTGTCTTCCTGTTCTGTCCCTGCAGCACCAGCAAGGGCAGTCGATATTCCTCCAGGAGCATCCATGTCTGCGTCGGGCGGTTGGAGCTTCATCCACGCCGTGGTCGACTATGTGAGTGTTATTTTGGTTCGGAACAAAATCAAAGTTTCGTGAGGTAAGTTGCAGCAGGTGTGGCTTTGATAAATGAATAGGGATCTAACGGCGGAAGATAGACGTTGCATGTGAAATCGTGCGGGATGATTGCAGGGAATGTTTGGCGAGCTGCAAGGAACAAGCCAACTGGCTCTTATGCGAAAGGCGACAATTGGAGGGCGCAAGAAGCATCACCACGCCCCGACCTCGCAGAGACTGCTAATAAAGCTACCTAAGCAGCACAAGAGGCTGGGTAGGAAAATATACGGTGTGAGTAATGACTAGTGTAGAGTAAGCTGGAAAAATTCTGATACGGTGGCCGATGCGTCACAGCTGAGCTGGCGTAAGGCTCCTTGAACTGTAAGTGGTAAGGGCCGTAGACGGTGACGGAGACTGTGGAGAGGGCAAATAGTCCAGCCTAACTTGGTCGCGAAGGAAGTGTCAGATATCCAGGGGGGATAACGATCATATATTTTCCATTCCCCACAATTCCAAGTGACTTGGCTTTATTGGGTCCGCCCTATATCGTTGGCTATTCCAAAGAGGATGCGTTAGGGAAGGGTCTTCTTGATCTCGCTTCCTCCTATGGGTGTGGAAATGGGTGGCACGGCCGCACGAGTCCGATAGTCAGGCAGCCACCATAGATGATAGTCTGTCGGCGTGGGAGAGGAGAAAGTTGGACCTGGGGAAGGAGCTGACAGCTGGCAGATGATGATTCTACCGAATCCGATCGGCTGGATCAAGCTCTTATCTCGGTACTCCCGTCGGATTTGCTTTGCATTTTCCCGTCGGGGATGGGCCGGCGATATGGATCAGCGGATTGGGAAAGGTGGTGACGCCCAGAGTGATACTGTGGGGGATCAGGGGTAGGGTGGGCTGCGCCGGTAATACGGAGTATCTAATTGTAGGATAGGAATAGTGCGACGCTTCAGAAGGCTTAGGTTGTCAAAATGGCGATGAAGCAAATTCCAAGGCTTATCGTGCCACAATTTGGAATCGCATGCGGAATTACTTGGTTGCCTACCTTATCCTCTGCCGACGTGTCTGTTGGGGAAGACGGAGGTGTCTCCAGATAAGCGTTTCCTGCTGTCGCTAACCGTCAGGATCCCGAGGCTGACGGAAAACTCGTCTCCAACATTGCCTCTGGGGAAGCGTGACTTTATCAACCAGCATGAAAGACATCCCCACCCCGCATTCCCAGTCCTACGGTGCATAGTGGCGGCCTGCCCTATTACATGACTACAATATATGCTATTATCTAAGACATGCCTCACACCGCCATATCGTTTGGATTTTCTCGATATTCCCCTTGATAGGATTATGGTGTGATGATATAGGGAGAGGCGTGTTTCAAGGATTGGGAACCGAAAAGCGCCTGGAAAATCCATTCGCCCCATGCTCGAGCCACAAGCTATTTACAAGTCACCGCTGTGCTGCCGCAAGGATTAGATGCATGCTGGTGTGGGGTAGCTGGCTCTGGTGGGCGTGATTACTTTATCGTTTGGCAACGCGCAGCGGCCTGCATCTCTTGGAACCGGAACCGTGGGGAGGAAGAGGGCCAAGGCGTTGGTTGCATATGCGAAAATCGGATGTGGAGAGAAGCGGTATGATCGCTCAGTGTGGGGGTCCCTACATGTACTGAGTGCGATCTCGATCTCGCTGATGACCGCTGTACTCGACCACCAGACCGGTCCCAGCTGCAGAATTTGGCTAGAGCGCTGTCCTTCCCATAATCCAGATGGATGCTGGAAACTAGGATATCCAGTCTGATGTTGTTGACGGTTTCTAGAAGACGGCGCCTCAGCCTGGATTGATTGAAGCTTGACCCTCTGCTTCCAAGGTGTTTGGCTCTGGCGATAAGAGGAGCCCTCAAGGCGATTATGAGTGGTTTATTAGGACGTAAGACCATGGTCAACGCACTAGAAAGTCATCTGGGAAAATGGCGCGTGGTTTTCGCACCGTGGCACGTTGATAAAAGCCGGTCGTTGACTCGCTAAAATTCGATTTATAATTGGTCTCTCCCGCACCTCCTTCCTCTGTGGCTTGAATTGATAACGATACTGCTCGGCCGAATCGACCACTCCCATTCTGCCGTTGCATGTGAGAGGAGTCGTGACTTCGATCGAGAGACGAAATACAATTGTTACACGGGCATCAATACATTTCCATGATACTTAATCAGGGGGTGCTGTCCCAGCGCAGGTCAGCCGTCTGTACGGAGCAGGCACATGCGCCAGAGCCACGATAGTACGTAGCTTACTTTGTACCTTCGGTGTCGGACCAACTCTCGGCGAGATTGAGAACCTCAATGCGTGCGCGCCTGCTTCTGTACAAGCGACGAGGGGGTCGGCCCTATCAGCTGCAACGGATGACATCAGTTGGTCCCAAACTTCAGACGAGCAGAGACAGGGCTGCCAGGTGCCGCTACGTGAAGTACGTCTACCTAGAACCGCTTCACAAGAAATACAAAAGGAGGCGGATTGCACGCACGTGACAGCGAAGTCCCTGAACGAATCAAAAGCCGCTGCACAGCGTTAGGCACAAGCTGTTTTCCTTTCATATATTGACGTACTGCCTTTTGGTTGATGTGACTCTTCCCCGTTATCTACGGTCTCCCCTTGATTTTTTCAGAGCAGTTCAGATCGCTGGTCTTGCTACGAAGCCCAGGAGCCGTCGGGCGTTGAATTGTGCTGGCAAAGCCGGTTGGCTCGAACCGATATCGTTTTCTACTGAGCGGGCATGGCTCAATGATCTCCTGGACGATTGTGAACCCGGTTTTCGATTATATAGCGGCCGATCAAGGAAGACAAGACATACCGCCATTTTGGTAACAATGTCAAGCGTAGAAGTCATTCCCATTGCTCGTTCATTTCGTACTGTCATTGCGCTGCCAACATCATTCGGCAAGGTGTCCTATGTTGAGAGGATCCTCCGCGTCCCCTGTCCAGCCAAATTCTTCGTCGGAGCCTAACTCTTCATCTCCTGACTCGGCGTCAAGAGTTTCGTTCCGCTTGCGCTTTAGAGAGGCACCACTTGTGGCGGGAGTCGTATGCAGTTCGATCTCCTTTGGGTCTATTTCAACCTCCTCCACACCATACTAGCACTGTTAGAAGCCTTTCACAGTGGTATGATCTCACACCATTCCTACCGATTTGATGATGAATGGTACAACGTTGTTCAGACCATCGTATGTGACACCAGCCGCCTTAACAATGCCTGCAAAGCGCGCTTTGGGGATATTAATCCCTTGGCTCGATCCCTCGTTCCGCTTCAGAAGCCAATCTCTGAAAAGGACAAGGCGAACATTGACCCCATTATCCCAAGCGCTCCCAGAGAGGACCGGATGTAGGACGGTGTCCGACTCAACCCTGATCCTCGTCGTAGTTTCACTGATCAACAGAATAGCGATGTTACTTGTTGCTGCTAGTTTCCCGACCTTAGAGATAAAGTCGCTCATTACAGCCCATCTTCTACTTCCTGCCCACTGAGCTGCGTCATATTTTTTACCTGCGTCGCCTCTAATGGGAAGCTTCTCAACGGTCTTCGGAAAGGCGAGGGTGAACAGACTTGAAATGGAGTCAACCACTATGAGACTCGTGTTTGGTGGAGGAAACAAAGCAGATGTGTGGATCAGCAAAGCGAGTAAATGCGGTAGAGTTGGAACGTTGAAATGGTGGAAGCGGTCTGATACTGGCGTTGGCGGGGCAGACGCCGGCGCGTTCTGAGTTTCGCAAGCTCTCGAAATGATGTCCTTGAGCCTGGGACCGACGACCGTACGAGAGGAGTCTGGCTCAGGACTTAGCACTCAACTTCCAACTACTGATTATGCTACCATGTTACTAACCTGCCCAGACAACTGCATCGCCTGAACGTAATGCGTTGGCAGCTGTCTGCATGCTTACGCGTTTTCATATCAGTGAATGAACCGTTCAAACTTTAATATGTCTTGGGGAATCACAGTGATATGTGGGAAATTCTTGACGCTGTTCTTGTACTTACGCGAAGGTTGTCTTACCCACGCCGGGAGGGCCATATACCTCAGTAATTAGCCCCCGTGATAAACCTCCAGGCCGAGCATCTTCGGAACCTTGCGAAGCCAACTCTTGCCCTTGCAAAAGAGCATCAAGGGTTGGCAACGACACGGATATAGGTTTATAGGCTGGCGATGTCACAGTCTGCAGTACATCAGCAGCCGAGCGGGTGGGTAGTCGATCTTGCAGGTCAGCATGAAAAGATGTTCGACAGCCAGGAAACCTTACGACGAGGAGACGAGGACAGGTTTGTGATGTCCTTGTCAGACATCTTGTCCAAAAATCATGAGAGCGAACAGGTAGATGCTACATTATGATGATCGAGGGGCCTTTCTAGCACTTTGGACGTTGAGAGGCCTTATAGTAACCTTTCCACACGAGTCAGGTCCTTATGGTCGGATAGGGTATAGGTAGCATTTGTAACGACCTGGAGACAAGTAAAATCTCTACTGGAGAAATTGGAAGATGAACCGACATCCTAGATCAAAGAGGCTAGCGCGTTGCCTCGGTCTCATTCTGGATTTCAACACCGAGGCATTCCTTCCCCATCGCTCTCCCGCCAGATGGGCGATGCTGGCATGGATATAGACTTAAAGCTAGGCTTCACTGTTTGTAGCTTACTGCATGACTCGCCATGGGATCTATTTTGAGAGTCGCTGGATTTGAGAGGTACATCCCTCGACTTGGACCCGCTCCTCTCATACTCGGTCTTTGCCTCATACCGGCCATTCTATTGCTATCTCTCTACTATGTTGGCCAAAGTAATGCAAATCAGCAGCCCAGAGGCTGCAGAAGACTTGGCTTGCAAGCACAAAGCAACCTTGCAGACGAGCATGACAGTCGTTACTCGGGTACCGGATCATCAAACGGACGAGGAGAGGCTACTTGTAAGGTCAAAAGTCTCTGGATCTACCCAGTGAAGAGCTGCCGCGGCATCGAGCTCAATAGAGGACAGGTCATCAGCACGGGTATGCAATTCGATCGAATATTCAGTTTTGCACAGCTCAGAAGTCCTTTCCCTGTTTCATTGGATACATCTACATCTGAGAAGTCGAAGCATCGATGGAAATTCATGACTCAGAGAGATTTCCCCATGCTTGCTCAAGTCAAAACTGAGATCTGGCTTCCTGACCCTTCGTCGTCCACTTATTCTCCGCAGCAGCCCAATGTCCAGAGTGGGGGAGTCTTAGTGATCAAGTACCCATACGAGGACGGCGGTCTGAGAGGGGTGGTAGCACGCCTTCGGGCTGCTTTGGGTGGGGAAGTTCCTCACAAAAGCGTTCTGCTACCACTTAATCCCACGGCAGAACAGACTGACGCAAACGGCTACAAATCGGAAGAGATGGAGATATGGAAAGATTCGCCTCTAGCGCTGAACATGGCGAATACTATCGGACCCAGCTCGAAAATCTTCATGGAGGAACTGCAAGCCCATCTGGGATGCAGCAACCCTCTAGCCCTTTTCAGAACCATTCCAGAACATCATAGAGAGCTTTACCGGTGTGCTCCAAAGCGAGAGGAACTTGGCTGGCAGCCGAAAGTTGGGTTCGGAGACGCATATCCGCTACACATTTTGAACCTAGCAAGCGTACAGGATGTTGGAAGCCGGCTTGGAAAGGATGCTCCCAGCCTCAGCGCATTGAATTTTCGGCCCAACATCATCATCACGGGACTGAAACCGTATGCAGAAGACGAGTGGAAGCGAATCAGAATCGGCAAGCACGAGTATTATGTATCTTGTCGGACCGTCCGCTGTCTACTTCCGAACGTTGACCAGAATACCGGCGTAGCAGACAAAATCGAACCAAACAAGACGCTGAGAAGCTTTCGATGTGTCGATGAAGGTGCAACGGGCAAAGCTTGCTTAGGCATGCAGATGGTTCCAGCTACTGAAGAGGCAGAGATTCAAGTGGGGGACGCCATTGGAGTCGTAGAGACTGGCGAGCATTACTACATCAAGCAGTAAAGGTCGCTACAAGCACAAGAGCATGTTGAGGCACCTCTTGTCAAAAGATCGAGCAGGTCCCGAGGGATACGTTCCAAGGTGCTGGAGGGACATAAGTGCGGCATCGGACCACACCGCCGCGGCTTTGTGGACGTCTTGTCAATCAGTAATCAGCCATCCTATCGCCCAAAAGGCCATCCACTTTAGTGCGTCTCCGCCCACGAGCTTTCATTCACAGTCACGCGAGCGTTTGGGCCTCACGGTGGTTTCATCATCTCGACTCGGATCGATTGGTTGGCAGGATCTAGGTGGCGGGGCAGGCCGAGGCGTGGAGAGGGATCCTTATCGGAGGTCTGAAGCTGCATGCAGTTCGATGTGGGGCTCGATCGTCGCTTTGCCTCCACACAATTGCTTCTGGAGCGTACTTTCGTATCAAAGAGCCCTCGATATTGGATATACTAAGCACACTGGCAGGCGATGGCGGCCGCCGATCCTTGATGTTGCTCGCACATCTGCCTACTGTGGAAGAACACCGGCACTTCGATGGGTACTACATTTCCCTCAAGAGTTGACGTCGGCTTTATGATATATATAGTACGCCTGTTGACACGCCTTTCCATCTAAGACCTTCAACGCGGATACAGAAGATCAGACAGCATATACGCTATTACCGGAGAGCGCTTCATGAAATTCGCGTTCAACTGCGCCCGAGATTGGAGGTCGACCTTCTGCCTCTCGTCAGATCCTACGAGCGGAATCGGAATGGATGACTCTCCAGATGTCATAGGGCCAAATTTGGCGCCTAAGAGGACCATGAAGGAGAAAGCAAGGAGAGTAGTAAGAGCTTTTACAACCAAGTACGCAGATAGAAACTTGCCCCTACGTACTTCGTGATAGCTAACCAGATATCAGAGAGGGTTTGATAGGAGATTATGACTATGGCTTTCTCTTCAAGCCTAATCTGCCTTTCATGCGCAGATCACGAAGAGCTGCCCCATTCTTCGGCCTCGACGACTCGATGCCGGTGTTGCTAGCCCTGCTGTTGGGATTTCAACATGCTCTATCGATGCTGGCCGGCATTATTACACCGCCAATCATTATCGCTGGACAGGGAGGAGCCAACCTCGATGGAGAGACGGCACAATACCTGGTGTCCACATCGTTGATTGTCTGCGGGATCCTGTCTTCCGTACAGATTAGCCGCTTTCACGTATACAGGTCATCGTACTATGTCGGCACTGGGTTGATCTCTGTCGTGGGCACCAGCTTTGCCAGTAGGTTATGCTTTCCGAGTATCTTTGACCCTCATATGAGCGTTCCGAGAGCCTTAGGTCAAGTGTAGCCAGCAGCAACTCGAACGACATGCCGTCGTGCTCCCATCTACTACCTTCAAGAGAGAAATGCTGACTCCAAGATTATATAGTCATCCCAGTTATTAGCGGTGCATTCTCTCAGATGTACGCAACGGGCTACTGTCCGACAGGCGCAGACGGGGCCAAGCTTTCCTGTCCAGAAGGCTATGGTGCTATTCTCGGTACAGCCTGTCTATGTGCGCTATTGGAAATTGGCCTTTCTTTTACCAAACCGGCCATTCTGAAGCGTATCTTCCCACCACTCGTGACAGGACCCACGGTTGCTCTCATCGGTATTTCGCTCGTACAGAGTGGGTTTGACGGTTGGTAAGTAAATTTCTGAGCATCTCTTGCCCCTTTCCGAGCGTTTCAAGATGCTTAAAACATGTTTCAGCAGCATCCGCTTGCACATCTGCTCATTACATTAAATAAAAGAAGGAATGCTAACTTCAAAACTTACCTAGGGCCGGAGGCAGCGGCACCTGCTCTGGTCGTCCGAAGAGTGGTCCGTATACTGTGTGTCCACAAGTCGGCGCTCCGCACGCACTTCCATGGGGGAGTGCTGAGTATATTGGCCTGGGCTTTTTGGTCTTCGTCACCATCATCATCTGCGAGCGCTTTGGCAGTCCCATCATGAAGTCTTGCGCAGTTGTCTTAGGGCTACTCGTTGGCTGTGTCATCGCCGGAGCGACCGGCTACTTCGATGCTTCAGGGATTACTGCCGCACCAGCTGCTTCTTTCATCTGGGTCAAGACATTTCCACTGAGTATCTACGGGCCGGTGGTGTTACCTCTCTTGGCGCTCTACATTGTGCTGATGATGGAAGCCATTGGGGACATCACGGCGACGTGTGATGTATCCAGGCTGGAAGTCGAAGGGAGACTGTTCGAATCTCGGATACAGGGCGGTGTTCTGGCTGATGGCTTCAACGGACTGTTGGCAGGCTTGTGCACCATCACCCCTCTGAGCGTGTTCGCACAGAACAACGGAGTTGTGGCTTTGACCCGATGCGCCAATCGCAAGGCAGGCTACGCTGCCTGCTTCTTCCTCTTCATCATGGGTGTCTTTTCCAAATTCGCTGCGGCGCTTGTGGCCATCCCAGCTTCAGTACTTGGGGGAATGACGACTTTCTTGTTCAGCTCGGTGGCTGTGTCGGGCATCCGCATTATCTCGACAGTGCCATTCACCAGACGCAACCGTTTTATTCTGACAGCATCGTTGGCACTCGGCTTTGGGGCGACGCTCGTCCCGAATTGGTTCACGTATGTCTTCACCTACAACGGGAACAACCATGCGAAGCAAGGGTTCTTCAATGCAATTGTGCTCGTGATGCAAACGGGGTTCGCCGTGACTGGCTTTCTGGCCATGTTCCTCAATACGGTGCTTGCGGAGGAGATCGAGGACGAAGCCCTGCCGATCATTGCGAACGAGGCCGACGCGGTAGATGACAGGGAAGAATGGGAGCGCATCCGGCATGGCAAGGCAGCAGGGAGCGACAGCGAGAAAGGAGAGAAGGGCATTGACTTGACCTAGACGACTAGGAAGCCGTGAGCATTATGGCTCGAGACGGTCATGGTTTTATTCTTGCCAATTTCAACTCGTGAAAGCGTCTTTGTACACAGGGTAAACCATGAAGTATCAGCACCAAACATCAATGTTTCACGTCACGTCACTCGTTAAAGTAGATGATAAAAAGAATCCCGCGCAAGCCTGATCAGGTAACGGTTTCATACCACAAAGACCACTTCGGATCACATGTAAATGCAGTAAAGATGTCCTATGAGTCCCAACATGCCATCAGAGTGTACGGAGTATGGTGCTTGTCACGGGCCACCGAGGGAGGGCTGATGGGATCCAACGGATTTGGTTGGATGAACCCTGGAAGAAATGTTGGGAACGCTAGCGATGTTTTGGGCTGGACGATCGATGGCGTGGCTTCCCGCTGGGTTCCTTCGCTTGTTCGGTTGAGGCGTGGCGCACGATTCGGCCATCATCATGTGGAGAAGCAAGAGTACGTACAATACCGTAGTGATGTTGTGCGAATGACGTACTGATGTAATGGCCGCTTGCTCAGATGTGATGTATATCTCATGGCCATTCAAGGGGGAAGACATACAATGCGATGGCTGAAGCGCAATTACTTTACAAGTGCTTCTACTTCTGGAGCTTGTGCCTGACAGATTGGCGCGTGCAGGGATCGATCCAATCGGGGCTTATCCGCCCCACTCACCGCTTGGGCAGAATAATTGTTGGGACAGCCGCGTTTCAAGAAAAGGTTGACACAGGTGATATGACGAACATCCTGCCCCAATGCTTCCAACACTACAGCCTGACCATCCTCATCATTTTCGTGTCTTCCTCCAGCCAACACCCAATGTGAAGAACTCCATCTCCACTTCCATCTTTGTTTCTAGTGGCATTCACACATAATTTAAAAGCTCGCAATCTGATATCAACGTTGCAGCTCCACATGCCCTGAGCTACAATACACCTTTCCCTTACTCCTCCCTTCTCCCTCTTCCACTTTCCTCCCTCATCCACATCCTACATCATGCCTTCACACCAACCGGCAGCTGGCTACTTAGCCAAAGACCCTCAATATCTGTCGCCAGAGAAGACGACCGGCAAGATGGCCAAGCCTTCAGAGCCCAACCGAAATAAAGCATACGATCCCAAGAAGTCTCACATCACAGACCAGCCCATGACGAAGCAGAACTGGCACAAACATGTCAACTGGCTCAACGTCACTCTCATCGTGGGTATACCCTTGATGGGCTGCATCGCTGCCTTCTGGACGCCGGTGTACCTCAAGACAGCACTGTTCACGGTTGTTTATTACTTCGCCACTGGCCTGGGTATCACAGCTGGTAAGAGCCATAGATCGCTGTTCCAAACGATGAATACTGATTGCGGCCAGGTTATCACCGCCTCTGGGCACACACATCCTACTCCGCCACCCTCCCTCTTCGCATCTTCCTTGCTGCCGTTGGTGGCGGCGCTGTCGAAGGATCCGTCCGCTGGTGGGCCCGTGACCACCGCGCCCACCACCGCTACACCGACACAGACAAGGACCCCTACTCCGTCCGCAAAGGCCTCCTCTACAGCCACTTCGGCTGGATGATCATGGTCCAGAATCCGAGACGCATAGGGCGAACTGACATAAGCGACCTCAATGAAGATCCTGTCGTCGTCTGGCAGCACAAAAACTACCTGAAAGTTGTGCTCTTTATGGGCCTCATTTTCCCCATGCTGGTCTGCGGCCTTGGCTGGGGCGACTGGCGCGGCGGCTTCGTCTACGGCGGTATCTTGCGCATTTTCTTCGTTCAGCAGGCAACCTTCTGCGTCAACTCGTTAGCGCACTGGCTCGGCGACCAGCCCTTCGATGACCGTAACAGCCCGCGTGACCACGTCATCACCGCGATTGTCACCCTCGGCGAGGGCTACCACAACTTCCACCACGAGTTCCCCTCCGACTACCGCAACGCCATTGAATGGCATCAGTACGACCCTACCAAATGGTCTATTTGGTGCTGGAAGCAAATGGGGCTAGCATTCGACCTCAAGCAATTCAAGCAGAACGAGATCGAAAAAGGCCGCGTGCAGCAGCAGCAAAAGAAACTGGACCAGAAGCGCGCGCGGCTCGACTGGGGCGTGCCCCTGGACCAGCTCCCCGTCATCGAGTGGGACGACTTCATCGACCAGGCCAAGAACGGGCGCGGCCTCATCGCCGTCGCGGGCGTGGTCCACGACGTCTCGGAGTTCATCAAGAACCACCCCGGCGGCAAGGCCATGATCAGCAGCGGCATCGGCAAGGACGCCACGGCCATGTTCAACGGCGGCGTGTACATGCACTCCAACGCCGCGCATAACCTGCTGAGTACCATGAGGGTGGGCGTCATCCGCGGCGGCTGCGAGGTCGAGATCTGGAAGCGCGCGCAGAGGGAGAATAAGGACGTGCAGTACGTGAATGACAGCACGGGGACGAAGATCATCAGGGCAGGTAATCAGCCGACGAAGATTGTGGAGCCGTCTGAATCGGCGGGGGCGGCTTGAGCTATTTTCTTCTACTGTTGTGGAAGTGCACAGCAACGAAGTCATGAAATCGACAATCTGTGAAGACGAGGATCTGAGAGACTGAGTTTCGAATGTGGCTGCAAGGCGTCGGTGGTGTTGGCCTAGGCTGGGGGGCCCCCTTTTAGATAGACCGTCATGCTTGCGAAACTTCTATTCTCGAGTTAGATCTCACAAATAGCGATAATGAACGGAATCCCTTGTACATACATACTTTACTTCCAACCCACAAGTATTCAATCACTCTAGCATCACATCTCCCAAGGGTGACATATCACTGACACACCCGTCGAGTGCTAGAGGCGAGGGAGAATAGCTGACAGCCATGCAACAGTAAGTTGGAGGTCCGTGTATCAAGTCTGCGCACAGAACGCGGGGATATCTTCCTTCCGTAAGAGCTAGAAACTACATCCACCCTCAACTGTTCAACCCGCCCCCCACCCGCCCCCACCAGCGGCATAAGGAGGAGAATTGTGGAAGTGGAGGGAGGAAGGCGAACGATGGTGGTTGGCAACAGACGAATGTATGGGTGATGAGGGTTTCTGAGTGTGGGGAGGTAGTATTGAGGTGGCAGCAGAGGAAGGAGAGGAGGGACGGGGGTGAGGAAGGGGTGGATACGTGATGTGGACGATTCCTGATGGATTCTGGGTGGGGATCAGGTCAAAAAAGTGTAACTAGATCCACAAGTCTTCAAGAAAGGTGCGGAACTTTGGCATTTCGCATCCACTATCCACATCTCAACCGAACATTTCTTCGATGGTCCATTCGTCATAGGATCCCTTGCTTCGATAACCCCTCCTGACAACCAAAACCCTACCTAATCCCCCACCTCCCTCAACGCCCGCGCAAGACTACCCTCGAAATCCAGCCCTCCGATCCCACGGCCAATGAAGACGATCTTCCCCGTCTTCGCCTTCTCGGAAGAAGCCTGCTCAGGATCCACGAGCTCGAAAACTTCGCGCACGCCCTGCAGCATCTGGGTCTTGCCGTCGGTGGTCGGGATGAGGCCTTTGGTGCGGTGGATGGTGAAGGTGGTGTCTCGCTTGAGGGGTGAGGGGAGCATATGTGGGGCGTTCTTGTCAGGGGTTTGGATGGTTTTGGTGGGAGAGGGCTGCGGATCGGAGGGAGGTAGGAGGGTGTTCTCCCAGAGGAGGAGGCGGAGCCAGGATTCGAGGGCGGAGAGATGGGAGGGTGGGAGGGCGGGGATGGGGAGGGAGAGGGTGGAGATGCTCTGTGGGACTGTGAGCTACTTGTTGCCTTGAGGTGTTTGTTGTTGACGTTTTCGATGTGAGGATTACAGGACAGGGGCGGGGGCCGTGGCGGACTCACAGGGTCAAGGTGGCTATGCGCTTTCGGCATGTTTTCGAGCGTCTCGACGCCATCGTAGGCGTGGATATCAAGAAGGAATGACTCCAGCTGTGGAACCTGGCTGTATTGTGTAACGTGCACCTTCGCCAACCCGTTGATCGAGCGTATTCTTTCCATGACGGCGTTTAGCTGGGAAGGCGAAACCGTGTCGGATTTGTTAATCACCAATACATCTGCATACGAGATTTGGAGGTGCGCTGTTGTGAGGTGCTGCCCCCCATCATCACCTCCCTGCGCAGGGACTTCGTTGAGGCTGGTAAGAATGTTTCGGGCGTCGACAAGGGTGACTATGCCGTCCAAGTAGATGTTACTTCCGAGGCCGTCGTCGACCCAGAAAAGTGGTGCGAGGTTACCGGGGTCGGCCAGGCCGGAGGTTTCGAGGAGGACGTGCGTTATGGAGGGGTTGGAGGAGATAAGGAGCTCGATAGAGGCGAGGCCGGCGTCTCTGAATGACGAATAGTATGTCAGAGCCGTTAGAATTGGCTAGCAGCGGATGAGAAATACGAGATTAAGCGAAAAGAAAGCCACCTTTGGTGCCAAAGCATCGAAGGAAATCAGGAGCCGCTTAGACACTTGGTGCAGGCTGCTCGACGCTCTCGCAACAAGCCTTTGGTGTGATCGTTCCTGCACAGCCTGAGTCCACAAAGTATGGGCTTTCGCGTGTTTTCAAGAATGAGATTCTCGTTTGAAGGAGAAGCAAGAGGAAACGCGGATGAATCAAGCTAGAGATATCGGAGAAGGATCGTACTTTAAGGAGCAGCATATGCATCCATTCGCTAGCTCAAGCCAGCCTTGAACTTTCTCTCCATCTTGAGAAATTGTGAGCGCTTTCTCAATGTCGGCCGCTAGATCGGGGCTGTGTCAGAGCAGAGAAGAACGAGAGTGATGCGGACGAGCTCACAGTCACCGAATTCTGCGATTGCAGGTTAGGAAACCCGTAGTGGTAGCTCTATGATACAGAGAGTATACAAGCCATTCAGAATAACCGCTATCTTCTTGCCGTGCTGCTCTTTCAAAATGTAATTTACCAGTGTAGTTTTGCCAGCACCGAGGTAGCCTAGCTCCGCAGATCAGCCCTACCGTCATACTCTTCGCGCCTTATTTACTTTGAAGCCCACCTGTGATGATCGTTAAAGGCACTTTCGAGATCTGCAGATCGACTATTGCTTGAGCTGGATTTTCGTTCCTTAACTTAGCAGCATCAGCTGCTGTTACTAAGGTTGGTGGCAAATCCGGATCCTCATCCATGATTACTGATGCTGATGATTTGAAGGATGTCGGACAATGGAGAGGATAGTGCAGGCCTTCCTCCCTTTGGTGATGAGTACTCTAGGTTAAGAAAGGAAGAATTCGACAGAGGGAGACGAACTTCAGTCCATGAGATATCCGGATATCGGCCCACGTCGCCTGTAGCCGGCGCTACGGCGTCTGCCGCGGCTGTGCCCCAGCCCAACAGCCCCACCACAAATGCCCCAGCTTGGTATCATGGATTGTCCGGCCAACTCTCGCTGTCTGGAGATCTACAAGATAATCTACAGGAGCAGCGGGAGCGCGAGGAACGGTTCATCGCTCGTTGCTATAGTCTATCGAGGAGTCGAGAGCGGTTTAGATACCGCACTACAGCTCCAGGCATGGCTACTCCGATGTCACCATCCAGTAAGTAATTTCCAGAACATCTTTTTCTTCAGTTTGGTCGTGTCTAGAGCTTTGGGACTTGACAAGGCGGCAATTATTCCAAAGAGAGCTCTTCAACTTCAGTTCAGCACTCAATTATGAAATGCTGACGCTCCAAAATTCATAGCTTCGCCTCGTCTTCCGAGCCCACCACCGATTCCAGAAGTTCAGATCGGCCCGCAGTCGCCAAGCATGAACGCCCCCTCAAGCTCAGCTCCCTTGGAAGCTAGAGACCCTTCCGTCGTCTATATCGGAGCTACTGATCGTATTCGTCCTGGTACCAAAGTCGCAGACATGGCAGCTGGCCCACCTTTGGTTGACTTGGAGGATGTAGGTTCTTCCTCAACTCCGTAAATCTTCGTAGAAGCAAAGCTAACTACCCTTAGATCGACTCTCCATTTGCACTTCAAACCTATCTCAAAGCGCTCTGGCACCATCACACTGCTTGTCCGAAGAAAACCGCTCAACCGATCACACACGAAACCGCACTCGAGATCGTGAACCCGCCTAAGGGTGTTGACCGCTCCCTCTGGCTCTACGAACTTTGCCGCTTCATCGTGCAGATGCAGAACGACGTCATTGTGGGGTTTATCAACGATCGACCACCATGCACCGCCGACACCTGTCCCGAGATGCGAGCTTCAGAGTGGCAATATCTCTGTGCAGTGCACGATCCGCCCAAGAGCTGCTGCGCTATGGACTACTCGTGCCATACGCTGGATTGGGCCGCCAACACCCTCACGTCGCAGAAGCATTTCCCAAGTCGTCTGACTCTCGGAAGTGAAGGATCTGGTGGCAAGCAGGCTGCCGAGCGCCAGATCACGAATATCTTTCGTCGCGCCTATCGCATCTTCGCGCACGCTTGGTTCCAGCATCGTCGCGTGTTCTGGAGCATCGAACGCAAGACAGGTCACTATATCTTGTTCAAGACGGTGTGCGATGTCTACGCCTTGATCCCTACGGAGAACTACACCATCCCGCCTGAAGCCGAAGGTCTGGTCACTTCCTCCTCCGAGACTCAAGGTCCGACACCGGCAACAGCCAAGGAGCAGAAGAAAGGGGAGGGCGACGCTACGACTACGATCTCTACGGGCGCTACGACGCGCCGCCACAAGCATACACCCTCTACTGGCTCGGTCGTCACTGTCATTCATGAAGGTGAGGAAGAAGAAGAAGATGATGATGAGCCCGAGTCCCAGCCAATGATGCGGGAGACGCCGTCGGTCCAGAACGTGGGTGGCGCAGAACTCCGCGATCCGCTTGCGGATGATGATGAAGGAGACAACGAGAAGGCAACCAAGCCTGCCGAGCCATCCCTGGAGAAAGCCATCGAGGACTTCACCATCGCGGAACCTCTGCAGGAGAAGGACGACAAAGGCGAAGAGCCGAAGCTTGAGGCTGAGGGAAAGGTCATCAGCGACGAGGGGAACGTTACCGGCGAGGAGGAGAAGGCCGAGAATGAATTGACGGAGCAGTAGGCGCGATCCTACACATCACACGTGCATACTTAGAGCGACGGAGTTTACAGCACTTGTTTTTATGAGAGATACCCCCCAGGCACGCCACAATGGCGTTGCCAACAGCATTGATAGCGACTTGTCACTCCTCAGGCACGCCAGATTAGCGTTGCCGACAGCAGTGATAGGGACTTCTTTACCATAGCGATGAAATGTGAAATCCCAACTCTTTGCAGCCTCTCAACAGTCTGTGTGACCGAGTGGGAAAACAAAAATGTGCAGTCTGCTAATCTATTAACTTCCATTTAACACTAAATCTTTCGATAGCTTGGTAATAGGAATGCCCGTCGCACCTTGACTTTGAGGCCAGCAGAATTCCAGTGTTCGCTCCAAGTACGCTCAATGACCGCAGCTTATATCCACACAGCTGATCTGGAGACGCCTCGCTAAACGCACACACGAGAAAGCTTTCCCGCCCTCTCCCACCACCTTTCTCTTCTATCTCCCACCGCCTTTCTCTTCTACCTCCCGCCAGGCCCTCCCTCCTTCCCCCATCCCTTACTTCTCATACTCTCCTCCACCCTCCCCCATATCCCCTCCACAACCTCCCTATCCCTCCACCTGCCCTGCACCCCCAGCCCCGCATTCCACTTCTCCACCTGCGCACTCACCACCCCCCTCCCCCACCCCTTCACCGTCCCCGGCACGTCCTCCCCCCTCCACCCGACATAGACCCCCAGCGCATGCCGGAACAGATCCGGCGCATTCTGCCACTTGTAGCTCTTGAACTGCCACGTCTGGCCTGTCGTCAGCACCGCGACGACGCGGTCCCAGTAGTCGGGCTTGAACTGCTCGGGCGTGTCGACGATGATGAAGCGCAGCGGGCGGTGCGCGTCGATGCAAGGGAGGAGGCGCGAGATGTGCAGGATATTGGCGGTAGTGCCCGAGGAGCCGGCGAGGGCGGCGTCCGGGGGGATGTAGGTCCCGGATTCGAGGAAGGATTTGATGTTCGACATGCGGAGGAGGGAGGAGGCGGAGGGGGAAAGCAGGATGATGGGGTCGGGGCGGCGGGAGGGCTTTTTGGGGCGGGAGGCGAGGGAGGAGGGTTGCGTTGAGGGGTGGGTTGCGGTGGAGGGAGCTCCTGTGCGGGGTGGGGGGGCTCGAGCGCGGGAGAGGAAGATCTCGGCGGATTTGCGGACGTGGGAGAAGTCCTACGTGCTGCTGTAAGTTTGTCGAGTTCGGGAAGGGATTGCTCCGCTCCAGAATTGATTGGCTTACGGTAGGCTTGATCCCCCTTAAGACACTATTCCTATCCCCCATCCTCCTCTCGCCATTGTAGATCTCTTGCAAGCGTGGGTCAACCGGCTTGCCAGGCCGTACTCCTGCTCCACTGCTCGGAATGGTGGAGACGCCGCCGGCCGCCCCAGATGCGACTTGTGCTGATTTCGCAGCAGCGTCTGCTTCGGAGACCTTGATGTACTCGCTCTCGTCTGAGGCGCCCTCCAGCCATGTAATTAGGTCCAATCGCTCCACGAACACCAAGTTCTGGACCCTGCTCTTGCCAGCAAGCTGCTCATTGAGCTCTTGCGTCGAAGCAATATAGTCCGGAATAGCAACATCCTTCTTTAACCAGGCAAAATAGATACTTCGTAGATCGACAGGTCTATCAGAGGAGATGAAGCGCGTGGGAGTGTCGAGGGAGAAAGATTGTTGCTCAGGGGCGTCGAAATGAAGGTGCGTAGCGATTGCAAGGTTCTCCGTTGCGCCTGAAGTGTCTTCAGGATCTGCTGAGGGTGTAGCTGTCGGAGGGTTATTCGATGCGATCGAGCGCCGGAGGCTGATCAACGAATCAGCCGAGGGATCCATCCGTTGCGAGCTGGTGCTAGAATCACGAATAGCGGATTCAACAGCTTGTATTGGTTTGCATGGTCATTGAATGGATGAAGCGATTCTCTTGTTACATCGTCATTTCTTGTGATTCGCCAATTAGTATGCATGCGCTACGGCTGTTTAGACGGCCCGCGTATTCGGAGACGTTAAATGGGGCTTCCTGCAATCTGTTGCTGATACATGTTGTTCTGGACAAAATCATCTTGACTGGGCTCGGAGGGTCAAGTCATGTGGAGCTGCCAGTCAGCTATGACAGCGACAATTCCTACAGGCACAACGCTCGATGAGTGCAATCCACCGGGGTCCCAAGCGCTTTAAGAAAGCGAAGGATCAGCTTTGGGATATTGGCATGGGCCGTTCCTCAATCAGATTATGATGTAGGTGAGCTAGAGGTTGGACTCGGAGTCATTGTGGGATTTGCTTTTCTGTCGTTACCCTCCAAATACCAACAGGTCTTCATCCCACCCTCCTTTCATATGTTCTCCTTTTTTACACCTAGTTGTAACGCAGCTATAGCAATACGGCTAGATATAAGGAAGGTATAACTGGTTCATTCCCAGGGTCCTCATTGCAAAGAAATACGGCCGATGCGCTCCATATTTCGCCAGCTCTCGAGCGTATAAATGTCCCCTTCACACCGTTCATAAGCACCTGCTCGCTCACGATCCACGAGAGCGAGGAAAGCATTCATTGTGTCGTTGGATGTCATGCCAATCGTTGCGGATTCATGGGCCGTGATGTAGACCCTTCCGGTATAGATATGGATCCAGCCCGTCCAATCCTGACGTTACCATACTCTTTCAAGACCGTACGTAGATGGTGGAACAGGAAGCGTGTAGCTTCGTCGACGTATAACTGCGGAGTCGTCGATGGCGGATGACGTGGGAACCATTCTGCTAGGAGGTCTGTGCCGGGAATGGGAAGTGGCTGAATAGGGCCAGGAACACTTGTATTGGAGCTGCTGTTACCTAGTGAGCTGAATCCAGAAGCACTGGCGGAACTGATAATGGAACGTCTTTGTCAGGAATACCTTGACATTTTGCCAAGGATTTACAAGACCGGTGAGGAAACAGACTGTACTCTCCACCATAGTGATCTGAATGCGGTGAATATTCTTGTCAATCCTGAGACATGGGAGATTACTAGCATCGTGGATTGGGAAATGATCAATATCGTTCCAGCATGGAGAGCTTCAGACCATCCCAAATTCTTAGGATACATGGAGCCAGACGACGAGGAAGAGCCGCCGTTACCGTCGGACAATGTTAATGAAGAACATATTTCTTGGGAACTGAGGGACCGATGGGAACATAAAGCTCTTCGGTTTCGCTTCGACAAGGCAACAGCGCGCGGCAAAGGAGGCAGCAATGACGAATTCGATGACACAAAGGCAACGAAGGCGAAGCTTGACCGCTATTTTTTCCTATCTGAACTTACTGGTATGTGGTCTTGGTCGGAAAAATGGTTGAAGACCTACAAGAAGACCGGTAGAAGTGTGAACCAAGCAGACTGGACGCATCCGACATACTGCGACGACGAGGAGACTTAGCGACGTGTCAGAACGCTATCGGCGAGTTGGAGGGTAGCGATACCTGCGGAGATAATTCGACTAAAGTAGAATTAATATCGATAGACTCGACCGCACTTAAGTTTGTCAAGGATTGTAGTTGTGCTAGTAAGTAATTTCCATTATTCGCTAGATTCTTGATTCGCCAAATCTCTGTATAGTGCTGGTTGAAATTACTCTGGGTTATCATGGGTGAAGAAGGACGATAGCCTGGATGTCGTTCTGCTGCCACGTGCCTCACTACAAGACCTTAAGATTAGTCAAGAGACATGTATCCGAGGCTTTCATGGCTTCGCAATGTAACGACACATCTCGTCAGGCTACGTCGGTAATGTACTTTAGACTTTTGTCGATTTCCAATACTTCAGATCGGTGGCTCTCGTCACTGTCCTCATGTTAATCCTTGATCGAGACTTTCTCGGGTGGGAATAGATATGAACTGCAGAACAGCCGGAGAACTAAAGTGGATGTTGAATGGCAAGCGTCGGGTGAACGTTTGGCCGTTCATAAGTGAAAGCGAACGTCGACCTCGGGTGCCCTGGTGAGACAACGCCACTTCCTTTCGGAGTGCTGACAAAGAGAGTCAATGACTTACGATTGACACTTGAGCGCTCGCTGCTATGGCTCGCGATTCCTTTCTGAAAACCTCATTCGGTGCTGGCTGAAGGTTGTGAGCTTGTGGCCATGTCAGCAAGCAGAGCCAAGGCTAACGTGCTAAAGGAGGAGGGTAACAAGTGAGATCAAAGACATCCTTGCCCTGGACATCCACTGACATTCAGAAGACACTTCCAAGATGGGAACTTCAACGAGGCAGAATCGCTATACACAAAGGCCATCCAAAAGCATCCTACAGACTCCAAGTTCTTCACAAATCGCGCCATGGCCCGCCTAAAGCTGCAATCATGGGATGCCTGCATCGATGACTGCATCAAGGCCATAGAGCTGGAGAAGAACAACATGAAAGGCTACTACTACCTCGCCCAAGCCCAACTTGCGCTCCACCACCCCAACGAAGCGCTGAACTCCGCCGTCACAGCTTATCACGAGTGTCTCAAGACCGGTAGCTCTAGCACAGCCAATGTCTCAGCGTTGGTGCTGCAAGCCAAGAAGGAGAAGTGGGAGACCAAAGAGCGCGACCGGCTGCGGAGACGGAGCGATCTGCTTCGTGAGCTGGAGGACGGTTTGCAACAAGTCAATCTATATGAGAGGAAGAACATCAATGCGCGAATGCGGAATGGCGAATTGTCGCAGAGTGGTGCGCAAGAGGAAGAGCAAGAGCTCGAGGCTTCGACGAGGCATAAGCTCGATGAGCTTCGAAGTGTCTTTGCTATCGCCGATCCCGAAAACATGCAACGAAGGGTATAGAACAAAATCAAAAACCTCAACCCGCTTCCTGCTAATCCATGGGTTATAGGAGGTGCCAGACTACCTGATCGACAACATCACCTTCAGCGTGATGCATGACCCAGTCATGACCAAGCATGGCCATTCGTACGAACGATCTACAATCCTCGATCATCTGAGACGGTCTCCTACGGATCCGTTGACACGAGAGCCTCTTCGGATGGAGGATTTACGGCCGAATCTCGCTCTGAGAGCTGCATCGGAGAAGTTTTTGGAGGAGAATGGCTGGGCGGTGGATTGGTGACTCCGGCAAGCTGGGCGAGCGGTAATCTGGCCATCGTCTTGCTTTTGGATGAAGTTATGACCTGCAATGACACATGTACGATATATCCCTTTTTCGTCAGCTTTGGGATTCCATGCATGGCTTGCATCGATCATTGAGGTGGACACGCTATATCCACTCGTGTTTGAACACGGCATCATTTGAAGTTCCGGTGCCCTTCGCACTCATGGTCAAAATCTCTCGAGCCATACCAAGGACACTCTTATGTGACACATCATAGGCGGGAAAGCCACTTCTCCCCTTCCCTTCCCAAGCTAAGGCTACCTCAAAACATATGCCATAACGTGGTGTGAGAGGCTGCGGTTACGGCTATGATTGTACGAGATAGCGGGCTGACTGCTTTGTGGTCATTACCAAAGCCGATGCGATGGATGTGACATGAAAAGTCTGCGAGACCTGCATACTGGCATCATGGAGGCGGTGCGATGCCTGTGTTCGATTCAACTTGGCTTGTTAGGAGTTATTCAGATAGTGACATTGTCAATGTGGAATCGATGGGAGTATCGTAATGCATGATTAAGAATTCGATAGTTTTTGGAGTCTATGGGAGCATATTCAGTGGAGGGGTTTTGTTCGTATATTATGCCTTTTTATCTTCCTAACCAAAAGAGTCTTACAAATTCAAACATATCTTTTAAATCTCATTAGATCGTGAAAAAACCCCCAAGTGGACCCAAAATCATCACACGTTGCTTGTTTCCAAACCCTTCGAAAAACCGAAAAAAAGTCCGAAGGTAAAACCCCTTTCCCTACCACCATGAGTTCGTCAAGTCGTTGAATACTAGCACCGAGTCCAGTGTCCTTCGACAAACCGCACTACTCCTGCTCCTCAGCCCGGCGACTACTAATCTCTTGGTCCTGTCGTACCATCAACAAGCGCTTTTTATTCTGTTGGTCAATCAACATCAACTGCATCTGATAGTCCTGCAAGGCCGGATTCGCCGCCTCAGGCGGATAATACCCGATGTTCGTCGGTCGGCGATGATCGTTGGGAGCTTCGGACTTGTAAATCCCGCCATCGAGCTTAAGAGGCGTTTGCGAATCGATGACTGGCTGCACTGCTGGTACTGCGTTGTTGTGAGCTTGCTCACCGATGGATGGGCCTTCTCGCGGCAGTGCCTGTGCTGCCAGTAGCTGCGCTTGCATTCGTCCGGCCATGAACGTTTGCTGTTGCGGGTGCCACTCTTGCATGGTGGCCAGATATGCTGTCTCAGCTTCCCTGTTGCCGGGGATTTCACAGGGCGATGGTGCCTGGAAGAACATCAAGTCGGAGGGTTTAGCATCAAGACCACCGTTTGGGCAAGTCGAGTGGCGAGCTGGTGTCATGGAACTCGGAATCTGTAGGTAGGCCATTTTGGCTAGATTGTCCTTGTAGACTTGGATCGACTTGAGCTGTCTATCGGGATCCTGTGCCCGAAATGACTCGATTTGAGATAGGGTAAGACTGTTGGGATTGATGCCGTTGTTGATCAGCAAATGAGTCGCACTATCTGCGTCAAGTGCGTCATTCTCGGGGCCACGGACATCGCTGTCTGTGACAGCTGCTGTTTGGTTTGCAAGAATCCCCGAAAAAATGCGCATGTATGTTGACTGTGGAGAAGTATAGAGATGCATGTTCGATGTCGCTTCAGCTAGCTTGGTCTCGGACGACGGTTCTTCAGCCTCGCAACGAGTCTGCTGCGAGTAGTCATCCTCCTGTGAGCGATGTGCCTGTTCAATGTCAGGCCAACGCTGACCGCCTCCCATGTTGCGTGTCTTCGACGGGATACCGAGAATTCGAGCCGTTAAGACAGCCACCAAGGAAGTAACAAATAATGCAATTGGGATAGAATAGAGGGCCGCAGTGGCGAGCAAGAACGGGGGCCAGAGAGAGGAGCTTTGGTCCCAGAAGATCAATGCAACACTGATCGAGCTGTGAGCGACGGAGAAGAGCGTGAACGGATTGACGTTTGGCGGTTTCGCGGTTTCCAACTCCTCAATGGTGGGCTTTCTGAAGGGATTGCGCACAATGGACCTCTCGGATACTGGCGACGCAAAGGAGAGTAGCTTGATCAAAGCAAGGGCCAAAAGTACCCACCCGATAAAGGAAACGAAAATGGCCAGGCTATAGAAAATCCAGATCTTAAGCGCCCAGGGAACAAGGAGTATGACTTGATGTAGAGGGTCAGCGTTGGGGTCAAGTGCAAAGCGCGAACAGGTCCTCTTGCTCGAGGTCTTTAGCAGAGACCAGCTGCGGGTGGATGCGGAAATGGGTGCAGAGCTATGCTGACCTTAACACTGTTCACCGAGGGACAAGACCTCTCACTTGAACATTCGACCAATTCACCCAGCGCTGCTGCAACGAAAGGTAGCTTTGGATCATACGATGTTTGCTTGTGAAGAAGGACGAGGTGACTGCGTTGATTTGCCCCGCCCCACCTTGCCTGCCGCCTAGGGCTACGTATTTAGCCGCCCGGTTTTTGTCAGCGAATGCCGATGAAGTCAGCCTTGGCGTGAGCTCCAAATCGCAACCTTCCTTTTCCACATGCACCATCAGGCGTTTTCAAGCTTGAGCCTGCTCTTAAGTCCTGCTTAGTATGAGATAGCTTCGAAAACCTAGCAATTCCTAATCTGCTTACCTTTGCATGGGCTCTTCCTTTTCTCATTACTGGACTCTAGGAGAAGCCGACAGTATGTCCAAGCAAAAGCAAGCTTTATACCCCAAAATCCAGGCAAATGGACCTTTCAGCGTTGAAGCTTCCGGCTGCAAGAAGGTAGACGGAGAAACCATTCCTAGACGACATCCGGACTCCAAAGACAAGCTTCGAACCACGCCCTCAGAGGATGTGAAGACCATCTTCGACATTCTCAAGCGAAGCGCCGACAAGTTTGGGAATGCCAAAGCGCTTGGTACACGGCGGGTGATCAAGACGCATACCGAAAGTAAGAAGGTCAAGAGAACTGTAGACGGGGAGACCAAGGAGGTTGACAAGAAATGGACCTACTTCGAGTTAAGCGAGTACAGCTACATCAGCTTCACAGAATATGAGAAGATGGCGCTCGCCATAGGATCTGGGCTACGGAAGCTTGGGCTGGGCCCGGGTGATAGACTGCACTTATATGCCGCGACAAGGTAAGCTCTACGGGTATGGCTTGAGATGTCTTTGATTAACGGTGACCTGCATAGCGCACACTGGCTTGCGATGTCCCATGGCGCCGTATCTCAATCCATACCGATAGCTACAGCCTACGACACCCTCGGAGAAGAAGGCGTAAAGCATTCTTTGATCCAAACGCAGTCCAAAGCAATTTACTGCAACCCAGGGCTGCTGAAGTCGCTCGTGAAACCACTTCAGGAAGCTAAGGAAGTCAAATTCGTCATCTACAATTCCGACGATGAAGTCAAACAGGAGGATATTGAGCATCTCAAATCGACTAATGATCGTCTCGCGATCCTGAGCTTCGATGAGTTGCACAAATTGGGGGAAGATAACCCGGTGGAGCCCGTACCACCCAAGCCGGACGATCTATGCTGCATCATGTATACTTCTGGTTCAACAGGTCCACCAAAGGGTGTACCCATTAAGCACAAAGCTGTCCTCGCCGCTAGTGAGTCTGGCTCAAAATCATGTCGTATTGATTGCTAAACTATGTCCAGTCGCTGGAGTGACCACTATCATCGGGCAGTACATAGGTCCAGGAGATGCTCTCCTCACATACCTCCCCCTCGCTCATATCTTGGAATTCGTTTTCGAGAACGCCTGCCTCTACTGGGGCGGTACCATGGGATATGGTAGCCCAAAGACGCTCTCAGACCAGTCAGTCCGCAATTGCAAGGGCGACCTCCGTGAATTCAAGCCTACAATCCTGGTTGGAGTACCCGCGGTCTGGGAATCTGTCAAAAAGGGCATCGTCGCCAAAGTCAACGCCGGTAGCCCGATAGTGAAGAACCTCTTCTGGGGTGCCCTCTACACTAAAGGTTTCCTCATGTCTACCGGTCTGCCTGGCACTGCAGTCCTCGACGCCGTCGTCTTCAAGAAGATCAAAGATGCCACTGGAGGCCGCCTGCGACTTTGCATGAATGGAGGCGGTCCCATCGCCAAGGATACCCAGCGCTTCATCTCTATGGCCATCACGCCTATGGTCTCCGGATACGGCCTAACCGAAACTACTGCTATGGGTGCATTGATGGACCCAATGCACTGGACCGACAGCGCCCTGGGCGATATTCCCTCTTCCATCGAGATTAAGCTCGTGGACTTCCCAGAAGCAGGCTACTACTCCACAAACAAGCCTCCGCAAGGCGAGATATGGATCCGCGGCGACAGCGTCTTCGAAGGCTACTTTGAGAATGAGGAAGAAACCAAGGAATCACTTGCCAGCGATGGATGGTTCAAGACAGGCGACATTGGCGAGTTCGACAAGAACGGCCACTTGAGGATTATCGATCGCAAGAAGAACCTAGTCAAGACCCTGAATGGAGAGTATATCGCTCTCGAGAAGGTCCGCTCTCCTTTTCCCCTCTCCTCCCTTCCCTCTAATCACCTGCCTCTGACCTCCCTCGTCCCTCATCACGCAGCTAACCTCGCCCTTCATCAGCTCGAATCCGTCTACCGCTCCGCCACCGTCATCGCCAACATCTGCGTCTACGCCGCCACCGACAAGCAGAAGCCCATTGCCATCATCGTCCCCGCCGAGCCCGCGCTCAAGAAACTTGCCGCCGAGAATGGCATCGAGGGCAACGGCCTCGAGGACCTAGTGCACAACAAGAAACTGAATAGGATCGTGTTGAAGGAGCTGCAGAATGCAGGCCGGGGTGGGGACTTGAGCGGGGTTGAGATTATCGACGGGGTGGTCATGGCGGATGAGGAGTGGACGAGCGCGAACGTAAGTCTCTACCTCGATCAATATATACCCTGGAGCACTGCAAGCCCAGTGGGGGGCATTTTGGAGGCCAATGCTGATTCGTGGTGATTAGGGCTTGGTGACCGCAGCTCAGAAGATCAACCGGAGGGGTATCTTGGCCAAATACCAAAAGGAGGTCGACAAAGCCTACGCTGGCGACAGCTAAGCCCACGGCTGGTGTATACTCGCTCCAACTCTTTCAACAGCTGGGTCCACTATCCGTATATACTCGCTACACCTTTTGGCGCCCCTGTCTGTCTATGCTTCTCCTCTTCTGGCGTTCCCAATTCCCTCCTTGCTCTTTGTTTCCCAAGCGAAATCACGACGGCGAATTCCTAGGTTGGTATTTACTTGGCATGTATGGGTTTCTTCATCTACATAGTGAGCGGGATCAAACCGGTTATCCATAACCTCCCGCTGCTGTGATTTCGTGGATGATTTTCATTCTTTGGTCAACGGAAGCACCATGTCACCCCCTATAGCATACCAATTCGCCCCGATTACCCCCACCAATGAAAAGCCCAGAGGACAAATTACTTAATATCCACATCCTCCTCATGAAAGCACACCAGAAAAATAAACTCCGTTATACTCCATGCCGATACATTTACAATATGCATCCCCTTACTCCTTGCGAAACTACACAGTATCCAAAGATAAACAGTCCAACGCGCCTCTTCATTCTTTCCTCTACCTATACCTGCGAAACTCCTAGCTCCTGTAGTCCAAATCTACTCATGTCCTCCCCTCCGAAAATCCCGCCACCGAATCATCTTCCTCGCATCAGAGCTGAGGCGGGGTCATGGCGCAGGCGACGGATACTCGAGGGCGCACGGGGGTGGAGGTGGAGGAAGAGGGATAATTGAAGGAAGGCTTCTCAGCAGGTACTTGGTAATGGGGATATATGTGAACATATACCTAGAATGCCAAGGTTGAATGAGGATGAGGAGATCACTTGCGCCATGTTCATGCAAAGCTGTGGTCTATTTATCAATTCATCCTAGCACATCCCGTTGTAAGTTCCCACTGTCCCTTCCTCGTCCTCAAAAACTCGACACCTTCGCCGCTCTATTCTTCCAATCCTCCTTCCTCTGCCTCTCCATCTCCTCCCTAAATTCATTCCTATCCCCCGCCGCCCCCCCAACCGTAGGCGCATCCTCAAACCTCTCCGCGCGCGTCCTACCCTCGAAATCATAATCATTCAGCTCGATGCCATTGCCCTTGCCGCTCCTCCCCCTCCGTCTGCGCATATAATCCTTGCCGTAGTGCTGCATCTCACTCCAGTGCCGGCGGTGTTTCCGCATGCCGCACCATATGCTCAGTCCGATAAATATAAACGCCACGAGCCCGATGGGGAGCCCGATCTCGAGCCCCTTTTTCACGGGAATGGGGTTCTTGATTTTTACTTTTGGCAGGTCGGCGGGGTTGAGAGTTAGTGTTGTGTTTGGGCCGGAGGTGCGGTTTGTGGGCTTGCCGAAGGGGGTGGAGTAGAGAGTGAAGGACATGTTCATGCCGTCGGCGGTGTAGTTCCCGGAGCGGGGGCCGAGGAAGGAGTGGTTCATGTAGATGTTGATGTAGCCCATGGGGTTGGGGACGAGGGTGGAGTTGAAGAGGAGGGATTGGGGGGGGTCGGTGGAGGTGGTGTTTGCGTCGTGGATCTCGATGTAGTTCTGGGCGCTGGGGTCGAAGAGGTCGGGGTTCCAGGTTACTAAAGGATCGGTCAGTATATTGCTCGAGGTGACAGTGGCTTTGGGCAGAGATGGGGGGTTTTCAAGTAAGAAATGACGTACCGGCATAGATGTTGTTTACCCAGAGTTCTTGACCGTACTCTGGTGTGCACAGCGCACCCTGGTTGTGGTCCGAACCATTGACGCGGCAGGCTACGAAGTCATCTGGGATATCGCCAATCTCCGCTACGGTAGGCTGGGGTCCTGAGCCTGTGAGGACAGCTCCTGCAGGCAGCTTCGTCCCTGTCCCGGTGGTGACGGTGCTGGCATGCGTAAAGGTCGAATTGAAGGTCGCGTTGACGCCATGGCCTTGATACGCCGACGATTTTGTCGCGGTGAATGTTGGCAGACTCCCAAATACGGTGACTGTCTCGCCACCTGGAGCTGTTGAGAGTGACGATATATTACTTGCGCCTGAGTGGACCGTTGCGGAAGCGTGGAAACTTGTTTTGGCTGCTGTTACCGGCGTGGTGGCTGCCGCTTTGGCTGATTCAGAACCAGAGGTCGCAACTGCAGGCTTCGAGGAAAGGGTCGTAGATGACTCCGAGGAAGCTGAAGAGAGAGGTCAATTGGTTAGATCCTGTTGAATAGAGATGGACATCCGGAGGTATTGAATTACCTGAACTAGCTTGCCGTTGCTCCAAATTGCGCGCCATCGCGTCTCCCGTGCAGCGAACCGCTAGGACGAGGTATACGATCCATCTCATGACGGGCAATGGCACGTAGATACCACATGCGCGAATTGTTGCAACATAATGTCAGCATGGGGAAACAGAAGAAAAGCCGCAGAGCGATTTCCGCCATGAACTGTTCGGCAATTGGCAAGCCTTCTTCTCCCGGCGGCCATCACGTGCTCACCTGTCGGGATGCATTGATGGGAAACGCAAACTTTCTACCAGGTGTCTAATTATTTACAAACTCCGTATCTCACTCCTAGACACGCCTTTCACTGGAAATCCTCGTTGTGACCCACCAATAGAATGCAAAGCATCAAAGCCGTTTGACAGAAGGGATACATTTACCTACACCAAGTCTATATCTTGGTCAATATCAGAATCATCGAAACAATTCCAATACCTCCGAAAAGACCATCTAGTCGACCAGGGTGTGAGGCAGAGACGGATGGCTCATGTCGTAATACCTGCTATGAAGGAAGGTAACGTAGATGAGTTCCTGTAGGGACGTGCATACCTTAGCTCTCGTTAAGGACTGAGTGGAGTAGTGTTCTTGTTCATGGCATTTCGATATCTATGGGTCTGCAAGTTCAACGGCGAGCAGCGAATGACTCATATATGTCGTCGTAGCCCTCAGCATTCCCACACTGCTCCAACGCCAGAACTGATGCAAGCGTAAATGTCATGTCTCCCGCCGCAATCATCTAAATTATCGCCTTTGAGTTTTGCCCATACCACGCTTACCAGAAAACTAGTCACATGTTAGCAGACCATCATCTACTACAACAAGATATGAGCAATGACTTACCAAATGTTTGGGAAGTGCAGCCGTGGTATGTCTGTCGGCTTCTCCTTGCCGCGCATTCCTATTCATCTTCTTCTGCCCCAGCTTGGCCAAGCGCTCCGCCTTGCTCCTCGCTGCTACGTTAGTGATGCCATCCTCCCTCCTATTACTCTGACTCCTCGCCCTGCTCTTTGATCTTAGCGCTTCACTGCTTACAGGGGTATCCACATCCATTGCATCCTCCGTGCCAGTCCTGCTTCGCAAAGCACTGCGTCCACGCGACTGAGAGCGTGCACGGGCAGCAATGGCAGTAGTGTCAAAACCAAGGCTGTCGAGATGATTCTCCATCTCCGACAGCTTCTTCGCCTTAGCTGATCGAGGGATGACGGCCCGATTCTTCAAGGACTTCCTCATCTTGTTTTCATTCATGATTAAGGCTCTCTTCTCCCGGATGAGGTCGGCTTTCATGCGAATATTGGCTTCTTCCGGGTTCTCGGTGCTCTCGTCTGATTCATAGTAGCCGTCTGCTTCAAGCTTCTCCTCCTCCTCCTCGAGAGCAGCAAGCTTGGCATCAATGTCCGGGTCGATAAAGTCGTACACATTCTTGCCATTGAGGACTTCCGGGACGCGGTCATGCTTCCAATCGTCATCTTCCAGTAGGTAATCTTGCTTTAGGTCCACATTGTAGACACCGGCGCCACCGTTCTCTTCTTCAATATCCCGCGCCAGCCGTCGGCGATGGGGATCGTCTCTGTCAAATTTCCGGAGCTGCTTGACGGCTTCTGGGATGTATGGCTCTCGCACAATACCACCTAGCGGCTGGGCAACATGGATACGAGCGAGCACATCTCCTAGACGCCCACCAACAGTACCACTGCTATTTGTGCCAGATTTCAGCTTTTGCGCGACACGGTCTGCAATTAGTCGCTCGCAAGCCGCGTTCTTGACAATTGTTACTCCCTCTGTAGTTGTGCAAGATAGTTGAAGAAGCTCCACATCTCCAGCCTTCAGGATCGCATCCAGCTTCTCCTTGTTCTCTGCGTCAAGGTCTTCAGGACGCATGATATCAATCTTGTTGATAACTATGAAGACGATCTTGTTCGCGAAGAGCGGCTTGATGCTCTGAAACAATTGAATCTGGGCTTGGACGGAGTAGCCGCAATGCTCCGACAAATCCATGAAGTAGAGAACCGCGGAGCGCAAATGTGCAATGGCCGTGATAGATTGCATTTCTATCGTATTCATCTCTTCTAAGGGATGGTCGAGGATACCAGGGGTATCTATGGCTTGGAAACGAAGGTATCTGTAATCGAAGTGGCCAACGAACAAACTCTTCGTTGTGAATGCGTACGGCTGCACATCGACATCCGCTCTTGTGACACTTCTCAGGAAGCTTGACTTGCCGACATTGGGGTATCCACAGATGAGTAGTGTCCGTGTATTCGGGTCGATTGAAGGCAAACGTCCCAAATGTTGCCGTACTTGTTCAAGATACACGAGAGGGTCTTTCAGCCGTCTACAAATTGTTGCCATGCGCCCGAGGGCGGCCCGCTTAAGTTGCTTGCATTGGAAGAGGGATTGTGCATATTTCAGTAAGCGAACATAGTCGCGCGAGACGGTCTCTATGAGATGCTTTGCGGTAGAGAGTTGTCCAAGAGCAATACGAAAGTGGTCTGCATCGTACAACGTGTTAAGGAGGTCCTTGTCTGATTCATCCAAGTATTAGCCGTCGCTCCTTTACGAACCCCATGCGAACCCGATGCTGTAAGGTGAACTCACGAAAAGGGTGTATGTCCTGCAATCGAGGATATCCGTCGAGGATGGCGGAGAGCTTTTCCGTAAATGTTTCCTGCGTGTACTTGACTTTTCGAGTATAGAATGCTATTGTCGATCAGTCAGGAGCTCGTAGCGCATCATCAAGCATATGTCACCTCTAATCCTGCTGATCTTGAAGCCTGACCGAATCTGTGTTGGAAGGCGGCGCTGGGTCCTACTGAGTACGACATCCAGGAACTCTTGACTTGTCGGCACCGGCGCGATCTCTTTCCAAGTTGTCTTCATGGCTATGACCAGCAAAAAGAAGACAGCAGATTCTAAACGGTGCGATGACCTGGTCAAAATAATGCTCGTTAATATTGCAGGGACAGAAGATTTGGGAAAACAAATGTGGGCAACCCGAGGCGAGCGGCTCGGGACAAATTGCTGTCTAGGAGGGCCGCCTCGGCCTTATCGGGGTACCAAAATGTCCAACAAGACTGAGAAAATTGTACGCAAGCACACGAAAGCTACAAGCTCTGCAAATCTAGGGGTTTCTTGCGCCTCCAATTGAGCTCTTCCACAATGTCAATGTACTCCCTGCCCACCCTCAACCGCATCTCCCGCGAACGCCTTTCCTCCCTCATCCTCTCCCCCACCACAGCCCCCACAATCGCTATCGTTGACGTTCGCGACGCCGACCACGTCGGCGGCCACATCTCCCGCTCTATGCATGTTCCATCGTCGTCGTTGGACTATCGAATACCTGAGCTCATCCGCAAATTGGCGGACAAGCAGATCGTGGTCTTCCACTGTGCATTGAGCCAGCAGAGGGGACCGAGTGCGGCATTGAGATACCTGAGGGAGAGCGAGAGCGTGGGTCTGGCTGGAAAGGCTATGGATGGGAGTAATGCCGATGGAGCCAAGGGGGAGGTCGACGAGGGAGAGAACGCTCATGCTGGAAAGGAAGATGTTGTGGAGGACGTCGGGGTTGAGGGGGAGAAGCAGGCTGAGAGGGAGACTGCGGTGCTGAAGGACGCTGAGCCTGTGCTGGAGCCGAGGAAGACGAAAGAGCGGGAGGTCTACGTTCTAGACGGAGGATTCGTGAAGTGGCAGGAAATGTAAGTTGATATTGGCTGCTTCTGCAGGACAGACAGTGTTCCTACAGCACTTCGATATGACGACAGTATATGGCACATCTGGCTGACTTGAGGCTCTTAGATACGGGAACGACAAACGCCTGACAGAGGCATATGCACAAGATATATGGATAGACTATTGAGAACGCCAGAGTCAACTGTGATACTTGTGCCTGGTCAAAGCCGAAAGGCGCTCCTCTCGATGATAGTATGATTCTGTACGGAGAAGCTCTGAGCATTGACAACGATTCTACTGCTAAATGCTTTTGAAAGCATGTATCACATCTCCGCCCAAGCCTTGATGATGTCTCAGCAAAGACCGAGTTCCAATGGGATCACATACACTTCGAAGCTGCACATAATGTCGATCTCCAGCATGACCAAGCAAGGTCGCCTTCGACGGGCAGAGTGTATTGCATGCTGAGAGATAGGATGAGAAATCTGTGGACCAACATGATTCTTCTACAATATTGTCTGAGTAACCCATGATCGATATGAGACTTCGCCATGGGGAACCGTGGCGATCAATCAATGTATAATAGAAATCATTGTGCGAGACCCACTTATCCAGACAAAGAGCGCAAAGAAACATTAGGGCAACCGTCGTGACTGTCTCGATCCGTATATCGCAAGAACGCAGCGATGAGAGATCGAGGATTTTTCTTTCAGGACTTATCATCCTGAGATGGCGATAGCAAATATCAGTTTGCCTGTATGGCGATGTCCACTAGAGACGAGTGGTGTTTGCCATCTTGTGCACCGGCAAGGTGCACTTTCTAGGTGCTGATCGAAATGGTGAATCCGCTGTTCCTTCTGCATTTTCTTCTTGTCTTCTCCGGCATCATCCACCTGAGTGCTCCGGAAGAGCAACGCTTTGCCTCTTTGGCTATGGGTCATCACTGGTCGATCAGTCGTCCGCCAATCCGTCAAATCGTTTTCTTGAATTGAGCTCCAACAACAGCTTTCGTATTTCCTGCTGGCACGTGGGATGGATGATCCAACACGGTCTCACGCGGTTCTAATTGCCGGCTTGTTGACTCCTCGCAATAAAACCTCACATATATATTTTCCTTTCCCGTCACAGATGGAGCGAAATCCGGATTTCAACATGTCCATAATATTGGGATAATTTGGCAAACGTATGCAGGCCATGCACTAAGGAATTCCAGGCCATAATATCTACACATTTCTCTTATATTTTGATAGCGTCGGGTGATAAGAACGGTTCACACTTTGTATGGTAGAGGCAGGTCCGTGTAGCAAGCGAAGATGGCCAGGAAGGCTTCGTAGCGTGGATCTCGGGCCCAAGACACCATCTGGTTGATGGACTTGCTCGTGCTCGTGGCAGCGTAAATAGGAGCTGGGACGTTCCCTGTAATGTAGTATTTTAGCAATCGCGAACTCCTGCAGCACTCATTCCAGAAACTCTGTGTAACCTGGTGATGCCCCTCGCAGCTCTCTGTGACCAATCCGAGCGCCAAATATGGGTCTGACGCAGGCAGGGCCATCCAAGGCACCGTCCGCATTTGCAGCTCTGGCGAGGTTACACGAAACGCCATGACGATCGGCCGGGGAAGAAAGGAGGACATCCGTCTTGACTTAGGTTACCATGGTCATCGTAATTGGCCCAGGTCATGTTGTGCGAAGTGGATACAGGGACATCGTGTCGCTCAGAGAACATCTGCACTGCGTCAGTCAGTCACCGCGGTTGCCCTGCCTCGTTGGCTGCTGGCTGAGTCTTGATCAGGGAGGTTGAGGCGGACAACAGATATGGAAGAGGTCTGTAGACTTCACAGATTTAACTGCTGTATGAGTTCGCTGCTCACAATATATCAGTAACTGGTTGGCGGACTGGAAATACGTGCAAGCATCCTCGAAATTCGTAAGCACTTACTCAGGTGGAGGGCTCAAGCCAAGAGAGCCCTGGGCATGCCGTCAGATTCAGATTCAGACTGCAACCGCCGTTCTTGGTCTTTTGGTAGCTACTCATAAACCAGCCCTCACCTTGTCAAGTCAGCTCAGCTTGTTCTAGACAAGAACTGAATAGCTCAAAGCATTCAAGCAGGTAACCGGTATCGATACAGTCGGTTGTTGGGACGACTCCCAGTACCGTGCCATCGCGTAGATCTTAGTCTCGAGCGCGGAGAACCGCGCTGCCGGGATAAGAACGGGGTGTGAAGAATGCCTGAAACGACGAAGTGCATGCATATGAATCCATGTCACTGGGTCTGGGACGCTCGACCCTGGTTTCGACTTGTACCGATAGAGAGGAGCTCAGGAGATAAAGTAAGCTAATCCTATTCCTCCGTGGTTCGCCATCGGTATTGGATCTGCTTTACCCAGGCTAAGCCGTCTTCGCTGGCAAGTCAAAGTCACACACCAGGGATCGGTGTGACTAAAACTACTGCTGCAACGAGGACACTAGATAGATGAGCGATGCGGCCATAGAGGCGACGTGGCCGTCACCTACTCCGCTTGGAAGGCTACATTCACGTTTCACCCCCATTAAGAGTAACAATGATCACATCACATCGTCTCCCACACGCGACTCCGGGTGGATCAACCCCAGGCAGCTCGGCTGGAGTGAACCAAGACTGAAAGGGAAAGAAGGGACTGGGCAACCCATCTCTGGGCTCTGGCAGCGACATGAACGGACTGCGCCCCCTTTCGAGATGAGACGGCACAAGGTCCAACAGTTCATTGACCGTTCTGCAAGCCTTGAAGTTTAATGCAGCCTGCCCTCGTTAAGTCCAACTGACTCCACCCTTCACTTACCTGCTTCGCTCTACAAGACCTAGTCAGACAAAAATCGGCCTAAGTTCTATGCACACACTTCAAGGTGCAACGGTATGATATGTGAGCAATGCTCGTCCGGCCCTTGTTCCCTGGGGGTTCATGGGCTACTACTGCGCACATTGAAAGATTAATTCATAGTTCGTAGTGTTACCAGCTAGTGACCATAAAGCAAAAGCGGATAAAGGTCATATCTTGGCCCCTTTTCAGTCTCAGCAGACATGACGCACATTCTGCCTCAGCCATTGCAAACAAGAGTTTGAAATAAGATAAGTCTCTTACCTTACAGGTGTTGATATGAATTAGCAGTGACTTGGCCTTGCATCCCCTGGACCTTTTCAAGCATGGCGTAGGTTCCCTCAAGCGTAGAGCCTTCGGTTAAGGGACATCTGCATGTTGACGGAGTCGTAGCGACCCACAGGCAGGTACAACGGCTATGCGTGCCCAATACCTCCAGAGAGTGACTGTTCATGGACGAGAGTATCAAAAGTACTCTATCGACAGATCAATCCACCTTGTTCCTGTGGATGAAGTTTGATGCCATTGACCTATTTGTCAGACGGGTGCGCATGCTCACAAGCACCTAGGATGAGGCCGATCGTCTCGAGAAACAGCAGCAAGTGCTCGATATCGTTTTTGATAGTAGGCTCATCTTTCCTCCTGTGACGAACGTCCGCAACGTCTTGGACTTGGGATATGGAGCGGCTTCGTGGTCTGTTGAGGTGGCCGAGAACTATCCAGATTGCACGGTATGGCACCTTCCTTCATTGCTGAACCCACACTAACACGGCTTTCCTAGGTCATTGGCGTCGACATCTCGCCCCATATGAAACCAGATGATACCCCTGAGAACTTCTGGCCCCAGGTGCGTTGGACAATCATCTGCCCCTAAAGAAAAACTGGGTACACGAACGGCTCCTCCGGCGAGCACAGATGGTTGTGAGCAGATCGAGAGCCGGCCTTGAGGTCTCCACGGATATTGAATCAAAGCCTATATCCATGAGAGCCTTCTACAACACGTTGAGGTCGCCGTCCGCACATCTGTCCCCGTTGTCACCACACTTGTTTTCTCTTATTGACTGTTGTAGTAAGCTTGAAGAGCAGATCAACGCTGACCAATGCCCGTGCAGCTGGACGACATCAATCGTCCCTTTACATTTCAGTCCAATTCTTTCAACGTTGTTCATTCGCGCTTGGTGGGTGGAGGCATAAACAAATCAAGATGGTCGTCATATCTCCAAGACATCAAGAAGTGAGTTCCCTGGCAAAAGAATTTCATGGGTGTTGAGCCCATGTTGTCCCTATGACCGAAGAACTGATACGTGAAAAGGGTGTTGAAGCCTGGCGGCTGGGTGCAGATGGTTGAATTATATTATCAGTGTCAATCTGATAATGGCTCGATAACGGACTCTCATGCCCTTCGACAATGGAGCAACAAGTACTTACAAGCCCTTGACGGTATTAAAGACATGCGTGCCCCCATGCGGCTGCAAAGTCTGTTCACTGCTGCTGGCTTTGTCGAGATTGAGTTCAAGATGATACCTTTACCAACATGCGGGTGGTCTAGTGGTATTTCTTCTCCCCTCCTTCGAGACCACAAACGATGATGGCAAGATTGTTCCCACCGCGGTCCAGTATATTATGCGTCGATTCGGGCTGATTTAGGGGCGACAGATGCAAGGCAACGTCGGATCGGAAACGCCAACAAGCAGAACATGCAGCAGGCCCTCAGTGCTTTGGCCCTATTTCCCTTCACCCGGCGTCTAGGCATGACCGTCGCTGCCGTAAACGATCTTGTCAATCGAGCTCGCGCTGACGCAGCCAATGCCAACCTCAAGGCATATTTCCCGCTGTAGGTCGTCTTCGCAAGCGAGGTTTCGCTCTGCTTGATGTGTTGCTGATGCTCCTAGCTATGTTTGTATTGGAAGGAAACCGCGCTGATCAAGGCCACTCCGGCGAAGAGACCCTGGTGAAAGTATCGACTATAGGATCGGGCTTTGGCGTCCAGTAGCCTGGACTGGTCGATGAGACTGGTATAACAAGTCTTTCTTGCAGACATGGCAACTGCTAGTGAGCTGTGAAGGATTTTATCAGCTGGCCACGATATTGTTGTACACAATATATCTTGCTAAAGATTAGACACAGGTGTCTCTTCCCGGACATCCTCTTCCTGGACATCCTCTTCCTGGACACTTCTTGCGTATGGCGACCTCGTTTAATCCTTCGTGGCCCTGCTGCCAATGTCACTAAATACTCAAATTTCACTCATATGTCAAGATCCCAGTGAAGCGACATCCGAACCGTCTTTACGAACAACAAACACACAGCCCCATCCTGAGTACGTTGTATCAATGTGGCCGGACCACAACGTCACAGGAGTCCCGAATGTTTCTCCCTTTCTGTGATAAATCCGTCTCCTCCTTCAGGCTTCACGGTGATGAAGAGTTTCCTCAGCAGCATGGTAAACGGCCGGAACAGCTGGTTTGTCCCTGGCGATCTGTGCCCGAGGTTGAGTTGTCCTGGCCACTGCTCCATGGGACTTACCCTATGTCTAGAGCAGTGGAGCGGACGTTTGTCAAGCAAGAGGGGCCTACGCGAGCCTTGCTGCATGAGATGCTTTGACAGTCTTCATGGAGAGTGCTTGGAGCTTTCGTTGATGCATGCAAGGAGATCTGCATCATTGAATTTGGGGTTGATGGGAAGGATGGGAAGTCGTTGAAATTGGCATAACAGCAGAAAAGGGGCAGGACCCGATAGTCTGGTAGCGAGAAAGGAACCATAAAGTAGACTCCGTAGCGGCCCATGCAAAAGTCAAAATACCGACATCTTGGTTCGGAAGGATCAGTTTTCATCTGCTAGCAATGCTATGAGAGTAGCTTTGTCTTGTCAAGCAGCTATCGTGTATTCAGAAAGGATGAGGGAGATGCTCCTACTATGTACAGGGGACCATAGGCGTGATTAAAGAGACAGCAAAGAGACACGCTCCAGATCAGACCAACACCCTCAACGGAACGCTCCACTCCACCATTGTTATTGAGTGCCTCACGCCGTTTCTCCCTTTCGTGTGACATCTCTTACAAACCTGCAGTAGGCCGTACATAACGGTCTACTGTGCTTGTGACAGCGGTCCACCGACCGATCAGGGAATTCTCACGTTGATCGGACGAGTCGGAAAGCAATCTAAGACCGAGGAGGCAGAAGAGCAAAGTCAAAGCGCAATCCTTACAAGGGTAGGCGAAGCTCTGCCAGCCCAGGAACTCATCACAGAGTCACAGACTCCGGGGAGGCGGGAGGCCGCACTCGCGCCGCAGTCAGTGACAGTCACATGAGTGCCAAGTCAATGCTAACTCGTTATGGTAGTAGTCGCTAATCCGTACAGGCGTTGAGGGACGAAATCTAGGTTCCTAACCCACGATCAATAACAATCCCTTCGACATCGATCTTACGAGCAGCAGGGATTACTGACTGTGGGAGGCTTTTTTCGACATAGACCAGGCAGAATGCCTTCTATACACAAACAAGAGAAGCCATGGGATACAGAAGACATCGACAAATGGAAGGTCAGTCCATCGAACGCCCCACCCCAATTCCCACAAACACAGATCCCTAGACCACATAGCTTTGTCCACCCACACCACATGATATCTCGTACGCCATCCACCCCATCCAGCTAACCCACCCTCTCCCCAGATCGACCCTTTCAACCCCACCGACAACCCCGCCGGCACCTTCACCGACGAATCCTCCTTCGCGACCCTCTTCCCCAAATACCGCGAAACCTACCTCCGCACCGCCTGGCCCCTCATCACCCGCTCCCTCGCCTCCCAGCACATCGCCTGCACGCTCGACCTCATCGAAGGCAGCATGACCGTGCGCACCACGCGCAAAACCTACGACCCAGCCGCCATCCTCAAAGCGCGCGACCTCATCAAACTCCTCTCGCGCAGCGTGCCCGCCTCCCAAGCCGTCAAGATCCTCTCCGACGGCGTCGCCGCCGACATCGTCAAGATCCGCAACCTCGTCCGCAATAAAGAGCGCTTCGTGAAACGCCGACAGCGCATCCTCGGCCCCAGCGGCACGACGCTCAAGGCGCTGGAGCTGCTGACGGGCACGTACATCATGGTGCAGGGCAACACCGTCTCAGTCATGGGGCCCTACCCAGGCCTCAAGGAAGTCCGCCGCGTGGTCACGGACTGCATGGCCAACATCCACCCGATCTACCACATCAAGGAACTGATGATCAAGCGCGAACTGCGCGCCGACCCGGCGCTGGCGACAGAGAATTGGGATCGCTTCCTGCCGCATTTCAAGAAGAGGACGTTGGCGAAGCGGAAGAAGCCGTTGAAGGTGGTGGATAAGAGCAGGAAGGTGTATACGCCGTTTCCGCCGCCGAGGGAGAAGAGTAAGGTCGACTTGCAGATTGAGAGCGGGGAGTACTTTTTGGGGAGGCAGGCGAAGGAGAGGAGGGAGAGGGAGGAGAGGGAGGAGAGGCAGAGGGGGAGGGCGGAGGAGAGGAGGAGGGAGAGGGAAGCGGGGTTTGTGCCGCCGAAGGAGCGGGAGCGGGAGGGGGAGGGGGAAGGGAAGAAGAAGCGGAAGAAGAGGAAGGTGGAGGAGGGGGAGGGGGAAGGGAAGAAGAAGAAGAAGCGGAAGAGGGTCGAGGGGAGTGAAATGGGTGGAAGTGTGGTTGAAACGTGATGTCTCGTCGAAGTAGGGAGTTCTTTCATGCAATACAATTTAGGATCTGAAATCTACGAGTAATGCGAAGACGGGCACGGAACTCTACTTCCACTACTAACGCATGAAACAGTCAATGGTTTATCAATGCATTCCTTCTATCAAGTGCTAGCTAAAATGTTCTAACAGGATCCCAGCGACTCATCCAGCTATCATAAGCAACGTCAGTCGTCTGCTGGGTTGGATCCTGACAGGACACGGCGCCTCATCCAGCTATCATAAGCAACGTCAGTCGTCTGCTGGGTGGATCCTGACAGGACACGGCGCCTCATCCAGCTATCATAAGCGACCTGAGTCGTCTGCTGGGTGGTGCCGATTGTCCTACCGTTGATTAGAAGTAGAAATTGCTTTTTTAAAAATACGTTTGCTGGGATTAAGGATGCTGATTAGAACTTTTAAGGCGAGACCGATCAATTTATCTCCACCTAGAGAGCCTTCGCAGCGGCAGCCTTGAGCATGACGCGGGGACTCGTGGCTTCAGCACACGGGTCGATGGTGTACTGCATGTTAATTGTCTCCCACTCGTCGTCACGGGCCATCTCTGCCTTGAATATCACCGCATCGCGGATGTCGCAGAAACGGAAGATTGCGTGGCGATGCTATCGTCATATCAGCAACGACGAGTTAGCGGTGTTGGGAAGATGCGAACGAACGTTGCGCGCGTTGACACCCATCTCGACGCTCTCGACCCTATGCATCGGCAAGCCTGAGCGGTTGCTCTTGCCTCCAGCAAGTGCCTTCAGCCCCTCGACCGACCAATCCTCGTCCACGCCGATTGCACGGACACAGCGCGTAGCTCCGTTCTCGAGGTGCTTCTTGACGAGGCTGCTCATGGGGGTGACCTCATCGACCCATTTCACTTCGGCGTAGCGAGAGCCTGATGTATCCTTTCGGAATAGGATGCCGTTGGGGGTAGCATCGAAGAACCTCTGGGCATCGGCACCATCGAGAAAGGTCACCTCGGCCTTGCTGTCTAGGCAGCGGATCTCCTCAAGCGGACCACCTAAGTGAATTCTGGAGTCAGCATTTTCTTATAAGTCAACGCATTGAGCCAAGCGGCATGACTTCAAGGCGAACGCTGATAGCATGTTTCACGCTTTCCTGAGAGAGGGCTGAGGAATACTGAGAATTCACTTACCGAAGACAAGGTCGGCGATGAAGGACGGAGTCGGAGCGCATTCCCAAGAAGGGTCGCCGAAGATGATGAGTTTTCGCTTCTGCGCGGCTAGACGTGAAAACCTGTGTGAGTAAAGTAGGTGCAAGACAGGGAGGGTGAAAAGGCCTACCTCCTCCTTCACGCTCCTCCGGCTTGCCCCATGACGCAAAGTACATCGCTTTCTCAAGATCGACCCCGGCGGCTGCATCCTCTTGAGTCTCCCTTCGAGTGGTGACTATGTCAGCAGCGGCAATGGTAGCTGGCGAGGCGAGAGCAAAAACCATGGAGCTGGGAGTAAGGTCTGAGCGGGACTGATCTGATGGCACAAGGGGCAAGTTATTGGCTGTATCGGTCCCATTTGTTTCCGTTGTCACCTTGGTACAGGCAGCTGCCGGCTCAACTGGTCTCTGTAGAGGTGGAGGCTGACGCATTTTGACTGGGGCAGCTGGGGCCTTGGGCGCGCCGTATGCGTTTTGTCTGGACTTGGCGAATTGAAGGCCAGCGGCCAAGATCGAATTAGCCGATGGCCCTCTCTTGGTGGGCGCCGCAGCTTTTGTTGGACTACTTGAGGAGGCAAAGACATGCTCGCCTTTGCCGGGGTCGGCCGTACGAATATCAACGGCGCCTGCGTGAATTCTAGATTCAGCATTCATCCTTTGAGTCAGTGCTCAGAGGCATATACATGCTTCTGAAACTTCAGAAAGGGGTAAAAGATGTCCAAAATTTTACTTACCATTTGCCACTGAGGGAGCTATCGCCAAATTGGTGACGGCATTAACGATACACTCCTTCACACTCTCGGGCTCAAGAAGGTTGTCCGCGGCTGTAGGCTTGAGGACTGGAGAGCCAACACCAGCATCAGGGGGAGGGTCGATCTTGACCCATGCGTCGCTAGAGCGACGACGCTCCGATTGCTGCTGGTTAGATGTGTTGTTGGATACCTTCACGAAGCCATCGTCTAAGGTTTGCGTACCGACCGAGCGATATTCCGTATTAGGAGTGAAGAATGTTCGGTGGGTAGAAAGTGATTTTGGGGCTTCCGAAGGTTGCTTTGCTGTGACCGTAGCTCCCACGGTGAAGATGCTGGTGGTGGTAGTAGTACCAGGAGCCCAATGTAGAGCGTCAGATACTGGACCATCATTCTCATTCTTTGTTGTGGTGAAGAAAGGACGCTCTGAGGTCGTGCCGGCAATCTTGAAGGACATACGCTCAAAGCTCTCATTGTGCTCTTTGGCACGCTCACGAGCTTCTGCCTCCTCCTTGTCAGTTCTTCTCTGCTGACTCCCAGAGAGTCCAATGAGCTCCCTGTCCTTATTGGCGGATATTGGCGCGCGCGAACCTCGAGAGCGTGGCTTCGCCCAGATCGAGTCGTCGATGCCGCCAGATCGTGGCAATGAGGCAATCACCTCGTTAACAAGCATACGACCGATATCTGCCTGTGAGAGTTCTGGTGAATCTTGCACTCCAGTCAGCGGAGACGGCTTAAAGCTCTCCGGAGTGGGATGGGGCGCATGAATCCCCGACAGCTGAGGGCTCTCCTGCATAGTCTGTTGCACTGCTCGAGGAAGATGAGCGAGACGGTCGCCATGATTCCAAATAGGGTGGGAAGGTAGATCTGGGGTCTCCGTGCCGTGGCTGACTGATGAAGCAGTGGTCGAGTGCAAGGCACTACCGTTTACGCTGTTGCTATGTCCTGTACCCGACGGAATATCGTTGGCTGGCGAGACATCTATTGATGGTGGCGCTGGGGCAGCATTACTGAGGATTGGCTGCTCACCACGCGATGTGAATGACTGATGGCCAGAGCTGCTACGAATCTGCGCAGAGAATCTCCGGATGTGTTCAGCATCGTCGATATTGATTATGGGGCGTTTTGACTCTGCCATAATGCTGATGATTAAGTTCTATCAAACAGATGCAAAAGAGTTGTGGTGGATACAGAGATCGTGGGAGAATCGGCTATCAAATAAGAGAAGAGGACCGAGCTGCTTCACCAAATATGCACGTTAGCGTGTTGATTCATTTAAGCGAGATATCTCACTCTCTTGCATTAACTCTTCCGGCCTCACTGTATTCAGTCCATTGATCGAACAACGGCTTTCCTCTTTTGCGATGGTTTGCCCTTAGTTTACCGTATTTCCCATGTACTCATCAAATTTTTTAACAGATATGGTCAAGAGACTTTGATCCAGTCCCTGTTAGCCCGTAAGGACAAGCGTGGATGAATCAACTTCCACACTTGAGCAGCAGGAAAGCACCTGAGGTTTCTACGGCTATATTAGAAGTGTATCCCGTCTTCCTGGGCATAATCGCAAGCTACTCAGTCTGAATGCTCTTGAAGTCCCACTTTGGCAACCGTACGAGAATCACTTGCTTCAGCTGGCAGTCTTCATCAAAGTATCCACCTACCTGTAGCGAGGAAGACGATGATCAAGGAGATGAAAGAGAAGGCTTTACCTAGTCTCTTGCTATAAAGCTGTATATCTAAGATCTGACATGCCTCCATGGGGTATCTATCCAGACTCCAGAATCCCTCATAGACCCTAGAAAAAGTTTCTACTTTCCTTCACATCTGCTATTCTGATGGTACAGGGACCGTTTCCCAATTCTTCTCTCCTTCCCTCGAAGTCTCACGCAGTAGCTGCAACGTCCGTAGACCGCAATAGCCGTCACCGCCAGCGCTGACGATCTCTGGCTTCGGATTGCCCCTGGAGCGCTCCGCAGACTCTTTGGCATCGCTTGGTCTGAAGTCCACACGACGTGGATTATACCAAGGCAAGCCAACCAGTCGATCGATGATGGTATGGGGGATAGTATAGAGACGTTCAAATCGGCGGGTGATTGGCAGCCACCACAAAGTCCAGGGGCCATAAGCAACTCGCACGTACGGATTCTGATATATGCCCACAGCATTCACTGGAACTGTTTGTGCATGCGAATTAATGATATCAGCATGGATCAAACAGCATTCAGACGCATCCCAGTCCAAATCTGTGACAGCACGGAAGCGGATTGGCTCAGATAGGTCCGGAATCTGAGCACTATCATTGCCGATTTTGCTAGGCATGGGATTGTCATGGACTGCCTTTTGTGAAGCCTGTAGATAACTTGCATCAAATGCTACCATACCACCCCAACAACTCTTGACTCGCACGGCATCCTTGCCATCGAGAACGTCTTTTCGACTAAGCCCCTGACCAGCGTTCGAAAACCAGGGGAAAAACGGAACACCCATGCTGTAACCCTCCAAGTCCCTAGTAGCAAAGGTGTCGTAGAACTTGAACGGATTGATGAAGTCGACCGCACATGCAGCACCATACGACGCTTCCCCATTCCTATCCACGTTGGTCGAGAACAACAGCTGGATCGCATCGACAGGATTGAATAAGACGTCGTTCAGAAATAGAGCCTTGTCATACGTCACGTTGGATGGCTCATTGAGTGGCTCTAAAGCTCGATTGCGAACTCCAGCCAAATAAGCAATACGCTTGATCCGTTTCGAGCCATCTGGCAACGTGACTCTTGACATATTGTCTGTTGATAGATGCTCTTCGTATAGAAGATTGCTGTTGCAACGGACCTTCTCTTTATATCTCTTGAGCGCATCTTCAGCGTCAGGTCCACTATCATTCTCATATATGCTCAGGAAGACGTTTGTGTCCCCTAGCAGATCTATCAATCCTAGGACATCTCGACCCCAAGTCCCATCTACCAGACGCCCGCCTTTATCGTAGAGACTTGCAGCTATGAATATGTTCTCGTTATCGACGTTCCCTCTTCCATTTTCATCTGATGCCAGGGCCCTCCTTTGCAAAGCTCTATAGTGCTCCGGGGGGTCATTATACGAAGGCCAGAAGATTGCCGTGGCGAGAACGAACGCAGTGATTATGCATGTGAAGCTATAGAGAAGAAATCTCGCTCTCCAGCCACAGGTAGGTTGACATCGGTAAAGCCGGTGGGATGGCCGCTTACTGGCTGTGTAAGAGTACAACGCTCTCCGTTGGACTCGGCGGAGCGGAAGCAGCCTGATCAGAGACTGGATCCATGACGAGGGCTGTCTATGAACATAGGAGTCGGTTGTCAACCCACGGCTTTCGAAGTTGGCATCGTCAAGGTCAAATTCCTCGGTGGACTCAGAGCCGTCGAGGTCATCGTGATCCAAGTTGTGGGAGGACGTTAGACGCGATGGCATGCCGTACCATGATGCTGCGATAATATCGTACCCAAGAGCGCGGCGAAGTTAGAGATCGGCGAGGGATGATCAGTTCAACTGGCGTTGGAACGCTAGCGTCGGCTATACTTCGGCTGGTCTACAAATTCTATTAATTATGCATATGCGAAAGTTCGAACCGTCCTACATAAAGTATCTCGTAGTCCGTGCCAAAACCAACTCTGAAGGCCAGCCTAGGGTTTTTGTAGGCCAGCCGAGCTGACTCTCCCATATATGAACGAAGAGCGTCGCGATGCTAGACATCGAATACATTTTCGGCTCAACAATGATGTCAAACCTTTCAGTAATTACCACGTCTTTCAAGCGTCGATGAAGAATGCATTAGGGTAACCAATTATTGAGGGGATATAATCCACTTTGATGAGTTTCTATGGAATGTAGAATCACAAAGCGCGGCTGAGAGATCTTATCGAATAAAGATCAGTAAAAGGCATCAGACCGGACCATGATAAGAGACTTTATGAGTTGGGGAGCGACAAAAGAATCCCCGGCAAGACCTGGAAACAGATTTCAGACGAGCTCCAAGCGTATATCCAGACATTAAGGGTGGTTGCTTTCGCAAAAAAAAAAGGTCTTAATCTAGAACGAAACATGACAACGGGATTTTCAATTTTTCATCATAGTCAAGTAACAGTAACGGAAGGCGAGTTGCCCTGGCATCATCAAGACATTCTATCCCCGCTAGCCAGACTCGAATGTGATTATCTTAGCTCGTCACAGCTGTCCGGCTGCGTTGAAGTCTTGCAGAGCTTCTTTGACACGTGTGGTCATAGTCTTCTCGCCTTCGCGCACCCAGACCCGAGGATCATAGAATTTTTTATTTGCTGGCAGATTTAGCATCGAATTTTTAAAAGGTTTGATCTGACATACGCTTGCCGGCCCCCTCCGGATTGCCGACCTGAGTCATCAAATAATCTTTCTTGGTGAGGATGTAGTCACGGATGCCGGTGAGATCTGCACAATTTAGCTAGGGCAGATGACACTACTCGACGATACTCACAGGCCCATTGAAGGTCAGTGTCAATGTTGACTTTGACAACGCCATAGGAGATTGCCTCGGAGAACTGCTCGTTATTAGCTCAGCATATTGGGGGGGGCAGTGAATACGAGCCTCTGCCTTCGAGCTTCCGGAGCCTCCATGGAAGACAAGAAAGACGGGCTTGGGATTTGAACCTCCAATCTTCTCTTTGACACTAGGGATTGTCAGCAAAGATACCGGCTGACTTGGTAGGCACATACTAGTTTTGGTGCTTGGAGAGCAGCTCAGGGTGGAGCTTGACGTTGCCTGGAGAATACACGCCATGCACATTTCCGAAACCGGCGGCGATTGAGAAATACGGACTAATCTTTGACAGGGTAGAATAGATCTCATAGATATCCTCCGGCTGGGTATAGAGAGAGTTATTGTCGACATCCTCATTATTGACACCATCCTCCTCTCCCCCAGTGATCCCGATCTCCATTTCAAGCCATTGCTTCATAGGTGAGGCCCGTTTAAGATACTGATAACAGTAAATCCCAAGATCACAAGACGAGGCGTCAGACAAACCTTTGATGTCGTGCTAATATTCCAGTGTACCTCCTCTTCCGAAAGATCAATCATGCTATTCAAGATCAGTGTGGAACACCACGATAAGCTGTCGAACGTACTGTGAGGAGAAAAGGGGTTCGCCGTGGAGCTTGAAGTAAGCCTCGTCGGCATCGAGCTAGCATTGTTTAGCCACAAGTCCAACGACATTCGCATATAGGCGACGGTATCTTACCATGCCATCCAACCACGGCAGAAGCTTCTTCGCACAATGATCCTATTACAATTAGCACAACAGCACTGACACATACAGATCCTTCAACGTGCCGTGTGTAGAACCACCGGAATGCCGTAACATGGGGCGACCGCACGGATGTAGTGTGCAGCGGCAACGGCACCACCAATTGAGGCTTCTTGTTTCGCGTTGCCGACTCCTGGTAAAAAGCGTGTTAACGCAGGTAGTAAGCCGGCTGGAGGATAGATCTCGCATTGGTACCTTTGCCAGCGAAATAAGCCTGTGATATATTAGTATGTCCAGCTACCATATTGCCATTGTTCGATAAGGCTTACTGCTCCACTTTGAGACAATTGGAGGATAATTGGGGACTTTGAATCTCTCGCCGCCTCAAGCGCTGCAACGACAGTCGAGGACGAGGTTATGTTCAGGGCCGGAATTGCGAATTTTTTCTCCTGGCAGTACTTGAAGAGCTTTTGCACATCATCCCCGCTACAAGCGGTTAGTATCCCATCCCATTTATCAACTGAAGAGGGGTATCTACACGATGACGCCAGTCTTTCGGGAAAGAACGTCGGAGGCGCCCATTGTGAGATTGGCGATGGTGTCAGTTGAGTCAATTCTGCATAGCACTTAGCTGTTGCAAAAGGTCGAAGGGATGCCGTTCTCATAGATAGGGTACTCCGTAAGTGCGGCGGCATTATCCGTTGAGCTCGGCAGGTCTCGGGCGGCCTGTCCGTGCTTGCCCTGTGATAGTGGGGCCTCTAAGGTACTTCGGGCCGACAAGCTGTTAGCGCTCCACGACTTAGGGCAACAATTAGGCGGGCGCCAAGCCCAGATCGCGCAATGACTCTTCAGGGAACTTGAGAGTTGTGCTTTAAAATGAGTCGCAATTCCTCTACCACCCACATTCCTAGCCATTGAGTATTGAAAACATGACTGCAATAGGCCAAAAAGTCTACATCGACGAAGACGTTGGTCAAGACGACCCGTCCGCCGACGGCACCGAAGAAACTCCTTACAGAACCCTCCTCTTCGCACATATCCAGCATCCTCCCCCGCAAACAGATGGCCCACAATTCTTTACCCGAAAGTCGCAGACCGGACCCATACCTGAAGGCGGCGACGAGAAGTCGCGGCTAGAATACCACTCAGCAACTAAAAGCGCTCTAAAGAAGGCCAACAACCTCTATCAACAACATGAACGAAAACAAGCCAAAGGCGACGAGCTCGCCATACGAGAAAAGCAAGAGGCAGAAAAGCGAGAGCAAGCTCTAGAAGTCGCCAAAAAGCTGAAGCTCTCCGAAGACCCATCCCTTCCCAAGGCCACCAAGATCCGCCTCAACGAAAGGGACCCCAAGCTCATCAAGCTCCGCAGCGGCACCAGCTCCAAAGACGTCGACTACGGCGAAGGCAGGGGCACCCGCGTGCGAGTCACCGGCCGAGTCCACCGGCTCCGCTCCCAGAAAGATGTTATCTTTGTAACCCTCCAAGACGGCTACGGCTTCCTGCAGTGTGTGCTCACGGGCGACCTCGTCAAAACCTACGACGCCATGACCCTGACCCTCGAAACATCCCTCGAGATCTGGGGCGAAATGTGGGAAGTCCCGCCCAAGCAACACGCCCCCGACGACCGTGAGCTGCACGCCGATTACTACGAGATCATCGGGCGCGCCGCGGGCGACAAAGAAGCCATCACCACCCTCGTTGCCAAAGACGCCGACCAGCAGACCCTCCTCGACAACCGGCACCTCGTCCTCCGCGGCGAGAACTCCTCCTCCGTCATGAAAGTCCGCGCCGCGGTCCTGCGCGCCTTTCGCGAAACCTACGAATCCATCACCCCCTCGTGCCTCGAAGTCACCCCGCCCTGCATGGTGCAAACGCAAGTCGAAGGCGGCGCCACGCTCTTCGAATTCAATTACTACGGCGAAAAAGCCTACCTCACCCAGTCCTCGCAGCTCTACCTCGAAACCTGCCTCCCCTCCCTCGGCAACGTCTTCTGCGTCGCGCCCTCCTTCCGCGCCGAGAAATCGCTCACCCGCCGCCACCTATCCGAATACACGCATATCGAAGCTGAGCTCGACTTCATCAACTTCGACGACCTGCTCACCCACCTCGAACTCGTCATGTGCTCCGTCATCGACATCATCCTCGCGCACGCCCCCACCGCCGCCCTCGTCACCTCTCTAAACCCCGACTTCCGCGCTCCGGATCGCCCCTTCAAGCGCATGCGCTACGCCGACGCCATCGACTGGCTGCGCGAGCACGATATCCCGAACGAAGAAGGACAGCCGCATACTTTCGGCGACGACATCGCCGAGGCGGCGGAGCGCAAGATGACGGATATCATCAACCGACCGATCTTCCTGACGCATTTCCCGGTGGAGATCAAGGCGTTCTACATGAAGAAGGATCCCCAGGACCTGAGGGTGACAGAGAGCGTGGACTGCCTAATGCCGGGGGTTGGAGAAATAGTTGGGGGGAGTATGAGGATGGAGGGTTATGACGAACTATTAGCAGCATACAAGAGAGTCGGAATCGATCCGGCGCCGTATTACTGGTATACAGATCAAAGGAAGTAGGTCTTTTCCCGTTCTTTGCACCTTTTCCCATCCTCCTTCATCTAAAATTAGTCTCTCCCTGTCTTTCCCCTGTTTTCACCTCCCCGTTCACCAGCCCATACTAACACCCCTATCAGATACGGCACCTCCCCCCACGGCGGCTACGGCCTCGGCCTCGAGCGCTTCCTAGCCTGGCTCTGCGGCCGCTACACGGTGCGGGAATGTTCGCTCTATCCTCGCTTCACGGGGCGATGCACACCCTAACCGTTCCTCTCCCTGCGATAGGACAGGGTATGCTCTGAGCATGGGATTTTGTGTGCGTTGTTAGCGGTATGTTTTAGATGAGGGAGATAGGTAGATAGAGATGAGGTATGAGAGAGATGCGATGAGGTATATAGCAATCGAGCTTGATTGCCAGAGAGGAAGGTTGTCGGATATTGATTCTAAAAGGTGTGGAGGTTGAGCGGTGGTAGCCGTATGCTGTAGATGAGAGTGAGCATATGTGAGCGTATGTAGCCATAGAAATTTGCATTCAGCATATGAATATGCTTCTTCAAATCTTGCCATTGTATGCAGCTTTAGCCTGGTTTGGTGGTGCATAGAATACTCCTATAACGTATCTCAAGATCTAGCATAAGTAACAGGGAAGGGAGTTAGAGTAGTTTCGCTCTGTGCAACTAAAACAGACAATGACCAGCGATATTGCACAGACTGTGACGCTCCAGTTCCTCGCAATGCAATAATTCTCGAGCTCGAATCAAATGCGTCCCGTGGGTTCAGCACGACAATGACCGTCATGAGCTATCCAGCCACTCTCCACTCTTGACATCGAGAAGTGAAATAGGCCACGAAGGATCCCCAAAGCAAAGGCAAGTGTACGCAATTCCATATCAGCTACATACATCCTCCCCACCTTCAGCGCAGTGGCACTCAGCACTTGAGGTCCACCATCTCCTTCAACTCCTGTCCAGCGCTCGGTAGCAAATCAGATCGTCCTTCCATCGAGCGAGCATGCATCAATCCATTTATATCATCGTCGGCAAACTCAGGCAACAGACGCCTTCCTCGAGGGCCCACCACCCGTAGCGCTCTTCTGCCCGCCTGTAGAAGCCACACTCGCTTTCCTCGCCGGCGCCGCGTCGTCAGGCCAATTCTCTACACTGACATCCACATCGTCATTCCCTGCGTTGGCTCCCCCGCTAGCTTGAGCATTCCCCCCCATATTCTAACGATTACTGAATCAGTATCTCCACCAGGGGCCAGCAAGAAGGATCGACTCACCCCCACCACAATCGGCGGTCCCACAGCAAACAACCTCGCTCCATTCGGCCCGCTGAGCGCCTGCCTCAGCGCCTCCTTGCGACGGATGACCTCGTAGCGGCGGCGCGTGTCGATGTGGTAGTGTTGCGCGAGGGGCTGCGGGCGGGAGCGGCGGATGCCGGCCATGACGGCTTCGGTTTCTTCGTCGGAGTCGATGGGGCCGGTGGGCTCGAGGTCGTCGGGGATGGGGGCGAGGGAGGAGAGGGCGGCTTCTGGTTGGGGGAAAGGGGGGTTAGTGCTAGTTTAGGGTAAAAGCGCGTGACGCAATGAGGATAAGGTGGGAAAAGGGGGGGGGGGGTGGAACCAGGTTGGGTTTGGGTTGCTGGGGGGTTTCGTGGAGCAGGTTGGATAGGTCCGTTAGATGCGCCAGCGGTTGCTGAGCGCTGGTTGGACATTTGTTGAAGACTGGGCTGGTGGATATTGGCTGTGCGAGTGCGGAGATCTAAATGTGATTTCTGGACTCTGGCTCCAGGAGCGGCGGTACGGGTAATGTTATATTCTCCAGAGCGACGAGGTACAGTCTTGCGGGCAATGACGACGCTTTTATCACGAGAGGGGGTGTTTGGGGCCATGACAGCAAAGTGTTGCAGAGATATGTGACAAAGTAAGAAAACTGTGACGGCTTACTCTGTTGCTTCGCTTGATTTTTCTTCTGATAAGAAGCAAGCAGAATATCATAGGGCAGACTACGTCCGGGCACCGCCCGCTTAGCTCCCATAGAATGGCTCTTGCATGTCAAGCTCCTCGCGCAGTATCCGCCATTAGGAAGGAGAACGCCGCATTGTTTCTCAACATTGACGGGCCCTTTGGGCTTCGGTAATTTGGGTTTAGGGGGTTCATCCTTTTTGAGTTTCTTCTTCTTTGGCTCCTTGTCACCATCCCCATCGGCTTTACGTTTCTTCGTTGTTTTGGGACCATCAGGTGCAGCTTTACCAGCACTCTTCTTGGCGATCTTTGCTTTCTCCTGACCAGCTGCTGATGGCTCACCATCCTCCTCAGCAGGCCTACTGACAGCATTTGAAGCATTAGCAGCTTCCTCCGCCTCTTTGTCCTTATCAGCCTTTTCCTTCTCCCTGGCTTGCGCAGCCTTAGCCTCTTTGGCTTCCTTCTTTTTACGGGCTTTCTCCTTCTTCTTCTGCTCGCAAAGCTTTACGTGGGATTGGGCTACAGCTTTCGGCGTTGGCTTTTTGCAGTGCTTGCACTGGATATGATCTGGGCGATCTTCTATGGGCTTGCCTAAATCTGCTTCCGGGATGGGGGAGTCCGGCGTTGGGCTTCGAGTCGCCCCTCCGACCTTAGGCTCTGCTACCTCTTCCTCCACTATCAGCTCGAAGTCCTAGACTGCTGCAGACAATCGAAATATACCGCTACCATCGCCATCCGCTTTAGGCTTGGCATTCTTTACAATGGCCTTCTTCAGCTTTACCGAGCCGTTCGCTTTCTCCTTCTTGGCCACAGCTTTTACTACGTTGGCTTGGTCTAAGAGGCTCACATCCGAAGTAGTAGAGGCTACCGAGGCTGTTGATATAGAACTCGTTAGTAAGCTAGGTAGAAGGATGTAAAGTCAAGTTTACCCCGCCGGCTTGGATCATTTGAAGCCATGCCCAGTCGATGTAGGGAAACCCTCGAACCTGAAGTAAGGCCAAGCCTGTAAGCTTAAATTCCAAGACTAGCCCCTACATCGAGCTCAGTGGCCATCCTCATAGTTGCAGAGAGCCGTCAGGAAGCAAGCAAGGCACTAGCGCTGTTATTCAGCCGATGTCTCCGAAGAATAGCCGACAATCGGCGGCAATCCACCAGCCAAGCCTTGAGATGCGACTGATTCATTTGCTCTAGATACAGGTGTAGCAGCTTGAGACAAGCACTGTCGGTCGCGTTTATTGCTCCTTTCTTATTTGCCACATGCAAATGCAATCTTCGAAATATCATACATGATCGAGCCAGGGTCGACTTGAATGAATAGCAGCTATCCGCCCACAAATGCCTCCCCCTCAACCATTGAGGGAGCTGAACAGCCCAAGCCTTTCGAATTATGCAGCACCCGCTATTCGACCTTCGTCAGAGCAAAAACATCTTTCATGAGTCGTGAATGCACATGGGAACCCAGTAGACTTCGACAGCATCGGAGCGAAACAGTCAAGTACGGGGCTGTAGTACTAGGAGTACACGAAGAGATCCAGTTCCTCAAAAGGTGTATCGGGTCCCTTGCCGGGTGAGAGGCTTGCCATTGCGGTTCGTTTGCCTCGTCTGCCGACCTTCTTCCTCAACGAGCGCAGGGGCCGCTTTCTTTGCCTTGGAACCCCGACCAGACGTTGGTGGCTTTGGTTCCGAGTGAAGATGGCCGACCTCTTTCAACGCCGTGAGGTTCTTCCACTTAAGGCAGCGGTGTCCACTGCTCTCGACTTGAGGCTTCGTTCTGGCGGAGATCCGTTTGGCCGGCTCACTCGTGTCGGACTTCCTATCGTCATCTTCGGAGAGGTATTGCTTGCGCTTCAGCATGTGTGCGCTAATCTTCTCTCTCTGTGCTTGCAGTTCTTTTCGCAGTTTGATCTCCCGATGTCCACGTATGTCGAGCCAGCCGATCAACGAGTCAAGATCCTCAGGGTCATCGTAGTAGCCCCAATGTCTGGCCGTGAAGACATGGGTGGCGCCCTCTTCCCTCATTTTCCGCTCGGGAACGGTCATATGGAACGCTCGATGGTACTGTGCGTTCTCCTGGTCACTGAGCTCTATGAAGCCCTGTCGTTCAAGATCATCAGGACCTTGTACCCACAGACAGCCATTCGCGAAACCAGCGTCAGCAGTCGAGCTGTCAGGGAGGCCAGCGTATGGCATGGCGTTGCGTTCGAACCAGTAATATCGATTCCAGAAGCGGTCTTTTCCCAGACACCTCGTACGAGGGCAGTCCGCTTCACGGAGGTCATTTTCAATCACTGCCACCTCTTCTTCATATTCCCTGATCCTCTCCTTGAATTCCTCGATTTTCTTCATAACTTTCTCGAGCTGTTTCTCTTGTTTGCTCGGTTTCTTCGCTTTCCCTGCCTTCGCTCTCTCCTTGCGTTCTTTCTCTTCGTCTTGCTTCTTCTTCCGTTGGGCGGCCCTGTCATTGGCGCGGCGCAGGGATCGTCCTTGATGCGGCGCTTCGTCTTCGCTGTCCATTACAACATCCTCATCTGCTTCCTCCTCGTCGACAATATCCATCTTGTCTGCATCCAATTCCGCCAGCTCAGTAGGAGGCGTAGGCGGGTTGCTGTCAGGCTCGAGTGTCTTTCGCTCCTCATGGAGGAGCCGTAATTCCTCAACACTGTCGATACTATTAGCCACAGATCGCTCAGAATTCATGGCATAACTTACGCTGCTTTACGGGTGCGCTGGACATCGATTCTCTCCTTACGGTGCTCTGTCATCTGGTTGCTGCAGTCCTCCATGTAGTTCCTAATCGCTTTGGTCTCGAGAGATAAGGTACAAAGTATCTGAAGTATCTTGACGCGAGTATTGATATTGAGATGAGAGTAGTGGTGTATTGCGGTTTCCGGTACCGGTTCCTCGCTCAAGGGAACCAATTTGACGAGGATCTCGTCGCAAGTTTTCTTGAGGCGCGGATTGGCGGACATCTGGTTGAGTAATCCGACAAGAATCGTGACCCATCTGCCTTCGCCAAAGTCACGCTTTCGAAGACGCATCTTCCAGTCATAGCCACGCGTAGAGCGATCCATTTCAGTAGCGCGGTGTAATTTGATCTCGCCTAAGGAGTTCGTATTGGCCTTGTCGGCCTCTTTGAGCTCGGCAGCTTCGCTCTTGGCGAGACTACTTCGAGTACTACGAGCTGGGGGTTTTTCCGGCTCCGGAGTCGGCAGCTTGCTGTCGTTCTGGGACGAGGCGTCCTCTTCAATGTCTGGATGAGCTGGCAGAGAAACTTGAACTTGCCCATTCTTATCATTGACGTCGTTCACCAATCTCTTTAAAAGCGCACAGTGGATCTCTAGTAGCAATTCACATTGCATGCTCTCGGAGGTGAGCTGCAGTGCCTCTTCGTAATCGATGAAGGTAAATGAGTCAAGCTGGAAGACCTCGCAATAGACATTGAGTGTGTTCCAGGTCTCGAGAAGAAGGCCGACCGAATCCATGACGACATCAGTGTTCCGTGTCTCCTTGGGATATGATGCCTCTGGGCGATCGTTGGACAGATAGTTGAACGCTGGACGACCAGGCTTACTCGACTCAGGAGCAATCTCAAGGTCCTCGATAGGATACTTGGGCTGGGGCGGCGGCGCGGGCTTAGATTGACCCTTTGCAGCGAGTAGAGGGAATCCATTAGTGGCAGGAAAGCCAGGCTGGTCGCTGGGAAATTCGGGAAGCTGGATCGGACGACCCTGGGGTGTTACCCGACCAAAAGCAGTATTACCGGCCAGCGCACGCTGATATTCGGTAAATTGGACATTTCTCAATTGGGAGGCATCGTGCGCATTGGACCGTCTTCCACCCTTAGGTTTCAATTCGGGCAGACGGTTAAGGGGAGGGTAGAAGTTGAGGAGTGTACCGTCATACTCTCCTCTCCTCAAGGACATGTTCGCCTTCCTCTGAGCCATCTGATGCTCGTAGGTTAGCTCGGGCGGGATTTGAGTATTGATCCGATACTCTTCAGCAATCTTTGGTTTGACGGTCCAAGGGGCTCCCGCCCAGGCTTCATGCGTTACAGTGTTCTTGATGTACGATCGTAGACGCTGCTTGGTAAAGGTCTTTCGATCACGCACAATGTGATCCTCATCGACCAATGCCTCTTCACGGCTAGAGCTGTCGGTTAGGCGGACAAAGTAGCGAGCGAAGGCTTTACGCTCCATTGTGCCATCATCCCGGTAAAGCTCGGGGAATTTAGTTTTCTCTCGGATTTGACCGTTCAGGCGATCACCATTGTCGAGAGCAACGTTCACGTGCTCGCCTGGGTAGAAATCATTCTTGAAATCCTAGATATGCGTCAGCTAGCGGGATCATGGTCGCCGGCGATAGATGTCGAACCTCGTATACGTGGTCAACTGGAGGATAGCTAATCAGCATTGACTACATGTGGGACAGGACGGCTACGCACCGAGGTTGTCAATCCTTGAGACGGTAGAAAATTGGACTTTCCTCAGGATCGGTTCCCTCAACGCGTCTGGGAAGGCGTCATCGACCTCATCTGAGGCATCCAACTGCGCAAGCATCGAGTCAGGTCCAGTGAACCAGGATATTTAACAGAGGAAACAAGACCAAATCAGAAAAACATTTTACCTCGCTCCTCAATGCATCCATGAATGTTAGGTTGGAATGTCCTGTGATTTCGCAGATGAACCTTCTCTGAGGGGATCGTCAGTCCAAAGATTAGTGAGGTACCGGCGCTGAACTAGACCAACCTGGCGGTAGAAGTCCATGCTAGCTAGCATTAGCCTTGAATACTTGGTGACTTGCGAGCAAAGAGGACGTACCGCCGCAAGTAATCTTCATAAGTTGTGAAGACCTCTTCAGTGGCTTCAATCGACCAGACCTATTTGATGGATGAACAACCATCGACTATTGCTTGAGATTTGTCACTTACTTCTTGGTCATCATGTATCCTCGGGGTAGAGGAAAACTGGACAGGCTTCCGCTTGAACAGCACCTAATCTGGATTAGTTCGATCGTCACGGAAAAGGGGGATAATGCTGACCATGATGACCGTTTGATTGTCCTAGGACCGTCCGACCTTTGTGGTCAAGCAAGTTTGCTCCGGGGGGTCCTTTATCAAAGAGGCTTGGAGAAGGGTCGTCTTATATGCTTTCAGAAGGAGTTGAAGGAATGAAAGTACTCTTCAAGAGGTTTGATAGAAAAGAAAAGACCTTAGGAGTCTTTGTTAAGTTGAGAAGATTTTCTGCCTACGTGCTGGAGCTTCTCGGGCTGAATGAGAGGAATTGAGGAGGATGCAGGGCAGGGGCGGGGGAGGCCCCAGGAAGTCAGCAAGGAGAATCTTTACGCGTCTCTGAGCTTGAGGATGGTCTTGAGTACGGGTTTCAAGGGTGTGGAGTTGAAGGGGGATGGTTGGGTGGTCGGGTTGTTGATGGGAAGGAGGAGGTGTCAAAGGAGGAAAACATGGTGAGAGAGGAGACAAGATCCTTGGCTTAAGGTGTGTTTCCTGGGTACGCAGAGCCATTCAAGACTAGCCCCCAGGTTGTTATTTGCGGCTAGCGGGTTCGGGACGAGGTTTAACCGTGAGCGTTGTCTCTGACTGATCCGCTTGAACACCTCCCTCCCCGGCTTCCACCTCTAGCCCACCATCGCAATGTCATTCAACTATGCAGCACAGCACCACAGTACCTCATTCGACTCGCCGCTCACTGGAGGTTCTGGACAACTGTAACATGTGGCATGCTAGGATCTGTTAATATTTAAGTACACCACAATCTACAATATCGGGTCTCATCTCTTGCCTTGAATGGACCAGTCCGCTTCGTGTTCAGGGCGGACAACCGCAGCATTTCTAAGGTGGCCCTTCTGAGCACCATCTGTTTTCCACATGCACAAAGCAACGGCCATGAACGAATTTGCTCCTTCGCGCTCACTATACTCAATCATCTCTGTTGAAGACATTGTTGAGAAGTAAGATATCAGCTGTTACTCTATTGCGTTCGAGATATCCAAATCCCTCAGCAATACGTGGTTCCTACATTCAACGCGCCCGTGTTTGCCTAGAGAGAACATGAGATCTATGATACGTTCTCTTCAGTGAAATATCTGGTCGGACAATTTCGATTGAATAACGACTTGTAGATTTAACAACGCCGCGGGTTGCCTAACGGCTTCGCGCTGGGATATCCGTTATCTTAGAGTATCCACCAACACAGCAATTGTGAGCAAGTCACACTTACCGGTGGACTTCATCTGTATTGTTGTAGTCTCCCATACGGCGTTCTCCGCATTCGTTTATGGCGTTGACGAATCGCTTCGCTCACATGCATATTATCTGTTCTTGTTCAACAAAGCAAGCAGAAAAAGCAATGAATGTCATTTGAGACAACTCCGTAGTATATGCTGATCATCTAAAATGGGTATCTTACGCTAAGAAGTGAAATATACTACTAGAAATCCTACCCAGCTCCCCACTACGCCAATGGCCGAGTATGAGCTCGTGAACATCAACGGAATGAACTCGTACTTGGACCCAAAGACAAGGCCATGTACTATCGAGCAGTACATGATAAGGGGAATAGCCACCGTAATGTACAGCAACGAAAACCGATCTAGCAGGAATACGCGCGGTCGAGGAGCCACTGGCGCTAGCCGGTCGAAGACCAACAAGACTAATATCAGCCAGAACACCGTATACGCTGTTTTAGTCGGAAAATCTGCAGCTGTGAAGAGCAGAGGGAATAGCGATACATGTCCAGCCACGGCCAGCGGGCGGAAAGCACCAAGATACCGACGGTCTTTGAGTGCCAGTAGGCTGAATGGTATGATGACCAGTAATATGGCCTTCTCGTGTACATGCCACCCGAACAAAAACGAGGCATAGCCGCACAGCGTCACGGCACCGATGAAGACGTTCCAGGTGGGCTTCCTATAAAGCTTGGTCAAAGGAACCTGTGAGCGTCAGTATTTTGGGAGATTCATTTTGAGACCCGACGTACAAGCTGAAAGACTAGCGTCAATAGAAACGTTATTCGGGGAGAGATGTTGGGCAATACGGCGAATGATGTGTCTCCGACGAGTCCTCGAGTAACGCTGTTGACTGCAGATTGATCCACGGGCAAGCCGACCTTTGGTGCAACTGGATATTAATCAGCATTGTCTAAGCCCTCAACTCTGTATACTTGGCTTACTGTGTATCAGAACCCTATCAGAAAAGGAATACATTGCCCATACATTGGGCGCCCAATACGCATGACAGAGACCTCGGGAGAAAGGGAATAGTCGAGTCAGGACCTGATCTATTTGGCCCCAGTAGGCAAAAGGTCCGAAGGCTGCACCGAAGACCAGAAGCAAGCCCGACGCAAGCTTGATACAATTGGTGAACTGTATCTGGAACATAGAATTCCGACTAAGGCAGTACGTCCGCAACAGGAAGACAAAGTAGGCTGGTGCAAGATATAGATAGATGTGCTTGAGACACAGTAGTGCTGCAAACAAAAGCCCGGAGATCAGTATCGTCGACGTCTGTCGGGCTAGCACGAGTGACAAAATCAGTATCCCGTAGAGAAATCCATTGTACTGGAAATGGATGTGGTCGACGATGAGGAGAGCGGGAGAAAGGAGGATCGAGATGGCCACTGCATTGGCATTCGCCTTCGATGCTGGTGGGCTTGAATGTACGAATCTGGAGAAGTTCAGTAATTACTGAAAAGGCCCACACGACGGCTATACTTTTGCAGCGCATAGACGAGTACAAGCTCGGTGGCAATGACAGTGGCTCGTTGAAAGTACACAGCTCGCCAGTGATCATATTCGATATTGTCGACCTTTAACATTGCAGGGTCGACGTAAGCCGCGAATTGGGAGAGGAGCCACTCGAAGTAGGCGAAGAATGGTGGATAGTCGAGCGTCCATTGAGAGGTGTCCTACGCAACACGTTCAGAGCACGTTCGTATCAGATAGAGGACTTCAACCTAAGGAGAACTGACCTCGTAGTACCACTGCTTGAGCGGCAGCGAATGGGTGATGGCAAGCCAATTGCGGTGAACCTCGAAGTCAGTCGACTTACTGCGATCGGCAAGCGCTTAGCTTCCAAAGGTGAGCTGTGGACGAAGACATACTATGCTGGGAAGAGTAGTATCTTCAGGGTCGTCGCCACGACGGCACATCGTGCTATCGGGGGGTATGAACCGGCCATGGTAGAAACAAGCGCAATGGCATATCTCTGCAAACAAAGCCTCCTGGCGGCATCCGCCAAAGATCGAGAGGATTACCGAGAAGAGAAGACATGGCATGAGGTTTCCCGCAGAAACCTTAATCCGAAACAAGGCGCGGCTCGACCCGCGTATGTACGAAGTACGTCAGGGGGTATCAGGGGTCCGCTTGAGGCTGTTGACACGCTTCCGTTTTTGGTCGAGAAAGCTGATGGATCTTTCGGACGTCGCTGTCGGGCACGCCATCGCCGTGTCCCCTGTGAACATTCGGCACTCCATCGAACTATCTCCTTCTGCTGTATCAATAGCCCGCGAAATCAGGTTTTGTATTATTGCCGTTGTCGTTGGTTTCACGGCTGCCAGCATTGTTAAAAGTGCCCTCGTGTACAAAAGATCGTCAACATAAAGTCCCGCCGACACCCAGCGCTGCTTTGTTCATCGAGTCCGCCCATACCAACGAAAGTCGAGCAGCTCTTACACATACTCTACCTGTCCGGGAGTCCTCAATCAAAGCTCCAACTAGAAACGTCGAGAAGACCGGCAATATGAGGCTCCTCCTTTTTTGGACCCTAGTAGCTACTGAAGCCTCAGCACAGTACCTGATAGATAGCTTGAGCTTCGGTCACAAGGATGCGTAAGAGGCGATGAAAAACTGTCATACTTAGGCTAAATGTCATTAGCATCTCCCCGAACAACAAAGGAATACCGAATTGGCGCCTACTACCAGAGAACCAACAACCCGCATTGGTATGGGTCGCGAACTATTGGATTAGTGGAAAATATGTCTGACAGATTCAGCTTTCTGATAAAATCATTCTGACGCCACCGCATCCTGGCAACCGGCGTGGGGCGGTCTGGACAGAAGCAAGGTATTTGCAGACGGCAGGCTTCGAAGTGAACGTTGACTGATCTCGGATAGTAATACCAAACCAGAGTGGAAGGTCGACTTTGAGTTCAGAGCTAGCGGTCCAGAGAGAGGAGGTGGGAATTTACAGATCTGGTACACCAAAGATGGCCGGGCCAGCGTGGACACATCGAGTATATATACAGTTGGCAAATTTGATGGTCTATCATTGGTCATTGATACCTACGGCGGCAGGGTAAGCTGCAATTGTCAACCGTCAGATTGGGGCTGATCGAAGGTTAAGGGTGGGAGCATACGTGGTTTCATGAATGACGGAAGCACCGATTACCGGAATCATCATGCCGTCGACTCATTGGCCTTCGGACACTGCGACTACGCGTACCGCAATCTCGGGCGTCCATCAGCCATATCAATCAAGCACGAGGCCAACAACTTTGCGGTAGATGTCGATGGCAGACAGTGCTTCTCCAGCGATAAGGTCATGCATACTCCCTTCTAATGTCGACCGGTGATTGACTCCTACCAGATCAAATTGCCTGCCGATTACTACTTTGGCGTCACTGCTGCTTCAGCGGACACTCCAGACACATATGAGGTCTACAAATTCGTCACAACTACCTCATCCTCCATCGCCCGAGAAGAGCCACGAAGAAACCAACAACCTCCCCAACAACAGCAGCAATACCAACAGCCACCACCTTACCAGCAACAGCAACCATACCAGCAGCACTACGAAGACACTCAAGCCTCGCAATACACAAACCAGGAAGCGCAATTCGCAGATTTGCACAACCGCCTCCAGATTATGGCTCACGCCATTGATAATATCCAGCACGCAGTGTCGAAGCTGTCCGACAGCTCGGAAGGTAGACACCAGGAGATTGCTCGTAACGTCATGTCAGGCGATCAGCTCAATGCTATGGATCAAAGAATCCAAGGAATTGAAAGGACTGTGCGAGATTATCAAAAAGAGTTCTCGAATTTACAATCTGTGCTCAAGGATACTCACGGCAACTTGATGCAGAGTATACCCGCGCACATGACAGACAGTAAGTAAACCATTTTCGTTTAGCATTCGTTTCTCGCCACTAGTCGGCCAAGTACTAATGCTTTTAAGTCATCCACTCCAAATCGCCTCGAGTAGGTGTTTTCGTTTTCCTGCTTGTAGCTTTCCAGGCGCTGCTGGCCGGTTCATATGTCGTATACAAACGGCGGAAGGCGAATGGGCCGAAGAAATACCTGTAGATACATCAATAAATAGCACATCTCATTACACAACTCCACATAATTCGCGGTCCGCAATTTTGAACAACTCACTCGGCACACTAAAACGTTTCAACGTAATAACGAAGAGCCGATCAACCACCGGCCCGCCATCGCCAAAGCGGCAAACCGTCAAAGCACTACTAACATCATCAGAAATCCAAGAGCAAATCCTCGAAAATTCTGCTTTCATTGCTCCTAATCAATCCCATATGCATGCCCGGCACAAACGCCAATTCCAGCCCCCTCACCACCACCTCACAACCCCACACCCCCCTATTTCTTCCCCCCCTTCTTCGCCTTCCTCTCCGCCGCTCTCTTCTCCTGCCTCGACATCCCCACCCCATCCTTCAATTTATCCATCATCTCGTCCGCCAACTTGCCCCCAACACCGCCTCCCGTCCTAGCTAGGAAGTCCACTACCGCCTGCTTTGCTTCTGCTGGGGTACGCCTGGGAATTTCAGAATCAGTATTCCGTCATTAAGTGAGTGAGTGATTGCATGGAGGACGTACTGAGCGGCACGGTTGAGCTCGTGGTACTGCATCATCCGCGCGACCATGTTGAAGGGCTTGCCGGCTTCGTCGGCGGCGGCTTCCTGGGGAGGAGTGCGGGTCAGCATTGCGTGTTTGCGTTGGGGGGCTGATGTAGAGGATATGTTTATGGGGTAGATGGTGAGAGAGGTGTGTGAGGAGGGTAGGACTTACTTCGCGCGAGAGAATCGTGCTGATATCACGATCACTGAGCAGCTCACCACCCAGCAGGCGAGAGAGACCTTGCCAAGAGTCGTCGGCGGCGCGGGAGGCGGTTGACGGGCCCGCTGCCTCTGGCTCTTCGACGACCTCCTTCTCCTTCCCCTTCCCCTTGCGTTTCTCCTTCGCAGCTTCGGCCTCAGCCTCCTCCCTCGCGGCAAGTTCCTCCAAGATGTCCTCCCCCAGCTGCGCCCGCTCCTCCTCGTTATACGTCAGCTCTACCATCTCCTTCATCATCCCCATAAGTTCCTCGCCCGGCTCCTTATCCGCGTTCTCAGCCGGCAGCCCAGCAGCGAAGCGGCGGCCGGCGATCTCTTCTTCGGTGGGGAGGACGATGCCGTCTTCGATGATGGTGTTGATCATCTGCGCGACCGTCATGGCGTTGGGGTCTTCGATCCCTTCGTCGTTGTCGCTGCTGGAGGAGGAGGAGGAGGCCGCGTCGTCGTTGAGTTCGAGAGTGAGGGGCTCTTCGGCGACGTAAGTGGAGAGGAGGAGGGGAGGGGAGGTGGGTGGTGCGGCGAAGACGGGATCGCGTTGTTCGATATCGTCGGCGGCGGATGGGTTGAATATCATGCTCGTGAGAGCATGTTCGGCGTCCTAGAGAGGGGGCGTCAGTGGGTGGGCTTTTGCGCTGAAGCGTAGAAGCATCGTTGGAGGTGCTCAGGGGCTGGTTGAGAGAGATGAAAACATGGCGCAAAGAGAGAGTCAAAAGCAAAAGCCTGGTCAGGAGCTGAGTAGAAAAGCCGGAGTTGAAATCCCCAAGAAACGCGAAATCTCGCTCTTCAGGGATAAAAACCCAAGCAGTCCCCGCCGAACCGAAAGCTCTGCAAGACACGCCGAAAGCCAACCCTCCTAGTCGCTCCAGAACGAAAAGACGTCTTGACTAACACGACCCGGTTTAAAAGCCCAGTCGCCGCCCAGCGTCAACAAGTAGAACAGTCAAAAGGTGCTGCGACGCGCCGCCGACAAGAGAGCGACAGTGCTCAGAGTGCAGCAGGAAGCCCGCAAAAAGGCCGCCGAAGCAGCCCAAAAAGGGGTTGAGAACAGACGCGACATGAAGAGAAAAGCTCACATTGCCCTCCTCCACAAACAGCAACCACAGGCACATATCCCCAGCGAAAGAAGCCATCTCCGCTAGCAAGAACAGAAAGCAGTAATAGAGAAGGAAGGATAGTGGGTTGAAGTGAGAACAAGCAAGGTGCTGATGATGGTGGTGGAGGGGGTCCTATTGTGGGTGATATTTGCGTGGAAGGAAGTTATAACAACAGATATATGTGGGAGCAGTGCTCGGCGCTCTAGCTCGTTGGGGCATGGGAATGGAAATGAGCGCCTACATAAGCACGCAGGGATATGATAGAGATCTATAATTTGCAATTTGAGTGCCCTTACCTTGCTGATGATGGGTGACTTCTTGTCTTCCATGGTGATTTCGATTACCCCCTTTCCCTTGGCTGATCGATCAGTAGGTGCACGCATAAGGACATTTCTGATTGGGAGTCTTACAGACGATGTATGTTGAGAGCTTTGAGCAAGATCAAGAGCTATAAAGCGTGATAGTAGCTATGAACTTGAATGCAGTGCAGTGTACAGAAAGATGGCAAGATGGAAGATAGAACGCGACCTGTTGATCATATCACCTCGATCATACACGCTACGCCTTACGAGGCGAAGCGAGGGCCTTCTTATCCACAACACAAAGGACTGACTGCTGTTCTTGCTGTACAGATATCTATGAGAGACATGTCATATACAACCTCTTCCCCCCTGTCCCCCATGCCTATGCTAACCATCCAAAACCTCGTTAATCACGCCCTCGCGCCCTGCGTCTCTGCAACTCTTCTATCCACCTTCTCTCGATGCTGCTTGTTCTTCAAATGCACCTCAAAGTTATTGACGCCCATCTCCGGCCCCGGCGTGTAGAGCTTGCCAGGGCAGTCTTTACACTTGATCCGTGGGTAGTACATGTACTTGACGTTCTCGGGCTGCGGCTGGTCCGGCCGCACACTTACTGGGAGATCGGTGAGTGTCGATACGGCAGTGTAGCGCATTGTGCCTTCGAAAGCGTCGTCGGGGTAAGTTTGCTGCAAACGGACCAGAGCGCCGGTGAGCCATTCGGGGGATGGAGGCTGAGGGCAATGTATCAGCAGGGAAGTCATTGTGAGAGATGAGAGAAATGAAAAGGGGCTCCGTATCAGCGGAGGCGTCATTTCATGAGATATGAAGGGGTTCCTCACGATAGGGTTGTCATGGCCGGGTGGGCCCTTGGCGTCCACCCGCCCTATTTGTGCTGCGTGCGGATGGATTTGGTTCAAGCCTGGGGGGGGCTGACCTTCTCGTTGTGGAGTCGACGCATTTGATGGCCGTGGTGATCGATTAGGCGGTAAGCCTGGCGTTGTAGGTGGTGGTCCCATGGTTCTGGGGGCAGGCGTGCCTTGATTCGATGTTACGCTCTGAGAGCGGCGATGTGGACCAGGGGTTGGAGTCAGGTTCTGCAGAGGCTCGGCGGTGGGTCTGGGTTTGTTCTCACGCCACCATCGTCGGTACCGTTCGCGGCCAATACGGAGTTTGATGATCAAAGTAGGAGGGGAGTCGTCAACGCTTTCTTCACGATAGTCTCTTCGGCGGCCAGAGGTGCGGGTTTCGTGGTGGTGGAGGCTGGAGGTTTCAGGAGTTGCCGAGCGACCGAGAGTGCTGCGCATAGCCTGTTGAGCTACGGTCGCTGCCCCTCGCATATTTCTTGTCCGAGCTGTACCGGACAAGAGGTGCGGTGGAATGGCTGGAGAACTTGGCGCTGATTCTTCGCTTTCTGACTCTTCTGAATCATCGAGGTCGTCTCTCTGACCAAAGCCTGGACGGCGGCTTCGGCCGGAAGAAACAGGCGCACGCTTGAACAACCTACTTTCTTCAATTGTTTCCGCTGCGTCAGGGAGGACCGAGGACACAACCATCGTTCGTATCGTCCGGCGGCGATCTTTCAGATCTGGCATGGCAGGTCCACCTCGACGGGTCACGGAACGCTTTTGCCGGCGCTCTTCCCTCGACAATGACAGCTCGGTCTTCTCTAGCTCCTGTTCGCTTAGCATGTAGATGTAGGGGGCGAACTCCTTCGCGGCCTGGTAAGGGCGGAAAGAAGATGGCAAAGGCGAGGGTTGAAAGCCAGCCTTGAGTTCATGGTCCTCGACAGGACGACCGTCAAACGCATAACCTGTAACCCACAGACTTCGAATGAACAGCTGACTTTGCTCTCGTATCGAATGCGCAATGGCTGTCGTGAACTCACCGGACAACGAGAGGTCATGTGTCATCTGCTCAGCGAATTGCTCGGGTGAATTCTGAGGATTGTTGATCTCCCATTCGAATTGGTCAATGAGCGTATGCTGGCCAATTGTGATATTCAATCTGATTATGATTCGTAGCCCGTCGTCCTTGTAAGCTGAATAGGGTAGGTGCGGATCTAATGCCTCTTCCTCAATGAACATAGGTGGATAAAAATCCTGAATCTGGTCCCGAATGCTGGTACTAACTTGTTGTACCAACTGTTGGCACTGCTCCATCGGAAGCTGAAAGTCTTCAACGAGTTGCTCCGCGAAAAGCTCTGGCGGGACCACTCGATCGTGCAGGTTCCAGGTGAAGGTGTCCCGTAGACGCACTTTATCCCATTCAATGTCAAGCCGTATAGGCACAAGCTCATCGAATTGTTCGGACTGTGTAGCAAGCTCTTTCTTTGGCACACGAAGCTCTCGAGACTTCCTTCCACCGGCTGGTCTTCGCTGGCTGGGGAATAAAACCTGAGATCCTCTACTTCGTATGTTGGTTGCTGGATTCGCATACCGGCCGTCATAGCCCGCTCCATAAACACCGGCAGGGTCATGCAGCCGTCCATTAGGGCGCCGCTGCTCACGAAGGGCGAGATAGTAGTTCGCCTCGGCTCTCTTGGAGGCTGTCAAGTCATTCGACTTACTCGTCGAAGCGAATATTGCAGCATCGTTCAGTTGTTGGCGATTGACATATCTCTCTAAGAGTACCTCATTTCGGAACTCCTTCACGATCTCCGGGGAGGGGTTCTCCGCTCTGGAAGGGTGAAGTATTCGAGTGCCAGACCTCGAGCGTTTTCGTGACGGGGCTGTGCCATTGACCCCTTTCCCCTTCGATCGCACATCTGCTTCCTGCACAGCTTTTGCATCTCTAGGAGATAGTTTCGCAGGAGTCAAGCCAGACGATGCCATCACCGCCTTTGCCTTTTGTTTCCCTTCCTGTATCGAGGCCCTAGGCTGGGGCGCTGGCGCTTTGCCATTGTGCTGGATTCCATTACGTTTATCATCGCCAACCTGCGCTTCTTCTTCGTCCGGTGACCTATCCTCCGAGTCGGCGTCTGCTTGTGGTGAATTATTGCTTGAGGTATGCGCGGCAGGGGAAGGCATTGCGTGTAAAGGAAGTCGAACAGGAAGTCGGGCAATCGAGTACGGCGCCTTACACCGCCATCATAGCAAAAACGGCAATCGCCTTCGAACATTGTCAGCTAAGATTCAATGTAAAATAGATCGAGAGAATAGAGCATTGCGCGCGACAGGGTTTCTCTAGGCCTATCGCATGGGTCCTGCTCAGTAAAATGCCGCCTTGGAAGAGGCATGGACCGAGGATGAAGGGCGCATCCACGGATTGTTCGGACAGAAACTAGAGCGAAAATGAGAGCAACATACCAGCAAGATACGATGGGATCCGGGCCGAGACGACAATAATCGCGTGCCTGTGTCAATAATGAGATGCCTTATTGGCGTGTCGCAAAGCTGAAGCCTCCACAACTGGATGCAGCTCTTGCCGAGGAACTAGCCACTTTCGACTAGTGAAATCGATCGGCAACGACTTCATCTGAGTATCGAATCTGGCCATCGTCTTTGTCATGTCTGGAGCATTCGAAGACTAGCAGTGAGTGGCAGCCGTCCCGGCCATATCATGAGGACAGCCAGTATGTCGAGGGGCAGGTCTGACAACATATATTCCAGGCTCTAGCTGTTCGATCTCAATCCCGACTTTCAATTCTCAGCCTGGCGGAAACCTGACGGAAATGGATTAGTTCACATCGCAAACCCTTTGGTTCCAGATGTATCCGGGGCGCTGCTGACTGAACATGGTTGAGATTCGTCGTGCAGACTGCTCAAACCACTCTTCGTGCTATACAATCCCTGCGTCCCACCCGTCTGGCACCCGTTAAAGCTCTCAGCCTATCAATTCCACAACACTCTCGCGACGGATCTGTCCCCACTCTTGTCAACATTGGACTTCGAGCGCCACTAGCTGGGCTAGGGACACTCCGGGAGAATGGGAGGCTCAGTGCCAGACATGCCAGGCACGAGAGCGGAGGGGGATTTATTGGACACAATGCGCCACGAAGTAGCACAATTGCTTCATCGGCAACAACTAGGCTTCCCTGGAGCTCAGCCGGTCAGCTTTGCGTCCAGACATCTACTCGAGCTTCAGAAGCAGGACTACTACGTCTGTGAGAAATCAGACGGTATTCGGTGCTTGATGTATCTCACAGAGGATGGTCATGGTAAACAAGTCGTCTACCTGATCGACCGCAAAAATGACTACTATTTCGTCCCCGATCTTCATTTTCCAAAACACATGGAGCAAGAGCGTGAACGAGACATTCACACGGGCACTTTAATCGACGGGGAGCTAGTCAACGACACGCAGCGCGACGGATCAGTTCAACTTAGATACCTTGTATTCGACCTGATGGTCCTCGACGATAATAGCCTGATGCATCGAACTTTGGACAAACGGCTTGCATACTTTACTGAAAGGATCAACGGCCCCTACAAAGCTCTTTTGAAGAGATACCCGGAAGAAACCCGATTTGCTCCCTTTCTCGTCGATCTTAAGGACATGGAATTTGCATACGGTTGCGCAAAGATGTTCCATGCTATACTGCCTAAACTTGCGCACGGTAACGATGGCTTGATCTTCACTTGCAGAAACACCCCCTACCAGTCTGGAACAGATCCGCACATTCTGAAGTGGAAACCTAAAGAGGATAATTCCGTCGACTTTCGGCTATTCTTCGAATGGCCAATGGTTCAACCAGACGCGGAAGATCTGGCAAACGGCGACACCGAACCTTATCCAGACTATTACCAGAAACCTATCTTCCATCTTGCAGTAAACATGGGCAAGGACGGCGACGTTCCCCACGGAACCATGACTGTAGACGATGATGGATGGGAAGATATGAAAGCAATAGGCGAGCCGTTGGATGAACGCATCGTAGAATGTTTCCAGGACGAGCAACAGCAGTGGCGTTTCCTTCGCTGGCGAAACGACAAGAACGAGCCCAATTATATTACTACGGTCGATAGCGTCATGGACAGTATACGAGATAGCGTAACGATGGAACAACTCATCGTGAATGACAAGCCAGTTCGCGAGGCATATAAGAAAAGACAGACACCAGAGGCATTGCGGGCGAAGGCGGAGGCGGAAAAGGCCATGGCTGCCGCCCAGCGAGCTCCGAATGGGCATGCTCAGACGAATGGCCATCGTGAAGTCAGTCTGAAAAGGAAATTCGAGGAGGGGGACGAGGGAGGCAACGAGGAGACGAAGAAGGTCCGCGCTCCTTGAAGCGAGGTCGGTCAGTGCAGCGTTTACTTTATGCCTTTGGTCTGGCGATGGCGTTATCACGATACCCATGCTCTCGGTTTATCATCAGCATCACACAGGCGAAAAGATGATCGAGTCGTTCTAGCAAAGGCGTCAGTGGGGTCCAAAGCATGCACGCTTTGTGTCACGGGATACTAGATTTTCCATGGAGACATTAATATTTAGCAATTGGCTTATCCTGACAACATAAAGTACAAACCAGATTGGTTGCACCAGACTTATCTCCTCGGATGTTTCCAGCAAAATGTGCGGGATTCAATTCATATCCCAAGTCAAAGATTTTCCAGTCTTTATAAACTACATCTTCACCACATCTAAATTCCCCGTGGGCTCTGCCGCTGCCAAGCAGTCTCACCCAGTATACCCACATTGCTAAACGAGCTTCTCGACCTCCCATCAACTCCAACCCCTCGCTACTAACCACCCACAACAGCCCACACAATGACAGCTCAAAGCCCTAAAGTCATCGTCGTCTTAGGGTTCGTACCCACCACCAACCTCTCTTCACCCAGACAAAGCTCATACAAAGCGTAGAGCCGGTATCATCGGGCTTCAGACCGCTCTCTTGCTCCAGAAAGCAGGCCATGAAGCTGTCATCGTAGCTCAGCACTTCCCTGGTGTCGAAGATGCGAGGCTGTATACTAGTCCTTGGTAGGTGCTTGTCTTGTACTCGCTGTTTTCATGATGCTTCGTGGGGTAGTTGCTGCTTGCTTAAGCAGGATTTTCCTTGAAATCATTTGTTGTAGGTATGACAGGCGGGAGGTTTTTGTTGTGCACCTTGGCGAGTCGAAAGAATGAAGTTCTGGTGTGTGACCTAGGCTAAGGAGTGATGGCGAACAGGGCGGGAGCTCAATGGCGGACTCATGCTGGGGTAGAAGATGAGGAGCAGCAGCCCTGGGATGTGGAGACTTATAGGCGATGGATGGAGGATGTAGAGGCTGGGGATGGAGAAGAGGAGAGTGGTCTTGCTGTAAGCACCTCGTCTTTCAGTCTCAGATTGGATTGGAAGGCCTGAGTCCGCGACCAAACCCACGCTGATGAATGGCTGGGACTCTATGCAGGTCTATCCATCTCATCTCTACTGGTATGTTCGATTACCGTTAGTTGACCATGCTTCTATTTGTTTGAGTGACAAGATCCCAGGCCCTCCCCAGCCCCTCCTACCGCAACCTCGCACTGGTGGTCATCCCATGTCCGCTCTTTTGATAGATTACCTGGATCATCCCTCCCTCAGAATACCGGCGTTGCAAGTGGTGTCTCGTTCACGACCGTCACTGTCAACGTTCCGCGACATCTCTCCTACCTCCTTTCCCAGTTCCGCTCCGCCGGTGGCCCTGTCCTTCGTGCATCGTTTCCCAGTACCGGTGGTCTCGCAAATGCCTTGGACTTCGCTGCGCAGGTCGTTCGAAAGCACAACCTAGGCGATATCCACGCTTTGGTGAACGCAACAGGTCTCGGCGCCAGGGAACTTGTACCAGACGAGAGGATGTACCCCACACGCGGCCAGACGATCGTAGTGAGAGGTGAGGCGGATAAGGTGAGCACGTTCGAGGGTATAGACTCGATCAGGTATGTCATCCCACGGAAAGGCAGCGGGACAAGTGTGCTTGGAGGCACGAAGCAGGCGGGCAACTGGGATACGGAGGTAAACCATGAGACAACGAGGCAGATTTTGGAAGGATGCAAGCCGCTTGCACCGGAGCTGCTGAAGGATGGGGAATTTGAAGTCTTGAAGGTGCAGGTGGGGTTGAGGCCGTCGAGAGAGGGTGGCGCGAGGGTCGAAAGCGAGATTGTTGGTGAGAAGTTGGTGGTGCATACCTATGGGCATGCGGGAGCTGGGTGAGTTCCTTTTCTGTCAAGGATGGGCTTCAGCTGACGTGACCGGCTGTAGGTATCAGAACTCCGTTGGAAGTGCGAATAAGGTTGTAAGGCTTATCAAAGAGTTGGAACGAAGCCTCGAGTAAAGGCAAAGCTTTGAGAGGAGCTTGCAGTCTTTGAGATCTGCTAAGATGTTCAAAATGTACTTTGGTCTCACGAATGGAGATGAGCTTTATTGAAGTTCAACATCGCCGACTACTGCACGGTGGTCTGAGTTGTAAACACCATCCTCAAATCTATTTTCGAGAACAGCGTATTGATTGACTGTCCAGCCAGTCTTCCCCGAGGAAGTCTGACAACCATGATTCAAGAACAAGAAGTCAATCCGGTTCAATGGTTTGCCTTGAAATCCACTGAAGGTGAGCGTATGGCCATATCTCTGCTCCTCCGGGACTGATGAACGTAGATCGTACATTGGCGAGCCATGGCCCGTCATATGCTTGTAAGCTTCTGTATCGGGCGGGCTGTTGAAGTCGCCTGCGAGGAAGACACCATTCACGTCATCCTTGAGCTTGTCGACCTGAGCGAGTATGATCTTAGCAGACTCCAACCTTGACTTGGTGCCCATATGGTCTAGATGCGTGCACATTGCGGCAAGCCGTTTCTTCGTCTCATAGTGTTGAAACACTCCAATGGTCAAAAGCCTGATACACGCTGCATCCCAACCTTTCGAAGGGCGATCTGGCGTCTCCGAGAGCCAGATGGTTTCGCAGCTCTTGAGCTCCCAAACGGAAGGCTGATAGATAATGGGCGAATACTCTCCCGCTTGATGCCCATCATCACGCCCAACTCCGATGTAGCCCCACTTCTTCCCGGAGGCATTGAGGCCCGCTAGAATGTCGACCAATTGGCCATGGAGGACTTCTTGCAGGCATATGAAGGACTCAGGGCAGTGAGACGTGTTGAAGATCAATTCGCTGATTATACGTGGCCGACGGACTTCCCAGTAGTCCTCGCCTTTGACTGGCGAGCCTGTGGCATATCTAATGTTTTTTGTGACTAAGAGGATAGGAAGCGAGTCTGTGGATCGCATGACAGCATTCGAATGTCGATACCACTGGAGACTCAACAAGCCGTTAGATAATTAATCTGAAAAAAGGTTCCTTAGAAGAGTGAAGTCGCTTGACAACCCCCTTTTCCCCTGAGTCGCTAGAGGCCTTGGCTTGTCGAGAACCCCACCAAGACCTTGTCAGCCCCACCATAGACTCGAATATTGTCGCCTGTGAAAACAGGTCGTGCGATATTCAACCCTCACACAGCCATAGTGCTACAATCTCTACGAGCCATGGCAGAAGATGGGGTAATTGGTAAGTTCAGCGCCGCTCATTCTTCAGCGGAGAGGCAGTCGCCGCAATCAACTGCGGGCAGTTGCGCCCGTTCCTTCAACGACGCATGCTATCTGCTGCTTGAATTCCGCCATTATACTTACATCGGCTGATGAATTGTCTGCAGATTACACGCTCAGTAATCCCGACACGCTCACCAAATACAAAACCGCGGCTCAGATCTCACATCGCGTGCTAGAAGCAGTGTCAGGTATCGAAATCCTGCCCCTTCACATTCCACGTCTTGCTGATCGCATTAAGGATGGTGTACCGAGGGCGCCAAGATACTATCAATATGCGAGCGGGGAGACAAGATGCTGGAGGAGGAGGTAGCGAAAGTATACAAGGGAAAGAAGATTGCTAAGGGTCAGTCACTGGGCGTCGTAAAGCGAAAATAACCCTTCTAAACGCATCGAAACTCAGGAATATCGCATCCGACTACCGTATCACCAAGCTCATTCATCACTCCGTATACACCACTCTCTACAGACGCAGAAGATGCCGCGGTTGTACTTAAGGCGAAAGAAGTCGTTAAGATTCAATTAGGGGCACAAATAGATGGCCTCGGGACTATAGTGTGCGATACGATCATCGTTGGTAGCAAGGATGGCGAGGTGTCTGGTCGAGAGGCTGACCTGATGCTGGCTACGCACTATGCGAACGAGCTGCTCTTGAGGCTGATGATCCCACCGGGACTGCTCGCTTCTGGGTCAGAGGAGGAGAAGAAGAAAGCAGCTTCGGAGAAGCCGATCACGCAATCGAAAATGACGCAACTGCTTGAGAAAGTGGTCAAGAGCTATGACTGCAATTTGGTCGAGGGCACTACTTCCTGGCTGTTCGGGAGGAACGAAATCGAAGGCAAGAAGAAGATAGTGCTTGCACCTTCGGAGAACAGCAGAGGGGAAGGAAACCCCGAGCTAGGTGATGTTTGGGGCGTCGAGATGGGCGTCAGTCTTGGTACAGGCAAGATAAAGACATTGGGTAATAGACCCACATTGCACCGAAGAACGACTACTACCTATCAACTCAAGCGACCAAGTTCGCGGAAGACACTCTCGGAGATCGTCAAGAAATTTGGAACTTTCCCCTTCAGCTTACGGCAGCTTGAAGATGAGAAGGAGGGGAAGGTGGGTATTGTCGAATGTGTCCGCCATAACGTGGTTCGACAGTACGAGGTCGTTTCGGACAGAGACTCGGCACCTGTGGGGAGACTCCTGACAACTATAGGTAGGCAATGGTTTCGGAGGGAAGACAGACAAGAGCAAGCTGATCCGAACTAGCTATTACAAAGAACGGTATCGTCCGTTTAGGAGCACCGCCAACGCTGGACACATCTAAATTCAAGACCGACAAGAAAATTACCGATGAGGAGATATTAAAGACTTTAGATCAGCCCGTGGCCAAGTCGACCGGTGCAAAGAGCAAGAACAAGAAGAAGAAAAAGAAGCCAGTCAAGAAAGCTTCCGAGGAAGACGAGGATGAGGACTCGAGCGATGAGGAATGATTATATTCAAATCTATCCCGTGGCTTGGTAGCTGTCTCCACTGCCTGACCAACACTGGGAAGTTTTCATCATGCTAGGACATGGCTTGAGGCAGATATGCACTGCGGAAGGAGACAGGACGTGGGGATTTTTATGGAAGGGCCAGTAGGGGTCTCCTGTACCGATGGCCAGCCATGGGTTTCAAATTCCAACCGAGGAGCAGGCAGCATGTCACTGAGAGCAGTGAAATCCTACTGTCCAAGTCCAAAACTTCCGGCGTGACCCAGTAGCTGCTATTGTCTTCTGCTTGATTCGAAGAAGTCAAGCAACGAGTGAATGCCGTGTGTTGACAATAGATTGTCAAGCCCCTTATTAGCTTTCAACCTAAATAATTGTGCCTTCACACCTCACCTAAATCTCTTCATTGTCTCTGAAATTCCAAAACCTCACATAGATTCCAGACCGTCGACGCTGCAATGATATGATATCTTGTCCAAGGATTACATTGCTGACAAGTGATCCGGTGACTGTATCTTGGGTGGTCTAAACCCCTGTCGTTTTTGCAAGCGAGAGCCGGTTTCTCCCAAAACTCCTACACCCAACTTGAAGTACACACCTCAACGCGCCAATACTTTATACTCTCCCGGTGAGCTCGCAGCAGTACTTCTAGTAAGCCTTAAATCTGTTTTCCTGACTCCGAACCTCACTGCCCTGAACTGACACCACATAGATTACACGTAGTCCGGCTTTGGCCTCGACCTCTTACCATGGCCCCGGCGGCGCGGAGGGGGCGATCCTCAGGACTTGCGAGTCCCCCGGACCCTAAAACCGACGAAGTTCAACCTCATAACAGTGCTGCGGACCTGCCATCGAAGCCCAATAGCGCAGCGTGGGTGGAGCCTCACTTGCGACCTCCAGTGCCAAGTTACAAGGATCACTACGTAAAAGATTACGAGGGCAACATCTCTACGGTTCATATGAAGGCTCTAGGGCACATGCCTACCCAGAAGGACGTGGATAAGAGATATGTGCTGAAAGGCGTTAAGGGATCGCGCAAGAACGAGGCGGGTACGAGGCATACAACACCAGTTGTTGCTCCAGCTCCAGCACCAGCACCTCGAGCATCTACTCCACCGGCTACAAATGGGAAGGATGTGGATAGCGACTTCACGCCAACCACACGAGCGTCCGGAAAGCCAACGCTGACACCTGCAGAGCCAGGACAATTGCCACTGAAGGTGTTTGATCCCGAAGATCCTAAAGGGCCTCTAAGACTGAAAGGAGTCGTCGAGCATGTCGTTCAGCGAGCTAAAGAACGCAATACTCCGGACCTCGGCAAGGCTGTGAAAAAGCTTTGGCTTGCTAGCTTTGCAGAACCAGCGATAGCTGACCTTATTGACGCTGTCCTATCGCAAAAGCCTACACCTGAACAAGCCGCGGACTTTCAACGGCGCGTCAAAATCGCCAGAAGTCAAATTAATGAGGTGAATGGATCACCAAAGCATTCATCTTCAGGAAAAGGCTCGGATTCGAAGTCATCACTCAAGTCTCCATCCAAGCGTGACCGTGGCAGCCATAAGCGGCGCCTCGAGACTGCAGAAGAAGTTTCGGATGCGCCCGGGTCCAACATCAACGGAGATTCTAACAACGCAACCATGCAACATCACAACAACGACTCGATGGCTAACGGCACTCCTTCCAAGCGGCCCACCAAACGAACCAAGCGATCTACAAGCATCTCCAGTTCTACCTCATCGCTATCTTCTCTTGCTTCCTCCGACCAAGGATTGCCTCCGCCAAATGAGCGACACTCATCCGCTCTGATCCCCCCCCCTCCATCATTACTTTCATCTTCTGACAAGCAGCAAGCTGGGCCAAAGCTTCACTCCTTTCCCCTCAGCAACCCTTCTAAATCATCTTGCAAGCGATCATTGGATTCGCCTGCACCTAGTGCCGATGATGAAGCGGCTGCTAAGCGCCGCAAGCTACGGCAAACCTTTGATGTCACCGTCAACGATAGCGAGATCAGAAAACCTTTGACGACAGACCACCAGCCATCAGGCAGATTGACAGTGACAAAACCGCCGCTTTCTTTACGATCGCAGCACCCACGGGCTCGAAGTGCTGCCAGTCACCAACGCCTTGACGACGACTTGGATGTAGAATCATCCCTATCACCTGTTAATGGCGATCTTCTGGCACCACCTTTCGCGAATGAGCGAATATTGGCTAGGGGATCAACTCCCACACGACTGGGGCGGCCACCGAAGAATGTCAATAAGGGGGCACGTGTCAAGATGTCGTAAGTTAGACCCATGTTCGATGATTTTCTTTCTTGCCTGTGGGTTTCCACTTTACTGTTGTGATTTGAGTCTCATCTCTTTGTTCAAGAAATGCACTATTGTCATTTTCCACCCAGGAGTCGTTTTCGTGTTTCAGACTTTTCTGCCTATTCTGGCTATTGTTCTGCTTAGCTCGGCCACCCTTGAGCCTTCATCACACTTCCATCTAATACTCCTCCGGTCCAAAACCTCTCACCAACAACATAAACACCGTATCTGTATATCAACTCTTATACTCCTGGTTTTGGAGCTGGTATCCTGTTGATCGATTTCGTTTCGCTTGTTCCTATCTCTTTCACCATTCACTGCATCATGCCTAGAAAAGCCACAACCGGAAAGATTACTAAGAAGACTTGGTGCAGGCCCCAGAAGTCCAAAGGTACATATGTCACGGCTGGACGTGCTCGCCCTGGCGATGCCCCTTATCTTGATCTGAGCGAGGTATGTCCGAATGCTTTCACCTTCTCCCTCCGACTTGCTGTTGGGCCTGCTACTCCGCCATTGCGGGTACCACCTCCTCTAGACACTGTACTACCTCTATCCTGCTGCACGTACTGACCTGTATGCAGGGGGAGCAGCCAGATAACGAAGACAATTGCGCTGCTTGCGGCGGAGTCGGTGGCCTAGTCCTTTGTGAAGGCTGCGTTCGCTCTTTCCATTACACATGTGTTGAGCCACCGCTGGGCGAGACGCCTGTCGGTTGTTGGTACTGTCGTACTTGCATTACACGAAAATATTATCAGGCTGTTCGCCACGGAAAAGAAATTGCCCAGGACCCCAGAGACGTTGTCCCCGATATTGATGGCGTTTTTGGTCCGCTTTTTAATAAGCTGCATGGCGAGGCTGAGCGCTCTTATGGTCTTCCTAAGGTCGTCGCCGAGGCTTTCGAAGGAGTCAAGATTGGTGGGACTGGCGAGTATGAAGAGATTACTCTCCGAAATAGGTTCGCTAGCACTTGAGGTTGTTCTAGCCTTCAATTACTGATTTGTCAAGGGTACGCAATGCCGACGACGAGATGGCCGATATCAAGAAGTTCAGAGAAAGCGTCAAGAACGGCACGTCTATGTGCTTCGCGTGTGGTGGTAGCTCAAACGAGGATCGCCGCGACATAGACCCCAACACTGTTCCCCGCGAGCTGGTTTCTTGTGATTACTGCGTCCTCAGCTGGCACTTGGATTGCCTCGACCCTCCTAGGGCCTCAAACCCAAAGCTCGTTGCGCAGGATGAGACTGAGCCGCTTCCGAAGGCGAAAGGCAAGAAGAAGGACAAGCCGAAGGTGATCACGACCTGGATGTGCCCCAACCACGTCACCGATGATCCCAACGGCGATGGTCTTCAAGGTACCAGCCGCGCGGTCAATGGCGGGAGGATCGGAAAACTCCGTCGGCCAAAGCATGCTACGATCAAGGATGTCAGCCTTCGCCGCGGCTTCCATAACAACGGCTTGATTGAGGTTCTCAACGATCCCAGCGATACCGAGAAAGAGGTGGATGAGACCGGTATTATCTACCGCCTTTCGGAGAAAGCCATCAAGCTTGACTTCATCGACCGCATTAAGCAGTATGTCCCCTCGTTACCCCCTTGAAGCTACAACCATACTCATTCTTCTCTAGGTCCAACGCACGTACCCGTCCTTCCCTCACCGAGCGTGACGCCAAGAAACTCCGCCTCGCTGCCGTCAAGCAGCAACGTGAGCGCGCCGCCCAGAAAGCCCAGCAGGAAGAAGTTCGCCGGCACTCTTTCGCGGAACAACAAGTTGCAATGGCGCTTGCACATCTCCCATCTGGATCTCGCTCTCCCCTTAACCTTGGCATCTCGGGAATCGACAACCTGATCGGCACACTCATCCAGGAGGCACCGCAGGATGTCCAGGGCTTGTTCACCCAAGAAGAGACACTCAGCGAAGATCAGAAGACCTTCTTACGCGCCGCTAAAGAGCAGATTGAGCGCTTGCTTGCTCGCTCCTCTTAACCGATGACTACATACATATCCCGCGCTTCATAGAGAACGACGTCCCACTTTCACGAATCCCAACACAGCAACCCTCTTCCCAACTTTCTATCCTTCCACAGGCGCAAACGGAGCATTGTCAGATCGAATTTCCAGCATAGCGACGGCGCGGCGCTGTTTCGCCAAACATCAGTCCGCTGAGACTGAACACGCATCCATCGCCATCGATGCACACACACTGCCAGGATGGCGCAACGGCTTATTTGGACTTTACACCACCTTCTTCTTGACGATTCGGGAGGCACATGTCTCGGTCCTTGAGTGGAACGATTGACTGCTGTCGAGTTGTGTTCGGTGGGTGGGTTGGTTGGGTTGAGGTTGGGTCTGTGCTGCGGAACTTGATTGACAGCCTGGTAGGTTATGTCTCGGTCCTTTGCTGGACCGATTGACTGCTGCTGGGCTACGTCTTGGGGGAAGGAGGGATGGGCTTTGGGTTCTGGGGATTTGGGGGTGGTGTGTGTGTGTGGTGGTGCTGGTATCGATGTACTTTACTTGCTAGCATATTTAGTTCTAGGCAATTGCTATTTACCCAATGAGGGTAATAGTCAAATGTTCGAACGATGCTGCCATTCGTCATAAGTAGCAGCACGCAGACATTGCGACACGATACCACCCCATCCTAGCTTCATAGAAAACCATTCAACAACATATTTTATGCAAAAGCTAAAGCTACTCCCCCCTCCCCTTCCCATCTCAAGCGCCGTGCCCACCAACAAAGGTAATCCATCCATACTACCGCTAAGTCAGGGTAATTATGCAACATAGCAATATCCTTGCCCATATATCCATCCGTCCATCCCTGAGTGCGTATCCATTCCTACATACTAGTTGCTAACCCCCGCTCATGCCTCGAATCGTTGGAGCCAGGATCTCAAACCCGCGTCGTCCGCTTCGCACGTGAATTCGCGGCTGCTTTGCCTTTTCCCTTTGGCGATGGCGCAGCTACCTTGGCAGCCGGGGCCTTGGACTTTGTGCGCGGGCTGGACTTGGGCGGTTCCGGCTCGGGCTCGGGCTCGGGCTCCGACGACGACTCAGTGTTGTGGTTGTTGAGATTGAGGTCCGTGTGTGGCTCGGCCTCCACGTCTTCCTCGACCTCCTCTGCATTTCCGCCTTCCTCACCGTCATCAGTATGAGCATCCGCGGCCTCAGTCTCAGCCTCATCAGCATCGGCGTCATCGGCATGGAGCGTCTCGCGCGTGACATCAATGACATTCCCATCCTCATCCTCATAAACCCACTCCGCAACCCCATCGCCCATCTCCTCGTCGTCCTCCTCGTCGTCTCGCTCCCTATACGCAGCAGGCGCAGCAGCCACTCGCCCACTGCGTCTGCGCTCGCCGCTGCCGATCTCCGAGGAAGGTTTCTCAGGGGTTTTCTTCGCTTTCGGTGTCTTCGCAGCAGTAGTAGTGGACAGGGAAGGTCTTCCCCTTTTCTTCTTCGGCGCACTCTCATCCTTGGCCTTGCGGATCGGTAGCTTCGCACGCTTGCGCTCCCCATTCGGTCCCTCGCCCTCGCTCTTCCGCTTCTTATTCCCGCCGGGGCGCTCACGCCGCAGTGCCTGCCGCACCAGCCCCTCGACGCCGTCTTCCATGTCTTCGGGGAGGTAGTTCCGCTCTGCGATCTCCACGGCCTCGGCATGGCTCTTGACCTCGGCGAAGATGCTGGTTGGGAGCCGGACTTTGCCGGGGAGGGTCTGGATGCTCCAGGCGTGAGCCTCCTCCCATTTGCGGAGAGTGAGTTGGGCGAGGTCGCTTAGGGTGTAGAGGTTTTCGTCGAGGGAGGGGGCGATGGCGTCGCGGTGCTGCTTGATGCGCTGGGCGATGTGATAGATGAGGCTGAGGTTGTCTTCGGTGGCGACGTTCTGGAGGTAGAAGAGGATGTAGCGCGTGAAGTCCGTTAGGTCGGCGGCGGTGGCGGCGTAGTCGGGGTGGTGGGCGAGGAGGGAGAGCAGGCGCGCGAAGACGGATTCGAGTACGATGGGCGGTTTCGCGGTGGCGGAGTTGGAGGAGGCGTGATGATGGGGGGGGAGCGAGGAGAAGTAGGCGGCGCGGCTGCGGATCCAGGTCGTGGTGTCGGATTTTAGCGCCTGTGTGGGCTCGAAGGCGAGGAGGAAGGGGATGGCGTAGAAGCGTTGTGGGAGCCGGTTCTTGCTGAGGTATTTCTTCAGGCGCTGCAGGAAGGAGGTGCGGACAGCGACTTCGGAGTCTTGCGCCACGAGGGCGAGGACGTTGAACGCGGCGGGGGTGAGGTGCGCGTCATGGGATTTCTTGACGCAGAGTTTAAGATAGAGACGGGCGGCGAGGAGGCGCAGGCGCGACTTGTGTGCTGGGGGTGTATTTTTGGTGCTAGATACCTCGCCGTTCTTAGATACGAGCGTGGCGAGCAGATTATAGACTGGGGCGGCGATCTCGCCCAAGGTCTCGGCGGATTCGTAGGAGCGGATGCGGTTGACGAGGATTTTGAGGGCCCAGCATTTGGCTTCACATTCGCTGTCGATGGTGTCAGACCAAGCGTAGGCGTCGTCTGAAGATTCGGTGGTGGATAGGGCGCGGACTTTGAGGAGGATGTCTTTGATAGCGATGTCGATTATGGCGTCGCTTTCTTCCTCGACCTCGTGGGGAGTGAGGAGCATCAATTGGGATATCGTAGCTAGCCGGGAGAGAAACCCAGCGTTGCCGTATTGGAAGCCTTTGATGCATTTGTCGACGAGGTCTTTAGCTAGGAGCTCTTTCTTGTCAGAAGCGGTGATCATGATCGAAACTGCATGCTTGGCGGCTTCGGCAGGGCCGCCGTAGAGGGCAAAGCTTGTGAGAGCTTGAATGAATTTCCGGTCCAGGGGGATATCACTTGCGAATTTCTGTGCAAAAGACGCGCAGGCCTTTAGATTGTCCACTGCGCCAGGGTCATTTGGTTTCTTCGCTGTGGGCGCTTCGTCCTGGAGCATCTTGCATATCTCTTGTACGTGAGCTTTCAACACCTCCGGAGTCCTCGATGACAACTCTCGGAGGACCTCATGGGCAGTGGAAGCGAGACCAGTCTCGTCTGTCCTTGCATACTCCATTATCGCAGGTACATGGCTTTTATTGTAGAGCGCGATAATGGTGCGGTAGATCAAAGGCAACAGTGTATCCATGATGTCTTTTGGAGTGCTTGTGGCTGTCTCCATGCGCTTCGTAAGCTCTTTCTGCGTGGAGTGTAAGCATATTCCTAGAGGCAGTCACAGACTTTAAGGACCTACAAATGCTTTAAACACCGTCCTGTAGTCGCTCTCTGGCGCCATACAAAAGCGTATCAATTGGTAGTTTCGACGATCATGGGCCTTAGCAAATTTCCACAGGTCGTTCTTCGCTTTCGCGTTGTCAGGTAGATGGCCAGCGAAGTGCTCAATGAGCCGTTTCATATTCTCAGTGATGCTGGCTTCATCTGCGTCCATTACACCGCCCTAAGAGTGGATTATCAGCAACGAGCAGTAGCCAAGCAAGGAATGATCGCTTACATTGTAGTCTTCGCACCTCTGAAGGTATGCTGTCATCACTCTCGCAAGCTGCGTCTGACGATGTGGGATGGCGAAGAACGCCTTTTTAGCTTTTTCGTCTAAGTACTTGACCAGTGTCAACATACGCTCGGTTCGCAACTTATCTGCGTCGACAGTAGGTTCCCTAACGTCCTCAGCGGCTGCAGCTTGACTGCCGTTGACCCTTTGCGAATCTCCGTTGCCCATCTTAGAGCTCTTGGCTTTGATCGGAGGATAACTCAATGGCAGCAACTGCTCGTAGAGAATACGTTCTATGAGAACATTTATTTCGAGATCGTTTGCATAGAAAGCGTCCAGGATCTTCGTTGGTATAGCCCCCAAGGTTGAAACCACGCTCGCATTGCTAGCCATAATTTCCCCTGAAGCAACACCCCACAGCCTCCCAAGAACTGTCATCGCCTCAACGCGCACGACGTGTTTACGATCGCGGCATCTCTCGGCGAGAGTAGCCAGGACGGAGCCAGAGTCTGCGACTCCGCCTGAAGGTCCGAGTTTGGTCATTACATCTCTGAAGCTGAACTTACCGATAACCGTAACTGCAGCAACGCGAACCTTCTCATCTGCATCACCCATCATACGTGCGAGATCGCTGACTAGATGCTCCTCCTCTTGTTGCGCCAAACCCACACCACCTGCAGAGGTAGCCAGTATCCGTCCAATGCCTATTGTCCAGGCCGCACGAATGACAGGTGATTTGTCCTGCTTTCTGCTGAGGAATGTGGCATACGCGTGAGGATGAGCTTGCGGAAACGGCTGCGGCGAAGACGGTTTTGTCAGGAGGTTATGAGATACAGATTCAGCCGCATCTGAAAGCGATATTGGTGGATAGGCAGCAGGATCCATTGCCGGCAGCGGCGGTAATCCAGCTGCACCTATGCCAGAAATGATGTCGCCTAGAGTCTCCGTAGCCAGTAGCCTCAGTAGAACATTCTCAGCCGACAGCTCTGCTTCAAGCTGCGGTATTACATTCTGCAACACCCCAGGACATGCGCGCCATAACTCCCGCAACAGTAAATGCGCTTTTCGAAGGTCTTTCATTTCCTCTTCTGTTGTAGGGCCATCCCCATCGTCCTCGCCAGAGTCGTCAAGGCTATTTCTCCTGGTCGTCTTTCTAGGCTTCGACGCTGGAGAAGCATCCACAATTACATCGCTGAAATATGTACTTATGTGCCTCGCCATCTTCTCCGGGCAAGAGTTGCAGATCGTCTTGGCCATGTTGTACGCCGGTGGAAGGTCCTTCAATACCAAAGTCGTTTGCCTCTCGTCAACGGTAATGCCGTTCTTTTTGCCCTTAGATGCAGCTCCTCCGAGTGTTCTAGGATCAGTCCTCAGGAATTGAGCAATTATGATATCTGTGACCTCCACTGGTAGACTCTCGGATTCATCCACCATTGTAACCAAAACATTGGTCATGTTGAACTCCACACTTTTCCCCACTTGCTCTCCGTTTGACGCCTTGGAAGAACCAGAAAGTGTATCGAAGAAGACAACGAACAGATTGTAGATCAGTGATTCCGATGAAGGTAGGTCGGTAAGGAGGACAATGCTCTTGACGTTCGCCAGCGAGTTGAGAACATATAAATGCTGGTTATTGTACGCATTGGATGGATCCGCCAAAGACGGTAGAATGGAGGTGATTAGCAGGTTGAAGACGTCCTGTAGTACAATTAGCATGATCCTCCTCAATTGCCTATCTCAATGTGAGCAACCTTCAGCTGCTTCTCCGTGAACGGCGCATCCGGCGCGCATAGTCTGAGAATATCCACAAGACAGCAGGCTGTGAATGCCCTAATCCCCTTATCCTTGTGCGCCAGTAGGTTCGCATTCGCAAGCTCCTTTGCGACATGAGTGTAGGCCTCTCGGGGAACATCCTCTTGCTCCAGATCGCGCAACTCTTTTCCCAATGTCTGAAGCCTCCGCAACAGCTCCGTTATGGCAATGGGCTTTCCGGCGCGCCATGAGAGCGTCTCATTGAATTGTAGGCCAGACATTGCGGGCTCTGGATCTCTTTCAGCTTCTTGTGTCGTGGTAACAGTAGGCGTCCTCGAGGGCATATTGAGAAGCGCCTCCTCTTCCCTAACTCGGAATTGCGCACATTAGCCGTCAATTATTCTTTGGGTCATTGATCAATCAGCTCTATGGGAAATGTCTTGGCTTGCACCAACACGACATTTCTTGGCGCGTAAGGCGCGTTTTCGCGCTTTAACGCTACCGGAGATCTACCACACTGGGGCCTGTCAATCCGCTGATAGTTCCACAGCTTGCAAAGTGATTCATTTCTACCTGTAATGCTATGCTGCACGACAAAAATCAAAGCAAAAACTCCATAAACCAAATCCCACCCAAAACCAAAGTTAAAACTGCCAGAAACAAGTACAGATCAACGCTTTTCCATCATGCACGCTTGGTACCGGTTTTTGGGTATTGGCGGTAGAGCTCAGCCATGATCGGGTTGCTGGGGCACCGGGAGTCGTAAAACCGGCATTACGTTGAGCTGGAGGGGGCGGACCACCAGCAATGGGACCGGGAGTGGGAGGCGGCGGATGCGGCGGTGGTGAGGCCAGCCAGCTGGTGCCAGAATGGTTCCGTCGAAACGTCATTGCGTTCCGGACTGATTGATGCCGTGGGAGAGATGGTCGGAGAGACGGAAGAAGCCGGAGAAGAGGGAGCAAGAGCCGCAGGAGCAGAGGCAGAACGACGACGAGAGCGGGCCAGCGGACGCGTCAACACGTTATTCCATAACTCGATTGGTATTGGCGTTGCCAGTGGGGAGGCGGGGCGGGATTCCGGCAATGCGTATACGGCGGCTATACAGGCGGCGGGATCCTTGATGATTATGATCGATACCTTTGGTAAATGACGTTTCAACGCTTTGCCGGCCCGATATTTGGTGATGGAGTGGGTATTGTAGAGGTGCGTGATCGCTGCGATGGCAAGGCGAATAGCGAAAGTGCCCAAGACGAAGATAAGCCAATCCGTAAAAACGTTGTCTGATACCTCGTATACGTCGTCTGTATCGGCCCATTCGCCGGGATAAAAAGGGTCGCCGACCTGCGGCATCGCCAGCCAGCTGGCGATTACGGGCAAGAGAGAGACACAGATGTAGACCCACATCATCGTAAATTGAGGAAAAATCGCTGGAGAGAATGACGTTTGAATGTAATTGCTAATCCGGTAAGCTTGAAATGATGAGAACGATCAATGTAGTTACTGAGCTGGCAAACGGACGCGGGGAGAAAGCAGAAGAGACGGAAGGAGGAGAGAGAGAGATGTACTCTTACCATTCGACGCTACTACAGATGGAACAATAGGATTAAACAGGGCCATTGAATTGAATAGTATCGCTATTGTTGGGACGAAAATACAATAGTACTCGCTGTGAATTGATAGGGGCCACTACTGAGACGGGGGATGCACAATAGGAAGAGTGGAGTGGAGAATTGAACATAAAACATTAGACGAAAAACCTAGCTGGATTCTCTGTGTTGAATAGAATGGCGCAGATAAATTTGATATTATTCTTGGTCGGTACAATAGGTGTGAAGTGAATGTGAGTATTGAGCCGCAAGTGGGGCCGCCATTGGGACATTAGAGCGGCACAGGATCTTCTGTAGCAATTGGAATAGGCTCAGGCGAATTCCAGATCGAGACGGAGATCATTTAGATGTGCGCATGCCGTCGCTCATATATTAGAAATCCATTATGTGAAAAGGTTCCTTGCAGACGTCAATATCAATGATGCCAAGCCTCCGAAGGAGGCAGCTCAAACCGCCACAAGCGCCCGCGCGATGATTGGTCCGTGCTCTTCCAAGTCAACGTCTGCATAACAGCATCATTGCTTCAAACCTGCGCCCATTCCCACTCACAATCCTAGAGCTACATCACTCGCAAAGATGGTGCCTTACATCCCTCTCTACCCACTCGAGGAGCTTAGACTGACGTGCGATCCGCAGGTTCAAGGCCAGCATGGTGTGGGCACATGGGCCCAGAAGCCACCATATACCACCTATAAATCACCTTATGGCCCCAAGTCTGTCCATCCTTTCACCATGCCTTAGAGCGTCGTCGCCATGGCTTCCCTGTTCTTCCCATCCATAGCATCCAAAGAGCTGACACAGCTTCTCCCAAACAGCTACCGTATCGGCCGCAACTTCCATGGCATCAGTGCCGGGCGCGCAATGAAATTGTACGTCTCTTCGGAACCCTCTTTCAAACCAGAACGCCCCTATATATGGATAGCGCAAGGGCTGACTCGGAAACTCTAAAAAGCTGTATCACAGCCGCTTCATTTGGCGCCGTAGGAGGCATATTCGCGCTGCAGTTCTTCTCCGAGGTGCCGAAAGTGAGGACGGAGATAATGCAGGTGCGTCGCTTCAGGGCGATTCGTGTGATCCGGAGGGGGCGGAAGGCTGATACACATCTGTGCAGAGAATGCCAATTATTGGGGAATATTATGAGAGGGAAGTGCCGCCCGAGGATAATGTATGTTATTCCGAGATGCGACTATGGCTATGGTGAGGTTATGTTGCTGATACTATGGCGTAGCCGTTCTAGGTATTGCGAGGAGTGGGACAGAGGGTCTTGGTGGTGTCGATGCGATGGTGCGGAGACTGCATTGTAGTGCAGACTTAGACTCATGGGCCCAGAGAAAAAGCATTGTACATAGGTGGTCTCATACAGTAATCTTCTTGGGTCATAACATGCCAATGTTGCCGCTCCTATATGATACGCTCCAACTTCCAAAATCAAAGCCTCCGTCCCCCTATGTAAGTAGTCAAACATATCAAACAATGAATGAGAAGGATCCCATAAACCCAGAACTCCGTCGATCCTAATCCGCTTTCCCATATCCGCCTCCATTCAGCGGTCCCTCCTTGCCATCTAAATGGAAGAAGCCCCCTGTGCCACTTTTGGTTCTCCGTATCCTACCCTTCCCCCACACACTAATTGAGATGGCCATACCGATGAACAAGCCAAGCGATATCCACGGGTGGCTCGTAAGAGTGAAGAATACTTGTTGAAATACTCCGGTGCTGGATTTGGAGCTTAATTTGGGTGGATTGGAGACAACCTTGGGCAGGGTCTCAAGGATGGAAGTTCGCGAAGGGACGATGTAAGCGCCTGATTCCGTAGTATCCCAATAGCGGTGGTTCTAGCGAAATTAGTATCCTGTATTTCGAAAATTTGGTGGGGAAGAAACGCACATCTTCGTCACTGATGATTACCCGTTCACCATGGCCCACATCGATCCCATATGTCGATCTTAGCCAGCGTTCCCAGAAAACGCCATCAATCCAAGCAAAGCCAACTTGCTTCTTGTCGTCTTCGCGTATGTTGATTTGCATACTCTTCGCGGCACGTAAAGCCCTCTGGTCACCTCGGTCCTCTGCTTCTTCTTGTCGAAGTTGCTTGGCGTCTCTTTGCTCCTGGCGCTCAGACTGGAACGCGTGTGTCTGCTTCTCCATCCAATCTAAAGCTGCGTTCTTGATCTCGCGCTTGTCTAGGACAAATTCATCCGCCCGCTCTCGGGAGAGTATGCCGAGTACAACAAATTTCCCCTGCATGATCTCACGTGCGTTCGAAGCGGTCAATTCTGGAACCAAGGGAAGCCAGACAGATTGCATCCAGCTCAGGACTGCCCGGAAGTCGCGCATATCCCTAGGCGACAGGGCACTATAATAGCTTGGCCTACCATCACGGGATACCAGGAGTCGAGGCCATGTCGATATCTTGAAACGCTCAGCAAGCACCGCACTATCGGTCTTTACGATTTTCGCGTGACCGACCAAGCTCAGGGTCAGTCGATCTAACGCCTCAAAGTCTTCGGATGTCGTCGCGTGGTCATAGAAGTATAAGAAGATCACTTCCTCTGTCTCCTCCATCTCCTTGAACGCCGCGGCATCCACATCAATGACTCCTTTCCCAATGTCCAAGGCTTTTTTCGCATATGAAACCAGATCTCCAAGGCCTCGAAGACCATCGTATTCAACGCGCTCGCCTCCTCGGAAGAAATGCATCGTTGGGTAAGCTTTGACATGAACATCTTTGCACAGCCGTGACTCTGCATCGCAATTGACCTCGCCAATGTTCAGTTTTCCTTGCAATTCTTTTGACATCTGAAGCCAGCTTGGTGCAAGGGCTTGACAATGATGACACCAGGGCGCATAGAACTTAATAAACCAGGGATCCTGGGTATTTGTCACAAGCTTCTGGAAGCTTTCTTGTGTCAGCGACACTGAAGTACCTATAGGATTCGGCGTGGCTTGGGACTTCGAAGGCTTCGGTACTTTCTTTACGCCTGTTTTGGGCTTTGGCGTGGGTGTCTCCGAAGATCCAGCAGTACTACCATCAGGATTGGGTTTCAATCCTGCCGCTATACCAGCAGGGGCACTCTTATCCTTCGCTGCGGGGGCACTCTTATCCTTCGCTACGGGTTTCTCGGGTTCTGCATCGGTTCCAACGGATGTTGCGCCCACATCTGGCAACTTCGGTCCATTCTTTGGTCGCGACCCTGGACGTATGGTCTCTAGGGCTTCCTCAACAAAGGCGCTTAGGCCTGCGATGTCCTTGTGACCCTCGAACTTCTTGACAAACTTGCCGTTGTTGTAGAGTGAAAACGTGGGAAAGGCGTTGATGTCGTGCTTGCTGCAGGCGTCACCGAATGCAACGCAATCCAAAGATGCGAAATGAAAATCATAGTAACGGTGAAAGGAGTTTAGATCTTGGGAGTCGGTAGTTTTTTTGGATGCCACTGGTTTTGAGGTCTGGGAGAGAATTAGAAATGTATGGGATCGCATTGTTTGTCTTGATACCTACATAATAGAATTCATATAACGTTTGCCAGGCTGGCGCTATAGCTATGCAGTGGTGACAATAGGGCGAGTAGTGCTTGACGAACCTGAACCATCCACTGATCAGTACACGTTGATCAAGGTCTGCGCGACAAGACAGTAGTGACAACATACCAGTACCCATCCTTGGTATCTTTATCAAAATCGTTTCCATTCAGCTCTTTCATTGGCGGCACTTTTACTCCGTTGAACGTCGTCGCCTCGTCTGATACAGCCTCGCTGTTGGTCGCCCCAGCAGCTGCGCCAGCATCTTTGGGTCCACCTTTGGTCTCCGACAAGACGTCCTCCACCGTCAGCTTTCGCTGGTTTTCCTCGGCGTAGGCTGGAGACAATAGGGCAAGCACAAGAAGGATCCGCGATAGAAGGGATCGCATGGCGTCTCAGCCAGAGTCTCGAATTAAGAGGCTCTGCTCGGATGTTTTCAGTGCTGCTGTATCAGGCCTGGCAGCGCCTGGTGCGCACACTCCTAGTGATTCTCTAGTTCGATGCACTCGACGGCGATAAGGTCGTCAGGTATCTGTAAGCGATAGCCCTTCAGAGTGACGATTCTGCCCGTGGCTTTGCAGTCCTGGTATGGATTCAAGACATTCACACGCTACATCCATGTATATGAGCTCAATGCGGCAGAATGCGGCAGAATGCGGCATGTGGCTTGACGGTGCCTTGGCAGGGCAGCTTACTCATTCGGGAAGTCGGTCGTAGACTATCACCAGGGAGCCAGGATCTCTACAAAATACCACTGTTCACGTCCAGCTTCCAACTGTAGGCACGTTGATGTGCTGACGAAGACAAAACCACCTACACACAGGATGATCAAGCATCGCATGGCACTGAAATATGAATGGGCAAAGAAGTTTGAGACGGATTTACCTTGCCGCCGCCAATCTTCATGCTTGGCCAAACAATCCATTTGACCGCTGCTAGCCTGCGACATAGGCCGCTCAAACACCAATTCCAACATGAATACAGCGAGTCACTATCCTATTCCCATCTCACCAGTGAAGCAATTGTCTCACTGATGCTGCGTTTCATCCTATTGTCTTACTTTCTCAGCGGTAACGCTTCACAATCATGGCGACCGAGGTAACAGGGTGACGAAGGCTCTCATTACAATGGTAATGCTTCTTGCTGAGAAGTTTCTTTCTTTATCTACGAACATTGTTCATTGTTCCCTTTCCTTTGTTCTTTCAGTGTCTCTGGTGGCCTTCAAATAAGACCTCGACCTCTTTCTTCTCCCTGAAGCTGGACTTCTACAATCTCCAATACTGTAAACTTTCCACCCTCTACACCTCGACCAGAACTTTCTTACCATCGTCAATTTTACACTCACTATGCGTCCCTTGGCAGTCATCCCTCTCCTCTTTTCTCTCGTGGCTTTCATTCTCTCACTCCTCTGTGTCTTTGCTGGTTCAAAGACGGGGTACCTGGAGAATGCCGACCTCCTCACGGTAAGCTACAACCACTATCATTCGTCATATGCTCTTAGCAGCTAACATCGTTCTAGCTTAATACATCCATGCTTGGCCGGCCCACGCTCAATACCTCCAAGTCGCACTCCTCGCTGCTGAACTCCATCGAGGCTAGCATCAAAGGCGATCTCAACAGCCTCGCCGCAGACATAGCCAAAGATCTCCACATCCATGACTTCTATAGCATGCACATCCTCGACTACTGCGAGGCAAGTTTTCCCCAACCGTCTTGTACCCCCCTTGCTAACCGCCCGCCTGCAGGGTTACTTCACCCCCAGTCCCGTCGCCAATCTCACCGGACACCCCTCGAAGAACGTCACGAGTTGCTCCAACCACAGCTCAACCTTCCACTTCGATCCCGCGATGGCGATTCAGAACGAACTCAAGCACGGCGTAAACCTCACGGACCTCAAGTGGCCATCCGCCATCCAAGACGGCATCAACGGCATTAAGCTCGCCAGCAACGTCATGTTCATCCTCTACTGCATCGGCATCGCAGCCGCAGGCATCGCTCTGCTCGGCGCCTTCGTCGGGATCTTCGCAGCTGGTCGCTTCGGAGCTATGGTTAATTCCATGCTCGCTTTCGTAAGTCTCCCCCTCCGGAGAATAGGCTGTGGATTTGACTGACGAAATATGTATAGCTCGCTTTCTTCTCGTTGATGCTCGCTTCTGCGATCTCGACGGGGGTGATTGTTAAGATTACGGATTTGGTTAATAAACATGGGAGTGATATTGGGGTGGTGGCTGAGAGGGGTAATACGTTCATCGGCATGACTTGGGCTGCGACATTGCTGGTGCTGTGTGCATCTGGTATTTGGTTCGTTGAGATCATTATTGGACGACGTAGAGAGGCATTGTAGAGGGAGGTTTGAAGGGGGAGCCTTGGTCATGGACCATATGGAGTCCGGATACCAGATGTTCTAATCCTCTGTATCATATATGTAAGGTACCCAGAAAAGCATGCTTCTTGATAAATTTCGCTTCGAAGACACTTCAGTGGATTTCTATCCCTGACTCTACAACCCATACCGTACTTCCCATCATCCACAAAATCTTCGGATCCAGTCCTTAACCACCCCAGGCCGCCAATATCCTCACTACGTCCCACCAAAAATACTCTCTTCTGCTCTCGTAGATTGCCTACGTTCTTCTGCAACCCGCTCCGATTTCCTTTTCACTGAAATATCCGGCAGGACGGCAACGCGGGGAAGAATCTCCCTCAGTCCCTACAGAAGTGATCCTCGCCACCCAATCTGGATGTAGCTATCAAGCTGTAGAACTATTGTCGATATGGTAATTCAGCTAGCCCTTCAACTGCTGCCAGACGTAGGCGATCTGGGGTGCTCGTTGATAGTTAGCGCTCCCCGAAACTAAGCCGAGTAACGTGGCTTGTAATTTATGGATAGCGTGCTCAGGCCGGGGGTCTTAAAGACCACGCCTTGGTACGGTGATTGTGAAGAGTTTGAGTAATTTGAGATCAAAGTTGAAGTTCGAGAGTTTCCAACGTTTACACGATGTCACGCTGGGTAGCTCGACTGATATAGACCCATAGGCTAATGGGCATTTGGTCCCTTTGCCTTCACGGAGCATGGACCTTGATGTCCGGATACGCCCGTCTGTGGACTCGAGATGAAGCAGGGTAAGTGTCTTCGGTAGCCTTTAGACATCGCGGAGCTAGTCCGAGCAGCTTCTGTATGCGGGGCTGTGCAAAGCCATCGATGTCATTTGCTGTAGGCCAAGCATCGAGTGTACCTCATCTCCAACGGGCTCCAAATAGAGATAAACCAGGCTTCGCTTTCGCTTTCTCGGCGTCCGCGTTCTCGAGGTATAGGACAGACTGGCCTTTGACGTTCAGAGTGAGATATTTATACTTGAACTCGGCTTGATCCGGCCTTTTGATCATATGCAGATTGACGACTCCAGCGCGCTCAGACCCCTCGACGTTGAAATGCATCAAGAGATGCTCTGCTCCTGTCCGGTCTTTGCGCAATGTTGAGGCAATCGGCCTTGCCCTGGCCCATTTACTAGACGTCGGTTCTCCAAAAGCTCGAATCTTGTGGCCAGACCCAAGTAACTCTAGTGCTCGAGCATCGCCGCGAATCCGACCCACGGCGCGATTAAAGTGGCGGGTTTTGCTATCTGCAGAGAAAACCTCGGTGTATAAAAGGTATATGACACCTCCCTGGCTGGTATAAGCTTCCGATGTACATACTGCATGTAAGATGGTGTTCATACCGTCATGAAGACCCCGGTCATGATGAGTCCGAGGTTGAAAGTCTGCTGTGTCGTTCTTGCGACCTTCTCTCGCCGGCTCAAATCTCGCCATTGGACACGGCCGTCATCGCTGACTACAGTCACTTGTCTTCTTGATGCGCTAGGCGAGCTTGATTTACCGGTCTGCGTGGCATATGTTCGGAGGGTAGGTTCAGGATTGAGCCATGTTCGACGTCTCACTGCTCTGGCGTTGACCAGATACAGCTGAGCTAGCTGACGAGGCTTTACAGACCTCATCATCCTGTGTTATCCGATCTTTCCTTTTCGACTTGTCTGGTCATAGCATTGTCGTTGACTAGGTATCTATCAGCGAATGACCGAAAGCCCCGTCGTGGCATTCGTCAGAAACCTCGGGCCGGAGATTATGCGACGTGAACATGCCGCTTACTAAGTAAGGGCCACCTCAGGATGGGGGTCTGGCAAGTTCATCTGTAAACAAGTGGCACAGTCCTTACTCGAGACAGTTACTCTAATCACCGCGGCTCCTAGAATTTTGAGTTATTATTGACTGTCCAAATCCGAGATCGCTGGGATGGCTCTTGCCACGAAAGCTCAATCGCAGAAAATATTCGAGAAGCTCAAGACAAAGCCGGCGAACAGAGTATGCATCTAGCTTGCGATGCATATAAGGATGGCTAATTCAGATTTACAAGGTGTGCTTCGATTGCGGCACCAAAAATCCGACGTGGTCCTCCGTCCCTTTCGGCATTTACCTCTGTCTCGACTGCTCCTCGAACCACCGCAATCTTGGTGTCCACATATCCTTCGTCCGATCCACAAACCTCGATCGTAAGCAATTTGGACACCCAGAGGGGATGCCAACTGACTGGTTGCATAGAGTGGCAATGGGATCAGCTACGGACTATGAAGGTTGGGGGAAATGAATCCGCAACCAAGTACTTCCAGACGCACGGGGGTACAGCTGCTCTGGCCTCGAAAGATGCCAAGACGAAATACACCTCCAGCGCTGCTTCAAAATACAAGGATGAGCTGAAGAGGCGGGCTGCAGCAGATTTGCTGGAGTAGGTTCAGATTTTGCCCCTGTCAGGATGTCACTCAATTCGGCACAGGTATCCAGAAGCAGTGGTCATCACGGACATTGTTGCGGCTGTTCCTACTGCCGATGGAACAGCAACACCTACAGATAATGACGATTTCTTTTCCTCCTGGGATAAGCCTGCTATAAAGAGACCTAGCAACCCCCCTTCGAGAACACAAACACCCCCAGCAGTCAGCAGAACAGCTTCTCCATTCCTCAATCCTAACACAAACGGCAATGGCCCACTGAGACCAAAGTCACCCCTTGCCAACGCTGATACCGATTCATCGCAATCCGCTTCCACGGCGTCGCGTGCTATACCTTCTGCCGCTGTCCGCAAAACCACAACAGGCGCACCTCGAAAAACAAACGTCCTGGGCGCCAAAAAAACACAGAAGCTTGGCGCCAAGAAAATAGGGGGCGGAGACTCGCTGGATTTTGAGGAAGCCGAAAAGAAAGCCAAGGAAGAGGCAGAACGGATAGCCAAGCTGGGTTACGACCCCCAAGCAGAGCAGGCCGCAAGTGAATCGAAAGCCAAATCTGCAAGCATTACCGAAAACCCCAAGACAATCTCTCCTACCCCACTGAGCCCAGGCAAGACCAGCAGCTTCGGCGCCACGGCAGGGCACAAACGCTCTGACAGCGAAACGGAGAGGCTGGGCATGGGTGTGGCGAGATTGGGATTCGGGCAGATAGGTGGTGCCAAGCCTGCAGCTTCAGCGCCCAAAAAGATGGGGTTTGGTTCTACAGGAGCCAGCAAGGCTGTAGACGAGGGTACGCGGACTGGCTTCGTGTTCAAGCTGGTGGAAGCTAAAGTGTTCTCAGATGACGACGAGCGATACGCTCGAGCCAAATTCGGCGCTCAAAAAGGCATCTCGTCGGACGAATTCTTCAGCAAAGGCTCGTATGACCCGAGTGCTCAAGCCGAAGCAAAGAATCGTCTGCAAGGGTTTGAGGGCGCCACTTCGATCAGCTCTAACGCCTACTTCGGGCGGCCTGAGGATGATATACCCCAAGCGGACGAGTATGGCAATTACGGCGATCTGGAAGGGGCAGCTAGGGATTTCGTGAGGAAATTTGGTGTTACGGCTGGTGACGACCTGGAGAATTTAACTAATGTACTGGGAGAAGGAGCTACGAAGTTACGAGGTAAGCCTATCAATTTCATATGCTACTCGAGAGATTGTTCGCTGATGTGGACGTTCAAAGGTGCTATACGGAATTATTTGCAAGGCTAGAATATCTAAATTTTAGACATGGCAATGCGGACCACCACAGTCAGGGGTTTATGATAATGTGATCTGTACGCCGGGAGAATGACTAGCATCTAATGCATGAAAGCTAGATTCAGACGATGTCTATATCCGTACCCAAGGTTCGTACTGGGTAGGGTACGCCCTTGTGCAACGGAGCTGCGAGATCTGCCTACTCGGCTTAACAATAGTCGATAGAAAGCTAGTTCTTAAATTTAGCCAAGTAAGCTTTCTCCAAATGTTGTGTCCAGTCGTCTAAGCGTCGAGTAGCTCTTCCAGCTAGTAGTGAGTTGGGTCCTGAGCAAAAGCATAAAATGTAAGTCTGCTACTCGGCAGGCTCTTTCCTCAAATCTCGAACCCTGTCTACCATCTTCCCTACGGCCATCTCCTACCAAACATATTGAGCCATGAAAAGGCTGCACTCACCACCTCTCCTGGAAGAAGAAAACCCGAATACCCCCGTACATGCATCAAAATCTCAATATATCTCCCGTTTCCCCACTCCCTCCACTCAACCCCCTACCCTCCTCCCTCTTCCCCTCTCCTTGCCCGCCCTCCTCTTCCTGTCCCACCTCTCACAATAAAACACCCTAATCCAAAAAAAACCACTTGAACTGCCAACCCCCTCCCCCTCCCACAGCGTCCCCAAACCCAAATCCCTCTTCCCCCCCTCAAGACCCTAAGTCACTCACCCAGCCACACTCCCCCTCCCCTCGTCCCCCCCCCCTTCCCCCCTTGCCCCCCTGCCAGTTGTGGGTATATAATGGATCTATCACATGGATCTATGTGTGGGTGGAGATATGGATGGGGTATGGGGGGGCTGAGGTTGGTGTGTGTTGGAGGCTAGTGTGGACTTTGTGCGCGGGGAGGGGGCAGGGGGGGACGGCGAGGGGTAGGGTTTCTTTCTGGGGAGGGTAGATAAGAGGACGGAGAAGAGGACGGCTGGCGAGCGAGGGTGGTACTACTAGGCCAGGGAGGCTGATGTGGCCAAGCTACTTTATTCTTCAGTTGTGCGTTGCTTCGAAACGGTGCGACTCTTGCCCGTCGCCTGGTATCGTGAAAGGAGCATGCAGAGCTCGGGAAGTCACGGGTGCGCTGGGTGTGGCGTTGGTGATTTTTCGATTGGTGGTTTTGTGTGTCTGAGGGTTATGGGAGGCTGTTCGTGGAGGTGCTTGGTTCTTGAGATATGTTTGGGGGTTTCTTAGAGATGGGTTGGTTGGGTGGTGGTTGTAAGGGGTGAAAGTGGGATTTTGTAGGTTAGTAGGCGAGGCCGAAGAAGTGGAAGGGAACAAGAAAAAAAGTTGGTCAGATCGGGAGAAGTTGGCCGTCTACCCCAAGACATAAGATCTGCAATGAGAGCAAACAAGAACTTCGAAGGTATCGAAATTACGAGAATGTTCTCAACTAGAAAGATATATTCTATCAAGATTTTGTTTTCAGGGGAGCCAGTGCTGTGGAAAAAGACGGAAGAGAAGCGAAAGAGTCGAAGTTTAAGAGCACCCAAAGGTAACTGAACATCCACTCACAACTTACTATCCACCCACCTCGCCCCCCTCCCCTCCACCCACGCCCTAACCCCCTCCCTCATATTCTCCCCCCCCTCCATCGCTTTCCACCCCCCCTCCACCAACGCTCTACTCCCCTCCTCCACCCCTCCCCCCTCCCACCCCAACCCCACCCCCTCCTTCCCCACAATCACAGCGTCGGGACTATTCCCCGCCACCACCCTCGCCCACTCCACCGCTCGCTCCACCACCTCCCCTTCCTCCGTAACCTCGTTCACAAGCCCCCATTCCCTGGCTTCCTGAGCGGAGAGGGTGCGCCCCGTGAGGGCCATCTCCATGGCGCGTTGCTTGCCGACTGTGCGGGCGAGGCGTGGGAGGGCGCCGGCGAGGGCGATGAGGCCGCGCTTGACTTCGGGGAGGGCGAAGGTTGCGAGGGGGGAGGCGAGGACGAGGTCGGTGTTGATGGTGATTTCGCAGCCGCCGCCGTAGGCGAGGCCGTTGACTGCGGCGATGACTTATGGGAGGTGGGGTCAATGGTATGATCTCAGGCTGAGTATGAAGAGAAGGCGGCGGTATGGGAGAGGGACGTTGTACTGGAGACGGATGTTGGGTCTCTGATGATGCTGGATTAAAGAATTGTGCTAGGGTGACATACTGGGTTTCTTCCCCTTCCTTCGCGATAACCCGCCGAAGCCTGATGCTGGCATGGGGTCTCTCTGTTTGTCCGATGAATTCAAGGAGTTCCATTCTGCATCCCGGTCGTCAACTTCTGCTCATATGATACCCTGTATCCCCTGCCCCGCTCATCCCCATCCCCATATCTCCTTCCTCACTTCCTCACTCCCATTCCACCCCCACCCCATCTCTCAAACCCACCTTTCAAATCCGCGCCCGCACAAAAAGCCCTCCCTGCGCCCGTAACAATCCCAACCCTCAAACTCGGCTCGTTGTCAAACCAGCTCCAAATCGCATCCAATTCGCTGTTTCCTGCGGAATTGATGCAGTTCAGCGCTTTGGGCCGGTTGAGAGTGACGAGGAGGATGTGCGCTGGGGACGGGTAGGAGAGGGAGGTAAAGGATGTGGGGGGTGGAGGGGTTATAAATTGTGTGGGAGGCATGAGGGGGGGCCGGAAAAGGAGGGGGGAGCAATGGTGAGAATGAGGGCGACGAGGGGAAAAGGAGGTGAGTATTGAAAGTTATGGAAGGAGTAAGGATGAAAGGTGAGTCGTGGATACTATATCCTGAGCGGGGTGAGGTGCTGGTGCTGGAACGAGGGGTGCCGAGGCTCAATGATCTGGGCTTGGCAATGGGAAAAGGGGTCGATTCTGCAGTCTCATTTCATGCTACCAGCCATGGGAAAACAAGCAATACATAAGAGTTGAAGGATGTGAGTCGAGTAAAATGCTTGTGGTCTTCGCAGAGGGACGTAAGCACCCATTTATACCTGTTCTTCGTCAACATTTCAATCTCAACCCCAAATCTTTGAGTAGAATAAGCAACAGGAAACGGTTTCGGTCTGTCCCTTTGCCTCAGTGCTCGGTTGAAGTCAACGGTCGACCAGTACTTATTGCATTCGTTCCTGAGAGGAGCAGCCTCAAATCAAGGTAGGCGGTCATACCAGTCCATATGCATACCAGACGAGTTAAGCTTCTCCTGTTCATCCCTGAGCAGCGGCGAGTTAACGCCGCGGATGACCTTTTCTGAATTTTCAAAGAAATTCGGGGGCACCGCTGAGTCTTCGCTCTGCGACCTCGATCGATTCGCTGAGGAGGACGGACCAGGCTGCTTCTGTCCTTTCTCAGGTGCGTCTCCTGTCCTTTCGGAGTCTGGGGCGCCAGAAACTGCACCTTCGAGCAATTCAGACAGCAGAGAGTGGTGAGGTTGGACTGGGGAGGCAAGCGAGTCGTTACCTGGCTCTGATCCCACAAGAAAGGATGAATGGATCACTTGGGACTGGAATTTCTCACTTTCATCACTCGACGAGGTGTGCCTCCTGGCAAAGAAGGCTGCGTCCAATTCAGCAGAGGAAGGATCCAGTAGGCTCTTCGACAGGTCGTAGCCCTGTGCAGTTGGAGGTGTATTTTCATAACTTTCCGCCTCGGAAGCCACAGCATCCTCACCTGTTGATTCGCGTGATTGATATGCATTACCGGCTATCTCGTAACCAAGTCCCGCAGACGGGCTTCTTGCCACGTTGCCAGCGAAGGGCTGCAGAATCGGTGAGATCTCGTGAGGGCTGCCTAGATCCATTCGCCTTAGTTGTTCACTTACAGCATCCGAAGTCATTGGCTCAACTTTCGGCTGAAGGGCAGCGTATTCCGCCGGGTCAAACCCTTTGATGACGATAGGGTCGCGAGAGGCTTCTGGTTCAAATCTAGGGTGCATGCGCGGCCTTTGCTGTTCGCTTGTTTCCTTTGTATGCTTGGCCCAGCCTGAGTATACGTGGTATCTCACTGGTGGCCTTTCTCCTTTTGGGACTGTGCCATGAGATGGCATGGTAGAAATAGAAGGATGCTCATGCGGCTCATTCTCTGGAGCATCGTTGCTGCTGCTGCTGCTCCTGTGGTCGCGGCTCCTCTGGTCGTTGCTATGATTGCCCTCGCATCGTGTTTCGGAGGGCCATTTGGACGAGGTTGTAGTGCCTACATCCATCGGTAAGCCTAGACCATCTCGTTGAATCACTTTGCCGCTGCGGGCCGCTACCGCTTCGTCAATTGCCATCACTAGACGATGTTCTTGTCTCAGCATGCGCCGTAAAACCTCGCAACAGTGAAAGAGCGAAGAGCTGGCTGTTCTTACCGTGCTGTGGGTACCCCATCTCCAGATGGCTTTTGAGGAATCGGTTCTGGGCGTCGGTCCGGCTAGCACTGGAAGTGCCCCTGCCAAATATCGTAGCTGCGAGAGCCTCCTGCTGAGATACAGGTAGTCCTGTCACTGCCTTCTCTCGATGGCTTTCGCTCCGCCCTCTTGCTTGTCGGCTTCGCTCCCTCGTCTCCATCTTCAGGAAAGAATGTAACACCATGTACGGCTCATTGTTCGCGGCCGCTGCAGCCGTGCTGATACTTTCAGCAAACAATCACAACCTTGCAAGCAGCGTACAGTGATAGCACTCACCAGCCTTCTCCCAAGTCCTGCATGAACGTGGAGACCGGCGCCCAATAACCAGGTTCGCCATTTGTTCTAAGCAGCTCGAAAAAGAGTCGAGCCTCGGTAGCATTGCTTTCGTTGGCGCGAATGCGGCCAAGTATAAGGTTGACGAACTTGAGATATTGCTCTTTGCGTACCGGAGCGGATGGCTCCCATCGTGACGGCTCGAACATGGACGGAGCGATTGTCCCCAGACCTCGCCCATTGCTGCTGTCAAGCTCGCGGCTCGGCAGATGGAATGGTTGCGGCTCGGTTTCGTTCATTGTGGCCCTTGTATACCCAGGTTGCCGTGGTACTTGCAAGTGGTGCTAGTTGTATCTTGTGTGGTGGCTACCAATGGAAACCGCCGAGTTCATAGACCCTGGACTGTGTAGCCTTTGGAAATGAACAAAGCAAGCCCACTATTACCATGGCCAGCACCCTAATTGACGAGTATCTGTTGCTCCTTCGGCGTAGCGTCGTGTGTCACATTCAAGAGCTTGGGGTACACTGTATAAAGTTAGAGATATAAGACCCATCGGGTGAGGTTGGAGGAGTCATGGGGCCTCGAAGGAGGAAAGAGCCGAGGAGCCGTATGTCCCATTCACTCTTTCGACCAAGATTGAAGTCGTGAAATCGTGATTCCGTTACTATGCTAAGAATTGCTCAGAGCTAGAGGAGAAGTGCTTTTTCGATATCCCTACCTGAGCCATGGTAATTTTCAGCAGTAGCGAGTTACTCATCTTAGTCTACGTGTTTCAAAATGGCCCCCACCAATTGTTTTCCAGACACTTTCAGATCTACTTCTTCTCGCTCTGCACCTTCTCGACCACCTTCAAGACCTGAGAGTACAGCTTGTCGCCCTCTTTGAGCCCACACACCTCCTGTACCACGGTCTTCGCATCCTGCTGCATTTTCTTCGCTAGTTCAACACTCTCTTCATCATCCTTCACATCCGTGAAGCGGAAAGCCATCTCCATAGCCCCAAGCAGGGCATCGACCTTCTCCCCCATCTCTGCCAATTCGAAAGCTGGACCAACGAAGCGCTCTTTACGGCTGAGCTTTCGAAGAGGAGCACGACCAACACGCTCGACGACATCTTTGAGCATTGGGTTGGAGATACGCTTGATGATCTTGTCCACATATTCCTTCTGCTCATGCTTGCCAATGCCATGCTTAGTGACGATTAGGTGAGATGTCTCAGCCAGGCAGTTGTGGACAATCTCGCGGATCTCCTTGTCGTCTAAGGCTTCGTCAATCGTTTTCTTCCCGCGAATGTGTCCGTAGTACGCTGCTGCAGCGTGTCCAGTATTGACGGTGAAGAGCTTCCGCTCAATGTAAGGAGTTAGGTTATCGACCCAATGGATAGCATGTATCTCAGGATGCCCAACGTCCTTGAAAGGAGTCTTGTCTACCACCCACTCGTAGAACGTCTCGATCTTGACATTCAAGCCGGCATTGGGGTCTTGCCCTGGGACGATACGGTCGATGGCCGAGTTGGCAAAGCGTGCACGATCTTGAATAGTACTTAGACGATCTTCCGGAGTGTTCTTGGGGTCCTTGATAAAACCCGCAAGGGTATCGGTAGCGTTGATGGCATTCTCGCAGGCCACGACCGCGACGGGCTTAGACTCCTTGCGGGCGTCGATGCCCTTAGCGATGACCGGAGCAATGAACTTGAGGATATTAGGGCCCACAGCGCAGGTCACCTGCAATGTCTCTCAGTATAAGGTCTTCTCTGAAAGCAATCAATATATCGGCATACCATGTCTGCTGTAGCAATCTCCGATACCACATCGGCTTCGTTGTGTTTCGAATTGATCGCACGGTAGTTGGTGATGGTATTGACTTTCTCCCCCTCACCCCCAATCTCAGTCACGGTGTACTCCTTGGTCTTCTGAAGCTGCTCGATAATGCTGTCCATAACATCAACGAAGACTACCTAGGCCTGGGCTTAGTACTATGTCATCAGGTTCATTCGCAGGGGAATTTATGAACCTCGAAGTTGGATTGACACATCTTTTCCGCCACAAAACCACGCCCGATGTTCCCTCCACCGAAGTGCACTGCTTTCTTTCCCATTTTGGCTGTGTAAATGCAGTCGTGGAAAGGATTCGTAAATTTGATCAACCTGCACCTAGCATATCAATTACGATGAGCATAGCACAGTTGAGAACTATTGTAAGTAGACTCACAATCCAATATGTTTGGGTGAGAAGGACCAAGAAGTGGGGTGAAATATGACAAAGAGGTTCAACGTTGTTGTGGGTGGGTACATGTATGACTATGTGGGGTTTGGATGCCAAGGCGCCCGGGCTGAGCGGGCCGACGCTCAGACCGGATTCTTGGCATCGATCCGAGCGGTTTGCTCCCCAACGTCTTGAAACGTTGAACTGTCGCGCACCTCGGATCTCATAGCCAACTTCTTGCCATGCTGATGACCGGCCTGGAAACACCCAGTCCAGAATCTACATAGAATGTACAGGTGGAGTAAGTATGCTCAAGCCGATCTTTCTCGAACTCATAGGCCAGCGTCCGTACGGAGTCCAAAGTTGCAAAGATGAGACTAGAGCCGGATCGGACCGAATGCTGTCAACCATCTCATGCTCCTACTTCTACTCAAGCTACAAGTATCTCTCACCCAGACACTCAGGAATGGCACATTCGGTTGCCAACCAATAGCAGACTACATGGTCCACCAGTCCGTGACATGATTCTATATGCAACACGTGCGCCGCTCTCCTGCAGATGTCATAAATCCAAAGCCCCACAGTCATGAACATACTCGTAACAGTAACCTGAATACTCCTAGACGGTCAGGGCGGCACTATCGAATCCCTCAAGAAGCCCTCCCATTCTCCTCCTATCCATGCCTTCCGCCACGAAAGCAATCATCTTCGATTTTGACGGCACCCTTTTCGACACCCACGACTCCATCGCCCACACCCTAGCCCTCACATTCTCCCATCTCCTCCCCCCCTCCATCACCCCTCCATCCCGCGCCGCCATCGCCGCCTCCATCTCCGCGGGTCTTTCCCTCCCCCAGACCATAACCCAGGTATACCCATCCTCATCCCACATCCCAGCTCTCGATGCCGCACTCCTAGACAAGTTCCTCGCCACGTACCGCTCGCTATACAAAACGTACGGCACACCCCTCATCAAACCCTTGGCACATGTCCACGAATTACTCAGCGACCTACGCGCCCGCTCCATCCCCTGCGCCATCCTTTCCAACAAAGGCATCGCCGCGGTGCGTGATGTCCTCGCCGCCCACCATCTCTCCTCGCTCATCGAGCTGGTGGTAGGGGATGGCGAGCCAGCCGCTTGTCCGCGGAAGCCGGACCCTGGCAGCTGGACGATGGCGATCAAGCCGGCATTCGAGCAGCGGGCGGAGGTTGTGGGTTTGCAGGCGGAGGATGTGCTTGTGGTGGGCGACACGGAGGCGGATATCAGGTATGCGTGGAATATCGGGGCGAGGAGCGTGTGGTGTAGCTATGGGTATGGTGAGCTGGGGAAGTGAAGAAAGTTGGAGCCGGAGTTTATAGTGGGGAGTCTGGACGAGGTGAAGGGTCTGTTGTAGGGGACTTGGCGGTGCGATCTGTTTCAGATCAATTCTGTTGGTGTCATCAAGAGAAGTTGCAGAGCCGCCACAAGGGATTTGATGTTATCATGTTATCCAGGCATGTCTCCTCGTCTCCTTTAACCCTTCTGGCCACTCTAGTGGCCCTGCTATTGGGCTAGGCAGAGGATTAGCAAGCGTTGTAGCAGTCTAGCACGATCAGAGCAAGCGTACTGCGGCGCTAGCCTAGCTTTAGTCACTCTTGATCTGTAGGCATAGGCGCACACAGTACTCCCAGAGTCAAAACGCATGGACGATGAAGACAATGTTCGAACAAAATCCATTGCCTACGCGTTGCTTGGATCTTATTCTTGATTTCGGTGTGGCTTGACTTTAGGTAGGTGATGCTCATTGTTGAGCTAGTTAAATAACCTTCTCGGACATGCTCAGAATAAAGACCTTGTAATTGCAAGCGTCAGAAGTAATGTTACTTGCTGTGACCATCGTGCTTTCGTCTCGCTGTCCCTCACCTTGGTGTCCTTCTCGCACGAGGCGGTCGCCATCATGATCGAGAACCTAAAGGAAGAGGCTTCCACCGACCAGCGCGTCCGGTGGTAAAACCCTCGGGAAGAGAGGGGAGATAGCCAATAGAGGGTAGAACGAAGTTATTGGCATTGGGTGCTCCAGTAGTCGGACGTCTTCTCCGTGAACTAGAAGAATCTTATATCAACCTCCTAGCCGGAAATCATGTGTCTGCCTCTGGCAATCGTCCCATACTAGATTGCAGCGGCGACTGAGGTTGATTGACCATGCTTGATTCGAGGTTCTGAGAGGACTTTGTCGACCCTCTTCGGAGATTTCGCCGTGGATGCATTCGAAATTTCCTTCCGGAACATTGCGATTCGGAAGGCTTCTCCGTGAATTATGACAATAGGTGTGCTCATGCAGCTACTAGCTTTATCACGTGACTCGCTTGGCTCTTACGTATGTTATAACCTCGGTTTTGGGCTCGTGCTTGAGAACGGCAGCGATCTTCAGGGCATGCAGCCAATGCAGAAAAGATGAGATGCGGCTCGGTCTAGCTCCTTCGAGACGAATGAGTGTAGGAAGACGTATAGGAAGAAAAAAAACATGCAGGAGGTAAAGGGGTGGACATATCGTTCTTAATCAACATGTTCGGAGCTCTCGCCGTGGACAGGATGGATCCGCAAGCCACACCAAGGCTTCAAAGTATAACAAACACCACCACCCCACCTTGTTTTTCAGAACCGAACACTGATCAAAGCACACTCCAGTCTTTTCGCTCTCCAATAGCTAGATCAAATAGCCAGCACGCGGCTGCATTGTTGTGCAAGTCACTGATCTCTCAAGACCTCCCCATCTCGTCCCTAGTGGCCGGCTTGCAAATGGGGATGCTGCGGTGCCGACGTCCAGATGACCGCCGTCTAATTATGATCATGTCGAGAGCCTTTCTATTCGTTCGGAATAGTGTCGGTGAAGGGATAAGATCCGTGCAAAATAGGTCGTCGGCATTGGCTCCGTGAATGTGAAAGCGAACCTGCAGGGGGGTTTGGGTAGAAATATGGAGATTCAGCATTGAATCATGTGCTTGTTCAGAATACTGGCGTCGCCCAGAGGTACGGGGGAAGGCAAGCTGAGGCCTGAACAAGAGAAAATATTAGCCGCTTCTTATCCAGCTTGATGACCAAGCTTCTTCTGAGTCGGTCCTTCGCGTGATGGCTACAGTGATCGTGGAAATCAAGCATTCTGGCTCGACTTGCGTCCACTGTGAGGCCAAGAAGGGATTTGCAGATGATGGAAGTGTGAGGAAGAGTACTGGTAGCTTCATCGTCGTGAAGGGCCATGACTCATGACGACGTGATATTTAAGATATTCGGTCTTGGAGGTTGTATGTTCAGGCATAAAATAAGGTAAGATAATAAGAGTTGGTGGAGCGACAAGAGACTAACCAAATCGCGTAATCAGATCATCCCTTTTTTACCCTATCTTAGCTTACGGATATCCGGAGTTGTTTCCAATCCCCATGAACTTGACGGTGAAATTCAGATGTGATTGAAGTAAGCGTAGGCGATAGGAATAGAGTAGCAGCACCAGGCGAGCCATTCACATTTCTCGAGGGAACACGTCACGTCACGGCGATCATGGCAAGGCTTGCCTCGTTGTATTCGCCTCCGCTCTACGTCTGCATACGTCGACCGTTCTGTGAAAGGTTTCGACAATTAGGTTTTTCTGCAAATCCGATATTCCCCAATCCTTCTTTGTAGGCACGACACACGCGCTGACTTGAGGCACTGTCAAACAAAGGCAGACCCCGTTTTTTGGGCCAAAATGCCCATACTAATCTGCCCTACGAGCAAAGATTCGCTTATGCGTGCCAAAGCTGCCACGCACAGCCCAGAATTCGCATGAGGGACCAGGGCTAGATAGCTTGTGTCGACACAACCGTGGGCTTGTGGGCTGGATTCTGTCGGTATTTGCTTGACGACCGCCAGAGAAAGGTTCTTGCGCTCCTCACCGTGGAGTTCTTTCAGGGTGGCAAACAACGCCGTCAACCATCTTGGAGGGTGGCGTCGGCAGTAACTTATCTCCCTTCATGGACCAGCCAAAAGGACGTTCAACGGCAAGACCACATCTCCCAGCCACTCTCACTCCGCGGCGACCTCTCCAGCTTGTTTGCAAATCTCACGCTGGTCGCGAGGTAGACCAGGCGGAACTCATCGACTGTAGGCACACAACTCAATCTTTCTGTCACATCATCAACGTACACTGAGACAATTGCCACATGCTTGGTAGCTTTTGTGCACACTTTGGCGTGCTAGGTTTCTGGGTTTTGATCAGCAAGCGCTATTGACTCACCGAAGCATATAGTGCCATAAGTAGGTACACAATGCACAGCTTGAGAAAAGCTCGGCCGGTACGCAGGACGATCGCAGGCCATCAGCTCAGTCTCGTCCTCCTTCGCAAAGGTTTTGTGGGTTTCTGGTCGACCATCTCGGTCGCATTCGGATTGTGGCTGTGGGCGTATCGACGAGCACTCGGTAAGTGGACACAGGGTCCCTTGTCTCAATTGAAAGCCATCGGATAGAAATCTCCGGCTCTGGTCTTCAGTCGTTAAGCAAGGAACCAATCTGCAGATACCTCCGGGACGAAGACTCCCGCCGAGACCGCTTCTGATTCGGCTGGACGACCTGCTCCTCCCACTCGGCGACCCAATTGTTTGCTATCGAATTGTCCATGAGACGAATGATCTGCTCCGTTGGTTGTCGATAGGTGAGTCTTGTACAAGCGTCAAGGATCTCGTCCATGGAATATTCGATCGGCTCGCCAATTTCTCCGTCAGCAGCTGGCGGGAGTTCGACATTCAGTTCAACGGCTGTCTGGCGGAAAAGCGCCGATATAGGTCCACAGACAGCAAAGCCTGCACTGGTCTTTGACAACATCTCCATGCAAAATACCGCAACGTCTGATGCCGGTGGTTCGTTAGGCGAGTACCGAAGAAGACCATCTCCCAGGTGGAGAATGCAGAAGCTTAGTAACGGTGTTTGGTATCGGGTTGTATACAATCGCCGTGAATGCTCTAACAATTCTAACCCACAGCGGGCATGGTAGACTGTCATTCGACGCAGCTCGTCTTCGTCGGGTGCACTGAAATAATGGCAGCTTAGCAGCGGCATAAGGTGCTGTAGCAGCGCTGTATGATACACCACGCTAGACATGAGTTAGAGGCAACCGTACTGAGCCTTGATATTTTGGTGAACACTCACTGGAGGTAGAGTACGTTTGGCAAGGGTTGAGCTTCTATGTCCACTTGTCGCAGCGCAGCCGGTAAGTCCTCTTTCCATTGAGTGTAGTGCTTGTAAAGTGTAATAACCTTGTGTGCGGTAATCTTCCCCGAATAACCACAATATAGGTTCATGCAATCCCGACAGATGCGGAACAGTTTGGCTTGAAAGTAGGCTGTCAAAATAGCATGACTTGGTCTTGTAGGCATCTCTTTCTCGTCACCGACAGATCGATAAAAACGCCAGATTGCGTCGTCTTTGTCCATCCGGACATGCTCGAATGAAACTTCATGAGGTAGGTCCGGTGTGTAGAACTTCTGGTACGTTATACCCACAGAAGCTCTGGATGAATTAGCGGATACAATGGTCAGGCACCTAAGAGCTAACATACGTATTGAGAGTATTGATGCCCCAAGCTGTGATTTCCTGGGCTTCCATTGACTGATTTTCCGTTGCGCTTATAACGTTCTCCACAGCAGACCGAAGGTAGCCCAGGGCTTTTCGAGCCTCGCTGGAGCTGAACTCGACAAGGTACATGACCGCAAAGGCTTGTACAGAGGTCATCTCTTGATAGGTGTTACGAGTCAGGTGCTTCCGAGCCTCGTTCATGAATCCTTCTCGCAGTGTCGCTGCATCCCCAATGTCCCCCTGGGGCAGCTTGGGACTGTGAGCACCTTCATTCTCCAACAAATGACATGCCATAGCGCAAATAGCATTTACCAGTGCGCGAGAACAATAATGGCCCTCGTTGGTCCGAAAGCTGTACTTGAAGTCCAACTCGCTGAACAGCATATGGATGGGATGCACCCAGGTAAAGTATAAGTGGAACAAATGCCCGATCAAGGTTTGGCTCGAACTGACATCCGTCCAAGCGATATCAGAGTCATTCGACCTGGCTCTCTTACCTCGAGACAGACCGTCTTCGTCCTGATATTGGTTCTCAAAATCTTTCACGACATTGAGCAGGTCCCGTCGCGAGTTGTTGTTGGGTTCTATGTTGATATGCCTTTTCACGTGGACCTGCTGGGTCAGCCAGTCTGCAACCTCTTGATGCGACTCTCCGGATCTGAGTTTCGTAACGATCTCCTTGTCGTGGCCGTTCTTCGAGATTGTTTGGAGAATCGTGTTGGACCAACCACTCGATTCCGTGAGATCCTTGTTCGCGGACTGCAGACCAGCCTGTGCATCGGCAAATTGCTGTTTTTCGTCTTCCAGCCTAGACTTATCCTCTCGCAATGCTTCAATCTCTTTGATGAGATCGTCTTTGTGTGTTTTGACGTGGGGTTCGTAAGCACATGTGAGCTGGCGCTTCTCACACCTGCTGCACGACTGCGGCCTCTGACCGTCACACTACGGAGGAAGACCACTATTAGTCACTTAAGCACGGCTTGGAGTTGACACAGAAGAGCGCCGCCCATCGATACGTGCAGCTTGGCCTACCTTTTGCCTGGCGTGCCTGCACTCGGTGCAAGCCATGGAAGACACCTGGCCTGGGTGTCTCCGCCGTCGGCTAGGCTCTCCACCACTACTTCCGACACTGCTAACGCCGGTAGTACCACTGTGGCTGGTGCTGGATTGCTCGCTTGAGATGGCAGAACCCGACGGTGACGCCGGGCGACCCGAGGAGGGAGCAATCGGCCGATGGCCAGACATCCTTGGAAAGGTTTCGTACACGGAGGTAAGCGCTCAGCGCAGAGGTGACGATAGGCGTTGAACCAGCCGAGAGTTCTCTATGTGTCTCAAGACGCCGACGCGGTTGTGCCTGGGAATTCTCGGACCCTGGAAGCTTTTATGAGACAGGTAGGATGGCACCGAGGAGCAAATGATCAAAATCCCATTCAACAGTGACATCACATAGTACAGGTGGCAAAGAATTATAAAGAATTATATGAGCTCTCCAGTGGCACCAGTGGGGCGTTCTCACACAAAATGGAACGGAAGGACATCCGGATCAATCATCGTCGAGGACCCGCTTGACTTACCACGTCCAAGACGCGGTCGTTGAATCTTGCCCTGGATCAGCCGCTTCAGGCTAAAGCATCCGAGGCAGGGCCATTTTAACAATTCCATGTGTCTGCTCAAGCTGGTCGATGTTGTGACCATGGGCAATTCTTTCCCATCCTAAGATTCCCGGATAACCTCCTAGCCAATGACTGCTGATCACAGACGCTATGATGACCTCATTACATTCGGGCCGGAGTACTGCCGATTCGAGTCAACGAGGCCTGATCCGAAGCCAAGACTTGGCCTGGCCTGATTTTCGTTCGACTACCGACCAGAATCGAGATGCGATCCGATTCAACATCTCCACGGCAAAACGTTGTGCACCTTGAAAACTTCGCATGGCAGAGGCTCACTGAGTCTTTCGACTTCTTAGTGGGTAGGGATCAACGTTGATATTCGCCGGAAAAAGCGGACTGACTGAGAATCATCGTTCCTTCAACGTTGACTGCCCGTTTCCGACAGCAAGACTATCCAAAGGGATTCAGTGATCCATCGTTCGCGGGCGCACGAGTGTGCTGCCAACTCCACAATACCGTGTTAGAGTACTGCCCACCATGGCCTCCCCATCTCCTCCACTCACCACTGGGCCCCCCCTCAATACCTACCACTGCCTGTGCAGCACCCTCCTCCTAACCACGCCCTATACCCTGTCTTCCCTTCCCGTCCGCACGTCAGCCAGCAGCGATGAAGCCCGGATCCTACCCCTTCCACCTCTATCCATCGAGATCCCTAATCCCAATCACGAAATGAGCGACGCTGGGAAGGAGGGTCATGCGACAGATGCTTCCCTACCCTCGCTCCTCTCAAACACCCGGCCAGCGCGCAAAGCAATCGTCGTGCAGATGGAGGACGGGTGGGAAAAGAGAAGGGTGTGGCGGTGTGGGCGGTGTGCGCTGGGATGGGGGTATGAGATCGAGATTGGTGAAGGAGGAGAGGCGAAAGAGAAGTCTCAGAGGGTGATGTACTTGCTTGATGGTGGCCTGGTGGAAACGGCAGCGATGGTAGGTGCAAGGGGCTGAACATCTGTTCTGTTTTTACTGCCGTGCTTATCAACGTCCTCCTCCACCCTCTATAATTGCCGCCAGCTCTAAGATTCAAGCTACGCATGGATACGACTTGCTATGACGAGACGACAATATTGCCATACTGCTCGATTAAAGCAGAGGTTCTGCTTCGATTTCTAGCCCACAGGTTGTCATCGCTAGTCCTCTTGGTAAGTAGGCTGGAAATTCTAGATGCCCTTCTCCCCCATCCTTTCGTTGCTAATGGGACCACTGTATTCAGTACCTGCAAGTCGAAGGGCACAGCTATTATGCGGTTGTCGCTGGACCACTATACACTCGTGATGGCGTCTAGTGGTCGAACGCCATCGATCTATGCCAGTCTCCAAGTTCGTCGGCTCACTGTACCGTGACCCTGACATGGAAGAGGCCATTCAGGTTGCAGCTGCAGAGTACGGGATTCTGTGTTACGCTGCATCTTTCTCAGTACAAGGTGACGATACGCAATTCATTACCGTGGCAAATATAGGAGCTCAGCATGTCCAAATTGCGGCCGAGAACTGTCTGTACGTTTCGAAGCTTTATCAATCACGCTGGGCTCAACTTTATGCTGCTTTGTCCTGGCTACCATCTAATACCATGAGCGCGACTCTGGTACTACTCTCGACGCCAGAAATAGGATCAGACGTCACGGCCCCTGGTGTCGGCAAGAATAGGTGCCCCCCGGAGGTCTCACCATCTGAGGTCAGGAACGAGCACATGTTACGCTTTGAAGTTTACCTCATTGGTAATGGGTCGCACTGGTTGATCAGTCCATCATCATTCCATTGAGACGTTTGTCGAAAGCATCAAGGAACAATTGCTCACCCCAAGGCAGATGTACCCTGCCGGCGCATGGGCTACGGCCCAGAGCGCTTTAAGATTCAACGGAGCAGCGGCCATCTCGTGCATTTTTATACTTCGTAAGACTTGGAAGTTCAAGACTTCGGACCTACAACATTTGCACGCTGGAGCCGCGCCTTGTTGCTTTTATAGGAGACCTTCTCCTGGCTTGCCCAAGACATGGAAATACTGTCGATAATCAATTGAAGCGGGCCGGGTACGTCCGATTTCCGCTATGTTCCGCTTTGGATGAGCGACTTCAGACGCCATGGTTTATTGCTCAAGTGTAGGCAGTCTTGGCATAAGGGCCCAACACCATTTAGGTCATTAGGCGCCTTCGAAGACAGTACTGCGATTGTCCACGACGAGATCAGACAGATGGTCGGCAAACTCGTCGGCAATAACGAGCAAGGAAGCCCTTGAGTGTTGATACGGCGCTTGTATCTTCTGTCGGTACTATTTTTGGTTTACGCGGGCCGCTCTGACAACTAAAAACAATCAAGTCGCAGCAACGCCACCTCATAGCGTAGACGTTTGGGGGTCGATGTGTCCTATCATACACTCATTGGCTATCAGCCTTATTTCGTGTCAACGAAGAGCCGCGATGCGCCCTAAAGGGCAGGTAAAACGTGGTGAATCTTCCACTAGAAGATCGACTGCAGTCACCGAGTACTTTTACATCTCAAGCAACTTTATCGGCTTGAAGAACGAGGGCTTTACTGGGTTGATGACTTACGGCCCACGCGGGTGCTTCAGGTACAAGCGCAACCGACGAAAGAGCCATCGCTTGAGTTGCGTCGACGAACGCATATTCGTGATCCCGCACTGAAGCCGCACGCATCAAGAACGGAACGCATATCAAGCCTGCTTATCTTATATATGTGATCCGCTGACTGGACTTTGTCGCCTTCGCTCCTCCACCCCCTTCGCTTCATTAACCTTGTGATCCTAATCAATAGGATATCGAAGGGCCTCGACGACGGACACCTGCTGTCAAGGCCACAAATCATGCATCCACAACACAGCAGCGCCCTGCTCTCCTTCCTGGTGGCGGCGACATCGACCTTGGTCCGTTGCCAAACAATCATTCCTTCTCCTGACATCGATAAAGGATGGTGCTACTTCTGTTCTGATAACAATGCACCACCGCTGTGTAATTCGCAGTGCCTTGCTGCAATAGACCGACTTTGCCACCACGGCGATCTCCACGAAGCTTTGACAGACACGGAGCAAAACTGCCGGGTCAAATACATGCCTCCCGTCTGGCCCATGAGTAGAAATGGTGCTCGTCCCGCCGGCGTCACCCCTCAGCAGTGTCTCGACACCTTCACAAACGTCCTCAACATGTGCGGCAAGGACGCTGGAACCCCCGAGCCGAACCCACCCAACATCAACACAAGCTACTGCACCACGAGCGGCGGCGGCGGCAACTACGGATGGCTGGACACCGGCGAGATCATGAACAACCCCGAAGGCCGCTACATCATCACCTCCGCCATCGACGCCAACACCCCCACCAACCAATGCGGCCAGTCCGAAGCCAGCTGGAAACAAGCCACCAGCGTAATCCAATGGAACGACTCCTGGGTCCAGCCCGGCGACCAAGTCATCCTCGACACCAACCCCCCTCCCCTAACCGGCGCCGCCCTCGCCGCCGCAACCGCCATCCCCGCCCCGAACCCCGAGTGCGACACCGAGGTTTGCGACATCTACGACGACCCCTACTACGCGCACTCCCCCGTCGCGCCCTGGGCCGACGCCAACGACCCCAAGAACTTCCTGCGCCACCGCATCGTCTACGAAGGCTGGTCCAAGGACGCAGGCTCTCCGCGCCTGCTGCAGGCCCTGCGCGACCGCTGCGGCGTGGAGATCCATAATTGGAAGGCGTACAAGAACGATACCGGCCCGCAGCTCATTGCGGATATCAGCCTGACGACCCACGGGGGCGATCATTGCTGGTGTATCCCTGATGCGGTCTACGATGCTTCCGTGGGGATCGTCATGCCGCGGAATAGTTTCTGCGGCTCGTACCCGTTGACGGATCTGCAGGGGAATGCGGAGTTTGTACCTGTGCTGTAAGTTTGATTTGCATCTCCGAGGATTAGACGGGTTGGCTAATGATGAGTTCAAGGCATTCGAGCAAGAAAGTTCGGAGGGAGTATAGTGTTGGTAACCTTCGCCCACTGTTTGGTTGAAGTGAGTTTTCATAAAGAAGCTTCATAGCAGCCTCCGGGCCTAACTACTTTACTGTTTGGGACGGGCGATCAGTACGTGTGGTCCTTGTTCCTGCTGCGATTTGGTTTTTGAGACGTATAGTTGCATTGTAGACTGATAGACAGATCATCAACTTGCTTTCATGCTCACATCCTTTTCACTTCACTACGCTTAACATCCACAGCCATCATCGCATCAATCCGTCTCTACTTCGCATCCTGAAAGCCTCGTCTTTCATTTACCCATGAACCACCTCCGTGACTAGACTTGCATCCCTAGCTAGTGATCGAGCCACACCCTCGGCCTCCTATGCCTCGCTATTCATAAACCATCAAACTCTACCTCGCTCGACGGCTTTAGACAGACGGTCCTCTATTGGGGCTTGCGGTTTGTGTTGCAAGAGATGGCTCAGTGGCCATGAAGACTGCAGGAATAGAGCCCTGACATGGCGATTATTGAACGTACAAAAGCAATCAAAGGGGGGGGGGGGGGGGGGGGGGTGGGTTGGGGGGGGGGGGGGGGGGGGGGGGTGGGGGGGGGGGGGGGGGGGGGGGGGGGCGGGGGGGGGGGGGGGGGGGGGGGGGGGGGGGGGGGGGGGGGGGGGGGGGGGGGGGGT